>Ga0183098_10088_pt1 | contig 351033 bp, 287 predicted proteins | sample BioMet9_FD_128884 | JGI IMG/M metagenome (GOLD analysis project Ga0183098, IMG submission 128884) | Microbial communities from bioreactor (seeded with sewage sludge) at Lawrence Berkeley National Lab, California, USA - Biofuel... | ecosystem: Engineered > Bioreactor > Anaerobic > Unclassified ...
CGGGGGAGCGGGGCCTCTTCCGCTACGCTCCAGAGTCCTGCTCCCCCGCAAATCCCCGTTCCATCGCTGACCCTACTGGCTCACTTTTACTCCGCCCTACTGGCCTACTTTTACTCCGCCCTTGACACCATGCCTAGGCAAGGGGTGCAGGGTTGTACCCCCCAAAGCAAAGACAATGAGTAATACAGGACGATAGCTAGTCGTCCTGTAAATAAGTACTGAAGTCAGATTAGTTCCAGACATTTAAATCAGAGGAAAACTGTAAACTTTTTGTTACAATTCTTAAATAAAGCCAAGTAAAAGATACACGATCTCGTTTGCCTGTTTGTCGTTGTTTGCGGAGGAGAAGGTAAAGGCTAAAGCAGGGGTACGGGGTGTACCCCACCTTAAGGCAAACAAAGACAACAGAGGGTTAGCTAGACCCTCCACTATGGAGACGTTCGGGATGGCAAAAATATAGACTCTCGTTTGTAACAGTTTTGTAATATCACTGTTTGGGCTTTAAAAAGGCAAAGGCAGGGGGTTGGAACAGGAGTCAAAACAATGGCATCCTCCAACCCCCTGCGTTATGATTTTCATGGAGATTTCGGCAGGTTTAAGCTATTGGTAAATAATAAGGCAAAACGCAAGGTAAAAATTACGCCTTACAAGCAGGATGTCGGGGGTTCGAGTCCCTCACTGCCCACCACTTCCTGAAGCCTCGGCAACGCTTTTTATCACTTTCTCCTATTTTTCCAAAACAGTTTAAACGGCAGGCATGCGAACTTTGTTCTCGCACATTTGCAGGTATCCTCCGTTGTTCCTGGAAACAATGCTGAGTCTGGAGGAACGCTTACCTTTCTATTTTATCGAACAGCCATACTCACTCCAAGGTTTGTAGCTGTGAAGCTGGGTTCTACTTCTGAGTATTCCCGTCGCTTGTTCGTGACATTTTCTTGCCCAGCAAATACATGGCAGTTGCCTTGTCAGAGATTCTCGATTGGGATCGCTACGACATACTCAGATTGGTGACTGCCGACAAAATCGAGCAGAAACACGGCAGCATTCCGCTGGAAATTTCTGGCAAGAACCCGGAGCTTGAGCACTTTGAGCGCGGCTGGCACATGGTGACCGTGCAGGAAAAGGACCTCCTGAGGAATCAGTACGATACATTCATCCGGCAACACAAGAAGCACCAGAGACATCAGGCATGATTTCCACATCGCCGGGTTGACGTTCGAGTCATCAATCCACTATATTCTTGAATGTAGCGCGGTTGACGGTTCTGATGGTGACAGTCAGGACGGGTAAATGCAAGAGCCGTGTTATGAGCGAAATAGCGGGGTCGTAGTTCAGTTGGTTAGAACGCCGCCCTGTCACGGCGGAGGCCGCGAGTTCGAGTCTCGTCGACCCCGCCATTAAGTCCAATCAACTTAATGGTTTAGAGACCCCCGAAAGGGGGTTTTCTTGTTTGTGAGGGCGCATTTGGGCGCAGTTTCCGAGAAGATTGCTCTGCTTCTTCACACGCGCACTCTCCGTTCTGGTACCACCATCATCACAACCTTGTCCTGCGCCTGTCGCTTGGCCGGAGTGAGCGCCTGCGCGTAAATGTCCATCGTGATCCGGCTAATGGCATGGCGCAATAGCTCCTGCACGACCTTAATATCCTCGCCGTTCGATTTCAGCAGGGAAGTATAGGAGTGCCGGAAGGTGTGCCAGCCGATCTGTTTGGTGATCCCAGCCTTCACTGCAGCAGGGCGAATGTAGTCCGTCATCACGTTTTGCGGATTCCGGGGCGACGCGCCATAGGTGGTCGGAGATGCGAAAACCCAGTTCTCAGCCGAACTGTACCCCGTTTCGAGCCTCCAGAGAGCCAGATCTTCGAGGATGACGTCGCTCAGCGGGACCGGCTTCCTCGATGTTTCCGTCTTGCAGGTGCCGATTCTCTCCCGCTTGGTGTTGTGGACGAAGCTCCTGGTGACGCTGGCCTGCTTGGCGTCAAAGTCGATGTCACTCCACTTGAGCGCGAACAGCTCGCTCCGGCGTAGACCACTGCACGCCGCTACAACGACCATCGTCCTATGCATCTGGCCGAGTTCGTTGATTAGACTGCGGAACTCATCCACCTTCAGTATCTCCGGAATCTTTTCGCGCTTCGCGCTCTGCCGGACCTGTGTGACAGGGTTCCGGTCGATGAACTCGTAGCGCATTGCGTGGGAGAAGAGAGAGTGCATCATGTTCCTGATCTTCGCCTTAGTGCCGCGGGCCAGCAACTTGTCTTTCGTCGTGCACTTCAGCCCGCGGAGCCAGTCCTGAATTGCGATGGTGCGAACCTCATTCAGCCGAAACTTGCCCCAACGCGGCAGGATGTGGTTCTTGAAGTTGACCTCGTAGGAATCCTTGGTTCTGGACGCCTTGTTTTCTTCAGGATCGTCCATCTCCGCGAGTTCGTGATTCTTGAAGTGGGCGACCAGAAGTTCAATGGTCATCAGCGGGCCTAGTGTTGAATCCGCCAGATCCCGGTTTACATCGAGCCGCATGAGTTCGACGGCCCGGCTGGCGTCTGATTCGGTCGGATACTTGGAGAAAGGTCCGACGATCATCCTGCGGTTGATAGGTTTGCCGTCTGTGCTGTACTCCCGGAAGCGGTACGACCAAACATCCCCAGTCTTCCGGTGCAACAAGCTCATCCAGCCGTGTTGAAACCGTGCGCGCTTTGCCATGTGGTTCCTATTCCCAGCGGCACAGGTGGACGGGATTATTCTTTCGCCTCCATCACTTCCCGTCAAGGCGTGGTTGGATCGGCTGTTCTTTGTCACTAGCTCATTCCTCGGAGTTCTCGTGATTTCCACTCCAGTGTTCGCTTATCAAACCAGGTGGGGAAGGTGCCTCGCTCTCCACCGTCGCGGATTTTGGCCGCAATGATTTCATCATTGCTGTTAAACTCACCGCGGTTATGTGTGGATGTCTGCTCCGTTGCGATCTCTCGCCAGAGCATCAAGATCACGTGCGCATGAATGGCGACATTGCCAGTCTCTTTGAGGTCGTCTTCATCCGGCTTGGCGTTCGCTTCCGATGGCTTGCGCGTATGGTGTAGGAGCACCACGCCAATGTTCTCGTCATAGGCGAACCGGCGCAGAGCTTCCGCGGCAGTCTCAACCTTGGTGCGGGTATCACGTCCCGGGCTGATCGCTGCCAGGGCGAATAGGTGATCGACGAAGAGCACTTTGATGTGATCGCGCCGAACATAAAGGCGGCTCTTGGCAATGAACTGCGAGAGACTTTTGACCGGTTGATCGTCTAGGATCAGCGGCAACTTCGAAAGCTGGACCGCCGCCTGTTCCGCGCGGAGCATCTCATCTTCGCTCAGGCGCCGAGGGTCTTTGAACTTTACCGCGGGGATTCCCGAGACCGCTGAGATGCAGCGCCGCAGAACTGGATCACCCTTCATCTCCATTGAACGGACCGCAACTGGGATCTCGTGCATAGCCGCATTGCGGGCCATCTGGAGTGCCAATGCAGTCTTAGCGCGGCCTTGTGGTGCCCCGATCACCCATAGCTCAGAAGGACGAATGCCCGTGGTCAGCTCGTCGAGATCTTCTATGCCTGTTGGGACGCCCAGCAGTGTTTCATTTGGTATCGTCCGCTCCCATTGCATCTGCTCGATCACAGAGAGACATTGCTCGCGAAGGACTGGAGTTTTACCTGCATCGCAACCAGACATCAGCGAGAGCAAGGATTCTTCCGCGTTGAAAAGAACCTCATCAGCTTTCGCTGTCTGGTCGAGTGCCGAAGCTACCATGCCGTTTCCGACGTGAATGAGATTACGCAGTGTCGCCTTTTCGCGCACGATGCTGATGTAATGAGCGATCGAGGAACGCCGCGGCACGCCATCAGTCAGCGATGCCAGGTATCCAGCGCCGCCTACAAACTCCAGCGCCTTGCGATCGAGCAGCTCTTGTGTGAGCGAGCCGATCTCAATCGGCTTATTTGCTGCCTCCAAATCCCGGATGGTCGCGTAAATCTGGCGATGTGCGTCTAGGAAGAAATCAGCAGTGCAGAGTTCCTGGACAGCTTCGAGCGCCCGTTCATTGTCGAGCAGGATGGCTCCGAGTATGGAGCGTTCTACTTCAGGCGATGCCGGGAGACCACGATCTAGGCTGTAATCATTGACGGCGCTAGTCATTGGCTAACTCCCGTCTCATGCGTTCCGTCGGATTAATCGCAGGTATGAAATCTGCTGTTACTTTTCTGATGGGGTCAAGTTTGATCGTCTGTCCCTTCCAGATATGAGGATCGGAGAGATAGTTTCCGGAACTACCTGGCTGGAAAAACTTCTCCGGGGACGGGCAGAATCGGAGATCATCATGCGGGCGATTCACGAAGGCATCGCGCAAGTTCTTGGTTCCTGCCATCACAAGCTCAAAACCATCCTGCATGATGGCCTCGGCTATGATTCGCTCTTGACCGGCGCTGGCGGGTTTTCCAGCCGTAACAAGTCCGGAGTTTCGGGGATGGAGTCTAAATATCTCCGCAACTTGCTCTGGAAGTTTGTCAGGATTAGGTTCGAAACTGACGTGCACCGGCGTTTGTATGTCCTGATCCTGTTTCTGTTCCTGTTCCTGTTCCTGTTCCTGATTTGCCAAAGGATTCAGGAGAGGCTTTGGTAAAGGCTTCGGGCAAGTCTCATTGAATGCCTTTACTGCAGTGGCGCAATCCTTACCTTCGACGGAATCGCCGTGCGATTTCGAAAGGAAGATTTCGATCATTGCATGTACGAAAGCTCGATGAGGAATAATGTCAAGGATATGTTCTCGAAAGAGAGGTCGGCGCGAATTGATTGGATCAAGGCAACCCTGGAGAATCCTGCGGCTGACATTTATCAGGGGTGGATAAAAAGCGAAAGCGCCATGATCCCACGTCAAGAGTCGCGGTGGTATACGAAGAATTTGCTGTGGTGATTCAACTGAAGACAGCGGCGGACGGTAGCCGCTCGGCCCAGTTCGTGACCGCGTACTTGGCGGACAACAGCATTGCCAAGATCAGAGGGGGGCCAAAATGGGGCTGAAAATAGAAGCGCCGCTGGTTTGCCAGGCTGGCCCAGCGGCAGAAGCCTCTGTAGGTTCCCTGCCGTCGGTAAAGAACATCTTTAGACTAGGGTCAAAGGCACAGCATGTCAAGTTGAATCGTAGTCTAGGGGCATCATCGTTATCATTTCAATCTGTACCGAAACGGAACTACCTGGCTGGGTGGCGGCAGTGCGTAATGACCTGTCGATATTTGGGCAATTTTTCGACATATTTTTTCGATACGTCGATTGCAGCGACATATCCTGGATTGGGTTAGCATGAGCCAAGTAACTGAAAACATGGTAGAAGATGAGCTTTTAAGCTGGTTTGAGGATCTTGGCTATGAGGTCGTCTTCGGCCCGGAGCTTGCGCCGGATGGGGCGACGCCGGAGCGGAAGAGCTACAAGCACGTATTGCTCGAAGGGCGGCTCCGGGATGCGCTGCACCGTCTGAATCCTGGGTTGCCCACCGCCGCCATTGCCGATGCTGTCGCCATCCTGACAAATGCGGGTACACCCGGCCTGCTTGCAGGAAATCAAGAGTTTCAACGATGGCTGACGCGGGGAGTGCAGGTCTTCTGGCAGCAGGACGGGGAGACCCGGAGCGACCGGGTGCGGCTGGCGGATTTTAGCAATATGGAGCAGAACGAGTGGCTGGTGGTGAACCAGTTCACTGTGATCGGCACAACGGTGACCGGCAGCCGCGAACGCAGACCCGACGTTGTTGTCTTCCTGAACGGGCTGCCAGTGGCCGTGTTTGAGTTGAAGAACGCGGCCAGCGAGACAGCGGACGTGTCGGCGGCCTATCGGCAGATTCAGACCTACAAGGAAGAGATACCGGAACTCTTCCGCAGCAATGGCGTGCTGGTGGCGTCGGACGGCATCTATGCGCGGATGGGTTCGCTCTCTGCCGATGAAGAGCGATTTACGGCGTGGCGCACCATCGACGGTAAGGAGCGCGATCCGCTGGGGCAGTTTGGCGAGCTGGAAACGCTGGTGCGGGGTGTCTTCAATAAAGAGCATCTGCTGGATTATCTGCGAAACTTCATCGTCTTTGAGGACGACGGCGGGCTGGTGAAGAAGATTGCGGCCTACCACCAGTTCCACGCGGTGCGGGCTGCGGTACAACGGGTGCTGGAGGCTTCTGCCCCTGAAGGTAGCGGCAGGGGCGGCGTGGTGTGGCATACACAAGGCGCGGGCAAGAGCCTGGAGATGATCTGCCTTGCGGGCAAGCTGATGACACACCCACAGATGAAGAATCCCACGCTGGTGGTGGTCACAGATAGGAACGATCTGGACGGTCAGCTTTACGGCATGTTCGACATGGCGGCAGAGGTGCTGGGCGAGAAGCCGGTACAGGCCGACAAACGGACGAGGCTGCGTGAGGAACTGAATCAGCGACCGTCGGGCGGCATTCTCTTTACGACGATCCAGAAATTTGTGCCTGGCGAGGATGAGGACACTTATCCAGAGTTGACCGGGCGGCATAACGTAGTGGTGCTGTGCGATGAGGCGCACCGCAGCCAGTATGGGCTGAAGGCACGCATCAATGATGCCGGAGAAACAATTTACGGTTATGCAAAGTATCTTCGCGATGCGCTACCTAATGCTACGTTTGTCGCCTTCACTGGAACCCCGGTTTCGTCAAAGGACAAGGACACGCAATCGGTCTTTGGCGAGTACGTGGACATCTACGACATTGAGCAGGCCGTAAAAGATAAGGCGACTGTCCCCATCTACTACGAATCGCGGCTGGTGAAGCTGGAGATGGATTCCGCCATTGCCGAATCGATAGACGAAGAAGTGGAAGAGCTGACCGAGGATGAGGAAGAGGCGGCAAGGGCGCGGACCAAGAGCCGGTGGGCGGCGCTGGAGAAGCTGGTGGGGACGGCTCCTCGCATAGCGACGGTGGCGGCGGACCTTGTGAACCACTTCGAGACCCGGCAGGACGCGATGAGCGGCAAGGCCATGACGGTGTGCATGAGCCGCGAAGTGTGCGTGCTGCTCTACGACGCGATTATCAAGCTCAGGCCGGAGTGGCACGACCCGGACCCGGAGAAGGGCGCAATCAAGGTGATCATGACCGGGTCTGCATCGGACCGGGAGGCGCTACGCCGCCACGTTTACAGCGCGGCAGTGAAGAAGCGGCTGGAGAAACGATTCAAGAAGGCCGATGATCCGCTCCAAATAGTGATCGTGCGGGATATGTGGTTGACCGGTTTTGACGTGCCATGCCTGACGACAATGTATGTGGACAAGCCGATGCGGGACCATAACCTGATGCAGGCCATTGCGCGGGTGAATCGGGTCTTCAAAGACAAGCCGGTGGGCTGGTGGTGGACTACATCGGCATTGCAAACGACTTGAAGAAGGCATTGCGGGAGCACACAGAGAGCAAGGGGAAAGGGCGGCCCACCATTCCAGCTTCAGAGATGTTGCTGAAAGTGCGCGAGGAGATGGAAGTGGCGCGGGGAATGCTGTGCGGGCTGGACTATAGCGGCTTCCGCGTGAATGCCCTGAAGCCAATGCGGGCAGCAGCGGACCATATCCTCGGCCTTGAGAATGGAAAGCGGCGATTCGCGGATTGCGTTCTGCGGATGACTCAGGCTTTCGCGCTGTGTTGCACATTGCCCGCTGCGGTGGAGTACCGCGAAGAGATCGCCTTCATGCAGGCCGTGCGTACCATCCTTACGAAACGCGACCCCACTACCTCTCTGACCAACGATGCGAAGGAACACGCGCTGCGACAGGTTCTCTCCCGTGCGGTGGTTTCGGCAGATGTGATGGACATATTTGCGGCGGCGGGCCTGGAGCGGCCCAACGTGGGAATCCTGTCGGATGAGTTCTTGGAGGACGTGCGAAAGCTGAAAGAGAAGAATTTGGCGGTGGAGGTGCTGGAGCGCTTGCTTAAAGGCCAAATCAAGAGCGGGTTCGGGAGCAACGTGGTGCAGAGCCGGAAATTTTCTGAGCTACTGCAAGACTCACTGGCTCGCTATCGCAGCCGCGCCATAGAAACGGCGCAGGTGATTGAAGAACTGATCACCATGGCGAAGCAGTTCAAAGCGGCGGCGACCCGAGGAGAAGAACTTGGGCTCTCCGCCGATGAGATGGCATTCTATGACGCGCTTGCGACGAATGAAGCATCGGTGAGAGAGCTTGGGGATGCAACGCTGCGCAAGATCGCTCGGGAACTTACACAGAAACTGCGGGCCAGCAATTCGGTCGACTGGTATGTGCGGGAATCCGTGCGGGCTAAGCTGCGGCTAATGGTGAAGACGATTTTGAAGAAGTACAAATATCCGCCAGATGGACAGGAACAGGCTGCCGAGACGGTTCTGGAGCAGGCGAAAGAGTTATCGGCGGCCTGGGCTGCTCTGTAGAGTAGAAACCAGGTAGGCACAATTTCAGGCACAAATGGTGTGCCTTCGTGCCGTGCAGCGTGAGTCATTGCGCCAGGCCGAGCACCTCTTCCAGTCTCTCCTTTATAGCGCGTTCGCAACGGACGACGGAATCGACCATGGTAAACCGGCAACTATCGGCCTATGATCCTTCATCGGCTGCCGTATGGTTCGGAATAGGTAGTACGGAGGAATGTGATGTCACATGATCTGTGCTTTACTGATGGCAAAGCGGAAATGATGTATGTGGGCGAGATGCCGTGGCATGGACTTGGAACCAAGCTGGAACAACCTCCCCGTACCGCAGCAGAAGCAATCTGGGCGGCACGGCCAACTGGAACGTCGTAAAGCAGCAGTTGTACGTTGGCGACAAGCATCGCCCACTGCCGGGTCAATTTGCGATTGTTCGCGAGGACCGCTGGGAACGAAACGAGGATGCGATTTTCGGTACGGTTGGGCAAACCTACGTTCCCTTGCAGAACATGCAAGCCTTCACCTTCTTCGATCCGATCATCGAGACGGGCTCTGCGTCTTACGAGAGTGCCGGGGGCTCTGGGCAAAGGCGAACGAGTCTGGGTGATGGTGCGGCTGCACGGTGACATGGAGATCGCGCCTGGCGACACAGTGGCGCGGTATCTGCTCCTCAGCAACAGTCACGACGGGAACAGTTCGGTTCAGGTCAAGTTCACGCCTGTGCGGGTCGTCTGCCAGAACACGTTGAATCAGGCGCTCGAAATGGGGCCAACTCTACGGATTGCACATAATCGCGAAATGCAGCGGCGCCTCGGCGACACAGCAGAGGCAATCGCGGAGATCCGCGAACGGTTCGACGAGTTGCAGATGTTCTTTAAGAAAATAGTGCAGGTGCAGATGAAAACCACCAGCCTCGAATCATATCTGGCGGCGGTTTTCCCCGAACCCAATCGCGGAAAAGACGACAAACGCTACGAACGAGCGCTGAAGCAGATGAAGCGGGATCGAATTGCCGCACAGCAGCGATTTGAAACCGGCAAAGGCAACAACTTGGCCCACGTCCGCGGGACACTCTGGGCGGCATATAACGGCGTGACCGAGTATGTCGATTATGCGCGAACGACGGTCGGTGACAGCAAGTGGCTCGATTCTGTCTGGTTCGGAGAGGGCTGTGCGATAAAGACTCGCGCCTGCGATCTTGCGGTTGTCGCCGTGAACGGAAGCCAGGCTCCAGCGGCGCTCTAGCCGTAGGAGTGACGGCCAAGCCGCAATCTACACACACAGAAAGTTCCTGCGCGCAAGCACAGGGCCGATCCACAGGTAGCGCACACCGCTTTTAGCTGGTCTGCTGGCTGGCACCTGCTTGGCGGTCGTCGGAAGGTTTTTGACGGTTCATGCTGAGGTTATTTTGCGGTTCATTGCGAACCTGCACCTGAAGGAGTGCAGGGAAGTATTAGCGTGCCGCCTATGCCTGTGCAAAACCTGGCATTGTTTTGTAAGCTGTTCATTCTGTTCTTAATTTAGGCGAGCATTTGTTTTGGATGTGGTTGACAGACGGTGGTGTGGAGTTTACCTGGGGTTACGCACTCCCGAAAAAGCCGTCTCGGCGATCCTAACAACTCGATTTTGCCCAAGTGCGCCGGCATCAATTTGCAGTAATTGCTGCGCTCGAAACTTGATGAGTGGCGCGAGACCAGAAACAACGCGAGCCTGTGCCCTTATTAGAAGGTCGTCCCGTGAGTCTGCGCCATCTGGGAGGCTTTGAGCCAACGAAGAGAGGAGGACGATACACCCCCTCTCCATTGAGCCTTTAGCAGGCGAATGCACTTAGTTATAGCAAACGATTTCCCCAAAGCGTTGTTCAAACTCGGCGCGGAAGATGGGGCGCCCCAACACATACTCATCAGATGCCAGCATCCACTCAGCTTCTTTAAGCAGCCGCAGTTCGAAGCGACGGCCTTGAGTCTGCAGTGTGCGCAAGACTTGAAAGTCCCGCTCGACTGCCTCTCGGGTCTCTGCGTCCAATCCCACCGTCAGGACCCAATCGTAAACCGCCATCGCGTGCAGTATTTGTCCGACCTCGATATTGACCGCAACACCCAAATGTTCGTATCCGACTGCAGGATTACTCGCTCGAAACACTAAATATTTTCTCTGCTCTGACTCGAACACGCATGAAGGAACCACTGTGCCTAGACTCATTCCACTCTCCAAAATCGTGCGCTGCAACCACGGCGCTTGCCTGTGATGACTCTCTCAAGAGGAGACCTACCCAGCAGGCAAGGCCCCTCGTGCGCTCTGAGCGACAAACATCTGTCTTTCGCTCACCGAATCTCAACCTGCAAGTGCTTGCGATTCTGCTTCCGAACTTGTTTCTGGAGAGAGGGTTTTTCGCTCACCCGCGAGGCGGGCGCGTGCGGTGCCGTACCCGATGCCGAGCTGGGCGGCGATGGTGCGCAGGCTTACACCCTCGGCCTTCATGCGGTGGATACTTTCGCCGTCGACGATCCGACGCGGACGGCCAAGCTGTACTCCGTGAGCCTGGGCATTGGCGAGACCAGCCCTCACCCTTTCCTGCGTGAGCGACAATTCGAACTCAGCCATGGCGCCAATGATCTGCAGCATGAGGCGACCAGACGGCGTGGACAGGTCGATGTTGTCACGTAGGGAGACAAACGCGACTCCGTAGGCGGAGAGGTCCGCGATCGCGTTGACCAGGTGCTTGAGTGACCTACCGAAGCGGTCTATCTTCCAGACCAATACCGCATCGAACCGTCGATGATGAGCGTCGGCCATCAGGCGGTTAAGTGCCGGGCGTGATTCCTTCGAGCCAGAGACACCCTCATCGACATACTCGGCTGTCACGCTCCACCCACGGCGCGCGGCGAACTCTCGGAGTTCAGACAACTGCATCTCGGGGTGTTGGCCGTTCAGGGTAGAGACTCGGGCGTAGAGTGCGACCCGCTGAATTGTTGGGGGAACTGCTTGAACTGCGTTGGTGGGTGTAACTTTGAGTGTAGCCATGTTGCCTCCTTCTTAGGCGACATCGGTTAGCGTCGTGCCTGGTGCGTCCAACACCGGGCGCGACGCGTTTCTATTTGGTGGCGGACGCCTTCTGCTTGCGCGGCCTTCCGCCCTTTTTACCATTCACTCGCGCAATCTCTTGAAGCTTCGCGATACCGAGTCGCTCCAACCTCGCCGGGTAGCTGCGCTTCCCGATGTACGACATAACTTCCGCTATCTGCGCTTTCTTCATCGTGAAAGAAACCTAAACTGGTTTGGTTACAGAGTCAAGGAATCTATTGCATCTCTTAGATTCCTTGGCGCAGGAAGATTGCTCGTGCATCATGTTGTGCGTAGGTGCTGGAGGCACATGAACAAGAACGAGATTGAGATGCCGGATAGCCGACTACTCGGCCCGGATTGACCTTGAGAGCTTTTGTGTCAGCCGGCGTCCATTTGGCCCGGACTGGCTGGACGTTAGAGAAGTTGACGGATGTGAAGAGCGGAAATGCGTTGATCGCGCAGTTAGATACTCCGGCCATGATGGAATGCGCTGCTCTCTCTTCCTCATTAAATAGGCAGTCTTGGGAGGACTTTTTTGCTCCACAGGTTTGGAGAGCGCCGGGGTCGACCGTTCACATACTGAGCCGGCATCAATCGGACCTCATGTCCCTGCTCGCGCAATGCCCGGCCAAGGAAGTGCGCGCCGCCACAGGCTTCCATGCCGATCAGTTCAACGCGCAAGTTTGCGGTGTAGTGCAGCAGTTGCTTTCGAGAAAACATTTTGCGCACCACAACTTCGCCGCGCAGATTAAGACCAACCAGATGAAAGACTGTTTTGCCGAGATCAATGCCGATCGTGTGTAATTCCATGGATGCCTCCTCCGTACGCTTCTTATACCTCAGCCGCTGGCTGGGTAACGGCGGCGGACCATTCCATTAAGTGAGCCAGTGGAGTTGGCAGTTGCCTGAGGATTTGCTGGGGAGCAGGGGCTCTGGAGCGTAGCGGAAGAGGAAGCGTCGATGGACTCCACATCCTGCCACGCCTTCGCGGCACTGCTATCCGACTTGTATTAAAAATCGCGGACTGCGATTCCAACTGACCGATTACCGACGGCTTCTTGACATCATCGATGTCCTCCACCTGCCCATTTTATCCGCCTGACCTTACAAGTTAGGCTTAGTATCATCGAGCTAAGGGCTGCCGGGGTACACTGTACGTGTCGCTGGGTTTTGCGCTATACCATGAGGCATGGACAAGTGCGAGTTCTCTGAGTTTTCCTATGGCTACTGCCTGACAGAGGATTTGATCGTCGGGCAAGGTACGCCCATTACGGCTGCCCCTGTTTTTCCGTCGCTTGTGGAGGAAGGCCAAGCGGGTGTCGGATACGATGTTCGTCTAAACCGCCCTGGAACGCCCCTCTTCCTGCAATTTAAGCTTGTACATCAAATGGTGCGAGGTAACGCCAACGAGGCGAGAATGGGACATTTCTCAATACCGTTCTACCGGATGCACCTTCGTCCGCGCAGTATTTCAGACCAACATGAGTCACTACTTTCTTTGGAGCTTGCCGGCAATGACGTGTTTTACGTCGCTCCAGGGTTCCACACAATCGCGGAGTTGAATACTGTGTACGCAGGCCGTCGCGTTTGGAATCGAAGTTTACGAATTAAACCGAGCCGCATTGGTCCACTTCCTGATGACCGGGATCATCATGTCACATTTAAGGTGCCGAACGGACAGTGGCGCTTCTACTCTGAAGACCCCTCTCGGAGCGGTTTCGCATCGACGACAGATGAGATTTCCAGGGAGCTCAGCGAGAGAATTGCTGAACGCGGGAAGCGTAACCTTAGGCAACAAATTGAAGAACTAGATTTCACACTTGTAAGGATTGTGAACGAACGTAATATTCACCGCAGTCAGCCCAACCGAATCGATCTTCATGAACTTGGAGATCAAATCGATCCAGTCAGGCGAGTCGCCTATCTTGCTCGACAGTTTTTCGATTGTCAACTATTCTTCGTGACTCTGCGATAGATGCGCTGGTATGCGTCATTTGTCATTGTGCGTCAATAATGGGCGGCTCGTTCACCCCTGTGCCTTGCTCGCTAGAGTCTAGCGAGCAAGGATTGAGACGGATATCGGATGACGACGACAAGCCAAACCGCTCATCCACCACATTGTCGGCGGCTAAAAGTGAGCAGCGCTATGCAATATTCTTTTGCCTTGCGCGCAGGTTGACTACCCAATCTTTCAACTCCTTTATATCGCGTGCGACTGCAGATGGCGCCGGGACCCCCGTGTTCCTCGCGGCAGAAGGGTCGTGGCATCGGTCACATCACAACAGCGCTTGAACCCCGAGCGGAATGCATCGCAATCGGCCTCGGTCAGCGCCGTCGTCTTTTTCAGTTCTTTGGTATCGATGTAGTCGCGGTGGCGCATGATGACCCTGAAGAACGCTACTTCCTCAAGCGCACGTTCCCATGTCGCTCGCAGATCGTTGTAAATCTTGACCACATCCGTGGCGTATTCGTCCTCAAGACTCTGGTCGAACAGATCCTTTGCGTTCCTTGATGCCTTCTCCAATTGGTCGATGCGATCTTCGACTCTTTTTGCTTTCCACGGAAGCCCTGGGGTGATATTTCCGGCCCCGGCCTTACCTCTGCTAACGGTGACACACTGGCACAGCCGCGCTTGTTCTGCGGCAATATCAATGAGGTCATGCACGAGTATCAGGTCGTGCGTGAAAACGATGATTTGCCGATTGGCGGCTTCTTCGACCAGGCGCTCGGCTACGCGTTTGCGCCAGAGGTGATCGAGCGAAGACACCGGATCATCAAATACCAGAGTGGACGCGTGCACCGCAGTCGCAAGCTCGGTCAGAAACGCAGCCAGACCGACGCAGGTCTGTTCGCCTTCGCTCAGTATGTCTTTCACCTTGGCATGGGACTTTGTAAGCAGCTGCACCTGGTATTGTGGTGACCCATATTTGCCGCCAGTGCGAACAATATCCACGCGCACCTTTTCGGCCGCAAGTTTCATGATTTCTTCCTTAAATCGGTCGCGAAGATGCGGTGTAATCACGGTATCGGCAATGCTGTTGCCGAGATACGTGACTCCGTTCGTGGCCGTGTCTGGAAGGCACTGTTCGAGAAATCGCAGGCCCTTGAGCCGCTCGATCTCGTTTTCCACTGTCTCCAAAATGCCGCCTAAGAGATATCTGTCGCTCAGCTCGGCGAGGTCCCGTTCGAGTTTCTTGCGCTGGTTGTCAGCTGCAGATTGCTGGAGTTCAGCAGCATAGACCCTGAGGGACCGTTCCACCAGCTCTATACTGGCGGCTGGATTCTGTGCGCTGTTCGTCAGAACCAGCTCCTCGGCGGTGCCCAGTACCCGCAGCAGTACATAGCGGCGCAGGCGCGCCTGTGCGATGAACCTACGTGTGCTACGTGCTGCCTCCGGATTGCACAGTGCCAGCTCCTGCAGATTCGCTTTGAGCGAGCGGGTACTGATGGCAACGGAGACGAGTGCCTGACGCGCGGCCAGCAGGCCAGCTTCCCCTGCCTCGGCCTGCCGTTCGATGTCGTCGCGGATGAAGCTCTCGAAGCGCATCATACGCTCGCGCGCATCCTCGGAGAGCGGTTGCTGGCAAAGGGTGCAGACCGTGTCTTCCAGCGTCAGAGGAAAAGGTTGGCTTGGATAGGCCACCTGTTCTGAATATCGCCGTGCGGATTCCCAGAGTGAACGCCAAACCTCTCCCCCAACGCCCGGAATTGCCTCTCCCGAGAATGCCCTCTGCGAGGCAAGACGCGCTGCCTTCCTCTTGATCCCGGTATCAACATCCAACGACCAGGTGGACATTAGCACCGCATCGGCCGTTTCCTCTGCTAGCTGATTGATGGAGGTGAGCAGTCGCTGGATGCTATCGGCCTTGAGTGTCTGCTCAGCTGCTGCTTTAGCTAGATCCTGGGAGAGGTCTGCCGTGAGGCGTGCGCGGCGTGTCACTTCCTCATCACTGAGAGTCCCTAGAGCACAAATGGTCGCGTTGTTCGTGTCGTATCTCAGGGCGGAAAGCACCTTGCCTACGACTGTAAAATCTTTCCACGACGGCGAGGAAAACACGGGATTCCTGGATCTTTCGAGTTGTTTCTGTTCAGCGGTGAGAACATCCCTCACCTGTTGGCACGCATTGGCAAGCTCATCGGGAACATCCAGACCGAACGGCCGGAATGCCACTTCATTCTTTTCGTTGATATGCACCGAAGCGCAGGAACTGTCAAAGACGCTGACCGCCGAAAGCTGCGGATGAAGCACAGCAGAATCCACCCATTTCGCGGGAGGAAGTGGTTTCCCGCCTACGGTAAAGGTAATGGAGGCGGTCGCAGGTGGCGGGGGTACGGCGGCCGTATGATTGTAGGCGTTGGGCTCAATCCTTCCTGCATGACGGGCGCGGCAGGCGCGTTTAAGAATCCTCGCGTATCCGGATTTTCCCGCCCCATTATTGCCATAGACTATCGTGATGCCATTGAGTTCGAACGGCAGTGTCTGTAAGGGAGCAAGGTTGTTGACGCCATCCACCTCGGCAATTGAGACGAGGGATACCGATTCACCCAGGTCCGGATTTGCTGGAAGGTGGGCCCTTTCAAGCGGAACAGCGGTCAGAGCGGTGCTCGTATCGCCCCTGCCCTGTTTGCAAAGGCTGACGAGTTCGGCAATGTCTGCGCTGGCCAGCTGCCCGTTAGACACGATACGGCGCAGGGCGTCGCGCTGCCAGAGTGGACGGTCGTTGGACCACTCAAGAATCGTTTCAAGAACGGTTGCTGGAACTGCGTTTGTCTTTGCCATCTTGCAAGAGAGCTCAAGGAGGCGGCGATGGCAACGCATGATGACATCCATTACCTGATCTGCATCGCCCTCGATCGTTGTCTGCATGGCGCCTAATTTGTATGGAAGTCCGGATGCGTCCACAATCGCCAGAGCTTCGGCTATCAGCGCTTTTACTTCAACGCCGGTTCCCATTGGGACAACTGAAAAGCTCGCCAACATAAATTCCTCCTCTGATAAATAAACGTTATTACTCTCTGGTCTGATGCTATGAGGGGTTTGCAGGCATGAGAAAGCCGGGCTAGGTAGCCCGGCTTTCCACAATGGAGTTGCTTATTGTTTGTTTTCCGCAAGTAATGCGTTTACGCTCGCCATTACCTTGAATGCGTCGGCCACGTAAACGACGTCGGCCTTGCCGCGCGCCCAGCCGCAGTTTGGATCCAGACTGATGGCCCGACGGTCATTAATGAACCGCCAGCCTACAACGTGAGGCTCTTCGCCGTGACAGCAAGTGGCAAGTCCTTTGGCATGGCGTGGCGTCGCGCCCGTCTGCCCGACCTGATTCATATGCGTAAGGAAACTCAGCACCTGCTGGTTTTCGCTGGACTGGTCAACCAAAGACTTGCTGCTGCCCAGCGATGCATCGGCGGAGCGCAGGAAATTCAAAATCAGCGATCCTGCCTCGGCGACATGTGCCTGACCGTCGGCTTGCTTCTTCGTCCATCCTGCTCCGGCCACAAACAGCATCTTTGCCTCGGGACGAATCGTCTGCTCGTCCTGTTTGGGTGCTACGATGCCGGTCACCTGCGAGCGCAATTGCGGCAGTGAGACTGCAACAGTCTCGGCTTGTACCTGTCCGGCTGCGGCGGCAAACGGCGCGCGCGTCCCGGCATCCAGCAGCAGGAACCATGGACGGCTTTCGCGGCGTATCATGGCCTCGACGCGCTGGCGATAGAACCACCGTGAGGCCTCCAGCGTTTTACCCGCTCCGAGTGCAGTGATATGAGTATCCGCAAAACCTCCGAGCCGATAAGCCACACCGGGAATCACCCGTGCAAAGCGCGAGCTTGACGGTGCGAACACCAGTGTCGCTTCTGCCGCGCGGCACAGTGCTTCGCAGGCCGCGGCATCGCTTGCGTAGCGCGCTTGTGCGAATGCCTCGCCAGAAACGGTCAGAACTCGGGCGGACGCGCCTGCAACCGAGTTCGCCGCCGTTCCCGTCTCAGCCCCTACAATACCGATCGAAAGCGCCGCGCCCGATGCGCCAGCAAACTCCACGCCCGCAGCAACGGCTTCGAGTGAAGCTTTGGTCAGCGCCACTCCGGATTCATCCACATGTGTCAATACTAAAAGTTTTTCCATGGCTTACTCCGCAATCCATTGCACGATTTCGCGAGCGATCTCGTCTTCGGGCATATCTTTGACCAGGCGTGTCTCGCGCCGCTGCTTCGGCAGGCTCACGGAAACGTAGCTCAGCCCGTTAGCATCCAGCTTTGCGCTCTTGGCCTTTTGCAATGCGGGCATGACGCCGCGCATGTTTGCCATTCCCACCTGGGGATTGTTGCGCGGTTCCGGCAACTCGCCCGTAGCCCATCCCAGCAACGCTGGTGTGCCGGCGCAGGTCGAAACCTGATGTTTCCCGCCCTCAACGCGCTCCAGAATCGTGAACGATCCATCGTTGTTAATCGTGATCTGATCCACGCCTTGGAACTGGTCGGTGATTTCCAGGCGCTCGCCAATGATCTGCATCGTCACTCCAGCGCCGCGCGAGGCCGACTCCCAACCGCCAAAGAGCAGCAGGTGTTCGCGGTCAAGTCCGGGGATAGCCGCGATCGTTTCGGCCAGGACAGCTGCCGTGGCGTGTGCGTCGGTAAAGCCGCCGATTGGGCCGTCAACCGCAACCAGTTCAAACGGGACTTTCTGTGCGACCGTCATCATTACCTGTTGCAGCTTCGCCTTTGGCCCCATGCTGACCAGCCAGACCTTGCTCCCTGGATGCTTAGTCGCGAGGCTTGCCGCCTCATAAAGCGCGCACGCGGCCCAGGGATCAAGCACCGCCGGGAGATTCATTTCGCTCTTAAGTCCGGGACCAGTCGGCCCGGTGATTGGTTCCAGTGTCTGCAAAGGATCGGGCACGATGCTGGCGCAGACCACAATATGAAAGCTATTTGCCATGAGTATTGATTCCTATTAGTCCAATAAATCAGACAACTCAAATTTCCGGTTTATTAATTCTCCGCAGAGTGCAGTCCCCCCGCGCCAGCTCGGAACTCGATGTTCGAGTTCTCACCGTCGGGCGATTGCGTGCAATTCCAAAGGCACGCGCCACAGTGAACGCATTTCTCGCGGTCAAAGGCGGGTACGGAGCCCTCGCCCTGTGTAATAGCTTGCCCCGAACACATCGCAATGCAGGTTCGCTCCTCGCAGGTAACGCACAGCTGGGGATTGCGAAAGATTACGTGATCGGCAAAGCCCGAAGCGGCCTGCACCTTTCCGCCCATCAGCAGTGCGTCCTGATGCGGAACCAGCAGCTTGCCGTCGTACTCGATCTCGGGCCAACCGCAGGCGTTCATCAATGCGTCGTGCAGCGAGCGGCCACCCGCGGCGGCATCGCTAATCGCCTTTTGGATTTGCTCCGGTTTCAGGCGGGCTGAGTAAAACTTCTTCAGCTTGTCGATTTGCTTGTGAGCTGGCGGAATTTTTCTATTCAGGGAAAGCTTGCCGCTGGTCAGTCCGGCCACAGCCATGCCGGCCAGTCCATGTCCCATTCCGATGTGGAAGCCAGTGCGGGCGTTTTTTGCCGCTTCGGCGCCGCGGTTGACCCAGCTGGCACGGCGGCGCTGCACGTACGCGGCTTCAAGATTTTCACGACTGAATGGTTTGCCTGCCCGCAGCAGCTCCGCTACCGCCTCGGCCAGTTGTACGCCCGTTGCCCAGGCCTCATCCACGCCCGAGCCGGTCAGCATGTTTGTGCTGCCCGATCCCTCGCCGATGCGCGCGAAACCGTCTCCGGCGAGAAAAGGCTCTCCGCTCAATCCGGATTCCTGCAATGACTTCGCGCCCCAGGAACGCATTGTGCCGTCCTTCAGGTAGCGCCACAGGTAAGGATGCTCCATGAAATGTTGCAGGTATCGGTACGAGCTCCGCGTCGGATTCGCCAGCCATGAGGGAACGAAGATCCCTACGGAAGCCAGCCGATCCGGATGCACATACAAGAAGCCGAAAATCTCCGGTTCCGGGTAGCCGAACATGTGCCACACGGTTCCGGCTTCGAGCGGGGTATCCTCCGGCAGTTCGACCGCGATCTTCATGCCTACGGCCCACTCATGCTGAGCGTGTCCATTTGGCATTCCAAGCTTTTCATTGATGCTGCGGCCCACTGCTCCCACTGGACCATCGCCAACCACGGTCAACTGGGCGCGTACATCCATCCCTGGCATGTAACAAGCATCGGGATTTCCTTGACGATCAACTCCCTGGTCGGCCAAGCGCACGCCTACCACGGCTTTGCCGTCGAACAGCGCCGTGCTCACGGGAGTTCCCGGCCAGACCTGAGCCAATCCGGTGGTCATTAAGTGTCCGCCCACCCACTGGTTGAACTGACCAACCGACATCAGCAAACCGCCGTGCTTTTGCAGGAACTCGGGTGTGAAGGGAAGGTCCAGCGCATCGTGCTCCACCGGAAGCAGACTTCGCAGCGCACGAATCGCAGCATCTCCGGCGCGGAGGATGAACCCGCGACGGCTTGCTCCAATAGGGTCGAGCAGGTAGAGAACCTTCTCCTGCTTCACCGGCACAGCCATTGGAATTTCCGATGGGTTCAGTTCCGGGAAGCTCTCGCGAATCGCCTTCCCACGCGTGACCACGCCGCTCACGCCTGCGGAAATATCGTCGGCGCGCTCGTAACAGAGCACCTGTAGAGGCATGCCCGGAGCCGCCTTGCTCTCCATTGCCACCTCGCCTGGGTTGGCCGCCATCTCGCGGGTTAGGGTGGTCAGGAAGCCGCCCATCGCGGGGCCAAACCCCACGCAGGCAATGTCAACAACCATCTCCTGCCGCTCGATTTCTTGAGGAAATTCCGGTGTTGCTTCGCTCATGCAGGGTAGTCCAGTGCTTCAGGAATCATCACCTTCGATACCGTAATAGCCGCCCGGTCTTTCGCCAGACGGGAACCGGTAAGGCAGGTTGCCAGCTTGTTTTGCAGCTTCAGGAAGTCCGCTGATCCGGCGCAGCCCGCGCAGGGGGGCTGTGCAACGATCGCGCAATCGAATAGTTCATCGCTCATAAAGCAGGTCTTGTGTTGTTCCGCATCCCATGCCGGATGCCGGTTGTATCCATAAACCAGCTCAGCGCAGATGCGCGACACTTCGCCGGCTGCGCGTGCCGATTGTACGTGGCAAAGGTCTGAGAGGAACTGCAAAGTCGCCGGCAGTCCTTCCGCCACAGCCGGGTCGTCTCCGCCCCGAGCCTCCAGTTCCTGCACATCAAGGATTTGGCACCGCGCCGCCATAAGCCAGCTGAGCGCATCGGCCAGTGCAAAGGTTACGCCCTGGCGCGGTCCTTGATAAAGCTTGTTGCCGTCGGCGTCCTTCGATTCCTGGGTGTACTTTAGCGTCCACAGCCACATGGTCATTGCTGTAGCCAGCGTGCACGCGCCTGTTCCCGGACGTTCGGAGGCGATACGACGCATCTCTTTGATCCACCCGCGGAACTGAGTCAGGAACAGTTCGTTGGTCATTGTAATTGTGAGCTGGCGCCGCTGTACGGCTTCAGGACCCTCGTAGGTTGCTTCCAACTGAGCATCCATCCACTTGTTTGCCAGGAATCCGGGGCAGTCTTCGGTAATTCCGTATCCGCCCATCAGGCTTACGGCCTCGCGCATCATCGTAGCGCCATAGCCCGTGTTCCACAGTTTTGTCGCGGGGCAGATTACATTGGCCACGGCATCCTTCATGACGTAGTTAACCAGCGGATCAGCTTCCAGTTCCGCGCGCCGCTCTTCCGTTGGGTTACCGGTAAGAAGTTCCAGCGCGCGCGTCTCGCTCTCGCGCAACGCCTTCATCTCGGATCTTCCGCCCTGGATGCCGCGCTCGGCCAGCAGTGCCGTCTTTTGTTTTTCCAGCGGATCGAGTTCGTCATACAGGCGCGCCGTCGTAAATCCGAGCGCTGTGCCCGCTTCGCCCGTGGCCCATACGTCTACCAGACGTTGTAGTGCGTCCTCGCGTTGCTGGATGCCCAGTTCATAGCGCAGGCTTCCTTCCTTGATCGCTTCCGCGCCGCGGAAGCGTCCGCGCTGATACCGGATTACCGGCTCTATTGCCGAGAGCAGCTTGGCCGAGGTCATCAGCCCAACTCCGATTCTCGTTCTGCGGAAGACCGCTTCGATAATTTCGCTATGGTTATAGGTCGGAACAATCACTCCGTCCTTTACCGTGTAGCCGCCAACAATGCGGCTGGCAGGAACCTTCAGGCTGAAAATCGGATCGCCCGTTGAAGAGAGCTGGTGAACCAACTTCTTCGTCGGTGTGCCGCGATCGAAGGTTCCCTCGTCGGTCTCTTCCAGAATGACGATGCAGCTTCCCTTGATGCGTTCGTCGTCCGAATCCACGGCAGCGGTTACGAAACTCGCGCCTGCGATATTTGTGATGAAGCGTCCGCGCTTTTCAACCTGCAGAATCGGCTCTTCGCCTTCCTTCCACTCCGAGATTCGAATCCGGCCGCTCAATAATCCGGTGTCCACGCCAACGTAGGGGATTGGTTCGGTCAGCGCGAATGCTCCGCGCTTCGGAGGACGGTCTTCATCTTGCGGAGGTGCGGCCAAGGACATGTAGTGCGCCGACTGCTCGGCGGTGCCGCGCTCATGAATTGGCGCGAGCGCCAGACAACTTGCGAGACTCGCCGTAGCCGCCCCGCCATCAACCCATGCAAGTTCAAATGCGATCAGCGCCATTGCCAGGTTCTTTGGACCGGCGATAAATCCGCCTTCCTCCGGCTCCATAAATGCGGCGGTGATTCCCGCGCGATCAAACGCGCGCATCATCTCATCTTTCGCTGGTGTCCATTCGTGGGTGTTTCTCTCGCCTGAGGCGACCATGCGTGCTACCTGGCCGCGAGCCACCGATCGGGTCGACTGTACCAACATTTGCAAATCGAAGCGGTCGGCAAAGCGCCACTGAATCTGGCGCACGGCATCTCCTGGAAGAGTGAGCATTGCGCCCACTTGAGAAACGGAACTTGAGCCCATTTAATAAGGAATCCTTTCGCGATATCACTTATTCTCTTGCATGGTGAACATTCCGGCTGTGACGTATGTCGCTCGCTGTAGTGATGTTACTCTTTTCAAACCCCGCCGAAAGGTGCCAGAAAAAGATTAAATCTGCGCAAATATTGGCTGTCGATTGTACTCTCTGGCACTTGCTTTTCCGAGAATGTCCGACATGCTCAGTTTTTGTGCTGAATCGCGGATAGTCAGTGGATTTCAGCCCAAATTCGAGTACACTTTCAGAGCCGAACAAGTCTGCAGTTCCTGCCGTTTCAGAAGTCAAACAAGAGATTCCGGTTCAATGCACGCCTAGCAGGCTGCTGAAAAAGGGTTTTGGAGTGCCGAGAATCACCAAAATCTATTCGCGGCTCAACGCAGAATCAACGACTTGCAAGTGTTAGTAAGTGCGATTTGGACGCTGCAAAAGAGTTTTTCAGCAACCTGCTAGGCCCCGGTTCCGGAGTTTACGGAGAAGAAGCCGCTGTTTCTGCGCACAATTGCAGCTGTATTTCTTTTTTCGTCTGCGACAATGTTTGCTGGTTCACGACCTGTCTGTCCCGGACCAGCCTCTGTTGGCAATACCCACTGTCATGCGCACGTGACCACAGACACGCATGGTAATCCGCATGCCACTACTGCGCCGAGCGGTTATAGCCCCAGGCAGTTCCAAACGGCGTACAGCCTGCCTTCAGCAACTGCGGGAGTAGGTCAGACGATTGCTATCGTTGATGCCTATGATCACCCGAATATTGAGAGCGACCTCGCGGTGTACAGCAAATATTTTGGGCTTCCCGCCTGCACCACCGCGAATGGATGTTTCAAGAAAGTGAATCAGACCGGGGGGACGAAATACCCGAGGGCGAATGCAGGCTGGGCCCTGGAGATCGCGCTCGATGTCGAGATCGCCCACGCGCTGTGCCCAAACTGCAAAATTCTGTTGGTCGAAGCCTCCTCGAACTCTTTCGCCAACCTGCTGGCCGCGGAAGATTACGCGCGAGCGCATGCGACCGTCGTTTCAAACTCGTGGGGTGGCAGCGAATTTGCGAGCGAGACCTTGTATGACAGCCATTTTAAAGACCCGGGAACGCCAATTACTGTCTCGTCGGGTGACAGTGGCTATGGCGCGGAGTATCCGGCTTCTTCGCAGTTTGTAACCGCAGTCGGCGGCACCACGCTCACGCTGAACTCGGACAACACTCGGCTGAGCGAGACCGTATGGAGTGGCAGCGGCAGCGGTTGCAGCGCCTATGAGCCGAAGCCTTCCTGGCAGACGGATACTGGATGCTCGCTGCGAACCGTGGCGGATGTCGCCGCCGCTGCTGATCCCAGTACAGGCGCAGCTATTTACGACAGCTATAGCTACAACGGAAAAAAAGGCTGGTTCCGGGTAGGCGGTACGAGCCTGGCAGCGCCGATCATTGCAGCCGTTTATGCGCTGGCCGGCAACGGTGGGAGCACGATCGATGCATCGTATCCGTATGCCCACTCCTCGTCGTTATTCGACGTGACCTCAGGCACCAACGGTAAATGCAGTGTCGCTTATCTGTGCACAGGGGGAACTGATTACGACGGTCCAACGGGGAATGGTGCCCCGATGGGCGTCAACGCGTTCTAAAAACTTGTACCGCGTTCCAACGTTGCTCACGATGTTGGAACGCGGCTCTCCTTGTTCTCAGAAACTGATTGCTGTAGCACGCGCCGCCTGAGCCAGAAACTGTTTCTTCCAGTCGGGGCCGGAAAGCTTCTCAGCCAGTGCAACGGCAATGTGCAGTGGTTCTACTCCCATGTCGCGATTGCGTCCAAGCCCTTGCAGGCACGACGGACAGTTGGTGAGCACGGTTGCTCTCTGTCCCTCGCCGATAGCCTCGGCTAGGACCTCTCGTTTACGGTGCAGCATTGCGTCAGTAATATCTGGGCGCGATAAGGACAATGTTCCAGCCTCTGAGCAGCAATGGGGGACGGCTTGGATATCCCCACTAACGCCCAGTTTCTCCAGAACCTTCACGGCCTTGCCTCCGAGCGAGTCATGGCAGGGCGCGTGATAAAGGTACTTACCCTCTCCCTTCACCTGCAAACCGCGCTCAAGCAGATAATTCGCAACATCCACCACTCTGCCGAATAGCTGGTCCGCCTCCATCTGCACCAGGCCCTCGCGGCAGGTACCGCAAGAGATGACGCAGGCGTCGAAGTCAAGATAAGCAAACATCGTGTGAATCTGGCTGAACAGAATCGTGTTTCTCAGTGTCGTGCGCGAGTGCAGGCTGCTCTTGGCGTTAGCGTGGGCAGGGAAGCCGCAGCACAGAAACGGAGGTGGCAGAACCACCCGGGTCCCCTGCTTCAAGAGCAGATGAATTGCCGCCATCGAAATGTCCGAAAACAAACGCTCGGAGCCGCATCCCGGAAAGTAGAAAACGGTTTTCTGCTCTTCGGAATCACTCGATGTATCAGGCTCGAAGACCAGGGTCTGATCGGCTTCGCAGTCTGGCAAAACGTCCCGCAAAGTCTGGCTTGGCAGCGGAGCTATCGAGGAACGGAGCAATTGCAATTGATAAAGCGGCGATGGCCGATCGGCGGGCTGCAGCGGCGCGACCAGTTTGCTTACGACGCGTTGGGTCGCACCTCCGATCTGCATGACAGCCGTGTGGAACAGGCTGTTGAATGCGGGCGACCGGCTGTCCAGATACTTCAGCGTAAGCTTCGTTGCCAGCGGTGTGTGCTTATACCCCCACCCCGAAAGAATCTCGCGTTCCAGCACGGAGACTTCACCTGAGTCGATATCGACCGGGCAAGGCGTTAAGCATTTGTGGCAGATGGTGCAGTGGTCCGCGACTTCTTCCAACCATTGCAGCAGCTCGAAATGCGTCGAGCGCTCGCGTTGCGCGTCGTAAAGCATCGCCTCAATCAGAGAGCCGATTGCGATGTTCTTATTGCGCGGATGATAGAACATGCCGCGTCCCGGGTGATAGACGCAGCAGTCCACCTTGCACTTTCCGCAACGGACGCAGTGCGCAATCGTGCGTGAGAGCTCCTCAAGCTGCCCATATTGAAGAATCCTGGCTTCGAGCTCTAGCAGGTTAAACGAGGGTGTGAAGATGTGCTGGAGCGCCTCATAGTCCTCCAACTTGCCGGGATTCATCAGGCCGTCAGGGTCCACTTCCCGACGGTAAGCGGAGAGCTCCGCGATGCGTTCCGGCTCCAGGTACTTGAGTTTTGTAAGGCCGATTCCGTGCTCGCCCGAAACCACGCCGCCGAGGGAAATGACCTTTTCCATGACGCGATCAATAACCTCGTTGGCGCGCTCCATCATGGGGCGGTCATTCGAGAGAACAGGCACGTTTACGTGCACATTGCCGTCGCCAGCATGCATATGTGTTGCCAGCACAATGCGTCGGTCACGTACTTCCTGGAAGGCCCGTTCAAGCGCCGCAAGTACCTGGGGATACCCGCGCACCAACCTGGTCAGCACGTGTTGGAATTCCTTGATATGCGTGAGGCTGCGCAGCGTCTTAACATCTACCCTTTGCAACTCCTCGCAAAACTGGTTGCAAAGTGCGACGGCTGCGGGTGTCTTGGCTGCGATTTCCTCGCTGTCGCCGTTCGTCCGCGCTTCCGTGAATATCTCTTCCGAGCGCTGGGCAAAGCGAAGCTGGGCGTAGCGTTCTTCTTCCACGTTCACGTTGTCGATGAAGCGCGCAAATTCTGCGAGGCTATCCAGCGGAAGAACGATGTCCTCATTCATTTTGAAAGCGTTGGTGCGGCGTGCGATGGCGCCGAGCTTTTTGCGATCCGCCCAGAAGCGCTTTGCTTCAGTTTCATCGTGCGCCACGAAGAACTGAGTATTGGGATGCCGTTCCAGTAGCGTGCGTACGCGCTCGACTCCGCGCTCAGCCTGTTCCAGCGAACTGCCTGCGATGTCGATGAGCAGAGCCGCCTTCGGAGTCTCCGCGCGAGGCGCTTTTACCTTGTAGTTGATAGCGCGAATGTACTCGTCGTCGAAGTGTTCGAGGGCCAGTAGTGCCTCTGTGCCGTTGGCAGGGAATGGGAAGATGCGCGAGAGTTCCAGGATGACGCGGCTCGCTTCGTCGAAATCCGGTCCAAAGAATTCCAAACAGAGCGTCTTTTTCGCTGCATATTCCGGGTAAAGAATGAAGATTGCCGATGTGATGATGCCGTCGGTGCCCTCTTTCTGAAGACCGGGCACGCCGCCGAGCGCCTTGTTCGTAATGTCTTTCCAGAGACCGTTCTTGCGGATTTCAGTGCCGCGCAGCTCGATGTGCTTTATCAGAGCCCCCTGCTCGCTGAGCACGTCGAAGGTCACTGTGTCCTGGGGCAAAATCTTACGTAACTGATGATTGGTGCGGCGCACTGTCCAGCGCTCGCCAGATGGCATTGCCATGCGCCACTCGACCAGGTTGTCAATGCAGGTGCCCCAGCGTACGGCGAGTTTTCCGCCCGCGTTTTCCGCAATGTTGCCTCCCACGGTGCAGGCCCACGCGCTGGTGGGATCAGTGGCAAAGACGAGTCCGTGCTCAGCCGCGTGTTCCATCGCTTTTTCCGTGATGACTCCAGCCTCTACTTCCAGAACCGGAGCGGTCGCGATTCTGTCGTCGTCGAGCTGAAAGTCGCGCTGAGTCAAGGCGCGAATGTGGTTAAGCCTTTCCGTGTTGATTACCACGCAATTGGAGCGGAGCGGCACTGCGCCGCCGGTCAACCCCGTACCAGCACCGCGTGGAATTACCCTGAGCCCGAGGCGGGAGACAGCCTTAAGGAGCGGAGCCACCTGCTGCTCGTCATCGGGCGTGACCACGGCCAGCGGCAGGTGCAGGCGCCAATCTGTGGCGTCTGTAGCATGCGCAACTAACGTAAACGGGTCGAAGAGGACATTGTGGCCGCCAACGACGGACCCCAGTTCGCGCTTAATGCGGTTGCGCAGTTCAGGAATTTCCTCGAGTTCGGTGCGGAACGATGCAAGCAGAGCGCGAGATTGTGCGAGAACGTCAAGCACCCGCGTGTTGCTGCCCGCCTTGGAAGCAATCGTTTCCAGATCCTTGGCTGCATTCTCAAAGAATCGATTGCGCCGTGTTGCCGAAGTTACTAGCTCCTGAAAGAGATAAGGATTGCGCCTGTGGATCAGCACCTCTCCGAAGAGGCGCATCATGATCCGGGCCGATCGGCCGGTAACGCGGGTGGCGCGAAGTTCATCCAGAGTGCGGACGGTCTTTGCCCCGAGTAGAAAAGAGACTGCCTGACGGTCATCTGCCGATGTGTAGTTAAAGGGAATTTCGCGCGGGCTGGAGACAGTTGCCCGTGTCGGGCTCGTAGGAAATGAGCTGAGCTTCATAACCTAGAATAACAAATCCGAGGAGGCGGCATGCAAAACAAAAGCCCGGAACCGATGTCCCGGGCTTTTTAGAGAATCGAAATGCTTACAGAGCTTGTACGTTTTCTGCCTGGAAGCCTTTGGGTCCTTTAACGACGTTAAACTGAACTGCCTGGCCTTCTTGAAGGCTCCGGAAACCATTCGACTGAATTGCCGAAAAGTGCACGAAGACATCTTCACCGTTCTGGCGGCTGATAAAACCAAATCCCTTTGCGTCGTTAAACCACTTAACTGTTCCTTGTTCCACTGTGTTGTACCTTTTTCTTTTGTATTGAATTTCCTGCTGAGAAGATCGGATGCTACTGAGAGTGGAACGCGGAAGTTCTTCGGCGGTACCAGCTCAAAATCGCGTACGTTCAAACTTAGCCTGATTTCGAACAATTTGATTATAGGGCAGAAACAGTAAGAACGCACAACTATATTTTTGCCCTGAAGGAATCTCGATCAACAAACGATAAGGGCAAATTAGGTTATAGGATACTTGCATTCAGGTTGTGATGGAGCATTGCTATGTCATCTGCGCTTGCTGGAGTTGAACCCCAGGAGATTTGGAAACATTTTGAGGCGCTGGCCGCTATTCCACGTGCGTCCGCAAAGGAAGCGGCCGTACGCGATCACGTGCTCAGGCTGGCTTCGGAGCTGGGCTTGGAATCTGTCGTGGACGAAGCGGGAAACATAGTCGTTCGCAAACCAGCGTATCCAGGCCGTGAGTCTGCTCCTGTCACCGCGCTGCAGGGCCATCTCGATATGGTTTGCGAAAAGAACGAGGGCACGGCCTTCAACTTTGATACCGACCCCATACGGTTGGTCCGCAAGGAAGACTGGCTCTACGCCGACGGTACGACTCTCGGATCTGACAATGGCGTAGGCGTATCGGCTGCGCTGGCAGTAATGGAGAGTAACACGATTAAGCACGGTCCCATGGAATTCGTCTTCACGGTTGAAGAAGAAACAACTCTTGCGGGCGCATCGAAGTTCAAGGCCGGTGTTCTCAAGGCTCACTACCTCATCAACCTTGATAATGAAGAGAAGGGAACATTGTGCATCGGTTGCGCTGGAGGGCTTAGCACCTTTGCTCGCCGCAAGGTGGCATTGCAGCCTGCCGATGCGGGCTCCGCGTACCGTCTGAAGGTCTGTGGACTAAAGGGCGGACACTCCGGAGTAGACATTCATTTGGGACGCGGCAATGCCGTGAGAGTTCTCGGGGGTGCCCTGCAAGCCGTGCTGGAACAACTTCCAGCTGAACTCGCGGACCTCAAAGGCGGCAGTGCTCACAATGCGATTCCGCGCGAAGCCTTTGCGATTCTGGTAAGCGATGCCGCGAACGAAACCAAGCTCAAGGCAATTGTTGCGCAGTACGCGGAAGATATTCGCACCGATCTTGGCGCCTTCGATCCCGATCTGCAGATAACGATAGAAAAGGCCGAACGTCCGCAACAGGTCATTGCTTTCGCAGATGCGAAGAGAGTAGTGGATTTGATGGCCAGCCTGCATCACGGCGTGTTCGCCATGAGCCCTGATATTCCCGGACTTGTGCAGGACTCTACCAATGTAGCCACGGTCAGCATGAAAGACGGCGTGGTGGAAATCGTTAGCAGTCAACGCTCGGCAATCGAGAGCAGTAAGAATATCGCCAAGCGCCTCGTAGCGACCTCCTGCCAACTGGCAGGCTTTGAGGTCGAACACTCCGGCAACTATCCCGGTTGGAAGCCCGAACCTAACAGCGACATTGTGCGGAAATCAAAGGCGGTCTTCGAGGAGATGTACGGCTCCACGCCCAAGCTCATTGCAATGCACGCAGGGCTGGAAACCGGTGTAATCGGCGTGAACTATCCCGAGATGCAGATGATCGCCTTCGGACCGCAGATCGAGAACCCGCACAGCCCTGCGGAGCGCGTGCAGATCTCTTCGGTTGCCGAGTTCTGGAAATTCCTCACCGCTGTATTGGAAAAACTCTAACGCCAGTTGCTGGAAATGCGTCTGTGCTTGCGCGCAGGCGCGTTTCTCTTAGGGGTAGAGCTGGCTGGCCGAATTGCCCATTTGCGATACCGCGTGCAGCGTAAAGCGTTCAGCAGCCGCCTGCAATGCTTCCTGCAGCCCTGCCAGGTGTTCGGCGGTGCTCAGATAGCTGATGATCATCATGCGCAACGTGCTTTTTCCGCGTACGTGCGTGTGGCTGATCCAGTATCGTCCGTCGCGGTTGAACTCTTCGATAAAGCTCTGATGTACAGCTTCTGCGGTATGCTCGTCGACTCCGCGCAAACGGAAATTCAGGATGGGCAGGGTCTGTGGCGCAGCCAGAGCGAAGTAATCGGAGCGCTCGAACCACATGCGCATCTCGGACGCGAGCTGCATCTGGCGCTCGATCAATTCTTCGTACGCCTGGCGTCCGTGTACGCGCAGCGTGAGCCAGAGCTTGAGAGAGTTCATGCGCCGCGACCATTGCGCACTTACCTTGAAATTGTCGATCATGCTGGGCCGCGCCATGCTAGGCATGTAGGGCGAAGTCACTGAGAAAGCCTTTTCCAGCATCGACGGGTCGCGGGTCAGAATGACTCCAGCGGCGAAGGGCATGGCGAGCCATTTGTGCGGATCGATCGTGATGGAGTGAGCGCGTTCTATGCCGCTCAGCAACCCGCGATACTTGTCGCTGAATGCAGCGGCTGCGCCGTATGCGCCATCCACATGGAGCCAGAGGCCGTAGCGCTCGGCGATGGACGCCAGAGCATTCAGGTCATCTATTGCGCCCGAACTGGTGGTGCCCGCGGTGGCCACGATGCAGAAGGGAAGGAAGCCGCAGGCATAGTCAGCTTCAATCTGGAGTATGAGGCGGGCAGTGTCGAGCCGGAGATTTCCGTTCACCGGAATCCGGCGAAGGGCCTTGCGTCCGAGGCCGAGCAGACCTGCGGATTTCTCAAGTGAATGATGCGACTCCGACGAGGCATAGAACACCGGACGAGCGCCTATCGTCGCGATGCCGTCTTCGACTGCGTTGGGAAAGTGATGCGAAATAGCCAGCGCCAGAGCGGTGAAATTCGCTTCATTGCCGCCGCTGGTGAAGGTCCCGTCGCAGAGAATCGCGTCCGGAGGTACGGGCGCATTGCCAAACGCCTTGTGCCAACCGAACCGCGAGGCGATCCATCCGATGGTCTCCGCCTCGAGCGTGCTGGCAAATTGCGAGCGCGCCAGCGATGCGAGCTGCGGATTCAGAGCAGACACGAGCGCTTCGGCAAGCACGGCCATGTACGTGGGAGTCGGGTTCATCAGTCCGAAGTAGTTGGCGGAGGGAATATGGAATCCCTTGGCGACCATCTCTTCGCAAAGACCGTCCAGCACGAGCTTCGCGTCAGAGCCCAATTCCGGCAAAGGGCGCGGGGTATGGGCAATCGCGCGCTCAGAGACGGGAGGCTGTACGGCTCGATTACCGAGTGAGGAAAAATACTGATCGATGCGGTCGATGAGACGATAGCCGAGTTCTCGGCGTTCTTCACTGCTGAAGTCAAATCCCATTGGGGGTACTCGCTTCTCTACAGGTGCAATGCACTCAATAAAATGCAAGGCTCAACCCCGTCCAGCGGTGGCTGTCCTTCGTAGTAGTAGATCATGGGATTAGGAATTTGGTGCAAAAAATGTGCAGCGTCCGAACAGGTGGTAAACAGTTCAGAGTGTATCGGCTGCTACTCTCCCCTTACCGAGTTGGGGAGACAGAGCTAAACTTTTGCCGTTTTGGATCGGTGCCGCTGCGCCGACTTCACGGTACGAATCCGGATATTATCCCGCCGCGACTCGGTAGAGGGTGCACTGGATCCGATCAATTCCCAAGAGTCCGCTGGAGACCACACCAATTGCAAACCAGCACGCAAGTTAGTTAAATAGCCAGAAGTGCTTGTTTTTGAACTAGAAAGGGACAAAACAATGGACGTAGTCGCCGCATTCGAGGAAGTTCGAGCTTACTTAAGCCGGTTCAATGCGCTCGATTTTCTCTCCCAGTTCTCAATGACCTATCTGTTCACCCCCGAAGATCAGTTCGTGAGTGAGTCAGATGACGTTCACATCCGTTCGAGAGAACTCGAATTTGCAAGTGGCTTCTACGCGACTCAGCCTCTTAATTCAGATGGCGAACAAGTGGACGAATCCAAGCTTGAGGAGTTTAGGAAGCTCAGTGACGCTTACTTCACAGCCGTTGACGCTAGTCTCCTCTCGGACACAATAAACGGTAAGCGCACGCTTTCCTCCCCGATGGTGTCCGCGAGAATTCACTCCCTCCACGTCCGAGGTGACGCGTACCCACATCAATTCTGGTACTTGGCCGAAGCCATCTACACACCCCATACAGAATGGTTTCGGAATCATCTTGGTTTTGCGATCGCCGATGCGATCACGATTGCGCGGTCGATCGAATTGGAACTTAATAATCGATTTGCGCTGTCGCTAGAAAATTCCAAACAGCGAGCTGAGTCCTTAGTCAAGGAGCAAGCGTCCGATTGGAAGGCTGCAGGAATGACCAAGGACCAAGCGCTTACTTCCGCAAGTGTTCAGCTGTCCTTTTGGCAATCGAAGGCGCTTTACCGCTTCACCCTTCAGGAGGTTGCCTCCATCTCGGGGCTAGCCGAAGAGGTTTGCTCAGCCTTCTTTGCCAGACTTAGTCAGCGGCCACCGTATCGCAATTCTTTGTTCCCAAACACATTTACAGACCCACTTCATGCGCTTTGGGATTACAACACGGTGAAAGAAAGGCCATTCTTCACAGACGGAGAAGCCTTTTGGGTATTTGCTCCGCATACGTTGAAAGAGGTTCTATATTCCACTTTCTTTTTCGACCTTATGGGAGATCAGTCGTATCGGGGAACATTCGAGAACGGCAGGGGTAAAGTTCTAGAGGAGCTAAGCGCCAGCTTCTTGAAAAGAGCGTTTCCCCCAGAAAGCGTAATTCTGAATCCTAGTTATCCAAATGGAGAAGAGTTTGCCGATGTGTGCGTCATTCACGATAGCAAGCTCGTCATCGTGCAGTGCAAGAGCAAGGGGCTCACACTGGCTGCTTATACCGGCGACGACGAGGAAGCTCTAAAGCGTGACCTGCAAAAAGCCATCGGAAATGCTGCAGCCCAAGCGTGTAAGGGCAGGAAATATCTGGAAACCGAGTCCGAGCCGTATCTTCTCTGTGAAGGCAAAAAGGTTGTGATCGACAGATCGCTAGTCAACGAGATCTGCCTAATCGCGGTGACATTCATGCCGCTGCATGCGTTCGCCACCAGGGTGCGCGACGTCGAGGCAGACCTGAACATACCCCACGCTGAATTTCCAGTCTGGGCAGTTCCAGTGGGAGATCTGGATCTGGTGACGGAGATTCAACAGTCTCCTGCCAAACTACTGCACTACATTCGTAGGCGGCTGCTTCTGGAAATGGGAGAAAAGAAAGTCCATGCCGATGAGATGGACTTGTTGGCCTTCTATCTTGACCAAGGACTTTGGTTGACAGGTGATGACATGACCGAAGCCAATCTAATTGGCCTGTCGGGGTATTCCACCTGTATCGACGAATTCGTCTTTAATCGTTACGAACGTGGAATTGAAACACCGCTTCCTCGTGCTGCGCGTCCGGATGGGTTCGATGCGTTGATTGAGAATATTGAGTCGCTCTCCACTCTCCACCGAACTGATTGCGCGCTCGCACTGTTGGAACTATCGGGAGAAGCGAGTGAAGCTGTGATGGGGCTCATCCAACGGACAAAGCAACGGTGTCTTGAAAGAAATGAAACAATCACTTCAAGCATGGGCTGCGACGAGCCTGCCTGGGGGATGTCGATTGTTGCCTCTCCGGCAACGTTGTCCAAAGAGGACGGCCTGGATAGAGCTGAGGCATTTGGGCGACTCAAGAAGTATGCGGAACGCGTCGACAAATGGGGAGCGCTCGGATGGAGAATCGGTAGTCCAAACGTCATCGATTCTGCAATCTGGCTTGACTATCCGTTCGAGCAGGATGCCAAAACAGATGCACTGGTAAGTATGGTTTTCAAGAAGAGTTAAAGTGAGGTACGGTTCCGGCCTCTGAAGATCGGTGCTTACAAACGCCCAAGCATCCGGAAACATCCCTTCCGGACGGTCGTCATTCGGAAGGGATCAGGCTCAGCAAACTACCTATTAATTATTTCTGATCTGCTGTCGCGGCCTCAGCTTTGTCTTCTTCCTTTCTCTCCGGTCGCAGGAGAGGGAAGAGGATGACGTCGCGGATTGAGGTCGAGCCGGTTAGCATCATGGTGAGGCGGTCGATGCCGATGCCTTCACCTCCGGCGGGAGGCATGCCGTAGGATAGGGCGCGGATGTAGTCCTCATCCATCTGGTGAGCTTCCTCATCGCCGCGCGCACGTTCGGTGAGATGCTGCCACCCGTATCGTCAGCATACCCATGGCCCAAGAGGTATGCTGGATAGTTCACAACTAGTAATTGCTGATTTACGCGTGATCCGGCCAGAATCGGACCAGTTGATGTGACAGATCGCGTCAACATGTGTGTATCCCGTCCACCTAATTTGAGACAACTCCACGAGTTGTAATCGATACGTCGCAATCGGTGTATACAATTGCGAATACGGGTTCGCGGGAAAACTCGCGACCGGCGGGATGTCAGCACACCTCAACAGATGCTTCGTTGTAATGCGATGACGCACGCTGAATCGACCGTACTCGCCTGAGGAAAGGCCGGATTCAATGAGTGTTCATCTTGTAAATCCCAGCGATAATTCATTTGGTACTGCCGTCATAACCCCAAGATGGCTATTCGTCCTTGCGGCAGCGACGCCCCAAGCAGCGGGCGATCCGATTCTCGTCGATGAGTCGTTGGAACAGATTGTGCCGGAAACCATCATGCCCGGAGACATTGTTGGCATCAGTGTCCATACGGGCAACGCTCTGCGTGGATATGAGGTCGGACGCATGGCGCGCGGGCGCGGCGCTTGGGTGATCTATGGCGGGATTCACGCCACGCTGTACACCGAAGAGGCCTTTGAACGCGGTGATGCTCACGCCGTGGTGAGGGGCGATGGCGATATTGCTTGGGGCAAGGTTGTGATGGATTGCCTCGCGGGCGAGCCAGTCAGGGTCTATGAGGGCGGACTGATTGACGGGAGTGAGTTTTTGGCTGCGCGATGGGACCTGATGCCGCGTGACAAGTATATGTGGGCTTCGGTGCAGACCATTCGCGGATGCCCGAAGCATTGCTCTTTTTGCAGTGTCTGGCGGACCGACGGGCGGCGGCCCCGGCAGCGACAGTATCAGCAGGTGATCGACGAAATCATTGCCCTGCGGCGGATCGGTTTCCGATTTATTGCGCTGGCCGATGACAACTTTTATCCCGTGACGTTAACCGATCTGCGGCTGGCTCGGGAACAAAACAATATCGCTAAATTAGAAGAGTTGACTGCGATTCGCAGCGAGCGTTTCAAACTGATGGCAGAGCTGGCAAGATTGCCAAAGGACATGGTGTTCTTCACCCAGATCACAATGGAGGCAGGTGAGGACGTCGACTATCTGGATGCCATGCGAAAGGCCAATATCAAGGGCGCTTTGGTGGGAGTCGAGGCGGTAACGCCGGAGGGACTCAAAGCGGTGTTCAAAGACTTCAACTACTCTGGCGAAGCTCTGGCGAAGCAATTGCAAATCTTTAAGAAACACGGCGTTCATGTGCTTGGTTCGTTCATCTTTGGGCTTCCAACCGACAAGCCGGAAACATTCAATGCGACTGTCGCGATGGCGCTGAAGGCGGGTGTGACCTTCGCCCAGTTCGTGATGATGACCCCGTTTCCCGGAACGTTGGATTTTGCGCGCTGGGAAAAGGAACAGGCGAGCCATCCCACGCTGGTTGGCGATGTGCCAATTACCCGCTATTGGTTGATTCCACCGGATGTACGTCCAAAGATGTTTACCCCGCATCCGTCGATGAGTTCCGATGAGATTCGAGAGCGTACCCAGAAGGTTTGGGACAGATTCTATAACTGGAGTTCGATTTGGCAGCGGTCCGCCTGCACTCCTACTCTGCGTGCCAGGGTCGCTTTTGTGTTCCTATCGAAGCTTTACCGGCAGATGTATGCGGGGACTGGTATTTCGACGGATAGCGCCCGCAGGAAGAAGTCCAAGACCTGGGCCCGGTGGATGGCCAGGCAGTGCAGAATTCTATTCCAGGCAAAGCCGATGCCAGAGTTGCAGTCGCCATCGTGGGAACTTCCGCCTGTGCGTTCAGCATTTGCCGCAAAAAGCGGGGCGTAACGAGGCCTCTCGTCGTAGTCCCGCAGAGTTGAAGCCCGGTGTATGCCAAGTAAACATGTGCGATGAACAATGAGAGCGTTGAACCCGGACCGCCACGGACGGGCATGGGAGAGCGCTGGCCCGCGGTTGGCCAGATGTGGGAGGAAGGGTGCCTGCGCTCTGGCGTGCAGGTTGTCACGCTCATCGGCGACAGCTGTAATGGCCGACCATGCGGGACGAGAGTCTAAAACACTGGGTGTTCCGTCGCCCCAAGCACCCACGTCTGCCAGAAGAGGGCAGACATGGGGCACCCTCAACTTGGAATTGTCAGATGTGGCCGCCAGCAGCCGAGGATTAACTAAACTCCTAACTCTGTTTCGTTTGACCGCGCGCCACCTCACCTATAGTCTCGTGCGTGCGTTCGTTGTCTATCAGTGTGCGAATCTTATCAACGAGCAGCTGCCTGTTGGAAAAGCTGCGCATTGAACCGTGTGGTACGCTGAATCGCTGAATAGCGATGCGCTCTAGGTCTTTCCGAGTTAGCCTTTCATCACTTAGAAACTTGTCAATTTGATCCAGCGAAACACTGATTAAGGCCCTGTCATTGAGCGTGAATAGTCCCGGCATTTCAGTATGTTTAGCGTGGACAGGTTCTTGAAGGAACTTAGGGGCGTTCCCCGATTTTAGAAAACGCAAGAGTGCTGCGTATTGCCTCAAAACTCTTTCGTCACTTCCTGCGGAAACAAGCGCCTTGTAATGTGCGGTGAGCACCTTCAGGAGGGGGTCACTTGTTTTGTTGTCGAGTTTCCTGTCACTCATAATTTGTCAATCCGCGATTTCAGTTCCTTGCATATGTTAGTCATCATGTTTCGTACGTCAATCGTAACATTGGGCATTTTACTCAAATTCCACACAGGCCAACCAGCGTTTACAGCTTCGGGAACGCCGATCATGTTTTTTCCAACGGTCTGAATCACGTCGCCTTTCCATGTGCGATGCAGTGCCGCGATCTGCTCTGTATGTATGTTTGTATAGCCAGATTTGGCTCGCCCGGCATATTTGACTAAGAATGGCACAATCCCAGCAAGGTGAGTCGTGGGTACGAAATTTTTAGGCGTCGCATCTTCAGACAAACGAGCACTGGTCTTAAGATACTCCAGCTTCGCATCAATCTTGTTTTGCACTAGATTACGGAAGTGGGTCACACCACGGCTTGACAGATCGTCTGGTATAACAGGAACAACATAACCATCACTTGCAGCGAGAGCATTTTGGCTCACAATCTTAGTTGCTGGAGGGCAGTCGAAGATCACGTAATCATAATTGTTGTGAGCGTCAATCTCGTCAAGCCAAGTGGCCAAAAGAGTCCTCTTTTCCCAATCCGACAAATTGGCATTGCCATAGTTGGTTGACGCCAAATCAATTTCACTATCATCAAGTTCAAACTGGGCGCTTACAAAGTCTAGTTTCGGATAAAAGTTCGTGTACCGCTTATCTTTTTGGCCGAAAGCGTTCTTGATGATGATCTCCGCTTTTGGCATTGCGATTTTTCGATTACAGAAAGACTCAAAAACCCGGTTCACCGTGAGTTGTTGTGCCACGCATTTTTTCCAGAGCGATGCGCCAAGTACCACTATTGATAGGCTTGATTGATGATCAACGTCGATTACCAGAACACGGTGTTCGCGTGCGAGAAACGCGGCCAAATGGAGGGATAGGGTGGTCTTACCCACGCCACCTTTGAAGTTGATGATTGAGACTTTCTTCACGGACAGTAGCCTTTCGTTTTGACTTACGTGCACTGAACCCGCCCGCAAGGTTTCCCAAAGATATAGCTGCATTATGTGCGGGCAGATGTCGCATAAATATTACCAGGGATTTTAGTTTGATCTCTGCTTGCGGAGGTGCGGCACTCCTAGCGAACGAAGCGAGGCCAAGCAACCCCCTCAAAGATCCCAGGTAGAATTCAATCGCGCATTCTGGAACAGTCTGTCAGACATGACTCCGGGATGTCGGCCAGCCCGAAGTGACTTAGGACTGGCCGACTAAGGAAGGAATGAGACTCAGGAATCTGACTATTTCTGTTCTGCTGTCGCGGCCTCAGCTTTGTCTTCTTCCTTCCTCTCCGGTCGCAGGAGAGGGAAGAGGATGACGTCGCGGATTGAGGTTGAGCCGGTGAGCATCATGGTGAGGCGGTCGATGCCGATGCCTTCACCTCCGGCGGGGGGCATGCCGTAGGAGAGGGCGCGGATGTAGTCCTCATCCATCTGGTGAGCTTCCTCGTCGCCGCGTTGACGCGCGGAGAGCTGTTGCTCGAAACGGCGGCGCTGTTCCTCGGGATCGTTCAGCTCGCTAAAGGCGTTGCCCAGCTCCATGCCCGCGACAAAAATCTCGAAACGCTCTACGAAATCCGGCTCGTCGCGCTTGTTTTTCGAGAGCGGAGAAATCGCAAGAGGGAAATCGTAGATGATTGTCGGCTGCCAGAGATGCTCCTCGGCGACTGCCTCGAACATATTGGCAATGGCGCGTCCCGCAGGCTCCTGCTGGTCGTAGGGGAGATTCACCTTGGCCTGCTGCAGACGGCGGACAAGCCGCTCGATCCTGTCATCGCTCCCGAAGTCTTCCATGACAGGCGGCTCGCCAGCGGATTCGGGCCAATACTTAATGATGGCTTCACGCATGGAGAGTCGCTGGAAGTTGCCCCAGTCGATCTCGCGCTCGCCGAACTGGTTGACCAGCGTGCCATTTACGTCGAGCGCAACCTGCCGGAGAAGCTCCTCGGTCAGGTCCATCAGCTCGTTGTAATCGGCATATGCCTGGTAGAACTCGAGCATGGTGAACTCTGGGTTATGGCGGGTAGAAACGCCCTCATTGCGGAAATTGCGGTTGATCTCATAAACGCGATCAAGTCCGCCTACGACGAGGCGCTTGAGGTATAGTTCAGGTGCGATGCGCAGAAAGAGGTCAAGATCGAGCGTGTTGTGGTGCGTCACGAACGGACGTGCAGCGGCTCCCCCGGCGATTGGCTGCATCATGGGAGTCTCGACTTCGATAAAGTTGCGAGCATCCAGAAAGCGCCGGATCGACTGAATGATGCGCGCGCGCTTTGTAAAGACTTGACGCACTTCGGGATCGATCAGATCGACGTAGCGCATGCGGTAGCGCAGTTCGACGTCCGTAAGCCCGTGGAACTTTTCAGGCATCGGCAACAGATCCTTCGAGAGGAAGGTCAGGTCCTCAACATGGATGCTGAGTTCGCCGGTGCGGGTGCGGAAGAGGTATCCCTTCACGCCCACATGGTCGCCGATATCGAGGAGCTTAAAAAGCTCCCATAGTTTGTCGCCGACGGCATCTTTCTTTACGTAGATCTGGAGCTTTTCGCCGGATTGCTGAAGGTGGGCAAAGCTGGCCTTGCCCATGAGGCGGATGGCGATGAGGCGTCCAGCGACGGTGACATTGACCCGCTCGGCCTCAAGCTGTTCGCCAGTGCTGGCGGCGTAAGCGGCCAGGATCTCGGGAATCTGATGGCTGGAACTAAAGTGGTTAGGATAGGCAGGCTGACCGAGGGCTTCGATCTGCCGCAGCTTCTGCTTGCGCAAGTCGTAAATGTTTTGCTCTAGGGACACACGAAAATTGTATAACAGCTAAGGAGCTGTGCGTTCGACTGCAAGGGCAAAGCGAGAGTAGCGATGAGAAAAGAAAAACCGGAAAAGCGGGAAGAGAATCCGTGGGTGACAGTGGCGCGGTATTCGGAGATCGGGTTCGTGATTCCGATGGCGGTCCTTGTGGGATATTTTCTTGGACTGATCGCCGACCATTTCCTGCATACTCACTGGCTCTATGTTGTCGGCCTCGTTTTGGGAGCGATAGCGGGATTTATGTCAATGATACGAACAGCGATGCAGGCGAGTGCCGACGAAGATGAAGATGAAGAAAAAGAAAAGAAAAGAACGGATGACAGACGCTGAGGTACCCAGAGCCTCAGCCGAAGATCCGTCTGAGCCTGAAGCCGGGAACGAGCAGTCGGAGTCCAGCTCCGAAAACCAGCCAGAGTCCGAGGCTCCGGACGAAACTCAAGTTTCAGCCCTGGAAATGGTGGATTATAAGGCCACGATACGGCGAATTGAGTGGATGATTCCCGTTGCGGGCACCCTTTGCGCCGTGGCAGCAGTCTGGCCCTTGGGTTGGGTTCTGGCGACTGGAATTCTGCTGGGGACGGTATTTGGGTGGGTCAACTTCCATTGGCTAGCGGAGTCGGTAAACGCGATCGGGGAGCGGATCGTACAAATAAAAAGCCGGGAAAAAGGCGCGGCAATCGTTTGGAGGGGAGTAGGGCGTATCTTCTTGATGGCGTTGTTTACCTATGCTATGTTTAGGTATTCCGTACGTGGTCTGGTAGGTTTCTTGGCAGGGCTCGCTATGCCTGTTATAGCGATGATGTGTGAGGCCGTGTATGAGTTCGTCGCCGCGAATCGGCGATCATCCTGAATGGGGCTATAAGACATTCAATGCATCAACTACCTTTTACCGCGCTCCTGAACCGTTTATTCGCCGGTCCCGTGGCTGCTCTGCTGACCATGTTAGGCGTACATCCGAGTCATCCTTCCACGCCGATTCCAAATCATGTTGCGATGCAGGTCATGGTGTTTCTGGTCCTGATCCTTTTCTTCATCGCCGTGCGCGCGAGCCTTTCGGTCGAAAAACCGGGAGTGCTGCAACACATGATGGAAGGGGTTTACAACGCAGTCGACTCGTTAAGTGAAGAGATCATCGGGCACCATAACAAACGGTACCTTGCTTATCTGATCGCACTGGCTCTGTTCGTCCTGTCCTGCAATCTTCTCGGGCTGATTCCGTTTTTCGAGACTCCGACGGGCATACCGTGTGTTCCGCTTGGGTGTGCCGCCGTTACGTGGTTCTACTATCACATTCAAGGACTTCGTGCGAACGGCGCGGGGTACATCAAGCACTTCATGGGGCCGGTATGGTGGATGGCACCCCTCATGTTTGTGATTGAAATCTGCAGCCACTTGGCTCGGATCATGTCACTCACCGTCCGTTTGTATGCAAACATGTTCGCCGGAGACATGGTGACCATGGTGTTCTTCTCGCTGCTTCCAGTCGGCGTGCCGGTAGTTTTCCTCGGCCTCCACTTGGGGGTTGCGCTGATCCAGACCTACATTTTCATCCTGTTGGCATCGGTGTACCTGGGCGAAGCCACTGCGCACGAGCACGAGCACTAAGAATGAAATTGGATTCCGCGCAGCTGTTTTCCTGGCTGCCGTTACGAATGTTGTACGCCGCGAGCGTGAGGGCCTCCGACTGCATGGAAGACGCATTGTGTGGACGTCAACCACCCACTGGCGGTGAAATCTGCAAGGAGCAATGTTAATGAACAAGAAACTTTTCGTGCTGTTCTCTGTCCTCGCCATGCTGATGCTGGCGACTCCGACCTTCGCGCAGGCTGCGCCTGTCGCCGCCGCCGCTGCCGGCATTAACTGGGTTGCCATCATTTCCGGCGCTGCCATGGCTGTTGTAGCCAGTGTGGCCGCACTCGGTCAGGCTAGAATTGCTATCGCCGCCTGCGAAGGCATGTCCCGCAATCCTGGTGCTCGCGCTGGCATTCAGCTTGTCGTGATTCTTGGTCTTGCGTTCGTCGAATCATTGGTGCTGTTTACGCTGGTCGTTGTGTTCGTAAAGGTTGTTAAGTAACGATTCTGCTGGTTTGAAGCTCCCCGCTGCGGCGGGGAGCTTCTCGTTTTCTACTGAGCGTCAAAGTGCTGCTGCGGGAATTGAAGGACGGGATGCTTGCCGAAATTCGGTGAACGGTTGATCGGCCATAATTCGAAGATCTCGCAGATGCCAGCGATAGGCCGCGTTGCACAGCACCTCCCGCTTGAGCTGGCGCTCTCTGCGGATGAGCAGCAGCTTGAACAGCCACTACCGGTCCAGCGCTCGCCGGACGCCCGTAGTCAGGGCAATACAGATGCCGAACCCGCGCGCTGATGAAATCTAGGTAGATCACAGCATCGAATCTTGCGCAGCAGATGATCCGCCGGAACCAGCGACTCGATCGACACCAACTCCAACTCCTGCTGCTGCACCTCTGAAGTCTCTCAGCATGTTCTCTGAATACACCAAAGCTCCCGCAAAAAAGCGAGAGCTTCTGAGGTACTTTGTCAGCAATCTGATGAGGCCCCGGGAATAAACCGGAGCCTCATAGTCTTAGCTATTGTTTATTAGCGAACTGCGATGGCACTGGGCATTCCCTGAGTGTAGTGCAGAACTGCATTAGGGAGCACGCCAAGCCACAGGGTTGCTATAAGGCTGATGGCGATTGCCAGGCCCATGCCCAAGCGAACAGGAGGGACCGGTATCTCGGCTCGTGGTTCGTACATGTACATGCGAACGATCAGGCGGAGGTAATAGTAGGAGCCCACGCCGCTATTTACCAGGCCGATCAGAGTGAGCCAGATCAATCGGGTGCGGAGAGCTGTGCTGAAGATGTAGAACTTTGCGAAAAAGCCGCCAGTGATCGGAATTCCGATAAGGGAAAGCAGAAAGAACGTAAAAACGGCGGCCAAAACAGGCGAGCGTTTTCCCAGACCCGAGTAGTCGTCCATTTGCAAGTAACCTTCGCCGCTGCCCGCCATCTGTGTAACGACGGCAAAAGCACCGAGGTTCATGGCGGCGTAGGCAGCCGAGTAGAACATTGCGGACGAAATGGCCAGATCGCGATTACTAGCCGAGGCGAAGGCAACCATAAGATATCCGGCGTGCGCGATGGAAGAGTAGGCCAACATGCGTTTCACGTTGCTTTGCAGGAGGGCTCCAACATTTCCGACAGACATGGAGAGAGCAGCTGCGACCCAAATCACCCAGAATAGGTTGGGCGATGCCGCTTCAAAAACGATTCGTATGAGAACGGCGAAGGTTGCGGCTTTCGGGGCCGTGGACATGAGGGCCACTACGGGCGAAGGCGCACCCTCGTAAACGTCTGGGGTCCAGATCTGGAATGGCGCACAAGCGACTTTGAATGCGAGTCCGGTAAAAATGAGAGCAACAGCGAGGTAGGCCAGTGCTTCGACATGATTTGCTTTGCCGAGGATCAGCGCGATATCAAAAATGTTGGTGGAGCCAGTTGCTCCATAGAGCAGGGCGATCCCGTACAGGAAGAATCCTGTTGCGAAGGAGCCGAGCAGGAAATATTTCAGCGCGCTTTCCGTGCTCACAGCTGCGCTGCGACGGAAGCCCGAAAGAATGTAGCTGGCAATGGACGAGATTTCCAGCGCGATAAAGATGAGAACCAGTTCGACCGCTGAAGACATCAGGCACATGCCCACAGCGCCCAGAATGACCAAAGCGTAGTATTCGCCGAAATCTATCTTTTGCAAGGGGAGATAGTCGAGCGACATCAATATGGTTGCCAGGGTGACGAGCAGGACAACGAGATGGAAAAAGATGCTGAAGTGGTCGACTCGCAGCACGTGGTTGAATCCAAAGCCCGCAAATTGAGGCTGTGCCTGATACACGGTTGCAGCGATGGCTGCAACGGCGCCGAAGGCCGCAAATATGCCCAGGTCCTTGCGGCTGCGGTCCTCTGGCAATAGCGACTCGACGAACATGATAGCCATGCCCCAGACCGAGAGGACGATTTCGGGAAGAATGCGTATGTAATCGGTGGCTGTTGGCATGGTTATTTGAGCACCGTACCTACCTTGACTTGGAGTGTTGGGGCAGAGGACGCAACCTTTGGCGTCTCCAAAATGCCCGCGACCGACGCGTCAATCGAGTTCATCCAGAACTGGGGAAAGACTCCCATGACTAGCGCCAAAACCGCGAGGGGCCAGAGGATAGTGCGTTCGCGCGTATCCACATCAGGCAGCGTCGTGTTCAGCGGGTTGACGATAGTTCCGTAAAAGGTTCGCTGATACAGCCAGAGCATGTAGAAAGCGCCCCAGATGACCCCGCTCGCCGCAAGAATTCCGTAAATCGCTCTTGCCTGGAAGGCACCGCTGAGAATCAGAAACTCGCCCACAAATCCGTTCATCATCGGCAGCCCGATCGAAGAGAGCGTAATGAGCAGGAACAGCGTCGCGAAGACAGGCATCGGCGTGGCGAGCCCGCCGTATTCCTTGATTTCGTAATTGTGGCGGCGGTCATAAATCATGCCAAGCAGGAGGAAGAGGGCGCCGGTAGAGATGCCGTGATTGAGCATCTGGTAGACGCCGCCATCCATGCCGGCGCGAGTGAAACTGAAGGTGCCCAGAACAACGAAGCCGAGATGGCTCACCGAGGAATAGGCGACCAGTTTCTTCATGTTGGGTTGAACCAGTGCGACCAGTGCGCCGTAGATAATGCCGATAATGGCCAGCGCTATGATCCAGGGCGCGTTCTTGTGTGCTTCGGCAGGAAAAAGCCCAATGCTGAAGCGCAGAAGACCGTAAGTACCCATCTTAAGCATGACTCCAGCGAGGAGTACGGACCCAGCAGTCGGAGCTTCCACGTGGGCGTCCGGCAACCATGTGTGCAGTGGGAAAAGCGGCACTTTGACGGCAAAAGCTACGAAAAATCCAAGAAAAAGCCAGAGTGCAGTGTGGCCCGACAGGGCTATTGCGCCGCTCGCGAGCAGATGCTGAAGCTCGGTGAAATCGAATGTTCCGGACTGGGCGTAGAGCCAGATGATTGCCGCAAGCATAAGGACGGAGGCGATCATCGTGTACAGGAAGAACTTGACGGCGGCATAAACGCGGCGCTCGTGTCCGTAGATTCCGATGATGAGCGCCATCGGAATGAGCGTGGCTTCCCAGAAAAAGTAAAAGAGAAAGAGATCCAGCGCGATGAAAACTCCGATCATCGCCGTTTCCAGCACGAGCAAAAGGATGAAGAACTCCTTCACTCGATCGTGGATCGATTTCCATGACGCCAGGACACAGAACGGAACCAGAAAGGTCGTCAGTATTACGAGCCAGAGAGAGATGCCGTCGATACCGACGTGGTAATGGATATTGGGACTGGTGATCCAGTGCAGATTCAGCTCATAGGCAAAGCTTCCCGAGTTTGCGGGAGCAACCTGGCGGTAGTGCGCAGGCAGATGAAGCGAAACGAGGAGCGTGACGATTGAGATGGCCAGAGCGAACCAGCGAATAATGCGATCGCGGCGCGGCAGAAAGACCATCAAGAGTGCTCCCAGCGCGGGCAGGAACGTTGTAATGGTGAGAATCCAGGGATTGAGAGTAGATGCGTTCATCGGGTTCCCATCCAGACCATGTAGGCGACGATCACGGCCGCTCCTGCTGCAATCCATCCGGCGTAGCTGCGGATAAGACCGGACTGCTGTTGACGAACAACATGCGAGACGCCGCGCACTGCGGTCGCAGTTTCATTGATCGAACCATCGACGACCTTCTGATCCACGATTTGCCAGAGAAAGGCCCGCGACAACGCGACCAGCGGGCCGATGATGACGGCAGAATAAACCTCATCGATCCAATACTTATTGAGGACAAGCTTGTATAGTCCACCGGAAGCTGCGGCAATTTTCCCGGGCAGTTCGGGTCTCTTGACATAGAAAAACCAGGCAAGCCCAAGACCGGAGAAGGCGACCAGGACTGAGATGCTCATCAGTGAAGTCTCCAGGGCCTTACTTTCGCCGGTCTTCTCCCCGTGTTCGCTGGTTGGTATGGCAGCGGACTCAGCGACTTGAAGCCGTGGTGATTCTGTCTGAACTTTCTGAATTACGGGTGCGAGGAAGTGTTCGAAACGGTTGCCCCCGACCCATCCGCCGATGATCGAAAGCACGGCGAGCAACACAAGGGGGGCAAGAACGAGCCAGGGTGATTCGTGTGGCACATGTCCGTGGTCGGCGTGGGCCGAGTGAGCGTCCTGTTGAGCTCCGCGATATTCTCCGGTGAAGGTAAGGAAAATCAGGCGGAACATGTAGAAGCTGGTCATGAAGGCGGTAATTATGCCGATGGCCCAGAATATCTTGCTGCCATGAGGACTGCTAAAGGCCTGCCAGAGAATCTCATCTTTGGAGAAGAATCCGGCGAAAGGCGGAATCCCGGAGATCGCCAGGGTTGCGATCAGCATTGTCCAGAAAGTCCAGGGCATGTACTTTCGGAGGCCGCCCATGCTGCGCATGTCCTGCTCGCCGCCGATGCCGTGGATGACAGAGCCAGCGCCGAGGAAGAGTAGAGCCTTGAAGAAGGCGTGAGTCATCAGGTGGAAGATCGAGGCTGAATAGGCTGCGACTCCGGCAGCCATGAACATGTAGCCGAGCTGCGAGACGGTCGAGTAGGCGAGTACGCGCTTTATGTCGGTCTGCACGATGCCGATGCTGGCGGCGAAGAAACTGGTCAATGCTCCAATGATAGCGACAGCGAGAAGCGCAAGAGGCGCTCGACTGAAAATGGCGTTGGATCGGCATACCATGTACACGCCAGCTGTCACCATAGTAGCGGCATGGATGAGGGCGGAGACCGGAGTCGGGCCTTCCATGGCATCGGGCAGCCAGACATAGAGCGGAATCTGCGCACTTTTACCGCACGCTCCGACAAGCATCAGCAGTCCAATGGCCGTGAGCAGTCCGGCCGTGGTCTCGGCGGGCAAGGACGACGCGATATTGAAGACCGTGGCAAATCGCAATGTCCCGAAGTGCTGGATGAGCAGGAAGAGCGCAATGAGGAATCCGAAGTCACCGATGCGGTTTGTGATGAAAGCTTTTTTGCCTGCGTTGGCGGCTGAATCCTTCTGAAAGAAGAATCCGATCAGCAAGTAGGACGCAAGACCCACGCCTTCCCAACCCACAAACAGGAGCAGGTAGTTATTAGCCAGCACCAGCGTGAGCATGAAGAACATGAAGAAGTTAAGGAAGCTGAAGAACCGGTAATAGCCGCCCTCATGTTCCATGTACGCGACGGAGTACACGTGAATTACGAAGCCAACTCCGGTGACGACCAGCATCATGACCAGTGAGAGATGGTCGAGATAAATGCCAAAGTCGGCTGCGAAGCTGCCGGCGCGAATCCAGGTTCCATATGAGGTTTCAAGTGCATCGGCGCCTGAATGCAGCAGCGTGTAAGCGTGCACGCTGGCAAACAGCAAGGATGCCCCCGTGAAGAATAGCGCGATGGAGGCGACCACGGATTTGGAAAAACGCTTGCCAAAAAGTCCATTGATCAGCGCGCCAACGAGCGGCAGGAGCGGAATCAGCCAGGGTTGCCAGAAGAATAATTTCATAGTTTCAGCAGGTTCACCCGGTCGACGTTGAGCGTCTCGCGTGTGCGATAGACAGAGATGATGATGGCCAGTCCCACTGCGGCTTCGGCGGCCGCAACGACCATAACGAAGAAAACGAAGATGTGTCCATCAAGAGTTCCAAAACGCGTGGCGAAGGCAATGAAAGAAAGATTCACGCCGTTCAGCATCAGCTCAATGGACATGAAGATCGTTATGATATTTCGCTTAATAAGAAAGCCCATAACCCCGCAGGCAAACAGAAACGCACTAAGCAGCAGATACCAGGAGATGGGGATCGTCATGATGAATGACTCCTACGGGCAAGAACGACCGCTCCCATAATCGCAATCAGCACGAGAACGCTGGTGAGTTCAAAGGCGAGGAGGTACTTGGTGAAGAGCATCATCCCCACGTCGCTCGCTGAGCCATACAACTCACCAATATGGATACGCTTTTCCTGCGGGCCGTGTTGGAGCAAAACCGATACGCCGATAATGAAGCCCGTTATGAGACCGGGAATACCAATAATCTTCGCCACTTTGCTGCCCTTTGTGTGTTCTTCCTCCCCAGCGTTGAGCAACATGATGACAAAGATAAAGAGCACCATGATGGCTCCGGCGTAAATGATCACCTGCACAACGGCAACAAATTCCGCGCCGAGCAGCAGGTAAATGAGCGCCAATGAGCCCATGACGACGATAAGCGAAAGCGCGCTGTTGATGGGCTTCCGCTGAATCAGCAGATTGATTGCGCCACCCGCGCACAACAATCCAAAAAGCAGAAAAAGAAAAATATGCATCAGTTTTCCATCCCGGCCATCATGCCCGGATCGCCACAAAAAAAGCGGTAACAATCACGTTAGCCAGCGCGAGCGGGAAGAGAAACTTCCAGCCGAAGGCCATCAACTGGTCATAACGGAAGCGCGGCAGCGTGCCACGAATCCAGATATAGAGAAACAAGAAAAAGAAAACTCTTAGCAGAAACCAGATTAACGGCAAAAACGCCTGAACTGCCGCCGGTAAAAACGGCATTGGCGGTCCGCTCCATCCGCCCAGGAACATGACGGAAGCAATGCAAGCGACGGTGACCATGTTGGCATACTCAGCCATAAAGAACATGGCAAACTTCATAGCACTGTATTCGGTGTGGTATCCGGCAACGAGTTCGGTTTCTGCTTCGGGCAAATCGAAGGGAACACGGTTAGTCTCGGCAAAAGCCGCCATCAAGTAGATGAAGAAGGCAATGAACTGCCCGCGGAATAGAAACCACTGCGGAATAAATCCGAACCAGGTCCCGAGCTGAGCGTCGACGATGCCTCTGAGGCTGAGGGTGCTCGACATGAGGAGCACGCCAACCAACGAGAGCCCGAGGGAAACTTCGTAACTGATCATCTGTGCCGAGGCCCGAAGAGAGCCAAGCAGCGAATACTTGCTGTTGGACGACCAACCCGCCAGAGCAATGCCGTAAACACCGAGCGAAGTGATGCCAAGAACAATGAGAAGTCCGGCATCAATGTCGCCCGGCTGCCCAGTGGCGCCTACCACCCCGGTGATCTGAATGGGGGTGCTGATACCAAAAAGGTGAACAACCGGACCTATAGGTATCAAGGCGATGGACGTGAGCGCCATGACGAGAGCGATAACCGGAGCGATCAAATAGATGTGCTTCTCAACGTAAGGCGGTGTCAGGTCTTCCTTCAGCAAAAACTTGATTCCGTCGGCAAGCGGCTGCAGTAATCCGAAGGGACCAACGCGCGATGGTCCCCAGCGATTCTGCATGTGGCCCACCACTTTGCGCTCCAGCCAAACGGTATATGCGACCACGGTGAGCAGAACGCCGAGTGTAATGGCGATCTTAATAACCGCGACGATCAGAAAAGTCAAAACGCTCATCGTAGCATTCAATCCCCAGCCGTCCAGACGGCAAACCGCTTCACGTCTGAAAGCAGAAACTTACATTGCCCAGCCCGCGAGAGCCAGGCGAAAAATCAATCAGCCTCGATCGGCTCAATCGCGTTGCGATGCTTCTCAACGACCGAGTTCAGTGTTGTTGAGTAGCGTCCGAGCGTGCCCGAGGTGAACAAAGCATTCCCGGCAGGTTCGACCATCTCAGGATGACTCGGAATTCCCGCTGGTTCGATCTGTACCAGTTCCGTGCGTTGCATATTTCCAGCAGCCAGATCCAGTCGGGAGACGGCGTAGCCCGGAACCAGTTTGGATATTTCATCGAGCGTAATCAGGGGATCCAATGGCGAGGTGCGCGACGCGAGGCCACGGGCTTCCGTAAATACGGCGTTGCGATCTGCCTCGCCTGATTGAGCGCCACGGCTCTGGCCTGCATCGGCGAAGGTATGACCGCGAAATGGCACGAGCTCATTAACATCAGCACCAATTTTTTCGGCAATGCGGATGATGATTTCAAAATCAGACTTCACGCCATGAACGTCGGAGGCTTTCTTGAGTCGCTGCAGGTCTCCGCATGTGTTCGTCATTGTGCCCGCCTTCTCGTATGCAAAAGCAGCGGGCAGAAAGACGTCGGCGTGCTGCGCCGTTTCGGTCAGGAACATGTCCTGTACGACGAGGAATGGACGCGAAAACGCCGTGTTCTCGGGGTAGCGAGCGGCTGGATTCGATCCGACAACCCAGAGTGCCTGTACCGCTCCGGAAGCTGCTCCATCGAGCATCCGAGTGAGATCGAAGCCGGGAGTGGCCGGAACCTTGGATGCCCAGGCAAGCGCAGAGCGGGAGCTGCCCGCAATCGCGTGATATCCGGGAAGCAGGTCCGGGTAAAGCCCCATGTCGGCTGCTCCGCGTGAATTAGAGTAGTCGGCGAGGCAGATGAACTTTGCGCCTATGCGCGAGCCATAGGAGACTAGGGCATCAATCGCTTCACCGCGCAGTTCAGGTCCGAATACGATAATGAGACCGCTCTCTGCGGAGAGCGCATCTCGGAGCTTTTCGAGCACCTCGGGGGCAGTCCCAAGATTGGCGGCTGCTGCAGTATTTCCGCTCAAATAGGAGACGAAGTCCGCTTCCGTGCCGATGGCGATCTTCGCAATGTGTGATGCCTGACGCGTAAGCTTGATTTCATTCGCGTTCACCACGTACAGGCGAGAGCTGCGGCGGCGTACCGCAGTGCGTATCTGCCAGGCCAGCAAAGGATGTTGCTCGGTAGGATCGCTGCCGATGAGCAGAATGGCCGGAGCGGTTGCAACCTCACTCATGGAGGCAGTCTGAGCCTTGTTCGCGGCGATGGCGCGGGCAAATGAAGGAAAGTCCGCTGTGCGGTGGTGGTCAATGTTATTTGTGCCGAGCACGGTGCGCGCGAACTTCTGCAATAAATAATTCTCTTCGTTGGTCGTGCGGTTGGACCCGATTACTCCGATGGACTGCGGGCCGCTGGCGGCAAGAGTCTCCCGAAACTTTGCCGCAACCAGTTCAATCGCTTCGCTCCAGGTAGCGGACACGAATTTCCCGTCGCGCTTGATGAGCGGAGTAGTGATGCGCTCGGGATTGGCGGCAAAGTCGTAAGCGTAACGGCCCTTGATGCAGAGGAAATCGACGTTGATGCCGCTGCGGTCGCGGTTGTCGCAGCGCACGATTTCGGAACCGGTCTCGGAGCGGCGGACGCCCACGGTCGTAACGCAGCCGTCGCCACAATGGGTACAGACGGTTCCGACGTGGGTCATCTCCCATGGACGCGTCTTGTAGCGATAGGATGCGCTGGTAAGCGCGCCGACAGGGCAGATGTCGATGCACATGCCGCACTCTTCACAATCGAGCGAATCGCCTTTATTGGGTGCGATGACCGAACCCTGACCGCGATTTTGAATGCCGAGCGCCCAAACGTCCATGCCTTCCCCGCAGACGCGCACGCAGCGGTAGCAAAGTATGCAGCGCGGGCGGTCATAAAAGACGATCGGCGACCACTGCTGTTCGTCGCGATGGCTCTTGATGTCGATGAACTTCGACTCTCCCGCGCCGTACTTGTAAGTCATGTCCTGCAATTCGCATTCGCCACCCGCATCGCAGACGGGGCAGTCGAGGGGATGGTTTGCGAGCAGCAGTTCAAGGGTGGCCTTGCGAGCCTGTACTACTTTCTCGGACTCTGTCTGTACCACCATCCCTTCGGCGATTGGTGTAGTGCAGGCCGTTTGCATCTTGGGCATCTTCTCGATTTCGACCAGGCACATCCGGCACGCGCCCTGGAGCGAGAGTCCGGGGTAGTAACAGAAGGCGGGAATCTCAATGCCATGCTGCTTGCAGGCCTCGATGAGCAGAGTGCCCTTGGGAGCTGAAATGGTCCTCCCATTTACCGTAAGCGTTACGTTTTCTGTCGCGTTTTGCGTTACGTCGGCCATGAATTCTCTTCGCGTGAGCCTCAGTGGCTCAGAACGGGTAATGCACTGGCGGCGTGCTGTCCAAAGGGGCAGGGACGTCCGTCCAGGTGCGCTTCAAATTCCTCGCGGAACTTCTTTATGAAACCAATGATGGGCATGGCTGCTGCGTCGCCGAGCGGGCAGAAGGTGCGGCCCAGCATGTTTTCGGCGAGATAGCGGATATTGTCGATATCTTGCGCCACTCCAGCCCCGGCATGGAAGCGTCGCAGGCTTTTGCTGAGCCAGTCCGTGCCTTCGCGGCAGGGAATGCACCAGCCGCAGCTCTCGTGGCGATAAAACTGAATCGTGCGCAGGGCAAATTTGACGATGCAGGTATGGTCGTCTATGACCACGATGCCGCCGGAGCCCAGCATGGTTCCAGCCTTCATCATGGAATCGAAGTCGAGCGCAACGTCAATCTCTTCGGGCTTCAGGCAGGGGACGGACGACCCACCGGGAACGACCGCTTTCAGCTTGTGTCCGTTGGCGATTCCGCCGCCGACTTCGTAAATCACCTTACGCAGATTAAAGCCAAGGGGGAGCTCGTACACTCCGGGTCGCTCCACGTGTCCACTGAGCGAAAAGAGGCGCGTGCCGCCGTTGCGTTCTACTCCGATTTCGGCATACTGCTTGCCGCCCATCAGAATAATGTGGGGAACGCTGGCAAGAGTCTCGGCATTGTTAATGACCGTGGGGCCTCCCCACAGCCCGACGACAGCCGGGAAAGGCGGACGAATGCGGGGAATGCCGCGCTTGCCCTCGAGCGATTCCATCAGTGCGGATTCTTCGCCGACCTCATATGCCCCTGCTCCGCCATGCCAATAAACTTCGAGATCGTAGCCGGAGCCAAAAATGTTCTTCCCGCAGAAGCCGCGCGCATAAGCGTCAGCGATTGCTTTCTGCATGATCTCCAGGAGATAGCGATATTCTCCGCGGATGTAAATATAGGCTGCGTGCGCACCGACGGCGATAGCGGCGATCATGGCGCCTTCGATTACGGAGTGAGGATCGTGCTCAAATATGAGCCGGTCCTTGCAAGTTCCCGGTTCGCTCTCATCGCCATTGCACAGAACGTACTTTGGCTTGGCACTTTGCTTCGGAACGAAAGACCACTTCATGCCGGTAGGGAAGCCCGCGCCGCCTCGTCCGCGCAAGTTGCTGGCCTTCATCTCGTTAATAATTGCATCAGGCCCCATTTCGAGCGCCTTCCGCACCGCTTTATAGCCGTCCAGTTCAAGGTATCGGTCGAGGTTCGTTGCCCCTTGGCCGAACCGCCTGCTGACGACCTTTACCTCATCGGGATGGGAAACCAGGTTTGCCATAGCTACTCTTGGACTGCCTTCTGCCTGTATTCATCGAGAATCTGGTCGATTTTTTCCGGCGTGAGGTTCTCGTGGAAGTCGTAATTGACCTGCATGGCGGGTGCCCAGGAGCAGGCGCCGATACACTCGACTTCTTCTACCGAGAAAATACCGTCTGAAGTGACTTCCTTGTTAACTTTGACGCCAAGTTTTTCGCGGACGTGCCCAAGCATTTCCTCTCCACCGCGCAACTGGCAACATATATTCGTACAAACCTGCACGTTGTACTTTCCGCTGGGTTTAGTACGAAGCATGGAGTAGTAGCTGATGACGTTGCGTACTTCGAGAGGAGAGATTTCCAGGCGCTTTGCGATCTCTTCGATGGAATCATCGGTAACGTAGCCAAATTCGTCCTGTATGTAAAGCAGGAAAGGAACCAGGAGTGAACGCTTCACCGGGTAGTGAGTGAGCATCTCCGAGTATCGCGCCTCGAGTTGTTCGCTGAATTTCATTTGCCTCCTGGATCTGATGTTTCCAATTCAAATCTGATGCTGCTGGTCAAAACTCCCTATGGACCACGGAAATCCGCTCACGGCTCAAATATTTCGTGAACCATCCACTCGGCCAAACCCTCAGGGTCGGAGCACTCGCTCGGGAGACCATCCGGCTGAAAACCGTCCGGTGTGTTGTGCAGTACCGCCTCAAACGAGCGCTCGCTGATGTTGTTCCAGACGCGGACGAAAATTGCCCCGGGGAGACGGGTAGAAATAGCCGAAGCTGTCTTATAACCGTTAGAAACTTCTACATCTTCGCCTTTGGACAGAACTGCGACGGAGAACCTGGAGTTCTTCGGAAACTCCTCGTTGAATTCTTCGGCTTTCTGCTGCAGCGAATCGATGAGGTCAAGCGCGAAGTCGCTCTGTCCCTCAATTCGATTTTCTACAGTTTTTGCAAACTGCTTCCCCCAACGCTCCAATTCGTCTCCGTTCTAGCGGTCCACGTCTCCGAGGATAATATCAATGCTGCCGATGGCTGCGACTACATCGGCGATCAGGTTGTGTTCGCACATTACCCCTAGCGCATTCAGGTTTGCGAAAGATGGTCCCCGCATATGTACTCGATAGGGCTTGGCTGTTCCGTCACTGACGACGTAATACCCCATTTCGCCGCGAGGTGACTCCACTGCCTGATAAACCTCACCTGCCGGAACCGTAAAACCTTCCGTGACAATCTTAAAGTGATGGATAAGGGATTCCATCTGCGTCTTCATTTTCTCGCGATCAGGAAGGATTATCTTCGGTGCATCGGCTTTGATCGGGCCGTCGGGCAAATTTGCAACGGCCTGCTTGACCATGTTGATGGACTCACGAAGTTCAGCCATCCTTACCAGGTAGCGGGCGTAAACATCGCCGGCGGTCTCTATCGGAACCTTGAAATCGAGCTTCTCGTATCCGGCATAGGGCATATCGCGACGCAGATCCCAGTCGATTCCGCTGCCGCGTGCCGTGGGTCCGGTAAGCATCAGATCAATCGCATCCTCTTTGGTGATACGCGCAACGCCTTTGGTACGGCCAATCCATATCGGATTATTGGTGAGCAGATCGGAATACTGATCGATACGGTCAGGAAAATAACCCGCGAAGTTCTTGACATAATCGAGGAATCCGAGCGGCAGATCCATGGAAATGCCGCCTATTCGGAAATAGGAGGTCATCATGCGCTGGCCGGACACCATCTCGAACATTTTGAGAATCTCTTCCCGCTCACGGAAGCAATAGAGGAAGACGGTCATTGCGCCGATGTCCATGGCGTGGGTGCCGAGCCAGACGAGGTGCGAGTTGATGCGCGTCAGCTCGTTCATCAGCAGGCGAATCCACACGGCTCTGGGCGGGATCTCCAACCCAAGAAGCTTCTCGACCGCCAAGACGTAAGCCAGATTGTTGGTCAGGGGGGCGAGATAGTCGATGCGGTCGGTCATGGGAATGACCTGTTGGTAAAACTTTGCCTCGCAGGTCTTTTCGATTCCCGTGTGCAGGAAGCCTATGTCTGGGCGAATGCGCACGACGGTTTCGCCGTCCAACTCCAATACAAGGCGGAGCACACCGTGAGTGGAAGGGTGCTGTGGTCCCATATTAAGGACCATAGTGCGGCTGCCGCCTAAGGTTTCGACGGCAGGCTTGGAGCGGAATTGATCAATGCCAGCCACTAGCGGTATCCCTCGACAGGGTAGTCTTTGCGGAGTGGATGTCCCTCCCAGTCGTCCGGCATCAGGATGCGACGGAGGTCTGGATGTCCTTGAAAACGAATGCCGAAGAGATCAAATATCTCGCGCTCGAAAGGCGCTGCCCCGGCCCACAGTCCTGTGATCGATTCAATAGAGGGGGCGGAACTATTAAGCTTCACCTTGATACGGATGCGTTCGCGGCGCTCATAGGAGAGCAGCGAATAAACCACCTCAAACCGTGGCTCGGACGGAAACCAATCCAATGCCGTAAGATCTGCCAGCACCGTGAAACGTGTGCTGGTGGAGCTGCGTAAAAGTTTCAGGGCGTCGATCAATTTAACAGGAGCGATCCAGAGCGTTAGCTCGTCGCGGTCGAATTTCGCCGCCTGCAGAGCCTCTGGCAACGAGCTCTGGAGGCAAGCCACAGCAGGACGCTCCTTTAGCAGCTCAATATCGGTAATAGGGGGTTGTAGGGCCATTTGCGTCAGAGAGCCTCGTCGCGCGAAGGTTTGTTCCAGTCGAGCACGCCCTTCTTCCAGACATAAAGGAACCCGATCAGGATAACAAGGACGTAAGTCATCATCTCCCAGAACCCGAACATCTTGAGTCTTTTCAGCAGGATTGCCCAGGGATAGAGGAACACCGCTTCAACATCGAAAAGAATGAAGAGCATCGCTACCAGGTAAAACTTTACGCTGAATCTCTGACGAACATCGCCCACAGGTTCCATACCGCACTCGTATGGTGACATCTTGCTTTTGTTAGCTTTGTGCTGACCAAAAACATAGGACAATGTCACAATTCCAATGGCCAAAAGACAGACCACGGCGAAGTGGATCAGCAGAGGTAGATACCGCAAAAAATAGTTATCGGGCATACTGTTAGGGTATTGGCGCTCGTCAAACCATTAGCGAACGCGTAAGTATAGATTTTGTGTTTTCAGGGTGTCAAGGCGGAGGAAGGTCAGCGCGTTCGTGTGAGGAGCTCACCGAGTCGGAGTATCTCTTTAGCGACCTGGGACGAAAGTAATGTTGTAGATTAGCGGCTAGTACTGGACAATCCCTCTTACTAATTGTTCACAATTGGAACGCCGGACGTGTCTGGTCGGCACGTTAAGCGGATTGCGACATCGAGAATCTGGCGGATGATCTTCGGATTCAATACGGATATAAAGGTGCGGGACACTGTCTATCACGTCCAGACGGAGGTGCGTGAACAGGAGCAGCGCCTCGAGTCCCAGGTATTCATCAGCGGTCGATGCATCGGCAAGCGTTCAACCCCGCTTTCTTCAAACGCAACCGAGGGCGCACAGGAGTTAGCGAGGGCGCAGCACCGCTGGATTGTCGACGCAGTGCGCGAAGGCTTTGTGGATGACGTGCTGAATCAGGAGACGACAGAAGAACTGGCTGTGCAGTTTCTAAATTCACAAAGGATTTCCGCCGCGGAAGCATTGTTGCGCTTTCGAGTTTTTTCTAGAGGTTTTGCCGTGGCATCAGCGCGGGTGGAAGCGCGTTGGGAGGCGGAGTTCGGCTCTGCATTATTCAAAAGCACCCCGACAAACCAAACCGGAGTGGCCGAAATGCGACTTGCGCTCATCGACGGCGCCTCAGAACTGGAAGTCAGGGCTTATCTGGAAGGGCGCGAAACGGTGAGGCGTTTCCTCGTAAAATCTGCCGGAAGCTGATGTGTTTCACGGGTACAATCACCATCATATGAAACTTGGAACAACACTGGCCTTAACGCTGGCCGGCGCGATTCTGTGCATGCCTTTGCTGGCCGCACAGCTTCAGGGGAATCCCGACCAACTTGACGGCCCCATGACGGAAAATCCTAAGTACAACAAGACCTTTAGTGATCAGAAAGTTCCGGCCAACAGCGCTCCTCCGCGCAGCGGTGATGAGAGTAGCAGTGATGAGACACGTCTGGACCTTTCTCCCCCCAGGCAGGACGCGGCATTGCACTCGGAAGGCGGCCAGATGGGAGAGCACGCCTGGAATCCGATGCGCGCTATGAAGGACGTTGAGGTCGGCGATTTCTATTACAAGGCAGGGAATTATAAGGCGGCGCTCAGTCGTTACCGGGAGGCTCTGTATTTCAAGCCGCGCGATGCGGTCGCTACCTTTAAATTGGCGCAGACTCTGGAAAAGACGAGGCAATTCGCTGAAGCGCGAACTCGTTACGAGGAGTACCTGGCTATACTTAACGATGGGCCAAGTGCAGGACAGGCAAGAAAGGCTCTGGAGCGGCTCAAGAAGCAGTGAGAGCATCTGACAGTGAAGGCGGGAAACCTGCTCACTTCGGAACCGGGTTTTCCTCTCGTTGAATCTGTAGGTGCACTTGCGCGGTTGGACCTTGGGTGATCGTGAATGGACGCTTGGCTGGAACGTTTGCAGAAGGAAATCAAAGAAGCGACTGCGGATTTGCTGGATGCTGATTGGCTTCGGGCTCCGAAAGGGGCTTGGAATAGCGCCCAGATACTAGAGCATCTGGGACGAAGTTATGGCACGACGGCAAAAATGCTGGAATTGAGTATGGATTCGGGTGTTCCGCCACGGGTACGCCCTGCAAATCTCTCGGAGTTCTTGAAAAAGGTGCTGGTTGTGAACCTCGGGGTTATACCCTCTGGCGCGAAATCTCCGGAAGTTGTGACGCCGAAGGGCGACAGCGGTCCAGTTGCGCTGGAACGTGTGTTCGTTAATCTGGAGCGTATGGATTCGGCAATCACATCGGCCGAAGAGCGCTGGGGAAACAAAATCCCGATCGCAATGCATCCTGTTCTGGGACCGCTCAACGCAGGCCAATGGAGAAAATTCCATTACATACACGGGCATCATCACTTGGTCCAGATGCAGAAAAGACTTGGGAACAAGCAGCCCGCTAGAGCGTAATCAGTCATACACGTGTGGAACTCCGGCATGGCGCGCCGCTTCCTGTGCATCTTCCAATTGTGAGTTCAGGTCCTCGATCAGACTACGGCGAGCTTCAATTTGTTCAATGAGTGAACGTTGCTGCCGTTCATAAACCGGAATACTGGGAGAGGTTCCGACACTCCGCTGGAATTCGATTGTGCTCTCGATCTGGTCCTGCTGGAGCTTGGCGATTTCCGCTTGCGCCTTACTGATTTGCGCCCGCACAGCTGCAATTCGGTCCAGGTAAGCTTGATTGAGTTCCTGAGTGCGTTTCTGTTTTTCGAGTTCCTGTGCCGCGCGCTCTTTTTCCGGGTTTTTGCGAGATTTCTCGCTTCCATCTTTGTTGGAAGCTGTTTCATCCCCCGCCTGCTTGTCAGCGTTTTCGCTGGAACCAGCCGCCTGCGTCTCGACCCTATCGGCAGGTGCGGTCTTTGAGCTGGGGATGTCATCGTTGGTGATGACACTGGCGTGGGGATTTGCCTTTTTCTCCGCCCGGATTTGGCGTGCCACGTCGCCGAGAGATTGCGCAGAAGACCCGGCTGGGAACACCAAGATCAGCAATGCAATGATCCACTCGCAGTGACGAATCATGATGAACTCACCTCGTCCATGTTCCGAATTGTAGCGTCCTCAGGACGATTCGGACAGTCGCCCCAAATTACGGAAGTTTAGGTTACTAATCCGCGATTAGTAACAGATCCAGATAGGCCCGGATCATCTGAGCGCCAAAGAACCAGGTCAGAATGGACATGAACCCGAGGAAGACGCCAAAAGGGATTTCCAGTCCCCGCAAAGCGGTTTGTGCGGACTGCCACGCCCGGGAAGAGGCCTGAGTTCGGGATCTCGCGCGGTATCGGATAAGCCTGCTGCGGAGGACAGAGATGAGAACGAAAATTCCATATATACCGCCCAGCAGCGAAGACGAACACAACACGAAGAGTGTCAGCGCAGGACCCAGAAATGCTCCGACCATGGCCATAAGCTTCACATCTCCCAAGCCCATTCCGTCAACCTTGCGCAGCTTCAGATAAAGCCAGCCGACCGCATAGAGAGCGCCGGATCCGACTGCCGCGCCCAGCAGCGAATTGGTAAGCGAGCGCAGGCCGATTTGCAAAAATCCGTAGCGGGTCGGATAGAAAATCGGAAAAAAGTAAGAGGCTGGCCCCGGAACCACGGCGAAGAAGCTGAGGATCAATGCGACGCCCAAGCCTGGGAGGGTAAGCGCATCAGGAAGCAGATGAGTCTCAGCGTCAGTGAAGATCAGCCCTAGAAGCAGGAAGCACAGCACACAGCCCTTTACTGCGTACACGGAAGGGCCGGCCAGCAGGAGACAGAGCAGAAAGAGCAGTCCGCAGAGCAACTCGACAATCACGTAACGCGGGGAGATTCGCGCGTGGCAGTGGCGGCATCGCCCGTCGAGCATTACCCAGCTCAGCACTGGAATATTGTCAAACGCGGCTATGGGCTCATTGCATCCAGGGCAGGCCGAGCGCGGTGATACAACCGAGAGTCGGCGCGGAAGCCTGTAAATGCAGACATTCAGAAAGCTACCGAAGATCAGTCCGAAGAGAAAAAAAACACTTCCCGAAATCCATGCAGGGTACACGCGCTTCTCGCTTAGCAGGTCTGAGGCGATTATAAAGGCGAACAGGGCGGATGCGGGAACTTATGAAAACGCGAGCCTATTTCGGAGAGGCTGAGCGTGCGATTTCGCCAACAAAACGTCCCCTTCCAAATGAAAGGGGACATTTCATTGCAATCTTTCACTCAGGGCATTTGCTGACGGCCGGCATTGCGTTCGTTGCTGCTCGAGGGTTGCACGGTTACAGGCTGCGTAAGATGGAAGGTCAGCAAGGCTTCGGGGCCGAGCTTGATCTGTCCAGGCTTGGTCACGGCCTGTGCTGTGCCTCCCGCTCCGGCTCCGACTGCAGCGCCGATGCCCGCGCCCTTGCCTCCTCCGGCTAAGCCTCCGATGAGTGCTCCCAGTGCGGCTCCACCTCCAACCTTCGCGGCAGTGCCCTTGCCGCGGCCTGTTGTCTGTTTCGACCACTGGTCGGTGTGAATTGCATACGTGCGGCCGTTAAAACTCACCTTGTCGATCTCGATGGTGAGTACCGCCGAGCCGCTGAACTTTCCTGCTCCCTGAGCCGCGACCACATGTCCGAAGACATCGGCGTCCGCGGGGATGACCACTCTTCCGTCCATTTGCACCGGCGAATTCAGAGTTCCCCGGAAAGTGTCTCCAGGATTTGCTTTTTGGGAATCGAGAGTATCCAGCATACGAACCGCGAGCGCGGTTCCGTCCGGGACGGTGACAGTTGCCGGTGGCGGTGGTGGTGTGGGCGGAGCGCTCTCTCTAGTTTGTACAGGGGTGCTGGGGCTTTGCTGCTGCCGCATTGCATCAGCCTGGGTCAGCGGAGCATTGTTCTGTGCAAACGTGTGTCTCGCTCTGCTCTGTCCTGTGGCGCTTGGCTTATGCGCTGTCTTGCTCCGCGTTGTGGCGGCGGGTTCCGCAGCAGGTTCCGAAGCAGGCGGCTGAGTTTGCGTTTGGACTGGTGGTTGGTTCGCAAAGGCCGGCTGAGGTTCATTCTGCGGCATTGATGCCTGGGCGGGCTGAACAGTCAGATTGTTAACCACGGTCCGAACTCCGCTCACTCCCGCTGCATCCCCAGCGGCGGCGCTGCGTTCGGCTTCGCTGCCCACTGAACCGGAGAGAGTCACGACGCCATTGGCGGCCAGCACTGCAATCTGCTTATTTTGAACGGCTTCATCCGCGTTAACTTTGCTCTGAACATCGCTTGCTATCTGCGCGTCCGTAGGTGTCTGCGATTTCTTACAGGCCGCGGCGAAAAGCGCGATTGCGGCGATGAAAACAATAATCGAACTTCGAATCAGACTACGCCTCATCCTTGCCTCCTCCTGGTTTGCGAGGACCATTCTTAATCACCTTTGGATGCGCTGTACATGCCAAAGCAACGATCCCCCGGATTACACTCAGGACTTTACCTCAAACTGTTAAACACTATCTAGTCGTGGGTGTTGCGCATCCAACCGGCCCCACCGGCATGTTGCAAAGAGGGAAAGCGTGCAATTCGCGCTAAAGATTGATGGTGCGAATCCGTCGATTGTGATACAACGCCTCTACTTCAGTAGCACGGGGAATTGCACGATGAGTATTCGAGTGGAGCGCTCAGAATTCGATCCCGTGAACGGATTCCTGTACTACATTGCCTTCAAGCCAAACCTCGAAGTTGGCGTTGAAGCCGTGGCAATGTGCGCAGATGTGGATGCTGATCTATCCGTAACTGAAACCGGCGATTTGGCGAAACTGAGCTTTGTCGTTCCGAAGAATTTGCGCAATGAGCAGGCCCTAGTATTCATCAGCAGCGAAGGTCCAGGCAGTTACGTTGACCCCCGTGTGTTCGTTGCCGTGCCGGGATCAAGCGGAGAAACCATGATCAGCGTTGCAGGAAGATTGGATGTGGACATGGCCGGGCGTATCGTAGGTATCATGATCCATTGGCAGCCGATCTCCGCGGAGCGTGCTTAATGGATCTAAACAAGGGACAAGCGTGTCGCCCCTCAATAAGCGGTACACTTTGAAAGCCATGCATGAAATTGATCTGGATCGTCCGTACATCCAGTTTGAACACGTCAGCAAAGCTTTCGGCGAAAATGCGGTTCTGCGCGATGTGAGCTTTGATGTGAAAACTGGGGAAACAGTCTGCATTCTGGGGCGAAGCGGCGTGGGCAAATCCGTGTCGCTGCATCACATCATGGGGTTCCTCAAGCCGGATAGCGGCCGTGTATGGGTGGCACACGAGGACATCACCGATTACACGGAAAACGAGTTGGAGCACATTCGCAAGAAGGTCACCATGGTCTTCCAGAACGGGGCGCTGTTTGACTCTCTGAGCGTGGGTGAAAATGTTGCTTTTCCTTTACGGGAGCGGGGAGACCTCAGCGAGTCGCAGATTTATGAAATTGTCGACGGATTGCTGCAGATGATGAACGTTGGTGAATACCGCGACCAACTGCCTTCCGACCTGTCGACCGGAATGAAACGCTCTGTGGCAATTGCTCGCGCGCTGGCCGCGCAGCCCGAGGCGATTCTGTACGATGAGCCAACCACAATGGTGGACCCCCTGACGGCTCACTTACTAGGCGACCTGATCAAAAAATTGAAGTATCAGCTGAAGCTCACCAGCATTGTGGTCACGCACGATATGGCGCTGGCAAAGAAGGTGGCTGACAGAATCGTATTCCTGCATGAGGGGCGGGTCGTTTTCTTTGGTACAGCGGCAGAGATGGAACAGTCCGATCTGCAGATTGTGCGGAAGTTTCTCGTCCTGGATTCGTTGGACCTGGGCTATTGGCGGAACAGAAACGATAGCCGGCCTCCGTTGATCTGCGAATAATTCAACGTTCAAAACAAAGAGCGCAGAGACCTTATCTCCGCGCTCCACTGCTGCTGAGATTTTGAGAACTGTCAGAAGCCTTTTGCCACGAGTGATGTTGCGTCCAGTCCCGTCTGGCGATCCCTGGCGGTCCACTTTTCCAGGTACTTGGCAACAATGTCGGTTTCAATATTGACGGGGTCGCCGTGCTTGAGAGTGCCCAGATTTGTGCACTCGATAGTGTGCGGAATTATAGCGATCGAACAGCGCATGCCGTCGAGTTTTGCGACCGTCAGGCTGATACCCTCTATCGCAATCGAGCCCTTAAACACGAGATACTTTTCGAGTTCGGCAGTGACCTGGACATGGAGCCAGAAACCGTCGGAGTCGCCTATGCGCTCAAGAGCCTCGAAACGTCCGATTCCGTCGACGTGGCCTTGCACGATGTGGCCTCCAAGGCGGCCATGCGCGGCCAGAGGAAGTTCAAGGTTGACTTTGGCTCCGGGATGAATGCGCGAGAACGAAGTCCGAGTCCAGGTCTCGGGAGCGAGATCGGCGGCAAACGAATTGGGCGTGATGTCGAGCGCGGTTAAGCACACGCCGCTCACAGCGCAACTGTCCCCTGTATGCAGTTCCTTGGTTACGTTCTGCGCCTCAATTACGATGCGGCGGTTCTCTCCATTTTGATCGATTCGTGCAATGCGTCCGACTTCTTCGATAATTCCAGTGAACATAATGTAAGTTTCCTCAGCCCCGTGGCCGGAGTGGTTGATATGGATCGCGCAAATAACCTTCTACTGCAAAGTCCTCTCCAAAACGCTGGACTAATATATTGGAAGGACGCAGTTCGATGTTCGGTGGCAACCCGTTCTGTCCAGAGAGCCAGGGCACGGTGTTTACTGGACCGAAAATTTGCGGAGCGTAAAAGATCATGAGCTTATCTACAAGCTGTGCACGAAGACATGCCCAATTGACGGCGGCCCCGCCCTCTACCAGCAAGCTGGTGATCTGATCCGCTCCCAGCATTTTTAAAACGCGATACAGATCAGGACGCCCTTCGTGGGGGAGCTGTTCGATGCACGGACACCTCTTTTCGATTTCAACCTGTTCAACACGCACGCCGCGAGCCTCCAGTGCCCGGCGTTTGTTCTCTTCTGCAAAAGAACAGAAGACAACGACGTCGTGCTGTGCCGTTTCAACCACACGAGAGCTCAGCGGCAGACGCAGGCGCGAGTCGAGAATCACACGCAGCAGAGGACGGCGGCGCGGAAGCCCGCTGCGGTCTGTGAGCAGCGGGTCATCTGCAATAACGGTGCCGACTCCGACCATTATCGCATCTGAGGCATGGCGCATTTCATGCACGCGGCGGCGCGAAGTTGCTCCGGTGATGTATGTCGGAATTGGGGATCCGGCAATCTTTCCGTCGAGCGACATTGCAGCCTTGAGAGTTACAAAAGGCAGCCCTGTGCGAATATATTGCGCAAAGCTCTCGTTTAGACGCCTGGCCTCTGCTTCCAGAATTCCCGTCTCGACCCTGATCCCAGCCGCCCGCAGCCTTTTAAATCCCCTTCCCGCAACCAGCGGATTGGGGTCTTCCATGCAGCAGACTACGCGCGCGATTCCTGCGGCGATGACTGCTTCGGCGCAGGGACCGGTGCGCCCGGAGTGCGAGCAGGGCTCCAGGTTGAGGTAGAGTGTGTTGCCGCGCGCCAGTGGCCCCGCTTGCTCTATAGCCAGTACTTCAGCGTGCTTTCGCTCGGAGTAGATGTGTGTGCCGCTGCCCACAACGAGCCCGTTCTCATCGACAATGACAGCGCCTACGAGCGGGTTAGGCGAGGCTAGCCCGTGTCCTCGCGCTGCCAGTTCCAGAGCCTGCCTTAGAAATTGTTCGTCCGCAGAATTAGCCATGTGGTCTACGCAAACAGCGAATCGACAAAGTCGACTGCGCTGAAGGGAATGAGGTCCGATTGTTTTTCTCCCACGCCAACATAGCGCACAGGCAGATTCATTTCGCGCGAAATAGCGACCACAACGCCCCCCTTGGCTGTCCCGTCCAGTTTCGTGAGCACAATCCCGGTCACGCCCGCTGCTTCGGTGAAGACCTTGGCCTGTTGCAGGCCATTCTGTCCTGTCGTGGCGTCCATCACCAGCAGAGTCTCATGGGGAGCGCCGGGAACGACGCGCTGTGCCGTGCGGCACATTTTTTCGAGCTCGGCCATCAGATTCTGTTTGGTGTGCAGGCGTCCTGCGGTGTCCACAATCACGTAGTCGGTGTTGCGCGCCTTGGCTGCTTGCAAGGCATCGAAGAGTACGGCTGAGGGATCGCCTCCGGGCTTTGTTTTTATGACCTCGGTGCCGGTGCGTTCGCCCCAGATCTCGAGCTGTTCGATTGCAGCGGCTCGAAAAGTGTCCGCAGCAGCCAGCAGGACGGTTTTGCCCTGTGCTCGCAGCGTGTTTGCAAGCTTGCCGATGGTTGTCGTCTTGCCTACGCCGTTAACGCCGACGACCAGAATTACCTCCGGAGGATCGGCCACAACCTTGACCTTGCTGTCGGCCGCGCGATTCAGGATGGCGAGCAGTTCGTCCTTGAGCACGCGCTTGAGTTCGCCTGTGTCGCCTATCTGCTTGCGATCGACCTTTTCACGCATGGCGGTCAGCACTTCGCGTGTGGTTGCAGACCCTAGGTCGGCAGAGATGAGGGTAGCTTCGAGATCGTCGAGCGTGTCGGCGTCGATTTCCTTGCGGAAACTGACAACTTCCTCAATGCGGTCCGTGAGGTTCTCGCGGGTACGCGTAACCGCCTGCTTCATTCGCTCGAAGAACGATGTTTTCTTTTCTTCTTCGGGCTGGTCGGCCCTTCCAAATAAACTCTGAATCATTCCGCCTTCAATTATAACGAGCACCGCCGAAAGGCGATGCCGCGCAAAGCTCTTTAGAATGCAGTTTCATGTGTGAGCGGACGGTTCATCAGGTCGCGCATGGCTTCGCGGGGATTCTTTCCCTGGTGAAGGACAGCGTGTATCTGCTCAGTGATCGGCATCTCCACGCCTACTCTTTGGGCCAGCCCGACAGTTGCATTGGTGGTTATTACGCCCTCCGCAACCATGCCGTGCATCTCTGCAATGATCTCATCCAGTTTGCGACCGCGTCCCAGTTTCACGCCAACACTGCGATTTCGAGACAGTCCGCCGGTGCAGGTCAGAACCAGGTCTCCCAGTCCTGAGAGCCCCGCCATGGTTTCGGCGCGCCCACCGCAGGCGATGGCCAGGCGGGTAATCTCGGCAAGTCCGCGCGTGATGAGTCCGGCCACCGTGTTATGACCGAAGCCCAGACCGTCGACTACTCCTGCTGCAATAGCAATGACGTTTTTGACCGAGCCGCCCAGTTCCAGGCCGACTACATCGTCGCTGCGATAAAGCCGGAAGGTGGAATCGCTGAAAAGCTCCTGAACCTGCACGGAGAGATCGGAATCCGCGGAAGCAACGGCAATTGTCGTAGGGAAGCCCTTGGCTACCTCACGGGCAAAGGTCGGTCCACTGATCGCGCACAAGCGTGGCTGAAAGCTGCCTTCTCCATGAGTGAGCACGTCCGTGACAACCTCAGTCATTCGCAGCAGGGAGTCGTTTTCGATTCCCTTGGTTGCCGAGACCAGCAGCATGTCCCGATGAAGCAGCGGCTTCATCTGGCTCCAGACGCGCCGTGCATGGTGAGAGGGCATGACGCTGAGTACGACATCAGCGCCCGTAATCGCCTCGGCGAGACTCTGCGTGACCTTGACGCCCTCCGGAATCGGGCAACCGTCGAGGAACAGTTTGTTGACGTGGGTGGCGCGGATCGATTCGACCACTTCCTTTTCATAGGCCCAAAGCGTGATGCTGTGCGAGCCTTTTCGCGCAAGCGCGATGGACAGCGCCGTGCCCCAGGCTCCGGCGCCTATAACTGCGATTCTTGCCATGAAATACTATGCCTTTCTTGCCCCAAAACGATTTTCTTTGCCCGCCAGCAAACGTCCGATGTTTTGGTGGTGGCGGACGATAACGAGTAGTGCGACAGCCGCGCACATGGCAAGTGCCGGAGCGGGAAACATTTCCCGCTGAAGCAGCCAAAGCGCAACTGGAAACATTGCTGCGCCGAGAATCGAGCCGAGCGATACGTAGCGAGTGAAGAACACGATGACGAGAAATAACACCAAGGGAATCAGCACAACCTTGGGCGCGAGAGCGAGGAAAACACCAAGTCCTGTCGCGACTCCCTTGCCGCCCTTAAATCTCAGCCAAACTGGAAACATGTGGCCGAGAACGGCCAACAGCGCGGCAAAGGCCGCTAGCGTGTGAAGTTGTCCCGGGCTCGATTGCTGTGTCCACGGCAGCGCAAGTACCAGGAAAACCGGCAGCCATCCTTTCAATGCGTCAAGCACGAGCGTGGAGATCGCCAGAGCTTTTCCGCCGGTGCGGGCAACGTTGGTAGCGCCAATGTTGCCGCTCCCAATCGACCGCACATCGATGCCCTGGAAGACACGTACTAGAAGATAGCCAAAAGGGATCGAGCCTAGAAGATAGGAGCAGACCGCAACGGTGATCAAAGTCGGGTAGTTCATCTAATGTCCTGACAGGTGCGCTCAGTTAGCCAATTTGTAGCCTTCGAGCTTATAGTAGCTCGGCCCGCTGGACGACAGCTTGCTTTCATATAAGAAGAATTCTTGAGCCGTCATTGTACCGAACTCTGGCTCCGGACTCGAAGCAACAATTCGGGCAAGTTGCGCAAATGCCGCAGGTGACCGTTCCTGACTTTGCGAACGTGGCCTGCCCGAACCATTTCGCGCCAGCGTGAGATGCGGACTGAATTCGCGCTCTTGCGGAAAGCCGAGCGTTTCAAGTGTCATGCCGATGCCATGGGCGAGCTCGGCCAGTGCGGAAGGGGCTTGAATCCCTGCCCAGAACACTCGGGGTGCCCGCGCGCTGGGAAAGAATCCCACTTTACTAACCGTGAGGTCAAAGGCAGCCGCGCGAACCTTGCGCAGTTGTTCACGCACTGCTCTTTCGTTCTGAACCTCGCCGAGGAACTTTAGCGTGATGTGATACGTGTTGCGGCCGACAAAGCGTACTCCTGGCAGCTTTGGCTGAAGCGCGCGTACGTAGTCGGCCAGCCGTTGTTGGATTGCTTCGTCGATGTCCAGAGCAACAAAAAGGCGCATAGGTTATCGGAGCTTGCGGCGCAAAAGATCGAGCGCCAGCTGTGTGGCAAACCAGCGAATACGTTCGCGTCCGCCGGGGAATATACGGTCAACAACTTCGGTATGCTTGCCGTCCGCCAGTGCAACATACACCAGCCCCACCGGGCGCTCAGATGTGCCGCCGCTTGGACCGGCAACGCCGGTAATGCCAATGCCGAACGTCGTCTTGCAGCGCTGACGGATACCTTCAGCGAGTGCCGCTGCCACGGAATGGCTCACCGCGCCATCGCTCTTCAGGAGCTGGGGCGGCACTCCACAGAAGTCTTGCTTCAACTGGTCGGAATAAACAAGTGCTCCGCCCATGAAATAACGTGAGGAACCGCTGATGCGCGTAATGCGCTCGGCCAACAAACCTCCCGTGCAGCTCTCGGCTACTGACAGGGTCGCACCGCGCATCTGGAGAAAGTACGCGACAATCTGTTCGAGCGATTCGCCGGTGCAGGAGAAGATCTCTTCTGTAAACTCGTCTTCAAGGAGCGAAGCCAGCTCATCGACGCGCGTCTCAGCTTCTTCCTGTGTTGCGCCCCGTGTCTTGAGGTGAAATTGCACTTCGCCAGGGCTGGCCAGAACCGTTGTCTCGATGTCACTGAACTGCTTGTAAATCTTTGCCGCGCGCTGGTCAGCCGCGGGTTCCGAGACCATCGCAAGTTTTAGCTCGCAGGTAGCGATATGCTCTTCCGGTAATACTTGCTTGAGGCGATCGAAACAGTGATCGTTGAACATTCCCTCGATTTCGATGGGAGGGCCAGGGAGGAGAATGACAATCCGGCGCTGGCCTTCATAAACCGTATCGATCCACTGCCCGGGGGCAGAGCCGCGCGAGTTCTTCAATATCTCGGCGCCTTCAATGTAGTCGGCCTGTTTTACGTGGTTTTCCGAAACGCGCATACGCATAGCTGCGGCGCTGGTATAGAGAGCGGTTACCATCTCGTGGTCGCGGCGCAACTCCCGTCCAAGCGCCTGGGCGACGCACTCGCGCGTGAGATCATCCTCGGTAGGCCCGAGACCTCCGGAAAAAATCACGATTTGAGCACGGGTGAGTGCGATGCGGCTCGCCTGCAGAAGATGCTCCAGGCGGTCGCCAACAATGGTCTTAAAGATAACTTCCACGCCAAGCTCGTTGAGACGTTTGGTCAGGAACAGGGAATTAGTGTCCTGGCGAAAAGGGGTCAAGAGCTCGGAACCGATGGCTATGATTTCAGCATTCACGATTTATCAGTGTAACCTGTCGCCCGGCGTTTTCAGTAGATCGGCGTGCTTCATTTGTGTCGACCGAGGACGGAAGCCCATCGAAATTTGGAACACGTGACGCAGCTCACAAACAATGTTGTTCTGTGTCACGGAGGAGATCCGAAAAATGCAATAACTTGGGCGCGGACTAAAAGGGTCCAATTTGTCCTTACTTATGCAGCTTACCCGTGCCGCCGACTATGCCGTTCGCGTAATGATCCACCTGGCCAGCCAGCCTGAGGGAGCGGTCGTTCCCAAGGCAGTCTTAGCCAGGGAGGCCGAAGCGCCTGAGAGCTTTCTTTCCAAAATTCTCCAGTCACTCGCACGTGCGGGATTTATTCAAACCCGGCGGGGAGTTGTCGGTGGGTTTTCGCTTCTGCCTCGTGGTGCGCGGGCTTCGTTGCTCGATGTTGTCGAGACGATCGACGGGCCTATCGCTCTCAATGTTTGTGTCGCTTCGGATGCGGATTGCCACCGCTCTGCCGGATGCCCAGCGCACGCGGTATGGGCGCGGGCGCAGTCGGCAATGCTGTCCGTACTGCGCGAAGCAAAGATCGCGGAGATGGTTTCCGCACCTCAAAGCGACACCGCTGGACAGGGTGAGCTGCAACTTAACCCAACACCTCCGAAGTCTGCTCCTAACGGAGCGGAAGGCGTGGCTAAAAAGAAATAAAAATAACGAAATGAGTGGGGTGGCTTATGGACTCCGCCGTACTGATTCATCGACTACATTTCGCATTTACTGTCACATTCCATTACCTGTTTCCCCAACTGACCATGGGATTGGCTCCGCTTATTGTGGCGCTGAAAACCATCGGCCTGTGGAAGAACGATGAGCGCTACAACAAAGCTGCTCGTTTCTGGGCAAAGATCTTCGGCATCAGTTTCATCTTTGGCGTGGTCACTGGCATTCCGATGGAATTTCAGTTCGGAACCAACTGGTCGCATTTCTCGAAGTTTGCCGGTGGCGTGATTGGACAAACGCTGGCGATGGAGGGCGTTTTTGCCTTCTTTCTTGAGTCAGCCTTCCTCGGCCTCTTTCTTTATGGAGAGCGGCGACTGGGCAAGGTCGCGCATTGGTGGGCAGGCATGGCCGTCTTTCTCGGCTCCTGGCTGTCGGGTTACTTCATTATAGCCACGGATGCCTGGATGCAGCATCCCGTGGGCTACCAGACGGCGGCGGACGGATCGGTGACTCTGAGCAGTTTTTGGGGGTTGCTGCTGAATCCGTGGGCGCTCTGGCAGTATGCGCACAATATGGCCGGCGCGGCTGTCACGGGTGCTTTTGTGATGGCGGCAGTCGGAGCCTTCTACCTCCTGAGTGAGAAGTACGTCGAGCAGGGCAAGATCTACGTGAAGATGGGCGTGCTTTCCGGGATCTTCTTCTCGCTGCTGCTGATTGGACCAACTGGCGACGGGCAGGGGAAGAACCTTGCAAAGTATCAACCGGCGGCATTGGCTGCAATGGAGGCCCACTTCGATACCAGTACGGCCGGCCTCGTTATTCTTGGCCAGCCCAACGTGGAGACAAAGAGCATCGACAATCCGCTTGTGGTTCCCAAGGCTCTCAGTTTCTTAGTCAACCGCGATTGGAATTCGCCGGTGACTGGGTTGAGTTCGTTTCCTCAGTCGGAGTGGCCCACGAACATCTCGCTGCTTTATTACTCCTACCACATCATGGTTGGCCTGGGCACCATCTTCATGGCTATAACGCTGATGTGCGGTGTGCAGTTATGGCGCAAGAAGTTATATGAGACCAAATGGTTGCTCTGGACCTTGATGCTGAGCTTCCCGCTACCCTACATCGCCAACACGGCCGGATGGATGACCGCCGAAATCGGACGCCAGCCGTATCTTGTCTACGGCCTCATGCGCACGATTGACGGATTCTCGAAGTCGGTATCAGCAGCGAATGCCTGGTTCACGCTGCTCGGCTTTCTCGGTATGTACACTTTGCTTTCAATTCTCTTTCTGTTCCTGATTCAGCGCGAGATCGATCATGGACCGGAAAAAGCTGAGACGGTTGTGCCCGCTCCGTTCAAGAGCGGAGATGCTACTGCCGCGGGGAGGAACTAATCATGGGATTTCTTTGGTTCGCGATTATTTCCGTCATGCTGACCGGATACGTCATTCTGGACGGCTTTGATCTCGGTGCCGGTGCGCTGCATCTTTTCCTCGCGCGCACGGACGGTGAGCGCAAGCAGATCATCCGTTCGATCGGTCCTGTTTGGGACGGCAACGAGGTCTGGCTGCTGGCGACCGGCGCGGTGCTCTACTTTGTTTTTCCACAGCTCTATGCATCCAGTTTCAGTGGTTTTTATCTGCCTTTGATGATAGTCCTCTGGCTTCTGATGCTGCGCGCGATTGGGCTGGAATTCCGTACGCATATCAACGATCCCATTTGGGCCAGCTTCTTTGACGGTATCTTTTCGATTGGTAGCCTGCTTCTGGCGATTTTTTATGGAGCTGCGCTGGGGAATGTGGTGCGAGGACTGCCTCTCGGACCGAATCACTATTTCTTCCTCCCGCTTTGGACCAACTGGAATGTCGGCGCGCATCCTGGCGTTCTCGACTGGTACACCGTTCTCTCGGGAGTGGTTGCGCTGGTTGCTCTTTCAGTTCATGGCGCCAACTACATTGTTGTAAAAACCGAGGGCGCGCTGAACGAGAGAGCCCGTAAAACCTCGCTGGTGCTGACCCCCGTTCTGTTTCTGCTCACGTTAGTTAGCCTGATCGCCACGCTTTCCATTCATCCCAACCTGCTCGCCAACTACAACGCGCTGCCGATTGGATATCTGATCCCCGTTCTGGTCTTTGCCAGTCTGGTCGCGGTCTTTGTCTTCCAGAAAGGAAGGAAGGAAGTTGCAGCTTTTGTTTGCGGAGCCTTGTATTTGGCCTTCATGCTGGTGGGAGCGGTTTACTCGCTCTATCCGGTGATTCTTCCGGCGATCGATCCGCAGTTCAGCCTGACGGTTCAGAACTCGATCACCTCCAGCTATGCGCTGCGGGTTGGGTTCCGCTGGTGGGTCATTGGCATCTTCGCAGCGTTAGGGTATTTCACCGTTCTTTACCGCATGTTCCGCGGTAAAGTGGCGGTGGCAGACGATGACAACTAAGTGTTATAGCGTAAAGTGCAGCGCGTCTGATATAATCCGGTTCTCGGTGTACAACTGTTGTTTGACTTAATGTTCGAGGCCACCATCTGGTGGCTTGGAGGAGGCTACACTTGCGCAAGCTTGTTTCGATAGTACTGACTCTTTTTGTGCTCAGCTTTGTTGCCATGGCAGAGAATTTGCCCCAGAATGAGGTCTTTGGTGGCTTCAGCCATCTGAGCGTTGACACCCATAACCTGCCCCCCATGATAGGGGAGGGTTATAGCAACCCGGCGATCGGCCTGAATGGCTGGGAAGGTGCCTTTACCCACTTCTTCAACAAGAATGTTGGCGTGACCGCCGATTTCTCCGGCTTCTATGGTTCACCGCAATTTCTTGGGGTTAGCAATTTGGACAGCAAGCTTCACACCTTTATGGCTGGTCCTACGGTTGCCATTGCTCGTGACAAGACCATTAGCGGCTTTGGCCATGCTCTGTTCGGTGGTTCGACTCTCAGCCTTGGCTCCGGGGAGTACACCGATAGAGCGTTTTCCCTGGCCATCGGTGGAGGTCTTGACGCCAAGGTAAACAAGAAGTTCTCGGTTCGCATCGTCCAGATTGACTATCTGCACAGCAACTATAACGTGGCGGGGTATGCCTCGACCCAGAACAATCTTCGCTTCGCGACCGGCTTGATCTACAAGTTCTAAGCGCCAGCTGTCGTTGGAAAAGGGGTACCCGGAAGGGTACCCCTTTTTGCGGTAGGTGGTGGAAATTTACCGCTCAATTTAAGCGTTGCATATTCGTGTAGTACGGTCGATGTTCGGCGCTGTTGCCGATTCCTTTGATGTCTAAGGTTAGTATCTTAGGTCCTGGGTCTTGCGTCGGCCGTCAGATATGGCGATTACCACAAAGACCGCTTTCGGGCGGCCTTTCACCTTTTATCCCTGTGCAGTTCTTTCATGTATCGATGGGTTCATATATGGGTTCCCAAAGACTGACAATTCAGGTGATTACTTGTAAGATGGCTCGAATACAGGAAAAATAGTCGCCCCGAGGCGGATCAGGACGGCGCAATTAAATGGACAAGATGCTACCCCGCTTTTTGTTTTTTGCGGGCGCAGCATTGTTGGCCTACCCCTCCATGGCCTTACTGCGCGAAGAATACCTAAGCTTTATTAGGAGAGTTGCAACAGAATGAACGTTAAAAAGCTCTTGATTGCTTTCAGTCTTTTTGTGGTCGCCGCATCTACGCAGTCCACTTTTGCGCAGGGGCTGAACTGGGAAGGACAGACCGGCGCGGTTCTTACGCCCTTCGCCTATACCGCTGCATCGCCTGCACACAAGTTCGGCAAACCGGAGGTTGCATTCCACTACCTGAACGCGGGTAACGTGATCGGCAACGACTATCAGTTTTCTATCACCGAAGGTTTTGGCAAGCGCTTTGAAGCCGGTCTTACACAGTCATTCAGCTCTGGCGGTAAAACTGGCCTGAGCCCTGTCTTTGCCGGAGGATACAGCACACTTCACGGCAAACTGACGGTTGTGCCTGAAAACGTTAAGAAGACCAAATGGGTTCCGGCCATCGCTGTTGGCGCAGTCGGTCGCTTCGATAATCATCGCGTAAACTGGTATTTGACAGCTCCTTATGCCGGGCCTGGATATCCAACTGAGACCAGCGGCGATTTCTATATTGTTGCGACTAAGACCATCACTCAGCTGAAGGTTCCCATAATCTTGAACTTTGGCGAAAAGCTCACGAACGCCTCGATCAGTGGCGTCATCGGCCAGGCCGGAAACGGAATGAATACAGATCAGCGCTGGCAGGGACGCCTGTTCGGTGCCGCTGCCTTTGCCATTAAGGGACCAGCAAAGTCTGTACTTGCCTTCGGTTCGGAAGCTGCTCAGCAGCCCCGTTATGTTCAGCCTCTCGGAAACATAGCTACAATTCCGACTACGCTAAGCTACTTCATCAGCGTGATCCCGCATATGGAAGGTTCGCCGCTGAGATTCGATGTCGCCGTTATACAGGCTGCCGGAAAGATTAATCCGGAATTGGATCTGAACGTTCGCGCTCGCGTCGGTGCAGGTGTCTCCTACCACTTCTAAGCCTGGGATTTTACAGTGCTACATAGGCCGCTTTCGAGCGGCCTATGACGTTTTACATCTGTGCAGTTTCTGTGGTGTCTGCGTTCATTAAGGATGACAACTGGGTGATTACGTTGTAAGATGCGGCGGCGCAGAAAATGAGGCCCACAGTACGAGGATGGCTCCACGGGCGTTAGTGCGTGTTGAGGTGGTTTTTTGTGACCGCAGCAAGTAAGCAGGGTGATCCCCGATGGGCTTGCCGCGAAGTACAAAACTCTTGGGAAAGCCGCACAAAAATGAACAGTAGAAAGCTCTTGATTTCTCTGAGTCTCTTTGTAATCACCGCTTTTACGCAGTCCGCGTTTGCAGCATCGTTAGAAGACGACCACCCGATAACGCACGGGCTCAACTGGGACGGACAGACCGGCGGAGTGCTTGTGCCAATTGCCATGCCCGTTCCGTCGCCTGCAGGCAAATTTGGTAAACCTGCAGTCAAGTTCAATTATTGGAACGGCGGTCCAGTGTTGGGCAATTTTTATAATGTGTCCATCACCGAAGGATGGGGCAAGCGATTTGAATTCGGTTTTACCGAACAATTCAACTCGGCAGGTGGCCATCCCCTTAGCTTCCTCTCTTATGGCTCATACAGCACCTTTCACGGTAAATTCATGATTGTGCCTGATAGCTTTAAGAAGAAGGTTAGCTGGCTTCCCGACGTCGCGATTGGTGCAGTCGGCCGCTTCGGCGACAAGCACGGGGACTGGGCTGTGATGTCGTTCCTTAATCAGAACCCTCACTGGGGCACACAGCCGAACGGCGATTTCTATGTTGTCGCTACCAAGCTCCAAAGACTGAAGAAGAATCTCTATGGTGGATTGGTCTTTGGCGACAAGGTCTCCAATGCCGTGGCTGATGGCCTTCCTGGCTCAGCCGGAAACGGTGTAAATGCAACCAAGCAGCGTTGGCAGGGACTCATGTTTGGTGGCGCTGCTTTTCTGGTCCCTGGACCCGCGCAGTCTAGGATTTTGTTTGCCGGGGAATTTACTCAGGAGCCCCATTACATTCAGCCCTTCGGAAACTTGAGCTCGGCTAAGACTTCGACGGCCTATGGCATTCGCTTTTACCCGCACATGGAAGGCTATCCGTTGCAAATTGATGTTGGCGTTCTCCTGGCTGCCGGACAGCTCATTGCTCCCGGAAAGCTCGCGCTGGCGCCCAAAGGGGTTGACGTTGACGCGCGCTCTCGCGTGGGATTTGGCATTACCTACCACTTCAACGGGAAAAACCCCGGCCTCTGAATCAAATCGGGAAACTTTAAGCTTAAAAACGGAGGCCGCTTTCGGGCGGCCTTTGACCTTTTCATAACGGCGCATTTCCTTCGGTTATCTGCGCTCGTTCAAGCATGACAACCGGGGTGAGTACGTTGTAATATGCCTACATACACAGGACTAAGGACCGAGGGATAGAGGATGGCACCAGTCGCCTTTCATCGCGCCTTTTTGTGGCTGTGGTAGCAAGTAGGCTTAACCCAGATCGGGCTTGCCGCGCAGTACTAAACTCTTAGGAAAGCTGCACAAAATGAAAACTAGAAAGCTTTTGATTGCTTTCAGCCTCTTTGCAATCGCCGCATTTACTCAGCCCGCGGTTGCACAATCATTAGAAAAAGACCACCCTGATACACACGGTCTGAACTGGGACGGCGTGACAGGCGGGGTGATGTCGCCAATTGCCTATACCCTTCCGGCGCCCAAACACGGGTTTGGTAAACCTGCGGTCAAGTTCAACTACTGGAACGGCGGTCCAGTGATCGGCAATTTCTACAATGTGTCCATCACCCAAGGATGGGGCAATCGGGTTGAGTATGGTTATACCCATCAATTCAACTCTTCAGGTAACGGTCCATATAGCGCTCTCTCTAAGGGGTCATACACCACGGTTCACGGTAAAGTGCTGATTGTGAATGAGAAGAAGTGGATCCCGGCCGTTGCTGTTGGTGCGGTTGGCCGCTTTGGCGACAAGCACGGGGATACGAATTGGAATGCGATAGTAAATAATAATCCTCACTGGGGCACACAGCCGAACGGCGATTTCTATGTTGTTGCCACCAAGATCAAAAAACTGAACAAGAATCTTGCCATCGGATTGGTCATGGGCGAAATGCTCACCAACGCCGTGGCTCATGGCCTGCCAGGCGCAGCCGGAAACGGCATAAATAGAAACACGCAGCGCTGGCAGGGAACCATGTTCGGTGGCGGTGGTTTCATGATTCCTGGACCTGCGCACTCGAGGATACTGTTTGCCGGGGAATTTATGCAGGAGCCCCATTACATTCAGCCCTTCGGAGACTGGAGTTCGGTTAAGACTTCGACGGCCTATGGTATGCGCATATATCCGCACCTGGAAGGCTATCCGCTGCAGATTGATGTCGGCGTTCTCCTGGCTGCCGGACAGCTTGTGGCTCCCGGAAAGACCCCGATGATGCCGAATGGGCTTGACCTTGACTGTCGCTCGCGCGTGGGATTTGGCCTGACCTACCACTTGGATGGAAAAAAAGCCAGCGCCCTCGCAAACAAGAAGCACTGAGTGAAACCGTAGGATACTTATTCCTAACGCCTTACCGCACAACGAAGGCCGCTTTCGAGCGGCCTTTAACTTTTCACACGCGATTCCTTACGTGATCAAGGTTTTTGCGTCGGCCTCAGGGTGATCTCGCTGATGAATGACTGCGGTTGTTGGGTTACCAGCATGGCAACCGCGTGGGCAACATCGGCGGGAGTTAGCATTTTGCTCAGGTCGCGTCCCTCGTGGGACGAGAAATCGGTATTTACCGAGCCGGGGCAAACCACGCTGACACGGACATTGTGGCCTCGCAGTTCCTCTGCCAACGAGTAGCTAAGGCCGTTTAACCCCCATTTGCTGGCTGCATAGATTGCGCCGCCCGGCAGCGGGTTTTTGCCTGCAAGAGAAGAGATATTGATGATGTGACCGCTGTGCGCCTCCATCATTGCCGGGGCGAATGCTCGAATTGCGAAGAAAACCCCGCGCAGATTGGTGTTGATTACGCGCTCCCATTCCGCTGCGGTGCAATCCCATAGCTTCTTTCCGTTCAGTCCCACTCCGGCGCAATTGACGAGAATCTCCGGCGCGCCAAACTGGCTTTGGATCTCGCGGGCGACGCGCTCGACGTCCGTCTCACTTTCAACGTCGCAGACCTTGGCAACACAGCTCCCTTGCTGCGCCGTAATCCGTTCCATAACAGATTTAAGGGCTTCATCGTTGCGGCCAAGTATTATCGTCCTCGCTCCCATTTCGGCAAGTTTGAAGGCGATTGCTGCTCCAATGCCACGGCTGCCTCCGGTGATCACTGCGGTTTGTCCAGAGATTGAAACGGTTTGGCTCATCGGCAGCTCCTTTCGGTAACAGGGAAGGTGTGGCCGAACAGTTATTGTTGGCCGGTGAAACTCTAAAAATGTTTGAGTGTGCATCCCGCCCACTGGTTTTTAGCTACTTAAATATATTCAGTATGCTTGTCTTCGTTGGCGATGCGTACCTATAATCCGGTCTCAGCGCAACTGGTTGAGTTGCCTGGATTCATTCGTGATTGAATCCGCAAAGTTTTTAAGGAGCTAGAGAATGAAGAAGTCCCTGATTATGTTGTTTCTTGCTGCCGCCACTTTGGCAGCGCAGGCGCAGGCGGCACCTGCGGGACAGCAGCAACCTGCGTCGGGAACTGCTGCCGCGGGAGAGCAGCATAAGAAGATTATCCAGGACCCGAACGAGTACAACGCTTATGTTGCCGCCGTCAACACGACACAGTTGACGCAAAAGGCACAGATGATGGAGAGCTATCTCGCCACCTATCCGAACAGCGTGATGAAGGAAGATGCTCTGGAAGTTCTCCTGAAAACTTATCAGCAGCTTAACAACGCGCCACAGACCAAAGCTACCGCCCAGCGGTTGCTTCAGGTTAATCCGAACAACCTCACTGCGCTTGCGCTGCTCAGCTATTTGGACCGTGCTCAAGCTCAGGCTGGTGGAGCGGATGCCGCTGCGTCATTACAGGAAGCGGGGCAATTGGGTGCTCGCGGACTCCAGGCTCTTAAAACGGCCAGCAAGCCGGAGGGTTACAGCGACGAACAGTGGAATTCGGTGAAAAGCTCGTTTCGCGTAATCTTTCTCGCTTCCGTGGGCCACTCCGCTTTGCAGTCGAAAGACTACGTAACCGCACAGAATTCTCTAAAGGAAGTGGTTGCTGCTCAGCCAAACGACGTGAACAGCATCTATTTGTTGGCTCTGGCATACCTGTCTCCAAAGCCGCCTGTGGTCGATGGCCTGTTCTGGATCGCCAAGGCTGCTAGTTCCGCTCCACAGTTGGTCCCGTATGCTAAGAACCAATATATTCGCTATCACGGCTCAGAAGAGGGCTTTGATCAGCTGATGGCCCAGGCGAAGACAGCTCCGACCATTCCAGCTGGATTCACGGTCACGCCTGCTCCCTCTGCTGCTGACCAGGCAGCTGAGTTGCTCAAAAAGAGCTCTCCTGAAAAGCTTTCTTTCGCCGAATGGCAGTTTATCCTTACGAGCGGCAACAAGCAGGCCAGCGAGCAGGTCTGGACCGCAATCAAGGGAAAGCCCGTACAACTGGTGGCGGTAGTGATTCAGGGTGGGCGCGATTCGCTGAAGCTGGCCGGCAGCGCCGACGATATTGAAGCGAAGAGAGCGGATATTAACCTCACGTTGAAAGAACCGCTGGCTGCGGCACGCGTGCCCAAACCGGGAACCCAGGTCATCATCCAGGGAGTTCCCAAAGACTATATCGCTGAAGGAGACAACTTCAGCATGAACTTCGCTGACGGAATGGTGCTGAAGGGATTGCCAGAAGCTAATGCCCCGGCAAAGAAGCCCGCGGCAGGTACTCGTAAACCCACTAGGCTGGAGTAACAAACATAAGCTTAGATTAGAAAAGGACGGCAGTTCGCCGTCCTTTTCCTATTATTGCGTTGTTGCGTGTTTCATATCTATTTGTACTAGCGAATGCTTCTGCTGAACTTAGTCTCCGAAAAGTATTTGGCAAGCTAACGCGCCATTTTCTTTTCCATCACCAACTCCCTCTCGCTCTTTGGGGGGCGACGAGCGCCAACGCGCACGGCGCGAACATCAAGTTCCAGCTCGGCAATAGTGCGGCTCAAGGTGTTCCGGTGCATGCCCAGTTGTCGCGCAGCCTTGCATTGGTTGCCGTTGTTCTGCTCCAGCACCGTAAGTATGAATCGTTTTCTGAATTCGCGTACTGCTTCTGAATAAAGGATCCCGCTCTGATACATCTGTGCTACAAGAGCCTCAAGTTGGTCCTTCACCGAGGGCCTCTCTTTCTTTCTTGTTCAGTAAAACAGTTTGTTATTAGGGCTTGCCTCATAAAGTCTGGTGCAATCTTCACTTCTTAATAAAAACGAGATTCGTCGTGATGGCTGCCCGGGGCGGACTTGGTGTCGTTGCGTTCCAGCGCCTTCAGACCATCGCGAAACTTATGCTTCAACTCCCCGGGGCCTGCATAGATTGCCGCACGCCCAGCGACGAGGAAATAGGGTGCGAGACTGGACTTTGCCAGAATGTCCATCGATGGCAGAAAGCTTGCCATCGCCATGACCAGCACCATTACAATCAGCGCCCCGCGTAAGAACCCGAACGTCCCACCCAGCAACCGGTCAAACCACCGCAACCCCGCGCTCTTGGTTGCCCAACGCGCAATTCGTCCGGCTATCCCGGCCAGAATGATCACGGCGACGAAAATCAGCAGGAAGCCAGCTCCAGCCGCAATCACGTTACTTTTCACGTAAGGCATCAGGTAGCGTGCTGCAACCGGATACTCCCAAGCCGCCAGAAGGTACCCAAGCACGGTCCCTGCCAGCGAGAACAACTCAAATACAAACCCCTGGGCTGCGGCGTGAATCACGGAGATCACAAGCACGCCTACAATCATCCAGTCCAGAATGTTCATTTCCTATCCACGAGGCAGTTCTTGCCCAGTTAGTCGACGATATGCTTCCACGTATTTTGCGGTTGTGTTCTGTTGTACCTGTTCCGGCAATCCGGGCGCGGGAGGCTTCTTCTCCCAACGGATCTCTTCGAGGTAGTCGCGTACGTACTGCTTGTCGTAGCTCAATTGCGCTTTCCCTGGGGCATAGCTGTCCGCAGGCCAAAAGCGCGATGAGTCCGGAGTCAGGACTTCGTCGGCGAGTACGATTCCTTTTCCTGTGCGGCCGAATTCAAATTTCGTATCGGCGATGATAATACCCTTCGTCAGCGCGTAATCGGCTGCCTTCTTGTAGACACTCAGGCTCAGCGTACGGAGTGTCTCGCTTTCGGCTGTACCGACGTGCTTCACCATTTCGTCAAACGAAATGTTCTCGTCATGTCCGCTGGCTGCCTTGGTTGACGGGGTGAAAATCGGCTCAGGCAGCTTGTCGCTTTCGCGCAGTCCTTTAGGCAGAGTGATGCCGCAGACCGCGCCGGTCTGTTGGTATTCCTTCCAGCCCGATCCGGACAGATAGCCGCGTACAACGCACTCCACGGGATACATGCTGGCTTTGACTACGAGCATCGAGCGGCCTCGCAGTTGAGCCGCGTATTTCTTAAGTGGCTCCGGGTACTGCTCGACATTGGCCGTGACCAGGTGGTTGGGCACAAGGTCTTTTAAGAAATCAAACCAGAACAAAGAAAGCTGCGTAAGCACACGTCCCTTCTCCGGAATTCCGGAGGCAAGAACATAGTCAAATGCAGAGATCCGGTCCGTGGCAACAAACAACAGCCGTTCGCTGTCCACACGGTACACGTCGCGCACCTTTCCACTGGCAAAAAGTTCAAGGTCAGGGAAATCGGTCCGAAGAAGAATTGAGTCGCTTGGTTTCGTAGTCACGGGTTTATTCGGTTGATACGAAAAATGATTCTAAACAGTGGGCCGATTTTGTCAACGAATGCTGTGAGGTGCCATCAGAAAAGCAATTACCGAAGTTTCAAATAATGATTGACAAAAAAGCAGGAGTTCTCCAACCCAATAAACAATAGGGTTGGAGAGGCTTGACGCGCGGTGCGCAATGAGAATGAAACGTAGGGCCGAGCAGCAGTTTCTGAATCACATTCGCGCCGACATAGCAATATAGCGTCAAAAAAAATAAGGCTATGTCACTTTCGTGCCGGTTTTAAGATGCTGTGGGAACTGGCGAGCCGAACAGCTTCACGCCAGTTCCGTTTCTAGGCCGTTGCTGCCTGCGGCTGTACTTGCTCGGCGCCGAATCGAACGCTGACGATACGTGACACACCCGGCTCCTGCATGGTGACGCCGTACAGCACAGGCGCCATGCTCATCGTCTTCTTGTGGTGCGTGATGACAATGAACTGAGTTTCCATGCTCATCTCGCGCATGAGTTCACCGAAACGCGTCACGTTTGCTTCGTCGAGCGGCGCATCCACCTCATCGAGAATGCAGAAGGGCGCGGGCGCGAACTGGAATATGCCTACCAACAACGATAGCGCTGTCAGTGTCTTTTCACCGCCAGAGAGCAAGAGCACGTTTTGCATTTTCTTGCCCGGCGGCGATGCGACGATGTCAATGCCGCTTTCTGCAGAGTTCTCCTCGTCGGTCAGCTTCATCCAGGCATCACCGCCGCCGAAGAGTTTCTTAAATGTCCTCGTAAAGTTCTCATTGATGATTGCAAATGCATCATTGAACTTCTCGCGCGAAATCTCCTCGATTTCCTTGATTGTGCTCTGGGTGTTTTCGATCGAGTCGAGAAGGTCCTTGCGCTGTGTCTCCAGAAATTCGTGGCGTTGAGAGGTCTCCTTGTACTCTTCCAGAGCCATCATGTTCACCGGGCCCATGCCTTCGAGACGCGTGCGCATCTCGCGATAGCCCGCTTCGGTAGCAGCTAACTCATTACCCGTCTGGCGTACCAGCGCCTCGTCGAGAAGCAGTTCTTCGCGGCTTTGGCTTAGTTCCTGAATGCAGGTTTCAACCAGATGCTCTGTGTTACTGGCTATCTTTGCAGACTGTGCGCTCAACTCGCCACGGCGGTCGCGAACGCTGTCGAGAACTTCGCGGCCGGCCTTCAGTTCCAGTTCGAGTTCGCTGAGACGGGCGCGGATTTGCTCGCTCTCAGTTGCCAACTGCTGCTCACGTGCCTGTGCCTTTTCAAGCTCGATCTGCCACTCTACTTCCTTGGACGCAAGCAGCTCGTTTTCCTGCTCCCGCTGTAATTTCTCAGCGGCTGCGCCTTCAAGTTGGGATTGCAGAGAATTCACCCGATGGTTAACCTCCGCGACCATGGACTGAATTCGTGCTAACGATGATGCGGCAGCGCGACGGCGCTCCTCCAGTCCTGCGACGCGCGCCATGACTTCGCTGGCAGCCTGTGCGGCGGCATCACGCGCCAGGCGCAGCTCTGCGACGTGCTCCTGAGACTCGCTCATCTGCGCTTCGAGTTGCAGCCTTTTTTCCTCGTGCTGATCCAGCTCCTGCTGGCGCTCGGCGATGAATGCCTCGCGGCTCTGGCGTTCTCCGGCGACGCGCTGTAGTTCGCGCTCATATCCCGCGATTCGATCACGCACTCGCGTCATCTCGCTTTCGAGCTGCCGCAGGCTGTGGCCACTGGCCATAACCTTCTGCTCGGAGTCGCGACGTTCAGCTTCCAACCTGTCCAGCAGCGATGTCAGGGCATGAATCTCACTGCCTAGCTGTGCCACCGTGTTTTCCTGTGAAGCTAACCTGCGCGCGAGTTCTTCCACCTGCCGCTGTACTTCGCGCAGTTCGCGTTTCATCTGCAACGGGCCTTCGGCTACCTTCTTGCCGCCGGTGACGGTTACGTTGTGGAAGCACTCGCCGGACAGTGCGAGGTAGAAGGCATCAGGGTTTTCAAGGGCGAGTGCGCGTCCCGTTTCCGCATCCGGCACGATGTAGCCATTGCCGAGTTTCGGCAGAATTACTTCCAGCGAACTGCCAAATGTATCGGGAACACGAATGCAATCCTTCAAAGGAATCACGCGGTCTTCGCGCAAATGAGCCCGTGTTGCTTCATCCACAACGAAGCTGAACTTAGCCTGCGAATCGTCAGGATGCACGAGGAATGTGGCGCGCCCCTCGACAGCGCTGCGCAGCAGGTTGAGTCCCTCGTTGGCTGCGTCCCATGACTTCACGACGAGAAAATTCAGCTCATCGCGCAGAAACTCGTCCACCACTCCCTCGTACTCGTCTTCAACTTCGATAAAGTCTGCCAACACTCCGACCGGGGCGCTGGCTCCTGTAAGCTGTCCGGATCGCAACAGCCTGCGAACGGACTCCGTCGAGAACCCGTGCTCTTTTATCACTGCTTCGAGCGAGGTGCACTTGCCCTGCAACTTCGCTGCTTCCGAGCGCATGCTGTCCAGATGCTTCTTCGCTTCGACTTCAGCAGCCCGTTTCTCTGCAACCTGTGCGCGTGCCTCGGCAATGCGCGCCGCTATCGAACGCGACAGTTCGGTAGCCGATTCGAATTCAAGGCTGAGTTGGCCGCGCTGTCCCCCAAAAGACTCCACCTGCTGATTCGCGGAGTTCAACTCATGCTGCAGGCGCTCAGCCTCACGTCGCAGTGCGGCGATGCGCTCCTCAGCCTGCGTGATGCGGTTGCGTACGGTCGAGGCAGCGTTCACGGAGTCGAGCATCTGACGGCGCTGATGCTCCTGATTACGCTCCACTTCCATCAGGCGTTGTGCTGCCTGCTGAGACTCGGACTGGCGCTGATTGCGCTCCTGCTGTGCGCTTGCGACTTCCGCTGCGGCGCTCTCAAGCACCTGCTGGTTTGCGGAGAGTTCATCCTGCAGGCGTTGCGATTGCCCGCGCGCGCTGCTGGCTTCAGCTTCGGCTGCGGCTGCGCGCGCGGTAAGTTCTGCGCAGCGCTCCTCGTTGTTGCGGCGGCGGGCGGTGGCCCTCTCCATCTCCAGGGAGAGCTGGCTTAGATGTTCGCGCGTCTGCTTTGCTTCGGAATCAATCGTGTATCCATGCCGGGTGCGCTCTGCGTACTCGGAGTCCATGGCTTGCACGGCTTCCGTGCGAATATGCAAATCCTCTGTAAGTCGGGTCAGCTCGCCATCGAGTTGCCGCGCCTGCGTTTCAAGTTCCGTGAATCGGCTGGCGAGCACAATGCGCAACTGTTCGCGCATCTCATCGCGCAACTTGGCGTAACGTTCGGCTTTGGCGGCCTGCCGCTTCAGCGAATTCATTTGGCGCGTAACCTCGTCGAAAATGTCGTTGATTCGCGCGAGGTTCTGCTTTGCATCCGCCAAGCGAGCTTCCGCAAGACGTTTGCGTGTCTTGAATTTCGTAATGCCAGCAGCTTCTTCGATGATGTTGCGGCGGTCGGTCGGCTTCGAACTGAGAATCTGTCCGATGCGCCCCTGTTCGATCAGCGCATAGGACTCCGGTCCGAGACCGGTACCCATGAAGATGTCCTGAATGTCGCGCAACCGGCAGAGCTTGCCGTTGAGGAGGTACTCGCTGTCGCCGGTCCGGAACAGGCGGCGTGTGATCGCGATCTCGCCTTTCTTAAAGGTGGTCTTGAACTTGCGGCGACGAATCTTAAGTACTACTTGAGGTGTGTTTACCGTCGCTTGTTCACCCGGATCTCCGGAGACTTCCGGAGGCATTGAGGGAGCTCCGTCGTTTACGGGAGCAGAGCCAGAGCCAGCAGTGGCGGCTGTGGTTGGGGACGCTACTTCAATCTCGTCGGTCTGACCGGGGCGCACCTCTTCGGTGTATTCTTCCACCTCGCGCTCGTTTTGCGCGCGCAGAGCGGCCTCATCCCAGTCCTGATCGGGCATTTCGTCCTGAATTTCAATTATGGGCGCGTCGATGGTTCCTTCGTACACCTGGGGGTCAATGAGGTGTAGCGTGACCTCGGCCATGCCTGTGGGCTTGCGCTCGCGTGTGCCGGCAAATATCACGTCAGCCATTTGCGCGCCGCGCAAACTCTTGGCGCTTTGCTCCCCGAGAACCCAGCTAATTGCGTCGGAGATGTTCGACTTGCCGCAACCGTTCGGGCCAACGATAGCAGCGATCCCGTCACCGGGAAATTTCAGCTCGGTGCGGTCGCAAAAGGACTTAAAGCCCAAAATCTGGAGCTTTTTCAGTTTCAGCAATTGTGTAACTCCCTGCTCCTGGACGCGATGCATCCAGGGTTTCTTCTCGCGCTTGCCGCCGAGGTGAATAGTGCGATTTCAGCAAAGTCGGTGGCTTGCTGTGTGAAATAGGGCTTCCAGCGGAGACCGCAAGAACCGCCTCGTAAAGTCCTTCGAGCCCCGCTGGGAGCTGCCCTTGTGCGCCTTAAATCCAGACCGGGAAAGAGACCCGTCCGGCTGTCGATCAGGACGCTGCGCGAGTGGTGGCTGGTAACTCGGAATTATTGCCCGAGTCCTCCCGAATCCTTTCGGTTGGAAGGTCCGCCTCGCAAGTTGTTGCCACTTTATCGAGCGATTAAGGGGTAGTCAAGGACAAAACCCTATTTGTCGTAGGTCTTTCTGTAAAACCACAATATGATGCACTGCCTGTGTAGCAATTAAGGAAGACTTTGCACAGAACGGCATGGTTCGCCCACGCATATACGGGTGCCTATGCGTTGAATGATGTCTGAGAATGTGGTGGAAGGAGAGCGACAGAGCCCCTTTAGGGTATGGGATAGCAGAACGAAAATGCAAGAAAGAAACCGACCGAAAGAAGCGGCCCGGCTGCTTACCGGGCCGAAACTGCGCTGGTTACGAGGTCTTTTTACCTGCCCAGAATGGTCAAAAAGTGAACTACGGATTCAATACCCTTGTAGAAATTCGGAATGTGGAACTTTTCATTAGGCGCGTGAATGTTGTCATCGGGCAGCCCGAATCCCATCAAGACCGAAGGAATCTGCAGATCGGAGCGGAACTGCTCCACGATGGGGATAGACCCGCCGGAACGGATGTATACGGTTTCCTTCTGAAAAACTTCGCGGAGCGCCTGATTTGCGGCTTTGATGTAATCGTTATCCGTGCTGACGACCACGGGCTTGCCCTTTGAGTGAACCTTAATGCTGACCTGAATTCCTTTTGGAACGATAGAGTTCAAGTACCTCGTGAACTTTTCCAGGATGTCGTCGGGATTCTGGTTGGGCACTAGCCGCATGGAAACCTTTGCGGAAGCCTTTGCCGGAATTACAGTCTTCGCGCCCTCTCCCGTAAATCCACCCGCCATGCCGTGAACCTCAAGCGTGGGGCGCGCCCAGGTGCGGTAGAGCACGGGGTAGTCCTTTTCTCCGGTCAGAACCGTTGACCCCACTTCGGTCTTCCGATAATGCTCTTCGTCGAAGGGAAGTGACTTCCAGGCATTCAATTCATCATCGGTTGGCGAAGCCCACTGATCATAAAAGCCTGGGATGCATATGCGCCCATCTTCGTCCTTAAGTTTGCTGATGATTTCGCAGAGAGCAAAGAGCGGATTTGGAGCCGCGCCGCCATAAGACCCCGAGTGCAGATCAGTGGCCGCCCCCCGCGCTTCGATCTCGGTGTACACGAGGCCGCGCAAGCCGACGCACAGCGTGGGAAGATTTGGCGCAAACAATTCCGTGTCGCAGATCAGAGCGACATCGGACTCCAGCCTCTCGCTGTGCTCGTGCACAAATTTTTCAAGTGCCTCCCCACCCGTTTCCTCTTCGCCTTCAAAGATCAGCCGGACGTTAACCGGCAGCTTTCCTTCAGCGGCGAACAGTGATTCCAGTGCCTTGATCTGCATCCAGAGTTGGCCTTTGTCATCGACTGCCCCGCGTGCATAGAGATTCTGGTTGCGTTCGGTAGGTTCAAAGGGGGGCGAGAGCCATTCGTCCAGGGGGTCTGCCGGTTGCACATCATAGTGCGCATAGATCAGCACGGTAGGCTTGCCGGCGGCATGAAGCCAGTCACCATAGACCAGTGGATGCCCTTCGGTCTGAACGACTTCCACGTGTTCAATCCCGATGCGCTTCAACTCGTTGGCCACCAAATTGGCTGCCTTTTCCATGTCGTTCCTGTGCTCGGGAAGTGTGCTGACACTGGGAATGCGAAGCAGTTCTTTCAGCTCTTCGAGAAAACGTTTTTCGTTTTGTTTTGCAAAGGAAATTGCTGATGCTGACATGATTTAAATCCTTTCTGAATAACAAGAACGCTGCGATTCCAAGTCGATTGGGAGTATAGCACCGGGATTCATTCGACTAGAGAAAACCGCAAACTCGCTGTCAGGTTGACGTTAGCTATCAGAGGTATGCTGCCCGCATCGTTTGTAACTTTGACGTTACTGGCCGCGCGAAAGAGCATCTGACATTTGTGGAGGAATCCTCCGACTTCCGACTGGAGCTGTCTCATGAAAAAGTCGCGCACCCTCTCCATCTCCTCTGCCGAAGCCTGGCCCGCCCTTCCGCTGGGGGAATGGCAGGAGACCTATCACAACCTCCACATGATGACTCAGATTGTGGGTAAGATCCGCCTCGAACTCAGTCAGAACGAGAATCACTGGTGGAATGTGCCCTTATATGTCAGCGCGCGCGGTTTGACTAGCTCGCCGATTCCTTACAGGGATTTTGTTTTTGAAATTCAGTTTGATTTCATCGAACACAAGCTGCACATCGATCGCTCCGACGGTGTGCGTAAAACGATTGCGCTGGTCCCCCGCACGGTAGCTGAATTCTATGCGGAGTTCATGTCCGCCTTACTTTCGCTCGGAATTACCCTCACGATCTATGCCAAGCCGGTTGAGGTTCCCAATCCGATCCCATTTGCGCAAGATCGCCTGTACCGCGCATACGACGCTGATGCTGCGCACCGCTTCTGGCGGATTCTGGTTTCCTGCGATGCTGTATTCAAGCAGTTCAATGCGCAGTTTTGGGGAAAGCATAGTCCCGTACAGTTTTACTGGGGAAGCTTCGATCTCGCCGTGACTCGATTCTCCGGACGGCGCGCTCCAGAGCGCCCCGGTGCCGATGCGATAACACGTGAAGCCTACTCCCATGAGGTTATCAGTGCCGGTTGGTGGCCCGGAGGACCGGGCGTGGATGGGCCCGCTTTTTACTGCTATGCCGTTCCCGCTCCGGAAGGACTTGAACAGAGGCGGGTGCGTCCTGAGGCCGCCTTCTATCATCCGCAGCTTAAGGAATTCATCTTGATGTACGATGAAATGCGCAGAGCGCAATCGCCCGATCGGGTGCTGCTGGAATTCATGCAGAGTACCTATGATGCGGCGGCGACGCTTGCCCAATGGAACAGGGCGGAGCTGGAAACAGGCTCAACGGCTGCCTGAGATTCGCCTCACTTGCGGGGCGGGCGATAGCTCTGGAACGGTGCACGCAAATGAAGATTGAAGCCATTACTCTCCGCGAAATTCGCATGCCGCTGGTCCACTTCTTCGAAACCAGTTTCGGACGCATCACCGACCGTCGCATTTTATTGGTAACTGTTCACTGCGACGGCGTGGATGGGTGGGGCGAGTGTACGGCCGGCGAACATCCGTTTTATTCCGAAGAATCAACGAGCACGGCGTGGTACGTACTGCGAGAGTACCTGGCCCCGGCATTCGTGGGAAAGAATTTGGAGAGCGGGCGTGAGGCGGCGTCACGCATGCCCGCCGTGCGGATGCACCGCATGGCTAAGGCGGCGCTGGAGAACGCAATCTGGGATGCCGAGGCGCAAGTAAAGCAGCTTCCGCTCTGGAAATTGCTGGGAGGCACACGCAGTCAACTCCCGACGGGAGTTTCGATTGGCATTCAGAATTCACACGAGCAATTGCTGGAGAAGGTTGCGGTCGAGGTTGCGGCAGGTTATCAGCGCATAAAAGTCAAAGTGAAGCCGGGCTGGGATCTGGATGTGCTTGAAAAGATTCGAGCCCGGTGGCCTCAGATTCTGCTCTCCTGCGATGCCAACAGCAGCTACACTCTGGAATATTTGGATCATCTCAAGAAGTTTGATCAGTTCCGTTTACTGATGATCGAACAGCCACTCTGGAGTGACGAGATTTATTTTCACGCCATGCTGCAGCGTGAACTTGCGACCAGCATCTGCCTGGATGAATCGATCCACCACGCCCGTCATGCACTGGCTGCCATCGAGATGAAGGCCTGCAGAATTCTCAACATCAAGCTAGGGCGGGTGGGAGGATTTGCCGAGGCGATTCGCGTGCATGACGTGGCGCTTGCCTCGGAAATGCCAGTGTGGTGCGGCGGGATGCTGGAGAGCGGGATCGGACGCTCGCACAACATCGCGCTGTCTACACTCGCTGGATTCTCGTTGCCGGGAGACATCTCGGCCTCGGCGCGATATTGGCACGAAGATGTCATCGAACCGGCAGTTACTGTTTCCCCACAAGGGACCATCGCAGTCAATAATGCGGCAGGGCGCGGATACGAGATCAAAGGAGATCTGATTGAGCGTCTAACCGTTCGCAAAGAGATGATATGGGCCTAGGGGCGGAGAAGGCTGGCATTCTGTTCCGGGTGCTCCCTGCGGTGCAAAAAATCCACGGCCTGCTCGACTGACATCGGCTGCACGGCTTTGAAGTCCCACGATGTCTCATTGTCATCGATATGAATGGACTTGAAGAGTAATGCTTTGCCTTCAAAGTGCAAAATCATTCGCGTGGTGTCCCAGTGTGAGGGCGACACTTCGCTTTGTTCCACAACGAAGTGTCCACCCTTATAAAGCTTTCCCAGAACTCCCCAGCCGAAGTTTACGTCTTTTACAAGTGTGCCGTTAACTTTTGCGAGACGGCCAGCCGTTTCATCCACCACCAGTTCGCCTTCCATTCCGGTAAATACCATGGCTTCACGGCTGGGCGGAGCAAACCCCGGGCGGGGCACAAATTTCAGACGTGTGAGTTTGTGGCCGTTTGGGGCCAGCGTACTGGCACTGTATGTGAAATCGAATGCGTCGGGAATTGTCGAAAGCATGCGTCTGGTACGTTCGTCGTCTGCCCGTCGTTCTTTGTCCTTCCGGCGCATCTGGGAAGGCTCGGTCATTTTGCGGATGTGCTCGTCATCTTCGGCGCGCTGTGCGGCATTGAGTGGTTTGTCGTCAATTAGCAGGACTTGGCTCACGGCTCCTGCGGGCGTGTCCACAATCTGTTCGACTCTGGATTGCGCCCCCCGGTACTTGCGCTGTTTCCAGGTGAACAGGACTGACTTATTGCTGTCGTCCTTCTGTTCATTCTGGATGGCCGTACGTACTAACTCCCTGGGGGAAAGTTGCAGTGACTGGGGGGTGGCCCAGGGGACAAGCAAGCTGAGCAAACACAAAATCCCGAGCTTACGGACGTGAACTCTGCGCTTTGGACGAATACAGTTCATTGTCCCATTTAGAAGCGGGTCCGGTTTGTTGCGTTGCAGGCACCGGTCGGGATTCGCAAGGAGAAATCAGTCCTGCGGTCAACTTTCGGCAGTCGCAGGAATTAACCAGCGCTGGGGAGGGCCGGCGGAAAGCAAAAAATATGAAAGCGTTGCACTGGCTTTGGAGTTCGCAATATTCTAACATTCAGGTATTCTGTGGATAGCTGCCATGGTGTTTGCGGCCGCGAATTTGATCATACGAACGGCAATATTCTATGTGGAACAGCGCAAAGAAGACGATGAGCCGTTCACTTCTTCCACCCCCAACCGTCGGCGCCAAGTGTTTCGGCACCCGCAATGCACCAGCCCCGCGCCGTGGAGACCCCAAGAATGGATAACTATCGCGCAGATGTAGCTCATATTGGCAAGTCTGTCATAATAAAAGGCGAACTATCCGGAAGCGAAGATTTGTATCTTGACGGTGAAGTTGAAGGCAGTATCGATCTTAAAAAAAACAACTTGGCGATCGGACCCAACGGTCGCGTGCGCGCCAACGTTTACGCCAGGGAAGTGGTGATTCACGGTCAAGTGAATGGCAATGTCACGGCAGTTGATAAAATCGATTTGAAGAAATCTGCGCAGTTGATTGGCGACATTAAAGCTCAGCGTATCGCGATTGAAGACGGCGCATTCTTCAAGGGTTCTGTCGACATCTGCAAGGGCGAGCCCAAAGCCGAAGCTGTTGGGCAGGCCGCTCACGCCGTTGCCGCGGCGACTCCCGCACCTAGCGTGCCGGCTGCCGCTGCGCCGCCTTTGATCGAAAAGAAGTAGAAAGAAGTAGAATGAAGGGAGAGGGCGGCGCATACAGGTGTGCTGCTCCGCATCTTTCCCGTGGTCAGGTTTGCAGTGGGATTTTTGAGCAAAATTTTCGGCGGCTCACAACCACCGTCTTCACCGGTCGAGGGCGGTGTGCGCCTTGCGCGCCGTTCTGCGGGATTCAGTCATTTCACCAGGACAATTCTTTGTCCAGATGGACAGAAGGTTCTTGATCTTGGTCCGACCTCCAGCAGCAATATCAATTTCATCACGGGGCTCGGACACAAGATTTACAACGAGGACGTACTGATAGCCGCTACTGACAGCCGATTGTTGATTCCCGGCCCGGAAGAGGGTAGTACAGTCGTTGACGTGGAACGCTTCCTGGCCGAAGATTTGCAGTATGAATCGGAGTCTTTTGATGCGGTGCTGCTGTGGGATGTGTGCGATTATCTGCCTGAGTCCCTGGTCAAACCCGTAGTGGAACGCATTTACCAGATCACCAAACCCCGAGGGTCGTTGCTGGCTTTCTTCCACACTCGCGATGCGGGACCGGAGACACCTTACTTCCGATACCACATCAAGTCCGAGGATATGGTAGAGCTGCAGCAGGGGCCGCACTTCAAGCTGCAGCGCGTCTTCCAGAATCGCCACGTGGAGAAGCTCTTCCATGACTTCGCTTCGCTCAAATTCTTCATAGGCAGGGAGAATATGCGCGAGGTGTTGCTGTTGCGTTAAGCGCTCTCCAGCTCCTCTTCCAGCAACTGCTTGTCGTACAGATCGGTGTAGTAGCCGTTCAGCTCAAGTAATTCCTCGTGCGTTCCATATTCCACGATTGTTCCCTGATGCAAGACGGCGATCCGGTCGGCATTGCGCACGGTCGAAATGCGGTGCGAGATGAAGATCGTGGTGCACCCTTTCATCACTTCGCGCAGGCCATTGAGTATCTGGTCCTCAGTATGTGTGTCAACACTCGCCAGGGCGTCGTCGAGCACCAGGATCCGCGGCTCTCGAATAACGGCCCGAGCAATTGCCGTGCGCTGCTTTTGCCCGCCTGAAAGCGTGAGACCACGCTCGCCCACCGTGGTTTCGTATTTTTCCGGGAAATCCTCGACGTCATGTGCGATCTGTGAAATCTTAGCGGCGCGACGCACCTGCTCGTCAGTCGCATCCTCTACTCCGAATGCAATGTTTTCACGCACTGTCGCGCTGAACAAAAAAGTTTCCTGAGGGACAAACCCGATCTGGCGGCGCAGGGTTTCCAGGGAATACTCGCGAATGGGGCGTCCGTCGATCAGCACCGATCCGGGAGCAGCATCGGCAATGCGCGGAATCAGCGAGACCAGGGTCGATTTGCCCGAGCCGGTAGGCCCGACAATAGCAAGGCTGCTACCGGCGGGAATCTTCAGGTTGACATGATGCAGCACAGCCTTGCCCGGTTCCATTGCCGACGGAAGCGCAACATTGCAGGGTTTGGACTCATGGTCGTACGCAAAAACGAGATCACGGAACTCGATTTCGCCGCGAATTTTCGTCTCGGGCGCGACTGTGATTACCGCCCGGTCGTCAGCAATCGAGGGCTTCTGGCGGAGAATCTCATGGATGCGCTCCATTGAGGCGGTGCCGCGCTGAAAGATGTTGATGACCCAGCCCAGGGCGATTACGGGCCAGGTGAGTTGCAACATATACATCGTGAAAGCCGTGAACTTGCCGACCGAAATGCGGTGCAGGAGGACTTCCTGTCCGCCGACCCAAAGCACAATGACCAAGGCAAGGCCGAGCATCAGTTCGAGGGTGGGCCACAGCATTCCCATTAATCTTGCCAGGGGCATGGCGCGATTGATGTAGTCGATGTTTTCGGTCTCAAAAAGTGCAGTTTCGGCCTCTTCCTGTGCGTATGCACGAATCAGGCGAGCACCGGAAAAATTTTCCTGGGCCCGGGCGCTTATATCGCTGAACTTTGCCTGAATACGTTCGAACCGTTCATGGATGCGAGTGCCGAAATACTGAACGAGAATGCTGGCAATCGGCAGCGGGAGGAACGCCCAAACCGTAAGCTTGGGGCTTATCTGAATCATGTAGAAGAGCGCGCCCGTTGTGTACACCAGAGTGTTGGCTGAGTACATGATGGCCGGTCCCAGCAACATGCGCACGGAGTTCAAGTCGTTTGTGGCGCGCGCCATTATGTCGCCGGTGCGGGTCCTCTGATAGAAGCCCGGATCGAGGGCTTCCAGATGACGGAAGAGATCGTTACGCAGGTCGAATTCGATCTCGCGCGAAATGCCGATTATGATCCAGCGGGTAAGAAACTGGAAAACTCCCTTGCCTACCGCAACTGCTACGAGCAGCCAGCACCAGGTGAGTAGCTTGCCGTGTGAAAGGCCGCGGTTCAGGTCGTCAACAATGCGCTGAACGAGGCGCGGCGCCTGGACCATGATTCCGTTCGTACACAGCACAGCAATGGATCCGGCTACAAATCCCTTCCAATACTTCTTCATGTAGGGAAACAGGGGCCGGAGCTTGGAGAAGGGCAAGACAGTCACCTAGAGCGCAATGCAAACAACTCTTAGATGTGATTGTAGCAGCGGTGGTCGCAGTTGTTCACCGGGGAGAATAGCTTAGGTCGGAACCTTCAATAGGAGGTATCCGCCGAGAAATCCAAAGATAAGGTCTGGAGCCCAGGCGGCCATGGCCGCTGGCAGCTGGCTTGCATTGCCCATGGCTTCAAAGAGTCCGGCCGCTACGAAGTAAACCACTGCCACCCCCAAGGCAACGGCGATTCCGGTGAGTGCGCCCTTTTTCCCCGCGGAAAGCGAGAAGGGAACAGCGAGAATGGCCATGATGAGCGTTATGACGGGATAGGCGAACTTCTTTTGCAACTGCACTTTAAGGCGCACCACGTCGAAGCCGCTCTGCTGCAAATCACTGATGTAGGAGCGCAACTCCTGGTAATTCATTTCGGAGCTCTGGCGCACTTCCTTCTTGAAATAACCGGGAGGCTCGATCAGGTTCGGGAATGTTTCGACTTCGAATTGATGAAAGCTCTGGATGGCTGATCCTCGGAATGTGCGCACCCAACCCTGCTCAAAGACCCACTTTTTCAACTCTCCCGACCAGTGAGCACGAGTGGCGTGGACGCGGCCGGTCAGATCGAAGGTAGCCGGATCGAATTGGAACGCGGTAATGTTGCCGAACGTGTTCTGATCGGGGTCAAAAAATTCGTAGTAGTAGATGGTGTTGTGCTCGCCAAAAATCCACTTGCGGTCCGGGCGGAGGTATGTTTGCGCCGGTTTCCCCTTGATTTGGTTGCGCAGCGTCTCCTGGCGCTGATTGGCTCCAGGAATGTAGAACTGGTCGAAGAAAAAGAGGCCCGTACTGATAACGGCGGCAATCACGAAAATAGGAAAGATCACGCGGTAGATGCTGGTTCCGGTAGCCTTCATCGCAGTGATCTCGTTGGTTTTCTGCAACAGCCCGATGGTGGTCAGAACCGCCAGCAGCACGCCGAGCGGTGTCATGACGTAGATCATCGACGGCGTTACGTTCAGCAGGTATTGGCCCACAATGATCAGCGGAATGCGATTTCGCACGATATCGCCGAGCAGTTCAAAGAACGTGAAGACCAAGGTCAGCAGGATGAACGAAACCAAGATCAGTCCGAGGTGTGTAAAAAAATCCCGCAAAACCAGTTCATCGAGCAACAAAGGGTAATGCAAGCTGAAACGCCGTTTGCAGGAACTGGCTACAGCGCCGTCCCGCACGTGCCCCGCAGTTTCAACCTCCGCCTTCTCGTGCTGTTTCGGAGTGAAGCGATTGCGAACTGCCTCCCACGCACCACGCAACGATCCGAGGTCCATACTCGAGTGTTCCATCCGGTGCAGCAGCACGAGTCCCGCGAGCAGAAATATACCGTTGGCGGCCCACACACCGGCTCCCGGCGGAATTTTTCCGCTGCGTCCCAGTGAAATGCCCGTTAAAGAAACAAAATAGTAAAGAAATACCAGAACGATGGCGAGCACGAAGCCCATGCTCTTGCCACCTTTTCTCGATGACAGGCCAAGCGGCACTCCTACAAGCGCCAGAACCAAACAGGATGTAGGCAAGGCCAGCCTTCGGTGGAATTCCACCAGGTACCATCGCGCCCGAACTTGTGGGGTATCCTGCGCGTTGCGCGGCTTGGCGGTGTTTGCCTCGGAATGATGGCCACGGTACCAAAGTTCGGACGTACTCATCTCGCTGACTGGCACCAGCTCCAGTTTTGCTTCCTCAGGCGGAGGAATCGCAATTGGCAGGTCGGTTTGCACGAAGGTGGAGATTTCGTATTGGCCCGGATTGTGAGGCTCTGCCATCTGCTGCGATCCATTGTTCAGGTGCATTCGGATCGCATTCGGCCCTTCAGCGATGACTAGACCATCACGCGCTACCGTAATCTTCGGCGAGGAGGGATCGCTTACATTGGCAAGAAAAACGCCGCGCCACTCGGAAGCATTCGAGCCTGAGCGCACGTCTTCGACGTAGAGCACCATGTTGCTGAAATTCTCATAGAAAACCCGGGGCTGGATTTCGAAGGAAGCTTGCGAGGTTTTCAGTTTGTTCTGCAGACGTGCAAGCGCGGCCGAGGACATCGGGGCGACCCAGATGCTGTTGGCCATGGCCAGCAACCACGTTGAGACCGCGAAAAACGCGATGATGCGGACGAACACCCAAGCGCCAAGTCCGCTCGCGCGCATTGCTGTCACTTCGCTGTCAGCCGCCAACCGGCTCAGGCCGATCAGGATGCCGACCAGCATGCCCATGGGGATGGTGATAGTGCAGGCAACCGGCAGGGTGAGAAAGAAAAGCTCCGCCACGCTGGGGAGCGGGGCGCTGTTGCGGACCACGATTTCCAGCAACCGTCCGAGATCCCGCATGAAAATCACGAACGTGAACAGGGAGGCGCCGATTAGAGCGTGCTGTACGACCTCGCTAAGAATGTATCGCGAAAAGATCTTCACGGCGCGACCGGGCACATACCTTGAATTAAAGACTGGGGTCCTTTCGTGAGTCTAGCATGGTCGCACGGCTTATAGGCTGCTATCCTAAGTCTGGCTTATCAGCAGTTTTCATACGGGATTGTATTCAGATGGCTCAAGGCAAACTTCGGCTGCTTCTCCTCTGGCACATGCACCAACCCTTCTACAAGGATCTGGTCAGCGGTGAGTACCGTCTGCCGTGGGTGCGTATGCACGCGCTCAAAGACTATTACGGCATGGTGAAACTGCTGGAGGAGTTTCCAAAAGTTCATCAGAATTTCAATATCGTGCCTTCTCTCGTGGCGCAAATCGAGGACTACAACTCCGGAGTGTTCAAGGATCCATTCTGGGATATAGCAGCCAAGCCTGCTTCCGAACTCAGTCCCGATGATCGCCGCTTTGCCCTGACTTATCTTTTCCAGGCTCATGGAGAGCGGATGATCGGGCGCTACCCACGCTATCGCAGCCTGTGGGAGCAAGTGCGCGCCGCAGGACCGGACCCGGGGAACGCCATCATCACCTTTACGGAACGCGACTACCGCGACCTGCAGGTGCTTTCGCAAATTGCGTGGTTTGATGAGTATTTTATCGAGGATCCCGCAATCAAGGCACTGATCGAAAAGGGGCAGGGGTATAGCGAGGACGACCAGCGCTTCGTTATGAGCAAGCAGCACGAGATACTGAATGCCGTGCTGCCCGCCTATCGTGATGCTGCCTCGCGCGGTTCGATTGAACTTTCGGCAACCCCGTACTATCACCCGATTCTTCCGCTCATTTGTGATGTGGACGTTGGACGGGAGTCGGTTCCAGGACTACCGCTGCCCACTGAACGCTTCAGACGGCCTGAAGATGCTGAAGAGCAGATTCGCCGTGCTCTTGATTCCCACCAAAGTGCCTTCGGTGTGCGCCCTGTGGGGATGTGGCCGAGTGAAGGCTCGGTTTCGGATGAGGTGCTGAGCCTGGCTGCACAACTGGGTGTCCAATGGATGGCAACCGACGAGGGTGTACTGGGACGTAGCCTTCACCACGAGATGACCCGCGATAACCAGGGTTTTCTTGATCGAAGCAGTGCCGAAAAGCTCTACAACATCTATCGCTGGGAGGGTGAAGGCGATTCGATGAACTTGGTCTTCCGCGATCATCGAATCAGCGACTTGATCGGTTTTGTCTATGCGGGAATGAACTCTTCGGAGGCCGCTGCACACCTGATGAAAAACATTAAGCGCGCAGCATCGCCGGTTTTGGAGTCCGGGCGTGATGCCGTGCTCTCGATTATTCTGGATGGAGAAAACGCATGGGAGAGCTATACGGAAAATGGTCGCGACTTCCTGCGGCGTTTCTACGGTGCCTTGCAGAGTGATCCCCAGATCGAGCCGATCACAATTTCAGAGGCCATTGAACGCCAGCGCCCGGAAAGTTTCGGAAAACTGCGCGGACTCGTTCCCGGATCATGGATCAACGCCAACTTCAATGTTTGGATTGGCGCGCCCGAGGACAACAAGGCGTGGAACTACCTTAGCCAGGCGCGGGATTACTACGACGCCAATGCGAGCCGTGCCAATGAAAGCCAGCGCAAGCTTGCCTATGAAGAATTGCTGATTGCCGAGGGTAGCGACTGGAACTGGTGGTACGGTCCCGAACATCATTCGGCAAACGATCGCGACTTCGACGAGCTTTATCGCAAGCATCTTTCCAACGTGTATACCGTGCTCGGCGGAGTTCCGCCCGATCACCTGGCGCGACCTATTTCAGGCGTGCTGATTCGTCCCACATTTTCTCCACAGGCGGCCTATGTCCGGCCCGTTATTGATGGTGAGGTGAACAGTTACTTCGACTGGATGGGGGCGGCTTTCTTCACCAGTGATCGTCAGGGAGGCAGTATGCATGGCAAGCTCTTCATACTTGACTCCATTCACGCGGGCATAGACGAGGAGTTTTTGTATTCGCGCCTGGATTTTGCCGGGGATTTGCCGCGGGGAGATACGACAGCGACTCTCCACCTTGCATTGCGTGAGGGCGATCAGATCATCTCGACCTTCAACTTCGACGCGGAAATCTCTCATGGGCAGCTCACGGGGTGGAAACTACGCAACAACGGCGAGGATATACTTGCGTCAAGAGATAAACCTTCCGGTGTGGAAGCTGCGCTCGGCAAAATTCTGGAGATAAAGCTGCCAATGGCGCTGTTAGGCGCGAAAGAGGGAAACACGTTTAATATTCGTTTTGTCCTCTACCGTGATCATTTGCCGCTTGATTCGCTTCCACAGGAGGGCTCATTGGAAATCAAAGTGGCCCCTGAAGATGTGCTGGCCGGGATTGCTTACGCATCGCAATAATCGCGATAATCGGCGTGGCTGGTGATCGGGAAAATCAGAGAAACAGGTGCCGGAGTGTACGCAAATTTCAGCAAGGTAAAGATTCAAAAGGAAAATCAAGAATGTCCGAACTAATCAGGACCGGTGTTTCGATCGAGCAGGATCTGCTGGAGAAGTTCGACAAGCTGATTGCCAAGCGAGGTTACGGAAATCGCTCGGAGGCCCTTCGCGATCTGATTCGCGAAATGCTGGTTTCAGAAGAAGTGAGTGCCAACAAGCAGGTCATCGCAACCCTTTCCATGATCTACGACCACCATCGGCCTGAGCTGACGAACAAACTGAGCGCGGCGCAGCATCATCACCACGGAAACGTGCTCGCCGCGACACATGTTCACCTCGACGAGGACAACTGCTTTGAAGTTGTGATCATGAAAGGGCTTGCGGGCGAAGTGAAGCACCTGGCCGACCACATGCTCAGTATGAAAGGCGTTAAGCACGGAAAACTGGTCATGACCTCGACAGGCGAGGGATTCTGACCCAACACGCGGAATGCGTGGTCAGCCCCGTGCCGAAAATGCCAAGTTTCTATTTTCGGTCCTTCTAACCATTACCAGCGCCCGCACCTGCCTCGAAAGGCCATTCGCGTTTTTTCAATGAACGCAGCAGAAACGCCGCCACTCCTAGGCCCGCAAATAGCATCCCGCGACCGACCAGTGGAAGCTTGTCCAGCAGTACCAGCGAGAAGCCTGCCACAGTAATCAGCACAGGCAACGGATATAGCCACATGCGGAAAGGACGCGGCTGATCGGGATTCAGGATCCGCCACACAACTGCTCCCACCGCTTGCAGCAGAAAAAGCAGCATAATGCGGATTACTACCAGCGCGCTGACCAGGTCACGTAATTGGAAGATGCAGAACAGGCAAGCCAACCCGCCGAGGAGCAACACGCTCGCCGTAGGGAAGTGCTCGCGCTGGTGTACGCGTTGAAAAATGGCGAAAAAATTTCCGTCTCGCGCCGCAGCAAAAGGAATGCGCGAGTAGCCCGCCAGCAGGGAAAACACCGAAGCAAAGGCAGTCCAGATCACCAGCAGCGCGACCAGTCTTCCTGCCCAGGGTCCATACACAATCTCGGCGGCCTTGGCCACCACAAAATTGTGCGAGGTACTTCGTGCCATTGCGGCAATGTCATGCGCTGGCATCACCCCCAGCACGCTTATATTCATTGCTACATAAAGACAGGCAACCGCAACAATCGAAAGCAGCATGGAGCGCGGAATCGTTTTATGCGGCTCGACTACCTCTTCGCCCAGAAAGCAGATGTTGTAATAGCCCCAGTAGTCGTAGAGCGCGATCAACAGAGCACCAGCAAAGGCTCCGCCGAAACCGGATGCAGGAAGCGTTGTCCATCCCGGCGGGAATGCAATGGCAGACTGAAAGTGCGAAAGCCCCAGATAGATCACGAACCCTAGCGTGCCCAGAACGCCGACCCACAGGTATTTTGAGATACGTCCAACGCCGCTGATGCGCCGGTACACCAGAAGCGTCGCAAGTGAGGCCGTGAACATCGCCAGCAGGGTCGCGCCGGAAATCTCAATGACCAATTTGACGGTTCCCAGCAGAGGAAACGTAATCGTCGAACGCCAGAAGACCTTCGCCAGCGCGGGTGCAACATATGCCGCATAGCCTGCCAGCCCGATGCATCCTGTTGCCATTGAGACCGGTGCGCTGAACACCAGTTGAAAGACAAAAAGGAACGAGAGCAAGCGTCCGATCTTTCGTGGTCCGTATATTTCCTTCAGGTATTCGTAAGAGCCGCCAGCGCGTGGCATGGCTGCGCCAAGTTCGGCCCAGATTAATCCGTCGGAAAACGCCAGTGCCGCACCCGCGATCCAACCGAAAAGTGCCTGTGGCCCGTGCATCGCCGCCACCATCAACGGCAGCGTGGTGAACGGTCCCACTCCGATCATGTCAACCATGTTCAGCGCCGTGGCTGGCAACAGAGTCAGTCTTCGTTCCAGCCTGGGTCTGCCGTTCTCTTGGCCGGGAAAACCATTCGGTGTGCTCGTCTGCATTGACTCGAATATAAAGCTTTGCGCACTGCAACCCAAAACCGGAGCTGCTGCTTCTCTTTACTTTGGGGGACTGCTTGCGTCTACACTCAACCCGCGTCCAGTACAATCACATCGGAGCGCATGATGAAGAATCCACTGCCCATCGCCGTGCGTACGGCCCTCCTCCTGATCGTTTTCTGTGGACTTGCTCTTGCCCAATCGCCCGTAGCTCCGGCTCCAGTGCCTGTGCGCGTGCTTATCGTGGTGGCGCATCCGGATGACGAGTTCTGCTTCGCCGCCACGGTCTACGAAATCACGCACAACCTCGGCGGCACTGTAGATCAACTGGTGATCACCAACGGTGAGGGAGGATATCGTTATTCATTGCTCGCGGAGTCTTATTACGGCGTTTCGCTTACCGATGAAGCGATTGGGCGCGCCGCTCTGCCTGAGATTCGCAAGCGCGAACTTCTCGATGCAGGGCATGTGCTGGGCATTGCCAACCATTTTTTCTTAGACGAGCGCGATCTGCGCTACACCCAGGATATCGACGAGGTATTGCGGGAACACTGGCATAAGGGCGTAGTTCTTCCTGAGATCGAGCGCCGGATTGCCGCCGGAAACTACGACTTCGTATTTACGCTCTTTCCCACGCCGGAGACCCATGGCGGACACAAGGCGGCAACCCTTACCGCGCTGAACGCCGTGCAGCAGTTTGCCGGGCGCAAGCCGATTGTGCTTGGCTGCCAGGCGACGCGCAGCGCTGCTGAGGCGCAGCCGTCGTGGAAAGGTTTTCAGAGCCCGCAGCACCCGTTTAGCGTGCTCCCGCAGGTTTTCACAACAGACCGCACGGTAAAGTTTGGCTTCAGAAATGCGCTCGATTACCAGATCATCGTGAATTGGGTCATTACCGCACACAAATCGCAGGGAGCGTATCAGCTGGACGTAAATCGCGCGGATCGCGAGCAGTTTGTAATCTTGCAGAACGGATCGACTGATGAGTCTACGCGCACGGAAGCGCTCTTCCGCGCGCTGGCCGAGCAGGCCGCGCATCCGAAGTCATTGGCTGCGCTCGGCTCCGGAGTCCGGCACTGACCATCATCGAAGCAAGTCACGAGCGGCACTGCTCTTTGTTTATTCGCCAATCACTTTGATGAGCACTCTTTTGTTTCTGCGTCCATCAAACTCCGCATAGAAGACTCTCTGCCAAGGCCCCAGGTCCAACCGTCCCGCCGTAACCGGGACAATGACCTGGTGGTGTACCAGCATGGATTTCAGGTGTGCGTCTCCGTTGGTTTCGCCCGTTTGATGATGTTTGTATGCCGGATTTTTCGGGGCTAGCTTCTCAAGCCATGCTTCAATGTCCTCGATCAATCCTTCCTCGTTGTCGTTTACATATACTCCGGCCGTGATGTGCATGGCTGATACTAATGCCAGCCCCTCCTGAATGCCGCTCTGCCGCACGGCCTTTTCCACCTGCGGAGTGATATGTACGTACTCATGCTCATGGCGAGTGTTGAAGGTCAGATATTCCGTGTGTGATTTCATGAAAAGAGTGTAAGGCAGAATCGCGAGTGCAGCTTTTCCTGCAACGGGTATAATGCCCCAAAATGAGCGAACAGGATGAACTTCGTCAGCTACGGGAACTCGTGGCGCAACTTACTGCCCGTGTCTATCGCCTTGAGCAGCTTGCCGCGAGCCAATCGCCTGCCGTGCCTTTCAGGCCGGAACCGATTTCGAATGCTTCCGTTGCGCCCGCAGCACCGACCCGGCCCGCGCCAGAGGTTCGCGCCGAAACACCCGTTTTGCCGCAGGACTCTCTCGAACGCCGGATCGGATCGCAGTGGCTTAATCGTGTAGGAGTTGTTGCCGTACTCGTCGGCGCTTCGTATTTCTTGAAACTCGCCTTCGACAACGGATGGATAGCCCCGGTCGTCCGCACGCTCATCGGAATCGTTACCGGGGTTGGCCTCTGCTGGTGGAGCGAGCGTTTCCGCGCCAGATCCCAGGCTTTTTCCTACTCGCTTAAGGCTGTTGGCATTGGCATTCTTTATCTTTCGCTTTGGGCTTCATTTCAGGTCTACAACCTGCTGCCCGGCTCGATCGCCTTCCTCGCGATGGTGCTTGTTACGGCGGCCACCGCTTGGCTTGCGGTTGCACAGGATGCCGAATTGCTCGCCGGGCTTGCGTTGCTCGGGGGATTGCTGACCCCGGTGCTTTGCTCAACTCACGGCAACCACGAAGCCGCGCTCTTTTCCTACCTGCTGCTTTTGTCGGTTGGAGCCTTTGTTTTACAACGTTTCAAGCCGTGGCCCCGCATTCTCTTCGGAGCTTTCGTCGGCAGCTTCCTTCTGGGTGCCGCCTGGTTTGACACTTATTACAGCGATAATCAGTTTGCGGAATCGCTCCTCTTTTTTACCCTACTTTTCGCGCTCTTTGCGGTCGCCCCGCTCTACTCGATCCTTGAACCGGAGCGTGACCGTCCGACTCGGCAGATAGGACTCCTGCTTGCGATTTTCAACGCCGCAGCCTACTTCTCGGCAGTCTATTCGCAACTGCTGACCTCGGGGTCCGCGGTACATTCGCGGACATCAGCGTATGCCCTCGCTCTTGCTGTCGTTTACTTCTCGCTTGCCGTTGCTCTGGACCGCCGCGTATCCGAGCAGCCCGAGGTTGAGCGCCTTCTTCCCATCGCGCATTACGGTCTCGCAATCTCGTTCCTGACCGTCGCCATCGCGCTCAGATTGCGCCAACACTGGATCACACCGGCCTGGCTGGTCGAAGGTGCGCTCCTCTTCTGGGCTGGAGCGCGCACCGCCCGGCGCAGAGTGAAGCTCTTTGCTGTTGTGGTCGTTGTCCTGGGCATACTCCGCTTGCTCACCATCGATCTTTACGGATGGGGGATGCAGTCACTCATCTTCAATACTCGCTTCGCGACCTTTGCGATTGCCATTGCCGCGCTGCTCTGGATGATCTCTCTGGACAGACAGTACACCGGTTTTCATTCTCCGCATCGCGAGCCCGACCGCGCTGCCGTCGCTGTTGCCGTTGTTATGGTGAACCTGCTCGTCCTGCTTGCGGCAGGTCTGGAGATTCACGACACCTTCGGACTGCTCATACGCGATACCACGGTGAACTTTGCGAATCCTGCTTACTTCGATGCTGAGAAGGCGAGGCACGCGCTTTTCATCGCGCGCAATTTTTCCTACTCCGCGCTCATCATGTCGTACGGAGCCTTGCTCATGTGGTTGGGATTTACGCGCAAATCTGCGATGTTGCGGTGGCAGGCTATTCTGCTCATCGCCGCTACGGTTTTGAAGGTGTTTGCTTACGATGTATCCGCGCTCGACCGCGGCTGGCGCGTTCTCAGCTTCATAATTCTGGGCGCTCTGCTGCTGGCGGTTTCCTACGCTTACCAGCGAGACTGGCTCGGCCTTCAGCGTCCTCGCTCCAGTGAATAAGCAGCATCAAGGCGAGGTGATCCGGTCAACTATGGATAGTTGCGCAGCGAAAACAAAGGCGCGAACTGCTCCGCGCCTTGCCTGTAATGCCCTGTTTAGCTTTCCATCTCTGAAATCCAGTCCGGAGGTTTGAGAATCTCTCTCGGTTTCGGTCCGTCGGCCGGACCCACAATTCCGTCGCGCTCCATCAGGTCAATTAAGTGTGCGGCGCGTCCATAACCAACCCTCAGTCGCCGCTGAATCAGTGAAGTGGAAGCCTTGCCGAATTCGAAGACCAGCCGCACCGCGTCATTGAACAGCGGATCGTTGTCATCGCCTCCTCCCTCAAGTCCGCCGTCACCTTTCACGCTATTCCCTTCGTCCGCTGGTGCCGCAAGGAAGCCATGTTCGTACTGTGCTGTGGCTTGTGCTTTCCAGAACTCCACGGTCGATGCGATTTCCTTTTCGGTCACGAAAGGAGCGTGTACACGCAATACCCGCGACGATCCGCTCGGTAAATAGAGCATATCGCCGCGACCCAGCAGTGACTCCGCGCCATTGGCGTCCAGAATCGTTCTTGAATCGATCTTTGTAGCCACGCGGAACGACATGCGCGCCGGGAAGTTCGCCTTGATCAGTCCCGTGATTACATCGACCGAAGGCCGCTGTGTAGCCAGTACCAGGTGAATACCGATAGCACGCGCCATCTGTGCCAGTCGCGTAATCGACTCTTCGACGTTAGCGCCGTCCACCATCATCAGGTCGGCCAATTCGTCCACAATGATGACGATGTAGGGAAGCGGCTTTTCCTCCGTGCCGTCCTCAAACAGCGATGGCGTGTGGTTCTCTTCAAAGAGTCGGTTGTACTGGTCGATATTCCGCACGCCCTTCTGCGCCAGCAGCTTCAAGCGCCGCTCCATCTCGCGTACCGCGTTGCGCAGAGCGTTGCTCGCCAGTTTCGGCTCGCTGATGATCGGAGTATAGAGGTGCGGAACGCCGTCGTAGTTGGTCAGCTCCACTCGCTTTGGATCTACCAGAATCAGGCGCACCTGGTCGGGCGTGCCCTTGTAGAGAATCGACATGATGAACGCGTTGATTGCCACCGACTTGCCGCTGCCGGTTGAGCCGGCAATCAGCAGGTGCGGCATCGAGTTCAGCTCCGTGACCATCAGGCGCCCGTTGATGTCTTTGCCGAGCGAAACCGTGAGCTTCGATCTCGAAGCTGAATATTCCGGGCTTTCCACCACTTCGCGAAGCCAGATCGTCTCGCGTTTTTCATTCGGAACCTGGATACCCACGGTGGATTTTCCTGCCGTGCGTTCAATCAGAATGCTCTCGGCGCGCAGCGCCAGGCACAGGTCGTCCTGCAGATTCACGATGCGGCTGTACTTGATCCCCGCCTCGGGTTTGAATTCGAAAGTGGTTACCACCGGGCCGGGATTGATTTGCACGACCGAACCCAGCACTCCGAACTCCCCGCATTTTTGGGTCAGAGTCTGCGCCAGTTCTTTCAGTTCCTGCTCGTCGTAAGCTTGCCGGGCCTCAGGGCGCTGCAACAGCGTGCTCGAAGGAAGCTTCCACTGTCCCTGCTGCTTTGTCAGCGTGGTTCGCGCCTGGAGCTGTGAAACATCGGCCCGAACGCCAATCGAGATTGACTCTTGCGCTGTGGAATCCATCTTCTCGATTCCGGACAGGTGGCGCTCCGTCGAAGCCGGCTCTGAATCTTGCTCTACTTCGTATGACTGTGCCGGCGCTTCGTATGATTGTGCCGGTGTCGAGGTCACAAATGGTGACTTAACCCTGGCGGCCGGCTTAGCTTTTGGCGTGAAGCGTTCTCTCTTTTCCGCTGCTTTAGCCGCTGCCCGCTCTCTCTTTTCGCGCAAGCGCTGCTTCTTTTCCAGCAGCTTCAGCTCATGCGCCTTCTTGCGCCGCTCCCTCCATTCCGTGTAGCGATCGCGCAAGGCATAGAAAAGCGTAAACCGTGTCTGTAGCCATAGCCGGAGACTGCTGAGGGAAAATGCGGTCGAGAGATAGAGCGTCGCGGCAATTGCCGTGAATGTGACGATGTATGCTCCGACATAGTTCAGATAATGCACCAGCAGGTCGCCCAGCAACCGGCCCAGCAAACCCTCAATGGGAATCGCGTTCATCCAGCGCATGGGCCCCGGAAGCATCGCCAGCAGAGCACTTGTAAACGCCAGCAGCGCAACTGCTCCACTGGCTTTCACTAATGGATTTTCGACCGTGTGCGAACGTATCCAGCGCACGGCCAGAAAAATCAGCATCACCGGTAGCAGGAAGGCCATCAAGCCGAGCGACTGCAGGATCAGGTCTGCCGAGTAGGCGCCGATCAAGCCGATCCAGTTGTGTGCCGGCCGGCCGACAGGAGGATCCGCCGCTGTGTTCAGCGAGCGGTCCATAGGCGAATACGAGACCAGAGCCAGCATCAGCAGCACCGCCATTGCGAGCAGTAGAATGCCAATCAGCTCATTGAGCCTCTTGCTATGCGTAGGAACAAACAATCTGGAGAGAAACATCATAATTGGCGTGCATGTCGGCGGTTGAACACACTTTCCCGAGCGCGCTTACCCGCGCCTTGGTCATCCGATCAATGCCAGAGCTGAATCATTATGACGCATTCCGGGAGCAAAGCGCAGGCCATTCAATCCTGCCGGGTTGATGAGAAGGATTCGCCCGCGCGATACGAGCTTTCATCTACTTCAGTGCCATCCAAAGCACCGCCGCGCCTACCAAAAGCCGATAAGCGGCAAACGGCACAAAACCCCTCGTTCGCACCCACTTCATGAACCACGCAACCACTCCGTAGGCCACCACAAAACTGACCACAAAACCGATTGCCAGCGTAATCCAGTTCTGGGAAGTCAGGGCCAGATGTCCGATCACCGCCGGCTCCCCGTGGTGTGGTCGCACGCTTTTGAACAGGTCATAGCTGGTAGCCACGACCATCGTCGGAATCGAGAGGAAGAAGGAAAACTCCAGGGCTGCCGAGCGTGACATTCCCGCCATCTGTCCTGCGGCAATTGTGGACATCGAACGCGAGGTTCCGGGGAACACCGCTGAGAGCGTCTGGCAGATTCCGATCCAGACAGCCTGTCCGAGCGACATTTCTTCCATGTGACCCGTGTCATGAGTCAGGGCCCCACGCGTGTAGAGGGCATCGATTACCCACATGATCACGCCGCCGAGCACGAGCGAACTTCCCATGATCACGAGACTCTCCAAGTGCTTACCAATAACCTTCGTCAGCAGAAACGCCGGAGCCGCCGTCCATACAAATGCGATCAACACAAGGCTTAACGGATGCGTAGCCAACGTACGGTCGCCACGCTCGCCATCCGGAAAGGTCGCCAGAAAATTTGCGATTCGGTCCCGGAAATAAAGAGGAAGCGTCAGGATTGCGCCAAGCTGAATGACGATGGCGAACATCTTCCAGTAACCGTCGTCGAGGGCGATTCCAAAGAGGTTTTGGCAAATACGCAGATGGGCCGTGGAACTGACCGGGAGAAACTCTGTTAAACCTTCAACAATTCCAAGGAGGAGAGCGAGAACGTAATCATGCATGGCTGTATTCCGAGTCTATCAGCCCACAAAACGAATGTGAAAGGCACCTTTGTCTCAGAGTAGTTTGGATTTCACAGCGATCTCATTCCACCGCCGTTCCGTACAGAGGTATATCTCTCGATACCATGTATATGAGCCGTTCGGCCCTGGCGCTCCACTCTGGGCTGGCATTTTTCTCCAAGATTTTCTGCGCTGCCGCTAGTGCCCGCTTCTGCGCCTCGGGAATCTTCTTCGATTGTCCTTCCCCGGTGTACATCGCTATCAGCGAGCCCCATCGGTAGGCTGCGTTGTAGTAGGCCTCGGCGGTTTTTGCAGAGCCCGGATGCTCACGCGCATATTTCTCATACACCTCGGCTTCCTTTTCAGGACATTTCGAAGCTCCCGCCCAATCGCCGCACAGCTTGTTATCCAGCATTTCGAACGCGGCTAGATCAGCCCATTTTGTTCCCGGAAATTTCTTTTCCACTAGTCGCATCATCTGCTCATCGACTGGTTGGCGGTCTTGCGGACTTGCTGCTTTGTACGGGTGCAGCGATTGCACGTCTTGCTTATCGAGTTGCCACTGGATGTCGGCTGCGCGATAGAGCGCCTCGCCTGCCAGCGGCGATTTTGGGAACAAGTCAAAGATCTGGTAGTAGAGCCGTCTGGCATCGGACGCCGCGCCCTTGCGGCCGTGGCTTCTACTGGCGTCGTCTTCACAGTCCGCCGCCTCGCCGAACAGAATCTGGTCGCCTTTCGCGGTCAGTTCGGAGATGTAGCCTTTGTCGAGCATCCATCCTGTTACGTTGCGCGCTCTCGTCGCGGTGGGATCAGGGTTGTAGGGCGCATCCATCAGGGTCGCAATCACGCGCAGCCAGCCCGGAGTGCGTTCCAGCACCACAGCCTCACGTCCGCGATCCGCCGTTGCAAGCTTCGCGCTGCTCACATCCGGAGCCACATAGAGCACCGCCTTGCGGATGATGGTCCCGCGCTCTGCGGCCGTTGCTGCAACGTTCAGTATCGTGCAAAACATTGCGTACACCACCAGGCGCGATCCGTATTTCAGCATCGTCATGCTCCTTCCAGCCGTGCCGATTTTTCCAGCAAATCTACCCGTGCTGCGCACTCGTTGTGTTTAGAAGATTCAGCATCTCTTTCATCCAGTGAATCAACCGGAGCTGGTCCATCGTACTCGTGCCGCCCACTTCCACATGACCTATGCAGGAAGAGATCAGCGCTGCCTGCAGCACGCCCGGGGGCAGATCGCGTTCCAGCCACAATGTTTCCGTTGGAGGCACCACGTTGTCTTCCGCGCCGTGCAGCAGCATTACCGGGACATGAACTTTCGCCAGGTAATAGTGCGGAGAGGAAGCGTCAAGTTCCGGCCGCGCCTGTGCCAGTCCGCGACGCGTATCCGCTACCAGGGATTTTGTGTCATGCGCGAAGAGCAGGGCCATACGCGCCTGTCCCTGCGGACTCAGCTTTGCGGCCTCGGCGTGTGCCTTCGGCAGATCCTCCCAGAGCAGGGTACGCAGCGTGATACGAGCCTGCGCGACATCTTCCGGCGAGAAAAAGGCAGAAGCGTGGGAGTAGGCTGTCACCAGCGAGCCATACTCGTGTGCCTTCATCTTCAGCACTGTACCGTCCGGCGCCTGCGTCTCATCAGTCTCAAAAAACTCCAGCACGCGAGTCAGGTCATCATGAGCGCCGATCGCAATCACCCCCGAGAGTTGCTGCTGCACCGGAGGTTCGCTGGCCGCGATCAATGACATTCCCCCCGCGAAGCTCAATCCCAGCAGGCCCACCTTTGGCGCTCCACTGCGTCGGGCCAACTCGTGAACCGCATCGCCAATAACGGTTGCAGAGTTCTTTGTGATGCTGTAATCGGCGAGGTCGTCCACCTGTGGCGTCAGCACCAGAAAGCCGTGCGAACTCAGCGCCCGCGCGAATCGCTTCAGCCGAGGCTCCTCCATCCCCAGGTGATGCACGCCATGGATCACAACTACAGGGCTGGGATGAGCAACTCCGACCGGATGGTAAAGCCGGGCCCTCGCCACGACCGTAGTCGGAAAGGTGATTTCCTCTTCGATAACAGCATTTGTGTCGAAGCGCGTGATTGCCGAATCGGGCTTGTCGGCAATCACCATCAGGATCGAAAGCGCACGCATGTGGTCGTAGACGGTCGGCGTCAACGCAAGCAGGAGCACGATCAAAAAGGGAAGTGTCAGCAGTATGCGTGAATAGTGCCGTACTGGAGGTTTTGAATGTGCCATGGTCTGTGGCGTTACTGCCCGTACTGTGTTTGCTGTAGAAGGCTCCGTAATGGAAGGCATAACTCCGTTGTATCCCGCTCCCCTTTCCGGGGAAAGTGCAAGTAGCACCGATTCCTAATCATTTCATACATGAGAGTCTGCAGTAGCTGATTATTTTTCGGGCCATTCGGGAGAGCGGTCGTTCAAATTTCCATTCGGAAGGACCAGGTCGGAGCAGATCACGCTCGACGACGAAGTGTGCTGCGGGATGCGAAGTGTGTCACGGCGCAGTCGAGAGAAGAGCAATTTAATTGCAAATGAAATTGAAATTGCTTTTCAAATAAATTACAGTTCTGGAAGGAGAGTTTTCGGATGAGACCACATTTTCACAATCGTTCAATTCTTTTTCTTCTATTTGTAGTTACACTTGCATTCAGCACAGCTTTCTCCCAGAACAATTCTGAGTTGGGAACGATTTCAAGCGCAAAGGGAGAGGACAGAACTCCTAATGGTCCCATCCAGGACAACAGTTTCATGGTGGAAGAGGCATACAACCAGGAAAACGGAATCATACAGCACATCAGTTATTTTCAGAGGCTTTCCGGCAGTAAGAATTGGGTTTATACGTTCACCGACGAGTGGCCGCTCCGGACAATAAAACATCAGCTCAGCACGACGGTTGCAGCAACCCATTCCGGCGGATTTATTGGAGCGGAATTCGGCGATATGCTCATCAACTATCGCTACCAGCTTGTTGGCAGCGGTGAAGCCGCCCTGGCCGTCGCGCCGCGTATTTCGTTAATCGTTCCAAGCGGCAATCCTTTTCAGCAGCAAGGTTTTGGTGGAACCGGGTTGCAAACCAACATTCCCGTCAGCATTGTTTGCAGCAAGCGCCTGGTAACACACTGGAATGCAGGTGCAACGTGGATTCCTCATGCTAAAAACGCGATGGGTGAAAAGGCCGGGACGGTTGCGGTGAACCTTGGGCAATCGTTCATCTGGCAGTTCTCCAACCGCTTCAATGGTATGTTGGAGACGACGTGGACTTCGAATGAAGAGGTGGTTGCAAACGGAAAAAGCAGACGCAGCCAGGATATCTTTATCAGTCCAGGAATTCGGTGGGCATATAACTTCAAGAGCGGATTGCAGATCGTACCAGGAGTTGCTGTTCCCGTGGGTGTTGGGCCGAGTAGTGGAGAAAAGGGAATCATTCTTTATCTCAGCTTCGAACACCCGTTTGCGTGGTCACATTCGAGATAGTACGGTTGTTTTCGTATCGGGATTAGCCCAAGATTTTCCTTGGGCTTAAATCTCCACGATGACGGGAATTACCAGTGGGCGTCGTTGCGTGTTTCGGTTAATGTAGCGCCTCAGGTCTACCCGGATCTTTTCCTTGATCAATCCGTAGTCGGCGACTTCCTCCTTAGTCGAGTGTTCGAAAGTTCTCCGTACGGTGCCGCGTGCGTCTTCAATGAATTCGTTGTCGTCTGGAGCCCCTGCAAATCCGCGCATCACAATTTCCGGAATCCCTTCCAGCCTACCGGTCAGCTTGTTGATAGCCAGAATCGGCATCACGAATCCGTCTTCACTCAAGTGCTTGCGGTCGCGAATAACGAGGTCCTCGACAATATCGGAGTTTGAACCGGAGTCGATACAAATGCGCCCGACAGGAGCCTGTCCCACGCGGCGCGCTCCCAGTTCGTCAAATTCCAGAATGTCGCCGGTTTCAATCATGATCACGTTACCAACCAGACCCTTCATTCCTGCCGCGATTTGGGCATGGCGCTTCAGCTGCCGGTATTCCCCGTGAATTGGAATGAAGTACTGAGGCCGGACCAGATTGATCATCATCTTTAACTCTTCCTGACTGGCGTGTCCGCTGACGTGAACCGGCGGTTCGGAGCCGTCGTTATAAATGACCTTGGCTTCGCGCCGGAACAGGTGATCGATAACGCGGTAGATTGCCTTTTCATTTCCGGGAATCACTCTTGAACTCAGTACCACTGTGTCGCCGGGTTCGATCTTGGCGTGCCGATGATTATCCACTGCGGCGCGTGATAGCGCGCTCAGCGGTTCGCCCTGAGTGCCACTGATCAGAACCAGGACCTGCTCGGGCGTGTAGTCCCTGATCTGATTTGGAGCAATGAACGCTGAGCAAGGAAGATCGATATGGCCCAAATCTTGCGCTATTTCTGTCGATTCTGTAATGCTGCGTCCCACCAGCGCAATCTTGCGGCGGAACTGGTATGCCATCTCGGTTGCCATCTTGATGCGGTGAATGGAAGAGGAGAAGCACGAGATGAACAGTCTTCGCTTGGAATGCACAAAAATCTCTTCGAGCTTCGGACGGACGGCGCGTTCGCTCGGTGTGTAACCGGACCGCTCGACATTGGTCGAGTCCTGCAGCAAGGCCAAGACGCCCTCTTTGCCGTATTCGGCAAAGGCCTGCAGGTCAAAAGTTTTATTGTCCGTGGGCGTCAGATCGATTTTGAAATCGCCGGTGTGAATAATCACGCCAAGCGGAGTACGAATCGCAAGCGACACGGCGTCAACAATGGAGTGATTCACCTGGATAGGGTGAATGGTGAATGGTCCAATCTGGAAGCGTTTTCCCGGTAGCATTTCGTTCAGCTCTGCGCTGTCCAGCAGTCCGTTCTCTTCCAGTTTGTCTTCCACGTAAGCCAGCGTGAACTCAGTGCCATAGATGGGCACATTCAATTCGGAGATCAGCCACGGAATGCCGCCAATGTGGTCTTCGTGTCCGTGGGTCAGTAAGACGCCGCGGACTTTCTCTCGGTTTTCAATCAGGTAAGTCAGGGCAGGAACGACGATGTCTACGCCGAGTAACTCGCCTTCGGGAAACATCATTCCGGCGTCGATGACGATGATGTCATCTTTCCAGCGGATGGCCATGCAGTTCATTCCGAACTCGCCCAGTCCACCCAGGGGTACTATATGAAGTTTTCCGGCTGGCATAAGCCTTGATGCTAGCATATGCGCGGCTTGCGGCAGAACTTCACTACCGGCAGCAGAAGCCGAAGTTCCGGCTCCAGTGCTGAATTGGATCATGCATCTTTCCGTTCACGTCCGCATCGGAATACACTTACAGCCCATGCGTGATCCTGAATACAATCCTTCGTGGCTTTCCCGAAGATTAGAAAGCGCTTTCAAGGCGGCTCTAACCCGCGCCTATCACACCGTTGGTGTCAGCTCTGAGGCTTACCTCAAGCATCTCCGTACGGCGCATCGGGTTCCGGTCTCGACCTACGATGGGCTGTTCTCGATTTCGGTGACTGAGTTGGATTCAATAGCCTGGCAAACGATTCGGGGCGCCATGAAGATAGCTGCTGCCGAAGGGGCAGGTCTCGGATTCGGTGGCTTTGTCACAATCGCGCCGGACATGGGAATTCTGGCGGCCATCACCATGCGAACCGTGCAGAAACTCAGTTTAATTTATGGCTTCCAATTTAATACCGATGAAGAAATTGCGGACCTATGGATAGCCGCTGCTACCGCCGCCGGGGTCGACATCAGCAAGGACTTGTTGGAAAAAACCTTGCTGAAGGCGTTCGTTCGGCGGGTCATCGGGCGCATTGCCAAGCGCGTCGGCGCGGAGTTCGCGGAAAAAATGACTGCGCGTTCAATTCCTGTCCTCAGTTCAGCGGTCGGGGCTGTGCTCAATTACTACTTTGTGCGTGCCTGGAGCAAGCGTGCTCTCATCCATTTTCGTGAACGTCATCTGGACGAGCGCAGCCGCCGTGCCACGCTGTCCGGTGTGGCTTCACCCGCCCCAGCTTCGAACAGATAGTTCTTTCTCGTCGTTCTGAAACCTTATTTTTTGTCCTTATCATCCCCGCCCCAAATGCCAGTGACTTTATGCCAGAAACCTTTGTGTTTCTCTTCATGAGCCGGTTCGCTGGGCGCGGGCTGCGGACGCAAGTCTCGTGAAGTACCCGAGGACTGATATGTCTGATTCGGAGGAATCACTCGTGCGGGTTGATTTACCGGGGGAGGCACGGGCTGTGCGCCTCCAAAGAGCTTCTGGAACAGATTGCGTTCATCCGTGTGGTCGCAGGTTTGCTTTGGCTCCGAGCCTTCCACAAAGGCTGAGTTGTATCCGTCTGGGCAGCTTGCGGTGGAGAGCAGGTTGGTCGTCTTGTCCAGGGTTACATTCACCACACCGCTAGGGGGAATGAAATTTCCCGGGTTGCTGTATTGGGGCAGGCGTACCGCCTTTTTCATAAACTCTGCCCAGATCGGTCCCGCCGTTGAGCCGCCTGCCAGCTTCAGATCGCTGTAGTCGTCGTATCCCACCCAGACAATGCAGAGCAAGTTACGGGTATATCCCGCGAACCACGCGTCATGAGACGTTCCGGTCTTTCCAGCCGCCGGAGCCGTGAAACCTCGCGCACGAACCGTGTATCCCGTGCCATGGTCAATCACGTTTTGCATCATGTTAGTGACCACGTAGGCCACACGCGGATCCAGTACCGAACGCTTCTCGTTCTGGAAGTCCTCCACCACATCGCCGTTCGCCGCCCGCATCGAGTGAATCAGGAGGGGACTGGTTCTCACACCGTCGTTAGCCAGCACCGTGTAGGCTCCGGCCATATCGAGCGGGCTTGCGTCGTAGGCGCCCAGTGCGGCTGCTGGAGTTGCTTTTACGCCGGCAATCCCAGCGTTTCTTGCCAACTCCGCAACCTTGTCGTAGCCCACCATCTCGGCCATCTTCACCGTGGCGTTGTTCAGCGACATCTGAAGCGCATACCGCGCTGTCACCTGCCCGTGATACTCGTCCTTGTAATTGCGCGGATCGTACTGCTTGCCGTCGAATTCAAACGTAGTCGGCGAATCGTCAATCAATGAAACCTGTGTAAACACAGGGGAGGTGCCCTGTACTGCGGAATTCATTGCCGCCGCATAGACAAAAGGCTTGAAGATTGAGCCGGTCGGGCGCTTGGCCACGGCATGGTTCAACTGGCTAAATCCATAGTTCCTGCCTCCCACGAGTGCCAGTACCTCGCCCGTGTGCGGGTCCAGAGCTACCAAGGCAACCTGCGGAATCGGACCGGTCGTCTTTGTTCCTTCGACCTGGGCATCTTTGCCTGTGCCCGCCTTCATGCGGCGCGCGCGCTGCTTGGCTACCTGCTCGTCTACCACCTTGATGCCTTCCGCCACCGCCTCGGCCGCAGCGTGTTGAAGGTCCGGGTCAATCGTGGTGTAGATGCGGTAGGCGTTTTCGTTCAGGTCTGTTTCCGAGTACTTGCTCGCCAGCGAATCCTTTACCAGATCGACAAAGTAAGGAGCATCGCTGGCTTCCACGTTGGGCGCGCTCAGTTTCAGCGGAGTTGCTTTGGCTGCTTCACACTGTTGGCTGGTGATGGCACCGGTCTCTACCATTGAATCCAGCACAACGTTTCGTCTTTCCAGCACCTTCTCCGGGCGCTTGTACGGATTCAGAATGTTCGGCGATTGAATAATTCCCGCGATCATCGCCGCCTCGGGCAGTGTGATCTCTTTGATGCCCTTACCAAAGTAGGAGCGCGCCGCCTCGCCAAATCCGTTAATCGAGAAGGATCCGCGCTGGCCCAGGTAGACCTGGTTTGCATAGAGTTCGAAGAGCTGCTGCTTATTGAGCTTCTGTTCCAGTTCAAAAGCGATCAGCATCTCCCTCAGCTTTCGGGAGATCTTCTTTTCCGGCGTGAGGAAGAACCCGCGCGCGACCTGCATTGTGATCGTTGAGCCGCCGCGCCGAATACCAGAGCTGCGAAGGTCTGTAATGAACGACCCTATCAGGCTGAACCAATTGATTCCGCTGTGCTCGAAAAATCTGCGGTCTTCGATTGCCAGCACCGAGTCCACCATCACTTGTGGCAGATCGTTGTAATTCAGAATCTCCCGTTTCGTGCGATCCTGCCCCTGGAACAACGCCGTTACCAGCTCAGGTTCCAGTTCATAGGATTCGAGATCCGCGCCCTTGTTCGAGCCGACGCCAACAATTCGCTCGACCCGACCGTCGGGGCCATTCAAAATCCTTGCGCCGTCCTGCGAATGATACGACTCCGCTCCGGGATGTATTTCAATGCCTCCCGTAATCATGCGGAATGTCCCCATTGGCGCATCGCTGCTGGTGTCTTCGTTCAGATAGCCTGCTCGCCGTAGCATGGTGGCAATCTGCGAAGGCGAAAACCTGTCTCCCGCATGCACCGTTACAGGCCGCGCGTAGATCTTTGCCGAAGTGGAAAAGATCTGCCCGCTCATTTTTTTGGTGATGATACTGTCGTACTTCACGTAGTAATAAGCAAAGATCCCGAAGCAGAACAGCGCGAACACAATCAAGAATGCCGCGACAACACCGAGAAGCGCGCTGCCCGCGGAGGAGGAGGAGGTCGGAATTTTTACTTTGATGGCCACGTCGGTACCGGATTTATTGTAAGGCACCGCAAAGGCACAAGGAAGCTGATCGGCAAAACACCGAGGCTGGGGTTCCTCATAAGCAACTTGGAAACAAAAAGGCCCGCAACTCCCATGAGTCCCGGGCCCCCTGCAAATTCGTCTTCAGAGCTAATTCTTCATAGCGTTCTTATTGGTGTTAGAGGTCTTGAAGTTCAGGTCCAGCGGGTAGATTGGCAGATCCACGTGCACCGCATACTCTGCCGTGATCGTCAGCCGCCCTGCCTCGCGCTGCACCTTCACCTCTTCGGGCGTAAGAGGAACGTCGAACTCGTTTGCCTTCTGCGCGATCAACGCTGCAATCTCCCCGTCGCTCTTCGTGTTGTATGTGTTCACCACCGACTGTTCTTCGATCAACCTGCCCAGCTTAAAGTCGCCCCAGTACGCCGGGAGCACTCTATATAGGACAAAGCCTCCCACCAACAGAACCAACAGCCCGAAAATTGATCTGAACTCTCTCATGGAGTTCTCCTAAGCTCGCGGATTATAAAGTCCTTGCAAATGCGTGAGCAGGTCGGCAACGGCGACCTCCGTCGATTGCGCTGTCGCGCGCTCCACCACTTCTACCTTTCCTTCGGCCAGTTTCTTTCCAACGTTTATGCGGAATGGAATTCCCACAAGATCGGCGTCCTTGAACTTCACTCCGGGCCGTTCATTGCGGTCGTCGAGGAGCACATCATACCCCGCGGCTTCCAGTTGCTGGCCAATTTTTTCCGAGGCTTCCAGCAGCGCTGTGTCTTTCACGTTCACCGGCGTAACCACAGCCGTAAACGGAGCAATTGACGGAGCCAGCCAGAATCCGTTCTCGTCATGGCGCTGCTCGATGCAAGCGGTCAGGATGCGTTCCACGCCTATGCCATAGCTGCCCATAATAACCGTGACTTCCTTGCCATCGCTGTCCAGAACCTTTGCCCCCATTGATTCGGCGTACTTGGTCCCGAGCTTGAAGATATGGCCGATTTCCACCGCCTTGCCAAGCTTCAGTGCTTCTCCGCACCGTGGGCAGCCTTCGCCCTCCACCACGTTGCGAAGATCGGCGCAAGCGGTCACCTCAAAGTCTGTGCCAATATTCAATCCGGTGAAGTGATAATCCAGTTCGTTTGCGCCGCTCACCAGGTTCTTCCGCCCGCGAAGAGCTTCGTCCATCACAACTACAAACTGATCCGCGTCACCCACGTAGTTGGCCGTGTCTTTGTTCTCCACAACCCGAACCTGCTTCAAACCGACCGGTCCCAGGTATCCTGCGGGTGAGTTAAAGTACTTGACGATCTCTTCCTCTTGCATCGGACGGAACTCGCGTCCGCCAACCGCTCCCGAGAGCTTGGCTTCGTTCATCTGATCGTTACCGCGCATCAGGACCAGCAGCGGGCGGTGTATAGTAGCTCCCGCCGGGCTCGTGCCGTCTGTCATCATGAAAGCCAGCGACTTCATATTGTTGTTCACCGGCGTCTTCAGGAATGCCGCGACGTCGTCAATCGTCTTCGTTCCGGGCGTGTAAACCTTCTCTCGCTTTCCACTGGGATTGGCCGGAAGATCTTCCACGGCTTCCAGCTTCGATGTGGCCTTCTCCAGATTTCCCGCATAGCCGCATTTTGCGCAAGATGCCACCAGGTCTTCGCCCGCGTCCGTGTAGACCATGAACTCCTGGGACTGCGATCCGCCCATCGAGCCGGAATCAGCCTCAACGGCCACAAACTCCAGACCGCAGCGATTGAAGATGCGGCGATAAACCGCATCGTGCAGGTCGAAGCTCTTATCCAGCCCCGCGCGATCAATGTCGAATGAGTACGAATCCTTCATGGTGAACTGGCGCACCCGCAGCAGCCCGCTCTTGGGGCGAGGCTCATCGCGGAACTTCGTTTGAATCTGGTACCAGATCTGCGGTAACTGCTTGTAGCTGCGCAGCTCCTTGCGCGCAATATCCGTCATGATCTCTTCATGGGTCATGCCGAGGCACAGGTCCGCGCCCTTGCGATCCTTCAGGCGAAACATGTTGTCGCCCATCACATCCCACCGTCCACTGGCCTCCCAAACATCGCGCGGATTCAGCGCTGGCAAGAACAACTCCTGGCCGATCGTGTTCATCTCTTCACGAACTATGTCTGTGATCTTGAGGATGGTCCTTTGCGCAAGGAAAAGGTAGGAGTAGATTCCAGCCGCCAACTGCCGGATATAGCCGGCGCGCACCAAAAATTTGTGACTGGCAACTTCCGCATCAGCAGGCGCTTCGCGGAGCGTGGGGATAAACAACTTAGACCAGCGTTGCATAGAATGAATGAATTCCCGTCTTGAAATAGTTAAAGCTGATTGTAACAAGTCAGTCGTTGGCCGTCAGTTACAAGGGGGCATTCAATCAGTCCCGACTGCTTTAGGCGAGGCTGTGTGCCGCGGGCCCTAGCTGTACGCAGTTCTTATCTGCCGTTCGCATGCCTTAATTCCCCATCCACTGTCGTATGTTGCTCTCGGGTATAAAACGTATTGTTTACAGAGTCTTGCGCAAGTACACTTGTACAAGCTAACGCCCGGAATCCTGGCTTGTTGCACCCTCTCCTGTCCGGGAAGTTACGGGCCTAGCTTCTAGGAGGCACAAATTGTCGTCGCGAAATCGTTTGTTGTTCACGTCTGAGTCGGTGACCGAGGGGCATCCCGACAAAATTGCGGACCAAGTCTCTGATGCAATCCTCGACGCCTGCTTGGAGCAGGATCCCTATAGCCGCGTTGCTTGTGAGACGCTCACTTGCACCGGCCTTGTCATGGTTGCAGGCGAAATTACAACTAGAGCCTACGTCGATTTCCAATCGCTCGTGCGTGGCGTTGTCAGTTCCATCGGTTACAACAACGCTCTTTACGGCTTTGACTCGAATACCTGCGCAGTAATTTCGAGCATTAACAAGCAGAGTGGCGATATCGCCATGGGTGTTGATACCGGCGGCGCTGGTGATCAGGGCATGATGTTCGGCTTTGCCACCAACGAAACGCCTGAATTCATGCCGATGCCGATCTCGCTGGCTCACAAGCTGACTCTAAAGCTCACGGAAGTGCGCAAGAGCGGTAAACTTCCGTATCTGCGTCCAGATGGAAAGAGTCAGGTCACGGTCGAGTATGCCGAGATCGGTAAACCGCTACGCATTGACGCTGTGGTGATCTCCACCCAGCACGCTGATTCGGTAAGTAACGAAGAGCTTCGCGCCGACATCCTCAAGCACGTCATTCAGAGCACGCTTCCGGCCAACCTGCTTGATGCCGACACCAAGTACCACATTAACCCCACGGGCCGTTTCGTTGTAGGCGGACCGATGGGCGACACCGGCTTGACCGGTCGCAAGATCATCGTGGACACCTATGGTGGTATGGGTCGTCATGGTGGTGGCGCGTTCAGCGGCAAGGATCCGACAAAGGTCGATCGCTCAGGCGCTTATATGGCGCGCTATATCGCCAAGAACATCGTGGCAGCTGGCCTTGCTGATCGCACCGAAGTTCAGCTCGCTTATGCCATCGGTGTCGCCGAGCCGGTCAGTGTTTTGATCAGGACCTTCGGAACAGGCAAGGTTGATCGCGATACTCTTGGAGAGCTGGTGCGTAAGAATTTTGATCTTACCCCCAAGGGCATCATGGAGACCCTCAACTTGCGTCGTCCCATCTTCCAGAAGACCGCAGCTTACGGCCATTTCGGTCGCAACGACGCGGATTTCACCTGGGAGAGGACAGACAAGGCCGCAGCGCTGCGTGAAAGTGCCAAGTCTGCCATCGTTGAAATGGCGGGTCTTGCGGTCTCCGCTACCGAATTAATTTAAGAAGATCTGCAGCTTTTAGCTAAAAAGGGGCGTCGCAATTGCGGCGCCCTTTCTTTTCCAAAGAAACTGACTGCTGGTACATGGCTTTTGCATCCCAGAGTTCAAGGTAGCCGAAGTTGATGATCGAGCGGCATTCTCCGATTGTGCCGGTCGCTACCCAGAAGAGCGGAGGGAGAATTGAAAGCCAAGCGTGCCAACCCTGAGTCTTCGAAGATCAGGAAAACCAGTATGTTTGCCGAGATGCTGCGTCAGGTGCGCAAGGTGCCACGCGGAAAAGTCGCAACTTACGCTGACGTTGCCTATGCCGCTGGCCACCCCGGCGCAGCGCGTCAGGTGGCGTGGGCATTGCACTCAGAAAGCGCCGGGCTGCCGTGGCATCGCATCGTGGGCGCTGGCGGAAAAATCCTGCTTTCGGGTGAACAGGGTTTCGAACAGCGGATGCGCTTGCAAGCCGAAGGCATCGGATTTCTTGGACTCAAGGTGAATATGCTCGCACACCGCTACACGTTCTTTTCGATGCAAGGCGAGAAGAAGAAATCAGCACCCCAAAAATCAAAGCCGGCTTCGCGCAACGAACGTTGATCGGCAACGGTACCAGGTTAGAGCAGTTGTGTCCCCACAGGTCGTGGAGGTGCAGGATGCCTTGCATTGGAACATTTCATCTCCCGTCCGGTGAACTGACTTGAACCAGTATCGCGGTTATGCAAACGGGAGCGCGGCTTTGCCAAACCAACATAGATGGCCTTGTTATTGCATGGCGGGGGCCAAAGCCGCATTCAGGCTGGGGCTAAACCATAAGATCGAGATGAGATCACGGGGAATAGGATTGCGGCCGCAAAGGAGAATAAATAAGAAGTGATAACGCGATTTCACAACACCATTTCTTAGTTGCTCTTGATATGAACGATAAAGTTCCCGAGTTTCCAGGGATTCTGGTATACCTCAATTTCAAGTTCATTCGTCTTCTTGTTCACCTTCAATTTGCATGCGGGAATCACGGTCCCGGATCCGCCCTTTCCATCCGCAGTAAGCGTCAGTTCGATGGCTCCAATGCTGTAGTCCCTGGAGCGCGTACCGCCTCGCAGTTCCGGCATGGCCACGTTGCGGTCGGTAACTAATCGGAACCGCCGTTGGCCATTTTCTGCGGGAAGCTCCCGAATAAATTTCACGTCATTACCCACCGACCGTTCCGGTGAGATACGGCCTTTCGGTTTCATCTTTTCGAGCGCTTTTCGCATCCCATCCGTGCCGTCTTTCTGGAAGCCATCAATGAGTAATTGCCGCTCTTCAGGCGTTGAGAACGACTCGATGATGATTCTCACCGGAACTATCTGTCCCATCTGGGCGCCCGTGCCTCTTGCATTCGCTTGGATCGTGATTTGCTTCTGGGCGTGAGTAATACCAATGAACAACAAGCAAAACACGGCGAGCTTGTTAGCAAATTTGAAGTTGGGATACATCTTGATTTTTCTCCCTGGAACCACAAAAAACGAGACTTGTTTCGAGCGCGTCTGATTTTAGCCTTCTAAGCCAGAATCCGCGAGTGCGCTTTCACTTCACCCGATCTGTCGCAACCAAAGGACACTGGCGTCGGACTCGGACACCCAGGTGGGCGCAGCCTGATACTAAGGTCCGCCGGCTATCTGGGATTGTTGTTGTTGACGATTGTTGCTGCAATATTCCTATCTCCCTGCTGGGCGCGGGATCTTTCCTCCCGGGCCTATGTCATTACTCCGAGTCATGCCACTGACCTGGTGCTATTTCAACGGCAGTATTGACCTCAACGGCCTCCCTGTCAGCGGCGCGGGAAGGTCCAGCGTAGAGACTTTCAGCTACTATCACTCGTTCGGGATATTCGGCCGCTCAGTCAGCGCTCTCGCCGTGTTGCCTTACTCAGCGGGACACTTTCAAGGGGCAGAAACTGGCGCAGAGCAGCAGTATTTGGCGAACTCCCGCATGGGAGGAACAGCCCTAGTCCCAGTAACCAAAAACCAATCGCTGAAGTTCAGCTTCAGCAATGGCACATACATCCGGTTTGGCGGCAACTACATGACCGTGTCGGTTAGCTGGCAGTATCACTGGCTCGGCAGGCCAAACCAGTTTCGTACGACGTAATCCGCAGAGGCGCCGTCGGCCTTCATGCCCGCGCTCACGCCTCCAATGCTATACATCGAGGATGCCGACCAAGTTGCAATTTTTCCGGTTCGGCACAGCAGCGGGCCACGGCCACCGCTTCCACCGAATCCGATTCTTTACTCCTGGCAGGACGATGACACACTCAGCCTTCCTCAGGACCTCCGGTGGTAGGCTCTTGCTGCCGAGCATTGCCTCCAGCACCGATTCCTTGTTCCAGAGCATCTTCTCCACGCATCATACTGTTCGACCGCCCTGCGTGCCGGCGAGCACAGGTGACCGAAATTCCTTTCTATTCGCGGCGGCAGTTTCGGCGGGCAATGTTGTTTGCGGCCATAAAGCGGGTTGTATCCGCCCCAGCCCCAGAATGCCTCGGCACCAGTCTGGTAGGTAGCACCCGCTGGGTTCTGCCATTTTGTCGAGCTTGATTCTGGGCCTACAGTTGATCGGGAGGAAACATGTCAAACTGGCCGAAATTTCCCACAATTTACGAAATTAACACCTGGGTCTGGCTTCACGGTCTGACCGACAAATCGGGAACCTCGTTTGATTTGGGGTCCGTTCCTTCAGCGGAATGGGATGCCATTGCCAACTATGGCTTCGACGCCGTCTGGTTAATGGGAGTTTGGGAGCGAAGTCCTGCTGGCATCGCCATTGCCAATCAAAACCAGAATCTGCTGCATGATTTTCGGCAAGCTCTGCCCGACTTTCGCCCAGAGGACAATGTGGGATCTCCCTATTGCGTGCGGCGTTACGTGGTGGACAAACATCTGGGCGGACCTAAGGGTCTTGCCATTGCCCGCAAGGAACTCGCGAAGCGGAACATGCGCCTCCTTCTCGACTTCGTGCCGAATCACGTTGCCCCCGACCATCCCTGGGCCGTCGAGCACCCCGAGTATTTTATTCGCGGTGACGCTGAGGATGTCAGGAACGACCCGTCGTCGTACATAAGCATCGATGGGCAGATCTTTGCTTGCGGTCGCGACCCCTATTTCCCCGCATGGCCTGATGTGCTGCAGTTGAATGCTTTTCAGCCAGGTCTGCGACAGGCGGTGATTGAAACCGTTTCCACTATTGCCGATCAGTGCGACGGGATACGCTGCGACATGGCGATGCTAATGCTAAACCCCATCTTCGAACGCACGTGGGGCCACCGCGCCGGTCAACGGCCCGCAACGGAGTACTGGGATGACGTGATCCGGGCTATCAAGAAAGATCATGCAGACTTTCTCTTCATTGCCGAGGCTTACTGGGATTTGGAATGGGAGTTGCAGCAGCGGGGATTCGACTTTTGTTATGACAAGAGGCTCTATGACCGGTTGGAGCACGACAACGCGGAGTGCGTTCGGCTTCATCTGTGCGCCGATCTTGAATATCAGCAGAAACTCCTTCGCTTCATCGAAAACCACGACGAACCCCGCGCGGCAGCAACGTTTCCACCTGCGAAGGAACGAGCCGCAGCAGTGACGACAGCCACGCTTCCAGGAGCAAGGCTTTTCCATGAGGGGCAGTTCGAGGGGCGAAAAATAAGAGTTCCTGTGTTCTTGGGCAGGCGTCCTGAAGAGCCTCCGGATCAGGCATTGCAGTCCTTCTACAGAAAGCTACTGAAAGCCATTGACGTCCCGATGTTTCGCAACGGTCATTGGAGCCTGTGCGACCGCAGGGGCTGGCCCGATAATCCGTCTTACCAGAACCTCGTGGCCTGGAACTGGGTCAAGGACGACGATCGGTATCTCGTTGTGGTCAATCTCAGCGACAACGCCGTTCAAGCCCGCGTATCGATACCGTGGAGCGACGCGGGAGGTGAAACCTGGCGGCTCGTCGATGTCTTGTCCGAGGCGACCTATGATCGCCTTGGGGATGACATGCGGGACGCGGGGCTATACGTGGAACTGGGACCCTGGAACTGTAGCCTCTTCCAGTGCCGTCGCGCTCGGAAAGCCATGCCGAGCGCAAAGATTGCCTGATCAGAAGGTTACTCCTATCTCGATGCCGCTCGAAAAGTGAATAAGAGCGGCGTGCTCTTCGGACATCATTTTTGAACCGGCAGATTTAGCTTTGGGGGACGGCAAAACAGATGCCTTTGCTAAGAGAGAACCGACGAGGAATGAGCAGATCGCTAAACTGGAGCTACACCCTCCATGTGGCCCTTGCCGTCTTCTTGTTCGCAGGCTCAGCTGTGCACTCACCCGCCCAGTTTGCAAAACCTGTGACACCGCCCCCGGCCAAAGCTGAGCCGACGGCACCCATTGATCCGCTCGGACGTGAAACTCCTCTTAGCGCAATGATGGGCTTTCTTAAATACGAGACACGCGATGACTTCGCCACCGCAGCTCACTTCCTGCAACCGACTCCGGGCCGCAACACGAACTTGACGCAGCGGGCCAAGGAATTCCAAGCGTTGCGCTCAAGCTTCAAAGGCAAGCTCGGCCTGTTGAGCGATGATCCCAACGGCACGATTGAACCTGGACTTCCGCCGGGTCAAGTACGTGCTGGCGCGTTGGTGGTAAATGGCACGACCGCGGACATTATCCTTACAAGGGTCGACGATCCAGCTTCAGGAAAAATTTGGCTGATCTCAAAAGAGACGGTTGCGAGCTTCCCGGAGCTCTATTCCCAACTGAAAAGCGAAGAGCCGACGACCTTCGATCGAATCATGCCTGCTGCTCTGAGCAGACGGCACGTGCTGGGGATGTCGCTCGTGCAATGGCTCGAATGGCTGCTCTCAATCCCGTTCGCTTGGTCGCTGGCTTGGTTCTTGGGGTTTTTGCTCAGTGCGCCCGGAAGACTCTGGGGCAAACTGCGAGAACATCCTTTCAGAACGGTTTGGGAAACACCGCTTGGCATGCCGCTCAGGTGCATTATCACCATCCTGATTCATAGCGTATGTGTCCACCTGCTCGGCCCGCCGCTTTTGTATCGCGTCTACTACTTCCGCACTATGGCGGCTCTTCTGGTGGGAAGTTTCGTGTGGCTCGTGAGCAGAATCAGTGACCGCAGCTTTGACCACGCGGTGAACCGGACGCGAACACAACAGAAAGGCGGGGAGTCGATCCTGATCCTGATGCAGCGACTCACCCATGTCGTGCTGCTGATAATCGCCCTGGTAATCGCATTGTCGCTGCTGGGTGTCAACATGAAGACGGCATTGACTGGTCTCGGCATCGGGGGACTGGCGATAGCGCTGGCCGCGCAAAAAACACTCGAGAACCTCATAGGAGGGGTCTCGCTGCTGATGGACCAAGCTGTACATGTTGGCGACTTCTGCATGATCGGCGACAAGCGTGGTACGGTCGAAGACATAGGACTCCGCTCTCTGAAGCTACGAACACTCGACCAGAATCTGCTGACAGTTCCCAATGGGTTGCTTGCGCAGATGCAGTTCGAGAACCTGACGTCCCGCCACAAATTGCTTATCAATCAGAACTTTTCCCTGCGAATAGAAACTCAAGCCGAACAGCTGCGGTTCGTATTGGACCGCGTGCAGAACATGCTGGATGAACATTCCGCCATCGAGTCTGGAACATCAAGAATTCGGGTATCCGATTTCGCCGGCGCTGCTTTCGGCTTGGAGTTGTTCGCTTATGTCGAGACGGGCGACTGGGCAGAGTTCACTGCCATTCGCCAGGACGTCATATTGAAGATCGCCGAAATCGTCGAGGCTGCAGGTACTCGGTTCGCAGCGCCAACACAATTGACATACCTAGCCCGAGACGCAGGCGTCGACATGGAACGGGCCCAGGGTGTTGTGCGTCGCGTGACCGAACTCCGGGCCAGCGGTGCGTTCCGATTTCCAGGTGAATCCCGGACCGGAACAAAATAACGATCATCGGTCGTTGGTCGCAGCTCAAGATCGCTCTTCACGCTGCATAACTCGTCTGCGCAACTCGTCTGCCAGCCTGCACGCAATGGCAATTCCGTGCAGGAGCCAACCAGCGAAATCCTCCGGCAAAGAGCCGCGCCCCCTTCAGGCAACGCCCTTGGTGTCCCGAACGAACGCGGCCGCTCTGCCAGTTTCCAACATCTGCTTGGCATCGAGAAGGCCGTAGAGTTGGATCAACTTAGCCACAACTCCGGTCCAGCCGGTTTGGTGGCTGGCGCCCAACCCGGCGCCGTTGTCGCCGTGGAAGTACTCGTAGAACAGGATGTGATCCCGCCAGTAGGGATCGCTTTGAAACTTCTGGGTACCGCCATAGACGGGTCGCTGGCCATGCTCATTGCGGGTGAATATCCGGATGAGTCGGTCGGAAATTTCTTTGCTTACCTCGAACAGGTTCATCAGCTTGCCCGAGCCAGTGGGGCATTCGATTTTGAAGTTGTCGCCGTAGTAGAGATAGAAGCTCAGCAGCGCGCGGATGATGAGGACGTTCACTGGCATCCAAATCGGTCCCCGCCAGTTGGAGTTTCCGCCGAACATGCCGGTGTTGGATTCCGCCGGCAGATACTCCACCCGGTACTCCTGGCCGCCTACGTTGAAGATGTACGGGTGCTCCTGGTGGAACTTGGAGAGCGAGCGGATGCCGTAGGGGCTCAAGAACTCGTTCTCATCGAGCATCTTCGTGAGGATTCTGCGGAGCCGTTCTGAGTTGACCAGGGCCAGCAGCCCCCGCTCCGCCACGCCCAAGTGACCAGGGCCCGTGGGGTGTATGGACTGCAGGAGTTCGGGCATCCGTTGCGTGCGTCTCCAGAGCTGAGTCAGCGCCCGGGGAATGCGCTCCCGCTGCCACTTTTCGATGACGCTTGTGGCGCACAGGGGCAGGAGCCCCACCATCGAGCGCACCTTGAGGCGCGTGGCGCTGCCGTCGGGGAGCCGCAAGAGGTCGTAGTAAAAGCCGTCCTCCTCGTCCCACATGCCGTATTGATCGGGACGGTTCATGGCCGAGGCGATATAGTAGAAGTGTTCGCCGAACTTCACCGCCATATCCTCGAACGTGGGGTCATGAGACGCAATCTCTATCGCGAGCTCACCCATATTCTGAGTGAAGAGGGCCATCCAGGACGTGCCATCTGCCTGCTCAAGGTGGCCGCCCGTGGGCAGTGGGGCGCTGCGGTCGAAGACGCCGATATTGTCCAGACCCAGGAAGCCGCCCTCAAAGAGATTCTTGCCAAAGCGGTCCTTACGGTTCACCCACCAGGTGAAATTCAGCGCCAGCTTGTTGAATGTCGACTTGAGGAACTCGATGTCGGTCTCGCCGCGCAGCGCTTGCTCGGTACGATGAAGGAACAGGGTCGCAAAGGCGTGCACTGGAGGGTTCACGTCGCTGAAGTTCCACTCATAGGCGGGCATCTGGCCGCTGGGGTGCAGGTAATTTCCACGAAGCATCAGTTCCAACTGCTGCTTGGCAAAGTCGGGATCCACGATCGAGAGCGGGACCGTGTGGAAGGCCAGGTCCCAGGCCGCATACCACGGGTACTCCCACTTGTCGGGCATGGAGATGACGTCCTTGTTCAGCATGTGGAACCACTCCGAGTTTCGGAAAGGTCTATATCCGCCATGGAGCGGGTTGGAGTGGTGCTCGTACAGCCAGTTGTCACCGTCGAAGAAGAAGAACTGCTTGCTCCAGAGCATGCCGGCGAGGGCCTGGCGCATCACTCTGGCCTCGTCCTCGCGCACTGATGCTGGCGTGACCGACTTGTAAAATTCATCGGCTTCACGCAACCGCTCCGCGAAGACCTCGTCAAATTGCGTTCCAAAGGGATTCGCGTTCGCGCCCAGAGAACTGTTGGAGAGCCGCAGGCGAATTACCTTGGTCTGCCCGGCGCCTATATTGATCTGGTAGTGCGCCGCGACCTTGGTGCCCGTCTTGGCGGGATTCACTGCGCTCTCTTTGCCCTGCACCACGCAGTCGTTGATGCCGTCCTTGACGTAGGCGTCCTCGTTCTTTTGTCCCGGGAAAAGTCGCTCGTGATTTGTTTCGTTTTCGGTGAAGAGCAGTGGTACCTCGCCTTCGCAGGCAAAGATGTATTTACCCAGCTTCGGATGCGCTACAGTAACCGCGCTTGTGCCCGCCGCGGTCGCGATCTGCTTAAGGATCGGCTTCTCCGCAGCCCGGTTGGATTCAGCGATCCATTTCGACCAATCGTTGCGGAACCACAGCGTCGGCAAGAGATGCAGTTCTGCCGCATCCGGGCCACGGTTGGCAGCCGTGATTCGCACAAGTATGTCTTCCGGTCCGTCCTTCGCGTACTCGACGAAGACGTCGAAGTATCGGTTGTCGTTGAAGATGCCTGTGTCGAGCAACTCGTACTCAAACTCGGACCGGGAACGACGGCCGTTTGTCTGCTCCAGGTCGGCGTAGGGATACGCCGACTGCGGGTACTTGTAGAGGCATTTCATGTACGAATGGGTCGGCGTGCTGTCGAGGTAGAAATAGTACTCTTTGACATCTTCGCCATGGTTGCCTTGGCTGTTGGTGAGCCCGAAGAGACGCTCCTTCAGGATCGGGTCCTTGCCATTCCACAAGGCCAGCGCCAAGCACAGATGCTGCTTATTATCAGAAATGCCGGCAATGCCGTCCTCGCCCCAGCGGTAGGCTCGCGAGCGCGCCTGATCGTGGGTGAAAAAGTTCCAGGCGTCACCAGTTTCGCTATAGTCCTCACGGACAGTACCCCACTGTCGTTCACTGAGGTAGGGTCCCCACTTTCTCCAGTTTGACGTGCCCTCGCGGGCTTGCTGCAAGCGGCTCTCTTCATGGGTCATGGCGAGCTCCTGAGATGTTCATGCGTAAGACGTTCGTTGCGGAGGCTAATCGGCCTGCTTTAAACGGACGAGCAGTGTACCTGAATTGTCGGATTCATCAATCAGCTCTGCTGTTGTATGCGTTTTTACGTTCTTGAAAAAAGGTGTTTCTGGGCAAGTCGTTCATGTCGCACGAAGGCCGCCCGCGAAAGTTTTCAATCAGGGTGTGAATGCTGATAAGAAGTCTCTCCTCCGCTGGCAAGATTGCCAGTGGAGGACGCATTTCGGCCACTAGCGGATAACCAGATGCCCGAGATGTCGCGTGCTAAGGGACCTGGACTGCTGTCCAGAACTTGTCAGGGTTGTACTCCACCATGCTGAGTGCCTGGGTAGCGGTGTCCTTACCGAGATCCTTCTGGTAAACGACGCCATCCTTACCGCCAGAAAGGTCATGACGCCGCCGTTGCCAGTAGCGGAGAGCTACGAAGACGTTGCGCAAAGAGCCCGGTTGGTTTGCCGCCGTGGGGATAACGGGCCGGCAACGATACCAGGTTAGAGCAGTTGTGTTCCCCACAGGTCGTGGAGGTGCAGGACGCCTTGCAGTTGAGCGCCTTCGCCGACGACTATGAGCGAAGTAATTTTTTTCTGCTCCATGACGTCGAGCGCCTGAGCTGCGAAGGCTTCACTTCCGATGGTGTGCGGATTAACTGTCATGCATTGTCCGGCGGTGAGGTCGAGTACGTCCTTGCCGCGATGCTCCAGCAGACGGCGAAGGTCGCCGTCGCTGATGATTCCTAGGAGAGTATCGCCTTCGGTCACGGTGGCAAGGCCCAGTCCTTTGCGCGACATCTCGTAGATAACGTGACTCATTGGCATCGAAGATGTAACGCGCGGCACAGCGTCGCCGGTGTGCATCAGTTGCGAGACACGCGCGAGACGTTTGCCGAGTTTTCCGCCTGGGTGGAGGTTTGCGAAGTCTTCGGCGCGGAATCCGCGGCGCTCACTGAGTTCGACGGCCAGAGCATCTCCAAGCGCGAGCATTGTCGTGGTCGAAGCTGTGGGAGCAAGCCCCAGCAAGCAGGCTTCCTTTTGAATTGAGCAGTCGAGCGAGACATCGGCAGCCTGCGCCAGCGATGATCTGGGACGGCCATTGGTGGGATGCAGGCAATCTCCGGTCAGAGTGATGAGCGGAACGCCGAGGCGCTTAATGGTGGGCAGCAGCTCGAGAATCTCGGCGGTTTCTCCCGAGGCAGAGAGCGCCAGCACAAGGTCGCCGCGCATCACCATGCCGAGATCGCCGTGCAAGGCCTCGGCGGGGTGCAGGTAGAGTGCGGGGGTTCCTGTGGAGGCAAAGGTCGCGGCCAGCTTGCGACCAATCAATCCGCTCTTTCCCATGCCGGTCACGACGACCCGTCCGGCGCAGGAGAGAATCAATTCGAGAGCGCGCGCAAAATCTCTGGCCATAGAGCCTGCGAGGCGGTCGGCTAGGCCGCGCAGTGCCTCGGCTTCAATTCGTACTACGTTTTCACCGGTAGTCATGATGAATTAATACCGCGCCAGAAACGAGCAATTGGGATAAGATCTGCCGCCCATTATCGTAACACTTGCGGATGAGACGTTTCCTGCTGGTTATGGCGTTTATCAGTTGCGAGGCCATGCTGATGACGGCGCAGATGCTGAAACGCTGGAACCAGGAAATAGGTTCCTGGGTGGTTACTCGCCGGACTCGACGATCGAGATCGGCGAGTAACCGGTCGGAAGTTCTTCGAACTGAACGCGCAGTATGCCGTCACGATCTGGGCAGGTCAACACGTGGCATTGAAGTGGGGTTTCCGAGTTTCATTCCGGAGGCTCGCTATCGAGGCGGATGCCGTGTTTTTCCACGCGGTAAATTAAGGTGCGGCGGCTAATATCGAGATAACGAGCGGCCTGCGTCTGGTTCCCTTTGAATTTCTCCAGTGCGCGCAGGAGAATTTCTCGTTCGATGGCTTCAAGACTAATACCTTCTTCCGGAAGATCCAGTATCAAGGAAGAGTCGGAATGCGAATGCGGTGTCTCGCGCAGGATATCGGGAAGATCGTTTTCCGTAATCTGCATACCATCGGATAAAACGAGCATGCGTTCCACGACGTTTTCCAGTTCGCGGATATTTCCCGGCCAGCGATAACCGATAAAATGCGTTGCAAGAGATGAACCCACCCGCACGCTCCGCATATCGTGCCGCTCTTTGACCTTAAGGAACAGGTGCTCCACCAATTCTGGAATGTCTTCCTTGCGCTCGCGCAGCGGGGGTAAGTACAAAGGAACAACCGCCAGCCGATAAAACAAATCTTCGCGAAAAGTCCCATCCTCTACCATTGCACTCAAGTTGCGATGGGTTGCGGCTAGAATGCGTACATTGATCGTCTTTACTGTGGTTGCGCCAATTCTCTCGATTTCTCCGTTCTGAATCAGACGAAGCAGTTTAACCTGCGATTCAAGCGGCAGCTCGCCGACCTCATCGAGAAAGAGCGTCCCTCCATCCGCCATTTCAACCTTGCCCGGTTTATTGGCTTGGGCTCCGGTAAAAGCTCCGCGTGCAAATCCAAATAGCTCGGCTTCGATCAAATCCTTGGGGATCGCTCCACAATTGATAGTGACGAAAGGATGCAGCCGCAGTCGGCTGTTGTGGTGAATTGCACGGGCGAGCAGTTTTTTTTCCGTCCCGGTTTCGCCGTTGATGAGAACAGTATTGTCGTGCTGCGCCACGCGGACGGCCAGCTCAAGCACGCGAAGCAGACTTTTGGAATGACCGATGATGTTTTCAAAACCATAGCGCCGGTCGAGTGCGGAACGCAGGTTGCAAACTTCCTCGATCAAATTCTGACGTTCCATGGCGCGATTGACCGCAAGCAGCAGAGCGTCGTAGTCGATCGGCTTCGTAATATCGTCGTAAGCTCCCAAACGCATAGCCTCGACGGCGGACTCGATGGTGCCGAAGGCGGTAATGATGATCACCGTGGTCTGGACTTCCTCGGCAGCAATCCGGCGCATCAATTCAATGCCATCGAGGTCGGGCATGCGCAGGTCAGTAATGACCAGCTTGGGACGGTGCTCGATAATAAGCCTGTGCGCCTCTACCCCGCTTTCCGCCAACTCAACCTCGTAACCAGCCTCGGACAGCTGCATTTGCGTGACGCGGCGCACACTGCTGTCGTCGGCGGGAACGAACAGTCCAGCTCTTCAGCAATCCGCGGCTATGGTCGAGCGGGCTCGCGCCTCGATACAGACGGCCAGAACATACACGAATCCGACATTTGAATTTAGGGCGGGACATCAGACTGCGCGGCCTATTGCGACTCCGGGTGTACCGGGGCTTCTGCAGCAGTATGCGGTTGAACAGCCGATTGAAATACCGGCGGAGCGGCGGGCACGCATCCGCGTGGCCCGACTCGATCTTAAGGGAAATGAGCATCAACTTGCGGGAGTTCGCCTCTCTGTAGTTGCTGAGGTGAAACGGGCCTTTTACAACGTGCTGCGTCGCAAAGAGCAGGTGGGCTATGCGAAAGACAATCTCGCGCTCGTCGGTGACCTGCAGCGTCGGGTCAGGGTAGAAGTACAGACTGGGGAAAAGGGCAAACTGGAACTTACCCGTGCCGATGCAGAGGTGGCGCGTGCTCGCGCTGCCGTTAACAGTGCCGAGGTAGAGTTGACGAATGCGCGCTCGGTGCTGAAGGCGGTGATGGGCACGCCATTGGAGGAGAATTTCGAGCCGCAAGGGGGCTTCGGCAGTCAGGTCCAACTGGCATCTTTGAAAGAGTTGCGACAACAGGTGCTTGCCTCTCATCCGGCCCTTGCAGAGGCGAACGCACGCACATCCCAGACGCATGCGAATGTCGAGCACGAGCGCGCGCTCCGTCTGCCGCAGACCCGCTTTTATGGAGAATATGAGAGGCAGCCCGATCTGTCTTTGTTCCGCCTTGGGGTGAACGTACCGTTGCCGCTGTGGGATAAACGCGAAGGCCCCATTGCCGAAGCAACAGCAGAGGTGAATCGTGCGGAAGCGGCAGCCCGTCAACGCAAGCTACAGCTTATGGCCGCCCTGGACCGTGCGTATGACGAATATCAAATCCGCGACCAGCAGGTCGCGAAGGAAATGCCAGCTAGTTCAGCAAAGCCGGACCCGCTAAAGGTGCAAGTTCCTGCCGCCTTGCTTCAGAGCATCAGCATCGGAACCCCGCAGTTGCAGGACATTGTGACCGAGCAGAAGGTGGCGGCTCGCGTGGAGACCGACGCTTCAAGGCTGGCGCGTATTGGCTCTCCGGTCGATGGGCGCATTACTGAGGTTCGGGTCTTCGAGGGGCAGACGGTCGTCAAGGGCCAGGTGTTGGCCATGCTGCACAGCAATGCTCTTTCCGATACACAGTTCGCTTTCATTAAGGCTTTCTCGCGGGAGAAACTGGCCGAGCAGGCGGCGGCGCGCGCTCGTCTGCTGGTGCAGTCCGACGTAATCGGCACCGCCGAATTACAGAAGCGCGAGGCTGAAGTGCTGCAAACGTCTACTGAGGTGGCGGCCTTGCGCGCGCAGTTGCGCGGCCTGGGCATGTCGGACCAGTCTATTTATCAATTGGAGAAACAGCGCAAGCTGAATTCTGACTATCCCATTGTCGCTTCCATCTCAGGCACGGTGATTGAACGCAAAGTGACAGTCGGTCAGGTGGTACAGCCGGGAGGAGAAGCGTTTCTGGTGGCGGATCTTTCCAGTCTCTGGTTGGTGGCAGATGTGCCCGAGGAGCACTCGGCTTCGCTTTACCTGGGCAAAACCGTGGTTGCGACTGTCCCCGCTCTCCCTGGAATTAAGGTGAAAGGCAGTCTCTCGTTTGTGAGTCCCGTGGTCGACCCGCAGACCCGCACTGTACGGGCGCGCATGAATTTGGTGAACGCCCAAGGCACTTTCAAGCCGGACATGCTGGCCTCCATGACTTTTGAGAGCCGTCCGCACAAAGGGCTAACTCTTCCGGCCACGGCGGTGGTGCGGGAAGAGAGTAAGGACCACGTTTTCGTCGAAGTTGGGACGAATGAATTTCGCCTGCGAGAAGTCGAGTTGGACGGGGAAGTGGCGAATCGGCGGGCGGTTGTTAACGGCGTGTCAGCACAAGAAAAAATTGTGCTCGACGGTGCCTTCCACCTCAACAACAAGCGCAAACAGGATCAGCTCCGAGGGGTGCTTAGTGCGCAGTCTCATCGCGGCCGTTCTTCATCAGCGCCTGATCATTGTTGTGGTATCAGTGATCCTGCTGGGCTTCGGCATTAAGGAAACTCTGATTAAGTCCTTCTCTGCTTTCCACAGTGTCATTGTGTAGATTGAGTCAAGAGACTCTGAAGACAATGAGACAGCGGACACTGGCAATGACGACGGGATTTGAGCGGTACAGCAAGAAGACGCGGCGTGCGGCATTTCTGGAAGAGATGGAGCAGGTAGTTCCGTGGAGCTCATTGTGTTCACTGGTGGAACCGCACTATCCCAAAGCTGGCAACGGACGGCGCCCGGTTGGTATCGAGCGCATGCTGCGCATTTATTTCCTTCAACAGTGGTTCAATCTCTCCGACCCGGCGGTGGAGGAAGCACTGTATGACTCGCCGCTCATGCGCAACTTCACCGGGATCGATCTCGGCAACGAACCCGTGCCCGACGAGACCACGGTCTGCAAGTTCCGCCATCTTTTGGAAGAGCATAACCTGGGCGGGGCCATCCTGGAGACGGTGAACGTTCATTTGCAGAGTCGTGGCATCAAGATTACAACCGGCACGATTGTCGATGCGACGATCATTCATGCCCCCAGTTCGACGAAGAACCGCGAGCAGAAACGCGATCCCGAGATGCATCAGACCCGCAAGGGCAAGCAGTGGTACTTCGGGATGAAGGCGCATATCGGTGTGGACAGTAAACATAAGATCGTCCACTCGGCGGTGGTGACCCCGGCCCACGTGGCCGATTGCACCCTCTTGCCGGAGTTGCTGCATGGCGAAGAGACAAAGGTCTGGGGCGATCAGGCCTATCGCGGACAAACCGAAGCGATCCGCGAAGCTGCGCCGCTGGCGCAGGACCTGACCAACCAACGCTATCGCTTTAAGAATCGCATCGATGAAGTACAGAAGGCGAAGAACCGCAACAAGTCACGCGTTCGGTCAAAGGTGGAGCATGTCTTTGGGGTGATCAAACGCAAGTTCGGCTACGTGAAAGTGCGCTACCGGGGAATCCGCAAGAACGCCAATCAGGTATTTACCCTGTGTGCGTTGAGCAATCTGTTTGTCTCGCGCCGCAGATTGTTGTCCACCCACATGGCGTAGTGTCTCCAGACACCGTCTGGAAGCGCGATCAAAGCTCCGGTCACTTAATATTCGGCCCCAATGGCCTGAAAAACCGCCCGCGAAAACCAAGAAATGCCGACAATGGAGTTTCCAACTACCTGTTCAGAGATTCCTTAGGCCACCCATTTGGGCAATCGTATTTAGGTAATGACGGAACTGGTGAGTGGTGATCTTGATGTGGTTTCCATTGGGCTCTTTGAACCCCATGCGATCAAGCATCGACAGCCTGCCGTCGCTTTTGCCTCCGAGTGCGTCATTGACGAAGTCAGTCGCCACCGGCTCGACCATGCAAAGATAGCTGGCGCGAGTTCGATGAAGTTCATTCTTGCGGACGAGTACAAGCGAGTTACTATAGCGCAGTCCCGTTTCTTTATTGACGATAGGAAAGCCCTGTGGCAAGAGAGCCAGAACGCACCGTTCTAGGTCCGCGAATCGGATCGATGGTTTGCCATCCTGAAACAAGATTTCGATCCGATGGAGTTTGCACCAGGAGCGGCCGTCATCGACTCCGATGATCTGTGCCACTTCCTCCGTGGTGAGAGAACTTCTACCCCTTAGATATTCAGTGCCTCGAGGCAAAAAGAGTTGGGTCGGATGGTCCTCGTACCACGTCGCGATCTCACGCGCTGGAGAGCTGACCTCCTTCAGCTTGGTAATGGCGTTGACTACGACGTCGCTCATCCCACTGTACACAGGCTTAATCATCGGCGGCGCTCCCTTTGAAGGCCACCATCGCAGCAGAACACGGGTGTCATTCGCTGTTTGCTGCGTTACTTCACAGTTTGTGGGTAACAGAAGGACTTCACTGATGCGACTGGGGGCCGCAAGGAGAATTGCCACTATCGCAGTGACTATAACATCTCCAGGTTCTACTGCTGCCTGGAAGGCGTTTGGCAGTGCCTCAAGTGCCGCTTCCGACGGCATCTTCTCCGTCCGGCGTTCATCGAACTCCTTGCCAATGCGCTGCGTGTCTGAAGGGCGCGCTAGCGTGTTTCGCCAACGTACAGGAACTGCGGTCAAGCCATTGTCCGACAGGAACCCAGAGAGCAGTTCGAGTTCTCCGCCAATTCGGTATGCGAGTGATTCGTCATACCGCTTCTTAATGACTGCCGCGGCCGTATCCATTACATGCCCGTTGATCCGCTCGACGTCGGCGCTGCCAATCTCCGTTTGAAGAGCTTGGGCGACAGCTTTCAGCGCATACAGGCGCCCGCCGATGAACTTCTTTGGCCGGAGGCCATGCATGTACCTGCAATATGCCTTCGCAAACGCCAGGAACGGTTCGCGCAGCGGGACCTTAGCTTTCTTGTCATCGGAGAAAGCAAAGAAGTTGATACGAGTTCTCTTGTTTCCGCGTGCCTTCACATCCAGGTAGTCAGTTACGTCCCAGACGTTGTCACCGAAGTTCAGATCAGCACCGAACACCTGTAGCTCTCTGCGAGCAGATTCGATGAATCCCTGTAAGTTCTCCCTTCTGGACAAGTCGGGACGCGGTGTAAAAACGGCCACGCTAGCCATTCGTGTCTCCCATCGGTTCGCCCCTCATCTCGGCGCACCTTCTGACCACGTCGGCTACAGCAAGAATCGTGCGGTCATTAATACTGGCAACGCGCTTATCTGCCTGCACGAGGAGTCTGTCTCGTTCCGCGATTAAGAACTCAAGAACTCTTTCGTGTGGGCCATCGGCCCAAGGCTCGAAACTTCGGCAGGTGTAACACGCGACGGGGGCGAGGAGGCCGCAGAACCCAAACTGCCCGCAGTTACCCACCGGTTTTGTTGAATCGAAACGCGGATCCCGGATTCGGCTCGTTGGATCGGTTGCGCGAGTTGCTTGAGACTCGTCCGTGATGATCGTTCCTGCGAACGCCTGGGCCAGAGGAGCGAGTTTCATGGCAACAGCGCGGTCAATACGTTCCATCATTCCCGGTGTTGCTTCGACATAAACGCCCGCATTCTGGGTGTCGGTATGATCGAGAAGCTCAGCGATGACCAGCTCTACATGGCCTTCGTCCGCTGCACGACATGCCAGCGTTCGGCGGAATCGGCTGGCGTTGATGTTGATTGGCTTGCCAGTGCGCTCTGAAAGGATTTGAAGGCGATCCATCGTGTACTCGAACCACTCACGCAAAGATTGGCTGGTTCGGTGGAATTCGAACCCGGCAGGCGCTTCCGAGTCACTACGGACGCTTGGGAAAAGAGGCGCTTGATCTGGGTCGTTCAGAATGCCGACAAATCTACTCCTTACCTCCTGGGCGTATTCGAAAACCACTTTGCCTATCTTGGGTATCAGAGTTCTCTTCTTGAAGCTCGTCCGAGCACGCGCCTCACGCCGCTTTGCCCGGGGGACGGCAACGACGTAAGTCGTCGTCCCCGCACCGTCGTCCATCGCCTGCACATCACATACTTTCATCGCGGCGTACTGGATCGGACGCGGACCAAGCGCAATGAATAGAATCGCGAGAATGTATGCGTCACTTTTGATCCGGCCTGTCTCATAGGCATCAGCTAGCGCGGAACGTATTGCTTGAAGTTCGATGTCCGTAAACCTGCCTTGGTCGGGGTCCATCGTCAGCACAGCGACACCCTTGCGGTTCCCTTTGATCCTGATCGTGTCAAGGTACTTAACGGCGTCGCCGCTTACTCCGGGGATGCGCATCCGGTGCCAACGTCTCAGGAGTCCTGACAGACTGCCGAGATACCACTCGGTTGAACCATTGAGAGTCGATCGATAATTGATCAGGTGCACGCTGTTAATCTCGTCTGCTCTCAGCGTGACTGCGGACGAGAAGTGTTTGAAACGTTCGAACAGGTTGCCAAATGACTGGGTGACAGGTGTTCTGCATACCACGTCAGGGCCAATTTCAGCGCCTGCCGGAGTTTCAGGGGAGCCTCAACTTCTCCGAAGTGCAGTTTGACACCGTTCACGCCGTCGATATATTTCCACAAATCCAGCGAAGGATCGAACTCTACTCCGCTCCTGGTGTTGGCAGTGCAGGGAACCTCCAGGTCCGCTGTTCCAAGCAGGTCCCCTGGGGCTTGCAGGATCATCATTTGTCCTCCGACATTGCCTTCTGCTGAAGCGACAGCGACACTTCTTTGGCTTTCCTACGAACAAAACGCTTCGTGTATATCGCGGCAGAGTTCGAGGTGGGTTTCCAGCCCATCAGCAACGATCTTGTCCTCTTTTCAACTTCGGGATCGACGTTTCGCCCATCAATCTCCTCGGAGAACATGTCGTTCCATGTATGTCGCAGTACATGAGGAGTAAGGGAGCGTGGCAACTCGGGGCACTTCGCGCGTAGGACCCGAAATACTTTATTGAGACCTGAACTGGATAGCGGATCACCAGAATCTGAAACGAACAGAAAATCGTGTTTCTGCGCATTCCGGAGACGGCGACGGTACTTGAGTATGTAGTCGGTGATCTGGCGTTGTAGCAGGTCGGAGATGTCGAGTTTGCGCGCCAACGTCTTAGTACTCGGCTGCTTACGGCGCGGGTCATCGTGTGAATCAGCCTGCCTCACGATGCTAAGGGTGCCTCTTCGGACATCAATGTGCCTGATGCGGATCCCAAGGAGTTCTCCACCTCGTATACCGAGATGAAAGAAGACATTCCAGATGAGGTGATTCCTGAACCGAACATGCTCGCTCTTCCAGGGATTGTCTCGGGACTGCGGGGCAAACAATGATGTTAGACGCTGGACAACGTCGGGAGCCAATCCCTCCCGTGGTTCAGTTCGCTCACTGCTGGTCGGCGGAATCCTGGCATTGATTGTGTCGAGCGTAAGGCGTCCACGCTGTTCCAATAAGGATGAATGAGAATAGTTCGTCGCCAGAAGTTTGCCCTTTACCAGCCATTCAAGGTATCTCCTGATTGTCCTGAGCCTCGTTCCGCAGACCTCCGATGTGACGATCGAGTTCTTCCCAGTGCGGTTTTTCAGGTCTTTCCTGCAGGCGCGCACCAGTGCTTCGATCTCGCCAAGCTCAAGCAACGAGCCATTTTCGAGTCGCGCAGAGATCTCAATCCCATGCTCATCGAGAAAGCTGTGGAATACCGAGAGCGCCCCAAGAACGTTTGCAATGGTGTTTGAAGCGCGATGCCGGTTGCGGACTTCCGCCATTGCAAACACTGTAGGTCCGTGCAACGGAACTCCAGCACCGGTTACAAGCATGGGGAATCGCTCGCCGGACTTGAACACCACTGTTTTTAGGTGGTAATTGGTCACGTTGTTTACGCTCAATATGAGGTATATCCTTCACGACGCTTATCGTAAGTGACACAGCTCACCGTAAACAGTGAGTAGCACGAAGCAAAGATGCCATGCGCCGATCTAGGCGATGAGGGATTCTTGAGTGTGAGAAGGTTTAATGACCGAATGCCTGTGACGACCGGGGTGCTTCGGAACAGCAAAAATCGCGGCGCGCGAAAGCTGTGGAAAAGCCACAAGGTGGAAAACTCAACTACAGAGTTTCCCACCTCGCTTGGAAAACACTTCGTGTTTCCCACTTTCCCACAGCTACGACGGCTACTGGTTCGTCACTCTTGTTTACAAGAGTATGGTAGGTAAAAACTAAAAGGGGATATCGTCGTCCGTGATTTCGGTTCCGTGCGAGGGAGCTGAATCGAAATCGTTGTTGGGACAGCTCTGGTCGAAGTTGTTGCTGCGGGAGGAGCGTCCGCCACCGTAGCTGCTGCCATCCTCACGTCCGCCACCCAACAGGACCAGATCGTTGGCATTAATGTAAGTCTGGTAGCGCTTCTGGCCGGTCTGCTTGTCGTCCCAGCTATCGGTGCGCAGGCTGCCTTCGATGTAGACGGTTCGGCCCTTCTTGAGGTATTCACTGGCGATCTCGGCGAGGCGCGCCCAGCAGGTGATGTTGTGCCATTCGGTTCTATCTTGCCAGTTGCCGTCTTTGTCTTTGAAGCGGTCACTGGTAGCCAGAGTGAATTTCGCTACGGCAGTGCCGCCGCTCGTATGTTTTAATTCGGGATCTTTGCCCAGATTTCCAACCAAAATGACTTTATTAACGCTTTTCGCCATATTTCCGCCTTGTTATCGTCGTTCATTCAGATTCGGTTCGCAGACAGCAAGTATAAAGCCTGCGGGCGGTGGTGGAGTATACGGAACAGACGCCCACAGCAGGGAACTCGGTCTCAAATTTAGGCAAGTTGCCGCAATGCTTGAGATTAGATCATCACAGGCCGTTATCTGAATTACGAGAACGCTGCGGCAGACCCTTCCGCTGGGCATTCGGGCAAGCATCGGAAAAAGGCTCTGACACATCTACATACGCGGAAGGTGTCATGGTGAGCTGCGACCGGGAATTTGACTTTGACTTCATAGTTATCGGCTCCGGATTTGGGGGGAGTGTTTCCGCTCACCGATTGGCGGAAAAAGGTTATTCGGTCGCAGTCATGGAGATGGGCAGGCGCTGGGCACCGGGTAATTTTCCTCGTTCCAACTGGTCCCTGAATCGCTGGTTCTGGCGTCCGGAACTTGCATTGCGCGGCTTCTTCAATATGCGTTTTTTTAGGCACGTCACCATCCTGTATGGATGTGCCGTTGGTGGGGGATCGATTACCTACGCCAGCACGCTGCTTCGTCCTCCGGACAAGGTTTGGGATATGGGATCGTGGGCGGGGCTGTCGTGCTGGAAGTCAGAGATGCCGAAGCACTACGACACTGCTTCGCGAATGCTCGGGGTTACCAGGAACAACATTCTCGGTCCGGCTGACCACCTGCTTAAGAAAGCGGCCGAGGCCGTCGGCATGGGACACACTTTCTATCAAACCAGCGTAGGGATCTTCGAAGATCCGGAAGGCGGCCCCGGCGGTCGGACTGTACCCGATCCATTCTTTGGAGGAGAAGGCCCCGACCGAACCACTTGCAACGGGTGCGGTGGCTGCATGATGGGCTGCCGGAACGGCGCAAAGAACACGCTCGATCAGAACTATCTTTACTTTGCCGAAAAAAACGGTGCGCAAATATTTCCTGAAACAAAGGTGGTAGACGTCAAACCGCTCAAGGGCGCTGCCGATGGAGGCGAGGGGTACGAAGTGCGTACCGTTAACTCGCTGGCCTGGATGAGGAAGCGGTCAAAGCTGTTCACCTGCCGAAGCGTTGTCTTCGCGGCTTCATCTCTGGGCACCACCGAACTGCTATTCCGCCTGAAGGACAAAGGTTCGCTCACCGCCATCAGCGATCAGCTTGGCAAACACATCCGCACAAACTCCGAATCGCTGATCGGAGTTCGAGTCGCGGGCAGTCGTGAGGATCTATCGAAGGGCGTTGCGATCGGCTCCGGAATTTACATTGACGAAAATACCCATGTGGAGGCGGTACGATACCCGGACGGATCGGACGCGATGTCTTTCCTGTCAACAATCCTTACGGGAGGTCGCCCCGGTTTCGGTCGCATCTCGCTCTGGGCCAGAAATCTCAGTGTATCGTTGATACGTCATCCGCTGAAAACTCTACGCATTCTCCAGCCGTTTGGATGGGCGCGGGAGTGTGTCATTCTGCTTTGTATGCAGGCGCTCGACAGCCACATCGATATGTGCTGGGTACGCCCGTGGTTTTGGCCTTTCCGCAAGTTTCTCGTCAGTCGCGGTACGAAGGTTCCAACCTTCATTCCGAAGGCGAATGAATTCGCGCAGATCTTCGCGCGCATAGCAGGCGGAACTGCTATGAGTATGCTTCCTGAGATTCTTTTTGATGTTCCCGGTACGGCGCATTGTCTGGGAGGCTGCGTGATCGGCGACTCTCCTGCAAACGGCGTGGTTGACTCGCAGCACCGCGTTTTCGGTTACAAGAACATGTACGTTTGCGATGGCTCAGTCATTTCGGCAAATCTCGGAGTCAATCCGAGCCTAACAATCACGGCACTTGCTGAGCGCGCGATGACGTTCATCCCCAGGGCTGCATGATATAAATCACGATAAGATAGTGATATTAGCCATGGCTCGATGCTTGTATCTTTAGCTCGCGGTCGCGGGCATGGTCGTTTTCAGGAGAACCCATGAGCGCAACTCCTCGTTCCGGGGCGGGCCAATGTCTGCCGCGTCTTATTTTTTGGGAAGTTACCAAAGGCTGTAATCTCCGTTGCATACACTGTCGCGCTACGGCCACCGAGCTTGCGTCTCCGCTTGACCTGCCTACTGATAAGGCCTTGAACATAATCGATCAGATTTCGGCATTTGCAAATCCTATTCTGGTGCTCTCCGGCGGTGAACCGCTTTACCGTCGGGATATCTTCCAGCTCGCAAGGTATGCGACCGATAAAGGCCTGCGCGTTGCGCTTGCCACAAATGGCACCCTGGTTACCAGGGAAATCGCGCAGAAGATCGTGGATGCCGGGGTGAAGCGCGTTTCCATCTCGCTCGATGGCGCTGACGCCGAGACACATGACAGCTTCCGGGGAATTCCGGGAGCGTTCGATGCCGCGATTAAGGGCTTCAAGAATCTGAAAGAGCTCGGCATGCCTGTGCAGATTAATATGACCATCGCACGACACAATGCGGCTCAGCTTCCCGACGTACTGAACATGGTGCGCGGACTCGGTGCGGATGCTCTGCATACGTTTCTTCTTGTTCCTGTCGGATGCGGCGTAGATATTGCCGAATCACAGATGGTTCCACCCGAGGAATACGAGCGCATTCTGAACTGGTTTTACGATCAGTCTGTCGTGGGCGGCATTGAACTCAAGGCTACCTGTGCTCCCCATTATTTCCGGGTGGTGCGTCAGCGCCGCGCCCAGGAACGCAAGCAGGAGGGCTCTGGCGCCTATGCTGCTGAAGGCAAGCCCGCCATTGGCGCCATGGAAATGACCATGCCCGGGTCTGCCGGTGTGGCCTTCAAGACTGATTATGAGAAGTTTGGCCGAAGTGGAATCCGCCACGACGGAATACCTCACTCGCACGGTCATCCGGGCGGAGACCCCAGCGCAATGAATGCAATGACCAAGGGCTGTCTTGCCGGAACGGGTGTCTGTTTCCTTTCGTTTGAAGGCGAAGTTTTTCCCTGTGGCTACCTTCCCGTCGCGGCTGGCGATCTGCGCAAGCAGTCATTCGCGGAAGTTTGGAACGATTCAAAGGTCTTCGCCGATCTTCGCGATACGGAAAAGCTGGAAGGCAAGTGTGGCTGTTGCGAGTTTCGCAATGTTTGCATGGGGTGCAGGGCGCGCGCTTATGCCGCAAGCGGCAATTACATGGCCGAAGAACCTTTCTGTGTTTATCAGCCAAAGTCGATGATGCCCAAAAAATAGCGTCAAATCATCGCATCCGGTTATGAAAAGTAAACGGCGTGGGGATGGCCCACGCCGTTATTGTTGACTGTCACTTTCACATCATTGCTTGGCGTTGGCTTCCGGTCCAGGAATAGTTATATCGATCGGTGTTACCGGACCGAGTGCGGCGAGTTGCTTTTCAAACTCGCTGGTGTTGCCCACCACCAGCACCTTGAGTTGTTCCCTGTGCAGGTACTTGTTTGCTACACGGAGAACATCGGCAGCCGTCACCTTCTCCACGCCTGCTCGATACCGTTCGAGAAAGTCCTTCGGGTACCCGTAAAACTCGTAGGTTTCCTGCTCGCGCAGAACCTTGGCGGGAGTGTCGAAGTTGAATATGAACGAATTCAGGATAGCGTCCTTTGCTCGTTTCATTTCCGTCTCGCTCGGCGCATCCTTCTTCATCAGGTCCACCTGTTCCCAGAGGGCCTTGATCGCGTCCGCGGTGGTCGCGGTTTTGGTGCCGATATCCAGCACCGTGAGCCCGGGATGATCCCACTCGCTGCCAACTCCTCCGCCGACTGCGTAGGCAAGCCCCGCTTTCGTGCGCAGATTAGTGAACAATCGCGAGGAAAATCCTCCGCCGAAAATTTCGTTCATTACCTGCAGCGCGAAGTAGTCCGGATTTCTGCGCTCGATTCCCAGCGAGATCATGCGTACCTCGCTCTGGTTTACGTCGTTCTTGTCAACAACGTAGATTCCGGGCTTTTCCGGCGCGATTGTAACCTTTGATTCGCCTACTTTTTCGCCCTTCGGCCAGGCATCGAAGTACTTGCGCAGCGCTGCTTCCATCTCCTTTGAATCGAAGTCGCCCACAACTCCAAAAATGATGTTGTTTGGTGCAACGTGCTTTTTGTGCCATTGAAGGAGATCTTCGCGCGTAACCTTCGCTACGGTGGCGTACTCGGGAATTCGCGCGTATGCGCTTTGTTTTCCGTATCCGAGTATGTCGGTCTGGATCGACGCGATTTCTCCGGTTTCGTCGTTTCGGCGCGAGATGCTGCTATACATCTGCTTCTTTTCGAGTGTCAGTTTGTCCTCGCGGAAGGCAGGACGGCGTAGCAGGTCCACAAGAATCCCGAGAACGTCATTGAAGTCGGCTTTGAGGCAGTTGAAGCTTATGCTCGTGTTTGCTTCGGCGCCGCTGGTTTCTACTTTGGCTGCGCGCGCCTCCAGGAAGTCGTCGAGCTGATCGCCTGAGAGTTTATCTGTTCCGCCGGTGCGCCAAGTGGCGCCATATATTTCCACCAGGCCTGTCTTTTCCGCGGGCTCGGAATCAGACCCCCCGCGAATCAGTGCCGAGCCGGAGATAAGAGGCAGTTCGTGATTTTCAGTCAAAAACACTATCATCCCGTTCGACAAAACCAGCCGCTTCGGCTGCTTGGGTTTAAAGGGCGGCAACTCGGGAATCGCAATCTGCTTCCAGTGTGTCGCAACTCCAGTGCTTGTAGCCGGAGCCGCTTTCTGCGCCTGCCCGGAACCCAGCAACAGCGCGGTACTCATCACCGCCATCAGAATTTTCGTCTTCATCGCTGTGCTCCCTTCGCGCTGTTGGTTTCGAGAATTCCAATTGTGCGGTTGCTATCAACAAAGATTTGATTGGCAACGCGTTTTACGTCGTCGTTGGTCACGGCGTCAATCTTGTCAATCCGGCGGAATAACTCGCGCCAGTCGCCGTACTTTAACTGGTTTTCCGCCAGCTTCATAGCGAGTCCCTGGTTGTTTGCAAGACCGCGTATCAGATTTGCCTTGGCGCGCGTCTTTACCATCTTCAATTCGTCAGGACTCACTCCATCGGATTTCAACTTTCCGACCGCTTCATTGATCGCATTGCCCACTTGGGCAGCGCTGTGCCCCTGTGAAGGCACCGCATAGAAGGCGTAAAGATTGCTGTACTTATTTCCCGGGAATCCGCTGAAGCCCGCCGCAGTCATTGCAATCTTCCTGTCGCGGACCAGGGTGCGATAGAGCCGGGAGGTACGGCCTTCGCTCATCACGCTGCTGATGACGGAGTAGACGACGTCATCCTTGTCGCGGTAGCTTGGTCTAAGATAGCCCTCGATGTAGAAAGGCTGCGACGGGTCGTGAAGCAAAACGGTACGCTGCGAGCTTTGCTTCGTTTGCTCCGTAACGTATTCCTCCGGCTTCGGGCCGGATGGAATGCGTCCAAAATATTTCTCCACGATGGCAAACGTCTTCTCAAAATCGAGATCTCCCACGACTGCCACGACCATGTTGCTGGGCACGTAGTAGGTGCTGAAGAAGTTTGCTGCGTCTGTTGCGGAGAAGTGATTCAAGTCGCTCATGTAGCCAATGCCCGGACGGTGGTAGGGGCTGCCGTCGTAAGCCACAGAGAGAAACTGCTCGATCAGTCTTCCCGTGGGCGAGGAATCCGTGCGCATGCGCCGTTCCTCCATCACCACGTCGCGTTCCTTGTAGAACTCGCGCATCACCGGATGCAGGAATCGCTCCGACTCAAGGTAGGCCCAGAGTTCAACGCGGTTGGCTGGAAGTGAATAGTAATAACGCGTGCTGTCCAGCCCCGTTGAAGCGTTCAGGCCCACTCCGCCATTACGCTCGATGATCTCGCCGAACTCGTTCTTTATCACATACTGGTCAGCTTCTTCGCGAGCCTTTTCCCATTCTGCCTTCAACTCCGCAACCTTCTTATCATCGCGGTTTACGCGGTTGTTCTCGCGGTCGTATGCGGCGTAGGCTGTTTCAACTTTCGCGAGAGCCGCTTTTTCGGCGGTGATGTTAGTGGTGCCAATGTTGTTGGTACCCTTAAAGGCCATGTGTTCCATCATGTGCGCCAGTCCCGTTTTACCTTTGGGATCCTGCGCGTCGCCCGCATCCACCATTGTGTAGAACGAGAAAACTGGCGCTTCTGGTCGGTTTAACAGCAGGATGGTTAAACCGTTTGGAAGAACTTTGATATGCACCCTTTTTTCAAACGATGCTAAGTCCTGAGCAAATGCTATCTGCAAGGCGCAGAACAGCATTAGTAGAGGAAGGTAGGCTCGCAGCCGTCTCATCGTGCCTCCAGGGAAGTTTCTAAGCTTCCGAATTCACGAGTTTACAATCCGCCAATAGCACGTGTCGAATGCCCAGCTCAGGTATTCAAACGTCGAAGAGACGGTAGGGAGTGGTAACTCCGGAAGCCTGCAAAATTGGAAGCGCAACGTTATGTACAGGGATTCCTCCCGTGGTTTTTCCATCGGGAGAGCCGTGGTGCGCGTGTCCGTGCAGCATAAGATTTGCGCCGTGCCGATCAACGACCTCAGAAAGACGTGAATTTCCGAGGTACGGATATATTTCGAGCGGTTCACCCTGAACCGTGGCGCTGATCGGGGCATAGTGTACGACGACAACGCGGCGTTCAGTTCGCAGTTGCGACATTGCTCGCTCAAGCTTCATGGCTTCGTCAACAGACACCTGTACGAAGCTCTTCACCTCAGGTTCACCGAACGCAGTCAATGTGCCGCGCCCGAAACCTCCAAGAAATCCCTTTGTACCGGCAAAGCCCACGCCAGCCCGCTCATAGCCGCTGCCGTCGAGCACTTTGATTCCTTCGCCAGTCATCATTTTGTGGAGTTCATCTTGCTGTCCACTCTCAAAATCGTGATTTCCAAGAACTGCAACGATCGGTATACGCAGCCGCACCAGCATTGTCAGCAGGGAATCCATTTCGGAGATTCGTCCGTAGTTGGTAAGGTCGCCAGCGAGTACCAATACATCGGCATCATCGCGCACTCGCATCATCGGCTCGCGAATTTTGTCGTAGCTTTGCGGAGTGTAGTGGAGATCTGCAACGGCCGCGATCCTCATATGTCTTCCTCGGTTGTCATTCAGTTATATCTCGTTTCTACTTCGTGACAGATTCCTCCGGCTTCTCAATAAGCGATTCAGATCTGTCATGCCCCACTCATCTACATCTATGGCAAACATCTTTTCGTCTATAAGGCTTCCCCTGAACGCTGCGCTGGGATCGGGATGGTCGAGTTCAGCATGCAAGCGCGAAAGCAGGTCACTCCACAGTGCGCGAGGAACGAACGCGGAATGACCTGGATAGACATACTGGTATAGCACCAGCGCCCAGAGCAATACCATCCAGTGTTCGCCAATGAGACTCAAAATGCGCTCCCAGTCGAGTTTCCCGACTGTACCGTGGATAATATGCGTTATGTCCGCACCATCAAAGCGCTCGCGACGAGTCACGAATAGTTTCGATGCGATCAGTTCTTCGGGGGCTAAAACCTTGACCTTGACTCCGAGTACTTCGGCATCTGTCGCGCGCTCGAACCAGTCGTGCTGCACGAAAAGTACACCGTTACTCATGCCCGTGATGAGATCAACGAAGTAGTTTCCACGTCGAGCTTTGCAGAGCCATACTGCATCGCATATCTCCGTTTCAAAGCCTTCGGCTCCGAGCAATCCTAGAGCTTGGGGAATGTCTTCGTGGGTGATGAATAGATCAAGGTCCTTAGTATCTCTCCAAATTCCGGTGTGCTCATGAAGTGCAAAAGCGCCGCTCACGGCAAATGGAATGTGATGAGCGATAAAGAGATTAAGAACCTGGAGGAACATACTTCGTTGCTCCGGGGCAAACTCCGGGGGCGTCGAACTGCTTACTGGCAGCGCTCTCTCTTCGCTTTGAGGCACCGGGGATTAGATGTTGAATAAGGCACGCCAGTTGTGCTCAGGGCGGGACCAATTTCAGCTTAGTAGAGGCTGGGCTCACCTTGTGGACGAGTTTTCCAGCGCCGGTGTACCCACAGCCACTGATCGGGATAAGCGCGCACAATTTTCTCGATTGCCGCCGTGTAGTTCTGAGTGTTGGTCACAGCATCGACATCGTCGTCTCCGGTAAGCACGGTGGGAATAGCAGGCTCAAAGCGGATGCGGTACTTGCCCAGTGCTTCATCCCAAATCGTGAAGGCAGGGAGTACGGCGGCTCCGGTGTGCATGGCGACGCGGGCGATTCCACCGGCTGTGCAGGCGGGAACCCCGAAGTAGTTTACGAATACTCCCTGGGGTGGCGTCATGTTGGTGTCCATTAGCGCCCCTACGGTTTCGCCGCGCTTCATGGCTGCGAGCAGGCCGCGGGCGTAGCGAGCCTTGTCGTGGGTCTTGTTGCCATGCTGTGTCCGCAACTGGCGAACCCACCGGTCGAGAAGTGGATTGTCGAGATCGCGCACGACAATATTGAGCCAGTGGCCATGCATCGAATGTACGAAGGAGCCGATCTCCCATCCGCCTATGTGGGCCGTCAGAAAGAGCACGCCCTTACCTCTGTCCCGCGCAGCTATGTAGTTTTCCAGCCCGTCATAGACAGCGATGCGGTCCACCGTTTCCAGCCTGTATTCGGGGAACTTCGGAACTTCCGATAGGAGACGTCCGAGCGAGAGATATTCGCCTTTCAGAATCCGCTTGCGCTCATCCAGCGATTTTTCAGGGAAGGCCAATTCGAGGTTTCGCAGGCCGACTCGCCGCAGGCGCGGATGAGCCCAATACAACAGAATACCGATTCCATAGCCAATGGCGCGCGCCACCGGACGCGGCAACCATCGCAGCGTCTGTGCAATGAGCCACACAGCGAGGTATTCCAGCCAAAAACGCATGGGTAGAAAACGACCGTATCAAATCGTAAGTTGCAAGGTCAACCGATTCGACAGAGGGGCGGGGATGGAAGCATCGCCTCGCCAGTATATTGGCGGCCAACCGTCACAATAGCACTAATCCCCACTCCGGAATCCTAGACGGCAGGGTACCGGAGTGGGGATGGGGGTTCAATTTTCTGTCTGTTGTCTAAGGATGCGAAGACTATGTTCCGGCGTATTTCACAAGCGTGTTATGCCAGACCACTGCCTCTTTGGGCGATCCAACGTTGCCTCGCAGAATAGTATTGAAAGGGACCATACGACCATAGAATTCGCGAGTATCCTCTTGGTGTTGGGAGACAACGGCGCCGTTCAATGAGATTCCGATGAAGGCACCGCGTGTGCGGGAATAGGTGAGGACTTGTGCCCGCATCTTCCAGTCGGTGGAGGCATCGGCGTGGCGACCTACAGGACCGGCGGCAACACTGGCGTCGGTTCCAAGCTTGAATTTGCTTGCGAGCAGCTTGTTCATGCCTTCGTCGTTCATGATGAGCATCACGATGTCGGCAGCCTGGCCGCCAATCTGGAGGCCAAAACTTCCGCCTTTGAGAGAGAAGAAGGCAGGCCCGCTCCAGCCTTTTTCAGTGCGGCAACTGGCAACGCCCTTGCCATAGGCCCCGCCGAATCCAAAGGCAGCTTTGAACATATTGGGGATTACGGCCACGCACTTAGCTTTTGAGAACACATCATCAGGGATGCCGCTGTCAGGGGCAGCCATGATCTCACGGATCACAGTGGCGCCGGACTGGAGACGCTCAATGTCATCTTCCCGGCTGCTCGCCATACTCGCAGTGGACGCGAGGAGCACGACGAGGGCAATCAGAATTTTTTTCATGCAGTTTCCTTGAATCGAGATTGGAGCCCTAAGGCCGCATGATAAACCCTTGCTGATTCAAATTGTTCAATGCGCGATTGAGTTGTTAAGAAAACGAACGCCGAGTAAGGCTATCTCTCAGAGCACGTTCAATTTCAATGCCAACCCTTGCCGTCAGCCGTTTGTGACCAGCGAGTGTGTAATCGCGTGAACCGAAAGGGCGATGCGGTTCTGTACGCCCACCTTTCGCATGAGTTTGGCAACGTGCGCTTTTACCGTGCGCTCTTCGATGCCAAGCGCGGCACCGATCTCTTTGTTCGAGCGCCCGGCAACCAGCAGTTCGAGAACCTCTTTTTCGCGATCGGTGAAGGTAACACGACCGGCGGGAAAAATTCTTCCCGGCGAAGAAGTAACGCGCTCTATAAAGGTGGAGAGTACGCGGCGCGGAGCCCAGACTGATCCTTGATTGACGATGCGAATAGCCATCGCAAATTCATTGGGGCTGGCGGCTTCATCGACATAGCCCTTAGCACCGGCGGCGAGAGCCTTCAAAATCATCTCATCGTCGGCGCCGGCTCCGGTTACGAGTATACGCAAGTCAGGGCGAGTCGCTTTGAGTCCGGCCATTAAATCGAAGAGATTCTGATTGCCGCGGCTTCCAAGAAGTATGAGATCGGCGTCGGCATTGCGGGCAATGTCGCTGGCCGAAGCCGAAACCAGTTCCATGTCAGGCTCTGAATCAAAGAGGGCGCGGAATCCGATGAAGCGGAGCGGGTCGCTCTCCAAGACAGCAATTTTAACTTTCTTTAATTGCTCGGGCCGAGATTCAGGGGTTTCCGCAGCTTTCTTCTTTGCGGAAGCCGGAGAAGGGGGCTTTGATTCAGAAACATGCACCATCCCGTAAGCATACTTAGCTTTTCAGGAAAAAACATAGAAAAGTGAAAAAAGACAGTGTACGCGGGGACACGGCCTAATGGCCATACCCTAGATGGTCTGCGAATACCGGGGTCGTCGACAAATTTGGTCCTGGTCCAGTGCAACCATGCTCTTCGTCTGGCCCGACCCCCCTGTGTCAATACCTAGGGGGAATCTCGCAAATTCTTAAGTGCTCCTGCGCATTCCAGTGCGGACGAAGGTGGAGCACACTTTTCATAACCTGAGAGGCAATTTGGGAGACCACGCCCTCACTGAGCAGGATTCATTGGTGGAATACAGCCCAGGGGAGGGTGGATGTCCAGGAATACTGGCCGTGAGTAAGCAAGCTTCGCGGCCTTTTCTTCCTTTCGCATTGTTCCGGGTATTCGCTTGTCCAGTAGGAAATATGACGCGCCAAAAAGTATTCGCCGGATTTCTACTGTTCTTCCTTTTGCCTGCAGTTGGTTTCGCTGCACAGGCGCAAAGCCGCTCGGACAAAATCCAAAGCATTGAATTGCAGTACCTCGCAGCGACAACCCCAGCGCAGCGCAAACAGTTTGTCAATGAATTGAAATCACTAAACATTCTTAGTGAAGACGCAGCAGCGTTGAATAGAGCCGTATCAGCCATGTTGCCCGCAGCGGATTCCGTCGAAGAAGCGGAAGAGCTTCTGAGGATCGGCGCGGCTAATCCAGTCGGACGGATGGAGAGCGCGAGCAACTTGTCCTCGGATACCGATTTTCTGGTTAATGCACAGCGCGCGGCCCTGGCGGCACACCGTGCAATTGGAGAAGTGGAAGCTCTGGCTGATATCCGGATTGACCATTTGAGGAAAGACAGTCTGGGACGCGACGGCCTGGTTTCCGCGCACGTACAGCAGATATGGCGAATCAACAGCGTGCATGGCGCAAAGATCTTTTCGCTGCGGAGTGTCATGTATTCATCAATGGCCGAAACGCTGTACATGGTACATGCCCGGGTGTTGAAGAACGATGGACGCGAGCTGGAAGCAAAAATTTCAGCAGACCTGCCAGTGCTGGAGCGAAGCACGTCGATGTACTTCGACTCGCGCACGCGCGATCTGTATTTTCCGCAACTTGACCCCGGCGATCTGGTGGAAATCGAGTACCACCTGTTGCCAGCCTCGGACCTGAATCCGTGGGCTGGTTACTATGCGCGCATGGACCTCTTTCGTGATTCCTTCCCGACCCGATTGCGGCGGCGGGTGGTTGTTGCGCCGAGCACGATGAAGCTTTTTGCGGTGGAGCACAGATTGCGTCCGGCAGTGGTTCGGCAAAGGAACGGTGAGACCACGCGCATCTGGGAGGCCCGCGATATAGACGCGCAGGCTTTCGAGGCGCTTACACCAGGAGCAAGTGCCAGTTCGCCGTATCTGCATATATCGACTATCGGTTCGATCGAGGAATTTGGCCGCTGGTACAGTTCTCTGCTGGAACCCGGCCTTCAGCTGACTGAAAATCTTCGGGCGATTGCAAATAAGATCCTGGAAAGCGACCTGACCACATGGGGCAAAGTACAGGCGGTTTATGAGACTGTTCAGCGCAGCACCAAATACATAGCCTTCGAATTTGGTGTTCATAGCTACCAGCCTTATGCGGTGGCGAAGGTGGACCGGCGCGGCTTTGGCGACTGCAAGGACAAGGCCGCAATGATTGTAGCCTTGTTGCGAGCGGTAGGTGTTCCAGCCGAATTCGCGATGGTGCGCACGCGTTCGGCGGGCGAGGTGGTCCCCGAAGCCTACTCAGTGCAACTGTTCAATCATGCCGTGGCATATGTTCCGGCGTTGGATCTTTATCTGGACGGTACGGCAGACTATGCCGCCTTGGGAGAGTTGCCGCCCGATGATCAGGGTGGACAGGCGATGACTGTGGATGCCCGGGGAAACGCTACACGGCGCACCATTACGTTTGCCTCTCCGGAGGCCAACCGCGTGAGCCGTGAAATACACGCACATCTGGCTCCCGACGGCAGAGTTGAATTTCAGTCGCGAACGAAATACGAGGGGTACTTTGCGGCCGAGCAGCGGCGAACCCTGGAATCGAACGATCTGGCTGGGAGCTATCGTGCAACTTTGGCTCAGTTCTATCCCACGGTGAAGATCGCACACGCAGTCGCCGAGGGGACGGCCCGGGCTTCGCGCGAAGTGGAATTAAAGATCGACGGATCGATTGATGTGGTGCATGGCGGGCGGGAGATAACGTTGCGCAGTTCTCTGAACGCGGCGGGTTTGACGAACAAGTATGCGCCAGAACGCCTGCGAAAAAATCCCGTGCTGGTGCCAGTGATTCCGAGCGAACACGAGGTGTTCGACTACGACCTGCCGGAAGGTGCAGAAGTCGCCCTGCCGCCCGATACGAAACTGGAAACAGCCTTCGGAAAGATCGAGGTTACCTACAGTCGGCAGGCAAGCAAGCTGAGAGTGGAGACCTATAGGGAACTGGCTCCTCTTACGGTGGCTGCTTCGGACTATGCTGCATTCCGTGCATTCTGCAATGCGGCAGACAAAGCCCTGCAACGCGAGGTCAAAGTTGTGTTGCCATGAGAATTGTGCGCTGGGTGTGCGTTGTAACTCTGTTGGTACTGGACGCTGGATTGACGGCCCAGACGGCAACAAGGCCAGCTACGCACTCTGAAGCGTTATCTGCCGCTGCAAACGTGGGCGAGACCGAGCTGCTGGATGCATCGCGCGAGGCTGGATTGCTTACGGAATGGCATTTGGATGGACGCTTCGGTCATGGGAAGCGGAAGGATTTCGCCCGCCGATTCACGCCAGAGCGCGAAGCGATGAAACAGGCAACGCGTAGCGGTCCGGAAACACAGTATGAATTGATCTTTCCGGACGGCAAATTTTCTCTGCCGAAAAATCTCGCTTCGCAGAAGGGCGTGTTTTATGCCAGTTCAAGGACTTACCTGGACAACGACGGAGATTGGATTTTGTATCTGGAGAGCGGAGGAGAGGCAGAGGTCTTCGTCGATGGCCAGCTGGTACTTACACGGGACCTGAATGCGAGTGGAGTGCTCCGCGCAAAGTTTCACGCGAATAGCGGCTACCATTCTGTGATGGTGAAATTTACGGCTCGGGCAGCGCCGTTCCGGGTCGCGATTCTTCCGCCGAACTCGGGTTCTAGGCGGAAAAACAACACTCCTTACGTGCAGGGTTCGGCATCGGACGAAATGTTGGCTGCTCTGAGAGGGATCAGCTAACCGAGTCTTTCATGCAATTGCATGCGGCCAGCGCTCCTGCGCTGTGACTCTTCGAACTTCTCACTGATGCGGTTAAGAGCGTCAAAAATTTGGGACGCCCGATTCACATACGCTGGAGCGCTCTCCCATACGGTCTCAAAGTGATCGGGATATTCACTGGCGAGCAGGGCCAGACCTCCGGCGATGGATGCCAGGCCCAGATTGCGGCGTCCAGAGAGGGCCAGCATCGCACCAGCTCCAACAGCAGTGCATACAAAAGCTTTCTTCCATTTCTGCATGATTCCTCCTGCGGTGAATGAATCCGCGTCCTCGTACGACAGCCTTCAGTATAAGCCAACTCCGTCCGGCTCAGGCGCTGCGCCTGGATGGGCCAGCATCGGCGCGCTTACTTGCCGGTTGGGCGGTCTTGCGTGTTGCAGTGCTTCTGGATTTGTGCGTCACGCTCTCCATTGCAGCAATTTCAGGCAACTGCTGATACAGGGAGAGAAGCGGTGTGAACAAGTCGCCGTGATGCTCCACACGCTGCAGAACCTGCGGAGCCGTAAATTCGAGGCTTGCCGGATCTTCGGATTCCAGGCAGCGACCGATTTCCGCCCAGGATACCGGAGTAGAAACGGTGGGTTGCGGACGGGCGCGCAGTGAATATACACAGACAGTCGTCTTGTGTTCGTCGTTTTGGCTCCAATCAACCAGAACCTTGCCATCGCGGTTTGATCTCATGCTGCTGACGATTAAGGAAGGGTGTTTGCGCTCGAGGCTCAGGGCTAGTTCCCGAGCGAACAGCTTGGTCTCGTCGTAGCTCACACCGGAGTTCAAAGGGATATAAACGTGTAATCCTTTGGAGCCGGAGGTTTTGACAAAGCTGCGCAACCCAGAACGTGCGAATAAATCACGCACCCAGAGTGCCACCTTGCAGCATTGAACTATGTTTGCAGGAGCGCCGGGATCGAGATCGAAGACGATGAATGATGGGTGTGAAATTGCTGAGGCCGAAGACAGGGAAGTGTGCAGTTCCAGAGAAGCGAGATTGGCTAACCAGATAAGGGTCGGAAGGTTTTGGACAACGCAGTATTCCATCCAGCGGTGGTTGCCTTCGCTCCAAATGGGAGCGGTCGTGACCCATTCAGGCCGATGTCTTGGACAGTTTTTTACGTAAAACTGTATTTCGGAAACTCCATTCGGATATCGCTTAACTGTCAGTGGGCGTCCAGCGAGATGCGGCAGGAGTGCAGGCGCGATCCGCATATAGTAATCAATGACCTGCCGCTTGGTGAAGCCGGAATCAGGGTAGAGGACTTTGTCGAAGTTGCTGAGGCGAAGCCTTCGGCCCTCAATATCCCAGGTAGTTTCGCAGCGTGCCATCCGAAATTTTAGATGCCGGTGAAAATGGAGTGTAAGTATCTCTCGAAAGAGATTGTGGGGAGTGATAAAACGGACAAATGAGATCGACTGAATTGGCGGGACGGATCGGCGCAGTTTGTGAAGGCGGCGATGTTGAACTGAACTGGATTGCGAGCTTTGCCGGAGCAACTGCGCAGAGCCTGGTATTTGTGGAGCATGAGCGCTTTTTGGAAGACGCACTGGCCTCTCAGGCCGGAGCAATGATCGTTCCGGCGGATGCGGAGATTGCGGACTCCAGAGGAAAAGTGCTCCTGCGGTCCAGGAACCCGCGGTTGGCATTTGCCCTTGCTGCGGAAGAACTGAAGCGCAGCGCGTCCTGCCCGGGACGCGTGGACGCGTCGGCCATCGTGGATTCTTCAGCGGACGTGCATCCCACAGCGCGTGTTGACGAGTTGGTGGTGATCGGCGCGGGAGCGAAAATTGGCGCGCGAAGCCACATCGGGCCAGGCAGCGTAATTGGGCCAGGAGTAGTGATCGGGGAGGATTGTAACCTGGTTGCGCGCGTAGTGGTATTTTCCGAAACCACAATGGAAGACCGCGTGACTGTGAAGGCAGGTGCAGTGCTCGGAAGTGACGGCTACGGATTTGTTCGTGATGCGGCCACAGGGCGCTATCACAAGTTTCCGCAGACTGGACGGCTTGAAATAGGCAACGACGTGGAGATCGGGGCGAACACAACCGTCGACAGAGGCGCGCTCGACGCGACGGTGATCAGCGAGGGAGCAAAGCTGGACAACCTCGTGCATGTGGGACACAACGTGCGCGTGGGGCGTAACGTAATCATCGTTGCGCAGACCGGAATCAGCGGGAGCTCGGTGCTGGAAGATAATGTGGTCATTGGCGGGCAGGTAGGGATCGCCGATCACGTCCGGATAGAGTCAGGCGTAATAGTTGGTGCACAGAGCGGAATTCCGAGCAAGAAGGTGTTGAGGGGCAAAGGCGTGGTTTTCTGGGGAACGCCGGCCCGTCCGATAACCGACTATCTAAAAGAGCTGGCAACCCTGTCCAAGCTGACACGAAAGAAGAAGTAGAAAATGTGCTGATGTAAAAGAGTCGGACAACGGAAACTTTTAGAGATATAGAAACCGGCCTCGTTGAAAATGGCAGAGGCCGGTTTCAGTGTTTCAGGTGACCAAGGCGTCAGGCGCGGTTCGTCAGCAGCCAGTAGTGGAACCCATCCTCGATGGCTTTCAGTGCCGCCTGATTCATATCGCTGCTCACTCCAGCCGTTATCCAAGGTTCATAACCATCGGCATGGAAACTCAGTGTCACCCGAACGTGTGCAGCCGAGTCATGAGCAAACACATCAAGGGCTGTCACGCTGAAGGTCCCCAGGTGCATTTTTGCGAGAACCGGGTAATGCTTTTCCAATTCGCGCCGCATTGCCTTGGTAAGCGCATCCACTGGACCGGTACCCTCTGCCGTTGTTGTGGTATCGGTGGAATCGCCAATGCACAGTGTCATTCTTGCCTGAACGAATCTGTTTCCGTATGCATCGGATTCGTCCAGTATTCTCCAGTTTTTGACACTGAACCGATCTGGCAGGGTATTCAGCACTCTCATGCAGGCCAGCCTGAACGAGACCTCGCTAGACGTGAATCCGCCGCCTTCGATCATCGGCTGGTTGGCGTCTATGAGCGCCTGTGCTTGCGAAGAATCGAGAGGCATGCCAATGGCTTCAGACAGAAGTATCACATTGGCTCTGCCTGATTGGGCGTTCACTCCGATCGTGGGGGTGGCACCGACTTTGGCGGGATCGCACCAGAGATAAGCCCCTGGATTCTTGCGCTCGCTGCTGCCGTGCATACCGGCCCAGGTGCCAAAAGCTCCCGGTCCGACAATCGGAGCACCGTGCGGCACTTCAAGCCCAAAAGCCGCATAAGCCGAATGCGCCAGGCTGGTAAGCCCAGAAAGCGACTCGGGAGAGACAAACTCTGCTTCATCTCTAAGTTGCATACTGCCGATGACTGTAGTGAGGTTCACGTTGCCGCATCGTTCCCCGGTTCCCAAGATGGTGCCTTGAATTTGAACGGCCCCGGCCAGGACGGCGGCTCGGGAATTGGCAATTCCAAAACCACGGTCCGTGTGACCATGAAATCCGAACTTGGCATCGGGGTAAGTCCGTGTCAGGCCACCAATCACCTCAGAAACTTCTTCAGGAGTTGCACCGCCAGTGGTATCGCAAACAACAATGCGGCTGACCTTCTGGCTGACGCATTGTGCTGTCATCTGGTGGAAGTACTCCAAGCTGCGTTTCCTGAAATCGGAGTCGCACTCAAGGCCGCATTCCCGGCGTCCGCAACCGGCGTCCATGGCGTGCTCAAGGTCTACGAGTACTTCCAGACCATTGTCATGTAGGCACTCAATGGTCTCGTAAGCCATCAGCAGGTTTTCTTCCGGGGTCGTCTCCAAAGATTTCATGACATCCAGTAGTCTGGACTTGACGACAACGACCGCGACCGGCACACGTTTCTTGTGCTCGACCATGTATTGCACATCCGGCCATTCCTGCACCCTGGTGCCGCGACCACGTGTTCTGCCGAACAGGGCCAGTTTCATGGTTCCCGTGTCTACCGACGAAAGGGCACCTACCAAATCTCCGACGAATTGGTTTGCACCGGCAAACCCAATTTCAGCCCAATGGACACCGAACGTTGCCATGCGCTGCAAAAAGAGGACGGCATTTGCAACTGAGATTTCGAGATTTGGCTGTTGCAGTCCGTCCCGGAGGCTTGTGTCAAACAGCTCTACTTTTCTGGCCTTGATTTCCTTTTTTTGTTCCTGCTCACAGCTTGCAAAAGAATCCCTCGACATGGATCGCCCCACTGGAAAATTTCTATTCTTTTCATAATATCTCGACTGAGTGCCCAAAGGTAGAAATCAGTTGCGTCTGGCGCTTGAGAATCGAATTGGAGGAGTGGAACAAATACAGTTGGATAGCACAATAAATTGTGCATGCCGGCTATAGATTTCCGGGCATCTCCCAAGACGTCGCGAGCCAGGGCATTCCCCGCGCTTGGCCCAAGCAGAGTGCAGGGCTAATTTTCCCTCTTCAGCCCTTCCGATTCCAACTACGGAGTGTTTGCGCCTGCGGGTTCCGCGATAGTTTGAACGCATGGACTCTTCACTTGCGTGGCCGAGACCTCGGGTGGAAGCTGGCTCATCAGCGTATTCACCACGTCGGCGGCTGAATATGTATCATGCGTTGCGGGCATGAAACGGAGAACGCTGGGCAGGTCGACGCCTGTGGTCACCATGCCGGGTTCCTCGCTGCCGTCGCGTCGTATCTGCTGCAGACCGATATCGGCCAGAAGGCTATTGCAGAGGCATTTGCGCCCAGTGGTTTCTTCGAGCCGGCCGCCCTTGGCAACATAGATTTCTTCTGGCTCGGAGGGACAACGGTAGGCAATCGTGCCGCTGTCAGTACGGTAGGCCTCGCGCAAAATGCCAATATCACAAAGACGGGTGCGGCTTCGGTAAACACCCGGCTCGGAACCCGTTCCTTCAAGTTGCACGTTCTTGAACGGGAACCCAGTGGGGGACGAAAACGGATCGGTGAAGACCGAAGCCTCACCACGCCGGATCTTCTTCAGCAAGGCGCTCTTGTAGTCCTCACGCAAGGCGGATTCCTCGCAGAAGGCGAAAACGGTACCTACCTGCACGCCTGCCGCGCCTGACTCAAGCGCCTCCACTACCTTTTCCGGCGTGCCGTAGCTTCCTGCAAGCCAGAACGGCAGTCCGATCTGCCGAATCTTTTCGAGATCGACAAGGTCCCGCTCGCCATAAACGACCTCGCCCGTTTCGCTCAAAACCATCTGCCCGCGGGGCGGCGCGTTGTGTCCGCCTGCGGATGAGCCTTCGATGACAAAACCATCCACCTTGCCGTTAGCCCGGCGCACCATGGTCGCGGCCAGGGTGTTCGAGGAGATGATTGCCAGGAAAAACGGCCTTTCGAGCTTCGGCATCGGTTGGCCAAAAACTTCCTGTGGATCGAAGCGCATGAGGCAGTCGTCGCCATCCTTGGCTCCGGTGACGGAGAGCGGATAGCTCGCGGCTTCTCCGGCAGCAAAGGCGTCCAGAACTCCAGGGACCTTCAGGGGAATTCCCGCGCCCATCAGGATGTAGCCGACTCCGGCGAGCATCGCTCCATACAGGGAAGCCAGCAGCGGAAGCTGCAGCTTCTCCATGCAGTTGATTCCAACGGGATTTGTGTGCCCTTCGCGGGCCAAAATTACCTCTACAAAGTTTGATACGACCAGCAACTCGGTGGCTTCCTGCGAGTTTACCCGCGCCAGCATTGGCAGCAGACGGTAGGGAGTGCCCTTGGGCCGGCCTCCAGCAATGTAGTGTTTTTCCAAGATGCGCTCGGCCATGGCCGGAAAGGGAAAAAGGGCTAATCCGCGGCGCATGTGACCGCCCGGATCGCCATCCTGTAGACGCCGCACAAGAATCGTGTCGAGTGCCGTGCTGGAAACAACCCCGAGCTGCCCAGTGAGGGATACCGCTTTTGCCAAACGCCAATCGGAAACGCCCGCGCCCATACCGCCTTGGATAACTACCGGATGCTGGATCATCCTGCAATTGTCGCAGGCATTCACACTGGGCTAAGTCATAGTTTTGTATTACCTGACGCCCACCCCTGTGGGAATTTCTCAATCGAGGTTAAACTTACGGGTCACTTGGATTTGAATTGCTCCTGAGCCTCAGCGCCGCCGGCCTGCTCGAACTCTTTATTTTCGAAGATAGACACGTGAGAGTTGTAGGCTGCCCGCACCAGCCAACTGGGATTCTTGCCTTGCAAAAGGCTGTTGATGAACGGTGACTCCCGCTGCTCAGGGGCAACGTCATCCGAAATGCCGGGGTAGGTAATCAGATAGCGCGAGTGGAATGTGGCCATGGTTCTCCGCACCTCATTCTCATCCCACGTTCCATGACTCATGCGAGGCGACACCAAAGAAATGGTGGGCCGCTTAATGGCGTACGCTGAAGCCTGTCCGTCCGTAGCCAAAACCACGCTTTCGGCTGGAATGTTTTTCTCCACCCACGCCAGCAGAGTTGTGCCGTCCTGCGTTGGTTCAATGTAGTAGGCAGCCATCGTAAGATGTTGCGGGCGATAGTCATACATTTGGATTCCGCGAATATTCAGGCCTGTATATGCGATCAACGCGACCGCAGCCAGCACTGCGGCTGCGCGACGCCTGCGAACGTCGGGATAGGTCGGCCATGCCAAGGCCGCAGTCGCAGTGCCCAGCAGAATCACCACAGGAAGAATCGGCAAAAAGTACCTGGTGCTGAAGTTATAGATGATCATCGTGGTCATGCCCAGATAGATCATTCCCGCCACGTACGCGCCGACGAGCAACAGTAAGAGCACGACTGTGTCCGACCAGATCCAGGAGGCGATTTGTTTAGAGTTCGCGCGCAAGAGGAAGAAAAGTGCAACAGCCGAGACCGCCGCAATCATAGCGCTCAGCCCAATGTGGCGCGAAGGCCCAAGAAGCAAGTGGTAGCCGATGCTCGCTGTATCGTGCAGCACCTTTGCGATGGGAGTATGCACAATCAGGTCATTGCCCCCCCTCCATGTGCCGGAGATGACTTCATTGCGCATCATGCCAAAGGAGACGATAGCGAAGCAGCCTGCGAGTGAGGAGAGCCAGAGCGCGGTTCGCTCCCGCCGGAACACAATTCGCCATGCCACATACACAACCAGAGCGGCTATAGCCAGCAGTCCCGCGTAGCGTACGCAATACGACAGCGCGAAAGAGGCCATACCCAGGGGCAAAGCAATTTCGCGGTTGCCTTCACCCGTCTTCAGGTAATAAATCAGCAACGTGACTCCGCCGAAAAGGAAAAAAATGAAAAGCCCTTCGGAGAGAACACTTGTGGCATAGGTGACCACCTCGGTGTTGATCCCCCAGATCAAGACCGCCGCTCGCTGCATGTTGCGGGTTGCGCCCATCAATCCCGAACTCAACCAAAGGAAAGGAATGACTGCGGTCATGCCTGCAATGGAGACTAGCAGTCCAGCTTTTTCTGGGCTGATGCTGGTTAACTCGAAGACGCGGATCGCAATGGGGTAACCCGGCGCGACCGTGGTTGCGGGTGCCGGAATTCTTTCTTTCGAGCGCTCTGTATCGAATTCGATGATCGAAGTGGCAATCTCGCCATGCGTGCGGAGATTGTAAGCCATGCTGAGGTACTGGTAGGAGTCGTTGAACAGTTTCCCTCCCACTCCGCGATCCGCCAGCAGGCAGACAAGCAGCATGGCAAGCGTCCAAAGCCAGACTTCGTACTGCCCGAGCGCGATTGGCTTAGTTGTGGTTTCAGGTGCAGAGGTACTGATTTCCGGCTGGACATGAGCCATCGGTATTCACTCCGTGTTTTCGAGAAACAACTCAGGCGACGCGATCTCTATCAGAGAGCTTCTCTTCTGCGGTCGACGCACCCTCACTTACGGCTTTGTAATAGCTGTAAAGCTTCCTGCCATGCGTGCTGAACAGAGCGAGCTTGATGATTCCAAGCTTTTGAAGCGTGAACTGGAACGTGGTAGCGATTACACCCAGCCCATACTTGACGCTGCGCCTGAAATTGATCGATGAAGCTTCTTCGAAATACTTGGTTGGGCAGGAGACTTCGCCAATGCGAAAACCGAAGTAGGCGCACTGAGCGAGCATCTGGTTGTCGAATACAAAGTCATCGGAGTTTTCAAGCAACGGTAAGGTTGTTAGCACATTCCGGCTGAAAGCACGATATCCGGTGTGATACTCCGAAAGCTTGATGCGCAGGAACAGATTTTCAAAAGCCGTAAGAAATCTGTTGGCAACGTATTTGTAGAAAGGCATACCACCGCTAAGCGCACGGCCACCGAGGATCCTTGAGGCGAGGACCACGTCATAGACATCGTTTGCAACCATGCTGGCCATGGCTGTTACCAGCAGCGGAGTGTACTGGTAGTCTGGATGCACCATGATGACGACGTCGGCGCCCGCGGCGATCGCCTCGTGATAGCAGGTCTGCTGATTACGGCCATAACCATAATTGCTGTCGTGAACGTAACAGTGCACCCCTGTTTTTCTGGCAATTTCGACGGTGCGGTCAGAACTGCAATCGTCAACCAGAATGCGAATGTCGACGAGTTCTGGAAGCTCTCGAACCGTTGCTTCCAGAGTTTTTTCGGCGTTGTAGGCGGGCATGACGACAGCGATCCGCTTACCGTTGATCATCGAAGTCTCCGAAAAATAAATTTACCGCGAGCGAGCTGGTTCAATGCCTCGCCGTGCCTCGGACACAAATCCGGCCATCAGATTGAGTGATGCTGGTTCCAAGTACGCGGTTGCCAGAATTGCTCAGAACAGGCACTAGCTGGATGGAGTGATGCTGTGCAGATCGGACTACTGGTTTGCTTCGAGAAGCGCGGCAAGGCCCTTAGCGTCCCTGATTACAATCTGTCTCGCATCTACTTCGAGAAGTCCTTCTGCCTGCAAGCGCATCAGGTTGCGCGAAACTAACTCGCGTACGGTCCCGAGCTGACTGGCTAACTCCTGATGGCTACCGGGCAGGAGGATTTCGATGCCTCGCTCGGTCTTTTTTCCCTCGTTTTGTGCTAGGCGTACAAGCACAGAGACGAGACGCTGACGAATGGTGGTGAAGGACAGTTCTTCTATGATGCCGACAAGCCGCCGAAGCCTTTTACCAACGAATGCCAGTACCTTGAGCGCAACTTCGGGATGATCGAGGCAATACGCCTGAAAATCCTCGCGTGAGATGAACGCAATTTCGGTGTCTTCAAGTGCAACGGCAGACGCTGGGTAAGGACCACCGTCGAAGACCGGGAGTTCGGCTACGGGTTCTCCTGGGCCATTGATGGCCAGAACCTGCTCACGACCGCTGGCCGATGTTTTGAAGATTCGGACGCGGCCGCGCGAGATGATGTGCAACGCTTTGCAGGTATCGCCTTCATGAAACAGGACCTTGCCTGCGCCAAAAAGTTTTTTCGTAGTTCGCCCAGCAAGCAACTGGAGTTCCGGCTGAGAGAGGCTGGAAAACAGAGCCGTGTTTTGAAGGACAGTTACTAGGTCGGTTCGTTGAACAGTCACTTGTAAGTTCCTCGCAGATGGCGCCCTCAGGATTTTTAACGGGAACTGGAGAAAATGCCAGTAGCAATGTGCATCCATTCTACTTGCACTCTGACCAAAGTCTGATTGAAGTGACTTTGGTCGCTGCGGCAGTAATTGCGCCGCTCTATCTTAGGCACAAGTTGAAGGAGATTGACATGCCTACCGTCACCCAGACCGTCCGTGAAATCGCGTTGAATCAGCCATCGTCAATTCGAGTGTTTGAAGAGTTCGGAATTGACTACTGTTGCGGAGGTCGGAAACCGCTCGGAGTGGTTTGCGCAGAGAAGGAGATCGAAATCGACGAAGTTCTTGCCGCGCTTGCATCCGCGGCAGCGCAGACCGTGCCAGTCTCGAAGGATTGGAACAAAGCATCGCTGAAAGAGCTAAGCGATCACATCGTGTCGCGCCACCATTCCTATGCCCGGCAGGAACTCCCGCGCCTGCACACGCTTGCGGAAAAGGTTGTGAAGCGCCATGGTTCAAAACACACGGAGCTACCGGAAATTCAGTCGGCATTGAAATCGCTGGATCAGGAGTTGACGCAGCATCTTGCAAAAGAAGAAATGGTTCTGTTTCCGTACATCGCTAAAATGGAAGGAGCTCTGGTAGAGGGCAAGCCGAGACCGGAGAGCTGTTTTGGAACCGTCGCGAATCCCGTGGCGATGATGACAAAGGAACATGATGCAGCCGGAGCGTTGCTCGCGAAAATTCGGGAATTGAGCCACAATTTCACTCTGCCCGAGGACGCCTGCCCGACCTATCACGGGTTCTATGACAGCCTCAAGGAGTTCGAGCGGGATCTTCATCAACATATTCATTTGGAGAACAACATTCTGTTTCCAAGAGCGATTGATATGGAAGCCTCGATCGCTGCGTAGTTGTTTTTGTTCCTGAAGTGACCGGCACATTCCATCGGCTCCTGATTCAGCCAGGAGCCGGTTTTTTGGAGCAGTTCACTTCTTTGCAGCGGCGGCTTTCGTCTTTGTGGCACGCCTGGATTCGCGAAGGGCCTTCCAGTCTGTCTCTGTCTGATCGGCATAGGCCACAGCGAAATCCACAATTGCTTTGGAGAAGCTATCGCCGTTGCCGAGGTAGCCAACGATCATCTGCACGTCGCCGGAGCGCGCGTGTCCGCGCGCCAACAGCTCTCCGCAGACCTCCGCGTAGGCTGTCAGCCCGGGTCCCTTCAGTGCATCTACCGCGATCGTAGCTTTGTGATCGTTCAGCTGCCTGACAAGATAATCGCGATGCGCAATCGTCGTCCACCCGAGGAAAGGATCGGACACCAGTTGCATTGCGCGTTGTCCCTCGGCAACCAGTCGCCCGTGGTGGGAGTTCTTCGCGACGTGATCCAGATACGGAAGATAGGACGATCCCACTTCTTCTTTGATCTGCAGGAAGAGCGGATCTTCCGGGCCGTTGCCTTGCAGATAGATGCAATAGTTGCGTCTTCCCACACTGCCTGTGCCGACCACTTTGAAACACACGTCGATTGGCCGGTACTGCGCCAGAATATGTTGCCTCTCCGGCAGCAGGGTTTCGCAGTACTCTTTCATCGCGGCCTCTATCTGTCTAGCCTGCGATCCGCTGAGTCGCGACAGCACGGGCTTGTCTTCGCGGAAAATGCGTCCGGGGCCATTCTTTGCTGGGACGGTTAGGCTCTCGAGAGCGTGCATTGGAGTCGCGCGTTCCGCCTTCATCAGTAAGTCCGAGAGCGGGGCGACCTTCATTAAGCGATGCACCTGGAAGCGTGCCACCTCCAGCACCGGCATCGATGCAAATGTACGCGCCCATTTTCGGTAACGCTCCAGGAATGCCAGAACAGCATCCCTGGCAAAACCATCCTTCTCTCCCGCTTCTCGACCTGCCAGCACCAGGCTCGTTGCCAGACGCTTCAGATCCCATTCGAATGGCGCGCGCGTCGTTTCGTCGAAATCGTTTATGTCGAAAACAAGCCGACCGTCGGGCGCCGCGTAGGCTCCCAGGTTGCAGACGTGAGCGTCGCCGCAAATCTGATTTACGATCCCGGTGTGAGGCAGCAGCGAGAGATCCGCGGCCATGACTGAAACGGCTCCGCGAAAGTAGCCAAAGGGCGAGGCGATCATGCGCTCGTACTTCAGCGGAACCAGTGCCGGGACGCGCCCGCGCATGCTTTCTTCAAGCAGGTTCAGCGGAGTGTGGCGACGCTTCTTCGCGTCCCAGAGACTGTGATCCTGCCGCTTCATTTGTTTGCGCCGCGCCTGCCCCTGCGCGCGCCTATCCTGCGAACTGCCAATGCTGGAACATGGAAAATTCGCCATAGCAGAGCCGAACATACACCCGCATCGATCTGCTTTTCAATTGCAAAAAAAATGGCTCCGGTAATGGAGCCATACAGCGATATCGCTCCAGGACCGAGCCTAGCGCGATGCTCTCTTCTGCAATGGGAATTTGGAGTCCAGATCCAAGTTCAACTCGAGGACGTTGACGCGAGGCTCTCCCAGTAATCCGAGCTGACGACCTTCTGTATGCTGAAGAACTAGCTGCCGCAATTGATCTTCGCTTATGTTGCGTTCCCTGGCTACGCGCGGTAGCTGGAATTCGGCATTGGCGGGCGTGATGTCCGGATCGAGACCGGAGGCGGAAGTGGTAATGTAATCCACCGGGACTGGCTTTCCGGGATTTTCACTCTGCGCCGCGGTTACATCCTGTTTAATTCGGTTGATTAGCTTCCGGTTTGTTGGCCCCATGTTGGTGCCACCGGAATTCGCAGCGTCGTATCCGTTTCCCGCGGCTGATGCGCGAGGGTGAAAATATCCCGCCCCGGTAAAGGGCTGTGCGATGATCCGGGAACCAATCAGCTTTCCATCCTGAGAGATTAACTGGCCGTTAGCTTTATGGGGAAACAGAACTTGCGCCAGCGCGGTCACGACGAGCGGGTACACGAGCCCGAGCAGAATTGTTGTAACTATGGTCATTAGAATCGCGGTGATGATATTGCGTTTCATCGTTTGGCCCCGTCCTATGCCAGTCCTGCAGTTGTGATGATGATGTCGATCAACTTAATCCCGATGAACGGCGCTATGATGCCGCCGAAGCCATAAATGAGCAGGTTTCGCCGCAGCAGTGCCGCTGCGCCCATGGGGCGGTATTTGATGCCTCTCAGAGCCAGCGGGATGAGCGTAACGATAATGACCGCATTGAAGATCACGGCCGAAAGTATGGCAGACTGCGGTGTCTTTAGACGCATGATGTTGAGAGCGTTCAACACAGGAAAAGTTGCGGCGAACATTGCCGGAATTATGGCGAAGTACTTGGCAACGTCGTTGGCAATGGAAAACGTTGTTAGTGCTCCGCGCGTCATCAGCAATTGCTTGCCGATGCCGACAATCTCAATCAGCTTGGTCGGATTAGAGTCGAGGTCGACCATGTTCCCAGCCTCTTTTGCAGCCTGAGTGCCGGAGTTCATCGCTACGCCCACATCTGCCTGCGCCAGCGCGGGAGCATCGTTGGTACCGTCTCCAGTCATGGCGACGAGCCTTCCATCGGCTTGCTCTTTGCGGATCAGGTCCATCTTGTCTTTGGGAGTCGCCTGGGCAAGAAAGTCGTCCACGCCGGCCTCGCGAGCAATCGCCGCGGCAGTCAACGGATTGTCGCCGGTAATCATCACGGTGCGAATTCCCATTGCGCGAAGCTGGTCAAAGCGCTCGTTCATGCCGCCCTTGACGATGTCCTTTAATTCAATCACGCCGAGTGCCCCGCGATTCTTTTCAGCGACAACAAGGGGAGTGCTCCCAGCGCGTGAGACCGTCTCCACCAGTTCCTTAACCTCCAGCGGAAATACACAGGAGTTTTCCTTCACATAACGCTCGATGGCGTCGACTGCGCCCTTGCGAATCTGAAAGCCATTGAGGTTGACCCCGGACATTCTGGTCTGCGCCGTGAAAGGGACAAACTCGGCGTTATGCTCCTGCAGATCGCGACCGCGAAGATTGTACTTTTCCTTCGCCAGCACGACGATGGAGCGGCCTTCCGGCGTTTCATCCGCGAGCGAAGAGAGTTGAGCCGCATCCGCCAGTTCCGCCTCGGAAACTCCCGGCGCTGGGATAAAGCGCGAGGCCTGGCGGTTGCCGAGGGTGATGGTGCCGGTCTTATCGAGCAGAAGCGTGTTGACGTCACCGGCGGCTTCCACGGCGCGTCCCGACATGGCAAGCACGTTGTGCTGTACCAGTCTGTCCATGCCCGCAATTCCAATTGCCGACAGCAGGCCGCCGATGGTGGTCGGTATCAGGCATACCAGCAACGAGACCAAAACAAATATGGTCTGCGGCGCGCCGGAATAAATTGCAAACGGCTGCAAGGTGACCACCGCGAGCAGGAACACAATCGTGAGTCCCGCGAGAAGAATGTTTAGCGCGATTTCGTTCGGCGTCTTCTGCCGCTCGGCGCCTTCGACGAGGGCGATCATGCGGTCCAGGAAGGTCTCGCCAGGATTGGAGGTAATCTTCACCTTGATCTGGTCCGAAAGAACTCGCGTGCCTCCGGTTACCGCGGACCGATCGCCGCCAGATTCTCTTATTACGGGCGCGGACTCGCCAGTAATGGCCGACTCATCGACCGAGGCAATGCCGTCAATGATCTCGCCGTCGCCGGGAATGAACTCGCCTGCGGAAACCAGCACTATGTCATCTGTTCTCAGGCTGGAACTTGGGACCTTCTCGACTGCCCCGCTGTCGAGAAGGCGGTTGGCAATCGTTTCCGAGCGCGCCTTGCGCAAGGTGTCCGCCTGCGCTTTGCCGCGGCCTTCAGCCATGGCCTCGGCGAAATTGGCGAATAGCACGGTGAACCATAACCAGAACGTAATCTGAAGATTGAACCTGAACGCCTGGTGCGGGTGCAGGAGCAGCAAAACGGTTGTAATCACGCTTCCCACTTCAACTACAAACATGACGGGATTTCCCATCATCTTGCGTGGATTGAGCTTGAGCACGGAAGCGATCGCCGCGCCGCGAACGATGGCCGGATCCCAGACAGATTTGCGACTTTTTGATTTGCTCGCCATAGTTTCCCTAGAATGCCTGTCCTGCGTTCATCAGCAGGTGTTCGAGAATTGGTCCTAAGCTCAGTGCAGGGAAGAAAGTCAAGGCACCCAAAATCAGAATCACGCCGATCAGCAACACGCTGAACAGTGGCGTAGTAACGGGGAAGGTGCCGACCGAGGGCGGAACAAACTTCTTTTTGGCGAGGCTGCCGGCGATGGCCAGCATCGGAATTTTCATCAGGAATCGCCCACCCAGGCAGGCAAAGCCAATTGCAGTGTTGTACCAAGGTGTGTTCGCGTTTAAGCCGCCGAACGCCGATCCATTGTTTCCTGCGGCCGAAGTGAAGGCATAAAGGATTTCCGAAAGACCGTGCGGTCCTGGATTTGCGATGGAAGACGTGCCGAACCCTTTCACGCTGGAGACAGCGGCCAGCAGCAAAACGATAAGAGGAAAGACGAGTGCGAACAGCATTGCCATCTTCACCTCGTAGGCCTCGATCTTCTTGCCCAAGTACTCCGGCGTTCGTCCGACCATGAGGCCTGCGATGAAGACCGTCAGGACGACGAAGACCAGCATGCCGTACATGCCGGAGCCCACACCGCCAAAGATGACCTCGCTCAGCATAATGTTAACCATCGGGACCATGCCGCCCAGAGGAGTAAACGAATCGTGCCAGCCATTGATCGCCCCGCAACTGGCGTCCGTGGTAACAGTGGCAAAGAGTGCGGAATTCGCAATGCCGAAGCGCACCTCCTTGCCTTCCATGTTCCCGCCCGGCTGCACTGTGCTTACGTGCTGATCCACACCATGCATTTGCGGATTTCCCCTGGCCTCGGCCCAGTAGGCGACGGTTACGCCGACCAAAAACAGGGCAGCCATAGCGCCCCAAATCGCCCAACCGTGTCGGGGTGAGCCGGTCATGTGCCCCAAGGCGTAGGTGAGGGCGGAGCCGATGGCAAAAATGCAAAACATCTCGATCAGATTCGAGAGAGGAGTTGGATTTTCAAACGGGTGCGAGCTGTTTGCATTGAAGAAGCCACCGCCGTTCGTTCCCCACTCCTTGATAAATTCCTGAGAGGCTACCGGTCCTTGCGCAATCGTCTGTTCGGTGACAGTGTCCATTACCGGCTTACCATCGGTTCCCAAAGTGGGCTTGCCGTCGGTGCCCAGGTGCGGAACCTGCTGCGGTTCTACGATCGTCACCTTATCGTACGGACGCAGGTTCTGCACAACTCCCTGCGAGACGAGCACGAGCGAACCCACGACGCAGAACGGCAGCAGCACCCAGAGGCAACAGCGGACCAGGTCGACCCAGAAGTTGCCGATGGTTTCCATCTGGCGTCGCGCGATGCCGCGAATGAAGGCAATTGCCAGCGCGATTCCTGTCGCTGCCGAAACAAAGTTGTGATAGGCGAGCCCTGCCATCTGGGTGAAATAGCTCATCGTGCTCTCGCCGGAGTAGGCCTGCCAGTTCGTATTCGTGGTGAACGATGCTGCCGTGTTGAACGCCAGATCCGAAGGGGTAACGGCTCCAAGCTTCTGCGGGTTGAAGGGCAGAAAGCCCTGCACGCGCTGGACCAGGTAGAGTAGCAGCATTGAAACTACGCTGAACAGCAACATGGCCACCGCATATTCGGTCCATGCCATTTCGTGCTCTTCATCAACACCGGTTGTGCGGTAAATCAGTTTCTCGATTGGACGCAACACCGGGTCCAGAAAGGTCTTCTCGCGATTGAATACCCGAATGATGAAAGCGCCGAGAGGCTTGGTGACCGCCAATATGAGCAGCAGAAAAACCGCGATTTGCAACCATCCGTTAAAGGTCATATCAGAAGTTCTCCGGACGCAGCAGCGCGTAGAGTAGGTACACGAACATCAGCGCGGTTATCGAAAGCATTATGATCGTTTCCATGTCCGTCCTCCCGCTACCTGATACGCTCACAAAAGTGAACGTACCCAATCGAGATTGCGAAGAAGAGAACGGTGACTAGTACGAACGTAATATCTTGCATCTTTCTTCTCCTGGCTCGCAGTTCGCTTCAATGCTTTGTTCAAAATTGGCGCATTAGCCTTATACAATTTTTCTTGGTCGCTCAGTGGGCAATGAGCCTGCCGCCTTGGGCAAGTCAGTTCTCGCGGCCATAGGATATCTCCATTGAAGTACATTCGGCGGAATAGCCGCTGCTCGACTCTGGGATTCTCGCCAAAAACGATGAACATGGATCTGTTTGACTGTCCGCCACTTTGGTTTTACCTCGGAAAAAAGCGCTAGCCAAAATCGAAGTAGGAAGAGTACACCCGCTGTGCAGACTGTGGCAAAAATCGCGAAGACCAGCATGTGAACCTCCCGGTCGGGAGAACTGTGAGTCCAGTCTCGTCCGGCCTTCAGCTCAATTGGATAACATTGCACCTAAAGCACGGATTAAGAGTGCCTTAAAAGTTCCTAAACGCGAGATCAGGGAAGAGGTCAAACGGAAAGTCAAAAAAACAGTTGATTACGGGAGGCTGCTCTTATTTTTCGCGCGATACCACGAAAAGCGGAAGCCAGAGAAGCGCTCGCTTGAAGTCGTTTTCCGGGAAGGTTTCGAGTTGCTCGACGGCAAGCTGCGCAAACTTTGCGGCCTCCTGGCTGGCGGCGGCAATGGAATCGTAGCGGTTGAGAATGGCCAGAATGTCCTGATGAGTGACGCCGTTGAAAGCGCGTTGTTCGAGGACGGTTTGTATCCGGGCGCGCTCGTCGGCCGAGCAGCGTTCGAGAGCGTGAATCACAGCCAGAGTGGCTTTGCCCTCACGCAGGTCGCTCGCCACGGGCTTGCCAAGCACTACCTCTGATGCCGTGAGGTCGAGAACGTCATCGGTGATCTGGAAGGCCATGCCGATGGCGCGGCCATATTCCCGAAGGAGCTCCTGTTGTTCCGAAGTGGCTCCCGCCAGAACTCCGCCCAATTGCATGCAGACTGCGAACAAACACGCTGTTTTGCGATAGATCAAATCGAGATGGCTGTCGCGCGTGATCAGCGATCCAAGTTTTTCTATCTGCAGCAGTTCGCCTTCAACCATCTGCTTGGTGAGCTCCGTGAGCAGATCGAGAACCTCGAGGTTGCGCTCTTCCAGCGAGATTTGAAACGCCTGCATGTAAAGCCAATCGCCAGCTAGGACGCACTTGGGATTTCCCCAGATTGTGTTGGGCGATGGGCGTCCGCGGCGCATCTGGGCTTCATCAATAATGTCATCATGCACGAGAGTTGCGGTGTGAATGATTTCGACGACGGCGCCGAGACGGACGGCCCCGCTTCCTTTGTAATTGAGCAATTTGGCGGCAAGAAGAAGGAGTGCTGGACGGAGGCGTTTTCCACCACCTTGACGGAGATATTCGCCGATCTCCGTGATGGTTTGCACGCTCGACATGCTGTAATCACCGAACTCGCGTTCGATCGCCGCCATGTCCTCACGGACAAGATCGAAAATCTCTTTGCTTGTAGTTGTCGCCAGCTTGTTCAAGATTGAACCCTTACGAAGTTCTATTGGATTCGCCGGAAGCCCTGGATACAGCTTCTACGCCGTCGATCAGTTATTGCGATAGTTCGTAAACTGCATATCAATACCGAAGTCGGTCTGGCGGAGCAAGGCAATGACGTCCTGCAGGCTGTCGCGGTCTTTGCCGGTGACACGGACTATGTCTCCGTTAATAGAGGCCTGCACTTTCTTCTTGGAGTCCTTGATTTTCTTGACGATTTCGCGAGCCTTTTCGATCGCTATTCCCTGCTGGAGCTTTACCTTTTGCCGGACAGTGGCGCCGGCTGCGGGCTCTATCTTGCCGTATTCAAAAGCCTTGAGTGAAACGCCTCGCTTGACGAGTTTAGATTCCAACACGTCAATCACGGCCTTGAGCTTGTAATCATCGGCAGAGGTGAGGACAAGCTCTCCCTTGCCGTCAAACTGGATATCTGAGTGCGAACCCTTCAGGTCGTAGCGCTGGTGGATTTCCTTGAGCGCCTGCTGGATAGCGTTGGTTACTTCCGGCAGATCAACGTTGCTGACTATGTCGAATGAATTCTCGGCGGCCATCGGTTTCTAGTGTATGACAAAGTAGAAGTTCCCGCATCGTCGAATTGCACGTTTTGGGATTGAACCGGCATTGTAAGCCTAAAATCAGCAATAGCCTAAACGGGACCAGGCAGATTGAAGAAACGAAGGAAGTTTTTTAACGATAACTCTCCAGCGTTTTCCGCAGTTAGATCCCGGAGCTGACCGAAGTGGCGCGCGGTCTCCAGCACAAATGCGGGTTCGTTGCGCTTGCCGCGATGCGGTATTGGGGCAAGGTAGGGGCAGTCGGTTTCCAGAAAGAAACGATCGAGCGGGACTATCGAAGCCGCATCGCGGATCATCTGTGCCTGCGGGTAGCTTATGTTTCCGGCAAAGGACAGGATGAAGCCGAGGTCGAGCGAGGCTTTGGCCTGCCGCAGGGTTCCGGTGAAGCAATGCATAACGCCCCCGATCCCGGTGGAGGCCCAGTGCTCGCGCAGAATCGCGAAGAGGTCGTCCCAGGCGTTTTCGCTGTTCTGGCTGGGACGGCCGTGGATAATTACCGGTGACTTTACGGCTGCGGCAATCTCCAGTTGCTGGCGGAAGACCTTTTGCTGCACGTCGCGGGGCGAGTGATCGTACCAGTAGTCGAGTCCCATTTCGCCGATGGCGATGACCCGTGGGTGCCTGGCCAATTGCTCCATATTGCCAAGGTGCTCTGGAGTCAGGAGCTTCGCCTCGTGGGGATGAACCCCGACGGAAGCGTAGATCCAGGGATACCGTTCGGCAAAGGGAATGGCACAGGCCAGATCGTCGGGGCCGTCCCCGTTTCCAATGGCGAGAAGTGCGCGGATGCCTGCATCGTAGGCGCGCTGGATGACGGCCTCACGGTCAGAGTTAAACTGCGCGCCGTCGATATGAGCATGTGAGTCGAGATACATCATCAAAATCACAACACAGCAGAAGGAGAAGAGCAAGGGCAGGGAGCAGTCGCAATCTCCACCCGTGACCGCGAATCGAGCGTCTATGACGGCGGTTCCGTGCCGACGCTGAACGAGAAGTCAAAAGCCCCATCCAGCTTCGCGGCAAGGATGGGGCCTCCTGAATTTCTTCGACATTCTTCTTTCTTATTTCAAGCGTGCGCCGTTGGGAACAGACTCGATGAAGGACGCGAGCGAGGGAGTACCTTGTTCGCCGAATGAGGCGGCGACGATCATGCCCTGGCTCTCAATGCCGCGAAGCTTGCGCGGCGCGAGGTTGGCGACGATCACGACCTTGCGTCCGACCAAAGTTTCCGGTGCGTAGGCTTTGGCGATTCCTGCGACGATCTGGCGGACCTCGATACCTATATCTACCGTGAGACGGAGGAGTTTGTCAGCCTTTTCGACCTTTTCGGCGGTCAGGACGGTTCCAACGCGGAGATCGACCTTCGCAAAGTCGTCGATGCTGATCTGCTCAGCAATGGGGGGAAGGCCATCGGGTGTAGCGGCAGGAGCCTCCGGGGCAGCGGCGGCCGGAGTTGCAGCGGCTACGGGTGCTGCGGCGGCAGGTACTTCAGGGGCGGAGGCGGTTGCGGCGGCCGCTTCGGCGGCGCTCTTACGCTCTTCTTCCATTTTTTGCATCCTTTCAATCGCGCTCTTGTCGGCGCGAGGGAAAACAGGTTCGATCCTGCCCAGGCGTGTGCCCACATTCAACTGTCCCCAGCGCAAGCTTTTGAGTTCGGTATTGGCGATATCGCTGAGGCCGAGCTGGGCGAATATCTTTGCGGTGGATTCGGGAATGATGGGGTGGGCGAGTACGGTGATAACGCGCAGCGCCTCGGCAGAGGTGTAGAGAATGGTGGCAAGGCGCGAGCGCGAATCACTGTCCTCTTTTTCGGCTACGGCCCAGGGCTGATTTTCGACGATGTATTTGTCGACGGCACTGAGCAGATTCCAGACGGCTTCCAGCGCACGCGAGAACTGGAATGCGTCAAAGAGGCGGGTGAACTCCGCAATGGTCTCCGCACCCAGTTTGGCGATGGCAGCCTCGGCCGGTGTATGCGCAATAGTAGCACTCGGGTAAGGAATCTCTCCCTGGAAGTAGCGGCCGATCATTGACAGAGTGCGGCTAGCAAGATTGCCGAGTCCGTTGGCGAGATCGCTGTTGAAGCGCTGCACCAGCGCGTCGAACGAGAACGATCCGTCCTGGCCGAAGACGATTTCGCGCATGAGGAAGTAGCGCAGAGCGTCGGCTCCGAGGACCTCGAGGATGGTTTCGCTGCGTACGATGTTGCCGCGCGACTTGGACATCTTGCTTTCTTCAAACAGCAACCAGCCGTGAGCCACGATCTGCTTTGGCAGGGGAAGGCCCGCGGCAAGCAGGAAGGCAGGCCAATAAACGCAATGGAAGCGCACGATCTCTTTGCCGATCATGTGCACGTCGGCGGGCCAGTAATGCTGATATCTTTCCTGGTCCTTCTCGTCAGGCGAGCCGAAGCCTACGGCCGTAGCATAGTTGCAGAGCGCGTCCAGCCAGACATAGATGACGTGCGAAGGATCTTCGAGGACAGGAATTCCCCAGCTAAAAGTCGTCCGAGAGATGGACAGATCGCGCAGACCACCTTTCACGAAGGCTATGACTTCGTTGCGGCGGGTCTCAGGGTAGATGAGGCCGGGATTCTCCTCATACAGCTTCAGGAGCGGCTCCTGCATGGCGGAGAGCTTGAAGAAGTAATTTTCCTCCTGCACGGTTTCGGTGACGCGTCCGCAGACAGGGCAGGGAGTGCCGGGCGTGTTGTCGTCCGCATAGAGCTCGTCAGAAACGCAGTACTGGCCGGTGTAGGAACCTTTATATATGTAGCCCCGATCCTTGAGCATGGTAAACAGAGCCTGCACGCCGCGCTTGTGCTCGGGGGTGGTAGTCCGAATAAATTTGTCGTAGCTGATGCCCATGCGGTCCCAGAGGCCGCGGAACTCGGCACTGACCTCGTCGGTGAACTGCTGGGGGCTCTTGCCGGAGGCGGCGGCGGAGCGCTCGATCTTCTGGCCGTGCTCGTCGGTGCCGGTCAGAAAGAGCGTGTCGTGGCCCAGCATGCGGTGGCGGCGGGCAATGGCGTCACAGACGACAGTGGTGTAGGTGTGGCCGATGTGAGGCCGTGCGTTTACGTAATAAATCGGGGTTGTGATGTAAAACTTTTCGCGTTGCTCGCTCATACAAATCTCTCGATCAGGACAACAGACTTTTGAAAGCATTACCCGAATTGGCGCCGGGCGATGCAAGGTAGAGGCGCAAAGCCTCCTGTAGAACGGTTTTGAGGGGCACTCCGGTGGACTCAGCAATTTTGCGGCAGTCTTCGAACTCAGGCGCGCAATTTACAACCTGTCCCTGCAGGCGGCCGAGCTTGACCCGGATGGGACCCCAGAAAGACTGAACGGTGACGTGCTCACGATCAAGTACACGGCGCTGCTCCTGCCGCATGCGCACGCCGAGGGTGGTTGTTTCGGTGAGCAAAATACTCGTCAGCAGCTCGGCATGGGCAGGTTCGGCAAGTACGGTCATTATGATGCCGGGACGGCCCTTCTTCATCTGCACCGGGACGCCGAAGGCATCGAGGGCGCCTGCATCGAGTAACTTTTGCTGCACATAGGAGAAAAGCTGAGGGTTCATGTCGTCGAGATTGGCTTCGATGACAGTGACGGTGTTAGCGTCGCTGTCGGCTCGCGCGGATTCGCCCAGGATCAGGCGAACTACGTTGGCGGAGCCGGGGAAATCCTGGTTGCCTGCGCCGTAGCCAGTGGCGGAGAGCGTCATTGGGGGCAGCGGATCAAACCGGACGTTCAAAGCTCGGAGAATCGCCGCGCCGGTTGGCGTAAGCAGTTCCTTTTGAACGCCGGAGGAAAACACCGGCGCTCCCTGGAGAAGCTCCGCCGTGGCTGGCGCGGGAACGGGGAGAACCCCATGAGCGCATCGGACGGTGCCTCCCCCGACATTGAGAGCGGAACAGTACCAGGCGTCGGCTGCGAGAGCCTCGATCGCCACGGCTGAACAGATGATATCGACGATCGCGTCCTCGGAGCCAACCTCATGGAAGTGAATCGATTCGGCATCGCGATTGTGAATCTTGGCTTCGGCTTGGGCGAGGAGTTCGAATGTCCTCAGGGCAAAGGTCTGCGCGGCGGGAGTGATGGGAGCGCGAGCAATGATCTCGCGGATCTCCTTCAATCCTCGATGGATATGGGCGTGCTTCTTGTTCGCGTGAGCCGGTTCGTGGGAATGCGCGTGATGATGGTGATGGTGCCCATGGTCGTGCGCATGCTGGTGCCCATGGTGGTGGTGACCAGGCACGTGCGTGTGTTCGCCCTCGACAGGTTGCTGGTCGGGGCGGCCGTGAATGAGCACATCGACCTTGGTCGCGGCAATTCCGCCACGCTCAACTCGACGAGACACCAGCTCGGCTTCGATGTCGAGGGCGCGAGCAACGGTTTGTAGCTTTTCCAGAGGTACACCCGCATCTACGGCAGCGCCAAGAAACATGTCTCCACTGATTCCGGAAAAGCAATCCAGGTAGGCAATACGCATTACGAGTCCGTGAGCTTTTTGAGCCTAAACTTTAAATATAGGAGGCGGTGTGGGGGGAGTCAAACGCGGGTATCGCGAATCTTTGATGCTGCAGGGATGAATTCTGATTCGTTTACCCGGAGTCTGTTTTTTGCTGCTGTGCCAGAGGCGTTTCGGAAATTGGGTACACTACACTTACAATCATAATTTCACTACTCATCGCGGAGGGCTGAGGCTCCCGCAGGCATGTAAGGAACACCGTGTATCTTTCATTGCAGAACCGTCTTGTTAAGCACGTCCGCGCCTTTTTGAAGCAGAAATATAACGTTGATCTGACCAATATCGTGGTGGAGCAGCCGCCAAAGATCGAATTGGGCGAGTTTGCACTGCCGGTTTGCTTTGAGCTGGCGCGAAGTTTGCGCAAGGCTCCGCGGAAAATTGCCGACGAGATTGTGGTAGAGATGTCTTTGCCGGAGGGTTTCGCCAAGTTTGAGGTCGCCGGGGCAGGGTACATCAATGCACGGCTGGACAGGAGCAGCGCAGCGGCTCTGATTGCGCGCGATCTGCCGAACGGCGAAGCAGGGCCGACTCCGACTCGTGGTAAAGTGCTGGTCGAGCACACCTCTATCAATCCGAACAAAGCCGCGCACATTGGCCATCTGCGCAACTCTATCCTGGGCGATACGCTGGTGCGACTGCTGAGGGCGGCAGGGTACGCGGTCGATGTGCAGAACTACATCGACAACACGGGCGTGCAGGTGGCTGACGTTGTCGTGGGGTTCGAAAAAATCGCAAAGAAGTCCAGGGCGGAGATTGCAGAGCTGATTGCTGGCAGTGAAGGGCGCTTCGATTACTACTGCTGGGATCTGTATGCGCAGGTTTCGCAATGGTACGGGCAGGATAAGGCGAATCTGGAAGCCCGGCGCGATACCCTGCACGCGCTGGAAGTGGGTGGAAATGAAACGGCGGAGACCGCTCAACTGATCTCAATGGCCGTGCTGCGGCGGCATCTGGAGACTATGCAGCGACTCGATATCGAATACGACTTTTTGCCGCAGGAGAGCGACATTCTGCACTTGCACTTCTGGGCCAAAGCATTCGAGTTGCTGAAGCAGGCGGGAGTTCTTTACTACGAAAAGGAAGGCAAGAACAAAGGCTGCTGGGTGATGACGCGTCCCGGACGGGCGAAGGATGACGATGCGCCGGAGGGGCCGGATGAAGACGCAAAGGTGATTGTGCGCTCGAACGGCACGGTGGGGTATGTCGGCAAGGACATTGCCTACCATATGTGGAAGTTCGGGCTCTTGGGACTGGATTTTGGATACCGCAAGTTTTACGAATACAGTGATGGACGGCCCGTCTGGATCTCCTGCGACCCGAAGGACGGTGAGGCAGAGCATCCGCATTTTGGCGGAGTAGACGCTATCTATAACGTAATCGACGCCCGGCAGAGCGATCCGCAGGAAACGGTGAAACAGGCGATTTTGCTGATGGGACACGAGTCCGAAGCAGCGCGCTATACGCATTTCAGCTATGAGATGGTGGCGCTGACTCCGCGTTGTGCGATGGAGCTGGGCTACGAGGTTTCCGAGGAAGACCAGCAGAAGAACTATATCGAGGTTTCCGGTCGCAAAGGATTTGGCGTCAAGGCCGACGATCTGCTGGATAAGCTGATTGAGGCCGCAAAGAGCGAGGTGGATGCGCGCCATGGAGAACTGACCGAAGACGAGCGGCGCGAAATTTCCACACAGATCGCCATTGGGGCTCTGCGCTACTTCATGCTGAAGTTTACGAAGCAGTCGGTAATTGCATTCGACTTCCGCGAGGCGCTTTCGTTCGAGGGCGAGACCGGCCCGTATGTGCAATACGCAGTTGTGCGCGCATCGAACATCTTCCGAAAGGCAGAAGTTGCGCCGGAGGATGTGCTGAAGATAGATGCGCTGAAAACCGTCCTGGCGGCCGATGCGTTTGCAGGAAACGACGATATCTGGTCGTTATGGCTGGCTGCTGGGCAGACGGCAAAGGTGGTGGAGCAGTGCATTGCAACCACCGAACCGGCGGCCTTGACCAAGCACGCATTCCAGCTGGCACAGCAATTCAACAATTTTTATCACAAGCACCACATTCTGACGGAAGAGGACCCGGGGCGGAAGGCGCTGCTGTTGGCAACTGCGGCTATTGTGCGAAGAGAGTTAATAGCCACAATGGCAGTGCTCGGGATTCCGACGCCCGCAGTGATGTAGCGAATTAGGTTTCGAAGGCAAGTTGCTGTAAAGGCGGCTGTTACGTTTTTTAAATATCGCGAGGGTCAACGTGCAACCAGAATCGCCGGTTGCAGTTCATGCAGCGGAAAGGAACCTTTCCCGTGAGGCGGGTTCTAAGAAACTCGAGAAAGTTCTTGCGATGTGAGCGACGGGCAGTTGGCTTACCACAATGTTTACAGTCGAAAGCACCCGCATATGTGCGGTGCCTGGAGTTGCTGGCCGACAATCTAACAGACCCCGTGAATCATTAAAGATTTGATCACGAGAACAACTGTAGTCCTTTTGTTACTAAGGTGTATAGACCAAAGTGCAATGCTGGGGCAGCGGTCATTCCGCCCCAGCATTTGTTCCTATTTGGGAATATTTGTGAAGTTCCGAGCGAAATCAATGAGCGAGCGAACTGAAACACCGCTGGGGCCTTTGGGCATCCATGCCTTGCCCTCCTCGAGCCATGCGGTGCCCGCGATATCCAAGTGAATCCAGGGCTTATCTTCGACGAATTCTTTAAGGAACATGGCGGCGGTAATGGCTCCACCCCACCGTCCGCCGGTATTTTTGATATCGGCGATATCGGAACGAATCTGATCGAAATAGTCCTGATCGATCGGCATTCGCCACATTTTTTCTCCGGTGCGTTCGGTAGATATTAAGAACTCCTCGGCGAATTCGTCGTTGTTAGTGAAGACTCCGACGTTGTAATAGCCGAGGGCAATTACGACCGCCCCGGTCAGGGTTGCGGCATCGATAAGGTGGGTGGCTCCGAGTTGGCGGGCATAGCAGAGCCCGTCGGCCAGAACAAGGCGGCCTTCGGCGTCGGTATTGATGATCTCGATCGATTTGCCGTTCATGGCATGGGCCACGTCGCCGGGTCGCGTTGCCTTGCCGCTGGGCATGTTCTCGGTGCAGCAGAGTATGGAAATAACGCGCACATTTGGTTTGAGCAGGGCGATGGCGCGCATGGTGCCAATCATGGTAGCGGCGCCGGACATGTCGTACTTCATTTTTTCCATGCCGTCGCCAGGTTTGATGCTGATGCCGCCAGAGTCAAAGGTGATTCCCTTGCCGATCAGCCCCAGGACGGGCGAGGCGGGGGCGGTTGCGGGTTCATAGCGCATGACGACGAGGCGCGGTTCTTCTTCGGAGCCCTGGGCAACGCTGAGGAAGGCACCCATTTTCAGTTCCTTCATCTTGTCGGAACCGTAAACCTCGCAGGTAAGGCCGGTTTCCTCGCACATGGCGCGGGCGCGCTCGGCGAGAATCGTGGGCGTCAGAAAGTTGCCGGGTTCGAGGGCGAGGCTGCGAGTAAGGTTCTGCGAATCGGCGATGATAACGCCAGCGGCGATGGAATTCTCGACGGCCTTCGCGTCAGCGACTGGCTGGATGATAAGGGTCGCCTCGGTTATCTGTTGATCCTTGCGATCGCTGCGGTAGGTGTCCACGTCGAAGTCGCCAGTGACAATGCCTTCAGCGGCAGCCTGGGCAGCGGCGGGAACTTCCAGAAACTCAGGCAATACAAGGGCGAAGGACTTGATCTTTTTGGACTTGGCGGTGCGTGCGGCTGCTCCGGCGAGTTTACGCAGTTCAGTGATGCAGAACTTATCGCGCTTTCCGGCTCCGAGAAAGAGAATACGTTTGGCTGCTACTCCGGCGGGCGACAGGAGCCAGACTGTTTCAACGAACTTGCCGGTTAAATCGCTGGCGGCGATGAGCGGCGCGGCCAAAGTTTGAATCGCGCGATCGGATGCGAGCAGTTCCGGCGCGGGAGTTTTGTCGCCGGTGTCGGCAACGAGAACGACAAGTAGTTCAGTTTCGACGGTGGAGGGAACAGAGGGGGAACTTGCAATCTTCATGCGAACCTTTCTGTTTCAGAGTTGAAGAAAAGCAGACTGCTTCATGATTTTCGGCTGCGGGCGATGGCGTCGCGAGCTTCCTTGTCGGCGGTGCGGCGACGTTCGGTTTCGCGCTTGTCCCAGAGCTGTTTGCCTTTGGCAACGGCAACTTCGACCTTGACCCGTCCATTCTTGAAATACATCCGCGTCGGGATAATAGTGAGTCCCTTTTGTTGGATGCTGGCATGGAGTTTGAGAATCTCGGCGCGATGTGCCAGTAGCTTGCGCGTGCGGAGGGTATCGTGAGTGAACTGCCCGCTTGGGGCATAGGCTCCAATATGAGCGTTGAGGAGGAAGAGTTCTCCGTCCTTGACGAGAACATAGGAGTCCTTGAGGTTTGCGTGACCGGCACGGATGGACTTGACCTCGGTTCCCCGCAGGGCTATGCCTGTTTCATAACGTTCCATCAGAAAAAAATCATGTGAGGCCGCTCGGTTCACGCAAGCGTCGCGTTCACCGCTGGCGACTGGGTCGCGCTTAACGTTCTTCGGCTTGTTCGGTTGCGTCAGTTGTGTCTGGTTCCGGGCCATCTGGGTTCCTGTTGCGGAGTCTACTCGTTTGAAAATAAAAGCGCACTTGCGCGTTGTTGCGAATTCTGTATCCTAACACAGCGCGTTGGCTTAGCCTCGCGATAGCTGTGCAGTGCAATGTTATAATTCGGCCATTGTCGGATCTGTTCCGCCCGCTTCCGCGGGCCGCCTGCAAGGTACTGCCCGAATTAGATATTTCGTCTTCTAAAGGATCGCAATGAAACGGTTCCAACGTGGCTGCCTAGTCCTGTTGATTTTTTTACTCGCCACGCTTCCGGCAATTGGCGATGAGGCAAAATCGCTCTATTCCAAAGGGAGGAAAGCTGAAGACCGGCAGCAGTATGAAGAAGCCTACAAGTTTTACAAGCAGGCGTACGACCTGCATCCGGAAGATATAGCGTATCGCTCCTCCTTTGAGCGCACGAAGTTTCTTGCGGCGGCCTCCCATGTTCATCGTGGGCAATTGCTGCGGGATGAGGGCAAGCTGGAAGAAGCATTGAAGGAGTTCCAGTTGGCGGCCATGACCGACCCGTCGAGCTCAATCGCGCAACAGGAGATAAGGCGCACAAAAACGATGATCGAGAAGGCAAAACAGCCGACTACGGCTCCCCCGGCGGCGCGGGCACCTCAGGAGGGACTTGGCGATTTGGCAAACATAGCGGGGCCGGTACAACTGGCCCCGATTTCGCAGACTCCGCTGACATTGAAGCTGGCGGAAGATTCGAAGACGATCTACGAAACTATTGGGAAGCTGGCTGGGATCAATGTTCTGTTTGATCCGGACTACACGCCGCGCCGAATTCGCATCGAGTTGAATGGCGTTTCGCTGGAACAGGCATTGCAGGTGGTTGCGCTGCAATCGCGCACCTTTTGGCGTGCCGTGACGCCGAATACTATCTATATTGCGCAGGACACGCAGCAGAAACGCAACGAAGTCGAGCAACAGGTGCTGCGCACCTTTTACCTGAGTAATTTTTCGACAGTCAGCGAGCTGCAGGATGTGGCAAACCTTGTCCGCACAATTCTGCGAGTGGAGCGAGTCCAGCAATTTCCAGCTCAGAACGCGATCGTGATGCGCGGCACGCCGGACCAGGTGGCGCTGGCGGAGTTGCTGATCAATAATCTCGATAAATCAAAGTCCGAGGTCGTTGTGGACGTCGTGCTGATGCAGGTGAATAAGACAAAGCTGACACAGCTTGGCATCCTGTATCCGTTCCAGGGCGGAACCACCAATCCATCGGTTACGATTAAGGGTGTCAGCAATACCGGTAGTACTGATAGCTCCTCCTCATCATCGACCACGAATACGACACTCAACGATTTGGCAAACCTGACGGCGCGCAGCTTCGTAGTCAATATTCCGACTTCGAACGTCGCTTTTCTGATGAGCGACAGCAACACCAAGATAATCCAGCGTCCACAGATGCGATCAGTGGACGGACAGAAAGCCACGCTGAAAATTGGCCAGCGAGTGCCTATTGCCTTAGGCACCTCGAGTTCGACTCTGACAGCGACGGCTCTGACGCAGACGCAGTTCCAATATCAGGATGTGGGCGTGAATCTCGAAATGACGCCGCATATACACGCTAACGGCGAGGTCAGTCTCAAGCTGTCCATCGAAGTTTCAGCGATCGACAGCTACCAAGATATCGCTGGAATCAAGGAGCCGGTGATCGGACAGCGCAAAATCGAACAAGAGATGCGAATGCGCGACGGCGAAGTGAACCTGATCGGCGGCATGATGGAACTGGATGATGTGCAGAGCATGGCCGGACTGCCCTGGATTTCGCAGGTTCCGGTTCTGAAATACCTGTTCGGGCAAGGCCAGAAGCAAAAGACTGATAGTTCGACGGTATTCGCGCTGATGCCGCACCTGGTACGCCGCCTGGATGTGGATGATTTGAACATTAAACCGGTGGAGATCGGAACGCAGAACGTGATTGAGGTACGGCGCGTTTCTAAGATGTCGGCCCCGGTAACACCCCCCACCACAGTTCCAAGCGCCGCGCCAACTCCGAGTGGCGTGTCGAGTCCGCAGGGAGCGCCGCGATCCGAGGCGACGGGCGCTGGTGCTGCGACTGTGGCTTCCGCGCCGGTTCCAGCCCCTGTGTCGGCTGCGGCAGCGAGCGCCGCTCCAGCGGCTGCCCCGACAGCGACCGCACCTGCCTCCAAGGCGTCCAACACACTAGGTGCTGTCTTAAGCGTTGATCCTCCGATGGTGAACCAGCCGACGGGAGCGACTTTCGCCGTTAATGTTGTCCTGAATGGCGGGAAAAACGTCTTCAGCGTTCCGGTGCAGATCCAGTACGATCCCAAGGTCATGCAGTTTGTCACTGTATCCAATGCAGGGGCGCTTTCAAGCGATGGCGCGGCAGTGGCTCTGGTTCATCGGAACGATGCCGACAGGGGCCTGCTGCAGGTTTCGCTAATGCGTCCGCCGGGATCAAACGGGATTAATCCTGCGGGGCCGCTGTTCACTCTGACGTTTGTTGCAAAAGCGGCCGGACATGGAACAATATCGGTAGGCAACTCGACACTGAGAGATCCAAACATGGCCTCCATTGAAGCTGTTGGCTCTCAGGCAATCGTCAACATTCGGTAGTATCTACGATGTATCGCATAAAACAAAATCGGCAATCCGGCATGACTCTGGTCGAGTTAATTGTGGCGATCGCGATCATGTCCATCCTGGCGACGGCGGTCTTGCCTATTACCCGGACAGTGATAAAGCGGGAACGAGAGAGGGAACTGCGAGCGGCGCTGTGGCAAATGCGAGACGCTATTGACAGGTATAAGGACACGGCCGATCGCGGTGCAATTCAGGTCAAACTGGGGAGCGAGGGATATCCGCCAGATTTGGAGACACTGGTAAAGGGCGTGGACATCGGTGGTAAAAAGCTTCGTTTTCTCCGCAGTATTCCGATGGACCCGATGACGCACAGCAAGGAATGGGGATTGCGCTCGATGCAGGATGATCCTACTTCGGATTCATGGGGTGGGCAGTCCGTTTTCGATGTGTACACAAAATCGCAGGGAACTGCGCTGGATGGCACGAAATACTCGGACTGGTAAGGCGACCGACGCGAATGAAGTTTAAGCGGCTCAGACACGTGAAGAAGTGCAGCGGATTCACGCTGATCGAATTAATCATTGTGCTCGCGATTATCAGTATTCTCGCGTCGATTGCCGCGTCCAACTACCAGCGTTCAATTTGGCGGGCGCGCGAAGCCGTTTTGCGCAATGACCTGTTTACCTTGCGCAGCAGCATTGACCAGTACACGCTGGACAAACAAAAGGCGCCGCAATCTCTGGAGGACCTGGTCACGGCAGGTTATATCAAGTCCATTCCCAAAGATCCGATGACGAATTCGACCACCACGTGGGTTACAGAGCAAGAGGATACCCTGATCGCCCTCGATCAGATGGAGCCCGGCATTGTGGATGTGCACAGCGGCAGCAGTGAACACTCTACGGACGGCAGCGCCTACAATACCTGGTAAGCCCTCCGAGTCGATTCAGAGCGAGACGCGCCCCTGGTGTCCCGCTTTTTTGTTGCCTGATTCAGGTCAACACGGGCGTGAAATTGGGATTAGCATGCGATGCGCCTAAATGCGGGCACGCTCATACTGTTTTGGCCAGGTAATCTCTTTGTGCAGGGCGCGCGCAGCTCGAAGTGGCCAATACGGGTCGCGAAGAAGTTCGCGTGCCAGCAACACTACATCCGCCTGGCCGGTTCCGATGATTTGTTGAGCCTGCTCAGGTGAGGTGATCATGCCGACGGCTCCGGTGAGGATGCCAGCTTCTTTGCGAATGCGCTCGGCAAATGGAGTTTGATAACCGGGGCCAACGGGGATTTTCGCGTGGGGAACGATACCTCCGGAGGACGCGTCGATCAGATCGACGCCGAGCGGTTTGACTTGCCTGGCGAGAGCAATGGAATCCTCGATAGTCCATCCTCCCTCGGTCCAGTCAGCGGCCGAGATGCGGAGCCACAATGGGAGCCGTTCGGGCCAGGCTCGGCGGACCGATTCAACAATCTCCCGCAGAATGCGTGTACGGTTCTCAAAGGTGCCGCCGTATCGGTCCGTGCGGGTGTTGACCAGGGGCGAGAGGAACTGGTGGATCAGGTAGCCGTGAGCTCCGTGGATTTCGACGAGTTCGAAGCCAGCATCGAGGCTGCGGCGAGCCGCCAGCCTGAAGGCTTCGATTACACCGGCGATGCCTTCGACGGTGAGAGCTTGGGGCTGAATGGACTCCGGGGTAAAGCCCTTTGCCGTGGAGGAATAGATGGGACGCCACCCCCCTTCGGCAATGGAAACGGGCTTGCCTTGATGGCGCCATGGAACGTCGGTTGAGGCTTTGAATCCGGCGTGAGCGAGCTGAGTTCCAGGGATGGCTCCATGCTGGCGGAGAAAACGGGCAATCCGCGTCAGGTTCTCGATGTGATCGTCCTTCCAGATGCCGAGGTCAGACGGGCTGATGCGTCCTTCGGCAAGGACTGCGGTTGCCTCGGTAAGGACCGTACCAGCGCCGCCAACGGCCCGGGATCCGAGGTGGACCAGGTGCCAGTCGTTGGCAAAGCCGTCTTCGCTCGAGTACTCGCACATGGGAGAGACAACTATACGGTTACGGAACGAGAGATCGCGGATTTGAAATGAATCAAACAGGTTCATAGATTTTGGATGATCGTGCGCAAATTCCCGGTGCAAAGGTATGTCGCGGCTTATGTGACTGGCTCCACCTCGAGTTCCAATTCTCGAACGGCTATCACTCGTATCTGGGAGCCGGAGAGAATCGGTTTTGAGGAATGCGCGTTCCAGAGTTCGCCATGCACAAAGACTTTTCCATTCGGGAGAAGGTCGGTGCGTGCAACACCCACCTCTCCAATGATGCCCTGAGAACCGGTAACGACCTTGTTCCGGCGCGCGCGCCAGGCAATCGACATAAGGAAAACCGTGATGAGTCCAAAGGGTATGCTGACAGCAAGCGAAGTGAGCAGTTTAACGCGCATTTCTGGAATTGGACCGTCCACGAGGAGCACGCCGCCGAGCGTCAACACAACGATGCCTCCAACAGTCAGGATGCCGTGCGTGACGAACTTCGCTTCCAGAGCGAAAAGAACGAAAGCCAGCACGATGAGCGCAAGCGAGGCATAGCGGGTTGGCAGAAGGTTAAGGGCGAAAAGCGAGAGAAGTATAAAGATCACTCCAACAACACCGGGAACGATGGCTCCAGGGTGATTAAATTCTGCGTAAAGAGAGAGTCCTCCAATCGCGAGAACCAGAAAGGCGATATTCGGATCCATGAGCCAGCCGAGGACACGCTGACGCAGGGTGGGGGGAAGCTCTTCGACGGGCTGGTTCGCGAGGTGCAGGGTGAAGGCGGAGCCGTCAAAGCGATGGATAACGCGTCCATCGAGCTGCTTGAGCAGATCGGCTTCGTCGCGCGCTGTGAGGTCGATGAGATGGCGGTCGAGAGCCTCTTTTTCGGTCCACGAAATGGATTGCCGGACAGCTTTTTCGGCCTCCTCCGCATTGCGGCCACGGCGTGCGACATATGAGCGAAGGAAGGCCGCAGTGTCGTTCTCCACCTTGGCTTTCATGATATCGTCCACCTTGGGCCCACCAATTGTGACCGGATGAGCGGCGCCGGTATTCGTGCCATTTGCCATGGCGGCTACATCGGCGGATTCGAGAATGAAGAAACCGGCGGAGGCGGCGCGAGCGCCGCTTGGCGCAACGAAGACGATGACGGGAACAGAAGACGCATCGATTCTCGCGACAATTTCTCGAGTCGAATCGACCAGCCCCCCTGGGGTATTGATCTCAATGAGTAAGGCCGCAGCTTGGCGTCTCTGTGCAGCATCGATAGCGCGAGAGACCTCTTCGGCGGTAATGGGCTGGATGGTGCCGTCAATGTGGATGCGCAGTATTTGCGCTGCGGCTGGAAAAGCTGCAATTAGGAATAGAAACGCGACGAGTAACGAGATAAAGCGTTTCAACGAAAACCTCCGGCGTCCCAGCCTGAAGTCGGCGGTGAGGACCCGGGACTTACGTCCCGGGCACAAATCTAACGCTACAGACGGCAGGATGCAACGGGTACCGTGTCACCTGTTCTCTCTGCGGTGATTCTGAATCTCCTGCTGTACGCTTTTGGCTTCTTCGCTTTCAGGCTCAAGGGCGAGAGCTTTGTTCAGGTTCTGCGCGGCACCATCGATGTCGTCATTATGCAGGTCGACACGAGCAAGAACCAGGTAGGCTTCGGCGCTCGGCTTTACGCGGATTGCACTACGGGCCTCAAAACCCGCTTCCGAGTACTTCTTCTGGTTCAGCAGCGCGTGCGCATAGCCCGCCAGCGCCATCGCGTTTGCCGGTTCGTGATTCAAAGCCTCGCGGAACTGGCTTTCGGCTTCTCCTGCGGCACCGCCTGCCAGAAAGGCGCGGGCTTTCTCGACATGGAGGGCAGCACGGTCTGCTGGCTTGGCCTTGCCAATGGATTGCTCAATCGCGTTTTGCATTTCAACGGCAAGCTGGCGATAGGAGCTCTCGTCGTAATTGCGCTTAATGCGGGGAAACGGCACGGAGACCGCAGGGTGGACGGGGTTGCTGGCGCTGGCGGCAATCGATTCCTGGAACTGTCGTGCCTCATTGTCGTTGGGACGTCGGCTCAGAGTGTCGCGCAGTTGGCGCTGGGCTCCGGCGAGGTCTCCTTTGCGATAAAGTGCGACTGCAAGATTGAAGTGATAGTCGGCGTCGGATGGATCCGCCTGCACTGCCTTTTGGAAGTAATCTGCTGCATCGCGACGTCCCCGGCGGCTCTCGGTCACTCCGATGTTGTTGAGAACCTCGGTGAGGGGAACGCGTTCGGCGGTCGCCTTGAAGGCGGCAGAAGCTTTTTCAAACTGTCCTAAATGATATTGACAGAGGCCGAGTAGAAAGCTAGCTTCGCCAGACGCAGAATCGGACGGAATCTTAGCGAACCAAAGTGCTGCCTGGTCGTATTTGCGATCTGCAAAGTAGGTTTTGGCCAGCAGCATGATGGCCTGCGCGTATTGTGGATTGATCGCAATTGCGGCCTTAAGATAACGGATTTTATCGGCGCGACCGCTGGCGACGACACCGCGAATGAAGTTCTCAAAAGCATCCAGGCGAACAGCAGGCGCACGCCTCAGAAACTCCTCTCTGGGCTCGGAAAAACTCGGACGCATCAGGCGAAGCACATCCCATGCGAGCGCGGTCTGAATGCTGAGCAAATCGGTTAAAGGACCGTTCTCGACCTGATCTGGAGATAGCTTAAGAGCCTTCATATCAAGAACTTGGGCGCGTGCGGTAAAGGTGCGTCCGTCGTAGGAGTAGCTGCCCAGGAGGACGTAGTCCGCATCCAGTTGCTCTGCAATCCGGTAGAGCGTCGCACGCGAGGCATGGAGGTTGACGGGAATACCCATACGGTCAAACGCGTATTGACGGTCGTCGCGACTGATCAGATAGAGCGACCGTGTATCAAGCCGCTGGCCGATAATTTCAGGAAAGGCTTCGCTGATCCACTCCAAGCCAGGTTGGTGCGTAGAGTTGTCAAAAGGAAGTACGAGAACGGTTTGCGTGCCCGGCGCGCTTTGGCCAAAAGCTGTGGCCGAAAGTGGCGAGAGCAGAAGGAAGAGCGCGAAAAGTATCCAATGCCGGTGAGAGTTCAAAGCTCCACCATTATATATAGACAGCTTTGTGTATAGCGAAGGTATGTGTGTAGCGAATGCGGTGGGCGCTTGTTGCGGTTAGTGTGAGCGCAATTCTTGATGCAAAAACCGCAATGCGAGTGGGAATTGGAGTGGTGGCTCTTTCTAATTTCTAAATCTTCCAGCTGCTTGGGAAAAAGGACTAGGAGAAATTCTGGTTGCCCAACCTCCGGTGCGGATGATGCTTCTAACGTGATCCGACAGCTAAAAGGACGTTGGGCCGGGTTCAGCGGCCAAAAGTGGGAGAGAGGATGAAGAAGCTTATCTTGGGAACAATTGTTGCGCTGATGGTCAGTGGAATGGGTTTGGCGCAGGAAACTCCGGATCCGCAGAGCGGAAGTGGAAGCTCTGCCGTGTTTCAACCGGCGGATTCCGGCAATCCGGCTCCGTTGCCGACGCCTGGAACTACCGCTCAGGCCGTTCAGAGCAGTCAGTCCGATCCGGGTGATCAGGGTAATCAGGGTAATCAGCAGACCAGTCAGGGTACTCAGCCAAGACAGAGGCCAGGGGCGATGGGAGCACCGGCACCGCTGACGACAGGTCCACAGGGGCAAAACCTCGCGACAGGGATCGCGCCTGAGCAACAGGGACAAGCGCCCCCCCCTCCAGAGGGACAGCCACAGCCCCCCCGTCAGGCCCTTTCGGCACAACGCCCGGGCGAATACGGGCAAGTACAGAGACAACAGGGTCAGCCCACGCAAGTACAGGGACAGCAGGGCCAGGCAGTACAAGGAGGCCAAGCAGGGCGAGGAGGCCAGGCAGTGCAAGGAGGCCGGTCAGGGCAAGGGGGCCAGTCAGGGCAAGGAGGCCAGACAAGGTAAGGCCGACAAACTCGTAGCCAAGCAGAAGTGACAGCGTGGACCGGGGTGAATGTGGAGCTTCCACGAGGAGCTCCTTTTTGTGGGCTAAGAGGCGCGTTCGATCTGCTTGACGATCATTTTGGCCATTTCCACTGGATCGCTGGCGGATGTGATTGGACGTCCAACGACGAGATAGTTAGCTCCCGCGCGCATCGCGTTCTCGGGAGTTACTACGCGGGCCTGGTCATCAACCGCTCCACCTGCGGGACGAATACCGGGAGTAACAAGCGTGAAACTCCGTCCGAAAGTTTGGCGCAGGTGTACCGCCTCCTGAGCTGAAGCGACGATTCCGCCGCACCCGGTTTGCAGGGCTAGTGCGGCAAGCCTAGTTACCTGGTCCTCCACCTCGCCTGCAACGCCAATCTCGCGCAAGTCTTCCGTGTCTAAGGAGGTCAAAACAGTTACGGCTAAAACCGTGGGCTTGCTTTCTGATTGCGCTGCTGCTTCGGCAGCAGCTTTTAGCATTTTTGAGCCACCAGCGGCATGAACTGTGAGCAGAGAAACTCTGAGTGAGGCTGCGCTGCGGATCGCTGCAGCAACCGTGTTTGGGATGTCGTGGAACTTAAGATCGAGAAAGACTTTTTTGCCGTTAGCTACCAGCTCACGGACAAATGAAGGGCCTTCCGTTGTGAAAAGTTCCTTGCCCACCTTGTAAAAAACGACGTTTTCGCCAAGTTGCTGCACAAGCGCTCGAGCCTTCTCTCCGTTAGCCAAGTCCAGCGCCACAATCAGATTCTGTCTGCCATCTTGCATCGTGAATAAAAGGATAACTCACTCGGAGAGGGAGAGGGAACGGCCAGGCAAGCAAAAGCCCCACGGCACGCCGCGGGGCTAAACCCTTGCAGGTCGCCTTTAGCGTATAACGACCGGTTGTCTTGCCTGGGCCATCTCCGCGTAACGGGGATCGACAACATCGATCCGGACCTTTTCCAGGCCCTTCTGGCTCATGCCGATGCAGCGGGCGGCGCCGTAAGATAAATCGATGACTCGGCCCGGAGTGACCGGACCGCGGTCATTAACGCGGACCACTACCGACTTCTTATTCTTCAGGTTTGTAACTTTAACGAACGTACCTAACGGTAGTTCGCGGTGGGCAGCAGTGAATTTGTACATATTGTAGTCTTCACCGCTTGCTGTTGACTTACCGTGGAAGAGGCCGCCGTACCAGGAAGCCTTGCCCACCTGGAATGGCTTGGCGGGGGGTTCCAATTCTTTCGGTTCCTGCTTTGGTATTGGCAGGAAGGTTAGCGCGCTCGGCAAAGCTAATGTGGTTGTGTGGCTGGGTGCCGCTCCCATGGTGCCGCCTAGCAAGAGCATTGCAAGGGCGCAATGGGTCAGTACTCGTCGCAATCAAACACCTCGCTCAAGAAATTTTCTCCATGAATTCCAACGCCTGGGCTTTGACCCAGGCGATAGCTAATTGTATGGGCCCATAACCACAAGGTCAACCCTGCTCAAAATAAATATCCTTTTGTCCTTGCGTAAGATGTTGGTAATGTGATAGGCGCAAAGAAGGGCAGGATGAACCCTGATTGTCACTGCTTTACTGTCGCAGCGGTCTGGAATTGCAGGGAAGAAGCGAAAGATACGGTGTGGTTGGGAGCTGACCTGGTGCTTGGAAATCTCCCTCGCCGATTCAACTGGGATCTAAGATATGCAGGATCGAGTCTCCAAGGTCTATTTTTTCTCGGTTGTTATCTCGTCTGGGATCACAGGAAGCAGTGGTGTTTCATCCTGAGTCGCCGGTTCGGGGGGGACAACCGGTTGCGCCGACATGGACGGGGCTTGCGACGAGATCGCCGGGGGCTGAGTGACTTCAGGTCTAGCCTGCTGCTGGTTCCGGCCGGCCGCCGTGGACGGCGCTGCGGAAGCTAGCGGTTCGGGCGGAACATTCTCTTCGGCGAGGATGCGGACCGGAGTTTCTGGTTCTGGTTTAGGCGGTACGGCAGGCTCGCGGACTATGGCATTGTCGCGGGTACGCAGGGGAAGGGGCGGACCGCCCTTGGCACGGAGAGCCGCAACCTGTTTTTCCTGCGCAATGTCGACGGACTGCTGGTTACGGTCGGCTACTGCCGCCAATTTCATCCCTTCGATGTTCTTGCGGGTTGCGAGGAAGACGCGAATTCCATTGCGATCGGCTTCTCGGGCCTTGGCATAGTAATAGTCGGCGGTTTCACGATCGCCTTCCATCTCTGAGATGTAGCCCATGTTATTCAATGAAAATGCATTACCGGGGTCGAGGCGGTAAGCTTCCATGAAGAACTGGCGTGCCTTGTCCGGTTGATTGCGGTTCAGAGCAGAGACTCCGCGCAGGTTGAAGCGGGCGACTTTCGCCTCACTGGAACCCTCAGCACGGAGCTCGCGTTGTGCTGCCTGCAGGTTAATGCTTGCAATCTCGGTGATACTGCGCCCCCGCCAACCGCGGTTGAGCGCCACGACTATCTTTTCTTTGGAGCCGCTTGCGGCCGCGAGACCGTAATAGTGTGCCGCTTGTTCCAGTTCTCCTTCTTTTTCCAGAGCGTAACCAAGATTGTTCAAGGTGAAAGGATTCTGAGAATCCATGGCCAGGGCCTTGCGCAAAGTGGTTTCAGCTTCGGGTGCGCGCCCCTTGATCATCAGTCCCATGGCGGCCACATTGAGTCGGTTGATCTGCATTGGTTTGCTCACGGCATTCCCGGCTACCTCAGATACCTGCTTCCCTTTCAACTCTGGATTACTGGAGAACTGAATCGTGGCACCGGAGCTATTTGTGGCAGCCAAGTCATAGAATTTCTGTGCCTTCTCGATATCTCCGTCCAACTCGGCTACGTAACCAAGGTTGTTCAAAGTGAAAGGATCGTCGGGATCGATGAGATAGGCTTTATAGAAGGCGCGTTTGGCGCGGTTCGTGTCGTGCTTTGCCAGGGCTTTCACACCGGATTGATTGAGTTGCTGTACCGGCGTGGGCTTGGTGCGCTTGGGTATTTTCAGGTGGAGATCCGCCCCCAGCGCGTTTGGCGCTGCCAAAATGAAGGTCAAAAGCAGTGCGTTTGTAACTCTGATTGCAACCTGGAATGTTTTTGTATTCCGAATGTCAGCCACGATACGAATCATTGCGAGATCCCGCATAGGGCCTTTGATGAGAGCGACGCATATTCTGTTGCAGTATCGGCGCGAGTCTTCGTGGTCTGCTTCCAGCCTGATCCCTGCATCTAACAGGCGATACTCTGCTTCGCGGGGAGAATATGAAGCTGAATCAGATTTTGTTCGCCGCAGGTCTCCTGATCGCTGCGGCGTTTGTCAGTGCGCAGAGCACGACTGGGACACAGACCTTGAACGTGGGAGCAGCCAATGCAGCCACTTCTGCCGTTTCGCCTGCCGCAGTGACTCCCAAGCCTCTCGAACCAACCAGTTCGGGGGAGCCGTATACCGAGATGCTTGATACGGCAAACAGTCCGGCAGCATACGATCCTCTGCTGGAACCTCGCCCTCTGCCTCACTCCAATCTGTCTCTGCTCGGCGGTATTGTGCGGAAGGTGGATGTGATGCACAACCGCATAACGCTTCAGCCTTTTGGCGGAGGAAGCAAGTATTCGATTTACTTCGACGAGCGTACACACATCCTGAGCGGGGGACGGGAAGCCACCGTGTTGGCAATTCATCCCGGGCAGCGAGTCTACGCGGATACCCAAAATTCGGGGGCGCAGGTCTTTGCGCGGACGATACAGGTGCGTACCGCGGGCAGTTCGGCGAATGCCAACGGACAGGTGGTCGAGGTACTTGGCGGCCAGTTGCGTATGTTGGACCGCTTAAGTGGAGAGACGATTCGAGTGGCGATCACCGATAGGACCAGAGTGCAGTCGCGGAGGGGACCGGTTGCGGCAGGAGATCTGCATTCCGGATCGCTGATCGAGGTGACGTTTTTCTCAAACGGAAGGCCCAACGAGGCTCAAAACATCACTATCTACGCCAATCCGGGCGAATCCTACGTGTTTGCCGGGATATTGAGCTACATCAATCTGCGCGATGGCATCCTGGCGCTGGATAACCAAGTAGACGGCAAGAATTACGAACTCTATTTTGATCCGCTTGGGCAAAAGAAGCTGGCCCTGCTGACGGTTGGGACTGCGGTTTCAGCGACTGCCAGCTTCGATGGGAAGCGCTATCGGGCGACTTCGATCAAGGTCAGGGAGAGCGCGGCGAAGTCAGAGTCCAGCAACAGATAGAGTTTTGCAAGTCTTGGCATTATGAGAGCCATCCTCGCAGTAAATTGCGGGTCTGGCGGGTCGCAAACGTGAATTGCTAAAATCAGGGGTGGTGATGGAGTTCACCCTTAACCGTTGCGCTTGCCCGGCGAGTGCGGCTGATGACTCCTAGCTCATATCAGGAGAATTTCAGACAGTGCTTGCCTATCTTTATGTATCCCTGGGCGCCATTGTCGGCGCCAGCGCCCGTTATTTTGTCAGCCGCTTCATTGCCAAGACCGTCACGGCCTCTTTCCCCTGCGGCACACTGCTCATCAATGCGACCGGTAGTTTTATTCTCGGATTATTCTTGATCTGGAGTACCGAGCGTGCATTGCCCGACCCTCGTTGGCGTCTGTTGATTGCCATCGGCTTCTGCGGTTCCTACACTACGTTTTCCAGTTATGCCTTCGAGAGTTTCTCGCTCTTTGAGCAAGGGCACTACCTTCTGTTTGCATCGAATGTGCTGGCGAACAATATCCTTTGCCTTGCCGGAGTTTTGGCCGGTGCGGTTCTGGCAAGGAGCATATAATGTCCGGCGCACTGAACCAGGGGGAGAGAACGATGGCTGTACAAATCACAATGTACCTGCACGAGGAAGACCAGTGGCAGCACCGCTCCTTACATCTGGAAGTATTGAAATATCTGCGCGAGGAAAACGTTTTCGGAGCCGTCGCCTATCATGCCGTCGCCGGCTTCATGGGACGTATGCGGCTGAAGACCGCGACGCTGGTCGATGGGGGAGGAAAGCTTCCGGTCGTCGTCACCTTCGTTGATACGGACGAACACATCCAGCGCGTGCTGCCGAAGCTGAAGGAAATGGCCGCACACCGCCTGATTGTGCGCGAAAACGTGACAGTGGAGCAGGGAAGTCTCGACTGAGGCTAGACCGCTTCGCGGCTCTCCCGGCGTTCCTCCAGCTTGAGCCCGAGGGCCGCTAGCTTTTCACAGGTCGAGGTGTAATCGACGTGATGAATGCCTCGTATTCCCAGAGTTTCAGCGATCTGGACAAACATCGCACGGTCCTCAATGTATGCGACCTGTTCAGGCGGAACCTGGGCGACATCCAGTGCAATACGGTAGATATCCTCGTCAGGCTTGCGCACGTGGACGAAGCAGGATGCGATGAAGAAATCCACAAAGCTGTGGAGCTTGAAATTCTGAATGCGGCGCTCGTTGAGTTCGCGCCCTTCGTTGTTGATTACGGCAATCTTCAGCTTGTATTGAGACTTGAGAGTGCGGACCAGATCGATCATCTCGGGACAGGGTTTGGATTGCGCGAACATGAATTCGCGAAACTGATCCTTCGTGAAGTTCCGCTGCTCGTAAAAGACAACCCGGCTTAGATACTGGTCCAAGGTGAGTTTTCCAGCCTCGTAGGTATCAAAAGTCAGATGATGCCGTTCATCCATTTCCTTGCGGTCGAGGTTGAATGTTGTTGCCGCAAGCTCGCGCGAGTGGCGGTCCCAGCCATTGGTAAGCAGGACTCCGCCCAAGTCGAGAAACAGAGCTGATATCCGCATGCTTCCCCTCCACATAACGGAACCGAACAGCAAACTTGTCTGTCGGTCTGTTGGGTCCAGCGATGACGAGAGACCGGCAGGTTGGACAGCACGGATTAGCACAGCCGCCAGAGCACGGAGAGAGCGGGTACCCTCCAGTAGTTAAGCCGCTCGATTGCCGCACTAAAAGACCCGTCCGACTTGGAAGAAGAACTTTGCATGGCCGTAGTCGCCGACCGCACCGCCTACTTCCACGGGTCCGAACAGCGTATTCATGATGAGTCCCGCGGCCACGTCTCCAGGGAGATAGGGCGGTTTGGGGCCTTTGGGAAGTTGATAGGTCTTACCCACCTCAAACATGCCAATGAAGTCGATCGTACTTCCCAGCAAGGGCGGCAGTTTCGCCAGCGTTCGAATATAACCAAGCTGGAACAGAAAGTATTGGTCGGTCAGCAACTCGTTGGTACCGAACGCCGCAAAGCGCGTTACTCCCCCTAGGGGGAACTGCGGCACTCCGGTCTTGTATCCGTAGGTGGTTCCTCCGTAACCGTGCAGGAAGACCGAGGAGGGAACGTTCAAGCGGAAGTAGTTCTGGAGCTGTAACTCCGAAATCGGGAATCCTTCGGGAGCTCCGGGGTTGGCGTTGAAATACTTCGTGTAAAACTTGATGTTATGGCCTGTGCGGGGAACGATTGGATTGTCCACCGACACGTAGGTGTATTGCAGCCTGAGGTTGCCGGTTCCCCCGGAGACGTTCGGTAATACGGTTCTATCCCCGGTCTGTGGCGAGAGGTGTTGATAGCCGCCCTCATACCCGAGACGCGCCTCCCCGGTTCGTCCGAACAGATAGCCCACGTCAAGGGCACCGAGCGCCACGCGGTTCCGGTAGAGAGAGAGCAGGTCGCTTCCCTTGTAAATTGGGTACTGAGCGCTGTTGAAGCCGACTCGCGGCGCAACGAACCATTTACTCGTGGCCTTGAATGGCCGGTAATACTCGCTGTTGATTCCGTATTGGGAACCCAGAATTACGTCGTTGCGCAACTCTCTCCGATAGCCACCAAAATTCAGATACGTAATGCGCGCGCCGATACTGAAAAAGACGTTGTTGTAGTCGGAGCCATCTATGACGATAAGGGGCCGCACAATCGGCGGGGCGTATGGTTTTGGCTCGGCTTGAATCTGGAGGCCCTGTTTGCCGTTCTGCTCTACCATGGAATAGTTCAAGGTAGACAGGGAGCCCATCCCCCTAAATTCCATAAGTTTTTGATCAAGCTCGTTTGGGTCAGCCGGCTTTCCCGATACCCCGGCCATCTCTTCGGTCATAGGTTGTGCGATCTCTGGAGGCACGCCAATGACCTCTACAAACTGTGGAACGGGCGCCTTTTTTCGCCGTGCGTTGCGCTCGGCGAGATACTGGTTCCACGCGGCCTCATCTACCGAGAAGAAAGAAAGTTTTGCGGCATTTGCCGCGGCTGCGTCATATCCGGCCTTGATGATCGCATCGGCTTTCTTATAGTCACTTCCTGTGTAATTGTTCACCGGCACGATTACCAGCAGATCTGCGGATTTCATCGAACGACGTTCGTTAGCGACGATCACCGCGGAGATCGACTGTCCGAGCACCGCAAAGCTGGATAGCGACTCAGCAGGGTTGATCGGATTTACCTCGAGGTGAATGGCGAGAACGATATCTGCGCCCATTTCTTTGGCGACATCGGTGGGAAGGTTGTCCAGCAGTCCGCCATCAACGAAGATGTGGTCTCCGCTGCGGACAGAGCTGAAGATGCCAGGCAGCGACATGGTGGAACGTAATGCCAGGTCCAGCGGTCCACTGCGGAAAACATACTCGCTTGAAGTCACGAGGTCCGTAGCCACACAGGCAAATGGTATTGGCAACTCGTCGAAACTCCTCATTTGCGAATAAGGCAACGAAATGCGGTTCAGGATCAGATCCACCTGCTGGCCGGTGTTAAAGCCGGAAGGAAATTGCAACCCTTTGCGCAAGCCGAATTCCAGCGTGCTGGGATAGTCGCGAGCATCCTGCTTGCGCCGAAAAGCAAGGTCATTGAAGGGTGTCTGCCCGCTCAGGACTAGGTCCCAGTCAATACTTTTCACCACTTGACGGACTTCGGCGGCATTCCGCCCGGTGGCATAAACTCCGCCCACCAACCCGCCCATGCTGGTGCCGGCGACGTAGCTCACGGGGATGCGGTGCTCCTCCAGCCACTGGATGACTCCAACGTGTGCCAGACCGCGCGCACCGCCTCCCTCCAACACCAGTCCGATTCTGGGGCGTTTCGCGGCGGCTGGAGTGCTTTGCGTCAGGCCGATTGCTGAAGTGAGCCAGACTAGAAGGAGTACAAGAATTCGCGATCTGTACGCCATGGTAACGTCGGGCCTTTCTCTGTCCGTCCGTTTAAGCAAGCGAAACAGTGTCAACTCCGTTGCAACTTCTATTGATCCTGAGATTACCGTCGCGGTGGGCGTCACAGAGCATTGGCTGGAAAACGATCACCAAGTCGACGCAAATCTTCGTCAAACACCGATGGCCCATTTATCGCGTCAAAACGAGAGTTGGCGCGATAAGAGAGATTCACAGTCAACTCAGGATGTTGCCCGCCCATTCTGCTCTAATTAATCTTCCAACAGGATCTTGCGAGCCGATTATGTGATGGTGGCCTGGGCTTAGTTCGATGGTGCAACAGTGATCAGGTTCGTGGATGTTATGACTTGAGTTTTCTGCGTAATATTTCTGAACCCGGACATGAGCGAATGGGGGAATCCGGCAATGCCAGATTTGCATTCCGAATCTTGTCGATCTCAATCACTGCGATCCATTCACCTGGAGTGGAGTCTTGCCAGACGATTCGCCCATGTAACATTCGCGCAATAGTTGCTGCTGGAAGATCCTGATGAAAGTCGAAATAGCGCGTCTGAATGTTGGTCCAGCCAGGAATGCGATGGAATAGCCCCCACTGTGGTTCAAATTTCGTGGAGAAGGCAACTACCACGTCAAAGCTTTCGGGCTGCTGCTGGGCGCGAAGAATTTCCTCCGCGCTGAAGTTCTCGATGCGCACCACCGTGAGCGGACGCCCTACATAGCCAAGGAACGGCCGATTTAATTCGTCGGAAGCGGGCCACGCCGTGAGGATGCGATCCTGCGCGTAATGTTTTTCCGCGTACTTCGCGGCCTGCTGGTGCAGTCGCACGTAGGATGCCCAGGTAAGATTGTCTTCGGGCGAAATGAACCACGGGGGATTTAGAAATAATGCCAGGAGGAACGCGGCGGCGCACCCGGCGATCCACCACTTCCAACGAGGCGCGTACATCCGCAGCACGTTCACGGAGAGCAAAATTACGAGAGGAATTGCCGGAATCATGTAGCGAGCGAGCAACGCCCCACCGACGACCGCGAACTCCGCCACCTGTGCCAGCACCACCAGCACGAGCAGAATTTGAATGTTTGGAGCAATGGCTTGGGCAGACGCTTCAGGAGCACCCGGATGCCGGGCATTCCAGAGAAGGAGCAGCGCGGCAGCTGTGAGCACGAACAGATTCATGTATCCGCTCGAGTGCCAGAACCGCATCACCCCGGCCAGCAGAATTCGGAGCGGCGTGATGGTGGCTCCCACATTGTAGCGGAGGTAGTCAGGGTTGCCGAAGATGTGGCCGGTGCGGTGACAGTGATACCCGTACCAGCCGATCAGCGGAAGCAGAGCCAGCAGATAGGCCGCGCACTGCGCCAGCGAGCGCCGGGGCAAGCACCACTTCGCTGTCACTTGGGGACGCCAGCGATAGGCCATCCAACCGATCAGATCAGCGCCGAAGAGCGTGAGCGTGACCACCACGGTGGTCTCTTTGGCTACCGCTGCGAGGGCAGCAAAGGCGATTGCCTGCCAGCGACGGCCGCAAATGTGCGAGTACAGGGTCCAGAGCACCAGGGCAAATGCCGCGATATCAAGGTGCGCCATTGCTGATTGCGAAAATACCGTTGGCGACAGCGCTGTGAGCACGACTGTGGCATTCGCTACAGCCGTGCTTGCCACGCGGCGCGCAAGCAGCCAGAGCCCGGTGAATCCGAAAGCGGCAACCAGCAGCATGGCTGTGCGCGTCACCAGGGGAGAGTAGGCGGCGATCTTCCAGCAGAGGGCAAGCCACAGCATTACTAGCGGCGGATGAGCGTTGGAAAGCGTGGTGTGTGGAATCAGGTCGCCCGAGAGAAGAATGTCACGGGCGGCTGGAACGAAGTATCCTGCTTCGTCCCAAAAGTACGGTAACCGCAACAGCGGAAGATGCACCATCCAGAGTGCAAGAAAGATTAGACCAAAAGCCAGAAGCCCCTGAGTCAGCAAGCCTCCGGCAGGCGTATGAGGGGTGCGTTGGCGCATTCTTAGTGGATGGGACCGTTCTGCGCAAACTGCGGATCGATCTTGATCTCCCCAAAAGTCTGCTCATAGTTCGCTACATTCTGCTGGAGCATCAGCGAGAGCGCCTTGGCCTGCTGTGGGCTGAGATAGATTCCCTGAAAGTTGCGTAGGTCAATGCCAGGGCCATTCCCCGGGATAGCCATTCCGAAGGCGAGAAAGAAATCCCACACACTCATGCGGACTTGCACGCTGTTGGAATAGTTCTCGCGGTAATCGTCTGAATTCTGGATGCGGATTTCGGGCTGTTCGTTGAAATTGGACATAAGAGATCTCAAAAAACAGCCTAACAACTTTGGCGCGGAATGGCACGCGCAAGGGCCAGCTTTTCACCTATCGTGCTCCTCTTCGCTCACTCGCAGCATCTCAGGAGATGGTTTTCAAGTTCGTTCGTGCGAGTGAGGTGGCAATGCAGAGGTTGGATCAAGCCGGGTTGATTGCGGCAAAACCATTTTTGATCGAACAGGACTACACGAAATACACACCAGAGCAGCACTCTCTCTGGGGTGAGCTGGTGCAGCGGCGGATGGCCCAGCTGAAAGAGTGTGCCTGTCGCGAGTACCTGGACGGATGGAGTGTGCTCGGCCTTAAGCCAGAGCGGATTCCGCGTCTGCCAGTGGTGAGCGAACTGCTTGAGAAACGCACCGGATGGAGAGTGCAGCCGGTTTCAGGATTCATGCCGTCGCGTGCGTTTTTCGAAATGCTTCAGGCCCGGCAGTTTCCTACAACTACCTGGCTGCGCAGCCGCGAGTCGATGGACTACACGCCGGAGCCGGACATTTTGCACGACGCGCTGGGGCATCTTCCAATGTTTGCCGAGCAGCGCTTTGCCGACGCCGTCGCCGAGTACGGGCGTGTGTGCTACGCGATGGAGAGCGAAGAGAAGTTAGAACGAATGGGGAGGCTCTTCTGGTACACCTTTGAGTTTGGCTTGATCCGGCAGGACGGCGCCGTGAAGGTGTACGGCTCGGGCATCGCGTCATCGCAGGCGGAGTGTACCAACGTGCTCTCGGGAGGCTGCGAGATCCGGGATTTCAGCGTTGCTGAGGTTCTGAATACTACCGTGAAGGTGGACGAGATTCACAAGCGGCTCTTCGCGATAAATTCATTCTCAGAGACACTGAACGCGGTTCGAGAAGCGCGGGAGATGGTGGAAAAGAATTGACGAGTTTGCCCCGGCGCGACTGCGTGCTTCCGCTGGGGGAAAGGGGAAAAACTCAAAATTTTTCTTTCTTCCGGTATACCGTGCCCTGAAAAATTGCAATCAGGTCGTGTTTGTCATTCCGAATTTCGACGACATAAGTTCCTAACTTGTGGTTCAGCGAAACTTCTTTTGCTTCGGCAATCAAAACTCCGGTGGACACTGCTTTTGCATAGGATATGGTCGCATTAATTCCCACGGCAATTTGCCCGTGTGAATTTGACGCAGCCCCGAAAGTGAAATCCGCCAGCGTAAAAATTGCGCCGCCGTGAACGATCCCCAACCCGTTCAAATGGCGGTCCTGTATTTCCATTCTTGATCTGGCGTATCCGGGCGCGACCTCCAGCAACTTTATGCCGCAGTGTTCGTTAAAGCTATCCTTCGCAAGAACACGCTTGACCTTTTCCACTTCTGTTTCACCTCTGACTTGTACTGTTACTCTATCCGCCGCGCCTCACCTTGAACAACGGAATATTGTTAATCGCAACAGAAACAACTTCTGGAACGTGGAGCGATAGAATTGGGGCAATGTTCACAGTTCAGAGATATCGCGGACGCATTGCTCCCTCTCCAACCGGGTACTTGCACCTCGGGCATGCTCGTACGTTTTGGCGGGCTTTTGAGCGGGCGCGTGAACATGATGGCGTGCTGGTCTTCCGCAATGAGGATCTGGATTCGCAGCGTTGCCGTTCCGAGTTTGTGAATGCGATGTTTGAAGATCTTCGCTGGTACGGCATCGAGTGGCAGGAGGGGCCGGATGTGGGCGGACCGTTTGCACCTTATGCTCAGAGCGAGCGGCGCAGCTTCTATCTTGACGCATGGAACAAGCTGTTGCGTGAAGGATGGATCTACCCGTGCTCCTGCTCCCGGAAGGAATTGGCACAGGTGGTCAGCGCTCCTCATGACGATCAGGATGAACCGCTCTATCCTGGCACTTGCCGAGACCGGAGAGCGACGGCGGCGACTCCGGGAGGAGTGAACTGGCGTTTTCGCGTGCCGGTTGGCGAAAGAATTGAATTCGAAGACCGCCGCATGGGACTGCAATCGTTTGAAGCAGGGCGCGACTTCGGTGATTTTGTTATCTGGCGTCGGGATGATGTTCCGGCGTATCAACTGGCGGTGGTAGTGGATGATGCGGCAATGCAAATAAGCGAGGTAGTGCGCGGAGAAGATCTGTTACGCTCGACGGCCCGGCAGATTCTGTTGCAGCGGGCACTGGGGGTGCCCACTCCCGACTACTATCACTGTGAACTGATGGTCGATGATAAAGGGGTGCGCCTGGCCAAACGCCACGATGCGCTCAGTCTGCGAACTCTGCGTGAACAAGGTTTTTCTCCAGAGCAAGTGAGGGCGACGGGATACAGAAATTTTGCGGTAAATCAAACCAAATTGTGACCTAAATCACATAGCTCTGCCCACTGCATTCCGTTATCATGTAGGGGCACGCGGGGAAACTGGACCCGCGTAAGGAGACTGCTCATGGCTCACGTGATTACTGACACCTGTATTAAAGACGGCCTGTGTATGGAGGCATGTCCGAGCGAAGCAATTGGCCCCGCGCCTGGCACACCCGAGTTCGACGCAGTGCCCCAGCTCTACATCAATCCGAGCGAGTGCCTGGATTGCGGCGGCTGCGCTGCAGCATGCCCGACCAATTCGATTTTCTGTATTGGTGATCTGCCTGCCGATAAAGCGGACGCGGCGGCAAAGAATGCTGCATACTACAAAAAGTAAACGGCCAAACTAGACTTTTTGACGGGCTGAATCTCGAACTAGTGTCCTTTCTCAAACGTCCTTTTTCTGAGATAAGCGTCGAAAAATAAGCGTCCTTTTTCGCGCGGTTTAATCCGCGCGAAAGGACGGGTTTACTCCCCAAGCTTCCGCTGCAGGGATTGCTCGTGCCCTCCTGACATTCCGCGCCGCTTTCCTGGCTAGACGAATAAAATACGTGGTATTTTTATCCGCTTTGGCTAGGAGTTCACTCTTGAACTATCCACACTGGCAACTGGTGATTCCCGGCGGGTTGTTGATCGCGTTTGTTGCTGTGCTGCACGTCTTTGTTTCGCATTTCGCAGTTGGCGGCGGTTTCTTTCTGGCAGTTACCGAGAGCATTGCGCGCAGGCAGAAGGACGCGGCCCTCATTGATTACTGCCGACGACACTCCAAATTCTTTGCGCTGCTTACATTGGTCTTCGGCACCATCACCGGCGTGGGCATCTGGTTCACCATTGGGCTGGTAAGTCCGGAAGCGACATCGACGCTCATCCATATCTTCGTTTGGGCCTGGGCGATCGAATGGGTCTTCTTCTTTGTAGAGATCTCCGCAGCCATTATTTATGTCAAAACCTGGGAAAGCTTACCCGCGCACGACCACCAGGTCGTCGGCTGGATCTACGTTGTTGCGTCCTGGATGAGCCTGTTCGTTATTAACGGGATTCTTACTTTCATGCTCACACCCGGGAGCTGGATCACCACGCACAACTTCTGGGATGGGATCTTTAATCCCACGTTCCTGCCTTCTTTGGTGACAAGAACGGCCGTAAGCGTGTTTCTGGCGGGCATCTTTGGCTACGTTAGTTTGCCAAAGAGCGAGGGCCGCGACAAAGTGGCTCGGTGGTCTGCATTATGGATTGTAGCCGGAGCGCTGGTGCTGCCGTTATCGTTATGGTGGTACTTTGCCTGCATCCCTCAGTTTTCCCGTTTGTACTTTGATAGAGGTTTTATCGGGGTGCGTCATGCGATCCGTGGCGGCATAGGTTTTACGCTGATGGCGCTGGTGATCGCGCTCCTCTGCGGGCTTTGGAAACCGCGCTGGATGCGGCGTCCGCCGGTAGGCTTTCTCCTGGTCTGCGGCCTCGGCGTGATTGGCGCGGGCGAGTACCTCCGAGAATTTGTGCGCAAGCCATGGGTGATCAACCAGGTGCTCTATGCAAACGACCTGCGCCCGGCGCGGATTGATGCGTTGCAATCGCAGGGGGTGAGCGACACGGCAAACTTCCTGTTAACTCCTGACACGGCAAGCTCGAATTACGGAGAAAACCTTTTTTATCTGCAATGCGGAAAGTGCCATTCGGTTGCGGGCTATCGCGCCATGCGGTGGCGGGTAGATGGGTGGGATACCGAATTCGCGGCCGATATTCTTCAGCACATTCACATGCTGCGAGGGACCATGCCACCTTATCCGGGCAATAAGGGGGACCGAAGATCCCTTGGACGCTGCCTTGCTTCCCTGAATCCTTCGTGGCAGTTCACCATAACGGACGCGAACCGTCTCGCGGTGGGCGAGAGAGTGTTTGGGGCACGCTGCGGACACTGCCACACCGTAAACGGGAACTTCCGTCCGCTTCGCGGAGCTTTCGAAAATCGGACGCCCAGCCAGGTGCGGGCGATATTCCCTGCGCTGGGCGAGATGAGCAGCAATATGCCGGTTTTCAATGCGCCGGACGATCAGGCGCAAGCTCTGGCTTTCTATATTTCGCATGAGGCCGGCAAGCCGATGCCCTTCAAGCAGCCTCCGCCAGAGGCCCCGACCAGCAGAAGTCATTCGCGATTTGCAAGGCCAGCACGGCCATGGCAGGAGGTGCCTTAATGCAGACGGTCCCGATTCCTCAGACTGGTTCTTTACCGCTACCGGGACCGGTGTGGCTGTTCACCGTGCTCTTGGTGGTGTCGTTGACGTTGCATCTGGCGGCCATGAACTCCGCGCTCGGAGGCGGAATCTGGGCGTTATGGAATTATTTTCGAGGGCGACACGCTGAGCATCCGAATTCGCGCCGGCTGGCGAGTGAACTCGCATTGATGCTGCCGAATTTTCTGGCCTTCACGGTTACGCTGGGAGTGGCGGCGCTGCTCTTCGTGCAGGTGCTTTTCGGGAATTTCTTTTACACAAGCTCGATTCTGATCGGCGTGCTGTGGCTGGCTGTTATTCCGCTGCTGATCGCCGCCTACTATGGTTTTTACTACTTCTCCTATACGTCAGAAAAAGGGCGGGGAATGAGTGGCTTCGTCCTGGCGATTTCTTTCTGCGTGTTGCTCGGCGTCGCCTTCGTTTACGTCAATAACATGGCGTTGATGCAGAGTCCTGAACGCTGGCAGGCAATGTATCGCGCTCACCCGAACGGATGGAATCTGAATGTCGGCGACCGTAGTGTGATCCCGCGTTACCTGCATATCGTCAATGGTGCAATTGCCCTGTTTTCTGCCATTCTGGCGCACTTCGGTATGCGCAAGCTGAAGGCAGATTTAGAATATGGACGATGGATTGTGCAGCGCTCGGCTATGGTATTCGCGGCATGCACGGGATTGCAGTTTCTGTTCGGGATGTGGATGCTTATGGCAATTCCGCGCCACATTGCGATCGTTCTGCTGCAAGATCCTCTTGCTGTTACTGTCTTCGGGATGGCTTTGATGTCGGCGGTCGCCGCCATGCTGCTGATCCTGCTGGGAAGCTTTGCGGAAAAGAACAATGCGATGGTTCACGCGGGTTTTGGCATGTCGCTGGTCACGCTCTTCCTTATGGTCTGCCTGCGCTATCTGCTGCGTATGATCTATCTCAAGCCCTACGCCAATCTGGGGGCGCTCGCTGTCAGTCCGCAAAACGGAGTGATTGCATTATTCATGGTGCTTTTTCTCGGCGGATTGGCAACGGTCGGTTACATGCTTCGGCTGGTTGCGCGGAGTGGAAAAACGCGTATAAGCGCTGACGGGCCAAATTAGCGAGGATTTGCCGTTATGCAATCGGGCGGCCTGCTGGCCGCCTTGATCTGTTTGCGGAATATTCGTTGCGGGTATGCGTAAAAAAAAGCTTTTTTGCTCTCAGAAGCGTTGACTTTATTGGTTCCAGATCTGCATACTTATGCGTATATCTGAATAATAATTCTCTCCATTGGAAGCATATGTCAAAGCTGTCTCGCCAAAACTTGATTTTAGACTTGGTACAGCAGGAAACTGTGGCAAACCAGGAGCAATTGCGCAAGCTGCTTTTGCGGCAGGGGTTCGACGTGACCCAGGCGACTTTATCTCGGGATATCAATGAACTGGCTCTCGTTAAGACGCCTGGAGGCTACAGCGTTTCGCGCGGCGACCATCAGGCAGAACCGAGCTTTCATTCTGCGGGAAGATTGGTTCGTGAATTTGTGATAGAAGTGCGCGAGGCGCAGAATCTACTAGTCATTAAGACCGCGACGGGTTCGGCTCAACCTGTGGCAGCGGCAATCGATTCCGATGGTTGGCCGGAGATCGTGGGTACTGTTGCCGGAGATGACACTATTCTTGTGATTTCCCAAAACAAGAAGAATGCGAACAGGGTTTCACTTCGAATTAAAGGGATGATGCAGTGAGCGCGGCTAAGGTGAAAGCCGCGGTCATGGGAGCCACGGGGTACGCAGGATTCGAACTGGCCAAGCTGTTATTGCGGCATCCGCGCATGGCAACGCCGCTTTTTCTTTCGCGTGAGCAGGGACCGGCAACGCAGCCTCTTGAAAGTCTCTATCCGGAACTCACGGGGAACGAAAGTTATCCGCTGGTGCCGTTTTCTTGGGATTTGCTCAAGAAGGAAGGCGTTGACGTCTTATTCCTTGCGACACCGCATGAGCTTTCACGGGAACTGGTTCCGGAGGCCATGGGTAAGGGATTGCGGATTGTGGACTTGAGCGGTGCGTGGCGTTTGAAGGATCCGGTAAACCGCGGGGTGTATCGGTTTGAAGATAAAGATGCCGTACTGGCGGCAGAGTTGGACCGAACGGCCATATACGGCTTGCCGGAGTTGCATCGGGACGAGATTCGGGATGCAGTTCTGGTAGCAAATCCGGGATGTTATGCAACCTCAGTGATTGTGCCTCTGACGCCTTTGGTGCGCTCTGGTTTGGTTAATACCGGGCGAGGTGTGGTTTGCGATTGTAAATCTGGTGTTTCCGGCGCGGGGAAGAAGCCCACGCAGAAAACGCATTTTGTTGAAGCTGCTGATAATTTTTCGGCGTATTCGGTTTTTGGACATCGCCATACGGGCGAAATTCTGGAACAGGCGGGATTGCATGCAGACGAACTCATCTTTACTCCGCATTTATTGCCGATCCCACGCGGCATTCTTTCGACGATCTATCTAGGGCTGACCAGGCCCGTTACTCCGAGCGAGATTGATGCCGTGTACCGCGAGTCCTACAGCGGCTCCCACTGGGTGCGGATTTTTGGCCCTGGCAAGCTGCCGCAGATTCAATACTCGGTGCGCACAAATTATTGCGATGTGGGGTTCGAGTTGGCCCCAGATGGAAAGCGCCTCATCGTGGTGTCCTGCCTGGATAACCTGATGAAGGGTGCGGCGGGCCAGGCGCTCCAGAACCTGAACGTGATGTTCGGGTGGAGCGAGAAGGAAGGGTTTTAATTATGAAGCTTGTAGTGAAAATTGGCGGTGCAGCATTAGAGGATAAGGTGCTCCTCAAGAAGTGTGCGCAGGCGGTGGCCGATCTTGCAGCCGAAGGACACAAGGTCGCTGTGGTGCACGGCGGAGGCAAGGCTTTGACGCAGACGTTGGCACTGATGGGCAAGGAGTCCACCTTTGTTAATGGATTGCGTGTCACCGATTCTGATACACGCGATGTGGCGTTGATGGTGCTGGCTGGGCGCGTGAATAAGCAGTTGGTTGCGGCGATTACCGCCACGGGGCAGGCCGCCGTCGGGTTGTGCGGTGGAGATGGTGCAGCATTTCTCGCCCGCAAAAAGAAGACCAACGGTGCCGATCTGGGGTTCGTTGGCGAGATCAGCTCGGTTGATTCGCGCTGGATCGAAGCGATCTGGAGTAATGATGGAATACCGGTTATTTCGAGCCTCGCGCTCGGTTCCGATGGCGAGTACTACAACGTGAATGCCGATCAGATGGCCTCCGCGTGCGCCTCGGGTTGTCATGCGAACGCGCTGATCTTCCTGACCGATGTCGCGGGAGTGAAGGGCGCGGATGGCGCGGTCATCCGGTGGCTCGCAATCAGTGAGATTCCTGCCCTGATAAAGAGCTCGGTGATTTGCGGCGGAATGCTTCCCAAGTTACAGGCTTGTCAGGATGCGCTCCGGTCGGGCGTGCACCGTGTTCGCATTTTGCCGGCACTGGAAGCCGAAGTGTTGCCAGCGTTTTACCAGACTAAGATTGAGTGCGGTACGGAGGTCATGGCATCGTGAGTTTGAGCAGCGTAAAGAAAGCAGAGGAGAAACACGTACTTCATACTTATGATCGCCTGCCGGTATTGCTGACGCACGGCAAGGGCGTGTATCTCTATGACGAGGACGGGAAGAAGTATCTCGATTTTCTGAGTGGAATTGGCGTGATGGCCCTGGGCTACTCGCATCCGGCTATCACCAAGGTGATCAAGGAGCAGGCCGGCAAACTGGTGCATTGCTCGAACTTGTTCTACACGGAGTATCCGTCGGCTTTGGCACAGAAGCTAACGAAATTTTCCGGCTTGGATCGCGCCTTTTTCTCAAATAGCGGCACGGAGGCCTGGGAAGGCGCTCTTAAGATTGCGCGCGTCGTGGCGAGCAGTAAAGGATTGACGAAGCGCACAAAGTTCCTGGCTCTTGAGAACTCATTCCACGGCCGTACGATGGGATCGATGGCGACGACGTTTACGGAGAAATACCGCAAGCCATTTGCTCCGGTAATGCCGGGAGTGACGTTCGTAAAATTTGATGACGTTGAAGATCTGAAGAAGAAATTTGACGACGATGTGTGCGCTATCTGCATTGAACCGGTACAAGGCGAAGGCGGCGTTCATCCGGTCAGCCCTGAGTTTTTGAATACTGCCCGCGAATTGACGCAAAAGACCGGCGCGCTTTTACTGCTCGACGAGATTCAGTGTGGTCTGGGACGTACCGGCAAAATGTTTGCGTTCCAGCACTATGACGTGAAGCCGGATGTGGTTACGCTGGCGAAGCCGCTGGCGTCAGGACTTCCGCTGGGAGCGATTCTGGTGACCGAAGAAGTGGCCGGCGCGGTACATCCCGGCATGCACGGAACCACGTTTGGCGGTGGGCCGCTGGCATGTGCGGTTGCGCTGGAGGTTCTGAAGGTATTCGAGGAAGAAAAGATCTTGGGCCACGTGAAAAAAGTGGGCGGACATTTCTTCAAGCTTCTTCAGAAATTGGGCACGCGTCATGACTGCGTTCTGGATGTACGCGGTCTTGGGTTGATGGCGGGGCTGGAGTTGGAATCCGCGGAGATTGCCAAGGCCGTACAAAAAGCAATGCTTGAGCGGAAGATCATTATCAATCGCACGCACGAAACGGTACTGCGTTTTCTGCCGCCGCTCATCGTGACGAAAGAGCAAGTTGAAACCGTAGTAGAAGCGCTCGATCAGGTTCTGTCCTCCTGCGCGTCATCTGGCGAAGCTGCGCCCGTCAAAAAGTGCGGCTGTCGGCAGAGGCTCCCAAAGACATCAGTGAACGGCGCGAAATAGAAGTTCCCGGATTCCGAACCGGGTCCGGGAGGTTTAGGAGGACACAGCCATGACAGTACGCCCCGTTCAAAAGGATGTTACTGGCAGCGACGTTAATCAGCCGTTTCTGGCCGATCTGACGTCCATGAGTGATTTGAGCCCGGCCATGGCCGAAGGGCTGCTGGAATTGGCCACGCTGGTTAAGGCTCGGCCCGCGGATTTCCGGTCCGCCCTGTCGGGTAAACAGATTGTGCTCTTTTTTGAGAAGCCGTCGTTCCGCACGAGGCTGACCTTCGAATCGGGCATATACTCGCTCGGCGGTCATGCGATGTTCGTGGATCAGTTGACCTCGCGTATCGGCGAGCGCGAACCGATCAGCGACATGGCGCACAATCTGGAACGCTGGGTGGATGCGCTGGTTCTCCGTACCTTTGCGCATAGCACTGTGACCGAGTTAGCCCGGTTCGCGTCAATTCCGGTAATCAATGCTCTGAGCGACTACGAGCATCCCTGCCAGGCGCTGGCCGACTTTCTAACGCTGCGTGAGAAAGTCGGCGACCTTCGCAAGACTCGCCTGGCGTTTGTTGGAGACGGTAACAACGTGGCCCATTCGCTGATACTTGGTGCCGCGCTTTTCGGCAGTCATATCGTCGTCGGAACCCCGAAGAGGTTTGAACCTCACGCCGATGTGCTGGCGGCTGCGCGTGCAATCGCGATTGAGACCGGTGCGACCGTACAAGTGGTTAACGATCCGATTGAGGCGGTGAAGGGCGCTAACGCGGTGTACACCGATGTTTGGGCCAGCATGGGGCAGGAAAAAGAGGTTGCAGAGCGCGCCCGAATTTTCGCGAGCTTCAGGGTAACTCCAAAGCTTTTTGCAAACGCCGCGCCAGAGGCCGTGTTCATGCATTGTCTTCCGGCGCATCGCGGCGAAGAAGTGGATGCAGCCGTAATCGATTCGCCTGCTTCCGTTGTATTCGATCAGGCGGAGAACCGCCTGCACATTCAGAAGGCGATCCTTCTGCAATTATTGGGAGGAGGCGCTCGGCGCTTCCCATCGAGGAGTTTTAATGTCTAAGAAGAAAGTTGTATTGGCGTATTCGGGTGGTCTTGATACTTCCATAATTATTCCGTGGCTCAAAGAGAACTATGACTGTGAAGTGATTGCCTATGTGGCCGATGTGGGACAGGGCGAGAACATGGAAGAGGTGGCAGCCAAGGCGGTCAAAACCGGTGCGTCGAAAGTTGTTGTGAAGGATCTGCGCGAGGAGTTCCTGACGGAGTACGTGTGGAAGTGCCTGCAGGCTGGAGCGGTCTATGAGCACAAGTATTTGCTCGGCACTTCAATGGCTCGCCCGGTAATTGCCAAGCATCAGGTGGAAGTCGCGCTGGCTGAGGGCGCCGAAGCTGTGGCGCACGGCAGCACGGGCAAAGGCAATGACCAGGTGCGATTCGAGCATGCATACCAGGCGCTGGCGCCGCAATTGCAGATCATTACGCCGTGGCGTGAGTGGACGTTGAAGTCGCGTGAGGACTGCATTGATTATGCTGAGGCTCGCAATATTCCAATCACTGCAAGCCGCGTAAAGATTCATTCGCGTGACCGCAACCTCTGGCATCTTTCACACGAGGGCGGGGAACTGGAGAATCCCGCGAACGGGCCTCTCGATACGACCTGGCAGATTTCGAATTCGCCGCAGACCGCTCCGGACTCCGTGGAGGAAGTGGAGATCGGGTTTGAGAAGGGCGCTCCGGTTTCAGTGAACGGGCGAGCTTTGTCGGCAATGCAATTGCTTGAAGTGCTGAATGAAATTGGCGCCCGCAACGCGATTGGCAGGATCGACTTGGTTGAAAACCGCTTTGTTGGCATGAAGTCGCGTGGTTGTTATGAGACTCCCGGAGGCACATTGCTTCTGTCTGCGCATCGTGAACTGGAAGCCCTTTGCCTGGATCGTGACCTGTCGCACTTCAAGCAGCATATCGGCCTGAAATATGCGGAGATCGTTTACAACGGCCTGTGGTTCACGCCTCTGCGTGCATCTCTGGATGCTTTTGTCGCCTCCACGCAGGAGGGAATGACTGGCACGGTGAAATTAGCCCTTTATAAGGGCAACATCGGCGTTAGCAGCCGCAAGTCCGAAAACTCGCTGTTCAACGCCGACCTGTCGTCATTTACCATGGGTGAAAGCTACGATCAGAAGGATGCGGCCGGATTCATTAAGATTCTGTCTCTGCCCGCGCGTGCCCGCGTGCTGAATGCAAACGCGAAGAAGAACAATGCAGTCGAGGTGACAAAGTGAAGATGTGGTCCGGGCGGTTCAGGCAACCGCTGGATCCTGAATTTGAGCGCTGGCAGAGATCTTTTCCCTTTGATCAGCGCCTTCTCCAGGAAGAAATCGCAGCCAGCCGCGCGCACGCGAAAGCTTTGCTCGTGGCTGGTGTTCTTTCGGGGGACGAGTACGCGACGATGCTTCGCGGGTTGGAGACTCTTTCCCTTGAGGGGCATAATTTTCTGAACGACGAAGAGGCAGAGGACGTTCACCACTTCGTAGAAAAACAGTTGCAGCGCATTATTGGAGAAACGGCCCTTAAGCTACATGCGGGACGCAGCCGCAATGAGCAGATCGCAACCGATCTGCGTTTGTTTGTGCGTGCGTCGTGCGATGAAATTACAGGGTTGCTGCTGGATCTGGTGACGGTGATGACGTCGCAGGCGAAACTGGCGTGTATGGCGGCCATGCCGTCTTACACTCATCTGCAGCGCGCTGAACCGGTTCTCGTGGCCCATTGGTTGCTGGCTTATTGCGAGATGTTTCTGCGAGACGCGGACCGCCTGAGGGACTGCCGCAAGCGGCTGAATTTCTGTCCGCTCGGCTCCGGAGCAATCGCCGGGGCAACGCTGGCGCTGGACCGTGAAACGGTAGCCAGGGAACTGAGCTTTACGGCTCCCACGTCCAACAGTATGGATGCGACCAGCGATCGCGACTTCGCGATTGAATTCGCGCAGGTTCTCTCAATCCTGGCGGTTCACCTGAGTCGCTGGGCGGAGGAGTTCATTCTCTTTTCGACCCTGGAGTACGGTTTTGTGCACCTGCCGGAGAGCTACTCGACGGGATCGAGCGCGATGCCGCAGAAGCAGAACCCTGATAGCCTGGAGTTGATTCGCGGCAAGGCCGGACGCGTGATCGGTGCAGCACAGCAACTGGTTATCACACTGAAGGGACTGCCGCTGGCCTACAATAAGGACATGCAGGAAACGCAAGAACCGGTTTTCATTGGGGCCGAGAACGTGAGAATGATGCTCCGGGTGGCCACGGGGTTCATGCGCGAGGTGAAGTTTGATCTCGATCGCATGACGCAGGCGGCGACTTCGGGCTACATGAACGCCATGGCCGCAGCCACGTACCTGGTCGGAAAGGGAGTACCCTTCCGCCGGGCGCATGAAATCATTGGTAAGGCCGTGCGGCTTGGCATGGAGCGTGGGCTCGAACTGCATGAGATTGCACTGGCCGATCTGCACTCGATCAGCGAAGCGTTTGCCGAAGATTTCTACGCAAACGTGACACTGGAAGCTGTGCTGGATTGCCATGACGTAATTGGTGGTACGGCGCGCGCGAAGGTCGCGCAGGCTCTGGCCGCGATGGAGCGGAGAGTGAAGCAACTGCAGGAATCCGAGGCTGTCGATGTACACGCGTAAAGCAATTCTGCCTGATGCGGAGAATATCCGTGCGCTGATCGCGGATTTGTCTGGAGACGGCACATTGTTGCCGAGGTCGCTGGCAGAAATTTGTGAGAACATTCGCGACTTCACCGTCGTCGTACAAGGCGACGATATGCTTGGCTGCGGTGCGCTGCATCTCTACGGTACGCATCTGGCTGAGATTCGCTCTATTGCCGTGTGGTCGAGATACAAGGGGACTGGTGCTGGGCGCCTGCTGATGGACGCACTGCTGGAAGAAGCCGAGAACCATCACGTACAATGCGTGTGCCTGTTTACGCGCATTCCAGAGTTCTTTGCTCATATGGGCTTTGCTGAAGCGAAGCGCGAGGATTTACCAGATAAAATTTACAAGGATTGTGCGAGTTGTCCGAGGCTGCACGAATGCGACGAGGTGGCGATGTATCGCGGCGAACTGCCGCATTTCGCGATTCTCCCCCGTCCGGCGAAGTTGCAGGTGCGCCTGGAACGGCCGCAGGTGAAAGTCAATAAATGAATTTGCACGGATTTGATGAGACGGTTTATCTGCCTCTGGGATTCTCATGGTCGGCCACGAAGGCCGGTATTAAAGCAAGCGGGCGCAGCGATGTTGCACTGGCGGAAGCGCCAATGGGCGCAAGTGCCGCGGCAATGTTCACGCGCAATCGCGTGGCGGCCGCGCCGGTTGAGGTCGGGCGCGCTCACCTGCGCAAGAGCAAAGGCCGCGTGCGTGCGGTGCTTGTCAACGCGGGCAACGCGAATTGCGCGACGGGGCCTTCCGGAATAACGGTTGCCGAACAGAGTTGTGCGGCACTTGGCGCTGCGCTGGAAGCTGCGCCGCAGTTCATCGTCCCTTCGTCTACGGGAATCATCGGTGTACCGTTGCCAGTCGAGAAATTGACTGCGGCGATACCCGCAGTGGTGGAAGCACGTGCCGATGATGTAGAAGCACTGAAGTCGTTCGCCGCGGCGATCATGACGACGGATACGCGGATGAAGTTGGCATCGACAGAATTTGCGGCAGGCAAAAAGATGGTACGCATCGCGGGAGTCTGCAAGGGCTCAGGGATGATTCATCCCAATATGGCGACCATGCTGGTGTATATCTTCACCGACCTCGACGCCGAGCCGAAGGAGTTGCAGTCCGTACTGAAGGCGGCCGTGGACACGTCATTCAATGCGATCTCGGTGGATGGTGATACTTCGACGAATGATACGGTTCTTCTGCTCGCCTCTGGCGCCAGCAAAGTGAAGCTTGCAGGGAGCGGTGTGGCGAAGAAATTCGCAGAGGCCTTGCGCGGTCTCTGTTTCTCTCTGGCAGAACAGATTGTGCGCGATGGCGAAGGCGCACAGCATCTGGTTCGGCTTAAGCTCAGCGGCGCAAAGTCGCTGGACGAGGCGCGGACGATTGCTCGCTCTATTGCAAACTCACCCCTGGTGAAGACAGCCTGGGCGGGCTGCGATCCCAACTGGGGACGTATTTTGTCATCGATTGGCAAGAGCGGTGTTGCTGTTGACCCGGCCAGAATTAATATTTTCTTTGGCCCTCAGCAGGTCTGCCAAAAGGGCGTGGCGCATCCTTTCGACAAAAAGCAGGCGTACGAGTACTTGCAGCAACCCGAATACGAGATCAAGATCGAACTCGGTCGCGGCAAGAGCTCACTGGAGTTCCTCTCTTGTGACCTGACTGCGGAGTATGTGCACATCAACGCGGATTATTCAACATAGACTTTGTTGTGTCTCAGTGTGAATCTTGGTCTCGGGCAGACTTGTGATGGTCAGCTTCGGGGCGACATTTTCCAAGTGCTGTGACACAGAACCACTGTCGCGGATGCCCGACATCACGCTTTGGTTCGTCAAGCGCGACCAGAGCCGATAAGTAAGCTTATTCTCGATGTTTTGTCCGTTGGCGTGATTCTACGGAAACGTACTTAGGCTTATGGATAAGGAGTCGAACCGATTGCGTGGAAAGTGAACACCTGAACGGACACCGAAAACAAGTACCCGCACCCGGATTGGACCTTAATGAAAAGCCCGGACGGCCTCTAGCGCGGACTCTCACGGGCATCGCGGTTTTTCGATCCTGCCTTGGAGGACTGGTCATATTGGCATTCAGACCGGACCATCCGCGGCTCATTGTCGTCTGCCTGGTGGCGTTGGCGCTAGCCCAGGCGAGCGACATGATTGACGGGGCACTTGCGCGAAAGTTCTCAAGACCTACGCTTGCTGGATATTTGCAGGATTCTATTGCTGACAAAATATTCAATTTCGGGTGTCTGCTGGCGCTAACGGCTGGGTTCCATTGGTTACCTTTCATCATATGGGGGCTGCTGGCGAGAGAGTTCATGATACTGGCCGTACGCATAACAGATAGTAAGGTCGAGGTCTCTCTTAAGCGGTTCAAACGCCATGTTGTGTTGTATGGACTATTTTTTAGAACCGGAATATTCGGATTCTTCGTTGCCTCATTAACTGCTGGCCGAACGGCTGCAATATGTGGGCTTCTGTCTTATGTTGCGCTAACCGCTGCGGTCGTTTGGGGTGCGATCAATATCATACAAATGATCTTCTATAGGGACCCAGCTGTAACCGCCTAAACGAAAGCTGGCGTTCGCCGAACGGTCTCGATAATTTCAGTGCGGTTTTAAGTATTTTAGGGGCTCGCCATCGCGGGCCCTTCGTGCGATAAAGGTTTTTATGACTCATGCTCGACTCGTGGAAATGGCTGAGGCCTGGCTTCGGCGGTCCCGTTGCGGCATCGTGTTGAGTGAGCAAGGGTGCTCCAGCGGCGAGATGCCAGATGCAATTGGGTGGAAAGGGAAGAACCACTCCATTGTGATTGAGTGCAAAATCAGCCGCGCGGATTTCCTGGCGGATGCGGCTAAGCCTTGGCGCAAAGATCCGCGAATTGCGCTGGGCTGCGAACGTTACTTTGCCGCACCGAGGGGACTGCTCAAGTCATTGGAGATGCCCGAGGGCTGGGGACTGCTTGAAGTTCAAAAGGGCGAGTTGAAAGTGGCTAAGAAGTCCAAGCGCAAACTGCGGCAACCCGAGGGGCTGATGAACGAGATGAATCTACTGCTGGCGAGCCTGCGCCGGGTAGAGGTTAGAATCGAGCCGCAGCGCATTGGCGATTTTCTGAAATGGAAAAACCGCATGGCCGGCTACAACGGGGGCGCACTCCCAGAAGGTATCGTGGCTCGCGAAGAGGAAGATAACCCACACCTTGTGTGAGGTGCGCCGTGAAGAGCGGTGTCGAATACCTATAGCGGGCCGATCAAATTTAATAACTGAAGGGAAATGTTGGTATCGCGGGGTCCAGCCGCTGCTCTGCCTGCCTTACAATTGAGAGATATGTTCTTAAAGATTCAGCGCATTCATTTTGTAGGCATTGGTGGCATCGGCATGAGCGGGATTGCCGAAGTGCTTCTTACTTTGGGATACCGTGTCAGCGGATCGGATCTCCGTCGCACTGCGACAACCGAACGGCTTACCAAACTTGGCGCGCAGATATTCGAAGGACATAGTGAGTCCAATGTTCAGGGGGCCGAGGTTGTGGTCGCCAGCTCGGCAATTTCAGTCGAAAATTCCGAAGTAGCCGAAGCCCGCCGCTTGCATCTTCCGGTGATTCAGCGGGCGGAGATGCTGGCCGAACTGATGCGCCTGAAGTACGGCATCGCCATTGCGGGAATGCATGGGAAGACTTCGACCACCAGTATGGTTGCCGCGGTTCTTGCCGCTGGGGGGCTGGACCCGACCGTGGTGGTTGGTGGGCGTGTAGATTCGCTGGGGTCGAATGCGCGGCTTGGAACATCGCAATACCTGGTTGCGGAGGCCGATGAGAGTGATCGGTCGTTTCTCAAGCTTTCGCCGATTATCTCGGTTGTTACCAATATTGATCGCGAGCACATGGACTGCTATCGCGATATGGACGACGTAAACGCTACTTTTGTGGAGTTCATGGACCGGGTGCCGTTTTACGGAACCGTGGTTGCCTGCATGGATGATGAAGGATTGCGGAATCTGTTACCGCGTGTCCAGCGTCGCGTGGTCACTTATGGGACCTGCGAGGCTGCTGATTTCCGAGCAATCGATGTGAAGACCGATCGTGCAAACGGCCCAATGCACAATAGCTTCGGTGTTAGGTTTCAGGAGCGCGACCTTGGCCGCTTCGATTTATTTGTTCCGGGCGCTCACAATGTCCTCAACGCTACCGCGGCCATTGCCGTGGGCATGGGGCTGGAAATTCCGGTGGAGAGAATTCGGGAGGGCATTGCGCAATTCCGGGGGGTGGATCGCCGCTTCCAGCATAAGGGGACTGCTGCCGGTGTAAGCGTAGTGGACGACTACGGCCATCATCCGACCGAGATTCTGGCAACGCTTGCCGCGGCCCGGCAATGGCTTGGCGATTCGGGGCGCATCCATGTGATTTTTCAGCCGCACCGCTACACGCGCACCTATTTGCTGATGGATGGTTTTGTCTCGGCATTTCCGGATGCGGATCGCCTGCTGGTGCTCGACATATACGCGGCAAGCGAACAGCCCATTGCGGGCATCAGCGGACTTGCATTGGCGAAAAAGGTTCGCTGCCATAACAATCATCCTGCTGAATTCGCCGCCAGCTTTGAGGCTGCGGTGGATGCGGTTGTTGAGCAGGTGCAGCCTGGCGACATGGTTCTGACTCTGGGGGCGGGATCGGTTTCGCAACTCGGGGCGCAGATTTTGAAGAAACTTCATGGACGTCAGAAAGCGGTCGGAGCCTGATCGGAAACGCTTGGCTGCACCGGATGCGGTGCAGCCAAGCGAGAAGCTGCCGTATTTTGTTACCAGTTTGAGAACTCGTAGCGAAAGCCGGATAATCACGGGCCAAATCTACAGAAAAGCAGGTATATTGAGCTGATACGATACTTATCGCCTGCTCAATTCCAATGGCGCGCAATCAAGAATCACCCTACGACGATCCGTTCTGCCGCCGTGGCCAAGCGGGCCGCGACTCCATCGCGGATGACGTTCTGCCCCTAAATGCCGGATTGGCTGAGGATGAGCAACAATTCCAGCGCGGCAGAAAGCGTGTTGCGGTGCGGCGCGTTACGGTGCCTCGAAAAACGGCTTCGCGGGCGCTTAAACTTGCGCTTGCGGTATTGCTGCTGGCGGTATTGGTTGCGGTAGTTTACAACTCCTACAACTTTGCCGTGCACTCGTGGCGCTTCCGCATACGTACTGAAAAGGACATTGAACTGGCGAATGATGCTCCAAACTCGCGCGCTCGAGTGCTTGAAACAATGCACGAGTCAATTGGCCGGAACGTTTTCCAGATTTCGCTGGCGAGAGTCAAACAGGACTTGCAGAGAATTTCCTGGGTCGAGACGGCTTCTGTGAGCCGCATTTGGCCGAATCACATTCGTGTGATGGTAAAGGAACGTACGCCTGTAGCTTTTGTTGCGATTGGCGACCGCATTGAACTGATTGATGCCCAGGGCGTGCTGATGGAAGTTCCGCCAGGGACCTCAAGCGAGTACTCGTTCCCGGTAATCCGCGGAATGAATGAGAGTGAGCCGCTCTCTACGCGCGCTCCGCGAATGAAGAGCTTCATGCGCCTGATGCGTGAACTTGATGAGGGCGATGACGGCAAGCAGACCAAAATGCAGTACTCGCACAATGTAGACGAGGTGGACCTCTCTGATCCGGATGACATGAAAGTTATGGCAAAGGGCGGTTCTGGGCAGATTCTGTTGCATTTGGGCAACGAGAACTTTCTGCGGCGTTTCATGGTGTTTTTGTCCAATGTGCAAAAGTGGGAGCAGGAGCGCGGTAAGCTGGAGTCAGTCGATTTGCGTTATGGGCGCGAGATCATTCTGAATCCGTATATGCACGCCCCTCCGCCGCGTCCCGCGCCGGCAGTTGCCAAAGCTCCGGCACCGCCGAAACCAGAGCCTGCAAAGGCAGGTAAACCCCGGCCTCAGCCGCATAAGAAACGGAAGTAGATGGGCAAGCGAAACGAAAACATAATTACGGTCATTGATCTGGGCAGTGCGAAAACCTTGGCTTTGGTTGTGGAGGCCACGAACGCCGGCTTGCGCTATCGCGGTCACGGTATCTCGCCTTCGGCTGGAACCCGCCGGGGTGTGATTGTCGACCTGGAATCAGCCGGAAAGAGCGTGGCGGAAGCCGTTGCTCGCGCGGAAAAGTCGAGCGGAATTGCACTGGACTCGGCGGTAGTCGGCGTCAGCGGGCCGCACATCCGTTCAGGCAATAGTTATGGCGTGATTTCGCTGGGTTCGCGGGCACGTGAGTTGACTACGGCGGACGTGCAGGCTGCCGGAGCCCGGGCGCGCGATATCGAGATGCCGGAGGACCGGGAGATTTTGCACCTGCTGACGCAGGAGTTTGTCGTTGACGACCAAGACGGCGTGAAACAGCCTGTCGGCATGCTGGCGCGCCAGCTTGAGGTGCGGGTGCACGTCATCACGGCTGCGCACTCGGCGGTGCAGAATATTGTGACATCGTTGAACCGAGTGGGAATGCACGTGGAAGATACGATCTACGAAGCACTGGCCTGCTCTGAGTCGGTGTTGCGCGGGGAAGAGCGCGAACTCGGCGCGGCGGTCATCGACATCGGCGCCGGGACAGCGGACATTGCCGTCGTACGAGACGATGTGGTGATCCACTCCGGAGTTGTGCCCCTGGGAGGCCTTAACTTTACTCGAGATGTTGCATATGGCCTGGAGACCCCAGTAGCCGAGGCCGAGAATCTCAAGCGTCAGTTTGGCTGTTCGATCGTCACAAACATTTCCGAGCAGAATGAGATCGAAGTGCCCTCAGTAGGTGACCGTCCGCCACGCATGATGCGGCAGCGTGACCTGGCGGAAATTTTGGAGCCGCGGGCCCGCGAGTTAATGGAACTTTTGCGCGATGATTTGCATCGTGCCGGGGTTCTCGAAAAGCTCGGTGGCGGAATTATTCTGACTGGTGGTGCAGCGCGATTGCCCAGTCTGCTCGACACCTGTGAGGACATACTGCGACGTCCGGCGCGACTCGGCTTGCCCTTGGGAATGGCTCAACTTCCAGTGGAACTGCAGGAACCCGAGTACGCCGCCGCGATTGGAATGGTTTTTTATACGCAACGAGCGCGAGTCCTAAAGCGTAAGGAGAAGGAAGAGACCGGATTCGGCGCCCGGGTACGAGCACTATTTGTCCGTGGAAACGCGGGTTGATTCGGCGCGGTTGCGCCAAGTGAGGCGGTAATTATGGAAGAGCAGGATATTCGAATTCAGTTTCACGAAGAGTTGCGCAACAACGCCAAGATCAAGGTGATCGGTGTGGGAGGTGGCGGCAACAACGCAGTCAATCGCATGATTGAAACAGGCGTTGAGGGTGTTGAATTCATAACGGCAAACACCGACCTCCAGGCACTTCAGATGTCGCGTGCGCCAAAGAAGCTGCAACTAGGCGTGAAGCTCACCAATGGCCTTGGAGCCGGCGCTAATCCCGAAGTTGGCCGGCAGGCTGCACTTGAAGACACCGATCGCATCATTGCCGCTCTTGAAGGCGCGGACATGGTGTTCGTGACGACGGGACTGGGTGGAGGCACCGGCACCGGAGCCGCGCCTATTATCGCTTCGCTGGCCAGCGAGATGGGTGCTCTAACCGTTGCGGTTGTCACGAAGCCGTTCGCGTTTGAAGGCAAGCGACGCATGAACCAAGCCGAACGCGGATTGAGTGAACTGATTGACTCAGTCGACACAGTGATCGTGATCCCCAACGAGAAGCTGCTTGCCGTGGCCCAGGATGCGGGTTTCTTCGAATCTTTCCGTGTCGTTGACGATATTCTGCGCCAGGCCGTGCAGGGGATCTCCGATATCATCACCATCCCGGGCATCATTAACCGCGACTTTGCTGATGTGAAAGCGATCATGGCCGGCATGGGCTACGCTGTAATGGGAACTTCCGCAGGCAGGGGAGATCGCCGCACGATAGAGGCAGCACAGCGTGCCATCGCGTCGCCGCTGCTGGAAGCTGGCGCAATTGACGGTGCGCGGGGAATATTGCTCAACATTACCGGCTCAAGCTCGCTCAAACTCTCTGAGGTTTACGAAGCCTCCACAATCATTCAAAGCGCCGCGCACGAAGATGCCAACATAATCTTCGGTGCCGTGCTCGATGAAAAGATGAAGGACGAAGTGAAGATCACGGTAATTGCCACTGGTTTTCGCTCCGAGGCTCGCCTACAGGCGCGCGATTCCAGGTTTGCTGCGGCTGCCACGGCTCAGCAGACGCGTCAGGCAGAGTGGAATAGATTAATAGAGCCACAGATTGCGAGCCGCGCAGACCCCGTCTATGAAGTGCAGGCTCAAGTCGAGGATACGAGCTTCTATGTCGCACCGGCACCTGATTCGACAGGTGACGCGCGTCTTTCGCTCGCCTCGTCCGTGCCCGCTCCTCAGCCCGCGCCCACACCAGCGAGGATTTTGGAGGCCACACCGGCACCCCGTCCTGCGCCATCTCTGGAGGCCCTGGGCCTCGGAGATGAACACGATGAACTTGATGTTCCAGCGTTCCTGCGCAAGAAAAACAAGGACTTAAATTGACGAAACAGGGCGTGTTTTTTGCCGTCGAAAACACGCCCTGCGCCCTTCGTTTGACATCACCATCCTCTCTCGTCTGCGTTTTTAGATCGCGATTCATTCCCGCGGGTTCGCCAAAAGAAGGAGCGATAAATAACTGCGTATTTTTTTCGAACGAAGCAGATTATTTACGCGGGACTCAAGAGCGTTATCTCGGCAACTTTTTATCTGTGTTAAGAATCAGGTGAACAGGGTGCTCCGCAATCGCTTTCCGCGAGCACAGAGCATAACCTGCACCTTGGCTGACTGTCGCCCCATATCTCGGGTGAAGTTGTACTGAAGTTATCGGAGAGAAAAACATTAGATCGGAGTTTGAGCTTGTAAATGAAGAACCAGCTCACATACCATCAGGTTAATCACCGCTTAGGAAAGCAGCATTTGCGGTCCGAAACATCGGAGCGGCAGCAGGGGGCTAGATAATGTCGATTTGGCGATATAAAGCTGTACTTGTGGCAATCCTCTCGTCGCTTCTTACTCTCACCTCTTTCGCGGCTACCTTATCCACGCGTCACGAGTCGCGGAGCAATCGCAAGATCAAAGAGAACTCGAATACTGAAAGGCGCATGGCGTCTTCCCGTCACAGTCGCGCTGTCGTGACGCGCGCTGGCAAACGTGCAGGCTCCGGTAAACGTGCAGGTTCTGGCAAACGCGCGGCTTCCGGCAAACGTGCGCGAGGAAGCATAACAGCAAAAAGTGAACTTAGACAGGGCAGGAAAAGGGCACGCTCCTACGAACTCTTCACTGCCAGTCCTTTCGCGGCCGATCCCACCGCCGGCGATGTGACCGCAGGAGAAGATCCGGTAGTACGTGACGCTGCGATCAACGCTTTGGGAAACATGAACGGTACGATCGTTGCCATCGATCCCAACAACGGTCGCATTCTGGCGATGGTCAATCAAAAGCTAGCGCTTTCCAGCGGCGCACAGCCGTGTTCCACCATTAAGGTATCGGTGGCTTTGGCTGCCCTGAGCGAGGGCATTGTTACCAAGGACACACCGGTAAATTTGGGTGGCTGGAAAATTGATATGAACCATGCCTTGGCGCACTCCAACAATCAGTATTTTGAAGCGTTGGGCCGTCGTCTTGGCTTCCAAAGGGTAAGTTACTATTCCCATCAGTTTGGATTGGGCGAGCTGGCTGGATGGAATATTCAAGGCGAACACCTCGGCGTGTACCCGAAGGAAGAGCTTCCGGTCAGGCTCGGAGGTGTCGGTAAGATGTGCTCGTTCGGTGAGAGCATCAGCATGACTCCGCTACAGCTTGGCTCGCTGATGGCCGCGATTGCCAACGGCGGCACGCTGTACTACCTGCAGCACCCGCGCTCGGCTTCGGAGGTCGCGAGCTTCCAACCCAAGGTCAAGCGCTATTTGGATATCGCGCCGCTGATTCCCGAAGTCAGTGTGGGTATGTTGGGCGCCACGCAGTACGGGACTGCGCGAAGTCTGCGTACAAACTTCACTTCGGAACAGGTGCTCGGGAAGACAGGGACTTGCAGTAATGCCGGAACTCGTTTTGGGTGGTTTGGGTCTTTCGCGAACTCGCAGTATGGCCGCATCGTAACCGTTGTCTTCCTGGAGGGAAACCGCGCTGTATATGGCCCTAAGGCCGCAGAACTGGCAGGGCGTTTTTATCGTAACCTTGATGATCACAACTACTTCGTCGATAAATCCTTCCCTGTGCACAGTGCCGCATTATCGAAGTAAGACTGAATCTGTCTGAGCCTCCCTTTAGGGGAGGCTTTTTTGTTGTTTCTTGTGCTTCGTAGAGTTTGTTCCATTCGCACGAAGACGAGTAATCAATTATCCTGAGTTCAGGAAACCTGTACAGCGAAGCTTGGCTCCCGCTACCCGGTTCGGCAGCAATGAAACCGTGCCGGATCGCCCGGTGATGTTTGTCACCACCCGGAGGATTGATATCGATGCGTAGATTCACCGTTCTTCTTGTGTGTGTCCTGATTCTTGGTGCGGCGGCTTTTGCACAGCAGGCGCCCAGGCCTTTGGTGATCCAGAAAACAGAGATCTTTGGCGGATTTGCTTACCAGCACGCCGATACCGGCAGCGGCATTAGCACGAACTTAAAAGGAGTAGCTTTCGAGTTCAGCCATTATTACGCGAATAATTTTGGCTTTACCATCGACGTTTCAGGCGGTTGGAATGGAGGGGTTGACAGCACAGGTATCAAGTACTCGCGCTCCGCTTACCTTGCCGGCCCAAGCTATCGCCTGCGTAACATTTCATTCATTACACCCTCTGTCCATGCTCTTTTTGGTATTGATCGCAGCGACTTTACAGTACCGGAGGGGGAAGTGACCGTCCACGTTAGAGACACGGACTTTGCCGCGGCCGGGGGCGTAGCTCTTGACGCAACTCTGTCACATCATTTCGCGATCCGGGTGGCGCAGCTGGATTACCTGTACACGCACAATTACAGCAACAGCCAGTCTTCATTCCGCTATAGCGGCGGCATTGTCGTGCGATTCTAAGCGAAATATTCCTGTGTCCTGAGTGCGTTGGAAAGTTGCCCGGCGTACCTGCTTCTGAAACACAGCTCATTTTTCGTTCGCTTTGTCGAAGCCCATTCACCCCGCTTATAATTGAACTATGGCTAATGGTTGGGAAAGCAAATCCGTGGAAGAGCAGCAACTGGATCAACAAATTGACTCGCAGGAAACGACCGGCGAGGATGAGAAGGTACGTATCCGTCGCTTGAAGGCGGAAGAAGCTCGTAAGCTTCAGGCCCTGAAATTGACACGCGCCCGTATTACCGAACAACTGTCACGCACAAGCAACGAACGCTACACCCAGCTCCTGAACTCCGAGCTGAAGCAGATTGATAGCGATCTTGCAGAGCTGGCCTGATCGGCATTCGCACTCGTCACTGTGATTGCGGTCACTGAAGGGTGGTTCTCGACGGCGGAGAATAGCCACCGGGGTCGACATGCCGGTACTTGTCATTGCGGTCGTTTTCTTCGTGTTGTTTTTGATCATGGGACTGCTCGCCATGGTGGCCGTTGTTAGCGAAACTCGCGGGATGCAGGGAAGCATCTTCTTGAATAAGCGCGTCCGCAATTTGCCGCGCGCTTAGAGCTCTGCTTCTCTGTGGTCGGCGCGCCTACGTTGACGTCCATAGGCAGGGTCTAGGTGCGATTGCGGGCCATCGGCGCTCGATTCACGTCTAAAACCATTCAATTCAGTTTCTTTGGGTAACAGATTTCAAGGGCATTCTTTTTCTGGCGAGTTAAAACCGAGCATCACCGGTTCTGAGTGAAGCTCCACTCCGAACCGTTCGCGTACTTTTCGCTGCACTGTTTTTTTCAGCTCAAGCACATCAGCGGCTGTTGCGCCTCCCCGGTTGATAAGCGCCAGCGTGTGTTTGCTGCTTATTCCCACAGGGCCAAGGACGAATCCTTTTGTTATCCCTGTCTGCTCAATCAGCCACGCTGCTGCCAGTTTCACAAGATCCTGGCCTGCGTCGAAATGTGGAACAGGCACCGAAGAACCTGCGGCAATTTGCTCATATTCGGCAACACTCACGACGGGGTTCTTGAAGAACGAGCCTGCACTGCGGCTGTCCGCATCATTTTCGTCGAGTACCATCCCCTTTGCGCGCCGGATCGTCAGTACGGCTTCGCGAGTCTCAGCAAGGCTCGGCACTGCTGCAATTGCAATGGAATTACTAAAGTGACGCTTTAAGTCTGCGTAGGCAATCTTAGGTTCACCATCGGCTCGCAATGCAAAGTCCACCTGGGTCAGAATGTAGCGACCCGAGTCGCATCCATTGAAGCGGCTCTGCCGATAGCTGAATTTGCACGCCTCATTGTCGAACTGCACCCGCTCAAGCGTTGTCGTGTCTATGGCGCTTACCTGTGCAATTGTCTCGGAGACATCCTGCCCGTAGGCCCCAACATTCTGCACTGGGGTGCCGCCCACAGTACCGGGAATGCCGCTCAGGCACTCCACCCCCGCGCAGTTGTCCTCTACCGTGCGTGCCACAAACGTGTCCCACTCTTCTCCTGCCCCGACGGAGTAAATACGTTTGTCGCCGTCCGCGCGTGTATCGATACCAGCGATGGCCATGTGCAGCACGAGGCCGTTAAAGCCTGCATCGCTCACCAGAAGATTGCTGCCGCCTCCCAATACAAAAACTGGAAGTGAATGTTCGCGCGCCCACCGCAGAGCGTCAATCACCTCATCGGTGCTGGTTGGCTCGGCGAAGTAGCTCGCGTTTCCACCCACCTTCAAGGTGGTGTAAGAGGCTAGTTTGATATTCTCTCGTATCTGCATTGTCCTGTTCTCATGCGGAGTTGGCGGCTTAGCCCTGTTGATCGGTTACTGGAGCTGCCCCTGTGCCTGCTCCAGCAATTTGGTAACGGCCTGATCCTGCGGATGCAGGGCGTGGGCCTTGCGGAGGTAGGGCACAGCTTTTTCAGTGTCTCCGGTCGAGATCAGCATCAGCGCGTATTGCAAGTTTTCCTCAAAGCCATTCGGGTTCAGCGCCACGGCTTTTGCCTGGGCGTCTCTCGCACCCGTCAGGTTGTGCAGCTTGTAGCGAACGCGTCCCAGGTTAAACCACGATTCCACATCGGAGGGAGCCAGTCGCGTACCCTGTTCGCAGTTGGCAAGCGCCTGGTTCAGAAGGTTCAACTCACATTGCGCTACGCAAAGGTTCACGTATGCTGGGCCAAACTTCGGAGCAAGACGCGTGGCGCTCGTGAGCGGGGCTGTTGCATCTACATAACGATGCGCACCCAGCAGTAATGTTCCCAGCATGAATTGAGCGTGTGCGTTATCCGGCTTAAGGGCCGTAGCACGTTGCGCGTGCGCAATCGCATTATTCAAATCGCCGCGCTGGTGTGCCTCAGAAGCTTTTTCTATCTCGACATAAATCTGGTTGCGTTGTCGCGCAAAAGCCCCTGCGGCCATGAAGATCAGCAGCGCTAGCATCGTGCCCCCGAGCACGCGCATACGCCCGCGCCGTTCGTGGCGGTCATGTCCTGTCGGGAATGCGACGCCGAGGAACAATCCCGTCAAGAGCCCGCCGATGTGCGCCGCATTGTCGATACCGCTTGCTGCGGCTCCGAAAGCAAGATTGTAGAAAACAAAAAGTGCGATGCTTTTGAGTTGTCCCCTTAATGCTGCGCGTAGTTGCGGGTTGCTGTGCAGCATCATCGCAGGAATCAGCGCACCGGCTATGCCGAAGATCGCGCCCGATGCGCCCACGCTCAGACCATTTCCTCGCCAGCAGATGCTTGCCAAGCTGCCACCTATGCCGCACATCAGGTACAGGAGGGTGAATCGTATGCGCCCGAAGAGCAGTTCCGCCAGCCATCCCAGGTTGTACAGGCACCACATATTCAGCGCGATATGCAGCAGCCCACCGTGCTCGAACGTGGAGGTTAAAAGCCTCCACCATTGACCACCGGAGGTGAACGCACCCGAGTTGCCGCCAAAATTCAACAGAAGTTCCGCTTCGAAGGTGAAGAAGCGGCGGCCCGCGACCACCATAATAAGATAGACCAGAGTGTTCAGCGCGATCAGGATGATCGTTGGCGAGTCCAACACCTGTCGCAAACGACTGGGCGCAGTTTCGGGCTGCGCGAGCAGCTCAGTAGCACATTGCGGACACAGCGTCTCTGTGTCGTCGGAAGTCTCAAACTCGCGGCCACAATAGGCGCAGGTGGTCATCTCTAATCCGCTTTCGAAGCTGTCTTCACCGCGATCTGAAAGGGCTTTGCGCCGGTCGGGATCATCATGAATAGTCGTGGCGGAGGCGCCTGAACTTTTTTGTCGCGCCTCTTGTCCAGTCGCAGCACGGCTACATCACCTGAACCCGAGTTGGCCACCAGCAGCATGTTTTCCGCGGGAGACAGGGCAAGCGCATTTGGAGCCGAGCCCACCGGCACCGATGTGGTTAGCTTGCGCGTGGTCGCATCAAAAACTGCCACACTGTTAGACGCAGAGTTGCTCACGTACAGCGTGCTGCCGTCACTGCTTACCAGGGTACGCAGCGGGTGATCGCCGGCAAGAAAGCTCTCGGAAACTTCATCTGAGTAAGGACTCACGGCAGAGATCGTTTGCGCTTCGTAATTCGGCACGAAAATCTCGCCGCCGTCAGGCTTCATCCCGAGATCTACTGGCGTACCGCCTACTCTGAGCAGCGCCTCAACCTGTCCGTTCCTTAAGCTTATTATGGCTACTTGCCGCGAACCTGAGCAGCCAACTACAGCCTTCGAACCATCGGGCAAAATTGCCAATGAGTTCGGGGAACTGCACACATGCAGTGTTCCGCGAACCTTCATCGTTTCGCCATCGATCAGTGTCAAAGAATCGTCCCCGCGGTTGGCTACGGCGACAAACTTGCCGTCTCCCGAAACGCGCACTATGCCGGGCTGTTTGCCCACGGCAACGTGTCCGATGGCGCGATGCGCATCGAGATCCAGCAATGTCACTGTGTTCGATTCCGAGTTGGCAACCCATCCGCGTTTGCCGTCCGCGGTTAAAGATACCGTATATGGCGTCCTTCCAACGGCCATGTTTCCGACGACCTTGTTTGCTCTGGCGTCGATGACGCTCACCGTGCCCGAATCCGTATTGACAACGTACACTTCGTCTTTAGTAGGGCTTGCAGTTACTCCGGTCGGATTGCTTCCCGTGGCGAGCGTTCTGAAAATTTTCATGGTGGACAGGTCCAACACGCTGACCGTATTGGAACCCGAGTTGGTTATATAAGCAAAGGAGTGCGCCGGCTCGGTCGTCCGTTTCGTGCAGGCTGTAAGCAGCACCAAGGCTCCAAAGGCAAGGGCGGCAAGCCGCCGCCCGAATGCTTCTTTTTGCCAATCGCTCACGACCGGGCAGCCTCCCGCGAAACGCGTCCCTTTGCCGGGGTCGTATTTAGCGTGCGATTCACGACCGGAAGAATTTCACGCAGCTGAGAAACCATTGCCGCAAACTGCTCGGGGAATAGCGACTGTGCTCCATCCGAGAGTGCGTGGTCGGGGTCGTGATGCACTTCAATCATCAGTCCGTCCGCTCCTGCGGCTGCAGAAGCCAGTGCCAGGGGAGTTACGCTGGCGCGCTTGCCTGTGCCGTGGCTCGGGTCGGAAAGAATTGGCAGATGGCTCAGTTTTTTCGCCACAGGAATCACGCTCAGGTCCAGTGTGTTCCGGCTATGATCCGCAAAGGTGCGCACGCCGCGCTCGCACAGTACAACGTTGCGATTGCCTTCGCTCATGATGTACTCGGCCGACATGAGCAGTTCTTCGAGTGTTGCGCTCAGGCCCCGCTTCAGCAGCACAGGCAGCGGAGAACGTCCGGCGCGCTTCAGTAGCGAGAAGTTCTGCATATTGCGCGCGCCAATCTGGACCATGTCGGCGTAATCTTCAATGGCTTCCAGCGCTTCGGCATCGACAGCTTCGGTCACAATCAACATGCCAAAACGTTCGCGAACTTCGGCCAGAATCTTCAACCCCTCCACTCCCAGACCCTGGAACGCGTAGGGCGACGTTCGGGGTTTGTACGCGCCGCCGCGGAACAGCTTAGCTCCCGTCGCCGCAATTATTTCGGCAACAATCATAGTTTGCTCGCGGGTCTCCACCGAGCACGGTCCGGCGATAATCGCGAACTCTTCGCCACCGATCGTCACGTCGGAGTTCGGGAATCGCACTATCGTGTTTTCAGGTTTAGACTCGCGGCCCACCAGCTTGTAAGGCTTGCTGATGCGTATAATCTCCTGCACGCCCGGCAGCTCTTCGAGCCCACAGGTATCGACTCCGCGCAGGTCGCCCGTGACGGCTATCGCGTATCGCTCCGAGCCTTCAACCGTGTGTGTCTGGAAGCCCATGGCTTCAATTTTTTCGCAGATTGTACGAATTTGGTCCGAAGTTGCGCGCGCCTGCATTACTACCAGCATGATTCCCTCACATTGATTACAGGCTAATAGTTTAGCGGAGCACGGCAATTGCGGCAACGCTGGCCGTCAGTCAGGTACATCACGGGAACTGAAGAGTTCCTTAAATTTGTGAATGGTTGTGTCCAATCACCTCATGATCACACCTTTGGTAGATTCGCCATATCACGCCTAGAACCAGAGCAGCTTTTTCCGTCCGCTATTTTGCTTGCCGTTTACCTCTTAAATTTTGAAGCCAACCGTGGTACGTATAGTTTGGGGTGCATTTATCGGAAAATGACGGTGATATGAATGAGTACGCTGCACATTATCCAAGGTGATAGAGACGGCGATAAGAAGTGGATTGAGCGTCATGCGGGTAAGCGGGCAACGAGCGGGTTTAATTGGGTTATGCCTAAAGCTGCTCAACCTGGAGACGAAGTCATTATTTACATCGGCGGACACGGATTCTTTGCAAAGGGACGGGTTCGCTCACATACTTTGCCACGACCGGACTGGCAGCATCGTTACGGCGCAAAAGTGGGCTCAATAAGGCTCATTGATCCGCCGATTCCGCTCGAAGCAATACAGAGATCGATTCCCAAACTCACCTGGGCAAATTATCCCCGGAGCATCACTACACCAGAGCCCCAAATTGCCTCTCAGATAAGAAGTCTGATAGACGAATACGGGGCTGCATTGCCCAAGTTTTCCGCGGCACAGTACCGAGCAGCGCTGGAAAAAATGGGAACGCGAGTTACTGAAAACTTGCGCACAATGCTTTCTACTCACACAAGAGCTCCGAAGCTGATATTAGACAATCAACAGCTCGCCCAATCAGCGGGGCAAACAGATCCGAGCTATACAAACGCGCACTATGGACGACTAGGACACATGCTCGCTCGTGCCCTCGGGCATCGCGGAAAAGAGCGAGTCTGGACAAGAATGATTGGCGAGGATAGCCGTAATAAAAAGAATGGATTGATCCAATGGCGAATGCATAACGCACTTGCGGAGGCGGTTCGCGCAATGCATTGGCGGCCTACTATTCGCCCCGACGCTGAGGAGGACATTCGGCTTGCCGAAAAGTCACTCGCGACATTGGATAACACGACCCGGAAAGCCGTGATCGACGCAAGGCGCGGACAAGGACGTTTCCGGCAGCAACTTATAGAGCTTTGGGGCGGCGCGTGCGCTGTAACCGGTTGCGATGTTCGTGCTGCACTCACAGCAAGTCACATAAAGCCCTGGCGTGCTTGCAGCAATAAAGAACGACTTTCCGCGCACAATGGCTTACTGCTCATCGGCACTTTGGATTGCCTTTTCGATAACGGCCTTATCACGTTCGAAGAAAACGGCCGTCTCTGTACTAGCAGTCAACTCTCTGCGAAACAGAAAAGGACCCTGGGTTTACGATCTGGTATGAAACTCCGCCGAATTGAGCGAGCACATCTGCCATTTTTGAAGTGGCATCGAGATAAAGAATACTCGTGAGTCGTGATGTATACGTCACGACTAGCTTGTGACAAGCAAAAGGCGGTTTTGTCACAAGAAGCAGTGCTGAAGGTAACTTGACCAGTCTTTTGCTTTCTTCACAAACCGATGCTGTTCTATGCGGATTTCTTGACCCTGATGGCACTCACCCTCTCCAGCAATCTCAAACGTAGAATGCGTTCACGCAAACGTTCGGAATCTAAATTCCGCGTCCGAGCCTGAAGCAGATCTTCCAGCGAAATCAATCCCATTAGCTCTCCTGATCTGGAGATGACCGGCAACCGGGTTAGACCTGTTTCGGCCATGCGGTAAACGACAACGCGCAAAGGCTCAGCAGGATAGGCCACCGCTGGGTCGTGGTGTACCAGTTCAGAAAAGCTGCGTCCATCGCTCTGCCTTAGCAAAAGGTCAAGTTCATGGTAGGTGACCACACCAAGTCGATGTCGATTGTTATCTACCACGGGGTAAAGTCTCTGGCGGTGGTGGCCGTTTTTCTGGTTCAGAGATTGGCGCAGTTCTGCGACTGAACTGGGCGATCAGCGAGCCAAACGCGCCACCCGTCATGATGATCGGCCCTTCGGCACCAAACGGACCACCGGAACCAATGGAAATCGCAGCGGAGAGCGGTTTCAACACGGCGACGCGGGGCTCCACCTTGGCGCCTTTCAGCAAAATGGCCTCGATTGCCTCGGGAATGCCGTGGCCACGAATCCGTTCCGAACCGTAGCGCGCCATCATTCCTACGATCAAAGCGCCGATCACCGGAACGAGGATTTCCCACGCGCCCAGCCGATTCCCGGCGGGCGAAACCAGCGCGGTACCCCAGCGTTGATAGAAGAACAAGTTAGTGAACAGGCCGATAAGCCGCAGCAACCAGTGCGCAACAAAGGCGCTGAAGACGCCTATGCAGATGGCAAGGCCGGAGAGCGGAATAATGTGCCAGGTTGCGGTGAAATCTCCCAGGCGTTCCTAGTTTCCGCCCCTGCTCAGATGGCTGGCCAGATTCTTCACAGTGCTTTTCATCAATCTTCAACTCTCTGAGGAACCATCGTGCGCGGGTGCGGTGCGATTAAATAGGAGTGAACCGTGTTCATACCTCCGTCACGCCGAAGCGATCAGTCCTATTTAGATGGGCGGGGGTTTAATCGCGGATGTTACGTTTCTGGATATCCAGTATGGAGTCGAGCTTCAAAGGAAGCACGTTTTGAGGCACTTACGCAGACGCGTTCAGAGTTCCGCTCTTATTAAAAAAGTTTTAAATAAATAAATTGTGAAATAGTTTGAAAATTGCAATAATTGTGGGCATGAAAGCAAAAAGCGGGACCGTGCCCTCAGAACTGCATTCTGTTGCACCCGATCAGACTGCCCACGCCGCGCAGGATATCGTCAAGGCTCTCGATTGGATTTTTGCCCAATTGTCCGCAGCCGCTCCCAGGGAAGGAAGTGACTGGGAAGTTCCGCTCACATTTCAGGAAGTGCGTGTCATAAAGATGATTAATGCCAGGGGGGCCATCACCATGAGCAGCCTGGCAATATTTATGGGGATTTCACTGCCAACCGCAACCCACCTTGTGGATCGTCTGGTGGCGAAGGAGGTTGTGGTGCGGACCAGGTCCGAGGATGACCGCCGAAAGGTTCTTGTTGCTCTTAGTGAGCGGTCAATAGCGTGTGTAAAAACATTTTTTGAAAATCGCGTCGCTATGATCCTACGCATCCTTGAACCATTCCCCGAGGCTGAGCGTGAACAATTTGCAAACGCTCTTGGCAAGATTGCACGGGCTATGCAATCAGAGGGAAATACAGCCGAGTAATGATGATGAAGACGAAAACAGGATCTTTTCTCGCGGTAAGAGCCGACGAAACCCTGCGAATTTGGAGAAGGGAAGAAGGAGTCGTTTCATACATGTTTGTCCGCAAATGGTCGAAACACATTGTTATTAGCGCACTCATGCTGGCGAGTTTGGCTATTTCGGGTTGTAAACAGAAGGCGGCGAGTACTGCGTCCGCTCCGGAGGTTGCGGTTGTTACTATCCATCCCGAACGGATCGTGCTGACCACAGAATTGCCCGGACGGACCGCTGCCTTTCTTGTTGCTGAAATCCGCCCACAGGTAAATGGCATTGTAAAGAGCCGACTCTTCTCAGAGGGCGCAAATGTTAAGGCGGGTGAATTGCTGTACCAGATTGATCCAGCGCCTTATAGGGCGGCCTACAGTCAGGCCAAGGCAGCCCTGTCCGCAGCAGAAGCGGATCTCCATACGGCCGAGGCGAACATTCCCGCCCTGCGCTCGCGGGTGGAGCGTTACAGCGGGCTGGTAAAAATCCGCGCGGTTGGGCAACAGGATTACGACGACGCCAAGGCAGCGTTGCGGCAAGCCGAAGCCACGGTGGAGTCACGAAGGGCAGCTGTCGAGGTCAACCGGGCAGCCGTGCAGAGCAGCCAAATCAATCTGTCCTATACCCCCATTACGTCTCCTATTTCCGGACGCATCGGCAGATCCAGCATTACGGTCGGGGCGTTGGCGACGGCTCATCAGGCCGCCCCTCTGGCGATTGTGCAACAGCTGAACCCTATCTACGTTGATGTGGTTCAATCCAATGCGGATTTGTTGCGCCTGCGTAGCAATCTGGAGAGTGGACGTCTCAAGCAAAATGGGCAGCTACAGAAAAAGGTAAAGCTTCTCCTGGAAGATGGGACAAGTTACCCAGTAGAAGGTACACTCCAGTTCCGTGATGTCACCGTAGATCCGACCACAGGATCTGTAACACTGCGAATGGTGTTCTCCAACCCCAAGGAGATCCTGCTTCCAGGCGTATTCGTAAGGGCTGTCATAGAGGAGGGCGTAAAGGAACATGCCATCCTTGTTCCCCAGCAGGGGGTTAGCCGCGACCCGAAGGGCCTGCCAATAGCCTGGGTTGTGGACAAGAACAATAAAGTGGAGCGACGGTCACTCGAACTGGACCGGACTATTGGGGATAAGTGGCTTGTTACCAAAGGACTGGCAGCAGACGACCGCGTCATCGTAGAGGGCCATGCCAACGTGCGTGCAGGCACGCAGGTACGGGCAGTTCCCCACGCGGAAACAGCGGACGGTAACGGCCAGCCTGTTGCCCCGCCAAAAGCAGATGGGAGGGAAGACCATGTCTAGGTTCTTCCTTGACCGTCCGGTCTTTGCCTGGGTAATTGCCATCGCCATCATGGTGCTGGGCGGGTTGGCTATCTATAAGCTCCCAATATCGCAGTATCCGGCCATTGCTCCACCATCCATTGCTATTACTGCCACCTATCCGGGCGCTTCAGCAGAGACGGTGGAAGACACCGTGACGCAGATCATCGAGCAGAAGATGACCGGCTTCGACAATATGCTGTATATGTCGGCGACGAGCGACTCGTCCGGGACATCGCGAATCGAGCTAACCTTCGCTCCCGGCACCGACCCGGATCTCGCCTGGGCCCAGGTCCAAAATAAACTCCAGCTTGCCACGGCCAGTTTGCCGGAAACAGTACAGCGCCTTGGCATTAAAGTCAGCAAATCGACCCGCAACTACCTGATCATCGTAGGTCTCGTTTCGGAAGACGGGAGCATGGATGGAAACGATCTGCGGGACTATGCCCAGTCGAATCTGGAGAAAGTGCTTTCGCGGACACCCGGAGTCGGAGAGGTGGAGACCTTCGGAACGCAATACGCAATGCGGGTTTGGCTCAATCCCGACAAGCTGACCGAGTTCCAGATGACCGTGGAGGACGTAGCCGCAGCGCTGAAGTCGTATAACGTGGAGGTTTCAGCCGGACAGTTTGGCGGACTGCCGGCTGTAAAAGGGCAACGTCTCAACACCGCCATCATCGTCCAGAACCTGCTTAAAACTCCTGACGAATTTGCCGCGATCCCGATTCGTACCAACCAGGACGGCTCCATTGTCCGGATCAGAGATATTGGGCGGACCGAGCTGGGGACCGAGATGTATGACGTCGAGGCTCGATACAACGGCAAGCCCGCTGCTGCTCTGGCGATTCGTCAGGCAGCCGGAGCCAACGCGCTGGATACGGCCAATGCAGTCAAATCCAAGTTGCAGGAGATGAGCAAGTACTTTCCTTCTGGGATGAAGGTTGTTTACCCCTATGACACGACTCCGTTTACTGTCGTGGCAATTGAAGAGGTGGTCAAAACCCTCTTCGAAGCAATCCTGCTCGTGTTCATAATCATGTGGCTTTTCATGGGGAATATTCGAGCCACTCTGATTCCTACGATTGCGGTACCGGTGGTGCTCCTGGGAACCTTCGGCGTATTGGCACTGTTCGGCTATTCCATCAACATGTTGACCATGTTTGCCATGGTGCTCTCAATCGGCCTGCTGGTGGACGACGCCATTGTCGTGGTGGAGAACGTCGAGCGTATCATGAGCGAAGAAGGTCTTTCACCTCGTGAAGCCACTGCCAAGTCCATGGAGCAGATCACAAGCGCCTTGGTTGGCATTGCGCTGGTGCTTTCGGCGGTTTTCGGGCCGATGGCATTTTTCTCCGGTTCGACAGGCGTGATTTACCGCCAGTTTTCCGTAACGATTATTGCCTCCATGTTGCTTTCCGTCTTGGTGGCGTTGATTCTTTCGCCAGTTCTCTGCGCCTCGCTGTTAAAACCAATTACAGCAGGACACGAAGCAGCCGAAAGCGCCGTCCCCTTGCTTCGTTCGTTTTTGTTGAAGTTTGACCAGGTCTTTGCCTGGGTCAGAGAACGGTACTTAGGGATAGTCGGGCATTCTTTCGCTAATAAATTGCGCTATATAGCCGTCTATGCAGTGCTCCTCGTAATGGTCGGCGCTCTGTTCCTGCGTTTGCCAACCGGGTATCTCCCGGACGAAGACCAAGGAATTCTGCTGGTACAGATTCTTTTGCCGAACAGCACGACACTGCAGCAGACACAGGAAGTTGCAAACAAGATTCAGCGTTACTTTGATGAGAATGAAAAAGATGCCGTGGAATCATGCCTGGCCATTGTTGGCGACAGCTTTTCCGGGCAGGCACAGAACAACAGTATGATTTTTGTGCGGCTTAAAGATTGGAAACTGCGAAACCGGCCTGAATTGAAAGCAAAGCTCATCGCTGAGAGGGCACAACAGGCATTCGGCAAGATTCGCAACGGCAGCGTATTCGCTTTTCTGCCACCTCCGGTCATTGAACTCGGAAATGCGGCGGGCTTCGATTATGAACTGGTCGACTTTGGCGGGTTGGGACATGCCAAGCTCATGGATGCTCGCAACCAGCTCCTCGGGCTCGCCGCCGAGGATTCGAGGCTGGCTCGCGTTAGGCCTAACGGGCTGGAAGATGTAGCACAGTACCGGGCTGACGTGGACTGGCAAAAGGCCGGTGCACTGGGCGTTCCGATTACGACGATCCACAACACCATTTCAACCCAGTTCGGCAGCGCTTATATCAACGACTTCATCCAGGGCGGGCGAGTGAAGCGCGTGTACTCACAGGCTGATGCTCAATACCGCATGCTTCCTGAGGATTTGAAAAGACTTTACATGCGCAACACCGCCGGCAAGATGGTTCCGTTTTCCGCTGTTGCATCGGGCCACTGGGCTAACGGTTCTCCCAGGCTGGAGCGATTCAACGGATTTCCATCCATTAACATCTGGGGCGAGCCAGCACCGAGGAAGAGTTCCGGCGAAGCTATGCGAGCCATGGAGGAGATTACCGCGAAGCTGCCCCATGGAATCAGTTTTGATTGGAACGGGCTCTCGTATCAGGAACGAATTGCCACTTCTCAAGGGCCGATCCTCTACGCCTTTTCCATACTTGTGATTTTTCTATGTGTGGCGGCTTTGTATGAGAGCTGGACAATTCCTATTGTCAACCTGCTGATGTTACCGCTGGGTGTTTTCGGCGCTTTGCTGGCGACTTCCTTCCGGGGGCTTACAAACGATGTTTACTTCCAGATCGGATTTTTAACAACGCTGGGGCTTTCGACCAAAAATGCCATCCTGATCATTCAGTTTATTAAGGAACAGATGAGGCAAGGAGATGGACTGATCGAGGCGACTTTGGCTGCGGTGAAGATACGTTTTCGCCCGGTCATGATGACCTCATTGGCGTTCTTCTTCGGCACGCTGCCTCTGGCCTTAGCCTCTGGTGCCGGAGCTGGCGCGATGATCGGCATTGGAACTGCGGTCACTGGCGGAATGGTTTCCGCTACATTTATCGATCTAATTTTTATTCCACTGTTTTTCGTGATGGTCTCCCAATTGTTTGCGAAGCGTCCACCCGAGCAGCGGCCTGCACAAATTTCCGAACCATCTCTGAGTTAGGAGGTGAGATGAGATGAAAAACACCAGAACAGTCCTGTGTCTCTCGCTGGGCGCGTCCCTTCTTATGACCGGCTGCACCATGGCCCCGAAGTACAAACAACCCGCCGCGCCAGTTCCTGCCGCTTGGCACACCGGACTTCCGGAGCCGGAACCAAAGGTAACGGCTGGGGCTCCGGCAGCCCAGGAACTGAAGTGGAAGGAGTTCTTCACCGACAAGAACCTGCAACAAGTCATTGATCTGGCACTGAAGAACAATCGCGATCTGCGGATTGCCGCGCTCAACGTCGAGAGGGTTCAGGCCCAGTACCGGATTCAACGCGCTCAACTCTATCCTCGTCTCGATGCTGTGGGAGGCGGACAAATCGTCCGTGTTCCGGAAAAGTCCTTTGGAAACAGCGGTTCGTTCACCTTCAGGGAATACCAGTTTGAAGGCTCCACTTCTTGGGAACTTGACCTGTTTGGACGTATCCGCAGCTTGAAAAAGCAGGCTCAGGAAAATTACTTTGCAACGGAGCAGGCCCGCTCTGCGACGCAAATCTCACTTGTGGCAGCTGTTACTAATAGCTATTTGAATCTGGCCGCTGACCGGGAAAAGTTGCGTTTAGCACAAGCGACTCTCGATTCCCAGCAAGCTTCCTACAATCTGGTGTTGCGCAAGCGGGACACAGGCATTGCTTCCGACCTGGATCTCAGCGAAGCGAGAAGTCAGGTCGAGGCGGCGCAAGTAGACATTACCCGATACAGCGGGCAGATAACTCTGGACGAAAATGCGCTCAATTTGCTGGTGGGTGCGCCCGTACCGGCGAATCTGCTGCCCGAGAAACTTGGCTCGGACAGCGCGATGAAGGAAATCTCCGCCGGCTTACGCTCCGATGTGCTGCTCCGTCGCCCCGACATTCTCCAGGCAGAGCACCAACTAAAAGCTGCATATGCCAACATCGGCGTGGCTCGCGCGGCATTTTTTCCGCAACTGAGCCTGACCGCCAATGGCGGTCTTATGAGCAGCAGCCTGTCCGATCTATTCAACAGCGCGTCCGGCGCGTGGAGTTTTGCTCCGCAGATCGTGACTCCTGTCTTTGACGCCGGTGTGCGCAAAGCCAATCTCAAAATTGCCAAGGTGGACCGAGATGCCGCCCTCGCGGAATATGAAAAGGCGATCCAAACGGGTTTTCGCGAAGTCAGCGATTCACTCAGCCAGCGTGGTCGGTTGACGACACAACAAAACGATCAGCAAGCCCTTGTAAATACCCTGGAGGAAACCTACAACCTGGCAGACGCCCGGTACAAGGCGGGGATTGATAGCTATCTGGGTGTCCTAGTCACTCAGCGGTCACTGTATGCTGCCCAACAGATTTTAGTTAACGTTCGTCTGGCCCGTTTGGGTAATCTCGTGACCCTGTATAAGGTTTTGGGCGGAGGGGCATAGGTTTCGCGGGGAAACGCATAACTTCTAGTACATGGAAAATGGCCTCGGTATGGTCAATCGCACAGTAGCGTCCAAATTGCGGTTCTTTATTTGAATTAGGATTTCTAACCAGAGTGGGCAAGGGTGACGACAGGCGAATGCCCGTTATAGGGAACTGCCAACTGCCCGCCGCACTCGGGACTTGCTGACTTCCCGAAGGGCCAAGTGTCAAACTTCTCACGCCTCAAAAGGTTCTTTCCATAAATGCTTCCGGAGATTTATTGTTTCAGTTAGTACCACTAATTAGCCATTAACTAACAAGTTAGCCATTAACTAACGAACTTATGATTCTCAGGAGAGCTGTGTCATGCATGATAGCCAAAAGTCCAATGACGTCCTAGGGACAATTAATCGCGGTAATGCAGCAGAATCCGGATTGTGTACATTGTGTAGGGCCGACTGCAAAGGGAAATGCGAAACTTGGTCCGCCAGCATGAAAGGCAGAAAGTTGCTGTATCCGCGCGACTTTGGGTTTGTGACCGCCGGAGCGAGTAATACATCGCATGTAGGCGTGAGCTATGGATCGCTTCGGATTCAGGGCTACACACATGGTTCGGTCGGCGTGCCGGCGGGATTGTCACACTCGACAAACGACTGTACGTTCAACAATGTAAGCATCGAAACCGAATTTGGTTCGAAGGTTAAGACAAAAGCGCGGGTACCTGTAATGACCGGCGCTCTTGGATCTACATTCATAGCGGCTAAGTACTGGGACAGTTTTGCGATCGGTGCCGCGCTTGTGGGTTTCCCAATTGTGATCGGCGAGAACGTCGTTGGGATCGACCAGAAAGCAGTCATCGAGAACGGAAAAATTAAGGTCGCGCCGGAACTCGACCGCCGAATTGACACGTTTTTCCGGTATTACGACGGTTATGGCGCCATCATCGTGCAGATGAACGTGGAAGATACACGCAATGGCGTTGCCGAATACGTAATGGATAAGTACGGCGACAAGGTCATTATCGAACTGAAGTGGGGACAGGGTGCAAAGGACATTGGTGGCGAAATCCAAGTCTCGTCGCTGGATTACGCACTCTTCCTGAAGAAGCGCGGATACCTTGTCGATCCAGATCCCACACTGCCCGAGGTGCAGGAAGCTTTCAAGAGTGGTGCCGTGAAATCTTTTGCGCGGCATAGCCGTCTGGGATATACCGACATGAACTCCAGTGCTCAGGTGGAAGAGGCGTTCCGGGCAGAGGTGGAACGACTGCGGAGCATTGGCTATAAGCGGATCACACTCAAGACGGGTTCTTACGGAATGGAAGGACTGGCAATGGCGATCAAGTACTCCTCCGAAGCGGGGCTTGATCTCCTGACCATTGATGGCTCCGGGGGAGGAACGGGCATGAGTCCCTGGAACATGATGGAGAACTGGGGAGTTCCTTCGCTCTTCCTGCACTCCAAGGCATGGGAGTATGCTTCGCTGCTAAAGAACAATGGAAAGCGAGTTATCGATCTCTCTTTCGCAGGAGGATTGAGCCGTGAAGATCATATCTTCAAGGCACTGGCGCTCGGTGCTCCATTTGTGAAGCTGGTGTGCATGGGGCGGGCGATGATGATTCCCGCATTCCTGGGAGCAAACATCGAAGGAGTACTGCAACCGGAGAACAAACTTTCTATTCACGGAAACTGGGACAATCTGCCAGCTGGCGTTACGGCAAACGGACTGCATGCGGACGAGATTTTTGCCGGCTATTTTGATGTTCAGAAAAAGATCGGCGCAGAGGAAATGGCTAAGATTCCGTACGGCGCAATCGCTATCTGGACACTCTGCGACAAATTGTCGGCAGGCCTGCAGCAGTTTATGTCGGGTGCACGGAAGTTCTCGTTGAGTGAAATCTCACGTGACGACATTTTTGCCGCTAATCGAGAGACAACACGAGAGACTGGAATCGCGTTCATGACAGATGCTCTGGATGACCGCGCGAAAATGATTTTGACTTCGTAAAATCGGAGCTGAGTCGGTCCCTTCAGCCTGGGTTTCCGAGCCGCAAATCATCACAGGAGATTTGCGGCTCGGCAGGAAATTACGCCAGTTCCAGGCCGATTGTCTTCGCGGTAGCATCGAGCTTCACAATCCGGAAGCTGCGAATCTGCCCAGCGCGTGGGGATTCCGGCTTAGCCGTGCTCGGCGCAGGGCCGCCCTTCCACTTGGCGCTGAGCATCGCGCTCAGGGATGACATATCCACTTTGGCGCTGGTCTTGGGCTCATCTTTCGCAGCAGCCGCTAGCGAAATCCGGCAGGTGGCAAGAATGCCTTGTCCGAGTTCTACTCGCGCCTGTTCGCCTGACTCTTCGATCAATCGGCCGGTCACGACGTCGCCAATCTTGTGTTCGGCGATGTATTCATCCAGTCCGGTCGGGATCAGTTGTTTCATGCTCAGACGCAATTGCCGCTTTTCCAGATCGAGTGCGAGTACCTGGGCCTTTACGATCTGTCCGGGCTTCAGCACGTCCTGCGGATGTTCAATGCGTTTTTCGGCACTGATTTCACTAACGTGCACCATGCCTTCAATGCCTTCGGCAAGCTGCACGAATGCTCCAAACTTGGTGATGTTCGTGACCGGACCCTCGACGATCGTGCCAGCCGGGAATTTCTGCGCCGCCTGCGCCCAGGGATCGCCCAATGCTTGCTTCAGCCCCAGCGAGATGCGCCGTTCACCCGGGTTCACGCCCAGAATCACCGCTTCCACGGTCTCGCCCGGCTTAATCGCGTCATCGGCCTTCTTCACCTTCTTGCTCCACGACATTTCGGAAAGATGAATCAACCCTTCGATTCCGGGTTCCAGTTCCACGAAGGCTCCGAAATCGGCAATCCGAGTGACGGTTCCCTGTACCTTCTCACCGACTTTGTACTTATCGGGCACCGCATCCCACGGATGTGGCTGAAGCTGCTTCAGTCCGACGGAGATACGATGTTTCTCGGGATCGATTTTAAGAACCTTTACTTCCACCTGTTGCCCCGGCGAAAGAATGTCGGCGGGTTTGTTGACCTGACTCCAGGAAAGATCGCTCACGTGCAGCAGCGCGTCCACCCCGCCCAGATCGATGAATGCGCCGTAATCGGCCAGACTGCGAACAGTGCCGCTCAGGATCGCCCCTTCTTCAATCTCCGCATAGCGCCGGTCCTTGTTCGCGCGCTGTTCGTCTTCGATCACGATGCGGCGATCTACAACCACGTCCTCTTCAGTTACGTCGAGCTTGATGACGCGGCAGCGTATCTGCTGGCCCACCAGATTCTCCATGGCGGCGGCGTCGCGCTCGCCACTGCGCGAAGAGGGCATAAAGGCGCGCACTCCAACATCCACGCTGAGTCCGCCCTTGATCACGGCGGTTACCGTGCCCAGGATCGGGGTCTTTTCCTTAAAGGCATTCTCGAGCGCCGACCAGTCTTTCGGTAGCTCTACCTTCAGACGCGAGAGCTGGTAATAACCCTGCGGATCGCGGCCCTTGATCGAGACCGAGATCTTGTCTCCGACTTTTACCGTTTCACCGGCGTTTTGGAATGGCGCGAGTGGCAGAATGCCTTCGGTCTTGTAGCCGATGTCGAGAAATACAGAATCGGCTGAGATGGCGACGACCGTGGCCTCGATTTGCCTCGATCCACTCTGGCCTTTGTGCGAATGCGTCTGCTCGTACTGAGCAAGGATATCCTCGAAAGACTCGTTGTTTTCGGGGGTGGGCTGGGACTCTGGTTTGTTCGGGTTGGACATTGGGGGTGAAAGCCTCATTTATGGCGTAATGCCGAATAGGATACCATTGCCAGCTTCTGCAGGAGGAGCTTTGGTCTCTAAGGCAAAATACCCGGTTCGCATTGGCTCCGGGCGGCCGTACGTCTTACAATTTCCCCTATGCCACGAGTTGCCAAAAAGTCCGCAAAGCCGCCTGAGAGAGACATACTCAAACTGATTCCCGCCTCTGAACACAGGCCGCAGCCCTCCTCGCGCCGCATCGGCATTCACACCTCAACGGCGGGAGGCGTTGAAACCTCTGCCGAACGCGCCTGGCGTCTCGGATGCAACACGCTGCAGATATTCAGCTCCAGCCCCCGGATGTGGCGGCCCATGGACATCTCGCCCAAGCAGTGCGAAACCATGGCACGCCTCCGCGCCGAATACGATCTCAAGCCGCTGGTGATCCACGCCAACTACCTTATTAACGCGGCGGGCACCAATCCTGAGATTTTGGAGAAATCCGTCTCTGCCCTGCGGGCCGAGATGCAGCGCGCAATCTCGATTTGCTCCGAATACGTCGTTCTTCACCCCGGCAGTTTCCGCGGTTGCTCGCGCGAGCAGGGCCTCAACAACGCCTGCGAAGCCATAGCCCGCGCCTCCGACGGACTTAACATGGCGGAAAACGGACTCACGTTGTTGATTGAGAACACAGCCGGAGCAGAATTCTCGCTAGGTTCCAGTTTTGAGAATGTCGCCGATCTCATCGCCGCACTCGCCAGGAAAATCCCCGTTGCCTCCTGCATCGACACCTGTCACACCCACGTCCGTGGCTATGACATTGTGAGCGAGGAAGGTTACGCCGAAACCATGCGCCAGCTCGATGCAACCGTGGGCCTTGCCAACGTGCGCGTCTGGCACTGCAATGACGCGAGGGCCGCCTGCGGTTCCAAACTTGATCGTCACGAACATATCGGAAAGGGAAGCATCGGCCTTGAGCCTTTCCGACGCCTGCTCAACGATCCGCGCCACGCTCACGCGGCCTTCATTCTGGAAACACCGATTGACGAGCCTCTCGACGACCTGCACAACGTGGAGGTGCTGAAGGCGCTGGTCTCGTAAGGCGCGAACTATGGAATTCGCGCCCTGCGTCCAGCGGAATGGTGCGGATCTGGGCCGTGCCTGAAGTGATCATTCGCATCTTGCCCGTGCTGGTAGCAACAGCGGGGCTGGGCCAACCGCAAATGTCCCGACGTATCGTGCGTCGATCGTCTCATCTCTCCAGCAGTCCGGCAGGATCGTTCCTGAGGTCTGCGGGGTGACCATTTGGGCCAGGATTGTATCTGGTGCGACTTGGTCTGTAATGGTACTATTGCCCCGTCGGATTAGATTCGAAGACAGTAAGTTCTCCGACGCTCCGATGGCGGTTTCTAGATACCGCGTGCATGTCGCCTACGAATGGCTTATTGCTAAGAAGTTAAAACTTAATAAAGGAGAATGTATATGTTTTTTGGTCCTATACTGCTCTTCTTGATTGCAATATGTACATTTGCTATGACTAAGGTACATTTGCTGTAAGTTAAGCCAACGAGTACCTTCTGTTTATTAACTCGCACTTATGATTTGCAGCTTACTCCATGTTGGTTAAGCTCAGCCGGGCGATTCAGACCTCGTCCTGCGGATAACTTATTTTCCATCGGCGTTTGCCGTGAAGGTGGTAGCGCGAACGCAGCGGTGAACGCCGAGGGTACACGGGGTCGCCTTTCGATGGATCGTTGGGCGTGACCTGCCCGCTACACACTTCCACTGAAACGGGTTGCGCTTCGCTTGAACTGTTCGCAATGACTGGACCAGCGACAAGCTCAAAAATCGATAACGGTGGTCAACCGGAGCCCCCATTTTACTGCCCGCCAAGTGACCTGATCCGAAGCCGCAACTGTAACCCGTTCCAGCGAGAGACTCACCCGAATCGTGAATGCTTCACACATCCCTTGACCGATTTTTGAAGGGCTGGTTTCGGCTATTATCAGCAGGACGGTCTCCAGCCAGGGCGCGAACTATGGAATTCGCGCCCTCATGTTCAGCGGAATGGTATGGACCTTGCCATTCGTGCCTGAAGGGATCATCCGTACCTTGCCCGTGCTGGCAGCAACAGCCGGAGCTGGGCCAACTGCAAAAGTCCCGGAAATGACCGAGGCGTCGGCACTCGGGAACCCCTGCCGATATGGGCTGGTAGCGCTGAAGCCGGTGGCGGAAAATGCGCCGATCGTCACGTAGTAATTATTTCCGGTCCCCAGCAGTCCGGCAGGAATCGTTACTGAGGTCTGCGGGGTGACTATTTGGGCCAGGATTGTATCTGATGTGGTATTGCCGGATGTTCCCTGAATGTGGATCGTAATGCTATACGTGTCCGGGGCATGACCGATGGGCGGCAACCAGCTCAAGGTTATGGGGGTGTCGGGGTTCGCAATGGCCGGTGGGTTCTGCAGGCTGGCACCGTTGATCGTCGGATTCTGAACCGGTGCCATCTGCGGTGTAAAGCTGCTCGGAAGCGTTGTGGTTCGATAGGAGTTGTGAACGAAACTGCCGGTTCCGGCGGGTGCATATGCCCAAATCTCATATACGATCGGCCAACTTCGCGGAAATGGATTGTCGTAATCAATTGTGGCCGAGATGTTCTGGAAGATATTGACCGGCTCTGACCATGGTGAGTGTACATCGAGCCTGATCAGGTCTATTCCATTCCCGCTGTCGAATTTTGTCAGAAAAGGTTGCACCGAGGCGCTGAATTGGAGATTCGAAAACAGCGAGTTCTCCGAAGCTCCGACGGCCGTTCCCCAACTTGGTCCATCGATGTTGAAGTTAAGCGCAGCCGGGTTGGACCGGGACATCGCCCCGCGGACGACAGTGTTCCCGTCGGCGTTTACCGTGAAGTTGGGCAGAGCGAGCGCAGTGGTGAGCGCCCAGCTGTAGTACCATTCGCTTGGCAGCCCGATGGAGGTTACCGGAGCCATCTGGTACACGTACGTCGTGTCGCCTTTCGAGGGATCGGGAGGCGCGACCCGCCCCCCTACAGTTCCACTGACAGTGGTCGCATCGGCAAAGTTTGTATACAGCGGGAAGAGGCTATATAACAAATTTGGATTCGCCAGAACCGGAGGCGCTGGGGATACAACCGTCGGATTCGGAACGGGGTACAGACCAGTGAGGTCGACGTCGAAGATTGTGTTTACCATCTTACCGTCAAACGGACGGCCAGTGAGGTTCTGTCCGAGATCGAAGGTGCTGCTGTTGGTCCAGAAGAGGTACCGCACGTAGGGCGTGGTCTGCTGCAGCCAATAATAACCTGCTGGGACCTGCGGGATCATGCAGGTACCCGCGGCCAAGCTGTTGCAGGCAATCGTGGTGATCGATCCGTCAGCTTCGGGAATAAGCGCCGCGATCTGGTTATCTTTACCGCTCAGGTCCTGAGGAACGTTCACCTTACCCTGTGCGCCGTAGTAGCTATAGATCGCGCTGACCTGAACGTTCCGTGGGACGGATGAATTACCGGAGCCGGAGCCGCAGCCAGCGAGGAAAATCGCAGACGATACAGCAACCGTCGCTAGCCAAAAGTAAAGATGACGGTGTTTGATCGGAGCCTCCAAAATACTGCTAGTACACTGCCGCCAGTGACCTGATCCGGCGCCGCCACTCTAAATTGTTGCAACGAGAAACTCACGTTAAAAATCGTTAACATTTCGCACCTCGCGCCTGATGACGCGAGGGCCGCCTGCTCAACGACCCGCGCCACGCTCACGCGGCCTTCATTCTGGAAACACCCATCGACGAGCCTCTCGACGATCTTCACAACGTGGAGGCGCTGAAGGCACTGGTTTCGTAATCAGAGCACGCAGCTTGTTGCTGGCCAGGTGGTCCATTCAAGCCGTAGTTGCTTGAGTGGGGCCGTCACTGTGCACGCGAATCGACGGGGGGCATGTGGCAGCGGTCGCCAATACGCGACAGGCTGCGAAGGACGTGTGAGGATTGAATCGAAATGGACAGCCCTAAGACGCATCAAGCAGAACAGGCACCCGCATCGGACACGGCCCACTCAAGCCCAACAACAGGGCTTGAATGGGCCACCCGCCCTGCCGATACGGGCTGGTAGCGCTGAAGCCGGCGGCGGATCACGCCGATCGTCACATAGCAAGTATTCCCGGTTCACATCAGTCCGTTGGGGTCGTTACTGGGGTCTGTGGGGTGACTATTTTGGGCAAAGATTATATCTGGTGCGATTGGGTCTGTAATGGTACTATCTCGGCCCGTGGGGTTTTATCAGAACAGGTTGCAGACTCGAAGATAGTGAGTTCTTCGACGCTCCGATGGTTCCTAAATATCGCGTACATGTTGCCTGCGAATGGCTGTTCTGTATGTACATCCAAGTTACCGACTAGATCTCCATCTCCGGAAAATGATGGAAGAGTTAAAGAGTGTTTAAGGTGCTTCAAAAGGGGTATTTAGAAAGTACTAAGATCAAAGGAGGACTTGTATGTTTTTTGGCTCTATAATGCTGGGGCTGCTCGTAATCTGTACACTGGCGATAATGAGGGCATATTCGCTGCCGTAAGTAAACAACCGTGCTAGCCGAGAATACAGGTGACGGTGTTTGATCGGCCCTCCAATACACTGCCAGCCAGTGGCCTGATCTGGCACCGCCACTCTTCCAACGAGAAACTCACGTTTAAAATCGTTTACACTCCGCAATGAGCGCAAGGAGCCTCACTCCAGAGGCGAATCAACACTCATAGCAGATCGGCAGAATTCCATCCAGAAGCCATCGCCGGACTCTCCCGGCCCGCTGCCTGAAGTTGTACAATTGAAGCTTCATAGATTCATTGCGCTAATAGCGACTTAGGGCGAAGCAAACACTCATGGCAGATCAGCAGAATTGCATCCAGAAGCCGTCGCCGGACTCTCCCGCCGACATCCTCGAAAAAGTTCCCGGTTCCAGCGCCGAACCCCGCCTGCGTGCCGCCGACGACACTCGCTACGACCCTACCCCGGTTGAGCAAAAGTGGGCTGCACTCTGGGAGAAAGATCTTTCCCACTACGCGTCTGAGCCGCCTTCCTGTGGCAAGCCCAAGTACTACGTCGTCGAGATGCTGCCTTATCCCTCCGGCGCTCTGCACATGGGACACGTGCGCAATTACGCCATTGGCGACGCCCTCGCCCGCTATATGTGGATGAACGGGTATAACGTGCTGCATCCCATGGGCTGGGACTCTTTCGGTCTGCCGGCTGAAAACGCCGCTATCAAGAATAAGCGCCAGCCGCGCGAATGGACGCTCCACAACATTGCCGCCATGAAGGCGCAGATGATGCGCCTTGGTCTCAGCTACGACTGGTCGCGCGAGGTGACAACCTGCCTGCCTGAGTACTACCGCTGGAACCAGTGGTTCTTCCTCAAACTGTTTGAGAAGGGGCTGGCTTACCGGAAAAAGAGCAAGGTGAACTGGTGCCCGAAATGCGCCACCGTGCTTGCTAACGAGCAAGTAGTGGACGGTTGCTGCTGGCGGCATGAAGACCTTCCCGTAGAAGAGCGCGAACTCGAGCAGTGGGCCCTGCGAATCACCGCCTACTCCGAGGAACTGCTTCAGGGACTCGAAACCATGGACGGCTGGCCCGATCGGGTCCGTACCATGCAGCGCAACTGGATTGGCCGCAGCGAAGGCGCCAATGTGGATTTCAAACTTGAAGGCGGCTCTGAAACCAAAATCACCGTCTTCACCACGCGCATCGACACCATCTTCGGTGCCACCTCGTTGCAGCTTGCGCCGCAGCATCCACTCGTCGCCGAGCTTGTCGATAAAGATCCATCCAAAATTGCCAGCCTTGAGCAGATGATTGCCGAGCAGAAGAAGGCGCGCGAAGAGGGCGATATCGGCTTGGTCGACAAGAAGGGATTCTTCACCGGGCACTTCGCCGTCAATCCCTTCAATCAGGAGCGCGTGCCGATCTGGGTTGCAAACTACATTTTGATGGATTACGGAACCGGCGCCATCATGTCCGTGCCAGCGCACGATGAGCGAGACTTTGAGTTTGCCAAGAAGTTCGGTATCGAGATCAAGCAGGTCATTCAGCCTGTCAGCGGCGAGACGCCTGAGCTGCCTTTCTGCACCGAGGACGGCGTGGCGACGAAGTCCGGGGAGTTCACCGGACTGAGCTGCGCACATGCACAGAAGAAGATGGCGGCTTTCGCCAAGCAGCATGGTTTCGGCGAGCCAACCATCACCTACCGTCTCAAGGATTGGGGAATCTCTCGCCAGCGTTATTGGGGCACGCCAATTCCGATTCTCTACTGCGAAAAGTGCGGACTCGTTCCGGTGCCTGAGGATCAGCTCCCTGTGCTTCTTCCAGAAGGCGTTGAGATCACCCTCGCCGGTGGTTCGCCGCTCACCAAGGTCAAAGAATTTTACGAAACCGCCTGTCCCAAGTGCGGAGGCACTGCGCGCCGCGAGTCCGATACCATGGACACCTTCGTAGATTCGAGTTGGTACTTCTACCGCTATACCAGCCCGATCTCCACGGCGGCATTCGACAGTGAGATTGCCAACTACTGGTTCCCAATGGATCAGTACATTGGCGGTGTCGAGCACGCCATCCTGCACCTGATGTACTCGCGCTTCTGGACGAAGTTCATGCGCGACAGCGGCTTCATTAAGAACGATGAGCCCGCGCAGCGCCTCTTTACTCAGGGCATGGTCATCAAGGGCGGAGCCAAGATGTCCAAGTCGCTGGGCAACGTTGTATCACCGGATGACATGGTGGCCCGCTACGGTGCCGATGCAACGCGTCTTTACACGCTCTTTGCTGCCCCGCCGGACCGCGACCTCGACTGGCAGGATCAGGGTGTAGAGGGTGTGTACCGCTTCCTCTCCCGCCTCCATCGCTTCATCAGTGAGAACCCGATTCGCGTGGGTGACGGCGAGTCCCGCGACTTTGATTCGTCCGCGCTCTCTTCAGACGCAAGAAAAGTGCAGAGAAAGCTGCACCAGACGATCCAGCGCATTACGGGCGACTTCCAGGGACGATGGCACTTCAATACGTCGGTTGCGGCCATGATGGAGCTGCTGAATGCCTGCATGGTCAAGCAGGAGCTGTTTGCCTCTAATTCGGAAGCGCCCAAAGCATTCCTGGCGGATGTGCAGCGTAAACTTATATTGCTGCTCAACCCCTTCGCGCCATATCTTGCCGCCGAACTCTGGTCCATCCTCGGCGAAGACCAGAACGCACTCCTCCGCTATCCATGGCCGCAGTTCGACCCCGCGCTGGCAAAGGAGGACGAGGTCGAAATCGTCGTTCAGTTCAACGGTAAGGTGCGCTCTCGCCTTACGGTCGCCAACGATGCCGAAGACCAAGCCGTTCGCGAAGCTGCGCTCAACGATGAAAAAGTGAAGGAAGCTCTCGTTGGCAAACAGATCGTGAAGGTCATCGTCGTTAAAAACAAACTGGTCAATATCGTGGTCAAGGGCTGAACCTGTAGATAGAAGTTCGCCCAATAGAAAGTCTTGCGTGCCCCATCCTGCCGCGCTAGTTCTACGAGCCGGGTGGGGCATTTTGTTGCTGCGCCAAAAGGTGGCCCACATTTGCGTGCTGTTCGCAAATGTGGGGAGTGAGAACAGGCGTGCGATTGCGTAGATGCGTTTTATGTTCGGATTGAGTTAAGATTACCTGCTCTTTCAAAGCTGCCGTTTTTTCTGCACTTGGCAAAGGGAGCCGATATGCGTTCGAATGTCAAACTCAGCAGCTCCGCAATATTCCTCTTTCTTTTCACGTTGTTTCCGAAAAGCTCAGTCGTGTATGGACAGACGGTTCCTGAAAACCTGCGAACGGCCTGGGACATTGCTACACAGGTCGATCACAAGATCGCCGCTGCCAGAAAAGAGACGTTAGCTGCTCGCAGTGAGCTGGGTGCTGCGAAGGGAACCCGGCTTCCGACGGTAGTTGCGATGGGTTCATACCTGGCCCTTGACAATGACATAACTGCGAATGTGCATATCTCTCCCGGGTTTCTCGGGTTGCCTTCCTCCATAGTGCTGGCACAACCGCTTACGACCTCAAACTTTGGTTTGACCAATGTTAGTGTGCGCGTTCCCATCTATACGGGTGGAAGAATCCGGCACGGCATTGCAGCCGCCACTTCCGTGCTCAATGCAACACGAGACGACCAGGATCGGGCCGAACTCGACGTCAAGCTGGACGTCGCCAGCGCATATATCAACGTGCTGCGAGCACAGCATGCGCTTGCCGTCGCGCAGAGCAGTGTTGTGAGTCTCAGTGCCTTTGCCGCCGATGTGCAGAATGTGCACAAGCAGGGACTTGTGCCCAGAAACGATATGCTTGCGGCGCAGGTAGCTCTTGCCGATGCGCGACAGCGGGAAATCCAGATGAACAATACCCTGGATATCGCCCGTGCGTCGTATAACCGTCTGCTCGGCCGTCCGCTCACTGCTCCCGTGCAGATCGAAGAGATAACGTCAACTGCCGTAATGGATGACGCCGAGACTCTTACCCGGCTTGCTTTGCAGAAAAGACCGGAGATGGCAGCCCTTGCGGAACAGGCAAAGGCATATCACGAAAAAGCAAAAAGCACCCGTGGGGAAACTCTTCCGCAACTCGCATTTTCCGGCGGAAACAGTTTTTTTCAGAATGATTTTCTTTCGCACCAGAGCATCTGGTCAGCCGCGATCGGCATGCGCTGGGACATCTTCGATGGTGGGGTGAAGCGACATCAAGCCGACGCACTGGAAAAACAAACAGAGGCGATTAGAGAACAGCGAGCAGAGGCTGCCAGCCTGATTTCACTTCAGGTGAGAAAGAGTTGGCTCGATGCACAAGAGGCACAGAAACGCATCAGCGTAACCCAGGAAACTGTGGCGCAAGCAGAGGAGAACCTAAGGGTTTCCAAGGACCGCTATCTTGAAGCAATAGGAACTCACACCGAGGTGCTGGATGCCGAAACGTTGCGGGTCAAGAGTCTGATGAACCACTGGAACGCCATCTACGACGAGGCGCTTGCCACGATGCAACTGCATCGTGCGATTGGGGACCTCTGAGCTAGACGGTGACAATGAACGCGGAGAAAGCTATGAATACTGTGCAGCCGAAACCAGGGGAAGACAAGCAAGGAGCTTCCGAAGCATCGCGACCACCTTCTGCGGCAATGTCGCGTCGATGGGGGTCTTTGCTTGCTTTATTGCTCATAATCGGCCTGATCTCCTTTTTCATTTTTCACTCACTAAAGAGCCGAAACACTTTGCCCGACGGACTGATTCAGGCGAATGGAAGAGTTGAGGGAGATACGATCAGCATCGCCTGCAAGTACTCAGGGCGCATTGACAAGATCTTGGTTCGTGAAGGAGATCAAGTTACTCAGGGGCAAGTTCTGGCTCAATTGGATGATGCTCAGGTCAACGCAAAAGTGAGCCAGACAGCTGCCTTGCTCAGCGCTGCGCAATTTCAACTCAAGGCCTCGCAGAACTCGCTGGATACAGCCCGTAAGGAGGTTCCGCTGGCAATTCGAACGGCACAAGCGGGCGTCGAACACGCGCAGGCGGTTCTGGCTAAAGCCGAGGCTTCCGAAAAACAAGCTGGCCGTGATGCCGAGCGGTTTACTCGGCTGGCAGAAAAAGGATCGATTGGAAAGCAGCGGGCGGAGCAGGCTCAACTTGCCTGGACCTCTGCACGCAGCGAATTGGAAGCGGCGCGGACTGGCTTGCGACAGGCGACGGAGCAGTTGAACCTCGCGCAACTCGGCTGGAACCGCACTCATACCCTGGAAGGACAGGTGCAAGCGCTCGCATCCCAACGGGATCAGGCCCGCTCCGGGTTGGCGGATGTACAGAGTGTCCTGGCTGACCTTACCCTTCGCGCTCCGATCAATGGCGTAATTACGATGAAGATCAGGGACGTGGGGGAGGTCGTTTCAGCGGGTTCTCCGGTCTATGAACTTGTAGACCTTGACCGCCTTTACCTGAAGGTCTACGTACCCGAAAACCAGATCGGCAAGCTTCATCTTGGGCTGCCAGCGCAGGTTTATATCGATGCCTATCCAGACCAAGCCTTTTCCGCGACGGTTGGCTATATAGCAGATCGCGCAGAATTCACTCCGAAGGAAGTGCAAACACCCGATGAGCGAGTCAAACTTGTTTTTGCCGTGAAGCTGTACTTTAGCGCGAACCCGCAACATCGCCTGGTCCCAGGCATACCGGCCGATGCTGTAATTCGCTGGAAGGAAAGTGCTCCATGGGCGAAGCCGGTTCGCTGATCAGCCGTGCGCAAAATTTTTCCTGTGAAGGTGATGGCGCCGTTGTGCGCGTAAGCGACTTCCGGAAATTATATGGGAAGAAACTGGCCGTAAGCGGGGTCACACTTGACATACAGAAAGGCATGATTCATGGGTTGATTGGCCCGGATGGCGCTGGCAAAAGCACCCTGATGAAGGCGATTGCCGGTGTGCTTTCTTACGATGCGGGAGAAGTGGAGGTGTTTGGTGTCCCTGTTGTTTCCGAACAATCTGCGGAGCGAGTGAAACCCCATATTGGGTTCATGCCTCAGGGACTTGGCCTCAATCTTTATCCGGATCTCTCTGTAGAAGAGAACATCGACTTCTTTGCGCGCCTTCGACTCGTCCCTGCTCATGATTTGGCAGCAAGGAAGCAGCGGCTTCTCGCGATCACCCGGTTGGAAAAGTTTAGAGACCGCGCGATGAAGAATCTCTCCGGAGGGATGAAGCAGAAGCTTGGGCTGGTATGCACTCTGATTCACCAGCCTGCGTTGATTATTCTCGACGAACCCACCACAGGTGTAGATCCAGTCTCGCGCCGCGACTTCTGGACCATCCTGGCCGATTTGCTGAAAGAGGGAAACGTTACCGCCCTCATTTCCACGGCCTACATGGACGAAGCCTCCCGTTTTAACCAGATCTCCATGCTGTACCAGGGGCAAGTTATGGCCTCGGGAAAGCCTGAATCGATACTGGCGTTAATACCGGGAAGCACCGTTCGACTCCGCGCAATTCCGCAAATACAGGCCGTCGCACGGCTGGGAGCCGAGTTCTCCCAAGTCGACCCGTTTGGCGACGAACTGCGTGTCTTCGTCGAGGACGGCAGCGGCGAGGCTGCCATTCAGCGCGTCAGGGAGCTGCTAACCGGAATAGAGGTTTCGGAGATAACCGCCTCGGAGCCCGACCTTGACAATGTATTTCTGGAGTTACTCCTGCGCCGGGAACAATCTCAAGGGCGCTCAGCCCCTTTGCCTTCGGGCGCGCCACCAGAGCTCGAAACTGAGCGCTCGATTGCCATTGAAGCGCGCGGACTGGTTCGTGATTTTGGCAAGTTTCGCGCCGTCGACAATGCCAGCTTCCGAGTTCCGCAAGGCGAAATTTTTGGATTGCTGGGCGCCAATGGTGCAGGCAAAACCACGGTTATCAAGATGCTTACGGGCATTCTCCAGCCGACTGACGGAGAGGGTTGGGTGGCGGGGGCCAATCTGCATTCAGTTGGTCGCGGCATAAAGGAACACATCGGCTACATGTCACAGGCGTTTTCGCTTTATCGCGATCTGTCGGTGCGCGAAAACATAAGGCTTTACGCGGGTATCTATGGGTTGAGCCGACGTGAAATGAAGGCTCGGGCCGAGTGGATCATTGCTATGGCGGATCTTTCCGGTCGGGAAACTGAATTAGCGGGCCGCCTGCCCATGGGACTCGTTCAGCGCCTGGCCTTGGGGTGTGCATTGGTGCATCGGCCTCGCATCCTCTTTCTCGACGAACCGACTTCCGGCGTGGATCCGCTGGGCAGGCAGCGGTTCTGGGACATTCTCTTTCAACTTTCACGGGAAGAGCGCGTCGCGATTCTGATCACTACTCATTACATGAGCGAAGCGGAACGCTGCGATCATCTGGCGCTGATGTCGGCGGGCAAAGTCATCGCCGATGGTTCGCCAGCGGAGTTAAAGGCTGCGGTAGAGAAGGCTGCGGGAAAGACTCTGGAAATTCGCACAGATCGGCCCGTTGCGACGTTGGAACAATTGCTTGAAAAGGGCTTTGAAGACGCGGCCCTCTTTGGCAACAAAGTCCACCTTCTTTCCAGCAAACCAGAAGCCGATGAACAAAGCGTCCGGACGATTCTTTCCGGAGCTGGTATTGAAACTCATTCCATTCGCACTCAACCGCTCTCAATGGAAGATGTCTTCATTTACCGCGTGACCCAAGTTGAGAAACAACAACTCGCGAGGCAGGAGGAGGCGACTCAGTGAAGCTTGAGCGCGTCACAGCCATCATCGTTAAGGAATCGCAGGAGATTGTCCGCGACCGTCTGTTCTTCTCGCTCGCTTTCCTGGTTCCCACCGTGTTAATGATGCTGTTTGGTTTTGGCCTCTCCTTTGATGTGGAACACATTCCATTTGTTCTGGTTGACCGGGACAACTCCTCGCTGAGCCGAGAATATTCGCACAAATTTATCAGCTCACGGTACTTCGATCTGCAAGGCTATGCCAAGAATGAGAATGAACTTGATTCGCTGCTCATTACCAACCGGATTCGTGCTGTCATTGTGATTCCGGAACATTTTGAAACGGATCTGCTTGCCGGAAGGCCAGCCCACTTGCAGACACTCATTGATGGCACATTTCCGTTTCGGGCACGAACAACAATCGGATACGTAACGGCGATCAATGCTGCGGCGACAATGGAAGTACTGGCCACGTTCTTATCGCAGCGGCAAGGTATCCCGCTGCAAGACGCTGCTCGATCCTTACAACCAGTACGTCTGGACGTTCGTTATTTGTACAACCAAAGCCTCAAGAGCATCTGGTCCCTCGCTCCCAAACTGCTCATGGTGATTTTAATGATCTCTCCGCCGTTTCTGACTGCGCTTGGAATTGTGCGGGAAAGAGAACGAGGTTCCATTTACAACATATATTCTTCCACGGTCACGCGTGGAGAGTTCGTAGTTGGAAAGCTTTTGCCCTATGTTGGCATTTCCATCTTGAATGGACTTGTTCTTTGGATATTGGCCACGCGATTGTACGGTACCCCATTCAAGGGCTCTATGCTCTTCTTCTTATTTGCCCTGACTCTGTATGTGGTCTGTACCGCTGGCATCGGGTTGGTGGTCTCTGTGTTTGTGCATACGCAGACGGCTGCAATGATTGCGACTGTAATCATCACGGTCATTCCTGCAGTTCTTTACTCGGGCGTGCTTATACCTATCGCTTCGTTAACACGCGGAAGTCAAGTTATAGCCCATCTGCTGCCAGCAATGTATTTTACTAACATTGTACTGGGGTGCTTTCTGAAGGGCGTCGGCTTTGAGGCCCTGCGCAACGACATATTGATTCTCGCGGGCTATGCCTGCTCCCTGTTTACCGCCGGATATCTGTTTTTTAATAAAAGACCGTCTGAGTGAAAGGCCAGTCCGCTGAGAGGATGTTTATGGTAACGAGCCAGAAGCTTCAAAGACAATCAAACCCGTGGTGGAGAAGATTCTACGCAATGACTGTGAAGGAAGTGTTGCAGTTGTTTCGCGATTACGTACTGCTCTTCTTCATTGCCTATGCGTTTACTGCGGATGTCTATTGGGCTGGTTCTGGTGTGACCCTCGAATTGGTGCATTCGGCGCTGGCTATTCACGATTCTGATCACAGTGCTTCCTCGCGCCAGTTAATCAGTGAATTCCACTCACCTTATTTCAAGAACATCGGAGAGATTTCTGACTTGCGCGAAGCCTCGCCACTCCTCGACAGCGGCAAAGCGACGATTGTGATCGATATTCCTCCAAAGTTCGAGGAATCAATTCGAAGATCGAAGCAGACAGGGGTTCAGATGCAGGTCGACGCGACGAATTCGGTTCTTGGACTCCTTGCTTCGACATATAGCACTCAGATTGTGACAACCTACGGATTGCGGGAGAGCCTGTCTGCAAATGGCATCAGCCCAAGCCGCACCGGTACCCTTCCGGCCATAGTCGACGATCATCGCATATGGTTCAATCCCAATCAGACGGACTCCTGGTTCATGTCCATCTCCGAATTGCTGAATGTGATTACGGTCTTAGCCATTCTGCTGCCCGCTGCCGCCATGGTACGCGAAAAAGAAAAAGGTACAGTCGAACAACTCCTGGTTTCACCACTCTCCCCAATTGAAATCATGTTGCCGAAGGTAATTGCGATGACCGCCGTCATTCTCTTTGGAACGGCTCTCTGCATGTTTCTCATCCTTGGGCCTGTGTTCCATACGCCGTTTCGCGGCAGCTTGATTCTCTTCTTCGTCATCACGACGCTGTATATTTATACGACAGCCGGAATCGGCCTCTTCGCCGCTTCGCTTTCGAAAAACCTTGCACAGGTTGGTATGCTCACCATCCTGATGCTAGCCCCCATGCTGTTTCTTTCGGGTGCGTGGACACCGCCCGAAGCGTTGCCGACCTGGATGCGGAATGCCATGTACTTTTCGCCCATGCATTATTACATCGATCTAAGTTTTGGCATTCTCCTGAAAGGAGCCGGATGGCGGCTTCTTTGGCCGTCAATCTGGCCGATGGTTTCTCTCGGAGCGGCCGTGTTCGGATTCGGAGCGTGGCGTTTCCGTCGCCAGTTCGCTTAAGTTTTACGGCAACAATAAGGAAAATACGCAACTCCGGCGAGGGAAAACCCCGCTCGCCTCTGCGTGTACGTGCGAGGATTTGTTGCTTTGCATTCCGGCTTTTCCAGGCTCTGACCAAAGTAGCGAGTCACCACTGTATTCCAAAAATAAAACTCCACAGTTTCCTTTGTGGGACAAACGTCGGTTGGCTGCCAGATTGGGAAAGCAATTCTCCATTCTTTTCGGTTGCTGCTCGTTGAAACAAATCCCCGGTCGATAAGACTCATGAGTCCTAACTACTCCGCATTTAGAGGAAAGTCTCACTACCTCGTAGACGTGGGCTCGGTCATCAGGGGGTGTTGTAACTCATGGATGAAATCGTCAAGGAATATCTGATCGAGAGTAACGAAGCTCTTGATTGTATGGACCGTGAGCTGGTTGCGCTTGAGAAAGAGCCTTCCTCGCGCGAACTGTTGGCGACGATCTTTCGCGCCATCCACACTGTGAAAGGAACCAGCGGTTCGCTTGGGTACTCGAAGATAGAGTCCGTTGCCCACGTTGGAGAGAACCTCTTGAGCCGGATGCGCGATGGAGACCTAATCCTTACGGCTGAAATCACGAGCGCGCTGCTGGCGATGACAGACGTTTTACGCCGCATGCTCGCCTCCATTGAGGAAACGGAAGAAGAGGGAGAGTTCGAAACGGGATCGGTTACGGACGCACTCCATCGAATACTGCAGAACTCAACCGGGATGAACAATCCTTCTGCTGCGGGCTCTGACAAAACAGGCGAGATTCTTGTTGAAAGAGGTGCTGTGAGCGAATCGCTGATTACCTCTGTCGTGAAGATGCAGGAACAAGGCGACGCTAGAAAAATCGGCGACATTCTGGTTGAAGAGGCCGGTGTATCTCCCTTAGCGATTGCAGATGCTTTGAGTGTGCAGGCTGAGCGACGCCAGCAAGTTACAACCAGCGCCATTCGCGTGGACGTGAACCTGCTGGACAAAGTTATGAACCTTGTTGGGGAGCTTGTTCTGGCGCGTAACCAGGTGCTTCAGTTCACGACAAACACGGAGGATTCCTCATTTCTTCGCACAGCGCAACGCTTGAACCTCATTACTACCGAGTTGCAGGAAGGTGTAATGAAGACCCGGATGCAGCCGATCGAGAATATCTGGAAGAGTTTTCCCAGAGTTGTGCGCGACATTTCCTTGGCTGGCGGGAAGCTGGCCGAACTGGAGATGGAAGGCGCTGAGACGGAACTCGATAAGACAATCATCGAGGCGATCAAAGATCCACTGACTCATATCGTGCGCAACTCGGTAGACCACGGTATCGAACTCCCATCAGTCCGCCAGCAGGCCGGAAAGCCGCCTTGTGGCACCGTGAAGCTGCGCGCATTTCATGAGGGAGGCCAAGTCAACATCGTCATCAGCGACGATGGAGCCGGAGTGGATTGCGCAAGGGTTCGGGCCAAGGCTCTAGAAAAACAACTGGTCACGCCGCAGCAACTGACAGCAATGTCAGACCTCCAGGTTATGAACCTGCTCTTCCTTCCCGGATTTTCGACGGCCGCTAAGGTTACAAACATCTCTGGTCGTGGTGTTGGCATGGATGTCGTCAAAACGAACATCGAGAAAATCGGCGGAACGGTCGCCATCGACAGTGTCCAGGGCAAGGGAACGACGATCAAAATCCGGATTCCGCTCACGCTGGCCATCATTCCAGCCCTGCTGGTCATGAGTGGAGGCGAGCGTTTCGCGATTCCTCAGGTCAGTCTAGTGGAGCTGGTACGCCTGGAAGGGGAGGCGGCCATCTCCAAGATCGAGATGATTCATGGCGCGCCGGTACATCGTTTGCGAGGCAAACTGCTGCCGCTGTTGTCCTTGAATCGGCAGCTCAACTTACCCGCAACTGTGGCGGGAGCCGATGATGTTCCGGTCGTGAACATTGTTGTTCTACAGGCCGATGGCAGGCAGTTTGGACTGATTGTAGATGACATTAACGACACGGAAGAGATCGTTGTAAAGCCGTTGGGGAAACAGCTGAAGGGAATTCATTGCTTTGCCGGAGCAACGATTCTGGGCGATGGCCGTGTGGCACTGATTTTGGACGTGCCCGGACTGGCGCAACGCGCGAAGCTCGGAAGCGAGACACAGGCGCAGGAGGTTTTGGACGAGCGAAAGAAAGCGACAGCTGAGTCGGCAGACGCGCAGTCATGGCTGTTGTTCCGCGTGGGAAACAAGGGCCGGCTGGCTATTCCACTGTCGACGGTATCCCGCCTGGAGGAATTCGATCTGGCGGCGATCGAGGTCTCGGATCAAAGATCCGTCATTCAATATCGCAACGCGATCATGCCGCTGATCTTCATTTCGGACATGCTGCACCTGCAGGGCGCGCGCGAGGATGAGAGCCGGTTTCCGGTGATCGTCTACTCGGAAGGTGGCAAAGATATCGGCCTTGCGGTAGACGAAATTCTCGACATTGTGGACGAACACGTCGAGTACAGCAACAACACGGCCAGTGATTATCTGCTCGGTTCCGCAGTCTTGCAGGCGCGCGTGACCGATCTGCTGAATGTCCCCGCAATTGTCGATGGCTTTATGAGAAGCAGTGATTTTATCCCCGAAGAGCGAGCCGAGGAGAGCATAGTTTATGTCAACTGAACGCCAGTTCTGCACATTCCTGATCGATGATCTGCTGCTTGGAGTGAGGATCGAAGAGGTTCAGGAACTGATTCGACATCAGCCCACCACGATTGTCCCGCTCTCTTCAAGCGAACTCGGAGGGCTGATAAATCTCCGGGGCCAGATTGTGATCGCAATAGATTTACGCCGCCGCCTCGGTCTGGAACCGCGCGCCGACGATGAATCGGCTATGAATGTCATTCTGCGCACGGAAGACGGCCTGGTGAGCCTATTGGTTGATGAGATTGGAGACGTAGTTGAGGTTTCGGAAGATGATTTCGGCCAGCCGCCGGAGACATTGGTTGCGAGTGGCCGGGAACTGATTCAGAGCGTTGTGATGCTGGATAAAAATCTGTTGCTGATCCTCGACACGGAGAAGGCCGTCAACGTGGATTCGGCACTTATGAACCAATAACAGGCGCCTGATCAAACAGTGCCTTTGAACAATCGAGGAGATGACTAATGTCTGCAACAAGAAATTTCTGGTTTGGCAGTCGCTCAAACGGTAACGCTGGGACTGCTGCTGTCGCGCTGCTGGAACAACCGCTGGCGGAAAACTCACATGAACATGCTGCGGATCGCCTGGCAGAAGAGGGGCTGGGAAGCGCACAGTGGCTGGACGCGGACCCTCGCGTGGTCATCGCGGTGGACCGAAACGACCGCCTCGTTTATATCAATCCCGCAGCAGAGGAACTGGCAGGCAGAAGGCTGGGGCAGGTTGTGGGCATGCCTGCCTGGGAACTGTTTGACTCGCCAGAATGCCGCGATAGCAAAAGTCCGGTGGTAGAGGCGATGCGCAAGGGCAGTGCAGCCGATTTGGACGTAAGCATCACGATCGCCGGAAAAAAGAAGTATTTCCACATGTTGGCTCTTCCGCGTTGGGACAAGAAGAAGCAGACCATCGGCGCAATTGTCTGGTGTCAGGACATCACCGCCAATATGCGAGTCCGCGAGGAGACCAAGAAAGTCTTGCATGCTTTCCGACAGGGCGACCTTAGCGCGCGCGGAGACACATCCAACTTTACGGGCACCGTACGGTTTAAGGAACTCGTTGAGGATATGAACGAGATGCTGGATGCGGTGCTTCGACCGTTGAACAATGTTCTAAAATTACTTGAGCTCATCAGCTTGGGCAATATCCCGCCGAAGGTCACCGATACCGTTCATGGGGACTTCAACAAAATCAAAGACAACATCAACCTCTGTATTGAGAGCATTAACGCATTAGTCGCCGATGCTGTCATGCTGGCCCAGGCAGGCGTCGCGGGCAAACTGAATGTTCGCGCAGACGTCACCAAGCACAACGGTGACTATCGCAAGATTATCGAAGGAGTGAACGCAACGCTGGACGCGATTCTGGGCCCGTTTAAGGAGGTTAACTCGGTAATTGGACAGATGGCGAGCGGCGATCTTACCAGGCAGATCACAGGGGAATATGCCGGCGACTTCAATCAAATGAAGACGGCAGTCAACACGCTTTCCGCGCAGTTTGGTGGAGCGATTCGGCAGATCAGCACCGAGACATCCTCGCTTGTAACATCTGCCCATCAGCTAAACAGCGTAAGCGAGCAGATGGGTACCAGTGCCGACGAGACTGCGACCCAGGCCAACGTTGTTTCGGCTGCGGCCGACCAAGTGAGCAAGAACGTGCAAACCGTTGCAACTGGCGCAGATGAAATGGGCGCGAGCATCAAGGAGATTGCCAAGAGTACAGCTGAGGCAACGCGGGTTGCCAATATGGCAGTGAAGACGGCCGGTGCCACCAACCAAACGATTGCCAAACTTGGCCAGAGCAGCGCAGAGATCGGCCAGGTGATCAAGGTGATCACATCCATCGCCCAACAGACCAACCTGCTGGCGCTGAATGCAACGATTGAAGCAGCCCGCGCTGGCGAAGCAGGCAAGGGCTTCGCAGTGGTGGCCAACGAAGTAAAGGAACTAGCCAAGGAGACGGCAAAGGCTACCGAGGATATCAGCCAGAAGATCGAAGCGATTCAGGGCGATACCAAGGGAGCCGTGTCGGCCATTGGAGAAATCAGCGGCATTATCGCTCAGATCAGCGATATTCAGAACACGATTGCCAGTGCCATTGAGGAGCAGAGCGCGACAACAAACGAGATCATTCGCAATCTCTCCGAAGCGGCCAAAGGCAGCTCCGATATCAGCAGAAACATCGGCGGGGTCGCAGAGGCCGCGCGCGTCACCAGCAGCGGCGCAGGGGAGACTCAGCAATCAGCCAAATCGCTCGAAAGGCTGGCGGCCGATCTCCAGGCACTGATTGCGCAATTCAAGGCCTGACCTGATCATGCTGCAGGCGGCAGTCGAGCGGGGAACTGCACGCTGCCGCCACGTGTTTCCGTAGTGACAACCTCCCCAGAAGGAATTGGATTAAGCCATGATGCCATTGCGAGTGTTGGTCATTGATGATTCCGTGGTGATGCGGCGCATGGTACGCGAGGTGCTATCGACTGACCCTGAGATTGAGGTCGTTGGCGTTGCGGCAAATGGCCGGATAGGACTCGCAATGATCGAGCAACTGACGCCCGATGCCGTAACCCTCGATATTGAAATGCCGGAAATGAATGGACTCGAGATGTTGCGAGTCCTTCGTCTCACCAACCGGAATCTGCGAGTAATCATGTTCAGCACTTTGACGTGTCAAGGTGCTCTGGGAACATTGGACGCGCTGGCCCTGGGTGCAGATGACTATGTGACCAAGCCATCCAATGTGGGCAGCGTTGAAGCAGGAACCGAGCAAATCAAAAAACAATTGATTCCTAAGTTGAAGGTACTCTGCGGCGCAAGTAAGGCGGTTTCAGCGCCCAGTGTTTCGCCGTTGCAATTGGCTTCAGCATCCCGCATCAGTGTGGCGGCCCCCCCCGGGGCTGAATTTGTGATTCCGCCAAAGAAAAATTCAGCTATGTGGAACTCGTTTCCACGGCTGCCTGAGCGGGTGGATGTAGTCGCGATTGGCACTTCCACTGGAGGCCCCAATGCTCTTGGAAACGTCATCCCGTGCCTGCCAGTTGATCTTCCAGTGCCGGTGTTGATTGTGCAGCACATGCCTCCAACGTTCACGAAATTCCTTAGCGATAGGCTGAATGCCATCTCCAGAATTCCAGTAGTTGAAGCCGTGGCGGGAGATGTTCTTGAACCGGGAAAAGCATGGATAGCGCCAGGAGACTACCACGTCACTCTGAAACACGAGCATCCTCACACGCTGATTGAAACGAATCAGCAGCCCAAAGAGAATTCTTGCAGGCCGTCCGTGGACGTTCTCTTTCGCTCAGTGGCAGAGGTGTATGGATCTCACGTCTTGGCGGTCGTCATGACAGGAATGGGGCAGGACGGCCTTCGTGGCTGCGAGCATGTGCGCGAAGCACGAGGGCAAATACTGGTGCAGGATGAGGCCAGCTCCGTAGTCTGGGGCATGCCGGGCTTCGTAGCAAAAGCGGGACTGGCTGATGAGGTTCTTCCTTTGGCAGAAATTGGCCCCGCGATTTTGCGCCGCATCGCGGCAAGATAGACGATATATACGTATTCGTCGGTGTCTTCTTTGACGACGGAAAGAAGTGCGAGGAAACAGGTGGAATTAGCTCTCCCGGAATTTGATTATCTCAGGCAGACAGTCTACGAGTTGTCCTCGATCATCATCGACCCGGGCAAGGAGTATCTTGCCGAGTCGCGACTGAGTCCGGTAGCACACGAGGAAGGTTTCGCGTCCGTGCAGGAGTTGCTCGCTCGCATGCGTCAGGGCACATCCATGCCGCTACGCCAGCGTGTTCTCGATGCAATGACCAATAACGAAACTTCGTTTTTTCGTGATGTGGCACCATTTGAGGCTCTGCGGGAAATCATTCTTCCTGAAATTATTGCTTCCAATTCGCGGGATGGACAACTTTCGATCTGGAGCGCGGCCTCCTCTACTGGCCAGGAGGCATACAGCATCGCCATGCTTCTGGACAAGTACTTTGGGGGATTGCCAGGCTGGCGCGTCAAAATTCTGGCTACAGATATTTCGACCTCGGCGCTGCAGCGTGCGCGCGAAGGCAGGTACAGCCAAATGGAGGTAAGCCGCGGTCTGACTCAGGAACAATTGAAACGGTACTTTTCTAACGAGGGTGCGGAATGGAAAATCATCGACAGCATTCGCTCAATGGTTGAGTTCCGTTCTCTTAATCTGTTCGACTCTTGGGACGCCATCCCACCTTGCGACATTCTCTTTCTACGAAATGTTCTGATCTACTTTGAAGTCGAAAAGAAAAAACAGATTCTGGCCAAAGTCCGATCGATTTTAAAGCCAACGGGATATGTTCTGCTGGGTAGCGCCGAAACGACGTTGGGATTGGATGATGGATTCGAACGCATCCAATGTGGTCCGATCTCATATTGTCGTCTCAAACGGTCCTAGTCATACTCGTCGAGAAAAAAGCGCGCCACTTCGGGGCGCGCTTTTCTGCTTTTGGGCGATTCTGTTGCGGGCCAGTTTCGGCGCGCAAAGTTTGCCATGTTCGGCGCAATCTCCATCTCGCACTAGGCGACCGAGAATTGAGAATGCAATTCTTCAGCAGACAAGCTTTCGGAATACCTGCAAAGCCGAGCACAAGAAAATCCCGTCTCTTTCATTGATGTCGCGCCCGAACTTGCGCGAAAAACGAATTAAGTTTCAGCTTGAGGTGTTTTATTTCAAACTAAAGTACTTGCCAATGGAAGTGTTGCGATGTGACGCAATCCACTTCAACCTGTCCGAAACTCGGCGTATTCACACCCGTAACATGGCTAAGGTGAAACGACTTAGCTGCATATTCAGCAGGGTTGAAAGGCCTGTGAACATAAACGTGCATAAATATTGACGTACATAAATGTAGGCACCGGATGCGCCGATCTCTTTGTGAGTTGCCATCAACAGGCCACGCTTAACTGTGATGTGAGTCACGGAACTCGAAAAAAGTACATGAGAATCTTCTTACGGCGTTGACGGCAAGAAAAGTTCACCAGCCTACAAATGCCGAAGCAATCATAAGTTCGGAACAGGATTTAAACCCGTTTCCAACACATGGCTTAATTACCCCGCTCGGGGTAAAGGGAACGGTGGCCTTGCTCCATGAAGCATGAAATGAATGTTCAAGAGCAGAACACCTCTCTTCGACGATTGGGTTGGGCGGCTTCAGAGATGGAGCTGCCACTGAATGCAATTTTCCGATTTTAGTTAATAAGGGAAGGACATTGGGAATGGCAACAGCATTTGCACTGATACCGGAAGAGAGACCTCTACAACAACCGAAGCCTCTCCAGGGCAAAGTGGCCCTGGTCACGGGAGCCGCACGCGGAATCGGACGGGCGATTGCGATTGAACTGGCGAGCCTGGGTGCGGCTGTCGCGCTCAACTACCGCGCCAGCTCCGCAGAAGCCGAGCAGCTCTCGTCTGAAATTCAAGAGATGGGCGCCAAGTCCATTCTGATCCAAGGAGACATCTCGTCTAAAGAAGAATCCAAACGTGTGCTAGAGGCGGTGATGGATAGCTTCAAGCAGATTGACATTTTGGTGAACAACGCCGGGATTAATCGCGACCGGACTCTTCGCAAGATGACCGAGAAGGACTGGAGAGATGTTGTAAACACTAACTTGAACGGAACTTTCCTCTGTACGCGCGCAGCTTTACCAGCGATGATTCAACGCCGGTTTGGACGCATCGTGAACATCGCATCTGTCGTCGGACAGGCAGGTGCCTACGGTCAGGCAAATTATGCAGCCAGCAAGGGCGCAATCATCGCCTTTACCAAGACCGTAGCTCTAGAAGCGGCGCCGTTCAACATCACGGCAAATGTGGTAGCACCGGGCTACACGGCAACCGATATGGTCGCTGGGATGCCGATCAATGTCCGCCGGGAAATTGAATCTCGAATTCCTCTCAAGCGGCTTGCAGAACCGCAGGAGATCGCCAAAGCAGTCGCCTTCCTGATTACAGATGGAGGCTATATCACCGGCCATGAGCTGAACGTAAATGGCGGAATCTACGTGTAAGCTCATGCACGTTGAACCGCAGGTTGGCTAGGTTGTCACGCCGATGGGTTCGTTAGGAGGACAACGATCTTGGGACTTACGCGCCGCCGTGCACGCAGGGGACAGGAGGGGTGCTCGCGTCTTCGGCACCTCGATGAGGCAGAAGCGGATGCTGAAATCTTTGTCAGTCCGAGTGAAGAAGACCTGACATTCGAATCTGCTCAACGTGCCATAACTTCGCTCGGCCAGAATCAGGTTCACGCTTACGCTTCGAGCGTAATGCACGATGTAGATGATTTTGGGATCGTGTGGGACGCGATTGGCGATTGGTCGGATGGAGCTGAGAACTCCCTGATCTTACTCTGTGACGTTGCCGACCGTCAGCGGGTCCGCTACATTGCGGCCCTGCTTGGCGATAAATGGAATCAGAAGACAGTTATCCCATTCGTGCCGTCGCTCTTTGGAAAGGATGTAGTTTACTTCTTTAGCGTCAGCAAGAGTCCAGCGCAGGTACGAGCCGGGTTGGATAAAGAAGGCATCAAGTACCGCACTATTGAACCGCGAGGAGCGACCACGCGCGTATGGGTGTTCGACGAAGGCGGGAAAATGGGCGACCTAATGGAGAAGGTAGGAGAGCACTATGATCTCGAAATCAACTTCATCCGAGGGACCGGAGAATACCTCGGCGGAGACACTAGAGAAGAAGGACACGCAGCATACAAGCGAGTCTTCGAAGAATACGAGAGCACGCACGAGCCACATGAGGGACGTAACCGGAAGTTTTCTGGGTAGGGCAGTGATCATCATGGGGGAGGTATAAGTCGTGGAACAAGTAGTGAGGATTGCGGACCCCACAGAGGATCAAAGGTCAACAGCCTGTCCTGATCTGCAACGGGTGAGCGAATGTCTTGAGAATGCTTTGCAGGCGTTTGCCCAAGGAGATTCTCAGCGTGCCTGCGAGTGTCTAAGACAGGCAAACCGTGTATTTGAGATGTTTGGCGAACAACCTGCATCCCGAGGAGATGGGCTCTCCCGATTGGAGGGCTCGCCCCCGCAGCAATTGAAAAAGCCGGATGAAGCTCCATCCACTTACGCAGCAGTTGCGTAAGAACATGATTCCAGAGCTCTTGAAGTAAATCCCGGAGAAAATTGATGAAAAGATTTGTTATCAATCGGCATGGTCGAATCGTGTTGCCATGCAATTTTTTCCCCGAATTGGACTTTTCGGCAATCGAGACGCTCGAAGATTTAAAGAGTGTCATCGCTCGGGATTTCACTGCCAAGACTCCGAGCGAAAAAGACCTGTTCGAGCGCTTAAATGCTGGTCAATACAGTTCTCGTTATGAACTTTGCCGCGATCTCGCGCTGAATCTGTATTGGGCCAATCGCTACGCTCTGACCATGTATGAAGAACGTCCGACTCGCTGGGCTGACCTCCCGCGTCACCGCGATGACGTGTTTCTCCCCACCTGCAAGCCTAAAGATTCAGCTCGCGTAGCCTCGGCGTTGCAGGACGGATACAGCCTGTTGCGCCGCCAATGGGATTACGAGACAGAGGACGAGATGTTCGAGCTTCTGCTTAACAGCTTCCGGAGCAGGCCGAGCGCAGGTGACACTCTGCGCGCGATACAACCGACCGTCGGTGAACTGCTAGCATCTCCCAAGCAAAGAACACTTCGCCTCAGCAGCTACGACCCCGATTATCCAGGGTATAGCTATGACGACGTCATTCAATACAGACATGAAGTTCCCGAGCTGGAAGCTCTGATGCGTCAGACGATGGTCCTGCATAATCAATACCGATGGGATCCAGCCACCTGTGCCTGCGTCGAGACTAGTCAGTTAAAAGAGGACGATTATGTAATCGCACTCTACCCGCGCAATAACGAAGTTCTTCAGTTCATTCGCCGGGTAAAGAGCAATCGTTTGCCGCACTCAGTTCGGTTCTCGATGCCGGCAACTCCTGCGCTCGCCGCACCATTGTCATCCTGCAAACCAATCGAGGTGCGTAAGCAGTTCACGGTAATGCCACGGCTGGAAGGCCTCGGCGTCTATGAAGGCGAAGTGGTATGCAGTAATACCGATCTCATACGGAATCATGCGTTCAGCTGGTCACGAATGACCGCCGACGAGATTGCGAAGAAAACAGGTATTGAGCAGCGACGCTATAGCGAGCTGGCACTTGAGGAAATGGCCCTTCTCGCGGCTCGCGCAGCGCTGGCAAAATCTGGACGCGAGGCGTCCGAGATTAGCGCAATTTTGTTCTGCAGCTGCACAAGCGCAAGAATGATCCCCTCGACCGCATGTTGGCTTGCCGGCGAGCTTGGCATCATGCAAGCCCACGCCTGCAATGACATTGTGGCCGCCTGCGCTGGCATGGCGTATGGCTTCAGTGAAGCGGTTAGGCTGCTGCAGGAGACCAATCGTCCGGTGCTGGTGGTGTGTGCGGAAAAGTTCTCAGACAAGATTGGCACAGTACGCACTTCGCGAATGATTTTTGGGGACGGTGCGGCCGCCGTCATAATTGGACCCGCTCCGGAAGGAGTGGCCCCCGATATAGAAGTAATGCAAACCTACGCTGGTGGACCTTGGGCGGAAGTGAACTCCATCGTCTGGCCCAATCCGGAGTTCGATAACAACATCACAGTCTATGGACCAGAGGTAAAGTCGCTCGCACAGCGCTATCTTACGCAAATGATGCTGGAGCTTTCCGATGATGAACAGGGTCCTCTGCTTGACTCGATCGACCTCGTAGTTCCGCATCAGGCAAACAAAACCATGGTGGAGAATCTGGCAGAAACAGCTGGATTATCTCGCGAACGTCTCTACTTCAACATTGGACGCGTGGGAAACATCTCTTCCGCCAGTATTCTGATAGCAATTCGAGATGCGGTCGTCGAGAAACGAATCGATCGACCTATGCGTATTTTCGCCCCGGGCTTCGGAGCTGGGGCGGTAGGCGGATTTGTTGTCATGCGTGTGGATCCCGCCGTTGTCTGCTGCGACGTCCAGCAATCGGTGGCAGTGGAGGAGGAACTCGACAAGATGCCATTGGCGGGCAGAGTGGCGCTCGTCACCGGTGCCAGCCGCGGAATTGGAAGGGCAATCGCACTCGAAATGGCCCGTCGCGGAACATCCGTTGCAATCAACTTTCGAAATGACGGTGATGCGGCGGAAGCTGTTGCACAAGAAATTCGAAAACTTGGTGTTGGCTGCATGGTAGTGCAAGGCGATATTTCGAAAAACGAAGATGCACAGCGAATCGTTCGTACGGTTCTTGAGAAGTGGCAGCGCATCGACATTCTGGTGAATAACGCCGGAATCACAAAAGACAACCTTTTGCAGAGAATGACGGATGAGGAGTGGGAACAGGTGATCGCGGTCAATCTGAATGGCACTTTCAATACAACGAGCGCCGCTCTACCCGCGATGATCAACCAGCGCTTCGGCCGCATCATCAACATTACATCCGTGGTGGCGCAGGCCGGTGCTATGGGCCAGGCAAACTACTCAGCCAGCAAGGGCGGTATCACCGCATTCACCAAAGCTATAGCGCTTGAAACCGCAAAGTTCAACATTACCGCGAACACAATTGCCCCTGGATACACGGCAACTGAAATGGCGGAGGAGATTCCGGAGAGGATCGTTGGCCAGATTAGATCGCGCATTCCGCTCGGACGCTTTGCGGCTCCCAGAGAGGTGGCGAAAGCTGCCGTATTCCTTGCGGCTGATGGTGACTACATCACTGGTCAAGAACTAAACGTGAACGGCGGATTCCACATGTAGGGATTGCAAGACGCAGATCGAGGGAAATCATGTTCGGATGGTTTCCCTGATAAGGGCCAGGTTACGCCAATGGAAGAAGTGGAAAGCGCATTCAGGACTTTGCACGAGGACGAGCTCTCATCTTTCTGGGCCGGGTTTCCTTTTTGCCTTTTGAAATCAGGGACTCCAACTCCTGAATGCGTCGCTTCAAAGCCTGTAATTCCGTATTCGTATCCACCTCCTGCACCTTTGAGGACCCGGACTCAGAAGGGACCTGATTTGCAGGGGGACTAGAAGTGGAGTTCATCATTTGCTGCATAAGCTCGAAAGGACTCATGACATGCGCGAAACCCCGCCAGGCATTCTTGTACATGTCGGTTACGGTTCGCATGTAATTCAAAGCGTTCTCCTGAGTCGCCTTGCCGGAAGCAATGATCATTTCCCGCAAGATGTCGAGCGGAAATACGGAATCCGGCGCCTTCGCGCACTCGGTGATGATCTGGGTCATCACGACGCGGGTAATGTCTTCTCCTGTGGCAGCGTTCAGCACCTGGAGATCGTATCCATTCTGAACGGCTCTGGCGATCTCGTCCAGGTTCACATACCTGCTGTGGGTGACGTCGTACAGCCGCCGGTTCTCGTATTTCTTGATAACAATTTTCTTGTCCATGTTTCCGCTTTCCCGCTTGACATGCGAATGCAAGTGGAGCAATATCTCGCGGTGCTGCGATGCAGCATATATTGCAGCATCAAGTTTAAAGAGCGTCTCCAAAGGAGGGGAACACCAACGTGCACTATAAGTCAAATAAAGCCGAATCGGAAGAAAACGAGACCACGTACAATCCATTCGAATATGTGAATTTGTTCAACAAGGGCTTCGAGAAAGCTGTCGAGGTTAGCAAGAGCTCACTTGATCTGGCAGTCGAACAGAACGCCGAAGTTCTGGATGCATATAAAAAGACGATGAAGCCGTACGGTATGCCCGGTCTTTTCTGGTTCGATCTGGCAGGCCAGGCCTTTGAGGGCTTTGTGAAACTTCAGAAGAACCTCTTGGATCTGGCAGTCGAACAGAACGCCGCATTCGCCGAGGCAGTAAAGGAATCCAACAAAGCAAAGAACAGTCTGATTCAGCAGTCCATTAACCGCACGGTGGAGGTTCAGAAGTCGGTTGCGAACTTCGCCTCGAATCAGGCGAAAGCCGTGAGCGACACACTGAAGCAGCAGCCAGGTATCGCCGGAACCTCGTTCGAGGCGGTTGCAGACTCGGTCCAGTGCGGCGTCGACACCGTGCTGACAAGCCAGACAGAGATGCTGGATATTGCCAGAAAGGCTGCGAAGTCAGGAGAGGCAAAGTAGCTGTTGGAAAACTGCAAGCCTTCGTCGGAGACATTGGGAGCGCCTCGTAAAGGGGCGCTCCGTAAATTCGTGCTTTTTGCGAAAGGAATCACTGAATGAGTAATCCAGAGGCAAAAACCAGTAAACCTGTCGATTGGCTTGAGCCGTGGCGCGAGATGCGAAACGGCTATATGGATGCCTGGGCGAAAGCCATGACCGGAGCCGTAAACACGGACGCTTACAGCCAGTTCAGTGGCTTGATGCTCGATACATATTTGACCACCTCGGAGCCGTTTCGTGAGGCTCAGCAGAAAATCATGCTAAGCACGTTGGAGCAGATGCAGATGCCTACGCGCTCTGATTTTGTGAGCCTTGCCGAGCGATTGGCCAACTTGGAACTGCTTCTCGACGACATGTCCGCAAAATTGAGTGAAATGGCTCGGATTGTAAGTAGTTCGGTGCCCACGCCCGAAGCCGAGGCAGAAGCATCAGAAGCCTCGAAAACCTCCAAATCTGAATTGCCAGTCGATCCTACATCGCTCAAACCGGGGTTGAAATTCACTCGCAAAAGTTCTGCTCGGACTCCCAAGAAGGGATCAAAATAATTTATGTCCTGCCAGCCGGAAATGCTGCATACACTGACCAAGGTACTGACAACGCGCGCGCCGATCGCGCAGACGCCGAAGGAAGTGGTTTGGACCCTCAATAAAGCGAAGTTGTACCGCTACATTCCCGTGCTGCCCAAGAAAGAACGACACCCGATGCCGCTGCTTCTGGTCTTCGCGCTCATGAACCGGCCCTCCATCCTGGACCTCCGGCCGGGACACAGCTTTGTAGAGTTCATGGTCAAACGCGGCTACGATGTGTACCTGCTGGACTGGGGATCCCCTGGCATTGAAGACAAGAACTTAAAGTTTGACGATTACACGCTGGATTACATGCCGCGCGCAATTCGCAAAATGAAGGAAGTCTCGGGCTCGACGAAGTTCAGTATGCTGGGCTGGTGCATTGGCGCGATCCTGACAACGATTTACTCTGCGCTTTGCCCTGATGACGGCCTGCGAAATTTGATCCTTCTTACCGCGCCCTTGGATTTCTCCAATAAGAAAATTACGTTCGGACGCTGGACAGAAGAGCGGTTTTTCGACGTGGAAAAGGTGCTGAACGCCTTCGGTAATATGCCTGCCGAGATGATTGAATACGGGGCCAAGGCACTGAATCCAGTCCAGAACTACGTCGGTAATTATCTGCGCCTCTGGGATAACCTCGATAAGCCGCGCATTGTGGAATCCTGGCATGCCATGAACACCTGGCTGACAGACAATGTGCCGTTGGCGGGCGGCGCCTTCCGGCAGCTTGTCGTGGACCTTTACCGCGAGGACCGGTTGATGAAAGGGACGCTAATGATTCGCGGCGAACGGGTGCAGCTGAGCCGGATCAGGGCCAACCTGCTGACCCTGATTGCGGAAGGCGACCACATTACTCCGCCCTGCCAGTCCGAAACTATCAATTCCAAGGTCGGAAGCTCAGACAAAACCATGGTGAGAATTCCCGGCGGGCACATAGGAATCATGGCAGGCAGCGGAGCGAGCAAAACCGCATGGCCGCAGATCGATGGCTGGCTGGCTGACCGCTCTGGGCGATAACAACCCCAATTGTACTCAGGTGTGATGTCGATCATCCATCGCTGTGATAGCCAAATTTCTGCGGCCCAAAAAGGCTTACAATCTCTCAATTGAATTTGGGGGTGGCAAATGTTCCCGGAAAATAGACTTAAAGTCCAGGTCGACAAACCGAAGTTAATTTCCTATGACTCGGGTTATGAACACAGCGTTGAACACTGGATAGAGCTTCGGATATTACTGGATGAAGAGCCGGTCGTCGAGGTCATGGACGTTCGCCATGAAGATAGAATTCGATTCGGGCGTCGGGCTCACGATCAGAGTGCCTTCATTGCATGGGCACAGAGAGTTGAGCACAAGCGTTTAGAAGATAGATTTCGATCGCGTCCGGCTTACGATCAGAGCGCCTTCATTGCATGGGCGCAAGGAATTGAGCAGAAGCGGCCGTTGGAGTTCTCGGCATAACCGTTTGGCGTGTTCTTTTCAGAAATGAAATCCTCCGCCGCAAATCAGAACTTCTCCTGTCACGTAATCGGAGAGCGGCGAACAGAAGAAGAGCACCGTGCCCGCAGCTTCGTCCGGAGTGCCAAGCCGACCCAGCGGGCACGCCTGCTTAACCGACTCCAGCATAGCTGACTGCACGCCTATCTTGATTTCATGTCCGTGCATTTCCATTTTTGCGCCATCGCCCGTTAGTGGCTGAACCAAGCGCGTATTGATCAGGCCAAAACCCACCGCGTTGACATTGACGTTGTAGCGCCCCCATTCCTTTGCCAAGGTCTTGGTGAGTCCGATGACTCCTGCTTTTCCTGAAGAGTAACCAGACTGTCCGGGGTTCCCATCCGTGCCCGCAATGGAGGTGATGTTCACCACCTTGCGCATGACGGTTTTGCCAGCCGCATTTTCGCGCTTTGCGGCTTCTCTGATATACGAAGATGCGGCGCGCAGAATGCGAAAGGGCGCGACGAGATGGATGTCGAGCATGGCAAGGAACTGTTCGTCGGTGGTCTTCTGAATCACTCCATCCCAACTGTAGCCCGCGTTGTTAACGATAATGTCCAACGATCCAAATTTCTCAAGCGTCGTTTGAACGAGTGTATCCGGCGTAGATGGCTCTGTTAGATCTCCCACAGCGTAGCCGATCTTGTACCCTGACTTGAGAAGCGCTTCTTCGGTTTCGCACAGCGCGGATTCGTCAAGATCATTCACCATGACACTGGCGCCTGCAGCCGCGAGCTTCCCTGCGATTGCTCTACCGATACCCCGTCCTGCGCCAGTTACCAAAGCCGTCTTGCCGCAAAGATTAAAGGCCATTTCTTGTCTCACCTGTTCCGGTCAATGCAAAAGCCTGATTCTACTGCAAAACGTTCTGCAATGCAGCATTTATGTTCCGTAAGTCTCTCCCCGCGCCTTAATTATTCGCGTCCATAATCATTGTTTCTGCTGATGTTCCTCAAAGCCTTGGAAGTATCTACTCGGCCTTTTGGTTGCCGAAGCTGAATTGGCCATTAGCTGCGGTACTCCATTTGAACAGAAGCGGCCAAACGGCTCTGCTTCACTCAGGGAGGTAAGGTCCCGAATAAACTTCCCGTCATGCTGCATCGCAATTCTTCGAAGGCAGAAGACCTTTTCGAAAACACTGTTTGATTGACGAAGCGGGCCTAGGTGACTTGGATCTTTGCTATTCCGGGCCGGCAAAGCCTAGGCCGTTAAAGCCCCGGAGCATCTGAATTTCCTGGCCAGAGTAGCGCGAATGCATTTCTGGCGAGTTAAGCATACGCTCACGCGCATCAGGAGGCATGGTACGCATCTGGCGCAAAGTGCGGCGAATCACGTCCTTACGTTGCGGGTCCATTCCACGGAATTGCCCAAATAATGCTCTAGCCTCTTGCTGCTGCTCGGGCCTCAGGCGTTGCATCATCTCCATACGGTTCAGCACTCGCTGCTGTTGTTGTGGTGGCAGGGAATTGAATTTCTGCAAGCGATTCCTGAGCTGTTCTTGCCGCTGCTGCGGAAGCTGCCTGAAGTGCTGGTCCTGCTCGAGTCTCCTCTGCTGCTCCTGCGGCGGAAGCCGCATGGCATCGCGCAGCCAATCACCATAGCGTGGACCTTCTCCGCGAGTGATCTGGTGCTGAGGGATTTGGGCGAAAAATCTCTGGGGTGGCTGGTTCACGGGCCGCTGCGCCTGGAATGCAGCGTGTGGTGAAGTTGCGGGCCGCTGCGCCTGGAATGCGGCATGTGGTGGAGTTGTTGTGTGTCTCGCGGGAGCCAAGTCGCGGCGCGGCAATTGTGGAGGCCGCGATTGTGTTGCTGGCGCATGATGCTGCGCACCTCCGGCATTGCCATGGGTGTGCTGTCCAGCCTGGAGGGGCGCGGACAGGGCAAGCATGACGAGAAATGCCAGAATGTGTTTTGTGCGCATAATTGTCTTCCTAAAGGCTAATTCGTGGTGTCTGCGTCATCAGTGCCATCCATGTCGTCCAAGGCGTCAAAATTCTGCAGTAGCTCTGAATTCTTATCAAGATATTGCAAATCGGCCACGGCCGTTCCTGTTGGGGCAATCACTTTCATGCTCGCTGCGCCGTTTGTTGCTTCGCTATCGTGCATGAACCGGCCTGCCTGATACAGACAAATTCCGAGCACAAGACTGAATGCGGCGGCCACGCTGAGCGCCGGACGGCGGAACCACTGCAAGAAGCCCGACGATGCCTTCTGCTGTTCCTCGCGCAATCGTGCTTGCATGCGGACATCCCAAAATGCCGATGGCGCGGGAGCCCGCCATTCATCTAAAAGATTCATTGTCGAGCGAAGAGCCTGCAGGGTGTTGGCACACTCTCGGCACTCGGCAAGGTGGCCGTCAACTTCGGGCGGCACCGGCATGTTACCCAGTGCGACGTCCGGCAACTGATCGTAAACATTCCTGCAATTCATAACCGTCCTCTAAACGAAGTCCTTCAGACTCTGCCGCAATGCTTCATAGGCGCGGAAGAGCAAACTCTTAGTAGCAGACTCGCTCAGATGCAGTATCTCGGCAATCTGGCGGTAATCCAGTTCCTGGTACTTGTGCATCATCACGGCTACGCGTTGGCGTTCGGGCAGGGCATCCACTTGTTTTCTGATGGCACGGAGCCGTTCACGGCGCAGGATCTCCTGTTCGGCGTTAGGGGTACCGTCGGCTACATCAATCGAGAGCCCGGTGTCTTCGTCGGTCTCATCGAGGCTGGCCTTGAACTCAGGGCGCTCATGTTTGTTATCGCGCGCGTGATTCATTGCCAGGTTAGTGGCAATGCGGTAGAGCCAGGTTGTGAACTTGGCATCTGCCGTGTAATTTGCCCGCGAACGGTACACTCGCAGAAATACCTCCTGCGCCAATTCTTCGGCTATTGAGGCGTTATGCACCATGCGGTACATGAAATTAATCATTGCAACGCGGTAACGCTCAACCAGGTAGTTGAAAGCAGCGTCGTCGCCCTCGCGAACCCGCAGCATAATCTGAGCGTCGTCTGTTTCGGCCAGAGTAGTCGGGTCGCTGAAGTGAAGCTGCTTTTCCCCAGCCGTGGAGGGGAAAGCACCGCGGATGGCCATACTGCTCATGTCACTTGGAACCCCTCCAACTTGCGAAAGTTGCGGGGACTCTTCCGAATCAGCGCGAGTATCTGCGGGTTCCGGGTTCTCGGCTTTCCTGCGCTTCCAGATCATGACTGTGGAGACTGCCCTGCCTATTATGCCCGAAGGTTTTGAGGAGTGCTTGGGAAACTCACAGGCTAGGCAATTTGCGAAATCGAGATGGTTTGTTACAATCCGATGTGAGCAGACAAAGTGGGCGCTTAACTCAGCGGTAGAGTGTCACCTTCACACGGTGGAAGTCGTAGGTTCGAATCCTACAGCGCCCACCACTCCCATCCCCGGTAGAGTGGTACAGTCGGCAAAAGTGTTCAGCAGGGAAGTACGAGAACGGCAACAATTGCAATTCCATCGCGACCAGCTCCGAAGTTTTAGCATCTGTAAGTGTTTGGCGGACGTTTCTTTAGGCCAGCCGATATTCACAGCCGGACGAGACAGTCGGGTTGCTCGTACAAAGAGCGTTAAGAAGGATCGAGCCGGTATTTTCCCCGGTCCGGAAGGTTGATCTTGGGTCGCGGAGCTGATCCAAAGCGCAGCCGCAACAGTAAGAAACCAGCATCGCAAGCAGCGAAACAGTACAGTAGAGAAGCCTGACAATATGAATAGTGGATCGAACCATCCTGCCGGTAGCGGCGGGAGAGGACGTAAGCGGCGCCGTGGGCACCGCGCGGGGCAGGGTGCGGGAACGCCAGACGCAGCCCAGAGCCAGAGTGGATCATTACAGCCCAAACAGAAAGCGCAAGCGTCTCACGGAAAACCTGCCGCTCTCGGAAAGCCAGGACTGAAAAGAAGATTCAAACCTAAGTCGCCGGTACGGAATCGTTCTGGCGATGCCAACCGAAACGGTAATGGAAACGGAAACAAACAGGGTCCCCGGCCAGGAGTGAATCAAAGAACGCCGGACGCCGGGGTTTACAGCGCGCCGATGGACCACTCTTACCGCAGCATTCATCAGGAGGGCAGTACTGGACGCCTCGGCTACGAAGCGATGCCTGTGGGGGACAATTCGGTGTCAAGGCCAATGTTTGCCTTTGTCGATGACCTATTCTTTGTGGCTAAGATTCAGGAAACGGCGCGCAAACTCAACGTAAAAGTGGCCTTCGTCAAGACCGACAAGGAATTTACGGAGTTGGTCGCGCTCAGTGAAGAAAAACCGGCGCTGGTGATCATAGACTTGAATCACCACACGGTAAAGCCACTGACGATCATCCCCAAGCTCAGGTCGAAATTCAAGAAAGAGACCAGCATTATTGGATTCCTCTCGCATTTACAGGGAGAGTTGAAGATGAAGGCCCATGAGGCTGGCTGTGATATGGTGCTGCCACGCTCTGCCTTCTCACAGAATTTACCGCAGTTGCTGCGCCGCCACGCTACGAGCGAAACTGAACTTCGGGAGTGCTGAACTTCGGGAATCCGGCTTAGATCGCTAAGAACGGCAACCAGCCAGAGTTTTTGGGTATCCAATGAGGATGCGTCGATGAAAGACGCCGAAACTCGATGGCCCTCGCCCGTGCTTACGAAGAAAACGAAGTTGGATCGGAGCTGCGCAGAATCTACGCGGAGATACGAACCAATTTCGATCTCCCGTTTGTGCCGACAGTCTTCAAAAATATCGCCGCCGTGCCGCCTTATCTCAAAGGCATGTGGCGTGACCTTGGACCTGTAGCAGCATCGCGGGAGTTTCACGCCGCGTCGGTTGCGCTGGGCGACTTCGTGCGAGCCCAAGCCGTTGGTGGCGGGTGGCGACTCCATGACCAGGAACGTATGTTGGCCGAGCAGAAGATTTCAACCGGCGATATGCCGGTGCTGGCCGGAGTGGTTGGAATTTTTGTGCGCACCCTGCCAAGCCTTCTGATTTTCGTTCGCTTAATGCAGTGCGGCTATCATGGAGGGCAGAAGGGGCGAGTTTCTGCTGGAAAGCAGGCCCCTGCGCTTTCCCGTCTCATAACTCTTCACGTTCCCAATGAACGCGACGCAAGCCTTAGGGCTTGGCTGATTTACGCCGACATTCGGCGCACGACGAAATCGAAGACGGTGATGAGCCTCTACCGCGCCCTGTCGCCCTTTCCAAGTTACCTGGCTTCAGCCTGGGGGGATTCAAAGAGCGTGCTGGCCGACAAGAACTTTCAGCGCGCCAGCGAAGAGATATCCCAACGCGCTGGCGTGCTGCTGCATGGAATTCCCGTGCGCGATCACCAGGAAATACTGAAGGAGCTCAGCCCGACGCAAGCGCGAGAGATACGGGAAACCGTAGATGAATGTGTGGCAGCTTTGCCAACGTTGTCACTGCTGACCGCGGTTTGGCGCAGATCATTCAACAACGCAAGGATTGGGAAAGCCGCATAAAGCTCGGGTCTATTTGTTGCGCCACAGATAAATGAGTTAAAGACTCGCTTCTTCGTCAGCGCGGCAGCGGACATCCCATTCTCGAAGTCCGCCACGCGATTTCAAGAGACAAATAAGCCAACTCTAGCCTGGGGGCCAGGCGAGGTCGCGTCCGCCCACGAGATGCAGATGTAAGTGAAAGACCGATTGTCCGCTGCGGGGGCCGACGTTGAACACGGTGCGGTATCCGTCTACGATGTTGCGCTCGCGCCCGATCTTGGCCGCAACGAGGTTGCAGCGGCCGATAATCTCCGCGTCCTGCGCTGTGGCCTCATTGAGACCGGGGACGTGGCGCTTTGGGACAACGAGCACGTGGGTTGGCGCCGTCGGTCTAATGTCCTCAAAGGCGTAAACGTATTCATCCTCATAGACCTTCTTCGAGGGAACTTTTCCGGCGATGATTCTGCAAAAAAGACAGTCTGGCATGAGGCAAATTTAACACAGAGCTCTCCACTCACTAACACGCGAATAGTTGAGGCTAGGAGTTAGACTCGTTCGGGAACCACGAACAAGAGCTTTGGTGAGGTATGAGAAACGAAGAGGCCGCCCGGCAACTGGGCGACCTCTTCTTCAAGGGAGAATAGTTCCAACGGAGGCTAGACCGTCAAAACTTTCTAGAGAAATACTATGAGCCTCTAAAACAGGGTGTCAAGCGAATTCTCTGAATTGAATCTCTGTAAAATCAACGACTTAGCTTTTTGCACAAGTTTGCGCCTAATGACAAAAAATGTCACTTTTGCGCCTTTTCCGACCTAACTCGTTGCCTTCAGGCGTCTTAGTGTGCCTTTTGGCTAGCTCAGATGGAGGCGGGTCAGCTCGCCATCGTCGGGTGTTTTCCCAGCTTTTTTTGCCCGGAATCGGGGCAGGTAGAATCTTCCAAAGCCGAAAACTGCTCCAGCACCGACGGATATGATGAAAAGAATTGCCGCGAGACCGAGTGCCGCGATGACTAGGTTTCCGATGTTGTCGCGCTTGCCCTGACCCGCGTTTTCGTTCCAGGTGACGTTAGCGTCATAGTTCACGCCGGACAGAATCTTCTCGGCGTCGCTGCGGGAGATGTTGCCACGCACGAGTACAACGATAGGGCCGGTGCGCTTTGCGATGCTTGTGCCTCTGCCGGAAGGAGCAGGCAGTTGTTCATACGCAGTGAGCTTGTCGATGGCTATGTGAGGCGTGGGATATGCCACGAGCAGAACCTCGGCTGATCCCGGAGCTTCCCCATTGAAACGCGCCCAGACAAGTTCAGGACTCTTGCTGAAGTCGATCAGTTCGGGACTCAAATTGACGCTGAGTGCAGAGTAAGCGGCTGGGCCGATGATGTAACGAGCGGTCCCCTGCACGAGCTGTTTGCGCGGCAGATGGCTGGGCAGGGTAGGCAGGACCGCAGCCGGTCCTTTGGCTTTTGGCAAGCGTGCTGCAAGCTCACGAAGCTGAGTTCCGCTCATTCCAGTGACACGGTCGAATCGTGCGTCGACAAGTATGTTCCCGGAGAAGAAGAGTACGCGATCGTTGAGCGATGCCGCGAGCGCCCCAATGTCTTCTTCCCGCATTATGGGCTGACGATAAAAGGTGAAGGCAGCGTAAGAGCCTGCGGCATCTTCAAATCGGGCCGCTTTGATCGTAAGGGTCCGGTTATCGTGCTTGTAAGTAGCTACCTCAAAGTCGGTGAAACGATCCTCTTTCAGTACATTTGAGGAGGCGCTGTCGATTTTTCGCGGATCAGAGCCCTGCTGGGGCACACCGGCGAGTTCCCATCCTGCAAATGCCACGGGAAGAATCCGGGAAGCTGTCAAGGTCTGGGCAAGCAGAGACGGCATGGCCACGACTAACGATAAGAGCGCGACACAGTAAGACCGATACAAAGGTTTCATGGCTTCGGAATGATTCCTATTTATTAGACCACAGAGAGGCTGGCAAAGTTTCCTATCAGAGCTGCCATTCACGCCGTTAGAGGCTGGGAGCGGAAGCCATGATATCCTTAAGGAACAAACAAGTGCGTCCCGCCCTCTGGCTGTTTCAGCACTACCCTTAAAAAAATATGATTTCAGTTTCTAATGTTTCCATGCGCTACGGCGCCAAAATTCTGTTTGAAGATGTGTCCACGGCGTTTACGCCCGGCAGACGTTACGGTCTGACTGGTCCGAATGGGGCCGGCAAATCGACCTTCATGAAGCTTTTGAGTGGCGAACTGGAGCCGCAAAAAGGCACCGTCGTGCGTCCGCGAAAGTTCGGTGTGCTCAGTCAGGACCAGTTTGCATTCGATGCCTGTCGCGTAATCGACACCGTGATCATGGGCAATAAGCGCCTGTGGGCTGCGATGGAAGAGCGCGAGGTCATCTATGCCAAGCCGGAACTGACCGACGACGACGGCATGAGGCTGGGCGAACTGGAAGGCATCGTAGGCGAAGAGGACGGATACTCAGCCGAATCCGATGCCGCGTTGCTTTTGCAGGGTCTCGACCTTCCGGACGAACTTCACGAGCGAAAAATGGGCGAGTTGCAGGGAGGCCAGAAGGTTCGCGTGCTGCTTGCGCAATCGTTGTTCGGAAACCCTCAGGCGTTGCTTCTGGACGAACCTACGAACCACCTGGATCTCGATTCGATTCACTGGCTGCAGAGTTTCCTGAACAGCTATGACGGAACTCTGATCGTGATCTCGCACGACCGTCATTTCCTGAACAGTGTGTGTACCCACGTCGCGGATATTGATTACGAGACGATCATCACCTACACCGGAAACTACGACGAGATGGTGCTGGCGAAGACCCAGGTGCGCTCGCAAATTGAGGCGCAAAACTCACAACGTGAGAAGAAAATCGCGCAGCTCAACGAGTTCATCGCGCGCTTTTCTGCCGGTACGCGTTCGAGCCAGGTGCAGTCCCGGCGCAAGGAAGTGGAAAGGCTCCAACTGACGGAGCTGGCGAAATCGAACATTCAGCGGCCTTATATAAAATTCGAGCAGAAGCGGCCTTCCGGAAAGCATATTCTGGAGTTGGAAGGCGTCACGAAGTCGTACGACGACGTCGAGGTGCTGCGCGGGTTCACGTCGAGCGTGACGCGCGGAGAGAAGATTGCCTTGATGGGACGTAACGGCGCGGGGAAGACGACCCTGATCAATGCGTTGCTCGCGAACTCTCCCACAACGCCCATGGCGGAGCTGCGCGAGACCAGCGGTTACGATGGCGAATTCATTGAAGGCGGGCAGGTCATCTGGGGACACGAAGCCTCCGTGGGATACTTTGCGCAGGACCATCGCGCTCTTGTGACTAACGGAATGTCGGTGTTTGAGTGGCTGCATCAATGGGACCCCGGCGCAGCCGATGAGGAAATCCGCGGACTGCTGGGGCAGATGATGTTTGCCCGTGACGAGGCCACTAAGCGCACCGACGTGCTTTCCGGCGGAGAAACGGCGCGGCTGCTCTTTTGCAAGCTGATGCTTCAGAAGCCCAATGTGCTGGTGCTGGATGAGCCAACAAACCATCTTGATCTGGAATCTATTAACGCCCTGAACATCGCCCTCCAGCGTTACCAGGGAACGGTTCTGATTGCCACGCACGATCATGATCTGATCGACGAGGTTGCCACCAGAATCTGGAACTTTGAATCCGATCGCAAAATCACTGATTTCAAAGGTTCGTACGAGGAATTTCAGACGGTGCTGGTATAAGCGTCGCCGAACACATAAATTTGCCCTCCGGTCGGTATCGGAGGGCAAATTTTGTCTCGGAACAACTCCTTTACTGCGCGCCTTCGCCTGCTCCAGTCTTGCTTGCGACCTTCACTCCGCTGAGTCCATTGACGTACCGGGCTACGCCTCTATAGAGTGCCTCTGCGATTTTCTGGCGATACTCAGGGGTGCGTAATTTGCGTTCGTCGCCTGGGTTGGAGACGAACGAGATCTCGGCAAGGATCGACGGCATGTTGGCGCCGATAAGCACGATGAACGGTGCCTTCTTGACGCCGCGGTCGCGCAAGGTCTTATCTCTGCCCGCCAGTCCCTGGTAAAGCGATCGTTGTACATCCGTGGCAAACTCTCGCGATTCTTCAACCTTGTCCTTCAAGGTTATCTTTTTCACCAGATCGCCGAGTTCGTGAACGGACTTTTCGCTGACGGCGTTCTCGCGGGCGGCGACTGAGAGCGCGTCGGCCGAGGGATTGAAGTTCAGATAGTAGGTTTCCACGCCGCGAGCCGTCGGGTCCTGGCTTGAGTTGGCGTGGATGGAGATAAACAGATCCGCCCGCTGCTGGTTCGCAATGGCGGTTCGGGTCTCAAGGGGAACAAACGTATCATCATCGCGTGTATAAATCACGTCGGCGCCCAGCCTGCTCTTTAGCAGACGACCGAGGCGCAGCGCCACATCAAGGACGAGGTCTTTTTCCTGCATACCGCTGGGGCCGATGGTTCCAGCGTCATGGCCACCGTGGCCGGCATCGATTACGATTCTCCCGACCTTCAGTCCTAGAGCTCGAATTAGCGAGCGCTGGCCATCGGCCGTGGGCTGCGCCTGGTGAATCTCCGGATAGCGCTGCTTCTGCTTGGTGGACCTAGCCGTCTTACTCACCGGCACACGCGGCGCTACCACTTGCACGGTGGGTTCCGAGGTGGGTTTATTCGTGGCCTTGAGTTCCAAACCCTTCAGATTAGTGACTTCAGACTTGGTGGATGTTTCTGAGAGCACGGGTGTCTCATCTGGCGCTTTCGTTTCGGGGTGGACAGGCGCGGGTTTCGTCACGGCGTCGCGCGAGGGGGCGCTTGGTGCAGGAGACGAAAAACTTGCTTCGGTCAGAGTCGAGCTAGTGGGGCGTGAAAAAAAGCTGCCGTCGGCCATTCTCGGCCCGAAGTTGACGTCTGAATTGGTTGCCGCGTCCGTGACTGTGGCGGATGAAGTCTCGCGCTCGGCTTCCGGTGTGGGGGACGACGTTGGCAATGGAGTGGTGGCGACCAGCAAGATCTTTCCGTCTTTTTGAGGCTCCTGCCGTGCTACAAGGGGAGCAGTATTTTTCTCTTCTGCCGATTGCGCTTGCTGAGGCGCTGAAATGTTAGCCTTGTGCCCGTGAATGTCCACGACCAGCCGATATGGATTAGGCAGCAGAAAAGCCGAGTAGTCCGAGACTGCATCGACCTCAAGCACCACACGTACCATACCTTTTTGAAATTGAGCGACGCGCACCCGCCGTAGGAACCCGTCGGAAACTTCGAAGGTTTTGCCGACCAGCGTAGAAGCCAGCTTGGCGTCATGCAGGTCGAAGAAAATCCGGTCAGGATTGGGGACGCGTCCAACCTCGTATTTAACTTCCTGTTCGAGATCGATGGCAACTCGTGTGTAGTCAGGTGTAGACCAGTGCCTTATTCCGGTGACGAGCGGCAGAGTGTTGCGAGGCGATTCGCTCGAAAAATCCTGCTGCCTGGCCTGCTGTGAGTTGAGATCCAGCGTTCTTGTATCCTGACGACGAATCTCCTGAATGCGGGAGTCGCGAGGTCTCTGCTTGCTGCGCGCCTGCTGATCCATCTCGGCGATGGCCTCGCGGGCGTCTGCGGCGAGTTGGAGATGCGGGTAGCGGCGAATTACCTCCTGAAAAGCTTCACGAGCTTTATCATTCTGTTCGAGATCTTCCTTATATATCTGGCCGATTGTAAACAGGGCGCCGAAGCGATATTTGCTTCCGGGATATTCGCGCCGGAGGAATTCGTACTGCGCAATAGCCGTGCGGAGGGCCTTCTCATCGTTAAAAGCGCGCCCGCTTTCCGCCAACAACTCTGCCACGGCCACAACGCTGGCGTCGGCTTTGCTGCTGGTGGGCGAAAGATAATAGACACGTCTGTAGGCATCTGTCACCCGCTGGTATTCACGGCGGGAACGTTCACGTTGAGGAAGGCCGTTGAGTTCTTCCCGCATTCGTGCCGCGATTTCAAATTGCGAGCGCGCCTGCTGTTTCTTTTGTTTAACGCTCACAGCAAAGGAAGGTGCGACAAGCAGGCAGAGTATGGAAAAAGCGGTCACCCAGCCCTTCCATTCGTGCCTGTGGATCTGTATCGTCATCGACTGCATATTCCTCAAAGCTGACACACGCGGGCCAAAGTCAGTCCGTGTTGCTGATTACAAGGATGCCACGTTCATCGCGGTGAACGCGAATCGGCACCGATAGACGGCTTAAGCGCGCTTCCGAGCGATTGCCCATAAGTGTGGTGATGCGCTTCACGTAATTCCAAGTCTCCATATAGGGAGGAATCCCCCGGTTACGCTCAACGGCTCCTTGTCCTGCATTGTAGGCGGCTAGAGACAGGGAAACATCCCCTCCGAAATTCCTTAGCAACCCTTTAAGGTGGCGAACACCGGCATCAACGTTCTGTGCGGCGTCAAATGGATTGCGCACGTCATACATCCGGGCGGTCGCGGGCATCAGCTGCATCAAGCCCATTGCGCCCTTGTTGGAAACAGCCTGCGGATTAAAGTTGGATTCAACCTTGACGAGGGCGCGGACGAGATTGGGGTCCACATGGTGACGTGCTGCCGCATCATTTATAAAGCGATCGATTTCGGCTGCGCTCACCGACCTGTTTTCCGCGGCTCGCGAGTAGTTCGGATTTTCTGCGGCAAGCTCCCCCTTCAGGCGCGAAGTTCCCGAATCGAGAATGGGGCGTGACTTGATGTAACTGGACACTTCGCCTGCAATGGCGTGAGCCGAGCGCATTGCGCGGGGCGTAGCAGGGGGGACAGGCTTCCAGCGCTGCTCGACATTGCTCCAGTAGACCAGCTCTGGCGCATGCGCGGAAGTGCGCGCCGCGTGAGGGCCGGAGCCCGCAATTGCGTGTGACGGTCCGTCGTTGGTCCACACAACGCGTCCATTTTCCGAGGTGCGCTGAAGCGACTGCGCCGAAAGCATGCTCGCAAATGCGAGTCCCATGGAAGCTAGCGCCATGGGACGGAAGAGTTGGCGCGCCGTGTTTCGGAATATAAAAAAGTCGATTCTCATAGCTGACGTGGCCGGCGCAAATGCGAAGCTCTATCCCAGAGTGTCTGGATTATAAGACCGTGGAACGTGCACAGCAATCACTCAGACACAGGGAATCCAGTGAGTGAACCTTAATGAATGCACAGATACAGTAGAAAACCTTAAAGACTGGAACGCACGGTTACGAGGGTCATGGCTGAATGCGAACGCGGCAAGCATTTTGTGGCCAATGCAAAAGCCAGGCGCGTTCTGCGTCCGGCTTTTGGGCAACTTGAGGACTAGCTGAGCAAGCTTTCGACTACGGCATAGCTTTCGCGTAACGCCTGGTCGAGAGCTTCTGGATCTTTTCCTCCAGCCTCGGCCATGTCAGGACGGCCGCCGCCGGAGCCTCCTACTTTCTTTGCCACCTGACCCACAATCTTGCCAGCCTGAACCTTCGCGGAGAGATCCTTGGTGACACCGACAATTACGGCAACCTTGTCTTCCGTCACAGAGCCAACAATAACCACCCCTGAACCGATCTTGTTGCGGAAGTTATCGACAAGGGTGCGGAGCTGAGGACGATCAAGGTTGTCGGCACGATGGGCCAGAACCTTGATGCCTTTCACTTCCTTCACATTTTCGTCAGCGCTGGCTACCGCAGAAGCCGCGGATTTCATACGAACCTGGTCGAGTTCCTTGCGCAGCTTCTTCAGTTCTTCCTCGCGGCGGTCAAGCTCATGCTTGAGCGCTTCAGCTGGGCTCAGGTCGCTGCGTCCGACGATTGTAGAAACCAGGCCTTCGAGCTCGTGATCCTGCCGGAAGTGGCGCAGCGACTGTTCTCCGGCAACGGCTTCGATGCGGCGCACACCGCTGGAAACACTTCCTTCCTTCAAGATTTTGATAAGACCGATTTCGCCCGTGGCAGAGACGTGAGTGCCTCCGCAGAGTTCGGTTGAGAAGTCGGAAATTTTAAGGATTCGGACCTTTTCACCGTATTTTTCGCCGAAGAGCGCCATGGCGTGGTACTCGTTTACGGCAACATCTATGGGAACGTCTTCCAGGTTGTCGACCCGCTCGTTGAGCAAGACTTCGCGGTTTGCAATATCCTCGATTTCCTGCAACTCCTCGTCCGAGACAGAGGAGAAGTGCGAGAAGTCGAAACGCAGATAGTTTGGCGAGACCAGCGAGCCGGCCTGCTTGACGTGGGTTCCCAGGACCTGGCGCAGCGCGGCGTGCAGCAGATGTGTCGCCGTGTGATGGCGGCGAGTGGCGTTGCGCAGCTCAGCATCCACCTGTGCATCAACCACAGCCCCCACTTTAATCTCACGCTTTGCGACTATGTCTAAAACTCGCACACCCTGTACGGGAGCTCGGCAACCCGTAACTTCCGCGATTACTGACTGATTTTCAGGATCAGTGATTAGCCCAGTGTCTCCGACTTGACCGCCTGACTCCGGATAGAAGGGCGAGATGTCCAGCACCATCTTTCCGCGCTGTCCACTTAAGAACGAACCTGTCAGCGCGTCAGCAAGGCCCTGTTCCGAAAGCAGCGCTATCACTCTTGCGGCCTTTACGCTTAAGGTGGAGTATCCGACAAATTTCAACTCAATAGGGTCGGGATGTTTAGCATCTGCCTGTACTCGTGCGTTGACGACGTACGGATTTCGACCAGACTGGAGGAGCGTATAGGCTGGCGAGGCGGTCTTCTGCGAGCCACCCTTCCAACTGGCACGAGCTGTGGCCTTTTGTTCATCCATGGCTTGATCAAAACCGGTTTGATCGAAAGCTATACCTCGGTCACGAGCCGCGTCGATCATGAAGTCAACTGGGAGCCCAAAAGTGTCATAAAGCTTGAACGCCTCTTCTCCGGAGAGTTCTTTCCCCCGGTGTCGAATATCCAAGCATTCCTCAAACGTGCTACTCTCCCCGACGCTCTTGAGGACCTGTTTCAGGTCCTGATCTGGAGTACCTTCAAGCCATCTTTCTGCTTCATCGAGGAGAGATTCAAGTCGTTTGAGCCCAATCGCAATTGTCTTCGCGAACCGGGTCTCCTCGCTTTCAATGACTTTGGCGACTCGCGCTGCGGATTCGCGCAGTTCGGGATAGGCTTCGTCCATTTCCTTCACGACGGCTTCCACCATCTTGTGAAGGAAGGGCTGGGTCTGGCCCAGCAGGCGTCCGTGGCGAATTGCGCGGCGGATGATCTTGCGCAGTACGTAGCCGCGGCCTTCATTCGCCGGAATGATGCCGTCGCTGATAAGAAATGTAGCGGCGCGGCTGTGGTCGGCGATGACACGCAGCGAAGCGGCGCTGTGCGCATGAGTTTTTCCCGGTTTGCTTTTGTCCGCGCCCGTTAATTCCGCAGCGCGCTGGATGAGCGGAACGAAAAGATCGGTATCGTAGTTGCTGACCACGCCCTGTATTACGGCCGTGACGCGTTCGAGTCCGGCCCCGGTGTCAATGGAAGGCTTGGGCAGCGGCTTCAGGACGCCTTCTGCATTGCGGTCGAACTGCATGAAGACAAGATTCCAGATTTCGACGTAACGTCCGCATTCGCAGGGAAATTTGCACTCCCCGGCGGCGCACTCGGGTAGCTTCTTGTCGCTGGATTCGATGCCCATGTCGTAATGGATCTCCGAGCAGGGGCCGCAGGGGCCGGTTTCGCCCATCTGCCAGAAGTTTTCCTTCATGCCGAGCTCGAAGATGCGTTCCGGCTTCACGCCTGCCTTGAGCCAGAGATCGTAGGCCTCGCTGTCTCTCTCAACGCCGTTCTCGCCCCGGAAGATGGTGACGTAGAGCTTCTCGGTGGACATGTTGAACCACTTTGGGGAGGTAACCAGCTCCCAGGCGTAGGCAATGGCGTCCTGCTTGAAATAATCGCCAAAGCTGAAATTCCCGAGCATCTCAAAAAACGTGTGGTGGCGATTTGTGAAGCCGACATTTTCGAGGTCGTTGTGCTTTCCGCCAGCTCGAACACACTTCTGCGAGGTAGTGGCGCGCGAATAATCACGCTTTTCCGCTCCCAGGAAGACATCCTTGAACTGGTTCATGCCCGCGTTGGTGAACAGCAGGGTAGGGTCATTGGCGGGGACAAGCGAGGAGCTGTGCACCTGGCGGTGCCCCTTCTGGACAAAGTAGTCCAGGAACATGCGTCGAACGTCATTTCCGGTAGGCATATAAAATCACTTTCGATGAATCCCAGGACGACCAGAAAGCCGCGAGAGATGCGCGGCGGCAGAGGCCCAGAGGGAGACGAAAGATGATTTTAACATCTCCGCAATCACCATTTGAGCGGGCGTTCAAATGGAAAACGGTCCCATTCGTAGTCTTGCTCCTCTCAAAAGCCGTGGACGCCTCGAAGAAATCCCGCGGAGTGGACAGGGCGTGCAACCAGAGTAGTACTGCTGTACCCTTGGTGAATGCGTAATCTATTCTCGTTAACGCTTCTGCTGTTCAGTTTCACGGTCTTTTTCCCTCAATCGGGTAGCGCACAGGGCCGCGCAGCTGCCATCCCCCCGACGGAAATATCTGCAGACCTGGGAACTTGCTCGGCGTTGATCACCGTGACCGGAGCGGACTCAAAGCCGCTTTTCAACGCAAAGGTCAGCACGCGCATTCACTACGGCATGATGGGCGTCAAGAAGTTAGACTTGGAAACCTTCACAAGCGCTGGTGGACAAGTGAAGATCGCCAAACTCCCCGCGTCTCCTAAGAAGCCGATTTTCATATACATCAGCAAAGACGATAAGATGGAAACAGTGGAATTCGAGCCGGCTGTACATTGCAATGCTACGTTCCAGGTTCAGTTGAAATAGCCGTGGTTCAGTTCAAAAGCAAGACCGCTACTGCGTTACGCTTTCCTTTTTGGAGCAAACCGGACGACAAGTTCGGACTTTGATAAAGCCGTTAAGTCACAAAAGGTAAGTTCGATGGATAGAAAAAAAACTCGTGAAATATGTGGGTTTACATTCGCTAGAGCGTGTTTCAAAAATAGGTAAGGCCTCAAGTCAGGTACTTACGTCTGAGGCAGCTTAGCTGGTGAGCTTCTGTCATGAAGAATCGGCAGAAGCTGATGACGGATGCGCAATGGGAACTGATCGAGCCGTTGCTCCCTAGGCCGAAGATGCGCCGGGACAGGCGTGGCCGGCCGCCGGCCCCCAACCGGGCCTGTTTCGAGGGCATTCTCTGGATTCTGCAAACTGGCGCGGCGTGGCGATTCCTGCCCGACGAGTTTCCCTCTCCCTCGACTTGCTGGCGGCGGCTGAAACAGTGGGAAGACGAAGGCGTCTGGCTTGATGCCTGGCGTGCCCTGCTGGGGACGCTGGACGCCGAAGGCCTGCTGCGATGGGACGAGACGTTCATGGACGGAAGCTTCGCCCCGGCGAAAAAGGGGGCGAAGCCGTCGGCAAAACCAAGCGTGGCAAGGGAACGAAGTGGATGGTACTGGCCGACGGTGAAGGTCTTCCGCTGGGAGTTCGGCTGGAAAGTGCCTCTCCGAGTGAAGTTACGCTTGCGGAAGCCACGCTCGCCGAAGTCCGCGTCCCGCAACCGAAAGGCCGCCCGAGGCAAAAGCCCAAACGCATAATCGCCGACCGGGGCTACGACTCCGACCCGCTGCGGGAGCGGCTGAAGAAGCGGGGCATCGAGCTGATCGCTCCGTATCGGAAGAACAACAAAGAGCGGCGCTACGAGGACGGTCGCAAGCTGCGGCGCTACTTGCGCCGCTGGATCGTGGAACGCACCAATGCCTGGCTCGGTCAGTTTCGTCGCTTGCTGGTTCGTCACGAGCATCTGCTTTCCACCTATCGGGCCTTCTTCTACATTGCTTGCTTCTGGATCATCCTGCGGAGGTGTTTTTGAAACACGCTCTAATCAACAATCGGATGAGAATGTGTGGTATGACCGTGCCTTTGCCTTTCATGAAGGAGCAAGGATTTTAGGTCACCATAAAGGGGATATACGGGTTTTTCTCTTTAATGCGGCTTTTTCCATTGAGTTGTTGCTTAAGGCTATAAATGCTGCAAATGGAAAGGCTACTCAACTCAGCCACAATTTGCTTGATCTTGCGAAAGATGCTGAGATCCCATTTTCCGATAATCAAAATGCAACTTTAGAACTTCTGAACGAAATCCTGATATGGAAAGGGCGCTATCCAACCCCAACCAAGCCAGGAAGATGGGATAATTTTTATGATAATGTCCTGGAAAAACACATAATCAGGCAAAGAAACGGAAAAGTCGGAATAACGCGAACAAATCCGACAACTGTCCCTACGATTGAAAATTTTGAAGTGCTTTGGGACATAGCGAATCAAAAATGGAGTGAGATTCAGACAGACAAGTACAAGATTGAATAAATGACTGGATGGTTTTCTTTCCTGTCTTTGCCTCTTGCAATTCGGCGCTGCGTGAAGGATTCCAGCTTGCCACGAATGGACGTGGCTCTCACCTGCGGCTCGATCCGAAATTGTGGCTTCACTCCTCGTTGTCAGCATAAGGCGCTTGTTCGGCCATTTCGCGCTCTTGCTCAAGGGCGGAAAGAGTCTCCTCCTCAACACTCCAATTTCGTAGCAGATTGACGATGACGCGGGTGGAGAAACCGGCGCGTGCCATCATTCGAAAGATGCGCGCTGCCTCCTTTTGATCTTTGGGGTGCTTCAGGCGCTTCCGTTCGGCAAACCCGCGTGCGAGTTCTCGTTCATCGACCTCGTTGTAAATTTCACCGACAGCTTTGTTGATCACATCCGGATGTACGCCTTTGGTTTTCAAGTCCTGTACAACGCGCATCCGCCCAAACTTCTCTCGGTCGCGCCGATAGGTCGAGTACGAGGAGGCGTAGTTGGTGTCGTTGAGATAGCGCTGCTCTTTCAATCGTGCTGTAACGGCTTCAACAAGGGCGTCGCAGTCCGTTTGATGTCCAGCGCGAGTGCGCATTAAGCGCTTTAGCTCGGCAACTGTCCGCATCCTGCGTCCGAGGGCGCCGACTGCGTACTCGTACAAGGAATCTTCCGTGTAGGTCTTCTTTAATGTGCTTTTCTTCCATGCCATTGCCTGAACAGTTTCAGGCGGATAAAAGATTTAAGCAAGTTTAAGCGTTACGCCATTTGCAAACAAAAAGCCAGCGCAGGTTGCAGAGCAGCGACACAGCAACTTGCACTGGCAAGGTCGACCTCAGAAACGGCCGGCGGTCTGTGAGAGTTGTTCGCGGGTGGATTCTGCCGTGTCTGAAATTCCCTGGACGCGGAGTTTGAAATCATCCGGGTTGCTGGCGTTCTCAAGGGCGGTCTCGTAGGAGATGAGCCCTCTCTGGAGCAGATCGTAGAGCGACTGGTCGAAGGTCTGCATTCCGTACTGCGAGGTTCCCTGATGGAGCGCCTCCCTGATGTTGCGGGTCTTCTCCGGCGTGATGATGCACTCGCGTATGTAAGCAGTGGAGACGAGCACCTCGACGGCAGGTACACGGCCTTCGCCGTCGCAACGCTTGACCAGACGCTGGCTAATAATGGCGCGCAAGGTTGCGGCAAGTTGAATTCGAATCTGCTTCTGCTCTGGAGGCGGGAAGACGGCGATAATGCGGTTCACTGTCTCCACGGCATCGAGCGTGTGCAGCGTGCTAAAAACCATGTGTCCGGTTTCAGCGGCATGGAGTGCGGTGGAGATCGTTTCCAGGTCTCGCATTTCGCCGACGAGAATCACATCGGGATCCTGACGAAGACTGGCGCGTAGCGCGCTGCCAAATGACGGCGTGTCGACTTCCACTTCGCGTTGATTCACAAACCCTTTTTTGTCGCGATGGAGAAATTCGATCGGGTCTTCGATGGTGATGATGTGCTCGGGACGGGAGGAGTTGATGCGGTCGATCATTGCGGCGAGCGTTGTAGACTTGCCCGAACCCGTCACGCCGGTAACAAGGACCAGTCCGCGCGCTTCTTCACAGATGCGCTCCGTAACCGTGGGCAGGTAGAGTTCTTCAAGAGCACGAATCTTGGTCGGGATGACGCGAAGAACGATGCCGACGTTGCCCCGCTGCTGAAAGACGTTGACGCGAAACCGGCCAAGCCCCGCGGCGCCGTAAGCAAGATCGATTTCGGCGTACTCCTTGAATTTTTGTTTTTGACGATTGGACATCATGCTGAAAGCCATATTCAGCATGTCCTCGCCTGTGATTCGAGGTTGGTCGGTCAGAGGGACAAGCTCTCCGTCCGCGCGCAGGTGGGGATAGTTGCCGACCTTGAGATGAAGGTCGCTTGCTTTGCGCTCCACAGCTATGCGCAACAGGGCATCAATGGTCATTGGCTCTATCTCGTCATCAACAAAAGTACCCCGAAACTACCACGTTGACGCAGAGGGTGCAATGAACGATCGATATTGTCCGTCTGAAGGCTTGTAAAATCAGGCAGTTATGGCAATTTGAGCGTGCACGATGTTCGAATTCGTTTGAGAGGAAGAGTAAAAGCTGATGCCGATGCATATTCAGCCAGGCAAGCCGTTCGGTGGATAGGCCGCTGTGCCGGGCGACCGCCTTGCGGGATCTTGCCTGAAGCCGATCAGTGATCGGGCTTCAGGCAAGATCGGTGATCGGCTTCACAGGAAACGCACTCGATGGCTTCCCCTTATTCCGACTCAAGGCCGCTTCGTCAAGTCCCGCTGCAAGCCGAATCGCTCTAGCATCCTGCAACTCCCTCGAAATAAGTCTGCTGGTTGTTGGTGCGCGTTGCAGGTAGCGCCGCTGTAGTATTTTCTTTTGTGTTCGGGGCTATTGATAATCCTTTAATAAGCACTATTGGAATCGAATTGTGTAACTGAAGCGAACACCACGCCCAATTTCTGGCGCAAGATTCTTAATAAACGATAGGTGGTTTCGATAGAGACGGTTGCCAAGGTTGAAGCTGGACACCGTAAACACCTGAACATTGTGTTCACGTGCCACTGTATAGGAAGCATCAAGGTTCACGACGGTATATCCGGCGGTTCTTGTTTCAGTCGTGAATATGTCATTTTGCGAGTGGGCAGCAATAACTTCCGGGCGGACGCTAAGGCCCTTGTACCGGAAATCGAGCCCCACCCTGGCTCGAAGCGGCGGAATGCGGGGCAATGGCGTTCCTGAAGCTACAACCGCTCCCGTCTTCAGTGTGGTTATGGCCTCCGTAAGACTTGCATTCACCACGTCCATTCCCGTAAGCAGCCATACATTGTTGTGCAGCGCGACGTGTAAATTGGCCTCTGCACCCAAGTACCGGCTGCCTCCTTGCAAGTATTCGGCTTCGAACAGGCCATCTGTAATGTTTCCATTGGGCGCAAGGAAAACAAAATCACGCAAGTTGTAGTAGAAGAAATTGACATCGCCGTGCCACCGTTCCGACTGGTGGCGCAGAGACACATCGATACCATCGCCCATTTCCTGCTTAAGGTTTGGGTTGCCGATCTCAAAAGCTAAATTGCCGGGGTGCGGACCGTTGTTATAGAGCTCTTCCAGTGCCGGTGCCCGGAACGAATGGGTATAGTTGGTCACAAATAGGCCACCCTTCCATAGCGGCACGCGAACCCCGAACGAACCAGAGAACCCAGTGAACGATCTTTCTGGAAGTATTGAAGCCTTGTGGTCTGGCGAGAATCCAGTGTGTTCGAATCGGCCACCGAACTGCAGCCCTATCTTTTTGATATCGAATGTTTCAAGATCAAACAACGCGAAAGAGTTGGCTATGACAGGAGGGGCGAGGGCCTCATCTCCTATCGTCTCGTAATCGCGGTGCATGCCAGAAATACCGAACTTTCCCGAAAGCCTTCCAACTTTCTTGTGATCGAGGGTGAATCGATAGTTGTATTGGTCGTTCTTGAAATAAGTGCCAAGTTCGTCTCCGTCATACTCTCCATGGCGATAACGGACGAAATTGAAGATCCCGTTGATGCCTGTAATGGGTGCGTTCAGATCTCGTGCTCCGAACGTAACCTTTGCATCGTGGCGACGAAGCCGAAGGTTTACGACTTCCTCATCCGGTCCAGCCGTGCCCCCCGACTCCAGGAACGCAGCAAAAGGAATTCCATATTCCCGGTTGTCATAATCGTATCCAGCTCGCCAGAATGTCTTGACGCCTGTCCAGCCCACTGCCCCGTAGCCGTCATACGAACGTGTCCGTGAATTGACAACTGTTCCTAGCGGGGTACTGTAATCCCCGGTGCGCTGGCCTCCACCGCCTCCCCGGAAAGACCATCTTTTGGTCGAAAAGTTTAAGCCTCCGTTCCCGCCACCCTGATCATTTGTGGTACCACCTAGTGCAGATGCGTAGCCGCTCCAGCCTTCATGCGCAGATTCGGTTGGGGATTGCCGACCTGTGATTGCATTGACGACTCCGCCAATGGCACTGCTGCCATACAAGAGCGTGGCTGGCCCACGGACGATTTCCAGCCTTTCTAAGTTCAAGACATCGATATTTTCGCCGTGATCGCCAGATTGCGATCCAAGTGATCCTGCACCCAAGCCATCGACCATCACCAGAACACGATCACCATCGAATCCACGAAGGACAGGTCGAGCACTTCCCGGACCGAAGCTGCGCTTCGCTACCCCCGGTTGATTCTCTAGCGCTTCCCCTAGCGAAGGCTGAGCCTTTTGTGTGAGCTGAATACTTTCCAGAGAAGTTACCGACTGGAAACTCTCAAAGGTAGTCTCCTCGTTGCCGGACGCGGTCACCGTAACCTGCTCATGGACAGGTGCAATTTCAAGATGGAAATCAGCGACAACCAGTGACTCCTTGACCGTGATAGATCGCCGCTGGTCACCCAGCCCTGATGAATGAACAATGAGTTCGTAAGTGCCCCGAGGGACATCACGGAACTCGAATCTTCCTTCGCTATCCGTGAACGTCGTGCGGTTTGCAGGAACGAGAAGGACCGTGGCCCTATGTACTCGGTAATCCTTGCCGGTAGTAACGGCACCCGTTACGGTATTTTGCGCAAACGCTAACAATGGTGCCCAAATCATGAGCCCCAAAAGAAAAGCTCTTATCTTCATCTTTCGATCTCCAGCGCACACACGAATACTTCGCAACGCGTGCGGTGTTGGGAATAACTGTTTTTTCAGTCCTTTGCCATCATCAGGAAGGCACAGGACTGTGGAACTGGAGAAGACGAAAGATCAGGCAGGGGGAGAATTCTTTGGAGCCAGCAGGATTACGGGAACCCGGGGGATCTCCGTACGCCGGATTGTACTGGATAGGACAAGCTTGGGTGGGTCATGCTCCTCGAGAATGAACGCGTGTCCGCAAAGCAGCGAACAACGGGTGCCTATGCTTCCGTGAAATGGACAATGCGAGTGGCCTTCTCGCGAATGCTTGGAACTAGAGCTTACCCCATCATCCAGTGACTGAACCGCGGTACTAACTTGCAAAACACCCGCTGCGTCGTCGATGAGATCATGGTGTTCCGCGCAAACGCGGTGCGTTACGAAGTTGTCGTGATAAAAACCAATCGCCTGGATCGCGAGCAACAAACAGATCGAAGAGACCACTCCCAGCGTGGTTAATAAACTCGGGCGCGGTCTCTTCGGAAGCATGACCTCGAGTATTCCAGTATGGTCATCGAAGTGTCAATCGGACCAGATATACGCAGGGTGCATACCGAAAAGCAGAGACTCCAAGCGATCACCATTGGCTGCTTTGATCAGTTGTTCACTTGGCGCTTAATCAGATCACGCTTAAAGAACTGAAATGTGAAAGAAACAGGTTTCCGTCCAGATGGTCGATCTCCTGCAGTAAAGCACGCACTAAAAGTTCCTTACCTGTGTGTTCGAGCCAAACACCCTGCAATCCTGAGTCCGAATTGTAAGGACATTTGATCGCGTAACCTTGGCGTGAGACGTTGAGTTGAGGAACTCTGATTGACAGGGGAGCTGTATAACCCCAAAGAATGGAAACCAGATGGAATCAAAGGCACGGGAGAATGAGTGCGAAGTCTGAACCGAGTGGTTCAAATCGATGAAGACCTAATTATAGCCAGAGGCCCGGTGGCAGCACTGCGTGGTGCATTTCTACCGAAACGTGTAAACGAAGGTTCCGAGCGGCAAGGGAAAAGAGGTAGCGGCGATGTTGAAGGCGATCCATGCACGAGAGGATCGCAAGGCAGCACGTGAGAAATCCCGACACCTAGCCGAGAAAATGCGGCGATCAAGCTGTGCGCGGCCGCCTCGATGATCGAGGCCAGCTTGAGGGAGACACTGGGCTACTGCGAGTTTCCGCGCGAACCCTGGCGCTACCTGTGACCCAACAATGTACTGGAACGGCTCAACCGCAACAGCAACAAGCGCAGGCGATGCCCCGCGCTTGTTGCTGTGTATGCCGAATTACGCGCCGACTCTTACAGGAACAGGCGTGAACCAGTTGTGGCGGTCCGGCTTGCTACCGTCGATTATGCTGAAGAGTTCCGCACGGATCGCCTTGGTGACTGGACCAACAGCGCCGTGGCCAACGGGGATCTTGTCCACCGAGCGGATCGGCGCGATTTCAGCCGCTGTTCCGGTGAAGAAAACCTCGTCTGCGACATAGAGAAGCTCGCGGGGAATGACCTGTTCGACAACAGGAATGCCGAGGTCCTGTGCGATGCGAATGACTGAGTCGCGTGTAATGCCGGCCAAGACGGAGTTGCCGAGCGGCGGAGTCAGGAGTTTCCCATTGCGCACAAGGAAGATGTTTTCGCCGGAACCTTCGCTGACATAGCCATTGGCGTCAAGCGCGATGCCTTCTGCGTAACCGTTGAGAATGGCTTCCATTTTGATCAGCTGGGAGTTCATGTAGTTCGCACCAGCCTTCGCCATCGCAGGCAGAGTATTCGGCGCAAGACGAGTCCAGGTCGAGACGCAGACATCGACGCCCACATCTTCGGAGCCACCTAGATACTTGCCCCAGGCGAAATTCGCTATATAGCATTCGGTTGGCACGCCGAGGGCGTTCACGCCGATATCGCCATAACCACGAATAATGAGAGGACGGATATAGCAGGGCCACACGCCATTTGCGCTGACTGTTTCCACCACGGCATCAACGAACTGCTGGCAGGTATATTTCACCGGGATGCGATAGATCTTTGCGGAATCGAGCAATCGCTGCATGTGGTCGTGAGCGCGGAAAACCGCGGGACCGCTAGGCAGTTCATAACACCGAACGCCCTCGAAGATAGAGGATCCATAGTTGACAACGTGCGACATGACGTGGATTTTTGCGTCATCCCAGTCGATGAGTTTTCCGTTGTGCCAAATTTTTTCAGTGGGTGTAACCGCCATGTTTGCACGCTCCTAGCAAATAAAAAAAAGTAATTGAATTATAAGACAGCGCGGATGCGAACAGAATCGAATTCAGGCAAAACTACCCTGTTTTGAAGCTGCAGGTCGCAACTTCAAAACAGGGTTCGATGGTTTTGCTTGAGAACTCTTAAAGTTTTTGTAATTTAAACATTTCCGAGCTTTCTTGTTCATCAGCAGCATCGAGTGCGCTTGCCAGTTCGCGCACGAACAGTTCAGCGTCCGTGACCAGGCCCAGAGCCTGGAAAGTTCCGCGATCCGCTAGCTTGGTAACTACGGCCGGATTTATATCGACTGCCACCACTTTGACCGATGCTTTCAACATATTGCCGGTGGCGATGGAGTGCAGCATTGTGGCGATCATGAGCGCCATCTCAACGCCTTCCAAAGCGGAACGCATACGGACCTGTGCCTTTGAGGTGTCGGTGATGACGTCGGGCATCGGTCCATCGTCTCGAACGGAGCCGGCAAGAACAAGGTCTACATCATTCTTGATGCACTCGTACATGATGCCTTCTTGAATGATTCCTCGCTCGACGGCCTCGCGCAGGGATCCTACGCCGCGGATGGTGTTGATGGCGGCCATATGGTTGCGATGTCCGCCCTGGACGGGCTTTCCGTTATGAAGGGCGACGCCGAGCGAGGTTCCGAAGAGAACGCTTTCCACGTCGTGCGTGGCAATGGCGTTGCCGCCGAAGAGAACCTGCACGTATCCATCGCGAATCAGCTTTGCGAGATATGGACCGGCGCCGCTGTGGACGATGGCTGGTCCGGCGACAATCAGAATCTTGCCTCCGCGCGCGCGAATCGCACGCATCTGCTTGGCAATTTCATCAATAACCAAGCGCTTGGGGTGTTCGGAGGAAACGTTGCTGCCCATGAAGCTGAAGATTTCCCGCTCACGCGGACGCTGGGGCGGCAGAATGCGTATGCCATCATGACCCACGACCACAAGTTCTCCCTGGCGAACTCCAGAGAAGGGAACCATGTGAGCCTCGGAATGCTCAGGGCTGACAACGATGGCGAGATCCATCTCCGTCTTTGTCACATCAACCCAGTGTCCATTTAGACGAACCTGGGTTGGCAGGTGAGTCGTCGAGTAGAAGTCAGGGGGCAGAACACCATTTGCTGGTGCCGGCTTGTACGCGACATCTTCGCGCGAGGCAAGTACCGCGCCAAAAGACTGGAGTGCCGAGAGGATGGATTCCAGCTTATCTTCCGTTTCGGCATGAACCTTGAGACGCGCGAAGGAGGCCTCGTCTTTGGCTCGTCCGACCTGGATTTCCTGAACGTCAAACGAACCTCCCATGTCCATAATGGTGTCGAATGCGCGCGGGAGGGTCCAGGAGTCGATAATGTGTCCTTCTAGAGAGATTTCTTCACTGAATACTTTCATGTTTCCTTTTCCAAAGCCGCCACGCATTCGATGCGAGCGGAAAAGCTTTTCTGCCGGGACGGAAATTGACGGTCACGGCCAGACGCGGAGGGTAATGCAAAAGGCCCGCGGCGTTTTGCCTGCGGGCCTGGAGAAGAGTGCTCAAATTCCTTTAGTTACAGAAGCTCTCTCCGCGCACGCAGACTCCGGCCCTCGGTCGCGGGTGAGGCAGCGGGTTTGTGCTCTGGAGCTTCATCACTAGAATTCTCAGGGAAGAAAACCGGAATGTCAACCCAGAGCCATGCGCACGATTGCAATATCTTACAAGTAAGTCGCAGAGTCAGGATTTATATTTGCTGAAAGGCTTCCCCTTCATTCTACTCTGAGAGGCGGCTGTGCCAGATAACCCGATTATTGAGTCCATCCGGCTCAAGGTACTCGAACAAATTGATAAGACGGAACACCTCATTCAGTTGATTCCTCCCGACCTCATTGCATGGAGCCCCCAATGGAGTTCAGGCTCTTTCGACGTTGGTCACTTATTGGGGCATTTACTGGAGTGCTTTGCAGGGTTTTGTTCTGTATTCTACGCGGCCTTTCCTCAGCAGTTCGAAGATGCTTTGACCCTGCGCTCTCTGCCTGTGAATCATTTCTGCAAACCCGAAGAAGCAATTGCTCGCGTTCTGGTTTACAAGAAGTACATCGAAGCAGGGTTCGATTTGTGCGGCGATGCTGATTTGGAACGCATGTTGCCGACCCACTTTGTGCCTGCAGAATCCGTTATGACCCTGCTACTCGGAAATCTCGAACACACCGTGAATCACAAGTACCAGCTTTTTGCGTATTTGAAGATGTTGGGAGTTCCAGTTGGTACGCGGGATCTCTACGTCTGGCGGGGAAGCGAAGAAAGCACCTACTAAATCTCCGTTTAACCGTGCTCTTGCCTGGCAAGCCGCATTAGGGTGCTCAGTTCCGCGTTCTTCCTTACAAGGTCTTGCCGGAAGGGAATTGCGCAGCGGTTGTTCCGGCGTCTTCGGGAGTGGACTTGGGACGGACGTTCCCCCCGTCTATGGCAATCCTTGCGACGTTGACGTTGAGCAGTGCGGTCGAAAGGCTGTGGACAAACATATCCGTAATGCGAATCAAAGATCCGACTTCAGATTCGCGCATTCCCAATTCTGAGAGGTCGTAGGAATTGAATTCAACTGGTCCGGGAAGCTCGCCGACGAGTTGGAGCGCATCTTCGCGTACCAAGCTCCCGCAATGCTGGAAGAGTTGCGACACCGTGATTGGCTTAACCCCGGTCCAGTAACTTTGAAGAAAATCTGGCCAGCGGGCAAAGGCACGATAGACAGTGTGGACAACGTCGGAGTCGGTGCTGGAGCGGATATCGGCGAAGATTTCCTTGACGGTTGGCCTGGCGGTGTCTTCCTCAACCATGATGATATGACGGTGTGGCTTGGGAGAGGGAGCGGGTGTAAGTGGGACATTGGGGTTGCCGACTGGACCTTCAAAAGACTCGGAAAGAAGCGAGGCGAATAGAAGGCTCATCGGGACCGAATAACAGAAGAAATTAATACAGTCTTTTAACTCTTCCTGGGCACCAAGGCTGAACTCCAAACGAATGATTTCGGACTTCAGGTCAGGAACTTGGAAATAACTATGCACGCGGGTGTAGGCTCCAGCCCGCAGGCGGTTGGCACAGGAAAAAAAGGCTTGGGACTGGGCCAGGGGGCGAATGGAAGTCCAGAATCGATCAAGGAAGCGTGGCTGAGTGCCCAGAAACTGAAAAAAGCTGCTGATGTGCGGTACACCCAGAGTGCGCTGCATATCGCGGTAGACTTCCAGCACACGGCCGGTTGCTTCCGAGGGTGGCACTAAGCGAACCGCTTGTCCTTTTTTCCATCCCATATTAGCAAATTGATGATAAAGCTGTACTACAGAGATTCACAAATCATTTCGAGCAAAAATTGAGAGCGATAGGAGTCTGATGACCGGCGAGTTGGCCTGAATGTGTAGTCGTGTCATCATTACGGTCGTTATGCACGATTTTCAGGTTTTATTCGATCACGGCGAACACTCGGAGTTATTGGATCCGGCAATGGCGCCATACGGCAAGCTGGGATTTCCAGCTCCAGTAGAAGGGCGACCCTGGATTTATGCGAATTTTGTGCAGACTCTGGACGGAATCGTCTCCTTGCTGGGGAATGAAGCTGCCGGTTTTGACATCTCGGGAGTGCCGGAGGATCGCTGGTTGATGGACCTGCTGCGTGCTTACGCGGATGCCGTGCTGCTGGGGATGGGAACTCTTCGGGAAGAACAGAGGATGGCGCGGCCTCGCCCGCGCGGGCCGGTATTTCGGATCGTTGACCCCGGGCTGCAGCAACTTCGAGCGAAACTGCACCGGGGCAGAGAGCGCAACGTGCTCGTGACGACGCGAGCCGATTTTCAACTGAGTGACTATGCCGTCTTCGATGGAAAGTATGTGGATGCTACGGTGATCACGACGAGGGAGGGAGCCTCGAAACTGGAGAGGCAGAGCGACTCGCACCCGTTCGTCGACATAATTGGGGTGGACTCAGGTGAAGATAAAAAGGTAGACCTGCGGCAGGCTGTGGCAGCACTGAATGAACGTTATGGGATCAACTATCTGCTCTACGAGGGCGGACCGGCGCTGTATTCCGGACTGCTTACGGCGGGCCTCATCGATGAAAAGTTTCTGACGGTTTCGCCTATGGAGGTGGGCCGGCTGAGCGCATTCGGGTTGAGGCCGAGCGTGCTGCCGGACGTTGGATTCAGCAAGGAAGATGCTGTGCGATGGCACTGGCTGAGCTGCAGGAGAATTGGAGACTTCCAGTTCCACAGATTCCGCCGAAGGTGATTGGGATTTGTTAGACTCGGGATGTGAAGGGCATTCATAAGAGCGCCTGGCTGCTGGCAGCCGTGTCGGGGCTGCTGCAGATTCTGATTTTTCCTCGACCTAATCTTTACTGGCTGTGCTGGATTGCGTTGGCACCGCTCATGTACGCGCTGCTGCGCACTCGCGAGGCAGATGCCACCGAGCTGCTGACCGAGGAAAGCTACTCGTTCCTGGCTCCCGCGCGGGCTTGGCAGGGTTTTTTGCTGGGCTGGGTTTCGGGGACAATCTTCTATCTGGGGACCTGTTACTGGGTCTATGCGGTGATGCACTCCTATGGCGGGCTCTCGCCGTCAGTCTCTCTTCTGCTGCTCGTAGTGTTCTCGCTTTATATCGGACTACATCACGGATTATTTGGCATGCTGATGGCCATAGCGGGCCGCTCACGTGTTGGGTTCAGCCGGAAAGCGCTCGTGCTGGCTCCGTTTCTGTGGGTCGCGGTGGAACTGCTGCGTTCTTATGTGGTGAGCTTCCCCTGGATGCTGCTGGGAACGGCGCAGATCGACAATACTCCGCTGGTGCGGCTGGCGAGCCTGACCGGCGTGTACGGCGTGTCTTTTGAGATTGCTCTTGTAAACACGGTTTTTGCCGCAACCATGCTGGTGCAGCGCAAGCGTCGCAAAGCACTGCTCATGACAGCGCTGGCCGGCGCAATCGTGCTGCAGGCTACAACGCTGGTGAAATCGGAACCGAGCGAGGTGGAGGCACATGCCACGCTGGTACAGCAGAATGTGCCCATCGAGCGACAGTGGACCTTTGAAAGTTACAGCCATCTTCTGAACGAACTGAGCGCAATGAGTCGAGCGCCGGAGGCGAGCAAGGACCCAGGCATTGCCCGGCTGATCGTATGGCCGGAATCGCCCGCTCCATTTGGAACCGATGACCGGCTGTTCACCGAATCAACGGCGGCCTTGGCACGGACGCAGCGATCTTGGCTGCTGACGGGTGCGACAGCCGTACTGCCGACGGCCATTCAGGGCGAGGAAGAGCGTATTTACAACTCGGCACTGCTCGTGCGGCCGGATGGATCGGCGGTTCAGCGATACGACAAAGTACATCTGGTGCCATGGGGGGAGTACATTCCGTTCTCGTGGGCGTTTGGCTTTGCAAAATCGCTGACTCACGAAGTGGGAAAATTTGCTCCGGGGGATGCCGGACGCGTGCCGCTGGAAGTGGGCGGACATCGTTATGGCGTGTTCATCTGCTACGAAGCGGTGTTTCCGCAGGAGGTGCGGCAGTTCGCGGCGCATGGTGCCGAAGTGTTTGTGAATATTTCAAATGACGGCTGGTACGGCGACTCGGGCGCAGCATGGCAGCACCTGAATATGGCGCGGATGCGAGCGGTGGAAAACCATCGATGGCTGCTGCGCGACACGAACACGGGAATCACAGCTTCCATTGACCCGCTGGGGCGAGTAGTTTCAGTGGCCCCGCGAAATGAGCGTTTGGCCCTGAACGCGCCCTATGGACTGGTTAGAGACACGACCTTCTATACGCAGTACGGCGACTGGTTTCCAATTCTATGTGCCATAATTTCTATTGTGGGGTTGCTCTGGCGCGACCGTACTCGTGCGCACGTGATGCATCCAATCCCTGTTTAGGAGCAGGATTTCATGATCGATCAGCAAATTGAACAGGAGTTTACGGCCTTGCGCAGCAAAGTGCGTGAACTTCAGGAGTATCTTTGACTCGCCTAGATTGAAGGTGGAGTTGGAGAAAGTAGAAAAGCAAGCCGCCGACCCGAATTTCTGGAACGATTCCGAAAACTCACAGAAGACAATGCGCGAGCGAAAGCGCCTGGAGGACGCGTTAGCGACCGACAGCGAACTTACGCGCCGCGTGGAGGATATTTCCGCCTACTTTGAGCTTGCCAGCGAGGGCGAGCAGGTGGATGAGGAAATTACGCGCGAGATGGGCGGCCTGCGCGAGGTGGTTGAAAAGCTGGAGACAGAGACGCTGCTGAGCGGCGAACTGGATCGCAGCAACGCCATTATGACGATTCACCCCGGCGCCGGAGGAACGGAGTCCCAGGATTGGGCAGAGATGCTGTTGCGAATGTTTCTGCGCTGGTGCGAACGCAAGGGGTTTGACACTGTTATCAACGATCTGCAGCCCGGCGATGAGGCTGGGATCAAGTCGGTGACGTTCAGCATCACGGGCGAATTTGCCTATGGTCTGCTGACGAGCGAGATTGGCGTGCACCGTTTGGTCCGTATATCGCCATTTGACCAGCAGGCGCGGCGTCATACGTCGTTTGCCAGCGTGTACGTGTCGCCGGAAATCGACGACAGCATCGAAGTGATCATCAAGCCAGAAGATACAAGAATCGATACATATCGATCTGGCGGCAAGGGTGGGCAGCACGTGAATACGACGGATTCGGCGGTGCGGATTACGCACTTTCCGACCGGGATCGTGGTGGCCTGCCAGAACGAGCGCTCGCAGCACAAGAACCGGGAGCGCGCATTCAAGATGCTGCGGTCGAGGATTTACGAGTACGAGTTGGAGAAGAAGCGGGAGGCTAGCAGGAAGGTCGAGGATTCAAAGCTGGACATCGATTTTGGCTCGCAGATCCGTTCCTATGTGTTGCAACCGTATCGCATGGCAAAGGACCACCGCACAAAATTTGAAGTGGGCGACGTGGATCGTGTGCTGGATGGCGATCTCGATCCGTTCATCCGAGCCTACCTGCAGATGCGGAGAGCAGAGCAGAGGTAAGAGGAAATGGAGAAGCATCCCAATTCTGGATCACGGGAGCAGGGACTGAGGCCATTAAGTGCACGCTTCGACGAGGCGCTGGTAATGGCTTCATCACTGCACAGGCTGCAAGCACGGAAGGGAGGCCGGGTTCCCTACGTTGCTCATCTGCTGGGAGTGGCTTCTCTGGTTTTAGAAGAGGGCGGCAGCGAAGACATGGCGATTGCGGCGCTGCTGCACGACGCAGCCGAAGATCAGGGCGGGGAAGAGGCCTTGGAGGCGATTGCATCTGTTTTCGGCGCTGCTGTGGCAAGGTGGGTGCGCCAAGCGAGCGACAGCTTAGTGTTTCCCAAACCAGAGTGGGAAACCCGCAAGCGCCATCACCTGGCGCAGATTCCCAGAGCTGATAAAGAAGCGCAACTCATCATGTTGGCGGACAAAGTATACAATGCCCGGTCTATTCTGGCCGACCATATCAGAATAGGTTCTGAAGTTTGGGCGCGATTCAGCGTGGCGCGCGAGCGCACGGTTTGGTACTACGAAGCGTTGCTGGAAGTATTTGAACGTGAGCTTTCGCCCGCGCTCTACGATACGCTGCTCGACTGCGTGATGCGGATGAAGGTCTTGAACTGAATGGCGCGAATCGTTGACCTAATACGTGAGGGTGCTGCGCCGGCTTCGATCATGCGGAGGGCCGCCCAGGGCGGGTTATCCCTGCCTGCGGTTGAGTCAATTGAGGTCCTTGTAGCGCTGGCAGCCCACCCCGAGTTTGCCAAGGAAGCCGAGCTTACGCTGGCGAACTGGGACGAGCTTTCGCTGATTGAAGTGGCTTCCAATGCAACGGCCTCCCCGGTCGTGCTTGTGCATCTTCTGCGGTTTCACGCGTGCCGGCCTGCGGTGGTTCAAGCGCTTTGTGAAAATCCATCATTGCCGATTGATGAGTTGGAAACCACGGCTAGGCTTGCTTCAGCAGGGGTGCTGAGGGCGATGGCTCAAAGCCGACGCGTCTGCGAATCGAGGCGGTTGCGGGAACTGATGGCAGCAAATCCGGCGGCGGAGGCACTGGGTCCGGAACCGGCAGAGTGCGTGGTAGTCGTAGAGCCTCCCGAATCAGACAGGTCTTCGGAAAGCATCGTCTCGCGGCAGGCCAATGAAACTGAGCAAGAGGATGGGGAGCCATTCGAATTGGTGGCGGCAACTGATGGAGAGGACGATGAACTCGATAAGCTTCTAATACGTGTGAAGCAGGGCGAAACGATTACAGAGTCTGAAGAAGTAGAACAACTCTCATTGCTGCAAAGGATTGCCCAAATGCGTGTCGGCGAACGCATAAAGCTGGCAATGCGTGGCAATCGCGAAGAGCGAATGGTATTGATACGGGACCGTTCAAAGCTGGTATCGCTTGCGGTGCTGGAGTCGCCGAAGGTGTCCGATACCGAGATGGAGAGTTTTGCATCCATGAAGAACATCCAGGAGGCGGTGCTTCGGACAATTTCCAGCAAGAGAAACTACATGAAGAATTACGGTGTGGTGCGCGCGCTTGTGAACAACCCTAAAACGCCGGTCGACGTCGCTCTGCCCTTGATTGCCCATCTCTTGCTCAAGGACCAGCAGGCACTGTCGCGCAATAAGAACGTAAATGAGACGGTACGCAAAATGGGGGCGAGATTTTACCGGATGAAAAGCGAGAGAAAGAAAAGCGACTGAATTCAGTCAGGAGCACAGGTTGGAAGATCGCGTTCTGGAACTGCTTAAGAGAGCAAAAACGATCGCCGTCGTGGGGCTGTCGAACGACCCCGGCAAGCCGAGCAACGGGGTTGCCAGATACCTGCAAAGCAAGGGATATCGGGTCGTGCCGATCAATCCGAATCTGACTGAGGCTCTGGGCCAGAAAGCCTATTCTTCGCTGAGCGAAGCGGCCAAAGAAGAACACATTGACATTGTGGACGTGTTCCGCCGCCCCGACGCCGTAGCGGCAATCGTCGATGAGGTGCTGGCCCTTGGAATTCCGGCACTCTGGCTACAGGAGACGGTCGTGGACGAAGAAGCGGCAGAAAAGGCTCGGCAGGCCGGGGTATTCGTCGTGATGGACAGGTGCATTCTGAAAGAGCACATGAGATACAGGCTGTAGGTCGCGAATCCCGAAAACTCTATTCCTCCTCACAATAAAAGCTTCACAAGCACGGTTATGGGCTGCGCATCTGCGCTTGCTCACTCGGGCATCCGCCTAAGGTTGCCCCTTCGCCAGCAGGTCTCCGGTGTTGTCTCTCAAAGCTCAATCTGCGAAGGGCAACTCGGGACGCTCTGACCAGCTTCAATGGCATGAGCGGTTCATTCTTGAACCGGTTATGGTTCGGATTGGTTCCTGACCAGGCGAAATTACCGACGGTAGCACGGAACAGAGTAACCCCAGAAGGCATGTGCCACATCGAACAGTTCACGGACAGGCTTCGGCGGCAGAACTGCAAGAAACCGAGCTTTGCAGAGCAAGTGTCTTTGAACGGCGAAAGATGAGGTCTTCCATGTCCCGGGGATTGAGTTTTGGGTGCGGAATCGCGCACGACAGGGCGCGGTTAAGAATTTGTTCAAACCGCAAATTTAACGCGCGCAAATGGACGCTCTTGTTGCGCCTGGGACTCTTATCTCTCGCAGTTGCTTGCTCGGTGAGATTGCTGAGCGCGCAGGGCGCAGCCCCCGAGATCCCATCGCCACAGCTTTCAGGACAAATTAACTCAGGAAATTCGACGGCTCATCGAGTTGGGGACCATCCAGCAACCGAAGCTCAGGTTCCCGCTCCAATCCTGCCGGCGGCAATGGCATCGAAAAGCAAAGTTCCATCCCAGTCCAACTACGACGAAGTGCATGTTAAGCCACAGGTGAAGTCGGCGGACGAGGCGAAGTTCGACCCGAATTCGGCGGCTGCGGCGGAAGCTGAAGTTGACAAGAGTCTGAGGACGCGTACGAAGCCGATTCGCGTGAATGTGGACCTTGTTCTGGTTCCAGTGACAGTTACAGACCGGATGAACAGGTTGGTCACAGGGCTAGCAAAGGAAAACTTCGTTTTATTCGATAAAGGACAGAAGCAGGTCATTCAGCACTTCTCAAACGAGGATGCGCCGATTTCGATAGGTGTGATTTTCGATATGAGTGGATCGATGGCAAACAAAATCGATAAATCACGAGATGCTGTGGCAGAGTTCCTTAGGACCGCAAATCCGGAAGACGAGTTTTTCCTGATCGCCTTCAACAATAAGCCAATGCTGCTCAGCGACTTCACGACTGACGTGGAGAGGGTGCAGGAACAGCTTCTCTACACCGTCCCCAAGGGGCAGACGGCGGTGTTGGATGCCATCTATCTGGGCGTGACAAAAATGAGAAAGGCCAAGCACCAGAGGAGGGCGCTGCTTATCATTTCAGATGGGGGAGACAATCGCAGCCGGTACACCGAGCGTGAGATTAAGTCCGTGGTGAAGGAAGCTGATGTTCAGATATACGCGATTGGAATTTTCGATCAAAACGCGCGCAGTGATGAGGAACGATTTGGGCCGCAGCTGCTCTCCGAGGTGTCGGAAGTCACAGGTGGGCGGTTGTTCACGGTTGATAATCCAAACCAAATGACGGATGTTGCGAACAGGATCGGATTGGAGCTACGCCACCAATATGTGCTTGGCTATCGGCCAGCAAAGGCAGCTCACGATGGCAAGTGGCGCAAGCTGCGAGTAAAGTTGAATGTTCCGAAAGGGCAGCCACAACTTTCGGTGTATGCAAAGACGGGGTACTATGCTCCTAGTGAGTAATGGAAATCGAGTAATGCTTTGGGGGTTGGCGTTCGTGATGGCGCTCGCAGTCTGCAGCAGCGTGGCCGCGGCGCAGACTTCAAATGTATCCCAGGGACAAAAAAATGTTCAGGGGGCAACCTCCAGTCCAAATGAAAACGAGGATGTGCTGCTGCCTCCCGAGGGAGTGAGTCCGGACAAGGTTCAGCCATCGACAGTGCCCGCAGCTTCTGCGGAAACTCCGGAGCCTACCGTTGGTCCTGCGCAGAGTCCTGTAAACCAGCCGAGCAATACTGTGACACTGACGCCACAGCCGCAGGCGGGACGCGAGCCGGAAAAGAATAAGAGTGGCATATTCGTTTTCAGAACTGAAGTACAGGAAGTAACTTTGCACGCGACAGTGGTCGATAATCATCAACGGCCGGTAACGACACTGGATCGGAGCGCTTTCCATGTATTAGAGGACGGCAAACCGCAGCGGATCACCTCGTTCCGCCGGGAAGATATTCCGGTTGCACTCGGTATTGTGATTGATAATTCCGGCTCTATGCGTGACAAGCGGCCCAGCGTGAACGCCGCCGCGCTGAACTTAGTTAAAGCGAGCAATCCACAGGACCAGGTATTCGTGGTCAATTTCAACGATGAGTATTATCTGGATCAGGATTACACGGGCAACGTGTCTTTGTTGCAGGATGCGCTGGAGCGTGTCGAGGCGCGCGGCGGAACCGCGCTCTACGATGCGGTAGTGGCGAGCAGCGGTCACCTGCTGAAGAGCGCTAAGTTGCAGAAGAAAATCATCCTCGTGGTGACCGATGGGGAGGATACTGCGAGCCGGGAGACACTGGAAAAGGCGGTTCGCACTGTTGCAGTGGATGGTGGACCGACGATTTACACCATCGGACTGCTAGCCCACGAGCGAGGAGAAAAAAGAGCTCGCCGTGCATTGCAGATTCTTGCGGAGCAGACAGGCGGGGTCGCGTTTTTTCCGGGAAACGTGAACGAAGTGGAAGCCATTTCTCAGCAGATCGCACACGACATACGCAACCAATACACGATCGGCTACAAGCCTTCTTCACCGAAAGTCGAAGGCGCTTACCGGCAGGTGAAAGTGGATGCTTCTGCCAGCGGCTTCAAAAAGCTGACGGTTCGGACGCGCAGCGGTTATTACGCGACTGGTGGGCGCGCCGCTACGGCGAGTAGCAAACCGGACACGAAACAAGGCAAGCCTGCTGGCCGTTCGAACTAGGAAGGCAAGAACCGGCTTTTAACCAGCGACAATGACTATGAATCAAGGCCCGGGGCTGCAGCTTCGGGCCTTATGGCGTAAAGTTGGGTGTGCGAAAACAACTTAATGTGAGGATTCCGGACTTCTCCAGCTATACTATCGAATTGCAGAAGCAGAGCCGCAGGAAATTTCTTACCAGGACGAGAGAATGACGAAAGATCGCAAAGGATTTTCCACACGGGCAATTCACGACGGGCAAGAGCCAGATGCACTGACGGGGGCAGTGGGCGTTCCAATCTATGCTACCTCCACATTTCAGCAGGACGAACTGGGCAAGTCGCGGCTCGGATATGAGTACTCCCGGGTTTCGAATCCGACGCGGTCCCGGTTGGAGGCCAATCTCGCGTCGCTCGAAGGCGGCATAGCGTCGCGCGTTTTTGCCAGCGGCATGGCAGCACTGAGCGCAGTGTGTCAGCTGCTGAAGCCGGGCGATCATGTAGTAGCCGGGAATAACTTGTACGGCGGGACCTGGAGATTCTTCACTCAGGTTATGCCGAAGTTTGGCGTTGAATTTACATATGTCGATACGAGAGGCGCTGAGTGTGTGGAAGCCGCGATGCGCAGCAATACTCGCTTCGTGTATATCGAAACGCCAACCAATCCGCTGATGTTGCTGACGGATATTGCGGCGGTAAGCAAGGTGGCCCATGCCAGAGGCGCCGAGGTAATCGTGGACAACACGTTTCTGTCACCTTATTTTCAGCGGCCGCTGGAGCTAGGCGCGGACATGGTGATGCACTCAACGACGAAGTTTCTGAATGGGCACAGTGATGGACTGGGTGGCGTAATCGTTTGTTCCACTGAACAGCAGGCCTCGGATCTCGCCTTCATCCAGAAAGCATACGGGGCGATCATGTCTCCATTTGAAAGCTGGCTTGTTTTGCGCGGGGTCAAGACGCTACCCGTACGAATGAAGCAGCACGATGTGAATGGACGCGCAGTAGCTGAATTTCTGCAGAGGCATCCTCGAGTTGAGAAGGTGTTTTACCCGGGACTGGCGGATCATCCACAGCATGAACTGGCAAAGCGCCAAATGAAAGGTTTCGGTTCGATGATCTGTTTCGAGACCGGTTCGCTGGAGAACGCGAAGAAGGTCCTGAAGCAGGTGAAATTGTGCGTGCTTGGCGACTCGCTGGGAGGAGTGGAGACGCTCATTTCACATCCGGCAACGATGGCGAATGCTTCGCTGGGCGCGGAGGTACGCGCGAAAATTGGCCTGACAGATGGAATGGTGCGCCTCTCGGTCGGAATCGAAGACGTCGAGGACATCCTGGCGGATCTGGAGCAGGCACTGGCCGCAATCTAACCCAGACCTGCTTCATCAGGCTTGTCCGCATTCCAAGCTAAACACGCGAAAGCCTTGGCTCTGAGCTGACTCGTTTCGTGAAATTGCGGGTTCCTGAAGCTGCATCGCGAAACGGCCAGAAACCAAGTTCAAAACTTATGATTAACGGACTGAGGCCGCAATCCAGTTCAGATAGGAATCCGAGCCGGATTCGATGGTGAAGGAGATCAACTCTGGAACCTCATAGGAGTGTATTTCACGGATTGCGGCTTGTATTGGAATGGATTGGGCCTCGGTGGACTTGATTAAGAGCAGAAACTCTTCGGAGCTTTCAACTTCACCCTTCCACCGATAGACAGAGGAGATGGGGCCGAGAATATTGACGCAAGCGGCCAAGTGTCTGGAGACAAGCTCCGAAGCAATCGTATTGGCTTCGTCCCGCGATGAAGCCGTGGTCATGATCAAGCGTTTATCGGTCATTGAGTCTCCTTAAAGAGCCAGAAATACGTTACCCGGATCAGGGATGTGTCGGCAAGAGCAATTCGGTTGCGAAAGTAGGTGAAATATTGAGCTACAGTGCTGGTAGAATTCCTGCTGCCGCTGGATGGATACCAAAATCGCACTTGCGGTGATTCAGTCTTCATACAATCTTCTGGAGAGAAAGAAACTATGGCGACACAGATCAAGTTCGGGACTTCTGGATGGCGGGCAATTGTGGCTGATGATTTTACGGTTGCAAACGTGAAGCGCGCCATGACGGGTATTGCACGCTATGTAGCCAGCACGGGCACAGCAGATCCGAAGTTGGTCGTGGGGCGTGATCCGCGATACATGGGCGAGACATTCGTCGAAATTGCCGCAACGATTCTGGAGAACCATGGCGTTACTCCACTGGTGATTTCCGAACCCGCCCCGACGCCGGCGATTGCCTGGGAGGTGATCCGCCAGAAGACCGATGGAGCAATCAATTTCACGGCCTCGCATAATCCTGCGGAGTACAACGGAATCAAGTTTTCGACGCCGGACGGCGCGCCAGCGCTGCCGGAGTTTACGAAACAGATTGAAGCTGCAATCGTGAAGGCGGATGAGGATGGTGGAGCGGTTCCACAGGGAGTAAAAAAGGCAAAACGCAAGACTATTGAAGTGAGGTCGCCCTATCTGGCGCGGATCAAGGAGCTGGTGGACTTTAAGGCAATTCGCGATCACAAGTTGAAGGTTGCGTTCGATCCAATGTGGGGCGCATCACGTGGTTACAGCAACGTCGTGTTGCGGGATCAGGGAATTGAGTGCGCAGTCGTACACGACACGCGCGATGTGCTGTTCGGCGGACATGCACCGGAACCTGATGGAGAGTTGCTCGACGATTTGCGCCATGAGATGAAGGAGACCGGGGCGAGGATAGGAATAGCCTGCGACGGTGACGCAGACCGCTTCGGCATTGTGGACGAGGACGGAACTTACATTTCCCCAAATTACGTGATTGCCCTGCTGTTTGACTACCTGGTAGAGACCCGCGGCTGGCGCAACGGGGTGGCAAAGAGCGTTGCAACCACGAACCTGATCAATGCGGTTGCGGAACATCATAAGATCCAGTTATACGAGACACCCGTCGGATTCAAGTACATCGGCGAACTGATCAAGCAGGACAAAATTGCAATTGGCGGCGAAGAGAGCGCTGGATTAACAATCCGGTACCACGTCCCGGAGAAGGACGGCGTGCTGGCCGGACTGTTGCTTTGTGAGATGGTGGCCAAAAGGGGTAAGAGCCTTGGAATCCAGGTCAAAGAATTATTTGCCAAAGTTGGTGCGTATTATCCGCAAAGACAGAACTTCCGCTTGACTGAGGAAGCCAAAACAAAGTTCACTACAAAGTTAGGAACCAATCCAACAGAGTTCGCGGGACGTAAGGTTTCGCAGATTGTTCGGACCGATGGTTTGAAGCTGGTGCTCGACGATGGTTCTTGGGTGTGTTACCGGGTGAGCGGTACGGAACCCGTAGTGCGGGCTTACACGGAGGCTCGAAGCCAGGAAGGTCTGGCGAAGTTGAGCGCGGCTGCCAAACAGTGGGCGACTAAGTAGTGCAAAGAAGACAATGAAGATTTTGGTGAAGACGATCTCAGTGGGCGAGTTGCGGGATTTAGCCCAAAAGCTGGTGCAGAGGCGCAGGCTGCTGGCCGCGGTCGCTTTTGCGGCCCTTGCTGTCGGCATCTGGATGCGTGTTTTGCTTGGAAACAACGGTTGGATAACGTATCAGGGGAAGAAGGCGGAGTATCAGAGACTGCAGCAGGAAGTGCAGAAAATAGACGAGGAAAACCAGCGTCTAAGCGCGGAAATCAAGTCACTGAAAAGCGACCCGAAGGCCATTGAAAGAGTAGCTCGCGAGCAATTGCGTTACGCAAGACCCGGAGAGGTAATTTACCTTTTGCCGGAGCAGCCAGCAACCCGCCCGTCGCAGACCTCTCAGTCTGCGGATGCCGCGCGGAGATAAAAGCGCTAAAGAGAGAGAGGTTCGAGCCACCGGTGAAGATCGGTGGCTTTTTCTTTTCTGACACTTGTTATTGAAAGGTGAAGTACCGCTTGAGGCTGAGAATAGGCTTTTCAAATCGGTACCACAACAAGGCCGCAAAGCCGATGGATGCTGCCATTCGAATCGCAACAATTGCCAGGTTTCCAGGGATGCCGAAATGGCCGAGCGGCTTATCGACGTACCCACCGAGTATGCAGAAGACCAGAATATGAGTGACGTAGAGGCCGTAGCTGATCTTTCCGATAAACAACAAAGGACGGACAGTGAGAGTTCTGCAATAAAAACTTGGGCGCCGGCCAGACTGGCCGAGCAGAGCTGCGAGCAACATTCCTCCGAAGCCGATGGCCAGAAATGTGTCAGTGAATGCGGAGCCATGGTGGAGCATGAGAGCGACACCGGACGCTCCCGCCGCAAGACAGACCCGAGCCACCTGCTTCCACGCAGTTTGTGACCACGGAAGCACGCGCAGTGTAATGGCAACAACGGATCCTACTGCGAGACCGTCCAGATGAGTAAGGGTATCGGTAGGCGTGAAGTGGTTTCCAAAATAGAGACGTGCCAGCGGAGAAGTGGCCAGCATTCCCGCGGCAACAAGGATCAGCCGTTGGGGCGAAAGATAGCGGGCGATTGGTGCCCAGAACAGATAGAACTGCTGCTCGATGGCAAGGCTCCAAGTAGGGCCGATGGGCCCAGGCAGAGCTATGGGCCAGAGGTTCTGGACAAAGAGTAGAAGGAAAAGCCAGGGTGCAGTGGCGACATCATGGAGCATGCAGCGATAGCCACCGAACATGAATGGTAAAAAAAAGTAGTGGAGAAAAAGTAGCAGCCAATACAGTGGCCAGATACGAAGGATCCGGCGGGCAAAAAAACCGGTATAGAAACGGGGTGAGGCTTTGGAATCGAGAATGATCCCGGTAATGAGAAATCCTGAAAGAACAAAAAAAAGACTGACGCCGCTCCAGCCCCAGACGATAAATCTTTCAAGAAATGTGCCTTGTAACAGCGGGTGGCAATGGTAAAGCACGACGGCTAGGATCGCGACTCCGCGAAGGCCGTCGAACGCGGGAATGAAGGCAGGCAGCCACTCTGGACGCACGCTCGAGGGAGCGCCAACGGCACTCTCCTTGGGACTGACTGCTGTGGAGACTGCTGAGGCCACTAGCGGCGACTTCCTTCCGATGTGGGCGAGGCATACAGGAGGGCGTACTCGAAAATTCCCGCGCCGACGAGAAAACGAGATTGAAATGACTGCCCTGCAGACGCAAGCGAAACCATTGTTGTATTGTAAACGCTCTTTTCTTAACGGCTAACAATGAGAGTGATGGCTCTTCGTATCGAACGGGGTAAGTAGCTGAACCCGAGAAGTATGAGCAATTTACCTAATACTCAGTAGCTCTGCGATGCGGTACAAAGGTACGTTGCTTGATTTGCGGGGGAACACCAATGAACGCAAGAAAAACGATGAAACAGTTCTATACCGAAACTGAGGTCGCGCACGCTTTGTGCATTTCTTTAGAGGCCCTTCACGAGCTCTTGGACAAACATGTCTTTGATCTCGATAATCCACGTCCGGACGTCTTGGAATTCACCCATGCGGAGTTGCTTCTGCTTTCTGTTTGGGCGGAACCCGAGCGAGCCTGCAATGTAATTACAATGCCCGGCAAGGATCAGATTTTTATATAACCAGTTGTCCATGGAAAGGTAATTTTTTCTCGTTTGCAGTGCACATGCGCCTGAACTCTAGGCAATTCATTTTGGCCCGTCACTTGCTTATGAAAAAGACGGGAGAGCCAAGTATGGCCGAGTTCACGAAAGATTTGTCACAAGAGTATTGGCGTCCTGCACCAACTCCAGGCAATCAGTTAAAGGCGCACGTTTTCCAGACGCTTGCAAATGAGGAGTTCTGCCCCGTTTGCGGCACTGCCTATGCGGCAGGCGCTCGATTCTGTTATTTCTGCGGAGTACGTCGCGAAGACGACCTCCACATCAAGTCTCTGATGTCGAACCTGGCTTGGTTGAATTTTGGTCGCATCCGGGAGCAGTTTGGTTTATCGAAGGTTTCTATGGCGCTCGTCCTGATTGCCGCGCTGTTTTTCATGGCAACAGTGCTGACAGGCATCGTATATAGGACATCGACTATTGCGGAGTGGCAGGCAGCGCAGATCTGGCGAATTGAATGGCTGCTGGCTACGGTGGCTGGATTATTGGCGGCTATTCTTTTCAAAACGAAGTTGTAGTCGAAGATTTTTCTAAGTTTGTAAGATTGACGGTCAGGTAAGAGCAACTTCGGTCAACCCCATAGATGCGTCACTTAGAATTCCACAGATGGAATTCCAAGTGACGCAAAATGCCGCGCAGTTTGTGTTAGGCTAAAGCTGTGGGCGCGTAGCTCAGTTGGTAGAGCAACGCCCTTTTAAGGCGTGGGTCCTGGGTTCGAGTCCCAGCGCGCTCACCATGTAAGTTGTTAATTCCACGCCAAATAGACACTTTTTAGGTCCAGTTTGAGGATCACTGCCGGCTCTGCATTTCGCGTCCTCCTCTGCAAAGCTTGAGAACACGTTGCTTGGTCCGATCTGGCCGAAGCTGGTTGACAGGACCGCCTGTAGCAACTTGTTTATCTCAGCTCTTGCATCCGTGGGAGCCGCCCTCGATATTTGTTCCTTCCTCGTAATCGTTCCAAGTCTCAATCATGAGAAAGGGAAGTGGTCGGCTGGAATTGTAATAGCGGCGAAAGATCCGCAGAGATTCTTCCAGAGTACGTCCGCAGCGGGGATCCATGTGGCGGTTGCGGCTCCACGAGGCGCGGATGTCATTAAAGCCGGGCCAGGCTCCGCCGACGGCAAGCTTATGCGGATAGATGTGGGTCATGGTGGAGTAGAAGTTTTCTAAATATTCTTGCCCCCAGTTGCTGCCATCGCGCCGCCAGCCGGACTTTCCTGGCTGAACCCACGCGTAGAAGCCATCAAACGCTTCGGACCATTTCTCGGTCGGATCCTTGTAAATCAGCAGCGGCCGCTCATCCCAGGTGTTTAGCACTTGCCGGACGCGATTCCAATCGGTGGTGCCGTTCTTGGGAAAGATGAAAATCACAGGCTGCCCACGGTAGCGCAGGTAAGCTGAACTGGAAACATGGGAAGAGCGCGGTATGTAGCGCTGGTAGGCGTAGTTCAAGTCGGCCAGCACGGCATCGGTGGAGTTGGCTGGGTCGCTCTCATTTTCGTCGTACATGATAGCTACCTTGAAGCCGTCAGGGTCCTCGCTTGCGAGTTGCTGCATGAGCGCATAGGCGTTGTCCTCAAATTGATGCTGCTGGCCATACCAGTTAACAACAAAACCATAGATGCCCAGCTGCTTGGCGTCGGCGATCTGCCGTAGCAGAACGGTACGATCCTGTGATGAGTAACCAACGTTGATATGTCCATTGCTTCCAAACCAAGGCTGGTAAGCGGCCAGCATTATTGGCTGTCGCTGCGCCGAATTGGAGCTTTGCGCGCGTAAGGTGTGCTTGTAAGTGGTTTGGGAGCAGCCCAGGGAGATGCCTAGCCAAATGACCGTACCGGCTGTGATCAGAAAGAATTTCGAGTTTTGGAGCAGCATGTTCACCCGGACTTGGCGTTTGGTTTCAACGAGCTTAGATGTGCAGGGAGTCAGCGCCGTTGGTAGCTGGCTGTGAACTCGCCTGAGACAAAATCACTTGTGTTTTGGAGGTTAGAGAGTGGGAATAAGCACCACCCCTGCACTATAATGAAGCCCAATGAGGCTTGGCTGGAAGTTCCTGGTCCAAGAGAGGGTAAATGACGGAAAACAAGGTGAAACCCCGCGTGCTCGTGGTAGACGACGAACATGTTATTGCCGACACACTAGCTATCATTCTGAATCAGGCCGGTTTTGACGCTTCCGCGGTTTATACCGGGAGCGATGCGGTGGATGTTGCCCGGAGCTCGAAACCTGATCTCATCATCAGCGACGTAATCATGCCGGATATGAATGGCATTGAAGCGGCAATTAACATTAGGGGATTCCTGCCAGCGTGTAAGATACTTCTCTTTTCTGGTCAGGCGGCTACGGCTGATCTGTTGGAAAATGCCCGCACGCGTGGACACGAGTTTGAAATTCTCTCCAAGCCGGTCCATCCCCAGGATTTATTGGCCAAGTTGCGCGAGTAATTATCTGAAACAGGCTAAACCAGGAAGAGCCCTGCGAGTTTGCAGGGCTGAAACTTTGCTACATGTCCCGCCGTCCTTCGAGTGCTCTTTGCAGAGTGACTTCGTCGGCATATTCAATATCGCTGCCAGCGGGAATCCCTGTCGCTATTCGGGTGACTCGGATGCCGGTTGGCTTAAGCAACCGTGCCAGGTATACGGCGGTAGCTTCCCCCTCCACAGTTGGATTCGTAGCCAGTATGACCTCATCGATAGAGCCGCTTTCGACACGCCGCGTCAGGTTTGCAATTCGCAATTGCTCCGGACCGACGCCGTGAATCGGTGAAAGAGTTCCATGCAGCACATGATATGCGCCATTGTAAGTGTGGCTCTTTTCCACGGCGGCGATGTTAGTCGGCTCCTCCACCACGCAGACCAAGCGCTGGTTCCGAGTGGCACTGGAGCAGTACACACAGGGATCCACGTCGGTGATGTTATTGCACACGGAGCAGAGCCGCAGTGCTGCCTTGATTTCACGGATGGCTGCGGCAAGCTGCTCGGCATCCTCATCAGAGCTGCGGAGAATATGGAAAGCGTAGCGCTGCGCGCTCTTGCTGCCGACCCCGGGCAGCTTCTTTAATTCGTCGATGAGCCGGGCCATGGGTTCGGCGAACTTGGACATGATTTACTTCCACTCCAACTTAATTCGGACAAGCGCGAATAGCGATTCAACGGATCGCAACTAATACTGCTTCAGGAATTGGTCTGGCTAAAACAGGCCGGAAGGCAGACCCATTCCTCCCAGTAATCCGCCGAGTTGCGTTTGCAGCGCCGCATCTACTTTACGAACGGCTTCGTTCACGGCTGCTGTTATCAGATCCTGCAGCATCTCTATGTCGCCGGTTGCATCCTTTTCGATCTTTACCGAGAGCACCTGTTTTTCGCCGTTCATTCGCACCAGAACAGCCCCACCTCCGGCGGAGGCCTCAACATGCAGTTCGCGCATCTTCTGCTGCATCTGCTGCTGCATTTCCTGCGCCCGCGTCATCATCTCGTGTATTTGTTTCGGGTCCATCGATATCACCTCTCCGAGCGGTCCATTACAACGCGGATTTCTGCTCCGAACTTTTCTATCATGCGTTTCACCACTGGCTCTTCGGCAGCTTTTGCCTTGATGTTAGAGGCATCTTCCGGGTATGGAGTGTGAGATCGACTGGATTTCACATCCGCTGAGATTGTAGCTCCACCAACGAGGCGTACCTTTACCTTGCGCCCTGCCACGCGGGTTGCAGCCATGCTGGAGAGCTTCTCCTGCTCCTTCGTGTAACTCAGCTCGATCATGCTGTCCGACATCTCAACCTGAATTGAGACCTGGTTGCCCTCTGCCGACCAGTGTCCTTCTTCCAGGGCAGTAGTCAGCATCTGCGAACCGCCAGACTCCATTGCCTGCAATACGGCCTGGCGGATTGCATCGACGTCGAGAGCTAACGTGGAGTTCTCAAGCTGGGGCGCAACCGCCAGCGCAGTGCCGTTGTCAAAGGGCCTTTCGTTGAATGAGGAGGCAAGCGGTTCCGATTGCGCGGAAACTGCCGACCGGACCGTAATTGACGGGCAAGAGCCGAATACGTCGGAGATGGGTTGGCCGCTAATTCCGTTGGGCTTGCTGAATGACGTGGAAGCCTCCGGCACAGGTGCCGAAGACAAATCCTCGCGTCCCTTCCGAGTCTTGTCTGCTTCGAAGGGAGAGGGCTTTGTAACCGGCTGTCCGAACGGAGAAGGCCCTTTGCCGATTGGCGGAACGCCAGGTGGCCGAGAAGTGAACGACGGCGGAGCTGGACGTCCCGGCGGGTTTGCGCTCGGCGAGGAAGTCGGTTGCGGCGGCGCAGAGCTCGGAGTATTTGCCGCATCCGTCAGACGAACGCTGCTGAGCAGTTGCTCCAGCGGCAGCAGCCGTTGCGCGTGGACCAACTTCAGCAGTCCGAGCTCAAGGTGGAAGCGTTGTTCCTGCTTATAACTTACGTCGGCGAAGGTGCGCAACATGATCTGCAGGAAGCGCGTCAATTCTTCTTCACCGAAGAGCGCGGCGACGCTGGCTACCCGATTCTTTTCGTCTGCGCTGATCTGCAATATCGGACTGTCGGCGCCTGCAACTTTCGCTACGAGCGCATTGCGCAAGAAGCGAACTGTCTGCTTTGCGAAGTGAGTTGCGCTCTGGCCTTCTACCATGAGCTTATCCACAATCCGCAGTACCTCGTCGCTGGAGTTTCCATGTACCGCATTCATCACGCGCTCCAGCACTTCGGTGGAAACGTTTCCTACGAGACTGCGAACAATTTCGGAGGTCAGGGTGTTTCCGCAGCAGGAGATAGCCTGGTCCATGATGCTGAGAGCATCGCGCATAGAACCATCGCCAGCTTCGGCCAGCAGAGATAATGCCTCCTCGTCGATGTTCAGGTTTTCGGCCTTACTGATTTCGCGAAGGTGATCGACGATCTCCTGGAAGCGCACGGCGTGGAAGCTGAAGTGCTGGCAGCGGGATCGTATCGTCTGCGGTATATCCTCAGGCTGCGTGGTCGCCATCATGAAGACTACCCAGGACGGCGGCTCTTCGAGGGTCTTCAGCAAGGCATTGAAAGCGGCATCTGTTACCTGGTGTGCTTCGTCGAGGATAAAGATTCGATAGCGGTCGCGGGCTGGCTCAGCGCTGGCCGTGGCGATCAGGCCGCGCACCTCTTCGATGCCGCGATTGGTCGCCGCGTCAATTTCGATGACGTCCATTGCTCCTACCGAGCCTTCCCGAATTTCGCGGCAGGAGTCGCATACGCCACACGGTTCGGCCACCGGACGGTCGCTGGAGTGGCAGTTAAGCGACATTGCCAGGATTCGGGCGATTGTTGTCTTTCCAATGCCACGATGTCCGCTGAAAATATAGCCGTGGGCGATGCGCTGTTGTTCTAACGCATTCTTCAGGGTACGGACGACGTGATCCTGTCCGATCACATCGGCGAACTTTTGTGGACGATATTGGCGCGCAAGGACGGTATAGCTCATGGGAAACTCTGATTATAACCGCCGCAGCCCTCGCCGAGTACGGCACCTGAATTTCCAGCTGTTATACAGCGGTAGCACCCTCGCAGGAATCGAAAGTTTGGGCACTCAATCTCCCGCAATCCTCGATAGCCAAATCATCTGTAAATTCAGGCTGTCGCACGGCGTTTCGCGAACCAGCCACTCTTTGCGAGAAAGCCGCCTTCCTTGTAATCAAAAATTCGATAAGCTGCCAGCTTGATGCGGTCATTCACAAAAAACCAAGCCAAGGCATATACCCAGATTAATAATGCCCACTTCCAACCGATCGGGGTCATGAAAATGCCATAGACCGCGATGCATGTCGCGATCAATTGAGTGCCTACCACCGCTCCCAGTAGAATCGGCGCTGGCCGAACAGACCAGAATGCCCGCCTCGTTCGTGCAAGGAAAATTGTCAAATGGCCGGCAACTGACAATTTCAGATAAATAAACGATTGGATTACCTCGCGGTTAAGGTGAAAGACGCGTTCGCCCAGATAGAAAAGGCCGAATGACGCAACAACACCGGAGACACCTAACATAGTGGCGATGCCTAGCACCATCGGCATATTCCAGGCCTCCGGATAATTTGCATACCGCACGCGATCATAGGCGATCGAAAGAATGGCTCCATCGTTGAGCAGGGCGAGCAAGACAATCATGGCCGCGGTGACCGGGTAGAAATTGAAAACCAAGATTGACAGTGTCATGAACAGCAGCACGCGGATCGTTTCGGCAATCCGATAGATGGCGTAGCTGTTCATGCGCTGAAACATTTTGCGGCTTTCCTTTATGGCGTCGATGATTACCGATAATCCGGGATTCAGCAGGACAATATCGGCTGCGGCGCGGGCCGCATCGGTGGCCCCCGAGACCGCAATTCCCGCGTCGGCCAGTTTAAGCGCCGGAGCATCATTTACTCCATCGCCGGTCATGCCGACAATATGTTTTGCTTTCTGAAGAACCTCGACGATGTGGAACTTATGTTCCGGAAAGACCTGCGCAAAGCCGTCCGCCTGCTCAATGGCTTGAGCTAGCTTGCCTGTCTCGAATTGCTTTCCCTCCTCAAGAATGGCAGCATCCAGAATGTTTTGGCCCAAGCCGAGCTGGCGCGTCATCTCCCTGGCAATTGCGATCTGGTCGCCGGTGACCATCTTCACTTTCACGCCCATCTCTGTAGCGGTTGCAATGGTGCTCTTTGAATCTTTTCGTGGAGGATCAAATAGCGGCAGAACACCCAGAAACTGCCAATGATTGTTGTCCTCGGCGCGCGCCACGCCCAAGGAGCGGAATCCCCGGGCAGCAAACTGGTTGACGGCTTCTTCAACCCCGCTCCTGATCTCCTCGACGTTGGCCGCCATCTCAAGAATCACCTGGGGCGCGCCCTTTGCAACCCGAAACTGAACGTTTCCCGATCCGATGACGCTCGCTTCCGTGCGTTTATGTACCGGGTCGAAAGGCTGGAAGTGTGTGATTTGGTATTGCTGCAGAACATGGTCGTCTTTCAGCGCGCTCAGGACGGCAAGGTCGATGGGGTCCTGATTTTCTGCTCGCGAGGCAAGCGAAGCAGCTAGTACCAATTCTTCGGGCGCAACTCCGCTCATGCAGAAAGGCTCCCCCATTGTCAGCTTGTTCTGCGTCAGCGTTCCGGTCTTGTCCGAACAGAGAACATCAATTCCGGCCAGTTCCTCCATCGCCGCCAGACGCGTGACGATAGCGTTCTTTTGCGCAAGGGTTCTGGCTCCGACGGCCATCGTGACCGACAGGACCGCAGGCATCGCAACAGGCACGGCGGCTACCGTCAGGACCAGCGCAAACTGCAAGGTTGTGAGCATTCTGTCGCCACGGAACAAAGCTACGGCAAGGATCAGAATCACCAGAGCGATGGCGATGACAATCAAATAGTCGCCAATCTTCAGGACGGCTCGCTGGAAGTGGCTGACGGTGTGGGCTGTCTGTACCAGGTGCGCCGTTTTGCCAAAGTAGGTGTTTTGTCCCGTGGCGCAGACCAAGGCATCAATTTCCCCTTGCTTCAGAATTGATCCGGAGTAAACAAGATCACCTGCCTTACACGGGACAGGCAAAGACTCTCCTGTCAAAGCTGACTGATCCACTTCAATGGGGTCACCTTCCAGCAGACGGGCATCCGCAGGAATAATGTCGCCGATCCGAACGTGTACTAAGTCACCCGGCACCAGTTCGCGGGCGGGAACAGTAGTCCAGCCCCCATCTCGCTTGACCTTTGCCTGCAATGCAAGGGTTGCTTTCAGCGCAGCGATGGCGTTTCCTGCCTGAAATTCCTCCCAGAATCCCACAAGCGCATTCATCAGAAGTAGCGCAAGGATTATGGAAAAATCCGCCCAGTGGCGCACGACCGCGGAAAGAATGGCAGCCACTTCAATCATCCAGGGAATGGGTCCCCAGAAGTAGGAAAGTAATTTCAGAATGGGACTGACTTTTTCTTCTGGCAACTCGTTTGGTCCATATTTCGCCAGGCGTCTTTCCGCTTCCGCCTGCGTGAGTCCCTCTGGCGGAGCCTGCAAACGCGCGCGAAGTTGTACCAAACTGAGGGACTTCAGGTCATCGATTTTTGTGGGCGAGTCGCGATCGGGGAATGATTTTGAATGTGCAGCCATGGACGTCCTCTCTCAAATGCAAAGGCCATGAGTTCAATCTCAGAATGTAAGATGCGGTTTCGCGCTGGAATGTCTGACTCTGCACTTTACTTGACACCCACAACACCGACAATCACCCAGGTTTTTGTTCCTGTGCGCGAAGTCTGTGGCGGGTTTCATTTCCAAAACAGATCAACAGTTGGTCCCAGTGAAAAGTTTGGCACCGGTTTGTGAGATTTGAAAAATACTTGGCACTCCAGAGATGATGACAGAGTTTACGCAGCCAGAAGACCCGCTCGAAGGGAAAGATTGATTCTTCAGTTACAATTCAATTCATTAGTGTAACTGCGGTAAGTTATTTTTGTTACACTTTCGTTATGACAAATCGAGCGATCAATGCGGCAGTAAGTCAATTGAAGCAGGAACACATCCGGCTTTGTAAGGAATTAGCGCGTGTCGATGAGGCACTTTCGGTGCTGGGTGGCTTGGAGCGCGGCGAAGTCGAACCTGCGAAGCGCGGTAGGAAAGCTAGAGGAATTGTAACTGCGGTCACGCCGAAGTCGAAACGCACGTTTTCCGCAGCGGCACGCAAGAAGATGTCAGAAGCTGCGCGCGCACGCTGGGCAGCTAGAAAAAAGGAAAAGCAGTAATTAGAAAGAGATTACCGTATACCGTAATCGCACATTTCTCTTGCGTCAAATTAGTTCAAGGCGAGAGAATGTGCATTTTCTTTGAAGCTTGCCTCAAGTTCAGTGTCTTACCTGCTGCCTAATGTTTCCGGATTGTTGGCGTGCCAACCTCCTGCGCTTTCTTAATTCTTTTGGAGAATACATACTTCCGCGGCAATTTTCAGCGCCGCAGGTGCAGGGGGCGTCTCCCTCACCGTCATAAAGGAAGTAGTCATACACCAACTCCTCGCCGGGTTCAATGTCGCGAATCGCGCGAATCCAGATGCGCTCGTCTTCATCCTCTTCAGTTTCGCAGTTCGGGGCACAGGAGTGATTAAGGTACATGGCCATTCCATAGCCATCGATTACATTGGTGCCATCGCCCACTCCAAAAAGGTAAGTATATGGGCGATTGTTGTATAGGCTGTCGGCATCATCATGTGTCATGAGGGTACCCGTATACTCCACAACAATTGTTCCTTTCGAAATGGGTTCCAAGGTGAAGACACCGGCGGCGTGGATGGCAGAAGAGCGTACAATCAAGCGCATGATAGATAGATTGTAAATGCCCGTGGCACCCGCGGAAAAAGAAAGCGCTTTGCTTCATGCTTTGGCTGCAAGCAGAGAATGTTACTTAGAACAGTGGCACCGGCTGACGAAACCAGTACGGGAGTTTTCATGAACGATATCATACGCCTGCTTCAGGCACATCGCAGCGAACGCAGTTATAAGCCCGATCCTATTCCGGATGAGATACTGGACGAGATCATTGAATCGGCACACCGCGCGCCAACATCAATCAATACCCAAACGACCTCGATTGTAGTTATAAAAGATGCAGAACGCCGCAAGCGCATTTCGGAAATTACTGGTGGGCAGCCCTGGGTCGCCAAGGCTCCGGTGTTTCTGACACTTGTCGCTGACTTAAACAAAACTCGCGTGGGGTTGGAGAAGCGCGGAGCCACGCAGCAGATTCAGCACAGCTTGGAAGGTGTTATTGCATCTACTGTCGATGTGGGCATTGCGCTCGGTACACTGATCGTCGCTGCTCGCTCATTCGGGCTTGGAATCGTACCCATCGGGGCTATTCGGCGTGACCCTCAAGCAATGATTGACCTTTTGGAGTTGCCTGAGTACACGTTCCCGGTGGTTGGTATCGCGATGGGTTATGTAGAAGAGCCAGCAACCCAGAAGCCACGTTTGCCGATCGAAAGCTTCCGGCATAACGAATGTTATCAAGCTGAGAATCTCCGGCCAGCCATCGACGCATATGACCTGAGGCTTTCTGAGTACTGGAAACAGATTGGACGCAGCGATGGTATTTCATGGTCTGAAAACACTGCCGATAAATACTCCCTGGTTTACTTTCCGAAGGTAAAGCCGGTAGCTGCGAAACAAGGATTTACCTGCGAAGATTAACTTTCAAGACAGAATGAGCAAGCCCCGCACGGATGACGTATGCGGGGTTTTCCTTTTTGGCGATGTTTTTTATCAGGCGGAGACAAGGAAGGCAGAGCGGGAGTGGTGGAATTACCCTGTTCATTGAGACGCGAATCGTTGGCGAACAATGAAGTATTGTGAAAAGCCTACGCGCGCATAACCACAGTCCATAGCGCCAATAAGAATTATCGATTTCCATCTCAGCTCACAAGCCACTATCTATGTGTAAAACACTTTTGCGGAGGAAACCCTTGATACCTAAGCCGCATAAATCTCTTCTCTCCGGCACGGTTATGCGCTGGTCTTGTCTCATTCTATTGCTGCTTTTTGGACTGGCGGTGAGCGCGCAGACCGCCTCACCACAACAAATCGCAGATTTACAGAAGCAAGTTACGGAGGCGCGCAGCAACGCAGATAACGCGTGGATGCTGGTAAGTTCAGCGCTTGTGTTAATGATGACTGGGCCAGGGCTGGCATTGTTCTACGGTGGCTTGGTTCGCAAGAAGAACGTACTGTCCACCATGATGCATAGCTTTGCGATGATGGGGGTGGTGACGGTGATCTGGGGTGTTGTCGGGTTTAGTCTCGCTTTTGGCCCCGGTAACAGCTTTATTGGAAATTTTCAGCACCTCTTTCTTCATGGTGTTGGAGCCGCTCCGGACCCGGGCTATGCGGGGACGATTCCGCTGCAGACCTTTATGGTTTATCAGTTGATGTTCGCCATCATTACTCCTGCTCTCATTTCCGGCGCTTTTGCCGAGCGCATGAAGTTCAGTGGAATGGTGGTTTTCCTCTCACTGTGGTCGCTCGTGGTCTATTCGCCGATGGCGCACATGGTTTGGGGCAAAGGCGGGCTGCTGAATGCGTCGCTTGGAGGACGTTTTCCTTGTCTGGACTTTGCCGGTGGCACGGTCGTACATGTGACGTCGGGTGTTTCGGCGCTGATGTGCGCGCTCTATCTGGGCAAACGCAAAGGATATCCAAAAGAAGTCACACCCCCTCATAGTGTTGTCCTTTCACTCGTCGGTGCGTGCATGTTGTGGGTCGGCTGGTTTGGATTTAATGCCGGAAGTGCGCTATCGGCAGGCAGTTTGGCAACCAGTGCGTTTGTGGCAACGCACTTTGCCGCAGCAGCTGCCGCGTTGAGCTGGATGGCTGCGGAATGGATACTGCTTGGACGTCCGAGCGCATTGGGCGGAATCTCGGGCGCGGTTGCGGGGTTGGTGGCGATTACTCCAGGTGCGGGATTTGTTGGTCCTATGTCGGCGCTGGTCATTGGTTTGATTGCCGGAGCGTTCTGCTATTTTATGGTCGCGAAAGTCAAGACATGGTTCGGTTATGATGATTCTCTCGACGCCTTTGGCGTGCATGGCGCAGGGGGAACCCTGGGCGCGATACTGACGGGCGTATTCGCAAGTCATTACGTGAATCCGATGTTTAAAGATGCCCAAGGAAATGTTAGGGGCTCGGGGTTGTTCGATGGCAACGCTCACCAGCTATTGAACCAGGCGTTTGGAATCGTGATTGCCTGGGTTTTAGCGGCAGCAGCGACATTGATTTTGCTGAAGCTGGTGGACCTTACGATCGGGTTGCGCGTTACCCCGGAGGAAGAGGTACAAGGTCTCGATTTTGCGCTGCATGGCGAGGAAGGATATTACCTGGAGTAATGGTGCTGAGTTGATCGGTACTACGCCAGAAAGAGACGAAGATTATGACGAAACTGGAAGCAGTGATTCAGCCATCGAAGCTCGATGCCGTTAAGGAAGCGCTCATCAATATCGGTATCGACGGATTAACCGTAATGGAAGTGCGCGGCCACGGCCGGCAAAAGGGGCATACTGAGTTCTATCGTGGACGCGAGTACAGCGTCGACCTTCTTCCGAAGATCAAGTTGGAGGTCGTGCTGCGGGACGAGAGAGTGGATGACGTCGTAAAGGCGATTCTTAGCGCGGCGCAGACAGGCAAGATCGGCGACGGAAAGATCTTCCTTTCCAAAATTGATGAAGCAATTCGCATTCGCAATGAGGAACGTGGTATTGACGCATTATAGCTGTGCAGGGATTTGTGAATGGCAACTAGCATCGCGGAAAATCTGAAAGCCCAGTACCTTGCGGGCTCGGAAAGATTGCGGCTCGGGTTCGAGAAAACGCGCTCGGGCCGCACCGCGCTGCAAGGGCGAACGGAGCTCGTGGATTCACTTGCGCATAAATTATGGCGCCACCATATCGACTCCAATTTTTCCGAACCCGCAGGACTAGCTCTGCTTGCTATTGGTGGCTACGGGCGAGGGGTGCTCTCTCCCTATTCCGACATTGATCTGCTGTTTCTTTGCGATACAGACTCTGTAGCCGCAGAGCGCAAGGATGCAATCCGGGCCATGTGCCAAGACATGTGGGACATGCGGCTAAAGCTGAGTCCCACGACGCGGGCTCTGGAAGATTGCGATCGCCTGCACAGGGACAATCCTGAGTTTAATATCTCGCTTCTCGATTGCCGCCTGCTTGCCGGTGATTACGCGCTTTTCCAGCGGCTGCATGATCAGGTGATTCCGCGCTCGGTTATGCGCGATTGGCAGGAACTCGTGCGATTGCTGGCCGAGGTAAACGAGGCGAGGCACCACTTGGCGGGCGACACGATTTTTCATCTCGAACCGAATATCAAAGAGGCTCCCGGCGGATTGCGCGACTACAACGTTGCCTGCTGGCTGGCCAAACTAAACGGGTTTTCGAGGGCGCGAGATTGGACTCAAGTATCGGATCATTTTCCAGCATCGCTGCGTGATCGAGTTCAGGAAGCGACAGATTTCCTTGTCTCCGTTCGCTGCTTCCTGCATTATCGCGCGGGTCGCGACGACAACCAGCTGAACTGGGAGGCGCAGCAGGCTGCGGCTGAGGCACATATTGGTTTCGACGGTGGTCGCGCTGATGCTGCCGAATGGATGCGCCACTACTATCGGCATGCGCGTGTAATCAATCGCCTTGTCTCGATCATGATGGCCGAGGTGGTACCAACACGCTCGTCGCTGTTCCAGCAATTTCAAAATTGGCGCTCTCGCCTTTCCACCGATGAGTTTTCCTGCGTCAACGGACGAGTGTTTTTGCAGCAGCCTTCGGCGCTGATATCTTCTGAAAACTTTTTTAACTGTTTTGAATTCATTGCACAGCACGGGCTCATGCTCGCTGCAAGTACAAATCAGCGCATTGAACAAGCTCTGCCGTCGGTTGCGGCCATGAAGCTTTCCGGACCGCAGTGCTGGGAGGCGCTGCGCAAGATTGTAATCCGGCGGCATGCGGCCGATGCACTGCGCACAATGCAGGAACTCGGGGCTTTGGGATTACTGCTTCCGGAATTCCGAGCCGTGGAGTTCCTAGTAATACGCGACTTTTACCATCGTTATACCGTCGATGAGCACACATTCCGCGCGATCGAATCCATTCACCGGCTGCGCGGAGAAAAAGAGAATGGAAATCGTACTCTTGCCAGCCTGGTGGATGAAATTGAGCGGCTCGATCTGCTGATTCTCGCGGTACTGCTGCACGATGTGGGAAAGGCTAAGGCCGACGATGACCACGTAACCGGAAGTCTGGAAGTCGCAAGGAAGGTGTGTCGCAGATTTGAACTGCCGCCGGAAGATGAGGATATGGTGTGTTTCCTCGTGGCTTCCCATCTGGATCTTTCGGCTGTCATGCGTCGCGATATTTTTGCCCCGGAGACCATCCGCGGATTGGCCCAGCAAGTCGGCAGTTCCGAAAGGCTCAAATCCCTTGTGCTGCTGACCTACGCCGACATTGGCGCGGTGAATCCGACGGCGCTCTCGCCTTGGAAGGCGGAAAACTTGTGGCGAGTGTATTTCGCCACGGCTAACTACATGAATCGGAGCGTGGATGACGATCGTTTCCGGTCTCAGGGCGACGATGAGCAGCTTGCGCGGATTCGCCTGCTTGGTCCACAGCTTGGGGGACGTTTGCGGGATTTTCTTGAGGGACTTCCGCAACGTTATCTCCGCGTGCATGCCGCCGATGAAATCGTTGCGCATGTGGAAATGGCGTCGCTGCTCGATAACAGTGTTGTGCAGACAAAGCTCAAGCGTCTGCGTGGTGATTTCGTGCTGACGGTAATCACACGGGATCGTCCCGCTCTGTTTGCCACGCTGGCTGGCGTGCTGGTTGGGTGGGGCATGCACATCCTGAAGGCTGATGCTTTCTCGAATGAGTCCGGCATAGTGGTGGACCGCTTTGTGTTTACCGATCACTTCCACACGCTTGAGATGAACGTGCAGGAGTGGGCGCGCTTTCAGAACAGTTTCAAAGAGGTTCTCAGCGGCGCGGTTCCGCTGGAGCGGCTGGCTCGCAAAGGGAGCAGCAGAATCGGAAAAGCTCCAAGGGTGAAGGTTCAGACCAGCATTAACTTCGACCAGGAGACATCGAGCCACAGCACGATTGTAGAGGTCGTCGCGCAGGACCGCGTCGGTCTTCTGCATCGAATTGCCGCTGTTCTGGGCGAGTGTGGCTGCAATATCGAAGTGGCGCTGATCGATACGGAAGGTGAGATGGCGATTGATACTTTCTATCTCAGAATCGCCGGAAGAAAGCTGGCCGAAGAAGAGTGTTCGCAGTTAAGGACCGCTCTAGAGATGGAGCTGGGCTCATAATCCGTTTGCCCGTTTTCGTGCATCTCAAGGATTGAGCTTAGATTTTCCTGCAGAGCGGATGCACACCTCAAACTTCAATTCCGATGTCCGTGCCGCGGATGATTCGCTGAACATCTTTCATCCCGCAGTCCGGCAGTGGTTCTCCTCCAGATTCCGATCTCCTACCCTGGCACAGCAGTTGAGCTGGCCGGTTATTGCACGGGGGGAATCGACGCTGCTATTAGCTCCAACGGGCAGCGGAAAGACCCTTGCCGCATTCCTATGGTGTTTGAATCGCACGATGTTTTCGCCTCCTCCGTCGAAGATTGAGCGCTGTCGCGTGCTCTATATATCACCCCTCAAAGCTCTGGCCGTGGACGTGGAGCGGAACCTGCAAACTCCGCTGAAGGGTATTGCGGAACTGGCCACAGAGCGCGGAGACGACTTCCATCGGCCCACGGTCTTTGTACGTACGGGAGACACCCCGCCGGGGGAGCGTAGCCGCTTTCAGCGCTTGCCCGCCGACATCTTGATTACTACGCCGGAGTCTCTCTACCTGCTTCTTACATCGAATTCGCGCAAAGGATTGCGCTCAGTTGAGACAGTGATCGTCGATGAGATTCACGCGCTTGTGCCGAACAAGCGTGGAGCTCATCTGACGCTTTCGCTGGAGCGGTTGGAGCGCTTATGCGGTGGGAAGTTGCAGCGCATTGGCCTTTCGGCAACGCAGCGCCCGCTGCAGGAAGTGGCGCGTTTTCTGGCTGGAGTGGAAGGCCTGAGAGAGCTAGGCGATCTGAAAAATTCGTCGCAGAAAACGGTGGCGGATTGTGAGCATGAGGCTTCGAGGCAGGTGCGGCATCGCCCGATCACGGTTCTGGACGCAAGCGCGCCCAAACAGTTGGAACTGAGCGTGCGAGTGCCTGTGGAGGACATGTCCAGGCTCGGTGGGGAAGCGCAAGGACAAGGTGGGCGGTCCATCTGGACTTCGATCCATCCGGAATTGCTCGAATTAGTGCGCAGCCACGAATCCACGCTGATATTTGTGAACAACCGGCGTTTATCTGAACGCATATCAGGTGCACTGAACGATCTCGCCGGGGAGACGCTGGTCCTGGCGCATCATGGCAGCGTCGCACCGGCGCAGCGCAAAGAGATTGAAGAACGGCTGAAGAGAGGCGAGATCAAGGGACTGGTCGCGACCTCGTCACTAGAGCTTGGGATCGATATGGGAGCAATCGACCTGGTCGTGCAGATTGAGGCTCCGCCATCTGTCGCCAGTGGAATGCAGCGTATCGGGCGCGGAGGACATCATGTGGGCGGCGTCAGCAATGGAATCATCTTTCCGAAATTTCGCGGCGACCTGCTGGCCTGCGCCGCGGCTTCGCGTGCAATGCGGGACGGGCTGGTGGAGGCCGTGCGTTATCCGCGTAATCCGCTCGATGTGCTTGCACAGCAGGTAGTGGCCTCGGTGGCCCTGGAGCCGATGACGACAGGTGAACTGTTCGAACTTCTTCGCCGCGCCGCGCCGTTTGCCTCGTTCACGCGCGAATCGTTTGAAAGCGTACTTGATCTGCTCTCGGGGCGTTATCCCTCGGATGAGTTTGCGGAATTGCGGCCTCGCATTACCTGGGATCGCAGTACGAATCTGCTGACGCCCCGCGAAGCGGCCAAGCGGATTGCGATCATGAATGGCGGGACGATTCCGGATCGCGGTCTCTACGGAGTGTATCTGGCCGACGCAGCGAAGCCGACTCGTCTGGGTGAACTGGACGAGGAGATGGTGTTTGAGAGCAAGCCCGGGGAGACTATCGTCCTTGGAGCAACAACATGGCGCATTGCGGAGATCACGCATGACCGGGTACTCGTGTTGCCCGCCCCGGGAGAGCCCGGCAAGATGCCCTTCTGGCATGGTGACAGCAATGGACGCCCGGCGGAATTTGGACAGCGCATTGGGGCGCTTACCCGCGAGTTGCTGCTCATGCCCGCCCCGGCAGCTTATACGCGACTGATGGAAGAGCACACCCTGGAGCCGAACGCCGCGGAAAACCTGTTACGTTTTCTCAAGGATCAGCAGACGGCCACGGGGATCGCTCCCGGAGACGAGGACATTCTGATTGAGCGCTGTCGAGATGAGCTTGGCGATTGGCGAATATGCGTGCTCTCGCCCTATGGCAGCCGGGTCCACGCTCCCTGGTGCATGGCAGTGGCAGCATCTCTGCGCGAGGAACTGGGCATGGAACCGGAAACGATGTGGGCTGATGATGGCTTTGTGATCCGGTTGCCGGAGAGCGATCGCGCGCTGGAGCCTGCCGAACTGTTACCGCCTTCAGCTTCGATTCACGACAAGGTGATGCGCCAGGTCGGTTCGACATCGCTTTTTGCCGCTCGATTCCGCGAAAACGCGACACGCGCTCTTCTGCTGCCGTGTCGCCGGTTCGGAGTTCGTACACCACTCTGGCAGCAGCGCAAGCGCGCCGCCGACCTGCTCAGCGTAGCCTCGCGACACTGTTCGTTTCCAATATTGCTGGAAACTTATCGCGAATGCATCCGCGATATCTTCGATCTTCCGGCGCTGACCGACATTCTGCGACGCATTGAGCGCGGCGCAATTCGCGTGACCACGGTAGACTCGGCCAAGCCTTCGCCATTTGCAGCCTCGCTGCTGTTTGGTTATGTTGCCAACTACATCTACGACGGCGATGCCCCACTGGCAGAGCGCCGGGCACAGGCGCTATCCATTGATCAGGCACAACTTCAGGAATTACTGGGTGACGCGGATTATCGCGAGCTTCTGAATGACTCCGTGCTGCACGAGGTTGAAGGGCAGTTGCAGTTGCTGGGTGCCGAACATGCTGTGCGCCCTGCAGATGGAATACACGACCTGTTGCTCAGGCTTGGTGATTTGAACAGGGATGGGCTGCATGCGCGTTGCGCCAGCGAGGAAGTTTTTGCGAAGGTTGAGTCGCTCGTGCAATCGCGAAGAGTGCTGCAACTTGCGGTTGGAGGAGAGCCGCGCTACATCGCGGTAGAACATGCAGCGCAATATCATGATGCGCTTGGGGCTCCTTTGCCGAAAGAGCTGCCCGCGATATGGAGGCAGTCGCAGCCCGAGCCGTTGCTCGAATTGCTGAGCCGATATTCGCGAACTCACGGGCCGTTTACTCTGGATGACCTGTGGCGCGACTACGAGATTCCAAAAGCCGCCGCAGAAGCTCCGCTAGCGGAACTGCTGAGAAGGGGAAGGCTTCTTGAAGGCGAGTTCCGGCCCGGTGGCGTGCATCGCGAGTGGGTTCATCCGGAGGTCTTGCAGCAGCTACGGCGCAAGACGCTGGCGAGATTGCGGCGCGAAGTCGAACCGCTTGACCCCAGCGTGCTAGGCGCGTTTCTGCCACGTTGGCAGGGCGTAGGCAGTAAACGGCGCGGGTTGGACGCGCTGCTGGACGCAATAGAAACTCTGCAAGGACTGCCGCTTCCTGTTTCCGAATGGGAACGTGAGATACTGCCCGCACGCATCAAGGATTATGATCCTGGCGGTCTGGACACTTTGATGACCGCTGGAGAAATTGTGTGGGTTGGGCATGGTCAACTTGGCGAGCACGATGGACGAGTCGCGCTGTATCTGGCTGAAAGCTTGCCAACGCTTTTGCCTCCGATGCAAGTGATGCCGGAAGCAGAGGGGCGTAGGCAAGCGATCTGTGCGTTTCTGGCTGACCAGGGTGCGTCGTTCTTCACCGCAATCCATGAAGCTGCCGGGGGAGGTTTTCCGGGGACAACGAGCGACGCTCTTTGGGATCTTGCGTGGCAGGGATTGGTAACCAATGACACGTTTCATTCGCTTCGCAGCTTTGTTCGGCGGGAACGCGAAGGACGCGCACGGCGTTACAGTGGGTCGGAACGCCCAGGGTCGGCAGAGTATCTCAAGCAATTTCGCGCACGATCCAAGGGCGGCGCCATCGCGCAGGGACGGTGGTCTCTGGTTCGATCACGATTTAAGAATGAACTGAGTATGTCGCAGAACCTTTCTCAAAACGCGCCGCAAAACGTGACACAAAACGTAACCCAGTGGAGCATCAACATGGCTCAACAACTGCTGCTTCGCTACGGCGTGGTGATGCGGGAAACCGCAGCGGCCGAGGACCTGCCGGGAGGTTTTAGCGCAATTTACCCTGCGCTGCGTCAAATGGAGGATCGGGGCTGGATTCGGCGTGGAATGTTTATTTCCGGTCTGGGAGGATCACAGTTTGCAGCTTTGGTTGCGGTAGAGTCGCTGCGCTCGCTGAGGTCTCAGGCAAAGAAAACGGTAGCGACGCTGGCCGCGGTGGACCCGGCAAATCCCTATGGCAATCTTCTTCCGTGGCCCAGGCTGGCGGAAACCCGTGATGACACGCAGGAACCACACGGAATGTCGCGCACGAGCGGTGCAAATGTGTTGCTCATCAATGGCGACCTAGTGGCGTTCTTCCGTCGTGGCAATCCTTCATTGAAACTTTGGATTCCAGCGGCGCAGCCCGAGCAAACTGAATACGCACGCGCCGCCGCACGCGAACTTGCTCGGGTCGCCTTGCAACGGCAAGGCTCGCACTCAGGATTACTCATCTCAGAGATCAATGCGAAGCCCGCGGGTGAGCACTTCTTTGGAAAATTTCTGGAGGAAGCGGGTTTTACATTGACTGCGCTGGGCTATATGTTGCATGGTCGCAAATTCGATCTACCGCTCGATTCAGAAACTGACGATAATGCGGATTCGTATCTGGCAGGGTGAGTAGAATGCGAGTGCGTCGACCTTTGAATCGTGTCATCCGATATCGGAATCTTTCATAAATTAGGGTGTACACTGCGGTCACGAATCGAACGGGGGAAAGCATGTCTTCAACCATCTCCGGGACTAAGCCTGCACAGTTTGGTGTGATCGGTCTAGGTGTCATGGGCCAGAACCTTGCACTGAACATTGAAGATCACGGACAGAGTGTTGCGGTCTGGAACCTTGAGCCCGAGTGGGTACAGCGTTTTGTTTCGGCAAACGAAGGAAAACGAATCGTTGGCAATGTGGATCTTGCGAAATTCGTGAGTTCGCTGGAGCGCCCCCGGCGAATGTTGATGATGATCAAGGCCGGCGATCCGGTGGATCAGATGCTTGGCCGGATTGCACCCCTACTGGATGAAGGCGACATACTGATTGACGGCGGAAACTCCTTCTTCAAGGACACTCAGCGGCGCGAAGCCGCGATGAGAGCGCGTGGGCTGAACTTCTTTGGAATGGGTGTCTCTGGCGGAGAGGAGGGCGCGCGCAATGGTCCTTCTTTAATGCCGGGCGGGGATGAGGGTGCCTACAAACACGTGCAACAAACGCTGGAGTCTATCGCCGCGAAGACCTCTTCGGGGCCGTGCGTGACTTACGTGGGCGCTGACGGCGCGGGCCACTTCGTGAAGATGGTTCACAACGGAATTGAGTACGGGGACATGCAGTTGATTGCCGAGGCTTACGATCTGTTGCGTCGCGCCCTCGGTCTTTCGGCTCGAGGAGTTGCCAGGGTTTTTGCGGATTGGAATCGCGGTCCGCTGGCCTCTTACTTGATCGAGATCAGCGCGGCGATTTTGACGGCGATTGATCCTGAAACGCACAAGCCGCTCGTGGACGTGATTCTCGACAAGGCCGGGCAGAAGGGAACAGGGAAGTGGACGGCGCAAATTGCGCTCGATCTAGGAGTCCCAATCCCGACGATCTCTGCCGCGCTGGATGGACGATCTCTCTCCAGCATGAAGGACGAACGCCTCATCGCCAGTGCACAGTACCGACGCAGTCCCGCCGGTTACAGTGGAGACCGGGCGGAACTCATTGCGGCTATCGGTGGCGCGCTTTATGCGAGTAAGATTTGCTCTTATGCCCAGGGCATGAGTCTGATTGCCGCTGGAGCGCGGGAGTGGAACTGGAAAATAAATCTGCGGGAGATTGCACGTATCTGGAAGGGCGGCTGCATCATTCGGGCGCTGTTGCTGGACCCGATTATGCAGGCCTTCGAACGGCAACCCGCGTTAACAAACCTGCTTCTGGACGCCGATCTTAAGGCGCGGATCAATGCCGCGATACCGGCCTGGCGGGAGGTCGTGAGTTTGGCCGCACTGCTCGGAATTCCGGCTCCGGCTTTTTCCGCATCGCTCGCTTACTTTGACGCGTATACGGCGGCGCAGCTTCCGCAGAATCTTACCCAGGCGCAACGTGACTTTTTTGGCGCGCACACATACCAACGTGCCGATCGTCCCGAAGCCGGATTTGTGCACTCGGATTGGAATTCGCTGATCGACAGGAGCCTCCTATGACGCCCGTGATCGAAGCTGAAGTTGAACAGAAACTCGAGCGTCCCGCTCTGCCCAAGGCGGATCCCTGTACGGTGGTGATTTTTGGAGCCAGTGGAGATCTTACCCGCCGCAAGTTGATTCCTGCTCTGTACGATCTTTGCGGTGTGGGGTGCATGAGCGCTTGTTTTCAAGTAGTTGGTACTGGACGAACGCACATGACCGATGCGCAGTTTCGCGATGCCATGAAGGCATCGGCGATAACGTCGAAGGATGTTCGCGAATTCAACGAAGAGACGTGGAAGAGGTTTGCGCCGCGTTTACGATACTTCGTGGGCGATCCGGCTAAGATCGGTTTCTATGCTGAGCTTCGCTCATTTCTGGAACAGATGCAGCGCGAGGGCTCCAGCGCAAACGTGCTCTTTTACGTCTCAACTCCCGCATCTTTCGCGGGAGAAATTATCTCGGGTTTGCAATCGGCTCAACTCAATCAGCGCGAGGGCGGCTGGTCGCGAATCATTCTTGAAAAGCCTTTTGGACGCGATCTGGAATCCGCTAGAGCCTTGAACGATGCTGTGCTCAAGGTTTTCGATGAGAAGAACATCTATCGCATTGATCATTATCTCGGGAAAGAGACAGTACAGAACATTCTGGTCTTTCGCTTTGCAAACTCCATCTTCGAGCCGGTGTGGAATCGGAACTATGTGGAGTACGTTGAGATTACCGCGGCGGAAACGCTCGGAGTTGAGCGGCGTGCTTCGTTTTACGAAGAGACCGGCGCACTGCGTGACATGGTGGCAAACCATCTGCTTCAACTGGTGGCGCTCACCGCAATGGAGCCTCCGGTTGCGTTTGATGCGGACTCGGTACGAGAACAGAAGGTGCAAGTCTTTCGAAGCATTCGTCCCATGACGGTGGAAGAAGTGGCGGCAAATACTGTGCGCGGGCAATATGGGCCGGGACGAATCGGCGGCGTCGAGGTTCCAGGGTACCGTCAGGAGCCAGGCGTGAACCCCGAATCGAACACAGAAACCTTTGCCGCAGTTCGATTGCAGGTGGAAAATTGGCGTTGGGCAGGGGTGCCGTTCTATCTCCGCACCGGGAAGCGTTTGGCGGACAATGTTACGGAGATTAAGGTGCACTTCAAGCGCACTCCGCAGGCGCTGTTTGCGGGGACGGGCGTGCGAAGCTTTGGCCCTAACAGTGTCAGTTTGCGCATTCAGCCCGATGAAGGTATCTCGGTTTCTTTTGGCGCCAAGCGGCCCGGAACTTACATGAGCACCGTTCCCGTTCTGGCAAAATTTTCTTACGCAGACGCATTTGGCGGTAACACGCCAGTCGCTTATGAAACGTTAATTCTGGATGCGATGCGGGGAGATGCTACGCTTTTCACCCGGCGCGACGAGGTCGAGGCGGAGTGGAAAATCATTACGCCGATTGAAGAAGCCTGGGCGCAACTTCCTTCACCACAATTTCCGAATTATACCGCCGGTTCTGAAGGTCCAGAGCTGGCAGGCAACTTACTTAAGGCTTCGGGCCATCGATGGATGTTGATGCTGAAGAAGGAGGCTGCTAATGCCGACTGAGCGCTTCCATCTGGCTGGAGCTGAAATTCTCGTTGGGGCGGACGTTGAGGAGACGGTTCGCATTGCCGCCGGACAGTTTGCAGCGCTCACGCGAAAGATTGCCGCCGAGGGTCGCGCCGTTAATGTCGCCCTTTCCGGGGGCAATACACCGCGGCCTCTCTTTCAGGCGCTTGCCGCCGATCCCTTCGCGGGGCTTATTCCTTGGGACTCGCTGCAATTCTTCTGGGGTGACGAGCGTAACGTTCCTCCGGGCTCCCCGGATAGCAATTATTCCATGGCTCGCGAACTTCTTCTCTCGAAGGTTCCCGTGCCTCAGGCAAACATTCACCGCATTCCTACAGGGAATGGCACCGCGATCGAAGCAGCCGATCTTTACGAGCGGACATTGCGGGAGTTGGTGCCCCGGTCCGGCGGCCTGCCCCGGTTTGACTACAATCTGCTTGGCCTGGGTTTGAATGGACATACGGCTTCGCTTTTCCCCGGCCGCCCCTCGCTTCACGAGCAACAACGCCTGGTTGTGGCCGATCACGTTGACCAGGTCAATTCGTGGCGAGTGACTCTCACTCCCCCTGTTCTCAACAACGCCGCACAGATTACGTTTTTCGTACTTGGGGAAGAGAAGGCCGATGCTGTGAAGAAGGTGCTCGAAGGTTCCCGTGACCACGAAAGAATCCCCGCCCAGCTCATCGCACCCAGAGATGGAACGCTGACCTGGATACTCGACTCGGCCGCAGCCAGTCAGTTGACCCGAGCCTGAGTCAGGCGGCAAAGAGCTGATTCAACGTCCAGAATTCCACAGTTTTCCTATGCGCGTGTTTGACGTTCGGGTTCTTGGCTGATTACAATTGGATTGTTGGTTAAGACAAGGCGCGCCAGTGCCACAACACTCCTCAGTAGCTCAATGGCAGAGCATTCGGCTGTTAACCGAAGGGTTGTAGGTTCGAGTCCTACCTGAGGAGCCATTCTTTTCTATCAGTTAGACCGTCCCTTTGCAGATGATGATTCTAATACCGGGGGAAATACCGAGGACTCCCCTTCAATTCCGTTTCCGCTGATGCTCTCCACCGCTCCCCGCAGTTCATTCAAAGAGAAGTGCCCATAGCGGGCGGCCATGCGTACCATCGTGGCCGGGCTCCACCCTACAATCTTGGCAACCTTGGCAATGGGTATTCCCGCGTTCAGCATCCGGGATACTGCCGTGTGCCTCAGATCGTGGAATCGGCAGACCAGCGGCGGAATCGTTTCTTCGCAGTCCGTCTCTTCGGTGCCCGTTTCATCGGGGATGCCTTTCAGAATCCTTCCCGCTCTGAGCTTGGCAGCTTCCCATGCTTCCTTGATGCTCCCGATGGGCTTGGAAGGATCAACGTCATAAGCCTTCGCGCAGAATTTATCGCCAGCGGCCCCGTAGCGCTCTGCTGGGAAGACATAGTGCTCTGGCTTACGCTCTGGGAAGTGCGTAGCCCAGAAGCTCATTGCGGCCACTGCGCGCTGGCTCAGGGGAATGATGCGGCCCGTGCCCGACGGCGTCTTATCTTTGCCGAACTTGAGGCAGCGGTTGTCAAAATCGACGCTGCCCCATTGAAGGGTTCGAATCACGCCGTACCGTGCCCCGGTCTCGATCGCCAAAGTGACGAATGGAACCAGAGATCGGGAGCGGGACATTCCGCAAGCCTGTAGTAGCGCGGTTTCCTCTTCCGGCATAATGGCCCGCCCTATGTCATCGCGCGTTGCCAGCATCTTCACGTCGGGCTGCAAGCGTGCCCAATGGCCGGAGCGTTTCAGAATCGCCCGGAGAGTCCCTATCTCCAGATTGACCGTCTTGGGGGCCGCGTCGTCGTCAACCCGTTTCTGCTGGTATCGTGCAATGTCACGCGCATCAATGTCGCACACCAGCTTGCGGCCTAACTCCGGCAGAAGATGGGCAAGATTTGCCTTCTCAATCATCACGGAACGTGGTGCGAGCGTGGCCTTCTTTAAGTCCAGCCATTCATCCGACGCAACGGAAAGCAAGCGCGGAGCCTGAGCCTTGCGAATCCCCGCGCTGCCATCCCGGAGGGCTTGCTTCCGCTTCGCTTCAACCTCACGGGCGCGGGTGATGGAAGTCATGCCCGTCGATTCGCGGATGCGCTGCCCGTGGAACATGAAGTCCATTGTCCAGACTTTAGAACCTTTGTAGTGATAAAGGCTCATAGTTTTTTATCCTCCAGTGGTGATTGAAGTTCCCCGTTGTTTACTGCTCGGGTCAGAAATTTTGATGTAATATCCGGCTCTTTGCGTGTCACCCACGTTTTCCAATCAAGACGGGTGTGCCCATGCTCGATCCATTTATCGGCTGCTTTTTGGGCACGTCGTAGCTTGTCTGCATGCTCATTGTCGCGTCTCTTGCGTGTCGCGGCGAGAGCTGTACTGCGTGTTCCACAACTGCGTGAACAGTACAGCTTGTTCCTTACCGATCCACGAATGTAGTATTTTCCGCAGCGAGCACAGGGGCCAGCAAGTCTGTCACATTCGGGATTTAGGAGGAATTCTATGAACAGGCGGAGGGCTTCTTTCCTTGGAGTTTGACCGGGCCTCCCATTGTGCCTGATAGCCGCTCCGGCCCCTGGCACCCCGACTAACTGGGTAGCCATGTTCGCCCAATATTCATTAATTTCCCTCCATAACTTGCATTGATGATTGATGGCGTCTGGTCCAGACAACCGCCAGACCCGATAGAACTCATGGAGTATCGTGGGTGTTTCTGCATGCCTCCGCTGTAAAGCCTTACTTTCATCTTCGCCAAGCACTTGTTCTGGGGGAAAAATCCCATTCATGGCGTTCACAAATTTCTTCAGCTCATAGCGTGGGCGGTTCGTTATGGGAACGTATCTCCCGGTGTATAACGCGCGTTTGCGACGGGGTGTCATCTCATGAATAACGATAGCACGTGACACAAGATAACGCATAACAATAACTATTGATCTTCAATTCAAGCCATCGCACACTCGTAATCATTGGAGGCCACAATGGCAAGAAAGCTAATGAATCTGGAAGAGTTTGCAGAGATGACGGGGATGAAACCTTCTACCGTTCGTCAGAAGGTCTGGCGGAGAGAAATCGAGTACGTGAAGATCGGGCGATCTGTTCGCTTCAAGCCAGAGACAGCGGAGAAGTTGATTGAGCAGGGCACAGTCCCGGCACTGGAGTCGCGATAATGGCAACGGCGACCGGCATGCGGCCCGATACTGGCGACATCGCCCGCATGGTGTCGCTCCCGCAACCCAACTGCAATCTGACTGAGATTGACCTAGCCTCCTTTCAGAGGCTAGGCATCGGACCAGAACTGTTAAAACGGGCTGGCGTGGTGCGGGTAACTGATAGGGAAGCACGGTCAACCTACGGCATCGGAGGGACGCGGTTGGGGGACATGAGCGGCATCCTGTTCCCCTACTTTTCGCTCGAAGATGGTCACCGGGTCACGGCTCGGTTGCGCCGTGATAACCCGGAGATTGAGGCCTGCAAAACGAAAAACAAATACCTTGCTGCTTATGGCGACAGGCGAATTCTGTTTTTTCCACCGGGCGCTAAGGAGAAGTTAGAGAACCCCGACACTGCGATCATCCTCGTAGAGGCCGAGAAATCGGCGCTTGCTCTCACCGCCTGGGCGGAGCGAATGGGCAGGAATGATCTGCTAGCCATTGCGATGGGTGGATGTTGGGGATGGCGTGGACGCATCGGCATCGCAGAAGATGCGCAAGGACAGAGGGTGGATGAGATGGGCCCCCTATCCGATCTCCGCTACTGCAATGGGCGGCAGGTGTACCTGTTGCTGGATAGCAACATCGCCACAAGCCCGAAGGTGCAGCAGGCCGCTAATGCTCTTTGCAGAGAGCTTCAAAGCAGGAGTTGCACTTTATGCGTTTGCCGTATCCCTGTTATGGACGGCGTCAACGGTCCGGACGACTACATCGCCCATTGTGGAGATGCGGCGATGAAAACCATTTTGCTGGAAGCATCCAGTATCGCCGTGTCCGAAGTTGAGTGGCCCGAACCAGAACCGCTGGGCGGGGAGTTACCGCCGGTGCAGAAATTTGATGCGGCACTTCTGCCCGGCTCTTTGCGCTCGTTGGTTGAGGATGTAGCCGAGCGTATGCAAGTGCCGCTGGATTACCCGGCAATAATCGCGGTCCTCTGTCTGGCTGGAGCGACGAACAGGCGCGCAATTATCCAGCCGAAAGCCGCCGATACATCTTGGACGGTCGTTCCGAACCTGTGGGGTGGAATCATTGCTCCGCCGGGGCTAATGAAATCGCCGGTTATTAGTGCAATCACTCAACCGCTTACGAGAATTGAAACCGAGTGGCGTTCCGAGCACGATGCCGAACAGATCGCCTACGCACAGCAGAAGGAACTCGCCGAGCTTAGGCTTTCGGCATGGAAGGAGCAGACTAAGGCCAGCGCCAAAAAGCGCACGGAAACGCCTCCCCGTCCGGACGATGCCGTAACAGCGCCCGTTTTTCGCCGACTCATCACCCAGGATGCTACCGCCGAAAAACTACACGAGATACTGCGGGACAACCCTGCTGGCATTCTAGTGACCCGCGACGAGCTATCGGGATGGCTGGCCACGCTGGACAAGCCTGGACGCGAAGGTGAACGGGGTTTCTTCCTGTCTGCCTGGAACGGAGACACCGGCTACACGATGGACCGCGTCGGTCGCGGCAGTATCTATGCTAAGGCTTGCTGCGTCTCCATGCTGGGAGGTATCCAGCCTTCAAAACTGCGGAGCTATCTTGCCGACGCGCTGGATGACGGTCCACAGAATGATGGATTGATCCAGCGATTCCAATTGCTCGTCTATCCCGACCACTCACGGAATTGGCAATACATTGACCGGCAGCCGAATACTCCAGCCATTGCGGACGCGGAGCGGCTGTATCGTTCTCTAACCGATCTGAACGCGGCAGTCCCGCTCAAGCTGCGATTCTGCCTCGATGCACAAGAGCTATTCATAGCGTGGCTAACAGAACTAGAGGACAAGATTCGCGGAGATGACTTGCACCCAGCACTTGTATCGCACCTGAGCAAGTACCGCAAGCTCATGCCTTCGCTCGCGCTGCTGTTCGAGTTAGCAGATGGCGGTACTGAGGAAGTTTCACTGGTGCATGCGCAGCAAGCCGCAGCATGGTGCGAATACCTGGAGTCACACGCACGGCGCGTTTATTCCATGATCGTTTCGCCCCAGAGACAGGCAGCCGCTGAATTGGCCCATCGCCTTGCCACGGGCTGGAAACGTACTGAGGGACGCTTCACTGTTCGAGATGTGTATCGGAACGACTGGCGAGGGCTGAAGTCACCTGATGACGTGCGTCGGACATTGCCTCTCTTGAAGGATGCTGGTTGGATTCGCCGTGTCGTCGAGCAAGCGGAAGGCCGACCGTCGGAGGTGTACACGATCAACCCGCAACTGCGGAGGACACAATGAGCGCCTCCCGTTGGCTCACCTGGACACCCAGGAGCGGCCAAATAATTCAGAAAGAAAACGAAACCGAACCTCCAAAACCGCCAGAACCGAGTTTCGAAGGTTTTGTCGGTCCCCTATTGGTGGTTTCTCAAAAGATTGAGACTACCATCAATGATCCTCGCAAGCCGTTGCCGTTTCCACGCTGCCCGAGTTGCGGCAGCTATTATCTGTACCGGGAAAACAATCGGGGCAACTACAACTGCGAGCGATGTGAATTGGGCAATATCTCGGAGGAAATGGCGCGGAGGGTGCAATGAGCGCGGGACGGGGAAGAATACCGGCCAGGGGCTTTACCACTCAGAACAGTGAGGGAACAGTGACAGGACGCAAAGAGAACCTGAAATCTTGGAAGCCGGGGCAGAGCGGCAACCCCGGAGGGCGGCCAAAGCGCGATCTGGCGGCGGAGATTGCAAAGGCGATTTTTGAGCAGGACTCGGAGGCGATTACCCGGGCATTCGCGGCGGAACTCAAAAAAGGGAACGCCAAGGTGTTCACTGCGCTAGCAGACAGGGCCTATGGCAAACCTCGCCAGCAAATCGAGCAGGTGGGCGAGGACGGAGGGCCCATTCAGCAGAGCATCGTTGTGCATTTTGTTAGATCGGGAGAAGCGGAGGAAGGCCAGTGAAGAGCCGTATCGAGAACTTGCGCCCTTGGCAGCTTGGACAGAGCGGGAATCCGGGCGGACGCCCCAAGAAGCGCCTAATCTCAGAGGAGCTTGAGCGCCTGTTAGCTGAGGAGGCTCCGAAAAGCGGCGGCAAGCCCTGGGCGGAGGTGATTGCTGAAGCACTACTGAGAAAAGCCAGTAACGGCGATGTGCGCGCTATTGCAGAGCTAGCAAATCGGATTGAGGGTAAGCCGCATCAGTCCCTCGCCGTAGATGTGGAGAGGAATCTCGGATTGGCGGAACGGCTAGAGAGGGCGCGCAAGCGCCTGGAGACCGCGCAGCAAGTCAACGACTACGGCTAAAAGCGGGCTAATTGGGAAGGCACCGGAACCAGCACGTCACTTAATCCGGAGGATCAGCCCCCCTTGCCCCCTGGGGCTAGAGTGGTGAATGGAGTATATCTCCTTCTGCGACACGCGATGGCCTATCTATCACGTTAATAATTTTGTACGTCTCAGATTCCAACTTCTTGCCGTCAATGCTTACAGGCCAGAACAACTTGGCTTTGTCGCCCTTAAATTCGGCCTGAATATCGTTCACGGTCGGCATTCGGCAGCTTCTGACCTTTGCGAATACGTGCTTACTGTCGCAAGTCACAACTACGATGCGGCTATCCGGCAAAGCGAGAGAAAAAGTTGCGCCCTGTAGTTCATACGTGCTGGTTTGAGCGGGGGTGCTTGTCGTCACCATCTTTTCGTTGCCCGAACAATTCACGTAGCTTCCGCTACCAAAACAGTTTGCCGTTCCTGTTGATCTTGTTTCTGAATGGCCTGGATCAAAAGACGTGTAGTGACTCGTGATGTTTTGGCGGTCAACAATCTTCACAGAGACTCTTTCTGCCGCATACATCGGAACCACTAATAGAAAAGAAAGCGAGAGAGATGCCGCTTTACGCGCTTTGCGTCGATTCTTGAGGGTGTATTTGTGAAGATGCTGAGCAGATAGAAAACGCCACATGAGCGAATCTCCTTGCACAAATTTTGATGTCTGGAATTCTCACACCTGAGTGGTTGGTTTGCAATTCACTTTTGGGCACCTCGATTAGGTGAGGGTAAATGGGCGCGAAAAACACTCACGGCGTTGCCACGCGATTTAAGTCACTACGCAAGCGGAAACTACGCGTTCCCATTGAAGGAATCCCATGCGGAAACTGCAATTCAAGGGCAGCATCGTAAGACACTTCTGAACGTCTTGTACAACGAGCCATTTCGGTTTACGCTGCTAAGCCATACTGGTTTTAGTAGAGGAGCACTCTATGAATGGGCAGGAATCGTCATGTCCGAAAGCAACGTGAGCATATCGCCCGAGGTTCAAGCATTGGCCTTTGGTAGAGAGTGTTTGGAGTTCGGCTCTTATGAGCTTGACCTGTCCGTTGTGAAGGACGCGCCAATGCTAGAGAATGAGCAGCCGACTACGTTCGGGCAGCTGTACGTGAAACTTCGAGATGCAAAGGTCGAGCAAATGCCTGATGGATTTGCTCCGTGGAGACACGAATATGTAACAAGCGAAGGTGCGATAGTCGCCAGTTGTGAACGCCATTGGCGGCTGTTGCAGTTGCTTAGGGAGCTTCTGAAGCTACACTCGCAAGGCATAGAGCCGCAAAGCTGCACGTGGTTCTACTATGAGAAGGACTTGTCACTCGATGGCGATACTGTCCACTCATTCTTTGTCGTTGGCGATGAGAGAATCGTCAACGAGCATTCTTGTTTTGGTTCTGATGAACCTCTGGTGCTAAAGCTCAAGCAGGAAAGCGACCCGATTTGGCGCTCTTGGCCATATTATCTTGAGGCCTTGAACAAGTACTGGTATCGCAGGTTCTACACTGAGACCCGATCCGGGCAACTGATGATCTTACGGAACGATAAGCCTTATCTGCATTACTTCGAGAGGCCATCCTCAGTAAACATCCCTGAGCAACGACGGACTTGGATGCTTGCCAAAGTGCATCGCGTGCTCCTGATAATGCTGATGCTGCAAGTTGCCCTACTGTTCCCGTCTTTGAAGTTGCCTTGCACCATTCTCGCCATACTGTTTGGTGTTGATTATCTCCGGCATGTTTGGCAAACGGGCCACCTGGAGCGCCAGTAGTCGCAGCCAGAGTGTCTCCCGGCGGGCGTGGAAGGCCACAGGAAGCGCCGAATAGGGCAGAGGGTGCAAAACCCCACCCATCTGCGCTTCAACGCTCCGCGCCCATCATCGGCAGTCCCAGTACGGGACGCGGGGACGCGAAGGCTTCGCAACCGGATGCGCAAGCGATCATCTTCAGTACCGGGGACTTTACCGGGGACGCTGGGCAGAAATTTGTAGTAATTGGCAGCACTCGCCATACCGTGAAAGGCTCATAAATGGCTGATTCTGAAGCAATCACAGACAACCGCAGTAATCGGCAGAAATGGCTCCCCTGCAACTGTTAACCGAAGGGTTGTAGGTTCGAGTCCTACCTGAGGAGCCATTCTTTTCAGTAACTTACAAATTCCCAAAACAGAACTTCACCGCACTTCACCGCATTTGGATTGCCAAGTTTTCCAGCGAGCAAGCTCGCAGCGCGTGTCAGGCAGGGCCTAATCTCCGACTTGATGGCGTGGCGAAATACCAGCGGTAATGTGACAAGGCCCCGCGGCGGTTCAAGCGGCGAATCTCGTCGCTTCCACGAGTACACTTGGTTTCGGTGAATTCTCAAGGCTTCTGGACCGGAACGATAATAACTTCACAAGCTGTAGTCGAGGCAACCCAACAGGTCGCATCCGTCCCGATAACGATTCGAGCTACCCTGAAGCGTACAATATCCAGTTCAGTGACTTAATTCATGTGGCACGAGAGCAAAGCATGTCGGAACAAATGACTCTGGCTCCGCCAATCCAACATCCGCGGCCTGGGATGCTGGCCACGATTAGAAATCGGCGAGGCCTGATTGCGGCGGTCGAACCGTTTGATTCAAATGAAGGACGTCTTCATCTTGTTCGTGTCGAGTACACGGACACCGACGGCGTGACAGAGGACACCGTTCTTTGGGAACGGGAGCATGGGCGGGATCTACTGGAACCGAATGCGCTTCCGCCGGTCCAATCGGAAGCATCGATGGCCCCGCGTGAGTTCGACGCGCTTGTTCGGGCGGCGCGGTGGACAACGCTGACTCCGTTCCTCCATCCGGACGGGACGAGCCATCCTCCAGAAGCGCCAGTGTCAGCACCATTTTTCGGCGCGATGCAGGTTGATGATTTTCAGCTCGTTCCGCTGCTTAAGGCTCTCGAGATGCCTCGGGTCTCGCTCCTTCTAGCTGATGACGTTGGCTTGGGAAAAACAATTGAAGCGGGGCTGATTCTCACTGAGCTTCTTATCCGTCGGCGGGTGCGGCGAGTTTTGATCTTGACGCCAGCGTCACTCACGCAGCAATGGCAACGTGAGATGAAGACGAAGTTCTCTCTTAATTTCGATCTCGTTGATCGGGGGGAGACCCATGCGCTGCAACGGAGGCTCGGTTTGGACGCTAATCCTTGGCGTACATTTCCGCGCATTGTTGCTTCTTATTACTACCTTCGTCAGCCAGACATCCTGCAGCAGTTTCTCGCGACCTGTCGTGCCGCAGATTCAGCTGCCGGCGGCCCACGCGCTCAATTACCGTGGGATCTTCTGATCGTTGATGAGGCCCACAATTTGCTACCCTCCGCTTTCGGCGAGGATAACCAGCTTGTTAAGGCTCTCAGAGAGATCACGCCGCTATTTGAGCATAAGCTCTTTCTGACGGCTACCCCACACAATGGCCACACGCGGAGTTTCTCTGGACTACTCGAAACCCTGGACCCCGTACGTTTTACTCAAACCAGCGAGTTCAAAGATACCGAGAAGGAGCGCATTCAGCAGGTCCTAGTGCGACGGCTCAAGAGTGAGATCAACGCTCTCGACAGTCGGAATAATCGACCGAACCGCTTCCCGCAGCGACACCTTGATTCAAAGCAGCTATTCCTCACCAAGGAAGAGCGCGCTCTCTCGTATGCTGTAGAAGAATTCCGGAAGGCTGTTAAGTCAAAGATCTCCGTTTCCCAAAAGTCGGAGCAACTCGCTGGCAGCTTCGCAATCGAGATTCTCTCCAAGCGACTCCTGTCATCGCCGTTCACGTTCGCTGAATCGTGGTACCGCTTCCTTGATGGAGCGCAGGGCGAGGCTGTCGACGTCGCGGCAGTGAAAGCGGCGCAGCGATCTCTCGAAGAGGACCTTGATGACGATGGCGAGATAGAGAGCCGGGCTCATCATGCGGCTAAGATAGTTGGCGCTTGGCTGAAACCACTTCTTCCCGACCTCACTGTCCAGATTGCGGCGATCGACCGGGCTTTGGACGGTCTTGGATTGACTCGAAACGAAGGCGCACTTCGAGTGCCGAAAGCAGATTCGCGGTTCGATCGTGTTCTGGAGGTCGTCACACAACACTTGCGCGACGGTAAGGACTGGAAAGGCGACGAGCGGCTGATCATTTTCACCGAGTACAAGACAACATTGGATTACCTTTTCCGTCGCTTCAAGAGCGAATTCCAAGGTGACTATGAATCTCGTATTCGCATCCTCTTCGGTGGAAAGAGCCAAGCCGGGCTCATGAATCGCGAGGAAGTGATTGCAGCCTTCAATGACCCTGAGAATGCAATTCGCGTTCTGATCGCCACTGATGTTGCCTCTGAAGGTTTGAACCTGCAGGAATCAGCAAGACTGGTCCTTCACTTCGATATACCCTGGAACCCAGCACGTCTAGAACAACGCAATGGCCGCTTAGATAGACATGGTCAGGCGCGCGATGTCACTGTGTTCCACTTCACTAGCGAAGACGACGCGGACCTGAAGTTTGTGGGCAAGGTCGTTCAGAAGGTTCATGAGATTCGCGAAGATCTTGGTTCCATGGGCCAAGTGTTCGATGCTGCTTTCGAGCGCCGCTTTCAGGACCAGGAGGACATAGAACCCCTTATCGAACACTTGGAGCACGACGTTAGAAAGGCTCAGGGAGGTGCGATTGTTCCTAGAAATGCGAGTGAGATCAGCGGTGAAGAGTTTGCGAAGCGACTGGTCGAGTTCGGGAAGCATATTGATCTATCTCCAGAGACTCTCCGGCAAACTATCGAGGTCGCCATGGCGTCAGGATTCGGGTATCCGCGGCTTGATGGGCCGGATTCAACAGGGCGCATGCGTTTGTCGACGCCTATCCCCCCACGGTGGCAGTCGCTAATCGACGACACGCTCCGACTGGAGCGAAAGGGAGCCACAGTAGGCGCCCTCCCTGCTATTGTGTTTGATTCTAAGTTCTTTCTGGATGCGTCCAAAGGTCGGCCCGTCTTTCGTGCGAAGACTGATACTGTGCTGTTGCACTTGGGACACCCTTTATTCGTCAGTGTTCGGGGCTTTCTGCCATACCCGATATTTTCCGTACCAAGCCTTCCTGCGCTTCCCTTGTAGAAAGATTGTGCCACGTTGATATTCGAGCGCCATCAGTCCTCGTTCAGCTCGCTTTCATTGGAGTTTGCGCCCACGCGACTGCAGCGAGTCTTGACTGAGGCTGGGCTATATCGTTTAATTCGACGTGTGTCAAGGGCGGAGTAAAAGTAGGCCAGTAGGGCGGAGTAAAAGTGAGCCAGTAGGGTCAGCGATGGAACGGGGATTTGCGGGGGAGCAGGACTCTGGAGCGTAGCGGAAGAGGCCCCGCTCCCCCG
>Ga0183098_10089_pt1:0-132500 | contig 344495 bp, 294 predicted proteins | sample BioMet9_FD_128884 | JGI IMG/M metagenome (GOLD analysis project Ga0183098, IMG submission 128884) | Microbial communities from bioreactor (seeded with sewage sludge) at Lawrence Berkeley National Lab, California, USA - Biofuel... | ecosystem: Engineered > Bioreactor > Anaerobic >...
AACTTTTTGGATAGCACCGGTTCTTTGGTTGTTCGAGTAAGCCAACCGGACCCTCAGCTTCATAAATGCTTATCCAATCCCGAAACGTGCCAGTGGAAATGTGATATTCTTTTGCGACAAGATTCTGACTCGCTTCGTCTCGTAAATACTTTTCTACTGCTTCTACTTTTTCCGTTGGATTAATCTTACTGTGTCTAGACATTGAAATACCCCCAAGTAGGTTTTATATTTCAGTGTCCTACTTGAGGGTAGCATATCAGGGCTTGGCGGTTTTTTTCTTTCTGCGTCAATCGCTTCATTTCCATATCTTCCTGTTCATCGTAATGATGATTCATCCGGCTCCATTGGTGGAAAATTACCAGGGACACAGCGATGAAGAAGACATAGCAAAGTATGCATATCAGCATCAGAGCTCCTTTCATTAGAATGGAGCAGCCGCCACCGTGTTACACAGTGCCTGACCGTAGTATAGCATGAGTTTGCGCAAGGCGCAAGATTGGCTTATTGCGGTATAAGGTATAAAATCAGGATAGCATAAATATTGAAAGCATCATCCATGCCCTGCCCGGCACATCCGGACAGGGTTTTCCTTTTCCAGAATCCTCACGCCCGCCACTCCAGCAGCTTCCCCAAAAAAGCCTTGAGCTCCGGCGTGGATGGCCGGGTGAACAGCGCCTCACTGTTGCCGTACTCCAGCAAGGAGCCGCCGTGGAGGAAGGCCGTCTTTTCACAGGCGTGGCGGGCAAAGCCCATCTCGTGGGTGACGATGATGATGTCCATGCCGTTCTGGCGCAGCTCCTCCACCATGTCCAGCACCTCCCCGGTGAATTCCGGGTCCAGGGCACTGGTGGGTTCGTCCAGGAGGAGCAGCCCCGGGGTGGGGGCGATGGCCCGAGCGATGGCGATGCGCTGCTTCTGGCCGCCGGACAGGGCGGCTGGCTTCTTGTCGCCGTCGGCCAGGAGGCCGAAGCGGGTCAGAAGCTCATCGGCCCGGGCCTCCGCCCGCTGGGGCTGCCACTTGCGGACCTTGACCAGGGGCAGGGTGATGTTCTGCCGGGCAGTCAGGTGCTCGAAGAGGCCGCCCTGCTGGAAGACGAAGCCGATGGTCATGCGGTAAGCCTGGCGCTCGCTTTCGTTCTGGCCGATGGTGCGGCCGTCCACCGACACCGTGCCGGCGCTGGCGGGGAGCAGGCCGCCCAGGATGCGCAGCAGGGTGGACTTGCCGCCGCCGGAGGGGCCGATGATGGCCAGGGAGTGGATGTCATCGTCAAAATCGATGGATGAGAGGATGGGCTGGCCCGGGGTGAATTCCTTGGTCAGTCCCGTGAGTTTAACGCGCATAATCGAACCGCCTTTCCAGCCGGTGGCTGATGTAGGTGATGGGCAGGGTCAGGCACAGGTAGAGGATGCCCAGGAAGATGTAGCACTCAAAGAGCTTGAAATTGGAAGCGGAAATTTCCCGCATGGTCTGGGTGAGCTCGATGACCGCGATGATGGACAGCAGGGAGGAGTCCTTGATGATGGAGGCAAACTGGCCGGTGAGGGCCGGCAGGGTACGGGCCGTCAGCTGGGGCAGCAGGATGTACCGCGCCGTCTGGGTGGGGCTGAAGCCGCAGGCCCGGGCCGCTTCCATCTGGGAGGGATCGATGGACAGCAGGCTGCCGCGGATGATTTCCGCGATGTAGGCTCCCTCGAAGGCCGACAGGATGATGACCCCGGCGATGAAGCGGTTGTCGATGCCCCAGGCCGTGCCGATGATGTAGAAGAACAGGTAGATCTGCATGATCAGCGGCGTCCCCCGGAGGAGGGTCAGGCCAGATAGCGGAAGAACAGGATGTGGGACTGACGCCCCAGGGCCGCCAGGATGCCGATGGCCAGGCTGAAGACCAGGCTGAGCACGCTGAGGCCGATGGTCATGCGGAAGCCATCGGCAATCCGCACTTTAAAGTGTCCCAAAAAGGAAAAATCGAAGGTCAGGCCGTTGGCGCTGACGCTGAGGCCGACAATCACCCCCACGAACAGGACGACCAGGCCCACATTGAAGACGGTGACGCCCCAAGGGGTGCCACCGTCCTGCATATTTTCTTTGAATATTTTTTTAAAAAACATTACTGCTCCTAGTTGCTGAGGTCGAAGAACCACTTGAAGCCAAGCTGGTCAAAGGCCTTCTTTTCGTTGGACAGGTACTTGTCGGAAAGCTTGTCGAAGCCGCCTTCCTTCTGGTACTTGGCGATGAAGGTATTGAGCTCCTTCAGCAGGGCGGTGTTGCCCTTCTTCACGGCCACACCCCATTTTTCCGGGGTCTGGTTGGGGATGTAGACCGCGGCGGTGGTGTCGGCGTTGGCCTGCTGATCCCGGTAGATGGTCAGCTGATCGTAGATGAAGCCGTCAGCCTTGCCCTGGGCCACTTCCGTGGCGCAGGCGCTTTCATCGGCCAGGGACACGATTTCCGCGTTGGGCAGGTTTTTCTGGGCGAAGCTTTCACCGGTGGAGCCGGTCTTCACGGCCACCTTCTTGCCCTTGGCGTTGAGATCATCCACGGCGGTGATGTTGGAATTCTTGTTGACCAGCACGGCCAGCAGGGCGTTGGCGTAGGGGTCGGAGAAATCCACAGTCTTCTTCCGTTCGTCGGTGATGGTCATGGACGAGATGACCATGTCGGCCTTGTCACTTTGCAGGGAGGGGATGAGCCCGTCCCAGGCCGTGTTGTCAATTTCGATATCCTTGCCCAGGTAAGCGGCGAAATCCTTGGCGAAGTCCACGCTGACCCCGGAGGGATTGCCGTCGGCGTCCTTGGTTTCAAAGGGCGGATAGGCCAGCTCCATGGCGACCACCAGTTTTTTGGAATCCTTGGTGTCACTGGATGATGATGAAGAGCTGTTCGACCCGCAGGCTGCCAGCATGACACCGGCCAGCACGATGACCAGAACCAATACCAATCCTTTGTGTTTCATAATTGCCTCCCATTATTATCTTTTACTTTATTGTTATTGTATCAATACTTTAAAAAAAGTACAACCATTTCAAGGTATATTCCCAGGAAAAACGCTATGAATGCTTAATTATTCTGTTATAATAAAAATGAGAGAAGGGTTTCTGAAAGAAGGAAAGCCATAATTATATGAAAGAAAAGACAAAAACAGAGGGTTATCTCTTTGACAACCGCGCCCTGCGGGCGCTGATCATCCCCCTGCTGCTGGAGCAGCTCCTCAATGTGGCCGTGGGGATGGCCGATTCGGTGATGGTTGCCAGCGTGGGGGAAGCGGCGGTGTCCGGCGTATCCCTGGTGGACAATGTGTTCATCCTGCTGATCCAGGTGCTCACGGCCCTGGGCACCGGGGGCGCCGTCATTATCGGCCAGTACCTGGGAAGCAGGGATTCCAGCGGGGCCCGGAAGGCGGCGGGACAGCTCATCGTCTTCCTGCTGTGTTTCTCCCTGGTCATCATGGGGCTGGTCTACCTGGGCCAGGGCTTCATCCTCCGCGGGGTCTTCGGGGCCATCGCCGACGATGTGTACGGCCACGCCCGAACCTATCTGGTGATCTGTGCCGCCTCCATCCCGGGCATCGCCCTGTACTCCGGCGCGGCGGCGGTGTACCGCGTCCAGGGGGATTCCCGGACGCCCATGCGGGTGGCGCTGATGATGAACGCCATCAACGTGACGGGCAATGCCATCCTGATTTACGGCTGCCACTTCGGCACGGCGGGGGTGGCCATCCCGACCCTGGTGTCCCGCAGCGCGGCGGCGGTGGTGGGGCTGGCCCTGCTCAGCCGCAGGAACAAGGCGGTCTACGTCCGGCCCGAGGGGCGATTCCGCTTCGAGGGCGGCATGATCAAGCGGATCATGGGCATCGCCGTCCCCAATGGGGTGGAAAATTCCCTGTTCCAGATCGGCAAGCTGGTGGTCCTCAACCTGATCACCACCTTCGGCACCACGGCCATCGCGGCCAACGCTGTGTCCATGGATATCGCCAACTTCGCCATCCTCCCCGGGGTGTCCATCGGCTACGCCATGGTGACGGTGATCAGCCAGTGCGTGGGGGCGGGGGACGAGGCCCAGACCCGGTATTACACGAGGAAGCTCATGTTTATCGCCTATGGGGCCATGTGGGCCATCAACGTGCTGATCTTCATCTTCATGCCCCAGATCATCGGGCTGTATCACCTGAGTGCCGGAACGGCCCACACGGCGGCGCTGATTACCGCCACCCACAGCGGCATGGCCATGGTTATCTGGCCCATCGCCTTCACTCTGCCCAATAACTTTAGGGCCAAGGGCAACGCCCTGTTCCCCATGGTGGTCTCCATCGCCTCCATGGTCTTCGTGCGCATCCTGTTCTGCTACATTTTTGCCGTGGGCTTCGGCCTGGGGGTCTGGGGAACGTGGATCGCCATGATCCTGGACTGGGTGGTCCGGACGGTGGCCTTCATCATCTATTATTTCAAGGGCAACAAGATGCACCAGTCCATTTTACCGACACGGGAATGAAACGATGAAAAAGTGGCCTGATTTGTAAAATTGTCAGGCTGGCTGAAAGCTTTCATGTTATAATTAAGGCATCAAGGTTGGAGGTGCGAACAGTATGAAAATTGCGATTGGATCAGATCACGGCGGATTCGATTTGAAGACCGTCCTGATTCCTTTTTTAAAGGAACAGGGCGTGGAAGTGGTGGATTTGGGACCCGACTGCGGGGATGTTTCCGTGGATTACCCCAAGTACGGCCTCAAGGTAGCGGAAGCGGTGAAGAACGGCGTGGCCGAACGGGGCATCGCCATCTGCGGCACCGGCGTGGGCATCAGCATCGCTGTCAACAAGGTTCCGGGCATCCGGGGATCCCTGTGCACCAACGAGTACATGGCGGAGATGACCCGCCGGCACAACAATTCCAATGTGCTGGTCATGGGCGGCCGGGTCCTGGGCGATGAGCTTGCCAAGAACATCACCAAGGTCTGGCTCCACACGGAATACGAGGGCGGACGCCACCAGCGGCGCCTGGATCAGATCACGTCCATCGAAGAAAAATACAACGAAGAATGATTCCAAGCGGCTCCGGCCGCTTTTTTTATTTTTCAGGTGATTGTCACATAAGGGTCAGACAATTAACACCTGGCAGGTCCATAATTCTTGGTATCAACTCAAAACAAACCTTTGAGAAAAATACCAAGGAGGCCGACCATGACCAATTCAACGGAACCTACCATCATCATTCCCGCTTACTGTCCGGATGAACGCTTAATCCAACTCGTAAGGGAATTGAAAGACAAAGCCGGATGGCCCGTCGTCGTCGTGGACGATGGCAGCGGCCAGTGTTATTATAAGATCTTCAGCGCGGTGGCACAAACGGGGGCTGTCATCCTGACCCATCGGGAAAACCGGGGCAAGGGCGCCGCCATCAAGACGGCCATCCATTACGCCAAGACCCACTACCCTATCGCGGTGGGGTGGGTGACCGCCGACGCCGACGGCCAGCACGCCGTATCGGATATCGTGGCCGTGGGCCGGGCCCTCCAGGACAATCCCCGGGATCTGATCATGGGGACCCGGGACTTTTCCCAGAAACAGGTGCCCTTCAAGAGCCGCTGGGGCAACCGCATCACGGCGGCAGTGTTCCGCCTGACCACCGGTACCAAATGCAGCGATACCCAGACGGGGCTGCGGGGCATCCCCACGGTCATGTCGGACATGCTCCTGGCCACCGAGGGCGAACGCTTCGAGCTGGAAATGAATTTCCTGATGAACGCGGCCCAGGATGGGGAGACCATCCGCCCGGTGGCCATCCAGACCATTTACGAAAAGGGCAACCCCACCTCCAACTTCAACGCCGTCGGGGACAGCCTGCGGGTATTCTCCCGGATCATCAAATTCGCCTGCTCGTCCTTGAGCTGCGCGGGCATCGACCTGTTGGGCTTCACCCTGCTCAGCCTGTACTGCTTCGGCACCACGGCCAGCGGCCTGTTCATCTCCACGGTGGCGGCCCGGCTGGTTTCCGGCAGCGTCAATTTCTTCATCAACCAGCGCTGGGTCTTCAAGGGCGGCGGCCATTGGGAAGAAGCGGCCAAATACCTGGCCCTGTTCCTGTGCCAGATGGGCGCCAGCGGCCTGCTGGTCAGCGCCTTGTCCGCCAGCACGGGCTACGCCCTGGCGATGAAGATCCTGGTGGACAGCGGCCTCTTCATCCTGAGTTATTGGATACAGAAAAACTTCATCTTCAACCAGAAAAGGAGCCTGAGCCATGGAAGAACGACGGAAAAAGAAACGATTGTTTAGAAATAAATGGATGGGGAAGGTGGTTTTCACCTTCCTTCTTTTGGGCTACACGACCTTCGTCCTGCTGGAGACCTTCGTGATCCCCCACGGCCAGCAGGCGGTGACGGCCAGCACCACGGCCTCCTCCGCCTCGGCGGCGGCCCAGACCTCATCCACCACGGTGACGGCCACCACGCCGGTGGTCACCGACACCAGCTACTCCGACGGCACCAAGACCATCACCATCACCACGGAGCAGAAGGACGGCACCACCTATTACGTGGCAGATATCCAGCTGACCAGCGCGGACCATCTCAAGACCGCCTTTGCCAACGGCACCTACGGCCGCAACATCAAGGAAACCACCTCGGCCATGGCGTCGGACAACGGGGCCATCCTGGCCATCAACGGCGACTACTACGGCTTCCGGGACGGCGGCTACGTGGTGCGCAACGGCACGGTGTACCGGGATTCGGCCCGGACGGATACCTCCGGTGAGGATCTGGTCATCGACACCAGCGGCAATTTCTCCATCATCGAGGAATCCTCCACGGCCCTGTCCAGCGTGACCAACGCCTGGCAGGTGTTCTCCTTCGGGCCGGCCCTGGTGGAAAACGGCCAGGTGGCCGTGACGGCCAGCACCGAGGTGGACCAGTCCATGAGCTCCAATCCCCGGACGGCCATCGGCCAGATCGGCACCCTTCATTATATCTGCGTGGTGTCCGACGGGCGGACCAGCGAGTCCACGGGCCTGTCCCTGGAACAGCTGGCTGAAATCATGAAAGAAAAGGGCTGTACCACGGCCTACAATCTGGACGGCGGCGGGTCCTCCACCATGGTGTTCAACGGCACGGTGGTCAACAAGCCGACGACCAACGGCAACAAGATTGAAGAAAGGTCGGTGAGCGATTGTGTTTACTTCTAAAAGAAAGATTCTGGACCGGGGGGTCTGGGGTTACTTGGCCTTCGCCATCGGCTGTGTGGTGGTGGACAACGTGTACGCCCTCTTCGGCCACGGCGTCCGCTCGGTTTACATGGACTTCATGTTTTTGTACCCCCTGGTGGGCGGGGTCCTCTTCCGGCTGGTGTTAAACGTCCTGGCACCGGGGCTTTTCGACAGCCCCCGGAGCACCGCCTTCGCCAACTGCCTGGGAGCGGGGGTCATCCTCCTTACCGTGGGCAGCATGCTCAAGGGCATCATGGCCATCGCCGGCACGGACTCGGTCCTGCTCTGGGCCTACTTCATCATCGGCTGGGCGGCCCTGGGGCTGTCCCTGGTGTTCCTGATCCGCTGCCTGATGGGGAGAAATTGAGAATAGATACTATGCGTCCTGATTCGCAAAAAAAAGGGCCGTCGCACTGAGAAGCGTAGCGTGCAGCTGTCCGGCTTGTAAATCACATCCGAGGTCGACTCGACGCGAACAGCGAAGCTGTCTGCGGAGCGGAGACTGGGATGTCTTTACAGGCCGGACAGCGACAAGCAGCTTACGCTCAAGTGCGGCGGCCTCTTTTTCAGGCGTAGAGGGGGATCCGGTCCAGATCGTCGGGGACGAAGATGGGCCCCTTGAAGGGCTTGCCCGCCTCCTTGGAATAGGCCTTGCGCCGGCCCGCCAGGTCGTCGTCCACGGTGTGGTAGATGACCAGGTGCCGGGCGTGGAGGCTGGCGGCGGTTTTGCCCGTGTCCAGGGCGGTGGCGTGGTGCTTTTCGTAGGGCTTGTACCGCTCCTGGTCAGCGTAGAGGCAGAAGGCCTCGGACAGGAGCCAGTCGGCGTTTTCCGCCACCTCGCGGTTTTCCTCGCACAGGGGCTCGTCCCCCAGGCAGGTCAGCTTCTGGCCGTCGGGGAGGATGGCGGTAAAGCCGAATTGTTTGGCCTTGGTGGAGTGGATGTCAAAAAAAGTGAGATCCATGTTGGAGACCGTGGTCTTCTGGCCGTCCACCACCGGGACAATCTCAATCCGTTCCCCCAGGTGCCGGGCCAGCTTGCCGGGGAGGAGCTTGTGGACGAAATCCGTCAGCAGCTCCGCCGTCACATCGTGGCAGAACAGGCGGAAGCGGCCGGCGTAATGGCCCTTGTTCATTTCCTGGGCCACGTAGCGCACCACCCAGATCACCCCGAGGATGTGGTCGGTGTGGGCGTGGGTGACGAACATGTTGTGGATATCGGTGATGGCGATGTCCGCTTTTTTTAGCTGGGTCAGGATGCCGTTGCCGCCGCCGGCGTCCACCAGGAAGACATCATCGTCGTTTTTCAGGGCGAAACAGGTATTGTAGCATTCGGTTACCATGGCGCAGCCGGTGCCAAGCATAATCAGTTCAGTCATGGTTTTTTTCCTTCTTTCCACTTTCAGTTTCAGATGCCATAATTATAGCAGTTTTCCCATAAATATGCTATAATTTATGTTAGTGTTTAAATCTGGAAATCCGTAAAAAAACAGGAGAGCTATGACGAATCGAGAGGATAACAAAGCAGGGATCATCGGCCTGACGGTGACGGGCCTCGCCTGGGGCGCCGTGCTGGCAGAGGCGGGCGTATCCGTGCTGGCGACGGATATGGACGAGGAAGTGTTGAACGGCTGCCTGGAGGAGGGGGAGATGCCCGGCGTGGAGCCGGGGCTCGAGGCGCTGGCGACGGCCCAGCTGGCATCGGGCAATCTGACCCTGTGCCCCAACACACGGCGGGTCATCCGGGAGTGCCCGGTGATCTTCATCACCGCCATGGTGCCGCCGGATGAGGAGGACCGGCCCAGCCTGCGCTTCGTGGAAGCGGCGGTGAGGCAGGTGGCGGGCCAGGCCCCGGAGGACCGGGTCATCGCTGTCAAGGCACCGGTGGCCCTGGGCAGCACGGAGCGCCTCCAGCAATCGGTGGACGCGATTCTTTCGGACCGGGAAGACGGCCCGGAGCGGATCGTGGTGACGGCGGTGCCGGAGCTGTACGACGACGGCCAGATGGTGCGGTCCATGGCTGCCGACGGCCCGCTGATCATCGGGTGTGACGGCGAGATACCCGAGGCCCTGGCGGCCATTTGCGCCGCCCTGGATCCCCAGGGACGCCGGACCCGGCGATGCAGCCCCCGGGAAGCGGAGCTGGCGGTGTTTGCGGAAGCCGGACGGCTGGCGGCGGAGCTGGCCTGGAAGAATGAAATGGCGGCCCTGTGCGGCCATCTGGAAGTGGACGGCGACGCGGTCGCAGGCCTGCTCAAGGGTCAGCGCCGGGTGAGGAGCCGCCTGGTGGAAAACCGGCCCCTTTCCCTGGGCTACGGCGGAAGCCGCCTGCCCCGGGAGGTCCGGGAATGGGCGGCCCTGGCCGGGGACGCCGGCCTGTCCGACAGTCTGGCCGAGGCCTTTGACGCCCAGAATGCCCGCCACGGCGAGGCCGCCGGACGATGGCTGGAAGCCGCTCTGGCCCAGAGCCTGGCCGGGGTGGACGACCCGGTGGTGGCCGTGGTCGGCGCGTCGTCGTCGCCGGGGACCGACGATCTCCGTGAGACCCCGGCGGTGGAAATCCTCAAGGCCCTGGCCGCGCCGGCGGCGGAGAAGGCGGAAGCAAGCGGCGAAGGCGTTGACGTCAAGCCTTTCCGGCTGTACGTGCCCTGGGGCATGGACCAGATGAAATGGCGGCTCTTCAAGGAACGGGAGGTCTTTACCTTCTGCGACACGGCGGTGGAGGCCACCCGGGACGCGGATGCCCTGATCGTGCTGGGAAGCTGGCCCGGGGGCTCGGGAATCCTCATGCCGTCGCTGAAGAAGCGCATGCGGGGACGGCTCATCCTGGACGCCGCGGCCCTGTTCAGCCGGGAAAAGGCGGAGAAGCTGGGGTTTGAATACCGCCGGCTCTTCCAAAAATAAAAGAATCCGTCAATAATCAAAAGCATCAGGGAAAGCAATCACTTAGAATTCAAGCGAAGGATCATTCGAATACAAGAGGGAGGAAATAATACACATGGAAGTCAGAAAAGCAGTCATCCCCGCGGCGGGGCTGGGGACCCGGTTTTTGCCCGTCACCAAGTCGGTGCCCAAGGAAATCCTGCCCATCGTGGACAAGCCCACGATCCAGTACATCATCGAGGAAATCGTGGCCTCGGGGATCACGGACATCCTGATCATCACCGGGCGCAACAAAGAGATCATCATCAACCACTTTGACCACGTGCCGGAGCTGGAGTTCAACCTGAAGATGAAGGGCAAGGACGCCGAGCTGCGCATGGTGGAGGACATCACCAAAATGGCCAACATCTTCACCGTCCGTCAGGGCGAAGCCAAGGGCCTGGGCCACGCCGTGCTCTGCGCCAAGGAATTCGTGGGGGATGAACCCTTCGCCGTGGTCCTGGGGGACGATATTGTCTACAACCCGGACACACCGGCCCTCAAGCAGATGATCAAGGTCTTCAACAAGTATCAGGCCTCGGTCATCGGCGTCCAGACCGTCCCCGACGACGATGTGGACAAATACGGCATCGTCTCCGGCGATGCCCTGTCGGACTACGTCTACGAGGTCAAGGACCTGGTGGAAAAGCCCCCCATCGACGAAGCGCCCTCCAACCTGGCCATCCTGGGACGGTACATCATCACCCCGGAAATCTTCGAGATCCTGGAACACACCGGCCGGGGCGCCGGCGGGGAAATCCAGCTCACTGACGGCCTCAAGCGCCTGGCCCGCCGGGAAAAGATGGTGGCCTACGATTTTGCCGGCCGCCGCTACGACGTGGGGGACAAGCTGGGCTTCCTGGAAGCCACGGTGGAATACGGCCTGCGCACCCCGGGGCTGGAAACAAAATTTAAGGATTATTTGAAAAATCTGGATTTATAGAGCAATTCTGATCAAAACCAGTCAGTTTGCCAGTTTCTAATATTTCCACTTGTGAAGCGCGGCGATTTCGGATATAATGATTGAAACCGAATATCAACTGATTTTCATAACTTATCAATACAGTATGAGGAGGAGCCAAATGGATTACAAAGAAAACTTAGCGGCATGGAAGGATTTTATGCAATGGGACGCCGGGATGTACAAGGAATTGTCAGCCATCACCGACGAAAAGGAACTGGAAGACCGTTTTTACACAGAACTGGCCTTCGGAACCGCCGGCATGCGCGGCAAGATCGGCATGGGCACCAACCGGATGAACGTCTACGTGGTGGCCCGGGCCACCCAGGGTCTGGCCCAGTATCTGCTGGCTGAAGATCCGGCCAACGCGGAAAAGGGCGTGGCCATCGCCTTCGATTCCCGGAATTACTCACCGGAATTCGCCCGGGTGGCGGCCCAGGTTCTGGCGGCCAACGGCGTCAATGCTTACATTTACGACACCCTGCGCCCGGTTCCCGTGCTGTCCTTCACCGTGCGTCATCTGAAGACGGCCGCCGGCATCGCGGTTACCGCCTCCCATAACCCCAAGGAATACAACGGCTACAAGGTCTACGGACCCGACGGCGGCCAGATCACCGAAGAAGCGGCGGCAGCCGTGGTTGCGGAAATCGACAAGGTCACCGATTATTTCGGCGTGGAGCTGGCGGCCGACGACGATGAACACATTATCCCCATCGGACCGGAAGTGGACGACGCCTTTGCCGCCGCGGTGGAAGGGGTGGCCAAGGCCAACCCGGGCAGCGACCTGAAGATCATCTACACGCCCCTCCACGGCAGCGGGAACATCCCCGTGCGCCGGGTCCTCAAGGATCTGGGCTACGAACACGTCGCCATCGTCAAGGAACAGGAACTGCCCGACGGCGATTTCCCAACGGTGGTCAAACCCAATCCTGAAGAAAAATCCGTCTTCAACATCGCCATCGAAATGGCGGAAAAAGAAGGGGCTGACGTCATCATCGGCACCGACCCCGACTGCGACCGCGTGGGCGTATGCTGCCGCACCTCCAGCGGGGATTACGCGGTGTTCACCGGCAACCAGACCGGCGCCCTCCTGGTGGATTACATGCTCAAGAGCCGGGATTGGCCGGACAACAAGGCCGTCATCAAGACCATCGTCACCAGTGAAATGGGCGGCGTGGTGGCCCGGGCCCACGGGGCGGAAGTCTTCAACGTCCTCACCGGCTTCAAGTACATCGGCGAAAAGATGACCGAATGGAAGGCCTCCGGCGAACACACCTTCGTCATGGGCTACGAAGAAAGCTACGGCTACCTGGCCGGGGATTACGCCCGGGACAAGGATGCCGTCCTGGCTTCCTCCCTGGTCTGTGAAATGGCGGATTATTACAAGAAACAGGGCAAGAACCTGTACGACGCCCTTCAGGACCTGTACAAGGAACACGGCTATTTCCTGGAAAACGTCCAGTCCATCGATTTGGACGGCATCGAAGGCAAGAAGCAGATCCTGAAGATCATGGATACCTTCCGCGCCGATCACTTTGACGCCTTTGCCGACGCCAAGCTGGCCGTCTTTGATGACTACCAGACCCAGGAAAGCGTCACCATGGCAACCGGCGAAAAATCCAAGATCGCCCTGCCCGTATCCAACGTGCTGAAATTCATCTTCAACGAAAATTCCTGGTACGCCATCCGTCCTTCCGGCACCGAACCCAAGGTCAAGATCTACTACTCGGTCATGGGCAAGGATCAGCAGGACGCCGAATCCAAGATGGAAATCCTGAAGAAGGCGGTCAACGAACGTCTGCCCCAGTAAGGGAAGGATTTTGGTAATTTTAAGTAAAGGCCGTTAAAATAATGAGGGGAACGCTTTTGAACGTTCCCCTCATGTTTATGTTTTTTGTAAAATCATTGAAAGAGAGACAGGGAGGAATTTAAGTTGATCATTCATGCGAAACACGCGGAAGAAACAGCTGTCATGGCAACGGCCCAGGCCATGTGCGCGGCGGCCAGGACGGCGCCCAAGGCCCGGGGGATGGATTATCTGACGACCCTCATCGTCGCCGGGGATGACATGATGGCCCTGGCGGACAAGATGGAGGAAATGGGCAAGGCGGGGGACCGTCCCTCCTTCATCCGGGACGCGGAAAACGTCCGGGACAGCCAGGCCCTGGTGCTCATCGGCACCCGGGAAAAGACCCGGGGGCTCAATGACGGCTGCCAGCTCTGCCATCATCCCGACTGCGCGGACTGTGCCAGGAACAACGGCGTCTGTGTCTACGGTCCCATGGACCTGGGCATCGCCATCGGCTCCGCCGTATCCGTCGCCGCCGATTCCCGGGTGGACAGCCGGATCATGTTTTCGGCGGGCATGGCGGCCAAGGCCATGAACCTGATGGGTCGTGAGTATTCCATGATCATGGGGATCCCCCTGTCCGTCAGCGGCAAATCCCCCTATTTTGACAGAAAGTGAGGAAACAAGATGCCAAGAATAGTGGAAATCATCATCCTGCTGGCCATCGGCTTTGCAGTGTCCAAGGTGTACAAGTATATCAAGGAAAAAAAAGGTAAATAAAAAACAAAAGAACGAGCTAAAAAAATCCGGATGAAAATTCCGGATTTTTTTTGGTGAGGAATGGGGAAAACAGGGGTGGACTTCGCCGGATTAAAGCTAAACGCAATGGAATATGGTATAATATTGCCACGTCAAAATCCTGCAGAGGGGCGGGAGGCGCATGAGGAAGAATACTCAGGCAAAACGGTCGGAGGGAAGGCCAGCCAGCGGTGTGGGAGCCGCCGGCGTTGCCAATAAAAAAGGATGGTGTGAATTGTTATGAGAGCATTTGAGAAAATCCAATCCGGCCTGCCGGAAATGGACCGGGCCTTCGATTCAATCCGTTTGGGGGACAACGTGGTGCTCCAGGTGGGGAGCCTGGAGGAATTCAAGCTTTTCGCTGTGCCCTTCGCCAGGCAGGCGGCCGCGGACGGAAGACGGCTGCTGTATATCCGCTTTGCGTCCCACCCGCCGCTCATCGAGGATATTCCCGGGCTGGAGGTGCGGACGGTGGAGCTGTCCCACCAGTTTGAGACCTTCACCATGGAGATCCGCAGGATCATCGAAGAGGCGGGCCGGGAGGCCTTTTACGTCTTCGACTGCCTGTCCGAGCTCCAGACGGCCTGGTCCACGGACATGATGATGGGGAATTTCTTCCGGGTGACCTGTCCCTATCTCTTCGAGCTGGATACGGTGGCCTTTTTCCCGATCCTGCGCGGCTGCCACTCCTTCGCCGCGGTGGCCAAGATCCGGGATACCACCCAGATCCTTTTGGATGTGTTTTCCGAGCACCAGTGGGAGACGGTGCCCCAGTCGGTGTACGTCCACCCCCTGAAGGTGTGGAAGCGGTACTCCCCCACCATGTTTTTGCCCCACCGCTACGATGTGAAAACCGGGGAATTCCGGCCCCTGACCGATGGGGTCAGCGCCAGCCGGTTTTACGCCATCCTCAACGAGGAGGGCGGCGAACAGAAGGAACAGACCCTGGATAGCTGGGACCGCCTGTTCATCGACGTCCAGAACCGCCAGAAGACCGGGGATGTGAGCCGGTCCGATTTGAGGACCCTGTGCCGGATCATGATGAGCCGGGATAAAAAGCTCCAGCCCCTCATCGACCGCCATTTTACCCTTGAGGATTACATGGCCGTCCGCAGCCGCATGATCGGCACCGGGCTCATCGGGGGCAAGGCCTGCGGCATGCTCCTGGCCCGGAAGATCGCCTGCGCCGGTCTTTCAGAGGAGGACGTGGCCCATTTCGAACCCCATGATTCCTACTTCATCGGCTCCGACGTCTTCTACACCTACATCGTGGCCAACAACTGCTGGAACCTGCGGGTCCATCAGCGGACGGAGCAAGGGTATTTCATGGAAGCGCCCAAATTGGGAGAAGCCCTGCTTTCCGGGACCTTCCCCGACGACATCCGGGAGGAATTCAAGCGCCTGCTGGATTATTTCGGACAGAGCCCCATCATCGTGCGCTCCAGCAGCATCCTGGAGGACGGCTACGGCAACGCCTTCGCCGGGAAGTACGACTCGGTGTTCTGCGACAACACCGGGACGCCGGAGGAACGGCTGACCGCCTTTGAAAACGCGGTGCGCAGGGTTTACGCCAGCACCATGAACCGCTCCGCCCTGGAATACCGGGTCAAGCGGGGGCTCTCCCGCCGGGACGAACAGATGGCCCTGCTGGTCCAGCGGGTTTCCGGCTCCTATTACGGCAAAATCTTCATGCCCGACGCCGCCGGCGTGGGCTACTCCTTCAGTTTGTACAAATTCAGGGAAGAGATGGACGTCAAGGCCGGGATGCTCCGGCTGGTCATGGGCCTGGGGACCCGGGCTGTGGACCGCACCGGCGAGGATTATCCCCGGCTGGTGAGCCTGGACGCCCCCACGGTCCAGCTCCAGGCCACGGTGGCGGAGCGTCACCGCTACTCCCAGCACCGCATCGACGTCATCGCCCTGCCCGGTGGGGAGAGCCACACCAGCCTGGAAAAAATCAGGGCCGACCTGCCGGACTACGTGGTCCGCACCCTGACCGAACACGACAGCGACGCCGAACGCCGCTTCCGGGAACGGGGGCAGAACCGGGACGTGCTCTACGTCTCCTGCGCCGGCCTGCTGGAAAATGAAGCCTTCACCGGGATGATGAAGCGCCTGCTGCACCTGCTCCAGAGCGCTTACGATTACCCGGTGGATATCGAGTTCACCGTGAACATCGCCTCCGACGGGGTCTTCGTGGTCAACTTGCTCCAGTGCCGGCCCCTGCAGCTGTACCTGACGGATGAAAAGGTAGAGGTCCCCCGGCCGGCGGACGACCGGATCTACCTGCGGCTCAAGGGCGCCTCCATGGGCCGCTCCATCAAGATGCCCGTGGACTGGGTGGTCTACGTGGATCCCCGGGCCTACTACACCTGCCCCTACGTGCGCAAATCCGAGGTATCCCGCATTGTGGAAAAGATCAACCGCCGGGGCGGGGAACGGGGACGGCAGATGGTGCTCTTCGCCCCGGGACGCATCGGCACCTCATCGCCGGAGCTGGGCATTCCCGTGGCCTTCGCCGACATCTGTGATTTCCGGGCCATCTGCGAGGTGGCCTACAGCGAGGTGGGGTACATGCCCGAGCTGTCCTACGGCAGCCACATGTTCCAGGATCTGGTGGAAAGCGACATCCTCTACGGCGCCGTCTTTGAAAATGAAAAAACCCGGAAATTCGATCCGGATTTTATGAAAGATCAGCATTATGAAAATCGCTTCGGGGAAATCTGTCCCGAAAGCGGGGATTTTTCAGATATGATTTACGTGTACGACACCCGGGAAAGCGGGCTGACCCTTTACCACGACGCGGTCAAGGGCGAACTGCTCATTGCCAGGTGATCCGCTGCCTTGAATCGTAGCCCTGATCCTTGAATTTGGAAAAGAGCAGCTCCATCTTCAAGGGGGTGATTTCGATGAGGTAGAGGGGCGTGGGCATCTTGCGGATGGCGTTTTCCGAGTAACCCTTGTATTCCAGCACCTTGCTGTATCTGGCGCAGCCGATTTCCAAGATTTCGGCTGTGCCGGTGATCTGGATGCTTGAAAGGTCGCCGAAGTCTGAGGAGGGCTCGAAGATGGCCAGGCAGACGTTTTTGTTTTCGGACAGGGCGTGGAATTTCTCACCGCCCTCGGAAAAGATGTAAATGCGGCCGTCCAGCCAGTTGTACTCCAGGGGGGTACAGCGGACCCGGTCGGAGCAGGCGGTGGCCAGGGCACAGGTGGCGTGGGTGGCGATGAACGCGTCCGCTGTTTTGCGGACGGCGCCTTCGGGCATCCGCGACGCGACGATGTCATGACGTTTCCAATGATTTTCTGCACGTTGATATTTTTCTTTTTCCATATTTGGCCTTTCAAAAACTCATTGATATGTTATTATAGTTAGTATACCACATCATTGACATATGTAAACGTGATGTTCGAAAAAGCTTGAAATTGACAGGAAGTGAATTAATGAGATATAAGAAAGAACAAATGAACTGCACCCGGGGGGATCTGGCCATCCACTGCGTGCGATACGAGCCGGAGGATGGGAAAAATAGCCATCCGACGGTGATCCTCAGCCATGAATTCGGCGGGAACACCCATACCCTGAGACGCTACGCCATGGAATACGTGGACCGGGGCTACCTGGCGGTGAGCTTCGATTTCTGCGGCTCGGGCAGCGGAAAGAGCGAGGGCGATTCCCGCAGGATGAGCGTGGTGACGGAGCGGGACGACCTGGAGGCGGTGATGGCCCAGACCCTCGCCCTGCCCCAGGTGGACAAGTCCCGGGTAGTGCTGGCCGGCGGCAGCCAGGGCGGCTTTGTGGCGGCCATGGCGGCGGCGCGGCATCCCCGGGAGGTCTCGGCGCTGGTGCTGTACTACCCGGCCTTCTGCATTCCGGACAACGTGCTCACGGGCACCGTCCGAGGCCGTCCCATCAACTTCCACCGGGAAACCGCCCACTTCAATCTCTGGGGCGTGGACCTGGGGGCCAGGTACATGAGCGACGCCAAAATGGTGGATCTGGAGCGGGACATCTATTCCTACCCCGGACCGGTGCTCATCTGCCACGGCACCGACGACGTCCTGGTGGACATCAGCTACGCCCGGGACGCCCGGCGGGAGTACCCCAACGCCCGGCTGGTGGAAATACCCGGAGGGGACCACTGCTTCACCAAAACGGGATTTGAGACGGCCATCAAGGCGACCTTCCAATTCCTGCGTTGATTTTCAAACGGCTGAAAATTAAATGCTTTTTTGCAATATGAGTGGTCAATGGCGGCGAGAAAGTGTATAATGTAAAAAATGATTATCCAAACGATCTTCAGGAGGATTCCATGAGTGAAAAAGTGAAATTGGGTGTCGTGTTCGGCGGGCAGTCAGGCGAACACGAAGTGGCGCGGGTTTCCGCGTACAATATTTTAAATGTCATCAATCAGGATAAATACGACATCACGACCATCGGCATCACCAAGGACGGCCGCTGGCTCATTTATACAGGGGACTGGGCCAAGCTGCCCGACGGTTCCTGGCAGAAGGATGCAGCGCATCTGCGGGAGGATTTTTCCGTATTCACCGATCCCCAGATCCAGGCCATCGACGTGTTCTTTCCCGTCATGCACGGCCCCATGGGGGAAGACGGCACCGTTCAGGGCGTCTTTGAAATGATGAACAAGCCCTACGTGGGCTGCGGGGTCCTGGCCTCTGCCGTGGGCATGGACAAGGTGATTTCCAAAATCGTCTTTGAATCCGCCGGCATCCCCATCGTGCCCTACGTGTATTTTTACCGCAGGGACTGGAAAAAACAGGCCGATGCCCTGGTGGCCCGCATCGAAAATGAGCTGGGCTATCCCGCCTTCGTCAAGCCGGTGAACATGGGCTCCTCGGTGGGCATCACCAAGGCCCACGACCACGATGAGCTGGTGGCCGGCATCGAAAAGGCCCTCCATTACGACGACAAGATCCTGGTGGAAAAGTTCATCCGCGGCCGGGAAGTGGAGTGCGCCGTGCTGGAAGAAGACGGTGAGATCCTGACGGCCCTGCCCGGCGAGGTGGTGGCCTCCAAGGAATTTTACGATTACGAAGCCAAGTACGCCGACGACCAGGATTCCAAGATCGTGATCCCCGCCCAGATTGGCGATGATCAGCTGGAAAAAATCCGGGAATACGCGGCCAGGGCCTTCTCCGCCATCGACTGCGCGGGACTGACCCGGGCGGACTTCTTTGTGGAACGGGATACCGGCGCCATTTACATCAACGAGGTCAACACCCTGCCGGGCTTCACCGACATCAGCATGTACCCCAAGATGTGGGAGCACATGGGGGTATCCTATGAAGACCTGGTCGAACGGCTGATCCAGACGGCGGCCCGGAAAAAGGTTACAGATTATACGAAAGAATAAATTCGATGAAAGGCTGGTGGCAATATGACAGCTGAAGATACAAGGAATGTCTGGCTATCCATCGTAGGGACGGCCACAGGAGCCCAGGATCCGGTGGATCAGGGCGACACCATGAAATTTGAGACCGAGGGGAGCTTCTACCACGAAAAGGAAACCTCCTGCATGACCTACCAGGAAACGGATATCTCCGGCATGCAGGGGACCACGACCACGGTCAAGGTCAACGACGACAAGGTCTCGGTGATCCGTTTGGGCGCGGTGAACAGCATCATGGAATTTGAAAAGGGCAAGCGCAACATCATCATGTACTCCACCCCCTACGGGGACATCTCCATGGGCGTCTTTACCAAGGGAGTCAATATCGACTACGACGAACGGATGGATCCGGTCAAGGTCGCGGTGGATTACGCCATCGACGTGGAAGGCCGGCCCAACACGACCAATTTGCTCAACATTGAAATCAAGGAACGGTCCTAAGGGGACCAACGAGCTCCTCCGCCAATCCGGGGGAGTCTTTTTCAGATAAAAGCGGAGGAAGAATAAGCGTATGTATATCAGAGAGAAGATTGAGGAATCGCTGAGGAAGATGATCGCGGCGGCGGTGGATGCCGCCGTGGCAGAGGGAGCCTTCCCGGTGGAAAGCCTGCCGGAAATCCAGTTGGAGGTTCCCCGGGAAGAGCAGTTCGGGGATTACTCCACCAACATCGCCATGCAGCTGCCCAAGCAGGCCCGCAAGGCGCCCCGGGTCATCGCCGAAGCCATCGTGGCCCATTTGGATACGGCGGGCACCTACGTGGAAAAGGCCGACATCGCCGGACCGGGATTCATCAACTTCCATTTGGATCCGTCCTGGCACTACGAGGTCATCGCGGACATTGAGGAACGGGGCGACGATTACGGCCGCACCACCGGCCACGCCGGCCAGACCTACAACCTGGAATTCGTCTCGGCCAATCCCACGGGGCCCATGCACATGGGCAACGCCCGGGGCGGCGCCATCGGGGACATCCTGGCGGAAATCGCCGCCTGGACGGGCTACGACGTAACCCGGGAATTCTACGTCAACGACGCCGGCAACCAGATCGCCAAATTCGGCGATTCCCTGGACGCCCGCTTCCTCCAGCTCATGGGCCAGGACGTGCCTTTCCCGGAAGACGGCTACCAGGGCGCGGACATCCGTGTCCACATGGAAGAGTACATTGCCGCCCAGGGCGGGGAAGACGCCTGTAAGGACTTGCTGGAACAGACGCCGGAGGCACGGAAGAAAATCTTTGTGGACTACGCCCTGAAGAAGAATCTGGCGGGGATGCACGCGGACATGGCCCGCTACGGCGTCCACTACGACGTGTGGTTCTCCGAACAGAGCCTGTACGATGACGGGGAAATCAAATCCGCCCTGAAGATGCTGGAGGACCGGGGGGCCACCTACGAAAAGGAAGGGGCCATCTGGTTCAAGACCACGGATTACGGCTGTGAAAAGGACGATGTGCTCATCCGCAACAACGGCCTGCCCACCTACTTTATGGGGGATATCGCCTACCACTTGAACAAGTTTGTGACCCGGGGCTTCGACCGTTCGGTCAACGTGTGGGGCGCCGACCACCACGGCCACATCGCCCGGCTCAAGGCCGCCATGGAAGCCGCCGGTGTGGATCCGAACCGCCTGGACATCGTCATCATGCAGCTGGTCCGTCTGGTGAAGGACGGGGAACAGGTGCGCATGTCCAAGCGCGCGGGCAAGGCCATCGGCCTCACCGAGCTCCTGGACATGGTGGGGGTGGATGCCGCCCGGGTGTTCTTCAACCTGCGCTCACCGGGGAGCCACTTCGACTTCGATTTGGACCTGGCCATCCAGGAATCCAATGAAAACCCGGTGTTCTACGTCCAGTACGCCCACGCCCGGATCTGCAGCATCCTCCGTCAGATGGAAGACGACGTGGACGTCCACGCGCCGGCGGATCTGACCTTATTGAAGGAAGACAAGGAAATGGAACTGCTGAAGATCCTGGCCGACCTGCCGGACATCCTGGTCATGGCGGAAAGCAAGATGGATCCCAGCCAGATCACCCATTACGCCATGGACCTGGCCTCGGCCTTCCACACCTTCTACAACGACTGCCGCGTCCGCGTGGACGACAAGGCCCTCATGCACGCCCGGGTCAAGCTGATCCTCGTCACCCAGCAGGTCCTCAAGAATGTGCTGGGGATCCTGGGGGTCGATGCACCGTCTAAGATGTGACGTAAGTGCGGCATCATGAGCCAATTCGAACGCAGTGAAAAGATCATCGGACAGGAGGCCCAGGCCCGGCTGGCATCGGCCCGGGTCATCCTCTTCGGGGTGGGCGGCGTCGGCTCCTACGCCGGGGAAGCCCTGGCCCGGGCCGGCATCGGCCACCTGACCCTGGTGGACAAGGACGTGGTGGACCTGACCAACGTCAACCGCCAGCTCATCGCCCTCCACTCTACCGTGGGCCAGCCCAAGGTAGAGGTGGCCGCCGCCCGCTACCGGGACATCAACCCGGCGGCGGAAATCCGTGCCCTTCAGGAGACGGTGCTGCCGGAAAATGTGGCGGATTTCCATCTGGAAACCTACGACTACGTGGTGGACGCCGTGGACATGGTGACGGCCAAGCTGGCCCTCATCGCGGACTGCTGTGGAAAGGGTGTGCCCATCCTGTCCTGCATGGGCACGGGCAACAAGCTGGACCCCAGCCGCTTCGAGGTGGCGCCCATCGAAAAGACGTCGGTATGCCCCCTGGCCAAGGTCATGCGCCGGGAACTCAAGGCCCGGGGTATCAAAAAAGTCAAGGTCGTCTACTCAAAGGAAGAGCCGCTTAAAAAACAGACCCCGCCAGGGAGCATGAGCTTCGTACCCGGAGCCGCCGGCCTGGTGATGGCGGGGGAGGTCATCCGGACCCTGGCTGGGATTCCTGCAAGCTAAACGGGGGTCCCGGAATTATTGAAATGGAAACACAATCACGCAATGCCGTGATTGCATAAGGTGAAAGAAAAGAGGAACCACAATGATCAATATGAGCTACAAACTGGAGAAAAGGGAAGAAGAAGGCCGGCCGATCCAGGTGGGCATCGTCGGCATGGGCCAGATGGGCATGACCCTGGTGGGCCAGATTTCCCGGATGAAGGGCATGCGCCCCTCGGTGGTGGTGGACCACAAACTTTGGGCCGTCAAGGACGCCTTTACCAACGCGGGCTACGTGGAAGGCCGGGACTTCGAAATCGCCGAAACGGTGGAAGAGGGCGACGCCATCCTGGCTGAAGGAAAATTTGTGGGTTCCCTCAACGATGAGCTGGCCACCCGATGCGGGGCCATCGAATGCTCGGTGGACGCCACGGGCAGCCCGGAGGCCGGGGCCAAAATCGCTGTGGACGCCATCAACGCCGGCAAGCACATCGTCATGCTCAACGTGGAAACCGACGTGTGCATCGGCCACATCCTGTACAAGCTGGCTACCAACGCCGGGGTGGTTTACACCGGCACCGCCGGGGATGAGCCGGGGGCCGTCATGGAGCTCTACGATTTCGCCAAAGCCCTGGGCTTCGATGTCCGGGTGGTGGGCAAGGGCAAGAACAACCCGGTGATCCTGGACTGCACGCCGGAGTCGGTGGCGGATATCGCCAAAGTGAAGGGGGCGTCTCCCCGGATGATCTGCGCCTTCAAGGACGGCACCAAGACCATGGTGGAAATGACGGCCATGGCCAACGCCACGGGCTTCGTCCCCGACGTCACCGGCGCCCACGGCGCGGAAAGCGACGCCAAGCATCTGCCCCAGGTCTTGAGCCTCAAGGAAGAGGGCGGGGTCCTGAACCGTTACGGCGTGGTGGAATACATCAACGGCGTGGCCCCAGGGGTCTTCGTTATCTGCAGCACCGACGAGCCGGATGTCATGGCGACCCTCAAATACATCGAAATGGGGGACGGCCCCAACTACGCCCTGTACCGGCCCTATCACCTGACCAGCGTGGAAACGCCCCTTTCCATCGCCAAGGCGTGCATCGACCACGAGCCGACCATCGTCCCCCGTAAGGGTCTGGTGGCGGAAACCATCACCGTGGCCAAAAAGGACCTCAAAAAAGGAGAAACCCTGGACGGCATCGGGGGATACACCATCCGGGGTACGTTCATGGAAGCAAAGGAGGCCCGGCGCCAGAATGGCCTGCCCATGGGTCTGGTCAACGGGAAGACCACCATGGCCCGGGATGTGGCCAAGGACGCCGTCATCACCTACGACGACGTCATCCTCGACCCCGACGCCCTGGTGCTGCAGCTGCGCAAGCTCCAGGACGCGCTGTTCGTATAGATTTTTTAGTAAAGCCCGGGGGCTTATTCCCCGATGATGATGACCTTGCATTTCCGCTTGCGGGAGCGGGTGCGGTCGAAATCCACGAAATAGACGTAGCCTGTGGTGCCGACGCCCAGCTTGCCGCCGTCCACTTCAAAGGTTTCGCTGGAGCCCAGGAGGGTGGATTTTAAGTGGGCGTCGCAGTTGAGCAGGGCGGCGTGGTCCCCGCCGGGGAGGTATTCCGCGGCGTTGGGCCAGGATTCCACCTCTTCGTAATGCTTGGGGCCGGGGTAATTGTACTGGCCCTCCCGCACATCGTCGGGGATGAGGGTCTTCAGCACGTTGTTCAGGTCGGTCTGGAGGAATTCGTCCCCATTGTCGCCTATGTCGTGGACGAATTCCTCAAAGAAGACCGAGCAGGTGGTGTGGGGAGAGATGACCACACAGATGCCGTTCTGGATGTTGCTGTTGGCGATGGCCTGTTTGACGCCTTCGGTGATGTTGAGGAAGGTGGGGGTGCTGCCGTGGGACTGCAGGGATAGGGTTTCTTTGTAAACCGTCATTTTTTTCTCCTTGATTTTGGACGTTCTGTTCGACTTTTCACGATTACTTGTTTTCTTCCAATTCTTTGGCGGCCTTCATCATGGCCCGGGCCATTTCGTGGACCCGTTCGCCGGGATCGGGGGCGTTCAGGATGCCGCTGGTGCCGCCGGAGCCGTCGCCGCCTTCCTTGATGACGTTGTACACATCCTCCGCCGTGGTGATGCCCGAGGCGATCATGACCAGGATGTCTTCATCGATGGCCCGGATGGCCGCCGCGGTTTCGTGGATATAGGTGTTGTCCGCCACCTGGCCGGTGCCAATCAAGTCCGTGGGTTCGCAGAGCAGGATGTCGGGCTTCATCTGGGCAACGGCCACCGCTTCACCGACGGAATCCGCACAGACGATGGTCAGGATGTCCAGCGCTTTGGCCCGCTTGATGGTTTCGTACAGGACGGAGACGTTCAGTGGATTTTCGGCGTGGTTCAGGAAAACGGCGCTGGCGCCGGCTTCCTTCAGGGATTCCGGCAGGACGTGGCCCATGCCGCGGCCGGGCACCAGGGCGTCCATGTGCTGGGCGGTGACAATCAGGTTGTCCGTGTTTTCCTTGATCAGGCGGATGTCGGCAAAGGGACAGGTAAAGAATAGGGTGATGCCCGTTTCCCTGGCGGCGTCATCGGCGGCTTTGGCCAGCTCCAATGATTTTTTCCCGTAGAGATAGGATTTGGGATTGACGACTAAAAAAGGTTTATAGGATGATTTCATGGCTTCCTCCTCGAAATTAAATGACCACTGGTATGTCAACAAGATTACCACATGTAAAATCGTTTGGCAAATAGTAAATAGAAAAAGCCGAGATCTCGAAAGATTATCAACGAATGAGTTTACAAATGATAAGAATAGCGTCGGGAAACACCGGAAATATTCAGAAATTAAGGTTTGAAAATTGACACTTGATAAATATGAGGATTTGGTCTATGATTAGGCAATCAGCACATCTGTCAATCAAAAGGGGTTAAAATGAAAACTACGCCATTGCAGGAAAAAACACAGAAAGCCATCCTGGAACGCTTTAAGGATCTGGATTATTACGCGCCCCTTCCCGGCGAACGGGAATTGTGTCTGGATTTCAATGTCAGCCGGCCCACCATCCGCAGGGTTCTGGACAACCTGGAACAGCAGAACATGATCGTCCGCATCCAGGGCCGGGGGACCTTTTACATCGGCAAAAAGGTGCCCATCGACTTTTCCGATTCCTCGGAGCACGGACTGGGCCTGTTCAACATTTTGACCTCGGCGGGCAAATACACCAAGAGCCACGTGCTGACCCAGGTGGTGGAGCTGCCCCGGGCGGAAATCGCCGCCCGGCTGGACATCGGCAAAACCGACAGGGTCTTCCACCTCAAGCGCCTGCGCTTCGTCAACGACGAGATCTATTCCCTGGCAGATGACTACATCCCCCTGGCCATCTGTCCCCAGCTCATGAAGATCGATTTTTCCGAGTACTCCCTGATCAAGGCACTGGAAGAAAACGCCGTGATCGCGGCCCGGGACGACAAGGTCATCGAGGTCGTGCCGGCGGGGGAAGGGGAGGCGGCCTACCTGGAGCTGGAAAAGGGGGACCCCATCTCCGTGGTGAGCATCGTCACCTACGACGAGGCGGGGACCATCGTCCAGTACGCCACCTCCAAGGCCGACGCCTACAAAAGCCGGTTCCGGGTCATATCCGCCCGGCATTGACAGGCATTGCCATCCTTCGGAAATAAAAAAAGGACTGTCACACTGAGAAAAGCAACATGCAGCTGTCCGGCATGCAAATCACATTCAAGGTCGACTTGACGCGAACAGCGCAGCTGTCCGCGGAGCGGAGACTGGAATGTCTTTGCATGCCGGACTGCGATAAGTGGCTTTCCCCTCATGTGACAGTCCTTTTTATGTATTGCTTCTATAAATCGGACTGGAAAAAGGTGTCCAAGCCCACGGCGGTATCGTAGTCGGTGATGAGCACGTTGATGTAGCCGCCGTTGATGGCGCCGCGGATGGCCGCGCATTTTTCCCGGCCGCAGCAGACGGCGATGGAGTGGGGGACCTCCCGGAGTTTTTTGATGTTGATGCCGACGACCTTTTCGTTGTACTCGAATTTGTCGATGTTCCCGGCCTCGTCGTAGAAATTCATGCAGATATCCCCGCAGATCTTCTGGGCCTTGAGTTCCTCCAGGATTTCCGGCGTGAAGTAGCCGGTTTTGACGATGGTGGAGCTGTTTTCATCGGGGTAGCCGATGCCAACCAGGGCGATGGTCATGTGCTCCGCCTTTTTAAACACCCGCTTGATGCTGGTTTCCTTCATGAGCTCCACCTTGGTCTTGATCCGGGAGACCATGGCCGGGGCGTGGATGGGCAGGTAGTAGCCGCCGAAATTCCGGGACAGGGCTTCGGCGATGGTGTTGCTGTGGAGGTCGTTGGCCACCGTGCCCAGCCCGCCGATGAGGGGGACGAAGGTCAGGTTGGAAAAGTAGACGTCCTGGGGAAAATCAGGGATGGTGGCCAGGGTGGTCCCCATGGACAGGCCGATGACATCCCCTTCCCGGAGGATCCGGGCCAGGTACTGGGCGGCGGCCTTCCCGATTTCTTCCTTGGTCTGGCTGGCCTCCTTCTGGCTTTCCACGATGTACACTTCCTTCAGACCGAATTTTTCCTCCAGGACCTGCTCCAGCTGGTAGTGCTTGCGCCCGTTGATATCCGACACGGTGATCTGGACGATGCCCACGTCCCGGGCGGATTTGAGCAGCTTGGAAATGGTCGGGCGGGAAATGCTCAGCTTGGTGGCGATTTCCTGCTGGCTTAAGTTCTGGTTGTAGTACAGATCGCTGACCCGAAGCATCATGCGCTGGTCTTCAATAATGTTCTTTTTCATTTGTTTCCTCTCAAATTAACTTGATAACATTTTAATACGAAATTCTCCAAAAAACAACTTGAATTTAAATATATTTTTACATTTGTGTATCATTTTTTATAATCATTTCAGTTTTCTCCAATGTGAAGGGGGAATGAACCTCGGAAAGCAAGGAAAATCCGGACGATTTGTCTTTCAGAATCGATTTGACAGATGTAAATATTTTTGAACCTGCCTTAATCCCTTGTCAAATGTAAATAGAAAAATCTTGACAAAATGACCAGTGGTTATATAATTGAGATAACCACTCGTCATTTTGATGGGCAGGGCAAGACGGAAAACCAATCAATTAAAAAATCTGGAGGTAAACATGTTAGTCACATCGAAGGAACTCTTTGAAAAAGCCCAGGCAGGGCATTACGCCATTCCGGCGGCCAATTACATCAATATGGACATGCTGAAATGGCATGTGGAAGTCGCGGAAAAGCTGCAGATGCCGTTGATCCTCGGCCTGGCGGAAAGCCATCTGGGGGAAAACATCAGCATCCAGGACGGCGCCTTGGTCGGCAGGAAATACGCCCAGGCAGCCAGCGTGCCCATCGTGCTCCACCTGGACCATGGGATGACACCCTCTGTCATTAAAGAAGCCATCGATGCTGGCTTTACCTCCGTCATGATCGACGCCTCCACCGAAGATCTGGAAGGGAATATCGCCAAAACCAGGGAAATCATCGACTACGCCCATCCCCGGGGGGTGGTGGTGGAAGCGGAAATCGGCCACGTGGGAACCGGCGAAACCTACAGCGACGCCAATCCCGATTCCAAATACACCACCGTGGAAGACGCCAAGGCCTTCATTGAAGCCACCGGCGTGGACTCCCTGGCCATCTCCATCGGCACGGCCCACGGCCTTTATAAGGGAACGCCGAAGATCAACTTCGACCGTCTGAGGGAAATTGCGGCGGCGGTGGATACACCTTTGGTGCTCCACGGCGGCTCATCCTCGGGGGATGAAAATCTCAAACGCTGTGCCCAGAACGGCATCGCCAAGATCAACATCTATTCGGATTTCCTGGGCGGCGCCATGAATGAAGTGGAAGCGGTGAAGCCGGACAATTATCCGGATCTTTTTGCGGCTGCCCGCAGGGGCATGAAGATGACCCTGGAACATTATTACGGGGTGTTTGAAACCCAGCGAGTCAAATAAGAGGAAAACGGGAAGGGATGCTTGTATCCTGACATTATGTGGGGCTTCGGCCCCTTTTTTTATTTTTTGAAAAATTCTGGATTGGAAAAGATTTCACACTTTTTTGAAAAAATAAATGCGGTGTTGAAAAATTATGCCGTAAGGAGTTACAAATGTCAATTTAAGGGAACGGAATGTTCCCGGAAAAAAGAAAAATTGGACAAATGGAAAAAAGAAAACACAAATGTTAAATTAAAAAGACTTGTTAAAAAAATGACACAAGTCGATTAAACCGCGCAAAATAGCGGTTTTTATCGATAATTCAATTGAAAATCCGCTAGAATTAAAAAAACAAAATTGACAAATGATAGATATCGCCGTATAATTTAACCGTGGTAAGAAATGAGGAACAGAGACATGATTGCGGCTGTTTCGATAAAAAAGAATTTCATATGACGTGAAAACCGATTAAAAAGAAGAGAGGAACTCAAAATGTATGTCTTATTGCTTGTCTTGTTTTTGGTCATGAGTTTACAAATGGTAATGGGTTATTTCCAGGTAAAGACCTATCGGAAGGAGATGGGGAAATTACGGGGAACCGGCATCGTCGGCCTGGGTCACACCAAGGCCGGATGGACGAAGAAGGGAAAGATCCTGATTTTGTCCTACAAACCTTCGATAGACCGTGTGATATCGTGCAAGGTCATGAAGGGCATCACAGTGTTTGCCAAGTTTAAGGATGTGCACGACTACGATGGGATGACTTTTGAGGAAGTCCATCAAAAAGGGCTGGAGGAAGACGCGGCCGAATTTAAACATCGACGAAAAAAACATCCTTATGACGCGGGGGAATATTCCAAAAAGAAAGGAGCGTTGATCCAGGCAATAGAAGCCATCGAGGGCCGCATGGAACGGGAAAGGAACCAATCCGAAAATCCGGTGGATCTCCACGGCGAAGCGATGAAACAGGCGGAAGCCAAAAAAGGCGGTCAGCTCGAAGGGCCGCTGCAGAGCCAGGTGTGAAGTCAGAACCTGTGCCTGAAACAGTCATATGCGGACATTCTAAAATTTTAGGGAGGTTAATATGCAAGTATTAGCAAATTTGGCGACAGGATTTATCGGCCTGTTCCAACTTGGTGGTCAAACCTTTATCGGTTACTTCTTTTCAATCGCTGACGACGGATCCATCAGCGTGGGCATCGTGCCGACACTGATCTGTCTGATGACATGTGTCAATGCAATCATAGCCTTTGTCGGCCAGGAAAAGGTTGAAGCTTTCGGCCGCAAGTGTGGGAAATACACGATCCTGCGATACACGGTGCTGCCGGTCATCGCGATGTTCTTCTTCTGCAACCCGATGGCGTACACCATGGGACGTTTCCTGGAAGAAAAATACAAACCCGCGTTTTACGATGCGGCCGTTTCCTTCTGCCATCCCATCACCGGGCTCTTCCCCCACGCCAACGCCGGCGAAATCTTCGTCTACAACGGCATCACGGCCGGGCTGCTCACATTGGGATATAAGGAACTGGGCGGAATCGCCGTCCGGTATTTCATCGTCGGTTTGATTGTCATCCTGCTTCGCGGCATCATCTGCGAAAGATTGACAATCCGGTTTATGAAGAGGGAGGAAGCAAAAAATGTATAAGGCAATCAAGGTTTCCAGAGGAAATAACGGTTGGGGCGGCCCGCTGGTCATAAAACCAACGGAACAGAAATGCAAGATCGTGTCTGTCACAGGCGGCGGCATCGACCCGGTTGCCAAACGCATTGCGGAAATGACCGGCGCGGAAGCGGTGGACGGTTTCTCCAGCGGCGTCAAGGATGAAGAATTTGCCTGTGTGGTCATCGACTGCGGCGGCACGGCCCGCTGCGGCGTCTATCCCAAGAAACGCATCCCGACCATCAACCTGACTCCCGTGGGACAGAGTGGTCCTCTGGCCAAGTACATCATGGAAGACATTTACGTATCGGATGTCAAACCCAACAATATCGAAATGGCGGATGGTTCTGAAGTGGCTGCGGCCGCAGCGGAAGCACCGGCAGAAGCGGCGGAAGTAAAGAAAGCCGCACCGGCGGACGATGGCAAGAACGAAAACTTCATCGTCAAGATCGGCAAGGCCGTCGGCGGCATCGTCGGCAAGCTGTTCCAGGCTGGCCGCGACACCATCGACATGGTCATCAAGAATATCCTCCCCTTCATGGCATTTGTGGCCATGCTCATCGGGATCATCCAGGGCTCGGGCTTGGGGAACATCATCGCCAAGACGATTTCACCTTTGGCCGGCACCATTCCCGGCATGCTCGTCCTCGCGTTCATCTGCGGTCTGCCCTTCATCTCCCCCATCATCGGACCAGGGGCCGTCATCGCCCAGGTCGTCGGGGTTCTGGTTGGCCAGCAGATCGGCCAGGGAGCCATCAAACCCGCCATGGCATTGCCGGCACTCTTCGCCATCGATGCCCAGGTCGGCTGTGACTTCATCCCCGTCGGCTTGTCTCTGGGTGAAGCAGAACCGGAAACCATCGATGTCGGTGTTCCCGCTGTGCTGCTTGAAAGAACTGTCACCGGCCCCATTGCCGTGCTCATCGCCTGGGTCTTCAGCATTGGTTTGTTCTAATAAACAGATAATTTTTTAAACAGGAGAAAAAAATGTATACAAGCAAAGTCGTTGATATTGGTCCCCTGGTGGAGGATTTGGCGTCGGAAGGCTGCTTCCTGATCGTCTTCAATGAAAATGCGCCGGCCGCATTGGCAGAAATGGCGGTTCTGCACACCATTCATGATGTGGAAAAAGATATTCGGGTTGGCGATACGGTGGTTTTCGGCGACCACAGCTACAAGGTGACGGCCGTCGGCGATGAAGCGAACCATACATTCAAAACCATGGGCCATTGTTCCATGAAATTTACGGGCCTCTCTGAAGTGGAGCTGCCCGGACAGATTGAGCTGGATGGCGGCGGCGTCGTGCCGGAAGTGAAAGCCGGCGACGCTTTCGAAATCCACTTCCAGGATTAGAAAAGAAAATTTCGGTTTATAGCAGCCTTGGGCTGCAGGTTCAAACAATCATTTCATTTGTCGATTCATAAATTCATATATAGAAAGAGGTATTTACAATGATTAACATGAGCGTTAAGCTCCAGAAGCTGGAAGATGAAGGTAAGTCGATTAAAGCGAGCATCGTAGGCGCCGGCCAGATGGGATGCGGCATGGCCGCCCAGATGACGGTGATGAAGGGCATGGACCCCGTGGTCGTCGTCGATGTGGTCCTCGATCATGCGAAGCAGGCTTATCTTGATTCCGGTTATAAGGAAGGTGTGGATTTTGTCGAAGCGGAAACCGTCGAAGAAGCCAATAAGCTGTTGGCGGAAGGCAAGTTCATTGTCACCAAGAACAACGAAATCGCCACAAAATGTGATATCATTGACTGCGCCGTCGACGCCACAGGGGTGCCGGAAGTGGGCGCCAAGGTCGCCATGGACGCCATCAACGCCGGCAAGCACATCTGCATGCTGAACGTTGAAACGGACGTGTGCATCGGCCACCTCCTCTATAAACTGGCCAACAACGCCGGTGTGGTTTACACCGGTTCCGCAGGGGACGAACCCGGCGCCGTCATCGAAATGTACGACTACGCCAAGGGCCTGGGCTTCGATGTCAAGGTTGTCGGCAAGGGCAAGAACAACCCGGTCATCCTGGACTGCACACCGGAATCCGTCGCGGAAATCGCCAAGGAAAAGGGCGCTTCCCCCAAGATGATCTGTGCCTTCAAGGACGGCACCAAGACCATGGTGGAAATGACGGCCATGGCCAATGCCACCGGTTTTGTGCCTGACGTGATCGGCGCCCACGGTGCGGAAAGTGATGTCAAGCACTTGAATGATGTGCTGAGCCTGAAGAGCGAAGGCCGCGGCGGGGTCCTGGACCACTACGGCGTCATTGAATACATCAACGGCGTGGCCCCTGGGGTGTTCGTCATCGTCGGAACGAGTCAGCCGGACATCGCCGCTGAACTGACCTACCTGAGCATGGGACCTGGCCCCAACTACACATTGTACCGTCCTTATCACCTGACTTCCCTGGAAACACCTATGTCTGTGGCTAAGGCAGTCATCGACCACGAACCCACCATCGTGCCGAGAGCCGGCCGTGTGGCTGAAACCATCGCCTGCGCCAAGAAGGATATGAAGGCCGGGGAATTCCTGGACGGCATCGGCGGATACACCGTCCGCGGGACCTTCATGTCAGCCAAGGACGCGGATGCCCAGAAAGCCCTGCCCATGGGTCTGGTCGACAAGAAGACCAAATTGGTCCATGACAAGAAGGCGGGCGAAGTCATCACCTACGATGATGTGGAACTGAACAACGACAACCTGATTGTGCAGCTGCGCAAATTACAGGATGAATTGTTTGTCGACTGATTCCTGTAAGGAATAAAATAGTTTTACCACCATGACTTTATAGAGCCAAAATGCGGCGGAAGACGTGTTTTGGCTCTTTTAACTAATCGGAATATCAGTTTTGTTTTTTAAGAGAGGAACAATAATCATGTATACGAAACAAGTCACCATCATCAATCCCACCGGGCTCCACGCCCGGCCGGCAGCCCAGTTCTGCAACAAGGCCAGCCAGTTCAAATCCGACCTGACCATCAAACGCCTCACCGATAATCCCAAGGAGGGCAATGCCAAGTCCGTCATCACCGTCATGTCCATGGGGCTGTCCAAGGGGACCACGGTGGAACTCAGCGGCCAGGGGGAAGATGAGGTCGCCGCCATCGATACCCTGGCCGCCATGATTGAAAGTGGCTTTGGGGAGGTATAGACCTTTAAGGCGAATTCCGGTTTGTATGGTATAATGATACTTACTTAACGAAGGGAGGTACGGTCATGGCAAAGAACGTGATCGATGCTTATTTATTCTGCATCAACTGCGACAAGGAAACGGATCATCATGTGGAATACCGGAACGACCAGATCCATCGGATTACCTGTTCGGAGTGCGGGATGAGCGTGCAGGTGGACCAGGATTACGTCAACACCCATTTCAAGGACGAATTCATCAAGCGGGTCATGACCAAGCCTGCGCGGGTGACCCACGAGATGCAGAAGGATCTCAACGGCTTCCTGAAATCCCTGCCCTTCCGGGTGATCACCAAGCCCTACCGGGTGTACAAGGAATTCGAGGAAAAAGACGGAAACGCCAATAAATAGAAGCACATTGTCATAAAAAAACCTCTCTGCTACGGATCGGCTGGCAAGCCGGCAGCCCGGGCAAGGAGGTTTTGCTTTTATTGGAGCGTCATCAGCTGGAATTTGAAATTACCGGTCGGCAAACCCCTTGAGGGCGGCCTTGGCCATCTCTTCAATGCGCAGGGCCCGGTCCGGGGCGCCCAGGATGCCGCTGGTGGCACAGGAGCCGTCGCCGCCCTCGTGGATGACGTTATAAACGTCGTCGGCGGTGGTGATGCCCGAGGCGATGATGACCTGGATGCGGTCATTGACGGCGTGGATCCGGCGGATGGTTTCGTGGATGTAGCGGTTGTCGGCGGCCTGGCCGGTGCCGATCAGGGCTGTGGGCTCACTGAGGATGATGTCCGGTCCCAGCTCCGCCACGGCGGCGGATTCGTCGGCAGAATCGGCGCAGACGATGGACAGCATCTCCAGCTCCCTGGCCCGGCAGATATTGCGGTACAGATTGGAAAGGGTCAGGGGATTTTCCGCGTGGTTGAGGAAGACCGCGCCGGCGCCGGCCGCCTTCAGGGATTCAGGCAGCACGTGGCCCATGCCCCGGCCGGGAACCAGGGGCTCCATGTGCTGGGCGGTGATGAGGAGATGGGAGGTGTTTTCCTTAATATAGCGGATGTCGGCAAAGGGACAGGTGAAGAACATGGACAGGCCGGTTTCCGTTGCGATGGCATCGGCCGCCTTGGCCAGCTCCAGGGATTCATCGCCGTATAAATAGGATTTGGGGTTGACCCCCAAAAATGGACTTGTAAGCTTGGGTTTCATCATGTGCCTCCTGTGGGTGGTGCGATTTGGTGTGGATTTGATTTAACAGTAACATAAGCCAAATAATAAATCAAATCCTAAGAGCTGAAATAAAATAAAAAACATTTGACAAAAATAACGTGGCGATTCTTAAGCATTATGCGCTAATATAGGAACAGTATCGTAAAATGCGCAAACCAGAATGTTTTTTGGTTTCGGTATTTGACAGAGCGTTAATGCGGAGGAAAGAGTATGAGTGAACAAAGGATTCAGCCGTCGGAAAGGCAGACGGCACTGGCATTGTTTCAATCCATGAATCTGGCGCGTAAATTTGAGGAAAAGGTCTGGGAGTGCTTCAAGCAGGGACAGATCTACGGCACCACCCATCTGGCCATCGGAGAAGAGGGCACGGCGGCGGGTACCTGCCTGGCCCTGAAGCGTCAGGACCGGATTTACACCACCCACCGGGGCCATTGCCACGTCATCTGCAAGGGGGCGGATATCAATGGCATGATGGCGGAAATGTTCGCCCGGGAAACCGGGGTGTGCCGGGGCCGGGGGGGCTCCATGCACATGATCGACCCGTCAGCCGGGGTCATGGGGGCCAACGGCATCGTGGGGCCGGCCCCCTCCCTGGCCTGCGGCTCGGCCTTTGCCATCGTGCGTCACGGGGAAAAGGACGCGGTGGCGGCGGCCTTTTTCGGCGACGGCGCCACCGGGGAGGGCGCGGTCCACGAGGCCATGAACCTGGCCTCGGTGTGGAACCTGCCGGTGATGTTCGTCCTGGAAAACAACGGCTACGGCATGAGCACGCCCATCGCCACGGCGACCCGGGACACGGACCTGACCAAGCGGGCCATCCCCTACGATATGGAAGCGGTGGAGGTGGACGGCAACGATGCCCTGGCGGTGTACCGGACGGTGAGCCGGGTGCGGGAGACCATCCTCAAAACCAGCCGCCCGGTGCTGGTGGTGGAGCACACCTACCGGATCAGCGGCCACTCCAAGAGTGATAAGAATTATTACCGCAGCGCGAAAGAAATAGCGGGCTGGAAGGAACGGGATCCGATCCTGCTGCTTAAAAACCGGCTCCTCCGGGACGGGGCTGCGACGGAAGCTGAAATTGCGGAAATGACGGCGGAGGCGGACCGGATCATCGATGATGCGGTGGCCTACGCCCAGGCCAGTCCCCTGCCCAGCGTGGAGGAAGCCTGTCACGACGTGTACCGGGAAGGAGGTGGCTGCCGTGGCTGATCGGGAAATGACGTACCGGGAAGCGGTGCGGGAAGCCATGACCCTGGCCCTTCGGGCCGATCCGGAGGTCATCGTCATGGGTGAGGACATCGGCGTGTACCGGGGCTCCTTCGGGGTCACCGGTGAGATGTACAGGGAATTCGGCGACCGCATCGTGGACACGCCCATTTCGGAAACGGCCTTCGTGGGCTGCGCCATCGGCGCGGCCATGGAGGGCATGCGGCCCATCGTGGAAATCATGTTTTCAGACTTCATGGCTGTGTGCTGGGATATGATCGTCAACCAGGCGGCCAAGATGCACTACATGTTCGGCGGCCATCTGGCGGTGCCCATGGTGCTGCGCACCGCCTCGGGCAGCGGCACCGGCGCGGCGGCCCAGCACTCCCAGTCCCTGGAGGCCATGCTCTGCCACGTGCCCGGGCTCAAGGTGGTGGCCCCCTCCACGCCGGCGGACGCCAAGGGGCTGCTGCTGGCGGCCATCGCCGACGACAACCCGGTGATCTTTCTGGAACAGAAGAAGCTTTACGGCGTCTCCGGCCCGGTGCCCGAGGGCATGGAACCCATCCCTCTGGGAGTGGCGGATATCAAGCGCCCGGGAAGGGACTGCACCGTGGTGACCTACGGCCGCATGGTGCCGGTGTGTCTGGAGGCGGCGGAAAAGCTGGCGGAACAGGGCGTCCAGGCCGAGGTCATCGACCTGCGGACCCTGCTGCCCATGGATAAGGACGCGGTGCGGAAGTCGGTGGCCAAAACCCATCATCTGGTCATCGTCCACGAGGCCGTAAAAACCGGAGGCCTGGGCGGGGAAATCGCCGCCTGCGTCACCGAGTCCGATGTCTTCTACGACCTGGAGGCTCCCATCCTGCGCCTGGCCAGCGAGGATGTGCCTGTGCCCTTCAGCCCCGTGCTGGAGCAGGGCGTGCTGCCGGACCCGGACAAGGTGGCGGCCGGGGTTCTCCGGACCCTGGCGGCGCCGTTAAGACGATAATTTAAAAAACGAGGAATGCCCTGGGGGCGTTCCTCGTTTTTTAAATTACAGATTGTTTTCCCCGGCGGACGCGTCGGAGTAATATTTGGCAAAGAACGCTTCCGTCGGAAGGGGGCGGGAATAGAAAAATCCCTGGACGGCATCGCAGCCCAGCTTGGCGATGGCCCGAACCTGCTTTTCTTCCTCCAGCCCCTCGGCAATGATGGTCATGCCCAGCCGTTTGAGCATGGCGATGACGCCGGAAACCAGCTTGCGGCTCTTGTCATCGTCGGGGAAGCCGAAATCGAAAAAGCATTTGTCCAGCTTGACCGTGTCAAAATCGAAGCGCATCAGATCGTTGAAATTGGAATAGCCGCTGCCGAAGTCGTCGATGGAGCACTGGACGCCGAAGCTGTGGATCCGCCGGATGATGTCCTGCATGCGGCCGGGATCCTCATAGGCCATGCTTTCGGTGAATTCCAGTTCCAGGTATTGGGGCGGCGGATTCTCGCTGCGGAAGATGGCCTCGTACTGGGCAAAGAGGTCCGTCCGGTTTATGGCCGCCTTGGACAGGTTGACGGAGATGAGGGGCGGGGTCACCCCCTGGGCGCACCACGCGTTGATCAGGCGGCAGACGCTCAGGAACATGAACAGATCCAGCTTGAAGATGAAGCCGTTGCGCTCGAACAGCGGGATGAAGGCCCCCGGCGGGATCAGGGTCCCGTCGGGACGCTGCCACCGGACCAGGGCCTCGGCGCCGATGAGCTTGCCCGTGGCGGGGGAAATCTTGGGCTGGAGGTAGGGGATGAATTCGCCGTTCTCCAGGGCCAAGACCGCTTCGTCCTCCATGTGTTTTTCCATCAGCAGCTGGTCCCGGCACTCGTCGTTGTAAACCCAAAAGCGCTCGTCGTCGTAATGGGCGGCCTTGGGGTTGTCGTGGGCCATACGGGCGCGGTCTACCATGCGATTCAGGTCATCGCTGCCCGTGACCAGATAGGCACAGGCAGAATAACCCATGAGCCGGGCCCTTTGATTGAGGCTGTTGTGGACCGAGGCGGTGATTTCATCGTACCGGGCCAACAGGACGTCCTCATTCCCGGCCTTGACGAGGAGGATGAACTCCGCCGCGTCGCGGCACAGCAATTCCCCGGGGTTCAGGCTGTCCGACAGCGCGTGATGGAACATCCGGAGCTCATTGTCGGCCAGCTCCCGTCCCAGGGATTCGTTGACCAGCTTGAAGTGGCGCAGGTTGAAGAGGAGGATGGCTTCACCCCCTTTAGATAGGTCGAGGCCGGCCACATCATCCCGGAATTTCTGCATCGTGCTGCCGCCGGTCACGTTGTCGATATAAGCCAGCTCCTTGTAGCGCTGGGCTAAAATGATATCGCTGAGTTTGACGACGCTCTGGCGGACGGTGGTGAAGAGCAGGACCAGAATGAATACGACGATGCCGAAGCTGAACATCCGGGAGTTGTCGTAATTGGCGATGGCATCGGAGTGGTAGTACATGTACAGGCCGGCGATGGCGGCCGCGCAGAGCGGGACGAAGGCCAGCAGGGGACCCCGGAGCTCCTGGCGCCGGTCCTTTTTAAATTCCACCCACAGGGCGATGAAGGTAAAGACCAGGATGATGATGATGAAGAGGTGCACCGACACAATGGACTGGGAGATGTGCACGACGTTGAAGACGTATAGGGACAGGATGAGGATGACATCCGTCAGATAGAAAACCAGCAGCCAGGAAAAAGTCCTGCGAAACCGCACGGACAGCTCCCGGAAGAACAGGATCAAAAAAATAGGCAGCATGATGAAGGAGAAATAGGAGCCCAGGTACCGGGCCGTGGGGTTGCCGGTAAAGTATTGGAGCAGATAGGAATCGGAAAAGAGCCACAGGGAGGACAGGATGGTGAGCAGGCCCAGATGCAGGAAAAGGCGGTAATCAAAATCCACCCGGCGGGAGCGGAGCAGGTAAAAATACGCGATCAATAAAATCCCCAAAATCATCAGGGCCACGCAGGCGACGACCAGCGCCACGTTGCTGGTGATCAGGTAGGTGGTCAGAACGCTTTTGGGACCGATGAAGGAACGCAGGTAGAGCATGCGGTCCTTTCCGCTGTTGGTGAAGGTCAGCTGGATCGGCTGGCCGGAATGGACTTTTCCCAGGTCGATGATGGACCACACAGTGCCGGTTTCCTGACCGAACTGGAGGGAATGATCGTTCCCCAGCTCATAGGCCGGCGACCCGCCGATGACCACCTTGACGTGGAAATTGTTGTTCAGGAAGCACAGGGCTTCGTCTTCATTGATATAGACAGGCAGGGTGGTGGATATGACCAGGCTTTCCCCTGAGTGCACGTATACCCCGTCACGCAGATTTTCACCGGTCTTGACATCGGTCCATAGATTGGAAAAATTGGTTGAATTGGGAATATCAGCCAGGTTGATCTTGATGCTCTCACCCCTGATGGAAATGCCGATCAGGTACAAAATGACGATAAAACCGAATACAAACGCAAGCAGAATCGTACAGAGACGATTGAGGCTGGGTTTGCAGCTGATGGACTTTTCCTTATTTTGATCCATTTCAGATCTCCTTTTGAACAAGGTCTGCGCTCACTTTACTGCGCTGCAAAATAAAGGAGCCATTTTGCCCGGAACTTTGATAGAATTCGTATACATAGGATATCATAAAATGCGTTTTCCTTCAAGAATTATTCAAAAAATCGTTTGTAATTAGTTTGTAATTCTTGGTTGCCATTATTTGGTGGGGATGAGGTGAAAAAATGATCGGGGAGTTAAAAATAAACTTGACAAGGCAATAATATTTGATAAAATATAATTGTAATAAATATAAAAATAGTTTTATAAATATAAATCAGGAGGTCATTATGAGTGTATATGATTATTCAGTAACCAAACCGGACGGACAGGAAGTTGGTTTAAAGGAATTTGAAGGCAAGGTCCTGCTGATCGTCAACACGGCCACAGGCTGCGGATTCACCCTCCAGTATGAAGATCTGGAAGCCATGTACGAAAAATATCACGACCAGGGCTTGGAAATCATCGATATCCCCTGTAATCAGTTTGCCGGACAGACACCGGGAACGGATGAAGAAATCCACGAATTCTGTACCCTGCATTACAATACCCAGTTTCCTCAGATGAAAAAATCAGAAGTCAACGGGGAAGGAGAACTGCCCCTTTACACCTATTTAAAGGGCCAGAAGGGCTTTGAAGGCTTCGGCAATGGACCCAAGGCTCTGGCCATGGGCGCCATGCTGGCCAAGATCGATAAGGATTATAAGGACAATCCGGCCATCAAGTGGAATTTCACCAAATTCGCGGTTGACCGTCAGGGCAACGTGATCGCCCGTTTCGAACCCACTGCCGCCATGGCGGATGTGGAAAAATGCGTGGCCGGACTGCTTTAAGAACCGCCGAAAAGGGAAGGGCTTATGGACCAGACGAAGACCTACGATGCACTGAAGCTTGAGAACCAGCTGTGCTTTCCCCTGTACGCCTGTTCCCGCCAGGTGGTTTCCCTTTATACGCCCCTCCTGAAGCCCCTGGGGCTCACCTATACCCAGTACATCGTTTTGATGGTGCTGTGGGAGGAAAGGGACGGAATCCCCGTGGGCGTGCTGGGAAAGAAGCTCCATCTGGACAACGGGACGCTGACGCCCCTGTTAAAAAAAATGGAAACAGCCGGACTGGTCACCCGAAACCGCAGCGACCAGGACGAACGCGTGGTCGTGGTGGGTTTGACAGCCAGCGGCTGGGACTTGAGGGAAGCGGCCAAAGACATTCCTGAAAAGATGGGCCGCTGCCTGAACCTCTCCCCGGAAGACGCCGCCACCTTGTACAAGCTGTTGTATCAAATATTGGACACCTTATGATGTAAAGACAAAGCACCGTCAGTTCCCATACGAGCTGGCGGCGCTTTGCTGTTTAAGAGCCGGTTTAAACATAAAAAAAGAACTCTGAGTTTTTTAGGGTAAGGTGCGACCAGGTGGGAGCACCGCTTGATGCGGTGCTATCTGGTTTGTTATACAAACCAGGATATAGCACCCATGCAAGGTCCGTCCAAGAGGACAAGCCGAAGGCGCAGACCAATTGGCAACGGACTACTGCTGAGCAAACGCAAGGCTTGCTCCGGAAAAATCGGCGCAGCCGATTTATACATAATGAAAAACACCGGATCTAATTTAGGGGAGGAGATCCGGTGTTTAGGAGAGGGGGGTAATATTATGATTTGGATTGAGTTCATTCACACTCAATCAGTATGAACATCGACACAATCAGTTGGGTGTGTGACAACTTGTTGTATCTCTTGATGTAACTACAGTATAAACCCTTATGTAAAAAACGTCAAGAGTGAAAATTTATGAAAACAACAATCAGTTCGATGTAAATATTTTCATAAGGATTTTCAGGATTTTGTCTTAAGATATTATTCAGAATCATAAAGAGAAGCCGATATGATTGGGAAAGGGACAAAAGCAAAAAAATAGGAAATTGGGGAAATCCTGTAAATCTGATGTTCTTCAGGGACGGATTAAGGTATAATAAATAAGATTAGAAGAAAGAAATGATGATTGGGAGGAAAGAACAATGGATCCTGTACGAATGGGTATCGGCTACGACGTCCACCGTCTGGTGGAAGGGCGGAAACTGATTCTTGGCGGAGTGGAAATTCCCCACACATTGGGCCTCTTGGGTCATTCTGACGCGGATGTCCTGATCCATGCCATCATGGACGCCATTTTAGGGGCCCTGGCCCTGGGGGATATCGGCCATTTATTTCCGGACACGGACCCGGCCTACGAGGGCTGTGACAGCATGAAGCTCCTGGCAGAGGTGGCCCGCCGGATGGACGGCGCCGGCTACCGGGTGGGCAACATCGACGCCATCATCATCGCCCAGAAGCCGAAATGCGCGCCCTATATCCAGGCCATGCGGGAAAAGACGGCCAGGGTGCTGGGCGTGGAACCGGACCGTGTGGGCATCAAGGCCACAACGGAAGAAAAATTGGGTTTTACCGGCAGGGAAGAGGGCATCGCCTCCCAGGCGGTGGCCTGTCTTTACGCCAAATCATTTTAAATCAAATCCGGGAGCAGCGGCTGCTGCCGGTCATGGAAGGGGTTTTTACATGTTAGGAAGAAAATTTGACGAACAGGGAATCGTGATGGAAATGCCCGCCCATCGCCTGACCTGGGCGGAAATCAATTTGGACAATGCGGTTTTAAATCTGAACAGCATCAAGAAAAGAGTGGGACCCGGGGCACGGATCATCGGCGTGGTCAAGGCCGACGCCTATGGCCACGGCGTGGAAATGATCCAGACCCTCCAGGACGAAGGGGTGGACATGATGGCGGTGGCCTTCCTGGACGAAGCGGTGGCCCTGCGTCAGAAGGGCATCGACCGCTGTGATGTCATGCTCCTGGGCTACACGCCCAAGGAAGAAATCTCCGAGCTGGTGGAATGGGATATCCAGCCGGCGGTGTACCAGTACGATTTTGCCAAGGCCCTGTCGGATTACTGCGTGTCCCAGGGCTGCGTGCTGCCCATCCACGTGAAGGTGGATACGGGCATGGGGCGCATCGGCTTCCGCTGGGAGGAAGCGGCGGATGAAATTGAACGCATCGCCGCGCTGCCGGGGATCAAGCTTTACGGCATGTTCACCCATTTTGCCACAGCGGACTGTGAGGACAAGGCCTTTACCCAGCTCCAGATGCAGCGTTTCCTGGACGTGGACCGGGAGCTCAAGAAACGGGGGGTCCACATCCCCTTCAAGCACGTGGAAAACTCGGCGGCCATCATCGACTTCGGCAAGACGGTGTTCCAGGGGGTGCGGCCGGGGATCATCCTCTACGGCCTGTACCCGTCGGAGGAAGTGAAGAAGGAAAATCTGCCCCTCAGGCCGGTGATGAGCTTCAAGACGCGGATCGTCCACCTGAAGACCATCCACCCCGGGGATTCCCTGGGCTACGGCCGCAAGTACATCGCCACCGAGGATCGGCGCATCGCCACCCTGCCGGTGGGCTACGCCGACGGCTACACCCGCATGCTTTCGGGCAAGGGGACGGAGGTGTGGATCAACGGCCACCGGGCGCCGGTGGTGGGCAACATCTGCATGGACCAGTGCACGGTGGATGTGACGGACCTGAAGGACGTGAAGCTTTACGACGAGGTGGAGCTCTTCGGGGAACACCTGCCGGTGGAAGAGCTGGCGGACAAGCTGGGCACCATCAATTACGAGCTGGTGTGCATGGTCAACAAGCGGGTGCCCCGGGTTTACAAGTTCATGGGGGACGAGCACCTGGAGGTGGAAATCCTCAACGACGGGTTCTACGGCTCCCTGTAAAGGGTGCGGCAACGTGGTGCCTGGAAATCGAACGCAATACATTGCATCAAAAAAAGCTGTCCGGATGGGCAGCTTTTTTTAATGCTCAGTTTTCTCCCAGCTGGGCCGCGGCGTAGTAGATGGGCAGGCCCTGTTCCTCGAACATGCGCTCGTGTTCGGTGGGGAAGTCGCCGGGGACGGGCTGGGCGGCCAGATCCCGGATGACGGTTTGGACCTGGAAGCCGGTGTCGGAAAAATAGCGGAGGCTGTCGTCGAAGAGGCCCCGGTCATCTGTCTTGAACCGGATCATCGCCTCCGGCAGCAGGAAGGCCCTGTACTTTTCCAGCTGGCGGGGATGGGTCAGGCGTTTTTTGTGCTGACGGTGCCTGGGCCAGGGGTTGCAGAAATTGATGAACAGGCCGGAAATCCGGTCCTCCGGTGCCAGGATGGCGTCGATGCGCTCGATGTCCCAGGCGGTGAGGCGGATGTTGCCGGGATCTTCCCGGCCGGCCGCGGCGACGATCTGGCGCCGGGACAGGCCCAGGACGGCGTCAATCATGTCCAGGGCCAGGTAGTTGTTTTCGGGATGGGCCGCCGCCATCTGGGCGATGAAGCCGCCCTTGCCGCAGCCCAGCTCCAGGTAGAGGGGCTGTGTTTTTTCGAAGAATGCCGGCCAGCGCCCCCGCAGGGTCCAGGGCTCGGCGCAGAAGATGGGGCTGGCCTCCAGTTCGGGCCGGGCCCAGGGTTTGGGTCTTAAGTGCATGGTGCCTCCTTGAAACAGTGGTGTCAGCAGGACGGGTGGTCCCGGTCGATGAGCAGGGAGATCTCCCCGGAAGAGATGGTGTGGGTTTCGCCGTCAGCCGTGCGCACCATCAGGTGGCCTTCATCGGTAAAGCCGCAGGCGGTGCCGGTGAGGGCCTCCCCGCCGCTCAGGGTGACGGTTTTGCCCGTGACCATGGAGAGCCGGCGATAGTCGCCGATGTAGGGCGCCGGTGAGGTGGCTGCGGACAGCCCGGTGAGGTTGGCGGTCAGTGCGGCCATGACCCTCAGCCGCAGGTCCGGGTCCGGGGCGGGCCGGTGGATCACCGGGCCGGCGATGGTTCTGATGTCCTCGGGAAAGCCCTGCTCCGGCGGGTAGAGGTTGATGCCGATGCCGACGACGACGTAGTCCAGGGAGTGGCTGCCGGGATTGGCGCCGGCTTCGGTGAGGATGCCGCAGATCTTCCGGCCGTGGAGGTACAGGTCGTTGACCCATTTGATGGCCGGCTCCTCCCCGCAGCAGGCGGCGATGGCCCGGGCGGTACACACACAGGCGGCCATGGTGACGAAGGGCGGCAGCAGGGGATTCTTCTCCGGCCGGTACAGGACGGTGACGTAAATCCCCGAGGAATCCGGGGAGAAAAAGGAGCGGCCCATCCGCCCCCGTCCGGCGGTCTGGGCGTCGGCGAAGATGATGGTGCCGTCGGGGGCGCCCCGGCGGGCCGCCTCCTTGGCCAGGTTGTTGGTGGAATCCACCTCATCGTACCATTTGAGGTGCTTTAAAAGCGCGGGATCGTCCAAAAAAGGGGCGAGTTTTTGGGTTTTGACGGAAATTTCCTTTAACTGTGTCATTTTTTCCTCCAGGCGTGCAAGATACTTCTGTTATTATAGTCTACAATAGAAGAAAAAGCGAGAGCTTTGGGAGGGAAAGGATGGAAGGGCGATTACTGTGTGTGGCGATTGGGTACCTGTTCGGGTGCGTGCTGACAGCGGATATCGTGGCACGGGTCAAAATCCATCGGAGCGCCGCGGATATCGGCACGGGCAATCCCGGCATGGCCAACATCATGGAGCAGCTGGGCTTCAAGGCGGGCATCGTCACCCTGCTGGGGGACATCGGCAAGACGGTGCTCATGTTCCTCACCGTCCGGGCGGTGTGCCCCGGGCTGGGCACGCTGGCTGTGGCCTATGGCGGCTTCGGCACCATCCTCGGCCACAATTTCCCCTTTTGGCGGAAATTCAAGGGGGGCATGGGCGTGGCGGTGACCTGCTCGGTCATCGTGCTGATCTCCCCTGTGTGGGGCATGGCCGCCAATCTGCTGGGGGGCGTGACGGTGCTGATCTTCCACTACCTGGCGACAGCGGCGGTGCTCATACCCGGCGCCTTCATCGCCCCGGCCTTCATCTTTTACGGCCGGGAAGTGGGATGGCTGGCCGTGGTGTGGACGGCTCTGATGGCTTACGAGCATTCCCCGGGACTCATCCGCATGACCAAGGGGACGGAAAAGCCCGTGGATATCATCGGTAAGATCAAGAAAAATAACAAGAAATAAATGGAGTAGGGTTATGATGGCTTTTCAGGTTATACTGTTGTCCCTGTCATCCAATCTGGACAATCTGGGATTTGGGATGGCCATGGGACTCAAGGCCCGGATGACGGTTTGGGTCGCGGTCATCGTCGGGGCAATGTCCGGGGTGATGATGGCCGTGGGGATGGCCGCCGGCGGGCAGGTGGCGACGCTTTTGCCGCCGGAAAATATCAAGTGGATCGCCGGGGGGATTTATCTGGTCCTGGCGGTGTTTTTCACCGTCGATGAGATCCGGGGCAAAAATCAGCAAAAGCCGAGGAAGGAAAAATGGACCTTGCTGGCCGCCGTCCTTGTGGGGTTGGCCCTGGGCATCGATTCCCTGGGTATCGGCATCTCCGCGGGCATGACCGGGTACCCGGCATTGACGCCGGTGGTAGCCGGAGGGGTCAGCATCGCCTTGATCTTCCTGGGAAGCTATTTCGTAAAAAACCTCCGGTTTAAATTTGTCCGCGAGAAAGCGGGATTCATTTCCGCCATGCTTTTGGTGCTCATCGCCCTGCGGACGATTTTATAAAGGAAAACATGGTTGATGGATGAAAATAAAATGAAGGATTGCCGCACTGAGAAAAAGATCGTGCGGCAATCCTTTATTTTTTGTGATGGATTCACTCAGATTTACAAATCCGGACCTTCTTTGACCGCCGGAAGGGCAGGCGCGCCGTTGTCACCGGCCTTGGGCTTCTTGACCTGATGCCACAGCCACTGGATGAACCAGCCGTAGGTGAACAGGATGACGGCGATAAAGACGATGAATTTGACGATGGGGATGTTTTCCGCCAGGCTGAGGACGCCGGCTCCCAGGAGGGAGGCCCCCCAGATATTCCATTTGGGGAAGACCATGCGGCCCAGGGTACAGCCAGCAAAGGCTGTGGCGCCGAGGATCAGGGCGACGGCCACGAGGGCGACGATGATGGCCAGGGGGATTCCGATGAACGTGATGCAGAGTATGATTAAAGCCACCGGCAGCACAAGCAGGGTGACCAGGCCGGAAATGACCAGGGGTATGGTTTCTTTTTGGGCCATGGTCACGGCGCCGGCGATGCCCTTTTTCCCAAGGAGGCACAGAATGGCGGCCAGGGCCAGGGTTTCGGCCAGCCAGTAAGCGACGTGCTTGGCCATCTTGCCCGCCTTTTCCGAGGCGGAGGGGGCGGTCTGCTGTTGCTGCTCAAAATTCAAATGGCCGATGGATGCCGTGGCGGGGATATCGGGCTGGTTTTCCGACTTGATGGTCAGGGTCCCGGTGACGACGGCGCCGTCTTCAATGACGATCTTGTTGGCGTTGATGGTGGCGTCCCCGGTCACCTTCCCGCTGAGGGTGACGGTTTGGGCGGCGGCGTAAAAGGACTGGCTTTCTCCGCTGAACCGGACAGTCTGGCCGGCCGCGTACACGCCGGCGGCCTTGGTCCCGGTATCCACCGCCACGCTGTTGCCAGCGATGGTGATGTTGTTGTCAACGGTGGCGTTCTTGATGTCCAGGGTGTTGCCGGCGGCCCGGATGCTGCCGCCGCAGTGGACCTTATCCATGGTCAGGGTATTGCCGGCCAGCAGGGCGTCATTGCCGATCTGGTTGCCGGACAGGGAGAGAGTTTGGCCAACCCAGATGAAATCCCTGTTCACCGTGGTCAATCCGCCCTCCAGCACATCGTCCGCCAGCACGTTACCGGCAGTGTCGGTTTCCACGGCCAGCACGCTGCCGGAAAAAACCAGGCAGAGGGTCAGCAGGACCAGGCACAGGATCAATTGCAATTGGATCTTCTTCATAATGGACTTCCTCCTTTGGAAGGATTTGAATATTGTTCAAAAAACAAGATAATGGATATGGGCTTATTTGTCAAGCATTATTCGAAAGTTGTCTGTTTTCAGGAAAAATAATATCGGCCACAACGGTTGATTTGTTGAAAAAGTATCAGATTTTAAGGAAGATATCAAAAAAGAACGGTATTACGACAAAAAAATTGATGAAAAAGAAGAAAAACTGTAATATTTTGTGGATTGTGATATAATAAACATTATCAATGGTATATATTGTCTCATGATTCTACTTATTCTATGACGGGAGCAATCATCGATGCGAGTTTTACTTAAAATAAGTGATGTCTTCGATCTGGATATCCTTCAGGAGATTCAGGATTCCTTTTCAGACGCAACAGGGTTTGCCACCATTACGGTGGATTATAAGGGGAATCCGATTACCAAGTACAGCAATTTTTCCAAATACTGCCTCAGTGTGCGGGAAAACGCCAACTGCCTGGAACGCTGTTACCGGTCGGACGCCCACGGCGGCATTGAATCGGCCCGGTCGGGCAAGCCTTCCATCTACATCTGCCACGGCGGTCTGGTGGATCTGGCCGTGCCGATCATGGTCAAGGGAAATTATCTGGGAGCGATTTTGTCGGGGCAGATCCGGATTCCAAAAGAGGAAATGGATTCCCTGCCCATAGGGGCGGCCATCGAGCTGACGGATTTCTCCGATCATCCGGAAATCCAGCGCCTCCACGATGAAACCATGGTCACCACCCTGGACCGGGTCAAGGCCTCGGCCAACCTGCTGTATTCCATCGCCAACTACCTGGTGGAAAAGCAGATGATCCACATCATGCAGGACGAGCTGCACAATAAGAACCTGGAGCTCATGGAGGAGGTCAAGCTGCGCAGTGAAGCGGAAGCGGCCCTGAAGGAAGCGGATCTGAAGGCCCTGCAGGCCCAGATCAACCCCCATTTCCTGTTCAACGTCCTGAATACCATCGGCCGGCTGGCCCTGATGGAAAACGCGGAAAAGACCCAGGAAATGATTTACGCTTTTTCGGACATGATGCGTTATACGCTTAAGAAAGAAAAGAACGATTTTGTGACCATCCAGGAAGAAATGGAGCACGTCCGGAATTACCTGACCATCCAGAAGGTCCGGCTGGGGGAACGGCTCAATTACAGCTTCGACCTGGAAGAAGAGGTTGGGGAGGTCCTCTGTCCGTTCATGACCATCCAGCCCTTTGTGGAAAATGCCATCAACCACGCCATCGAGCCCAACGCGGCCGGCGGGTCGGTGAGCATTTCCGCCAGGAAAAAGGACGGCAACATACAAATCAAGGTTGTGGATGACGGCATCGGCATCCCGGACAAGAAGATCGATCAGCTATTGGATGACCGTTCGGCGAATGACAGCGAAAACAGCACGGGAATCGGCATTCAGAACGCCAACAAACGCTTGAAATATTACTTCGGACCCCAATATGGCGTCATTTACAACAAAGATGTGGAAAGGGGGACGGAGGTGATTATCACCATTCCTTTAAAAGCTGTGCCAGGGAGGGAATTAAATGTATAAAGTTTATATTGTGGAAGATGAACACCTTGAGAGGGAAGCGCTGAAAATGATCCTGGACAAACAGGCCGACAACGTGGAAGTCATCGGCAGCGCCTCGTCGGGCCTGGTCGCCCTGGAAGGCATCCAGGAAACGGATCCGGATATCATCCTCATGGACATCAACATTCCGGAAATGAACGGCATCGAGGTACTCCGGCAGGTCAAGAAGATGGATGTGAACAAGAAGGTCATCCTGATCACCGCCTTCAATGAGTTCGATTTCGCCCATCAGGCCATCAAGGCCAAGGTGGATGATTTCCTGCTCAAGCCCATCCGGCCGGAACAGCTCATCGAAGCCGTCAACCAGGCCATCGCGTCCCTGAAGGCCAACGCCAAAAACAAATTTGAAGAAAAGATGAACGAGGTCATCTTCGCCGTGGTCCAGAAGAAATACAGCGACAGCCGCAAGGCCCTGACCGAATACCTGGACCTGCTTTACGACCATTACGGCTACGACCTCATCGCCATCCAGCACGAAATCCAGCATTTCATGGAAGAGCTGAACATGATTTCCAAGGACAGCTGCAATTACGACATCATCAGTCCCCTGCGCAGCCGCAACAACAACCAGCACTTCGTGAACACCTATCAGAACCGCTACGATCTGAAGGTGGAGATCATGAAGGCCATCGACCGGATCTTCGACCACCTGATGGACAACAAGGACAACCGGAAGAATACCATCGAGGACATCCTCAATTACATCGACCGCAACTGTCACAAGGACATCTCCCTGGACCAGGTGGGGGAATACGCCAACATGAGCTCCTACTACCTGAGCAAGATCTTCAAGAAGGAAACCGGCGTCAATTTCGTCACCTACCTGACGGACCGGAAGATCGAAATCGCCAAGGACATGCTCATCAATACGGACATCCCCATCATCAACATCGCCCTGGACCTGTCCTACCATGAACCCAATTATTTCAGCAAGGTCTTTAAAAAGAGCACGGGGATGACCCCGACGGAATACCGGCGCAAGTACCGGGGCAAGGAACGGGACCTGGCTTCAGGGGAAATTTGAACAAATTTAGGGAATTTGGACTGGAATTTACCTTGATGAACGGACCGGAAAGGTTTAATCTATAATCAATGGTGTGACCCATCAGAATGCATCGATTCCCGCTTGCGGGGACCTTGTTATATTTTATAAGAATGAGGAGGTATTCAGATGAAACGGATTTTACTGTTAGCAGGTGATTTTTCAGAGGATTATGAAACCATGGTTCCCTTCCAGGCCCTGCAGGCCATGGGCTACGGGGTGGACGCGGTGTGTCCCGATAAAAAGGCAGGCGATACGATCAAGACGGCGATCCACGATTTCCTGGGGGACCAGACCTACACGGAAAAACCGGGTCATCTGTTCGCACTCAATAAAAGCTTCGACGATATCGTCCTGGGGGATTACGACGGACTGTTCATCACCGGCGGCCGGGCACCGGAATACCTGCGCCTCAACGCGAAGATTCTGGACATTGCCCATTACTTCATGGACAAGAATTTACCGGTGGCGGCCATTTGTCATGGGATCCAGATCCTGACGGCGGCCAACTGTGTTAGGGGCCGTTCCCTGACGGCCTATCCGGCGGTCAAGCCGGAGGTGGAAAACGCAGGGGGGACCTTTGTGGATCTGGAAGCGGATCAGGCCCACGTGGATGGCAATCTGGTCACGTCACCGGCATGGCCGGGAGATACGGCCATCATCCGCGAATTCGCCAAATTGCTGGGATAATTTTATTACAAGGAGAATGGTTTTATGGATATGGAAGAGGCATTGAAAAAAATCTGTGAGCGGGTTTTAATGTTTGAGATGGATGAATCCAAAAACGGGGGATCTCCCAAAGCGGTGGTTTGTATTTCCGGCTCGACCTTCGGCTATGAAAAGGCGATGGCGGAGCTTGTCCGGTTGAAGGAAGCGGGATGGCGCTTTGATGTCTTCATGTCGGATACGGGGATGCTCCTCCACGATCCGGCCAAGGTGAGGGAACAACTGGAACCGGAACACATTTACAGCCGGCAGAACTGCCCCATGGTCCAGCAGCTGTACAAGGAAGCGGACTGCATCATCATCGCGGCGACGACGGCCAACGCGGCGACTAAAATCGCCTACGGCATCATCGACACGCCCATGCTCGTGGTCATCAACCACAGTCTCATGGCCGGCAAGCCGGTCATCTGCTCGTCCAACGGCGCCAATCCCGACGACCCGGAACGGGCCCAGGCCGGTATGCGGTTTTCACCGGAGGGCTACCGGGAAATGATGCTCGAGCATCTCCAGAAGATGGAAAAGCTGGGAATCACGGTGACCGACGCGGAAAGCTTGTGCCGCGTGTGCAGTGAAAAGGTGAAAGCTTAATTGTAAAGCCTGATCGCAAAGCACGATCGTATAATATAATAAATTCGGCCGGGATTGCCGGCAGAGCCATTTACAGGAAGAAACTGTAAATGGCTTTTTTGTATGGCAGGATAAAGGGCCTTTGGAAGTCAGTTTTAAATTTACAGGATTCTGGTTTGCCATGGACATCGCTTTGTGGGGAGCCGGGTGATAAGATAGAAATCAAATGGGGCATCTGTTTAACAAGTCAAGAAGAAAGTGGGGCAGAGGATTTGATGAAAGCAGGAATTTACACGCACCAGCATCGCCGCGGCGGCTGCAAATGCATGTTTCAGACGTACATCAAGGGGATGCAGTCGGACAATTCGACCTGTGAGTCGGTTTTGCGCAGGACCTATGGCGATGACTGTGAAATCGAGCATTTTACGGACTTCAGCGGGGACTGCCCGCCGGAAAATGTGGACCGTCCGGGATACCGGAAGATGGAAGACGCCATCCGGAGCCATGAGGTCCAGGCCATCATCGTGTACGATTTGGACAAGATTTCCAATAATATCAATCTTGTTTTGGATTTCTACAGGCTGTGCAGGGAGAACGGCGTGGATGTTTTGACAGCACGGGACGGGAAGAACGTCATGAAGGTGCTGGATGTGATCCTGGCAAAGGGATCGCCGGGAGGGTATTGATTTTTAAATGAAGCGAACAAGCCGGGGCGAAATGGCCACGGCTTGTTTTTTTGAAATGGGTGCCTGGCAGTGGAGGCGACGCTTACGCCTGGGCCGGCCGGTTGGATCCCCTGGAGGCGAAGGCCCGGATTTGGGAAGCGCCCAGCAGGACCTCGGCCTCACCGGCGGACTGGACCACCAGGGTCGGAGCCTGGCGGATGTGGTAGCGGCTGACGAAGGGCTCGCCGGCGTCACTTTCGGCGTTAACTTGGGTGTAGGGGATGTTGGCGTCGTCCAGGGCCGCCATGGCGGTCCGGCAGTTGGGACAGGTGGGGGTGGTGATCAGGTAGATTTCCCGGGATGACGGCCCGGGCCCGGCGGAGTCCGTCCTGTTCCCCGACGGAATGTTTTCCGGCGCTGCCTGGTCCATGAGCTTCGTCTGGATCAGGCCGGCGTCGTAGGTGCGCCGGTCCGCAAATTCCTGGGTCTTTCCCGCGTTCCAGTTCTGGACGGGCCGGTAGTAGCCCGTGATCCGGCTGTACACCTCGGTCTTCCGGCCGCAGACCGGGCAGGTGGTTACCTCCCCGGCCAGGTAGCCGTGATCCCGGCACACGGAGTAGGTGGGGGAGATGGTGTAATAGGGCAGCTTGTAATGGCTGGCGATGGCCTTGACCAGGGCGGCGGTCGCCTGCCAGTCCGGCAGCTTTTCCCCCAGGAAGGTGTGGAACACCGTGCCCGAGGTGTAGAGGGGCTGGAGCTGGTCCTGGATGTCCAGGGCTTCAAACACGTCGCCGGTGAAGTCCACGGGCAGGTGGGAGGAATTGGTGTAATAGGGCGTGCCGTCCTCCGAGGCGGTGAGGATGTCCGGGAACTGGTCCACGTCGTGGCGGGCCAGGCGGTAGGCGGTGGATTCCGCCGGGGTGGCCTCCAGATTGTAGAGGTCCCCGTATTTTTCCTGGTAGCCGGACAGCCGGTCCCGCATGTGGGTGAGCACTTCCCTGGCAAAGCCGAGGGCTGCGGGATCGCCCAGATCCGCGCCGATCCACCGGGCGTTGCGGGCCGCTTCGTTCATGCCCACCAGGCCGATGGTGGAGAAGTGGTTGTCCAGGGTGTTCAAATAACGGCGGGTGTAGGGGTAAAGCCCCTGGTCCATGAATTTTTCGATGACGGTGCGCTTGGTCTTAAGGGAGCGGGCGGCGATGTCCATGATCCTGTCCAGCCGGGCGTAAAAATCCCCCTCATCCTGGGCCAGGTAGGCGATCCGGGGCAGGTTGAGGGTCACCACGCCGATGGAGCCGGTGCTTTCCCCCGAGCCGAAATACCCGCCGGATTTTTTGCGCAGCTCCCGGAGGTCCAGGCGCAGGCGGCAGCACATGCTGCGCACGTCGGAGGGCTCCATGTCGCTGTTGACGTAATTGGAAAAATAGGGGATCCCGTATTTGGCCGTCATCTCAAACAACAGCCGGGTATTTTCCGATTCCGACCAGTCAAAGTCCCTGGTAATGGAGTAGGTGGGGATGGGGTACTGGAATCCCCTGCCCTGGGCGTCGCCCTCCAGCATGGTTTCGATGAAGGCCTTGTTGACCATGGCCATTTCCTTTTCGCAGTCCCCGTAGGTGAAGGGCATCTCCCTGCCGCCGACGATGGCCGGCAGAAGAGACAGGTCACCGGGCACGGTCCAGTCCAGGGTGATGTTGGAAAAAGGGGCCTGGGTCCCCCAGCGGCTGGGGATGTTGACCCCGTAGATGAAGGACTGGATGCAGTTCTTGACGTCGTAATAGCTCAAGCTGTCCGCCTTGACGAAGGGGGCCAGGTAGGTGTCGAAGGAGGAAAAGGCCTGGGCGCCGGCCCATTCGTTCTGCATGATGCCCAGGAAGTTGACCATCTGATTGCACAGGGAGGCCAGGTGCCGGGCCGGACCGGAGGTGATTTTTCCGGGGACCCCGCCAAGCCCCTCCTGGATGAGTTGCTTGAGGGACCAGCCGGCGCAGTAGCCGGTGAGCATGGACAAATCGTGGATGTGCATGTCCCCGCTGCGGTGGGCCTGGGCGATTTCGTCGTCGTAAATCTCAGACAGCCAGTAATTGGCGGTGATGGCGCCGCTGTTGCTCAGGATCAGCCCGCCGATGGAATAGGTGACGGTGGCGTTTTCCTTGACCCGCCAGTCGTCGTCCTTGAGGTAGGAATTGACCAGGTCCTTGTAGTCCAGGAAGGTGGAGCTGAGGTTCCGGATCTTTTCCCGCTGGCGGCGGTACAGGATGTAGGCCTTGGCCACGTCGGCGTAGCCCGCCTGGCTGAGGACCGCCTCGGCGCTGTCCTGGATGTCTTCCACGGCGATGAGGCCGTCTTTTATTTTGGGCTCGAAATCCGAGGTGACCCGCAGGGCAAGCAGGTCGATGACGCTGCTGTGATAATTTTTGTCCAGGCTTTCAAAGGCCCGGGTCAGGGCGCCGCTGATCTTGGCGATGTCAAAATCCACTTCTTTTCCGTCACGCTTGATAACACGATACATTTTGCTCTCCTTTAAATGATTGGCCGCGGATCTGCGCCGCGGGAATGGTCTGCTTCAGCAGGTTCAAATAGCGCTTCATCTTTTCGGGGCTGCAGGCGTGGAGCCCGGGCTTCAAATTGCCGCCGCGGTCCTCGAATTCTTGTAAAAAATAACGCCGGGCACCGGCCAGCCATCGGCCGATGGCGTAAAAATCCCCATCGTCGTGGAGCTCCTCCACCACCGTGGTGCGGAACTCATAGGGCAGGCGGCCTTCCATCAGAAAGGCGGCGCTTTCCAGAACCGGGCTGACGGCCAATCCCGGGGTCCCGGTGGCGGCTGGATATTTTTCCGGTGCCGCCTTGATGTCCATGGCGACGGCGTCGATGAGTTTTTCCCTGCACAGGTCTTTTAGCCGGTCAGGATCGCTGCCGTTGGTGTCCACCTTCACGGCATAGCCCAGTTCCTTAAGGGAAAGGAGCAGGTTTTTCAGCCCGGGATGCAGGAGGGGCTCCCCGCCGGAAACGCACACCCCCGAGAGAAGGCCCCGGCGCTTTTTTAAAAAGGACAAAAAAATATCCGGCTGGATGGGCTCCGGCAGGCCGCCGTCAAGAAGGGCGGCGTTTTGGCAGAAGGGACAGCGGAAATTGCATCCCGCGAGAAATACGGTGCAGGCGATCCTGCCCGGGTAATCTATAAGGGTGAGCCTTTGGATGCCGGCGATAACGGGAAAATCCCTTTCAGGTGATGTCATGGCGCCTCCCTTGTGCATGATTTTTCCTGGGAGGATGCCGCTGCCGGCGTCCCCAGGCCGACTTTCAGTATAAGGTTTTATCGGTGGGCTGTCAACAAGATTACACAATATATAGTATGTAAATTTGAATACAACTATACATTCAGTGGAATCAGCGGAGGCAAGGGAAGTCCGTGGAAAAGGGATGACAAAAAATTACAGGGCGGCGGAAAAGTCCGGAAAATCAGATGGAAAAGATGGTTTTAATTTTCCATGATTTAGGTTTGCATCGTGTTTGTGGAAAACAGGTGGATAATCATATAATGTGTCTAACAGCAAATAATCATTTGTTTGGGCAATGGTGATCTGTTTATAAATTTTGAGGAGGCTAGTTTATGATAGCAAAAGGATTTTCAGAACCAACTGATCGGATCAAACGATTGAAAAAGGCGCTCTTGGACGCGGTGCCGCAGGTTGAAGCAGATCGTGTCAGACTGGTGACGGAAGCATATAAAGAAACAGAAGACAAACCCGCGATTATCCGCCGGGCAAAGGTTTGTGAAAAAATCTTCAACGAACTGCCGGTAACCATCCGCGATGATGAACTCATCGTCGGGGCGATGACCGTCCACAATCATTCATGTCAGATTGGTGTGGAATTCTCCTATTCATGGGTTATCGATGAATTTGATACCATGGCGACCCGTATGTGCGACCCCTTTGAAATCCCCCAGGATGTCAAGGCACAGCTGTCGAAGGATTTTGAATATTGGCCGGGCAAGACCAGCAGCGAATACGCCGCTTCCTTGATGTCCCAGGAAGCCAAGGATTGCCAGGCGGCGGGTGTGTTCACCGTCGGCAACTACTTCTACGGCGGCGTCGGCCACGTCTGCGTGGACTACGGCAAGATCATGCGCATCGGCTTTACCGGCATCATCCGTGAAGCGGCTGAAGCCAAGGCGACCATGGATACCACCGATCCGGAATACATCAAAAAAGCACAATTCTACGACGCGGTCATCATCACCTACACCGCGGCCATCAATTTCGCCCACCGCTACGCGGCCAAGGCCCTGGAACTGGCCAAGACGGAAACCAATCCGACCCGCAAGGCCGAATTGCTCCAGATCGCCCAGAACTGCGCCAACGTTCCAGAAAAACCGTGTACGAACTTCTACGAAGCCTGCCAGTGCTTCTGGTTCATCCAGCTCATGCTGCAGCTTGAATCCACCGGCCACTCCATCTCACCGGGGCGCTTTGATACGTATATGTATCCTTATTTCCGCGATGACAAGAACATCAGCAAGGAATTCGCCCAGGAACTGCTGGACAATATCTGGATCAAGTTCAATGAATTGAACAAGACCCGTGATGATGTTTCCGACCAGGCCTTTGCCGGTTACGCCATCTTCCAGAACATCGGCGTCGGCGGCCAGGACAAAGATGGTTTTGATGAAACCAACGATATCTCCTACATGGCCATGGAAGCTTCTGCCCACACCCATCTGCCGGCACCTTCCTTCTCCATCCGCTGGCATGAAGGCACACCGGACGAATTCCTGTACCGCGCCTGCGAACTGGCCCGGGAAGGCTTCGGCGTCCCCGCCATGTACAATGATGAAGCCATCATCCCTGCCATGACCAACCGCGGCGTTTCCCTGGAAGATGCCCGTGGCTACTGCATCATCGGCTGCGTGGAACCCCAGGCGCCCCACAAGACAGAAGGCTGGCACGATGCCGCATTCGTCAACATCGCCAAGATTCTGGAAATCACCCTGAACAATGGGATGTGCGGCGGCAAGCAGCTCGGACCCAAGACCGGCGACATCACGACCTTCAAATCCATCGAAGATTTCTTCGACGCCTATCAGAAACAGATGGAATATTTCGTGTTCTACCTGGCCGAATCGGACAACGCGGTGGACTACGCCCACATGGAAATGAATCCGCTGCCCTTTGAATCTGCCATGGTCGATGATTGTATCCCACGGGGCAAATCCATCCAGGAAGGCGGCGCCATCTACAACTTCACCGGTCCCCAGGCCTTTGGTGTGGCTGACAACGCCGACTCCATGTATGCCATCGAAAAGAATGTCTTCCAGGATAAGAACATGACCCTCCAGGAATTGAAGGATGCCCTTGCCGACAACTTTGGCTATGCCGTTGGAACGACAGAAGCCGATCTCCAGGGCGGCAACGTCCCCGCCACCGGCTGCGGAAAATCCGCCATGGAACAGAAGGTTTACGACGTGGTCCGTCAGGTCCTGGCCAGCAATGGCTCCATCGACCTGTCCAGCCTGACCTCCGGCGCCTGCAGCGCCGCACCGGCCGCCGGCAATGACAGCCGCTACGCTCAGATCCGTGGACTGCTCATGAACAGCCCGCACTTCGGGAACGACGACGATGCCGTCGACTATATGGGAATGCGCTGCGCCAAGATCTACAGCAGCGAAGTTGAAAAATACCGCAACCCAAGGGGCGGACAATTCCAGGCTGGCTGCTACCCCGTATCCGCCAACGTCCTCTTCGGGAAAGATGTCGCCGCCCTGCCCGATGGCCGTCTGGCCAAGAATCCTCTGGCCGATGGTGTGTCACCCCGTCAAGGCATGGATACCGACGGCCCCACAGCCGCAGCCATGTCCGTGGCCAAGCTCGACCATGAATCCTTCTCCAATGGGACCCTGTACAACCAGAAATTCCTGCCTTCGGCTGTTGCCGGAGATGACGGCCTGAAGAACTTTGCATCCGTCGTGCGGACCTACTTCCAGCACAAGGGCATGCACGTGCAGTTCAACGTCATCGATCGCGAAACCCTGATCGACGCCCAGAACCATCCTGAAAACTACAAGGATCTGGTTGTCCGTGTGGCGGGCTACAGTGCCCAGTGGACGATTCTGGTCAAAGAAGTCCAGGATGATATCATCAGCCGTACAGAACAAAAATTCTAATTGACAATGGAGGTTGTATGTTATGAGCGTCAACGTCGATTATGAAATGGAAGGCGTAGTATTTAACATACAGCGTTTTTCTCTGAACGATGGTCCGGGTATCCGGACCATCCTCTTCCTTAAGGGATGTCCCTTGTCTTGCTGGTGGTGCAGCAATCCGGAATCACAGAAGATCCAGCCGGTGACCCTGTACGACGCCAAGAAATGCATCCACTGCGGCCGCTGCCTCCGGGTGTGCCCCCACGGGGCGCTGAGCCCGGACAACCCGCATTTCATCAACTATGAAAAATGCGTGGGCTGCGGCGAGTGCGAAGCGGTATGTCCGGCGGGGGCGCTGGTCCGGAAGGGGAAGCCCATGACGGTCCAGCAGGCCATCCGGGAGCTGAAGAAGGATACCGGCAATTACCGGAATTCCGGAGGCGGCATCACGATCTCCGGTGGTGAACCCCTGGTCCAGTACGCGTACACGGCAGAGGTCCTTAAGGCCAGCCAGATGCAGGGATGGCACACCGCCATCGAGACGACGGGGTATACCAAAAATCCGGAAGCCCTTGAAAAAGTCCTCCCCTACACGAATCTGGCCCTGCTCGACATGAAATCCATTGATGATGATATCCATCAGAAATACACAGGCGTCAGCAATGCAGTCATCAAGGAAAACGCGAAGAAGATTACGGCAGCAACGCAGACCATCATCCGTGTTCCGACCATACCGGGCGTGAACGCGTCAGAAGAAAAAATCCAGGCGATTTGTGATTTCGTTAAAACCCTGAATGGTGTGGATACCATCCATTTGCTTCCCTATCACAATCTCGGCGCCAACAAGTACGCCATGATGGGCAGGGAATACAAGATGGAAGGGGTCAAGCCACCGGAAGGGGAATTGATGGAAACCCTGAAGCAAGTGGTCGAAAAATCAGGCTTCAAATGCAAGATCGGTGGATGAGTACGGTCCTATTGGGTCCCCGACAGCCGATGGGCGCGGGGACCTTCTTTTTTAAATTACCTCGGGAGGTAAATGAATACTATGGATGATTCATTCGTGAACAGAGCGGTAAAAAAGGCCGCGGCTGCCTATGAACGGTACAGCGATAAAAAAATCAGGGAGCGTGAAGCCATCATCCAGGCAATCCGCCTTGCCTTACTTGGCCATACTTCCGAGATCGCAGAAATGACATTCAGGGAAACCGGCATGGGCGTGGTGGCGGACAAGGTGGACAAGCTCCTCCTCGTCATCGGGCAAACGCCGGGGACGGAGGATCTGGTGACGGAGGTCAAGACGACGGATGATGGGATGACGCTGTATGAATTATCTCCCTACGGAGTGGTTTGTGCGGTCCATCCCTGCAACAATCCGGAAGCGACCCTCATCAATACGACGATCAGCTGCCTGGCCGCGGGCAACGCGGTCATCCACTGCCCCCATCCCAGGGCGCTGGAAACGTCCAAGTTCGTGGTGGACATCATCAACAAGGCCATCGTCAAGGCCTGCGGGATCGATGGGCTGGTGGTTTTGCTGGAGGATGCCTCCATGGCGTCCACCCAGGAAATGATGGCCCACCCGGATGTGGGCTGCATCGTGATCACCGGATCGGATACGGCCATCAGCCACGCCATGCGCGCGGACAAAAAAGTCATCGGGGCCGGTCCGGCCAACCCGCCGGTCATCGTGGATGAATCGGCGGATATCGTGCGCGCGGCGGAAGACATCGTCGCCAGTACGACCTTTGACAACAATTTACTGTGCGTGTCGGAAAAAGCCATCGTCGTCGTGGACGGGGTGGCCGACGCGCTGATCAGCCAGATGGAACACTGCGGCGCGGTTTACATCGACGACATGGACGACATCGTGAAACTGACAGAAACCATCGTTGATGAAGATTTGAAGCCCAAGAAGGTGTTCAACGGCCGGACGGCGGAAGAAATCATGGCGACGGCGGGAATCCAGACCGGCGGCTCTGCCAGGCTGGTCCTGGTGAATTGCGTGCCGGAGCATCCCTTCGCCTGCAATGAAATGCTCATGCCGGTGGTCCCGGTGATCCGGGTGCGGGATTTTGACGAAGCGATGAAGGTGGCCCTGGAAATCGAACAGGGGTTCCACCACACGGCGGTGATCCATTCCCAGTCCATCGAGCATCTCAATTACGCGGCCCGCACCATGCAGACCTCGGTCTTTGTGAAAAATGGTCCGGCCTACGCCGGCATCGGTTATAAAAATGAAGGACCCTGCAGCTTCTCCATCGCCACGCGGACAGGGGAAGGGACGGTGACCGCCCGGCATTTCGGACGCCGCCGCCGCTGCACGCTGATGAGCGCCTTTACCATCCGATGACGGCCTGCCGGTGAAAGGAAGGCTTGAATTGAGAAAATATCAGGTGACGGCTGAATCTGTAACGGAAGGCCACCCGGATAAGCTGTGCGATCAGATTTCGGATGGCATCCTCGACCAATGCCTGCGCCAGGACAAGGATGCCCGGGTCGCCATTGAAACCATGGCCTCGAAGAATACGGTGATGATCGCAGGGGAGATGACGGCGGAGGGAGACATCGATCCCGTGGCCATCGCCCGGCAGATCATCAAAAAAATAGGTTACGATTCGGAGCCGGTGGGAATGGACGGGGATTCCTGTCTCGTTCTGACCAATATCCACAATCAATCGGCCGATATCGCCCAGAGCGTCACCAAGGACGATACGATCCGCCTGCCCCAGTGGCGGGCAGGGTGCAGGCGGTGCGCGTGGATCCCGCCGGAACCCGGAACCCAGGAACGCCACGTGGAACGGCATCTGGGGGCCGGGGACCAGGGCGTCATGATCGGCTATGCCACCGACGAGACACCGGAATGCATGCCCATGCCCTTCGTCCTGGCGACCCGGCTGTCCAGGAAACTGGCCGATTTACGGCGCTCAGGCGGGCTGCCGTGGCTGCGGCCGGACGGCAAGTCCCAGGTCACCATGGCCTATGACGAAAAGGGGGAACCGCAGCGGATCGAGAGCATCGTCTTGTCCGCCCAGCACGATGAATCCATCGGCCTGGTGGATCTGCAGCAGGCCCTGCTGGAGGATGTGATCCAGACGGTCATCGATCCCCGGTTCATCACGGTGGATACCAAAATCCGGATCAATCCGTCGGGACGCTTCGTCATCGGCGGCCCTCTGGGGGATACCGGCCTGACCGGCCGGAAGCTCATGGTGGATACCTACGGCAGCGCGGCCCGTCACGGCGGCGGCGCGTTTTCCGGGAAGGATCCCACCAAGGTCGACCGCTCTGGGGCCTACATGGCCCGGTACGTCGCAAAGAACATCGTCGCGGCCGGACTGGCCAAACGCTGTGAAGTCTCCCTGGCATACGCCATCGGCCAGGAAGAACCGGAAATGATCGCGCTGAATACCTTCGGCACGGCCATCCGGGACGAAGGCGTGCTCACCGGACTCATCGATGAGCGGTGCTCCTTCGCGGTGGCGGATATCATCGACGGCCTGGATTTATGCCGGCCCATTTATGAAAAGACGGCCGCCTACGGCCATTTCGGCAGGGATGAATTTCCTTGGGAAAAAGTGGACGGTCTGGATTCTGTCAAATAGAAAAATGACCTGAAGGGCGCTGTGCGCCCTGTCTTGTGGAATAAAATATCGCATAAAGCCGGGTAGTTAAACTGTAACAAATGATTATCCAATGCATTGCCCAACATTCATTGGTCTTAAATATCCGGTAACCTTTTGTTTTTGTTGAAGTTGAGGATGTTCATAGATTGCTAGGAGGAAGAAGCTTATGACAAATGAAGCTTTAGGTATGATTGAAACCAAGGGCCTGGTGGGCTGTATTGAAGCCACCGATGCCATGGTCAAAGCTGCCAATGTCGAATTCACAGGCTACGAAAAAATCGGTTCCGGCCTGGTCACGACCATGGTCCGCGGCGATGTGGGCGCTGTGAAAGCGGCGGTTGACGCCGGCGCGGCTGCGGCTGACAAGGTTGGCCAGGTTGTTTCAGTACACGTTATCCCAAGACCACACCAAGATGTGGAAAAAATGTTGCCCAGTTTATAAAAAAATGAGTGGAGGAGTTCTTTATGAAAGACGATCTGATGAATAAATTGATGGAAGAAGTAATGAAGAAGATGGACGAAGTAGAAGAAACCGGCACCTGTGCGGCTGCGACGGGTGTGTGCGGCCTCACGGAATTTGTGGGGACGGCCATCGGCGACACCATTGGCCTGGTCATCGCCAATGTGGATTCCAGCCTGCACGAGGCCATGAAGATCGACCCCAAGTACCGGTCCATCGGCATCATCTCCGACCGTACCGGTGCGGGTCCGCAGATCATGGCCGCCGATGAAGCGGTCAAAGCGACCAATACGGAAATGGTCATCTGTGAAATGGCCCGTGATACCAAGGGCGGTGCCGGCCATGGCTGCCTGATCGTATTCGGCGCCGAAGATGTTTCCGATGCCAAGCGCGCGGTGGAAGTCTGCCTGAACGATTTGGACCGCACCATGGGCGATGTTTACGGCAACGACGCCGGCCATCTGGAATTCCAGTACACGGCCCGGGCGTCCTTCGCCTGCAACCAGGCCTTTGGCGCCCCCATCGGCAAGGCCTTTGCCGCCATCATCGGCGCGCCTGCCGGCATCGGCATCCTGATTTCCGATATCGCCCTGAAAGCGGCCAACGTTGAGCTGCTGGGCTTCGGTTCACCGGACAACGGTGGTACGAAATATTCAAACGAAGGCATGATCTTTGTGAGCGGCGATGCCGGCGCTGTCCGTCAGGCCGTCTACGCAGCCCGTGAAGCCGGGAAGCAGGCCCTGGAAGCCCTGGGCGGACCCTGCCCGTCAACCACGACCCCCTATATTTAAATCGATCATTGGATAAATGCACAGTGAGTGTCAGGGGCTATTCCCCTGACATTCCTTTTATACGCCCAAATTTTTTGGGACGGGGTGATAAAGGTGGATATAAAAGAAATGATGAAGGATCAGGGCCTGCCGGAGGCCATCGTCGACGAAATCGTCAGGAAGGTCATGGCACAGCTCGGCGGACCGTCCAGGACGGCCCTGGTGTGTTTTTCGGGGGCCGGTATCGGTTCCCGGGAAGCCCTGGACTCCCTTGGAAGACTGAGGGATGAGGGCTGGAAATTCCGGGCCTTCATGTCCGATGGGGCCCTTCAGGCCCTGAATCCGGAGGATGTGAAGAAAAGCCTGGGGGTCAGCCGGGTGGAAACCAACAAGGACCACGCGCCCCTCAAGGAGCTGCGCCAGGGCGTGGACGAAATCATCCTCGCGACCATGACCGTCAATACGGCGGCCAAATTAGCGGCCGGGGTCTGTGATTCGCCCATGCTGACCATGATCGCCCAGGCCATCATGGCCGGTGAGCACTTTACCTGCGCCATCGACGGGGCCTGGCCGGAAAGTCCCGGCCGGGCGGCCCTCGGCATGGGCAAGGCGCCGGAAGCCTACCGGCAGCGGATGCGCGGGAATCTGGCGGACCTTTCGAGCTACGGCATGAAGCTGGTGGCGGCGGAGGATTTGCACGACGCCTGTGCGGGAACCCCAGTGGAAGGGGCAATCGGCAAAGGGGCGCCGGAAGCTGTGAACAGACCGGCGCCAGCGGCAGAGCAGTCCGGGGCACCGGCCTCGGAAGCGGTCAAACCCGCGGCGCCGGTAACGGCTGTTTCCGTGCTGGAAAAGCATATCATCAGCCGGGTGGACATCTGCAGATGCCGGGGACAGAAGACCGTCAAGGTGGCGGCCGACGCCATTGTGACGGGCTTTGCGGCAGACGCGGCCAAAGAGTTCGGCATGACGATCGAAAGGCTGTAGGGCGCCTATGCAGCTTGCCAAAGTGGTAGGAAATATCGTCTCGACCCAGAAGGACGCGCATTTGGTGGGATGCAAGCTGATGATCATCAAGAAAATCAACGAGACCGGTGCATTTGAAAAATACTCCAGCCAGTCCACGGCCATCGCCGTGGACACGGTGGGGGCCGGCATCGGGGAAACGGTGATTGTGACCAGCGGAAGCACCGCCCGTTTCGTATACGGGAATAAAGCGACGCCCATGGATATGACGATTGTCGGCATCGTGGATGAAATACAAATTGACAGTGAAGAGCCGTGACGCCGGATGACGTGGGAACGCCGTTCGGACGGGCCGCGGTTGACAAAAAGAGAGTTGGAAGGAGAAAGCAGAGAATACTATGAATATCGATACAAATGCGATTGAAGCGATTGTCCAGCAGGTCATGGGCAATATCAATCTTGAGAACAAGGCCAGCGCACCGGTCATCGACGGGGAAGACGGTATCTTCAGGGATATGGACAACGCGATTGAAGCCGCCTTCGCCGCCCAGAGGGAATACATGATGCAGCCCCTGGCCCTGAGGTACAAGATCATCGCTGAAATCCGCAAAATCATGACAAAAAAAGAAAATGCCGAAACACTGGCCCACATGGCGGTGGATGAAACCGGCATGGGCAATTACGAGGATAAGCTGACCAAGCAGTACCTGGTCTCCAAACGGACGCCGGGGATGGAAGACCTGATGGCCAATTGCTGGACGGGGGACGAAGGGCTGACCCTGCTCGAGCTGTCACCCTTCGGCGTCATCGGCGCCATCTGCCCGACCACCAATCCCAATGAAACCATCATCAACAATTCCATCGGGATGCTGGCCGCGGGCAACGCCGTGGTATTCGCTCCCCATCCCAAGGCCATCAAGACCAGCATCTTCGCGGTCAAGCTGGTCAATGAAGCCATCCGTCAGGCAGGGGGACCGGCCAACCTGGTGGTCACCACCGAACATCCGACCATTGAAAGCGCGGATGTGATGATGAACCATCCGAAGATCCGGATGCTCGTCGCTACAGGTGGCCCCGGCGTGGTCAAGGCCGTCCTTTCCAGCGGAAAGAAAGCCATCGGCGCCGGCGCCGGCAACCCGCCAGCCCTGGTCGATGAAACCGCCGATGTCGAAAAGGCAGCCAAGGACATCATCGATGGCTGTACCTTCGACAACAACCTGCCCTGCACGGCCGAAAAAGAAGTGGTCGTCGTGGACCAGGTCGCGGATTACCTGATCTTCAACATGAAGAAATACGGTGCTTACGAAATCAAGGACCGCAAGGTCGCCGATGCCCTGGCCGATATGGTCGCGCCGGAAGGCCGTGTCAGCCGTGACTTCGTCGGCAAGAGCGCCAAGTACATTGCTGCGGCCGCCGGCATCGACGTGCCGGACGACACCCGCGTGCTGATCACCGAAGCGCCCAAGGAACATCCATTGGTCCAGACCGAACTGATGATGCCCATCCTGGGGATCGTCCGTGTGGACAACGTGGATGAAGGCATCGACGTCGCCTGCGAACTGGAACACGGCAACCGCCACACGGCGACCATGCACTCCAAGAACGTGGACAAGCTGACCAAGATGTCCAAGAAGATCCAGACGACGATCTTCGTCAAGAATGGTCCTTCCTATGCAGGACTGGGCGTTGGCGGCGAAGGTTACCCGACCTTCACCATCGCCGGACCGACCGGAGAAGGCTTGACATCCGCCAAATCCTTCGCCAGAAGAAGAAGATGCGTACTGTGTGGAGGATTCGATATTAAATAACAGAGGGGCTGCTCATGAGCACGAATTTAGTTGACATTGTAAAAAGCGCCGGCATCGTCGGCGCAGGTGGGGCGACATTTCCGACCCACGTAAAAGTAAATGCTGAAGTTGAAACAGTCATTGTCAATGGTGCTGAATGTGAACCTCTGCTTCGGGTTGATCAACAATTGATGGCTGACAGGACCGCGGATATGCTCGTGGCCCTGAAGGCCGTTATGGATCATACCAAAGCTGGAAATGGAATAATTGGGCTGAAGAAGAAATACGTTCCAGCCATCGAGGCGTTCCGTAAGGAACTGGCCAATTATCCCAGCATTAAGCTCCATATCATGGATAATTTTTATCCAGCAGGGGATGAACAGACTTTAGTTTATGAAACAACAGGACGGATCGTACCGGAAGGTGGGATTCCGCTGAATGTCGGGACATTGGTCATGAATGTGGAAACCCTTCTGAACATCTACGATATGATGGCAGAAGAAAAACCGGTCATCGATAAATACATCACCGTGACCGGCAGCGTCGCCCGCAAGATCACCACCAAGGTACCTTTGGGAATCACCGTGCGTGAAGCCCTGGAACTGGCCGGCGGTCCGACGATTCAGGATTTCTGCATTATCAATGGCGGCCCTATGATGGGCAAGATCGTCGATATCGACTCCTATATTACCAAAGGGACCAAGGGTCTCATCGTTTTGCCGAAGGATCATTACCTGATTCTTTCCAAGACCAGAAGCTACAGGGAATCGGTCAGGATGGCCGCAATGGCGTGCATGCAGTGTACCTTGTGTACGGAAGTTTGTCCGAGACACGCTCTGGGACACAACCTCTCACCGCACAAGCTCATGCGTATTGCCGCTTACGGCGGAACCTGCGACGCCAATACCAGCGCGACTACCGCATATCTTTGCTGTGAATGCGCCCTGTGCCAGTACGCCTGCGTCATGGATCTCCAACCATGGAAGTTCAATCAATACCTTAAGCAGCAGCTTAAGGAACAGGGAATTAAGAATCCGCACCACGATCAGCCCAAACAAGCCGATCCGTTCAAGGCGGACAAACACTTTAACGTTCACCGTTTGATTTCCCGTCTGGGTCTGGATGAATACGATCAGCCAGCGCCCATGGAAGAATGCAAAAAAACATTTAATGAAGTCAATCTTCAATTGTCACAGCACATCGGTGCCCCATCCAAACCCGTCGTTGCCGTCGGGGATGTAGTAACCCGAGGACAATTGATAGGCGAAATTCCTGAAGGCGCTTTGAGTGCAAGACTTTTCGCCAGTATCGATGGTACGGTTACGGCCGTTGGAGATGGAAAGATCACCATCAAGGCGTAAGCCCATTGGCGTTTCCACGACGGATTAATAAGATTATAGCGCATTGAATTACAATTTCACATTGCATAGAAAGAAGTGGTATTTTGAAAAAAGCAATAGGTTTTATCGAATTTAAAAGTATTCCTATCGGCATCGAAGCCACTGATCAAATGCTTAAATCTGGAAATGTTGATTTAATTTCAGCAACGCCCCTGTGCCCCGGGAAATATGTCACACTTATTTCCGGTGACGTAGGTGCGGTCAGATCATCTGTTAAAAACGGTGAGCAAGTCGGTGGTATCTATGTTTTGGAATCTCATGTCATTCCCAATATCCATCAGGCAGTCATGCCCGCACTCATGGGTGCTGGCGAAGTGGAAGAAATCAAATCCCTGGGGATGATTGAAACGATCAATGCTATTTCTGCGATCGTCGTAGCAGATGCTGCGGTGAAAGCAGCCAACATCCAGCTGATCGAAGTACGCCTGGCCAGAGGCCTGGGCGGTAAGGCATTCGTCATTCTGTCAGGTGAAGTTTCATCCGTTAAGACAGCCGTTAAGGCGGCTGAAGCGGAATTGAGGGATTATGGTGTCATCACCAGCACATCCGTCATCGCTTCTCCTCATAAGGATATTCGCAAAATCATTCTTTAAAACAACGTATCCGGATGGTCGGCGATCATCCGGATATCCTTGCTTTATTTTTTATAAGGCCTTGAAGCTGGAGGGTTTATAAAAAATAAAACAAGAAAGGCAAACCCGTGAAGACTATCAGCTTTTTTAATTTGAAAGGTGGCTGCGGAAAGACAACGTCGGCGATCAACCTTGGTTACCTGCTGGCCGAAAAAGTTAAAAAGACCGGCGAAAAGGTCCTTTACATCGACTGTGACATGCAGAGCAATCTGACCAATTCACTGATGGAGTACGATTTGGACCGTCCCTGCATCTACCATTTGTTCAACGGTGAAAGTGAAGTGGACGACGTGATTTATCCGGTCCGTGACAACATCGACCTGATTCCGTCCAGCCTGCTCATGGCGACCATCGAACCCCGCTTGGCGGGAATGTACAGCCGTGATTTTATTTTACTTCGCAAACTGCAATCGATAAAGGACCGTTACGCCTATTGTCTGATCGACTGTTCACCTTCTTTTTCCATCGTGACGACCAATGCCCTGGTTGTGACGGATAAGATTTTCATTCCCGTCCAGACGGAATACTACGCAGTTGATGGGGTCCACCTCCTGCAGGAAACCCTGGAATACGTCAACGAGTCCCTCAAGCTCAAGAAGGACATCGACGTATTGTTCGCTACCCTGCACGATACGCGCAACAACATCAACCGGATCCAATACGACAATTTGAGAAACACCTTCGGCGACCGGTTCATGACCACCAGTATCCGGAAGAATATTTCCCTTGTGGAATCGCCGATTTTCAAGGAATCGATTTTCGAATACAAACCCAAGGCCAGAGGGGCCAAGGATTATTTAAAACTATTCAATGAGATTGAATCAAAAGGGGGATTTTAAATGGCCAGGAAGAAAAACAGACTTAAAGCGGAATTGACCAACCATAACAGTACGGTGAAGGAAAAGAATAACGGAATCGTGGACCGCGTGAAAGAAGCGGTCGCGCCCAAGCCGGCAGCACCGGTTCAAGAAAAAACCGATACAAAAAAAGATGAAATCGCCATGGAAAAGGCGGCCCAGGAAGTGAAGGCCCGTCAGGAAGCAGAAGCCAAGGCCAAAGCAGAAGCAGCGGCGAAGGCCAAAGCAGAAGCAGAAGCAGAAGCCAAGGCTCAAGCGGAGGCAGCGGCGAAGGCTAAAGCAGAAGCGGAAGCTAAGGCTAAGGCGGAAGCAGCAGCGAAGGCCAAGGCAGAAGCGGAAGCCAAGGCCAAGGCGGAAGCAGCGGCGAAGGCCAAAGCAGAAGCGGAAGCCAAGGCTAAGGCGGAAGCGGCGGCGAAGGCCAAGGCAGAAGCAGAAGCAGCGGCAAAGGCTAAAGCAGAAGCCAAAGCGAAGGCGGAAGCAGCGGCGAAGGCTAAAGCAGAAGCAGAAGCCAAAGCGAAGGCAGAAGCAGCGGCGAAGGCTAAAGCAGAAGCAGAAGCCAAAGCGAAGGCAGAAGCAGAAGCAGAAGCCAAGGTCAAAGCGGAAGCAGAAGCCAAGGCGAAGGCGGAAGCGGCGGCGAAGGCCAAAGCAGAAGCGGAAGCCAAGGCCAAAGCGGAAGCAGCGGCGAAGGCTAAAGCGGAAGCAGAAGAAAAAGCAAAGAAGGAGGCTGAACGAAAAATGGCTGAAGAAAAAGCGCTGAAGGAAGCGGAAGAAAAGGCAAAAGCCGAAGCGGAAGAAAAGGCGAAAAAAGAAGCCGAAGCCAAGAAAAAGGCCCAGGAATTGCCAATCTACCTGTTGTAAATTGACCTGTATAGCAGTGACATATAAATAGACCGATAAAAGAACCTCTCCCGGTTAGTCAGGAGAGGTTCTTTTCATCGGTGCGGTTTTTTAAAAAGGAGAGCTTGGTTTCAGAGAGGATCACGGCGAAAAAGATCAGGACGAAGCCCAGGAGCAGGCGTGGCGTCACCGATTCACCGTAAAACAGGATGGAGAACAGGATGCCGAACACCGATTCCAGGCTCAGGATGATGGACGCCGTCGTGGGGTTCTCCCATTTGAGGCCCAGGTTCTGAAACAGGAAGGCGACGCCGGTCACCACCACCGCCAGGTAGAGCAGGGAGACGATGCTGCCGGCGGACACCGCTGCCGGCCAGGTTTCAAACAGAAGGGCGCCAATCCAGCAGAAAAGGGCCACAAAAGCGAATTGGATGACCGTGAGGACAATGACATCCAGATTGCGGCTGTGTCGGGATACGGAGATCATGTTGAGGGCATAAAACACTCCCGAAAGGATGGTCAGGCCGTCCCCCCAGCCCATGCTGAAGGAGCTGGTGATGCTGACGAAGCCGATGCCGATGAGGCAGATAAAGGCGGCCGTCAGGTTGTAGGCATCCGGCTTGGTCTTGTCCACGGCCCAGTACATGAAGGGGACGATGACGCAGTAGGTGGCTGTAAGGAAGGCATTCTTTCCAGGGGTGGTTCCCTCCAGGCCGTAGGTCTGGAAAAAATAGCCCAGGAACAGGGAAAGGCCGATGATGAAACCGGAGCGGATGTAGGACTTGTCGATTTTCTTCAGCCGTTTGTGAAAGACAACGGCCAATAAAGCGGAGGCGACGGTAAAGCGAATCGCCAGCAGATAATTGGGTGGAAACACATCCACCGTATTTTTCATGATGAAAAAAGAACTGCCCCAGAAAAAGGCAGCAGCAAAAAGCACGCAACGCGCGAGAATTCGTTTGTTTTGAAACAAAGAAGTCGCCTCCTTGGAAGATAATTAAATTATTATAACAAGTTTCTCAGCAAGAGTAAAGGTAACTCCTGTAAAAAATAGGATAATAACCCAACAGTTCTATACATTTTTGATGAATTAATATATAATAAGAGACAAATAGACAAAAGAGGGAAGACCATGGCGTATTTGGCTTTATACAGAAAATACAGACCCCGGACCTTTGACGAGGTGGTGGGGCAGGATTACGTGACCCGTATCCTGAAAAATCAAATACTGGGTAATCGTGTCGGACACGCCTATCTCTTCACGGGAATCCGGGGAACGGGGAAGACCTCCATCGCCAAAATCTTTGCCAGGGCGATCAACTGCGAGCACAACAGGGACGGCAATCCCTGCAATGAATGCCCGACCTGCCAGGACATCGAAAAGCCCGGGGTCATGGATATCATCGAAATCGATGGGGCCAGCAACCGCGGGGTGGACGAAATCCGGGACATCCGGGAAAAGGTGAAGTACCCGCCGACCATGGGCCGGTACAAGGTCTACATCATCGATGAAGTCCACATGCTCACCAAGGAGGCCTTCAACGCCCTGCTCAAGACCCTGGAGGAACCGCCGGGCCATGTGGTGTTCATCCTGGCGACCACCGAGCCCAACAAGCTCCCCATGACCATCCTGTCCCGGTGCCAGCGCTACGATATCCGGCCCATCAGCCAGGAAGCCATCGCCGGGCGCATGGAGGCAATCCTAAAGGACATCGGGGTGGAAATGGACCGGGACGCCCTGGAATTCGTGGCCCTGCGCGCCGACCACTCCATGCGGGACGGCCTGAGCCTGCTGGATCAGATCATCGACATCCGGGAGGACGGCAAGCCCATCCAGTACGGCCAGGTCCTGGATTTCCTGGGAATGGCCGACAGCCGGTCCATCCTCAAGCTGGTATCGGCCATGGTGGACGGCGACGCGGCGGCGGCCTTAAAGGAACTGACGGCCCTCCGCAACAAGGGCAAGGACAGCGCCCTGATCATGGAACAGATCATCGGCTGTCTGCGCAGCCTGGCCATCGCGGCGGCTGCCGGGGCCGATGCGGCGGCCATCCTGGCCCTCACCGGGGAAGAAACCCAGGAGATCAGGGCCCTGGCGCAAAAAGCGGGCAGGGACCGGCTTTTCGCCATGATCGGCGCCTTTATCGAGGACCGGCAGAAGCTTAAGTACAACGACATGGCCTCGGTCATCCTGGAAATGAGCGTCCTCCGCGCCTGTGTGGGCTATGCCCCGGCCCCGGCTGTGCAGCCGGCGGCACGGACGGCGCCAGCTCAGGCGGCCCGTCCAATGGAACGTCCGGTACAGGCAGCGGCGGCCAGCACCCCGAGGCAGCGGGCCCAGGCTCCGGCATCCGGCGGCACTGCCGTGCAGGATAAAGGGGCGGCCCCGGAAAGAAGGGCCGCACCATCAGAGCCGCCTGGAAACGCTTCTTCACCGCCTGCGGGACTGGATGCGTCCCGTAAGGAGGATATGACTCCCGCCGATTTGGCAGAACAGGCTGGGGCCGATGCAGCGGGCTCCGCAGATCAACCGGCGGAAACCCCGGGCCGGGTCAATACCGACCGGGTTTACCGGGCCATGACGGCCTATCTGGCCAAGGAAAGCCCCATCGCCCTGCGCATGTTCGAGCAGGGGCGGCTGGCTTTGAAGGACCCCACCCATCTGGAGCTGCGATTCCTGGGCAAGGAAGGGGTGGCACCGGCCCAGATGCTCAAGCATCAGGGACAGGCCCTTAAGGATATCACCCGTCAGACGGCGGGGGAATCGGTGCATTTCGACATCGTCTGTGTAAAAAAAAAATTTGAAGACATGAGCCTGCGGGAAAAAACCGAGATCATCGTCAATGACAGCCGCGTGGAGATCATCGAAAAAGATTAAAATAAGGCGGGACAGAATTGCCCCATATAAATGCGAAAAAAAAGTAGGAACTCTGGGAAATTAATGTTATAATAAACCAATGAAAAGGGTTGACAGATGGAGGTATGAATGGGTAAGACAAAACGACGCGCCCCGATCGGATCGGGAGGCGGAAAATCCAATCAGAAGAATATGATGAAACAGATCCAGCAGATGCAGGCAGAAATGCAGCGCACCCAGGAAAATCTGGAAGAACAGGAAATCACGGGCTCAGCCGGAGGCGGCGCGGTCCAGGTGGTGGCCAACGGCGCGAAGATGCTCAAGCAGGTGACCATCGATCCCGACGTCATCGACGAGGACGATGTGGAAATGCTGGAGGATTTGATTGTGGCGGCGGTCAACGACGCCATGGGCAAGGTGGATGAGATGGCCAATTCGGAAATGGGGAAACTCACCGGAGGCATGAACATCCCGGGGCTGATGTAGCGTGGGATTGTATCCAAAGGCCATCGAGCGATTGGTGGCCGAGTTGTCAAAATTGCCCGGCATCGGGGAGAAGACGGCCCAGCGGCTGGCCTTCCACCTGATCGACGCGCCGGAGGGCGATGTCATGGGGCTGTCAAAGGCGCTGGTGGAGGTCAAGGACAAGGTGGGGCTGTGCCCCCAGTGCTTTTCCATCACCGACGGGGACCTCTGCGCCATCTGCCGGGACCCGGAACGGGACCAGTCGACAATCTGTGTGGTGGAAAATCCCAGGGATGTGTACGCCATCGAGAAGACCCGGGAGTATCACGGGCTGTACCACGTGCTCCACGGGGTCATATCCCCCATGGAGGGCATCGGGCCCCAGGATATCCGGGCCAGGGAGCTCATCCTGCGGCTGGGGGAGAAGGACATCAAGGAAGTGATTATGGCGACCAATCCAACGCCGGAGGGCGAGGCGACGGCCATGTACCTGGGGAATCTGATTTCGCCCATGGGCATCAAGGTGACGCGTCTGGCCAAGGGAATCCCCATTGGCGCCGATGTGGAGTACACGGATGAGATTACATTGATTAAAGCCTTTGAAGGCAGAAAATCATATAATAAATAATTTCAAGTTTTAGGGAGGGAATTTAGAATGGTCAAACAAGGAATCAATGCTTCACCGGGAATCGCGATTGCAAAGGTATTTGTATACGTGAAGAAGGAACTGGAAATTCCGGAAAAGAAGGTTGACGACGTTGAAAAGGAATCCCAGCGTTTCAATGAAGCCGTGGACAAGAGCCGCGAACAGCTGAACAAGATCAAGGACAAGGCTGTGGCGGAAATGGGCGAAGAAGAAGCAGCGATTTTTGAAGCCCATGCCATGTTCCTGGACGATCCCGAATTCGTTGGCACCATCGCCAATGAAATTTCAACCAATGCCGTCAATGCGGAAGCGGCCACCAAGCAGGTTGTGGATCAATTCTACGCCATGTTTGACGCGATGGACGATCCTTATTTCAAGGGCCGTGCCGCGGACATCAAGGACGTGGGGACCCGGATCCTGTTCAACCTCCTGGGTGAAACCATGGTGGACATCTCCAGCCTGGACGAAGACACCATCATCGTGGCGGAAGACCTGGCGCCCTCCGACACGGCGACCATGGACAAGAAACGGGTCAAGGGCTTCGTCACCGACATCGGGAGCCGCACATCCCACTCGGCCATCATGGCCCGCAGCCTGGAAATCCCGGCCATCCTGGGCCTGGGTGACATCACCTCCAGCGTGAAGAACGGGGATACCCTGATCATCGACGGCAGCGCCGGGGAAGCCATCATCAACCCGACGGAAGAAGAGCTGGCGATTTACAAACAGAAACAGAAGGATTACGAAGCCTATGTTGCCGAGCTGGCCCAGCTTAAGGATCAGAAGGCCGAAACCACCGACGGCCACGTGGTGGAACTGGTGGGGAACATCGGCAACCCCAACGACGTGGAAGGCGTCCTGAAAAACGGCGGCGAAGGCGTCGGCCTGTACCGGACCGAATTCCTGTACATGGATTCCGACACCATGCCCGACGAAGAAAAACAGTTTGCGGCGTATAAATCGGTGATCGAATCCTTCAAGGACGGCGCTGTAATCATCCGTACCCTGGATATCGGCGGCGACAAGAAGCTGCCTTACCTGCCCCTGGAAGAAGAAATGAACCCCTTCCTGGGACTGCGGGCCGTGCGTCTGTGCTTCCAGAAGGAAGAAATGTTCAAGACCCAGCTCCGCGCCATCCTGCGGGCATCCGCCTTTGGGAAGGCCCGGGTCATGTTCCCCATGGTCGGGAATGTGGACGAAGTCATCCAGGCCAAGAAGCTCATCCACGGCTGCATGAAGGAATTGGATGAAGCCGGTGTGGCCTACGACAAGGATCTGGAAATCGGCGTCATGGTGGAAATCCCGTCGGCGGCCATCACCGCGGACATCATCGCCACCGAAGCCAGCTTCTTCTCCATCGGCACCAACGATCTGTGCCAGTACACCCTGGCGGTGGACCGCATGAACCAGACCGTGTCCTACCTGTACGATCCGCTCCATCCGGCCATCCTGCGCCTGGTCAAACGGGTTATTGAAGCGTCCCACAGCATGCCGGGCAAATTTACAGGCATGTGCGGTGAAATGGGCGGGGATCCCTACGCCACGCTGATCCTCCTGGGCATGGGCCTGGATGAATTCTCCATGAGCGCCTCATCCATCCCCCAGGTTAAAAAGATCATCCGCAGCGTCAGCTATGAAGAAGCCAAGACCATCGCCGACCAGGCGCTCAGCATGAAGACTGGCAAGGAAATCCGCGCCATGATCAAACAAAAAATGGATGATTTGGGGATTACCATCATCTAAACATCTGAAAGGGGGGAGTATCACTATGCAGCGTAAGGAAGTGACCGTTGTGAACGAAACGGGTCTCCACGCCCGTCCGGCTTCCATGTTCGTGCAAACGGCTGGAAGCTTCACAAGCGATATAGACGTCATCAAGGACGGCAACCGAATCAACGCGAAGAGCATCATGGGCATCATGTCCGGGGGCATCGCCCAGGGAACCAACATCGTCATTGAAACCAATGGCGACGATGAAGAAGCGGCTTTGAACGCTTTGGTCAAACTCATTGAAAGTGGTTTCGGCGAAAAAACCCGGCGGTAAAGTTTTTACATTTATTTAGATTTGGATAAAGCTTATTAAAGAAAAACGGTGTATCATATTAGATATATATTTTGGTATGCATGCAAGGAGGTATCATTATGAGTTGTAAACAAGGTTATTTTGTCGGCGGACTTTTTGTCGGCGCGGTGGTAGGCGGCGTTACAGCGTTGCTTCTGGCACCCTCATCCGGGGAAGATACCCGCAAGAAGATCCGTAATGACGCGGAAGAAACCATCGGGGATGTGCATGATCAGGCGGTTGAATACAAGGAAAGCCTGAGAGACCAGGTTCAGGATGTGGCGGACGCGTTTACCGACAAGATCAACGTGTTCAAAAACCAGATTGAAAATAAGATTGAAGAAATCCAGAATGAAGTCCATCACGATATCAACGAACTCAACGAAGAAATGGATGAACTGAAAGCCGATGTAGAAGAAGTTAAAGAAGCGGGAGCCGCTGACGAAGAAGAAGGAGAAGAGGAATAAGGATGGTGACACTGAGTTTCTCATTGTGGGAACTGGCGGTATTCCTTATTGCCATCGCCATCATCGTCGGCACGGTGCAGCTCGTCAAGGTCTTTAAGAACTTATCGGCTACTTTGGAAAATACCAATAAGATTTTGGACGACAACCGCGCCCAGATCAAGAGCATCATCGGCAATGCGGATGAAATGACCGAAGAGGGCAAAAGCTTGCTGAAGGACGCCCATGGGACGGTCAACCACATTTCAGAAGATGTGGTCAATCCCTTGGTGACGGTGGTCAGCAATCTGGTGAACATCATCGGAAAATTTAACAGCGTGGGCAGCAAATCGGTCAACCTGCGCGAAAAGCGCTTGGAAAAAGCGACAAAAAAAGCCAAACGTCAAGCCAAAAAAGCAGCTTGATGGGGAACAGCTGATGGTATGAAAAACATTGAAAAAGGAGTGTCACTATGAAAAAGTGGCGCTCCTTTTCATTTTTGCCATTTTTTGGGAATTCCTTTTCAGTTTTTTCCGAAAACAGTGGATAATTTATTTCAAATAGTCTAAAATAGGAGTTAACAACCATACCAACAAGGGGGCAATTGCATGAAGATTTATCCGACTAAGAACATCAGAAACATTCTGCTTTTAGGGCATGGAGGAAGCGGAAAGACAACTTTAACAGAAGCAATGGCATTTAACGCTGGAGCGATCGATCGCATGGGGCGCATCGACGAAGGCAACACGCTGTCTGACTTCCAGGCAGAAGAAAAGAGACGGATGTTCTCCATTTCTTCATCGATCATTCCCATCGAGTACGGTGGCCATAAGATCAATATCATCGATGTACCGGGGTATTTTGATTTTATCGGGGAAGCCCACGCGGCTCTGCGCGCGGCGGACGCCATCGTCATCGTCGTGGACGCCCTGGCCGGTGTCCAGGTTGGAACGGAAAAAGCCATCGAGCTGCTGGCCAAGGCGGATATTCCCGCTTTTGTCGTGGTCAACAAGATGGACCGGGAAAACGCCAAGTTCGCGGAAGTCATGGACAGCCTGAAGGAAGCCTTCGGAAACAAGGTCATTCCTCTGGAACTGCCCATGGGTGAAGGGGAAGCCATGCGCGGCGTGGTCAACATCGTCGATATGACGGGGTCCGAAAGAAAGGACAACCGCTGCTTCGACGTGGAAGTGCCGGAAGACATGAAGGAAGAGCTGGCGCCTTACCGCGAAATGATCATGGAATCCGTTGCCCAGACCAGTGAAGAGCTCATGGAAAAATACTTCGAAGGTGAAGAGCTCAACGAAGACGAAATCCACTACGGCATCCGCACAGGCGTGCTGGAAGGCGATCTGCTGCCAGTGCTGTGTACCTCTGCCGTCCAGAATATCGGGGTTGAAACCCTGGAAAACATGATTATCGAATACCTGCCGTCTCCCGACGACTCCGTACCCGCTGTGGGCAAGGATCCCCGGGACAAGAAGGAAATCGAACGCCGCTGCTCACCGGGCGAACCCTTCTCGGCCTTCGTGTTCAAGACCATCGTCGACCCCTTCGTGGGCAAGCTGTCCATCTTCAAGGTGATGTCTGGCGTCATGGAAACCACCACGGAAGTGTACAACGCCAGCAAGGAGATCAAGGAAAAAACCAACCACATCTACGTGCTGCGGGGCAACAAGCAGATCGAAGTGGACAGCCTGCTGGCCGGTGATATCGGGGCCTTCTACAAGCTGACCCATACGGAAACCGGCGATACCCTGTGCATCGCCAAGGATCCCATCGTCTATCCTGAAATGGAACTGCCCAAGCCGGTCATCTCCATGGCCATCGAGCCCAAGAACAAGGGGGACATCGACAAGCTTTCCACCGGCCTCCACCGGCTGCTGGAAGAAGATCCCACCATCTCTTTCGGCCGCAACAGCGAAACCAAACAGACCCTGCTTTCCGGCCTGGGTGAAATGCACCTGGAAGTGGTCTGCAATAACTTGAAACAGAAATTCGGCGTGGACGTGGATCTGGAACCCATGCGGGTGCCTTACCGCGAAACCATCCGCAAATCAGCGGACGCCGAAGGGAAGCACAAGAAGCAGTCCGGCGGCAGCGGCCAGTACGGCCACGTCTTCGTCAAGTTTGAACCCGGCGATGACCCCAATGACGATTTCGTGTTCATCGACAAGGTCGTCGGCGGCTCCGTACCCCGTAACTTCATTCCCGCCGTCGAAAAGGGCCTCCAGGAATGCATGAAGGAAGGGGTGCTGGCGGGCTACCCGGTGACAGGGGTCAAGGCCACGTTGTACGACGGCTCCTACCACGCCGTGGACTCCGATGAAATGTCCTTCAAGATGGCCGCCAACCTGGCCTTCAAGAAAGGGATGAAGGATGCCGTTCCCATTTTGATGGAACCCATCTATAAGCTCAAGATCACCATTCCGGAAACCTACATGGGCGATATCATGGGCGACCTGAACAAGAAACGGGGCCGCATCATGGGGATGGAACCGGCTGCCAACGGCAAGCAGGTCATCACCGCGGAAGCACCGCTGGCGGAAATGTTCAAATACGCCACCGAGCTGCGCTCCATGACCCAGGCCCGGGGTGAATTTGAAATGGAATTCGTCCGCTACGAGGAAGCACCGGCCATGGTGTCCGAAAAGGTCATCGCCGAAGCGGAAGCGCGGAAAGCACAAAAATAGACTGGATAACAGACGCAAAAGCGATGGGCTCGCCCATCGCTTTTTTGCGGAGCGGATTTAATTTGCCACGGAGCCCCAGAATTGCTATAATAACGGAGCGAGGAAAAGAAAAGAAGGGAAGCAATCTATGAGTGATAATCGTCCCATCGGACTGATTGATTCAGGAATCGGGGGCTTTACGGTTTTAAAGGAACTGCAGCAGCGGCTCCCCGAGGAAGACATAATTTATTTGGGGGATTCCCTGCGGATGCCCTACGGCGAGCTGGACAATGACGCCATCGTCCGGTACGCCGACAGCGATATCCGTTTTCTGGAGGCCCACGGGGTCAAGGCCATCCTGCTGGCCTGCAACACGGTGTCGTCCATGGTGGACTATCTGACATCCAATGTTCCGGTGTTCTCCATCGTGGAAGCGGGCTGTCTGGCGACCCTGGACATGGTCAAATCCGGGGAAGTGGGGCTCATCGCCACCCGGGCCACGGTGAACAACAACGCCTACCCGCGAATCTTAAGCACCCTGACGGACAAGGTCACCTTCGTCCAGCAGGGGACCAAGACCCTGGCGTCGGTGATCAACAACTACCCCGACGAAATCGAGCTGCTGCGGACCCACATCCACCTGGCCATCGACCCGCTGATCCAGGAGCGCAACATCCAGATCCTGCTGCTGGGCTGCACCCATTTCCCCATCGTGCGGGAAAGCATTGAGGAGATGTATCCCCAATTTACCATCATCAACCCGGCGATTAAGCAAATCGCCATTTTAAAACGGAACCTGACCGAACGGGACGCCTTCAGCGACAACACCGGCGAACGGTACACCCAGATCCACACCACGGGGACGGTGGCGGATTTCCGCATCTTTGCCGACATGGTGGATTACCTGGGCATCGACTGCGACGAACTGAGGCGGAGCAAGCTCGATATCGATGAAGACACGGCCCGCAGGGTCTGCAGTCCGGTTTCCAATTAACAGAAAGGATATCATTTATGGAAGAAAAGAAGAAAGTATACAGTGCCATCCAGCCTTCGGGGATGTTCACCATCGGCAATTATTTCGGAGCCATGAAGAATTGGGTGGATCTCCAGAGGGAACACGACTGCCTGTTCTGCCTGGCGGACCTCCACGCCATCACCGTGCCCCAGGTCCCGGCGGACCTGCGCAGGCGCACCTACGAATGCCTGGCCCTGCTTATGGCCATCGGCATCGACCCGGAAAAATCCATCCTCTACGTCCAGTCCCAGGTGCCGGCCCACACCGAGCTCGCCTGGATCCTCAACTGCAATTCCTACATGGGTGAGCTGGGCCGCATGACCCAGTATAAGGTCAAGTCCCAGAAGCAGGGCAACAACATCCGCGTGGGGCTCTTTGACTACCCGGTGCTCATGGCGGCGGATATCCTGCTGTACCAGACGGACTGGGTGCCGGTGGGCAGCGACCAGAAGCAGCACGTGGAGCTGGCCCGGGACATCGCTGAACGGTTCAACCAGGCCTACAGCCCCACCTTCACCGTGCCGGAGCCGTGGTTCGGCACCGCGGGCAAGCGGATCATGAGCCTTCAGGACCCGTCGGCCAAGATGTCCAAGTCCGATGAAAACCCCAACGGCTTCATCTCCATGCTGGACGAACCGGGGACCATCGTGAAAAAATTCAAGCGGGCGGTGACGGATTCCGAAACGGAAGTCCGCTACGACAAGGACGCCAAGCCCGGGGTCTCCAACCTGATGGAAATCTACGGCTGCGCCACGGGGGCTTCCATGGAAGCCGTCGAAAGGGAGTTTGCCGGCAAGGGCTACGGCGATTTCAAGACTGCCGTGGGCGAAGCGGTGGCCGAATCCCTGCGCCCCATCCAGGACGAATTCAAGCGCCTGATGGACGACAAGGGCGAGCTGGAAGCCGTCATGGTGAAGGGCGCCGGCCAGGCCTCGCGCATCGCCGGCAAGACCCTGTCCAAGGTCCGCCGCAAGGTGGGGTTTGTGACGCCCAAGCACTGAAACGACAGATGATGATGACGCTTTCCCGCGGGAGAGCGTTTTTTTATGCTTGCTGTTAATGTACTCGTGTTATAATGATGGGAAATTTGGAAAAAGGAAGTGTCAGCATGAAATTTTTGTCCACGATTCGTGGAAAGGAAGGTTTGAATTGGAAGAAGGACGCGGTGGCGGGGCTCATTGTCGCGGCGGTGTCCATCCCCATTTCCATGGGGTACGCCCAGATTGCCGGGCTGCCGGCGGTGTACGGGCTGTATGGGTCGGTGCTGCCCATCATCATCTTCAGCCTGGTCTCCACGTCGGGCAACATGATCTTCGGGGTGGACGCGGCGCCGGCAGCCCTGGTGGGCGGGGTGTTGGTGACCGCCGGGGTGGCGTCGGAATCCTCCCAGGCCATGGCCATGGTGCCGGTGATCACCCTGTTTACGGCCCTGTGGCTCCTGGGGTTCTCCCTTCTTAAGGTGGGCTCCCTGGTCAAGTACATCTCTGAGCCGGTGATGGGGGGCTTCATCAGCGGCATCGGCGTGACCATCATCACCATGCAGATCCCCAAGCTTTTCGGCGGCACCTCGGGCAGCGGGGAGTTCTTCGAGCTGGCGGTCCACGTGGTCAAGTCCCTGGGGCAGATCAACGGCCTGTCCCTGGCCATCGGCCTGGCGGCGCTGGCGGTCATCCTGGCGGGCCGGCGCTTCGCACCCAAAATCCCCATGGCGGTCATCGTCATGGGGCTGGGGGCCTTGGGACAGATATTCTTTCATCTGGACCGGTACGGCGTCAAGCTGCTGCCCCAGGTACACAATGGCCTGCCGGCGCTGGTGGTTCCCGATGTACCCTATGCAGTGAGCCTTGCCGGGGGGAGCAGCCTCATCGTCATGAGCCTGTCCGTGGCTCTGGTGATCATGGCGGAAACCCTGCTGGCCTCCAACAGCATGGCGTCCAAGAAGGGCTATAAGCTGGACGACAACCAGGAAATCATGGCCTATGCCCTGGGAAATGCGGCGGCGGCCTTCACCGGGTGCTGCCCGGTCAACGGCAGCGTGTCCCGCATGGGCATCGCGGACCAGTTTGAAATGGGCTCCCAGCTCACGGGACTGGTGGCCGGGGCGGCCATGACCCTGCTGCTTTTGTTCGGCACGGGGTTCATCGGCTTTCTGCCGGTGCCGGTGCTCACGGCCATCGTCATCGCGGCCCTGACCGGGGTGGTGGAATTCGGCCTGGCCCGCCGGCTGTACCTCATCGAGCGCCGGGAGTTTTACATCTTCTTGGGGGCCTTTCTGGGGGTGCTGGCCTTCGGCACGGTGTACGGCGTCATCATCGGCGTGATCCTGTCCTTCGGGGCGGTGGTCATGCGCACAGTCAACCCGCCGCGCTCTCCCCTGGGGGTCATCCCCGGCCACGAGGGCTTCCACCGGCTCAAGAACTATCCCGACGCCCAGCCCATCCAGGGGGCGGTGATCTACCGCTTTTCCGCCAGCCTGTTCTTCGCCAACATCGACGTGTTCGAGTCGGATATCGAGAACAGCCTCCAGTCCGATACCCGGGTGGTCATCGTGGACGCCAGCGGCGTGACCAGCCTGGATGTGACGGCGGCGGAGCGCATCGGCCGGTTGTACGAGGAGATGAAGAAATGGGGCATCCGCTTTTACCTGACGGAGCACATCAGCGAGGTCAATACCATGCTGCGCCAGGTGGGGTGCAAGTCCATGATCGAGGAGGGGGGCGTCCAGCGCCACGTGCGGGATGCCCTGCGGGACGCGGGGTACAAATGGCCCTACCCCCTGGAGGGCAAGGGCTGGAAGCTGGGACTTCGGGATTTCCACCAGCGCCGCATCCAGAACGATTTGCAGTGGGCCTTCGGCGAGGAAGCCGACGCCATGATGGACGCCCACGTGCTGAAGAACCTGCAGAAGATCAACCCCGGCGACGGCGAGAACCTGGAGCAGAAGCTGGATCATCTGATGGAGGACGACGGCATCTGGAGCCACATGTCCCAGGTGGAGCGGGCCTCCATGCTGGAGCATCTGGAAATGCGCATCAAGGAGGTGGCGGACAAGCTGGGGGAAAACGAAGAGACCATCGAGTCGGCCATTTTGAAGAAGCGGGCGGAGATCGCCCGGGCCCTGGAGGACAATCCGGAGTTCCTCCGCTACCTGGTGGAGCACCAGGAAGACCTGGACCGCCGTTTTGCCGAGAGCAGGGAGCAGGCCTTCAAGCGCCTGGTCCAGCTCCGCCGGATCTGCGAGCATGTGATCGAGGACGCCAAGCAGCATAAGAAGGAGTGATGGCCGGGCTGGCTCCGGTGCTTTCCACGATGGGGGATCAGGACCCCGGGACAGCTGGGTGGTTTTATATTTCAATCCTATCTTTTTAAGAAATTAACGCTGTTTTTACAGTTGTGACGATGGTTTTCATGGTATAATAAAAAGAAATACGAATGAAGGAGAGTACCGCTATGATCAAACGATTCGCGGTCATTTATATCGGCTCCAACAAGTGCGAGCTGGTGGTGGGCCAACGGGGCAAGGGCCGGGTGAACATTCTGGACCGGGCCATGTACCCCATCGACCTGGGCAGCCAGACCTTTGCCAAGGGGACCATCGATTACCCGTCGGTGGTGGCTCTGTCCAAAATCCTCAATGATTATATCGAAATCGCCTCATCCTCGGCGGTGGATGCCATCGAAATCGTCGGGACGGCGGCACTGCGGGAGGCGGTAAACCGGACCTACGCCCTGGAACAGATCCGGATCTTCACCGGCGGCCGGCCGGTGCGCCTGCTGACCAAGGAGGAGGAGGTGTCCCTGGTCTGCCGCTACATGGTGTTTACCGGTGGCGCGGACCAGTTTAACGACGACCGCAACCATCTGCTTTCCATCTTCTCCAGCGGCAACATCAGCCTGGCCCTGATAGCCGGGGGGAAGATCGTGGCCACCCACAACGCGGACATGGGCTACATGAAGATGCAGGAGCTCTTCCGGGATGTGGAGGAACGCACCGGCAATTACGAAGCCCTGCTGGGGGATTACATCGCCATCCGGTCCCGGGCCATCACCGACAGCGTGGGCGGGCGGCAGGTGGGAAGCCTCACCGTGGCGGCCCACGATGTGGAGGTCATCGCCGGCCTGAGCGGGAAGACCCTGGGAGAGGACGGCCTTTACCGGGTGGGGCGCAAGGATTTTGTGGCCCTCCAGGACCAGGTGGAGGGCCTGGGGACCGCCCAGATCATGAAGAAGTACCCGCGGATCACCCACTACCAGGCGGAAACCCTGCGCCACACCCTGATGCTCTACATCAAGCTCATGAAGGAGACGGGGATGGAATCCATGACCCTGATCCCCATGAGCATCGCCGACGCGCTGATGCAGTTCCAGTTCAATGTGACCCGGGACCGGGAGCTGAGGGAGTGGATCGCCGACAGCACCTACGCCTCGGTGCGGGTCCTGGCAAAGAAATTCCAGACCGATACGGCCCACACCGACGCGGTGGAAGAGGTGGCAAGCCGGTTCCTGGGAGCCCTGCGGGTCCGCTACCAGATGGATGCCCGGGACGCCCAGTACCTGCGGCTGGCGGCCCAGCTCCTGGATGTGGGCCAGTTCGTCGGGGAATCCAACCAGGGGGATGTGGCCCGGGACATCATCGAAAATTCCGATATCATCGGCCTGGGACGCAGTGAAAAGCGCATCGTCGGCAGCATCGTCAAGGGGGTGCGCCAGATGGATTTTGAGTCCTCCGACCCCTTCCTCCGGGCGGAGGAATGGCTGCGGGTGTCCAAGCTGGTGGCCATCCTCAAGCTGGCCCAGGCCCTGGACAAGAGCCATAAGCAGAAGGTCAGCAAGCTGCGCTGCCACCTGGACGAACAGGAGTTCGTGGTGACGGTGACCACCAGCAAGAACATTCAATTGGAAAAGTATTTCTTTAATTTAAGCCGCCAGGCCTTCCGCCGCGTCTTCGGCGCCGGCGCCACGCTGCGGATCAAGAGGGTGTCATTATGAGAGAAGATTTGTATATCAACCGGGAAGTCAGCTGGCTGGATTTCAACTACCGGGTTCTGGAAGAGGCCTACGACAAGACCAATCCCATCATGGACCGGTACAAGTTCCTGGCCATCACCGCCTCCAACCTGGATGAATTCGTCATGGTGCGGATCGCCGGGATCATGGACCAGATCGGCGTGGGGTACGACAAGCGGGGCATCGACGGGCGGACGCCCATGGAGCTGCTGGGTGTGATCAACGCCGGCGCCCACGAGATGATGAAGCGCCAGTACAACTGCCTGAACAAGTCCCTGCTGCCGGAAATGGAGCAGATGGGCATCGAGCTGGTGACGGCGGAGGAAATGACCGCCGAGGAACGGGATTACGCCGAGGATTATTTCAACGAATTCTGCTACCCGGTGCTCACCCCCCAGGCCATCGACAACAGCCGGCCCTTCCCCCTGGTCAAAAACAACCAGGTCTACCTGTGCATCCAGCTGGTGGATACCCAGGAGAGCAAGAAAAAAAAGAAGAAGGAAAAAGACAAGGACAAGGACGAATCCCTGATGGCCATCCTGGAGATTCCCAGCGTGATCCCCCGGATCCTGGCCCTGCCGGCGCCGGAAAAGGAAGGCCCGAGACGTTACACCTTTGTGGAGGAGGTCATCAAGCCCCACGCCGGGGAGCTCTTCCCGGGATTCAACGTGAAGAACATCGGCGAGTTCCGCATCACCCGCAACGGGGATCTGGACATCGACGAGGATGAAGCGGAAGACCTGCTCATGGAAATTGAAAAGTCCATCAAGCAGCGCAAATGGGGGGCCTGCATCCGCCTGGAAATCGGCAAGGGCTTCAACAAAAAAGCCCTGAAGAAGCTCATGGACGAGCTGGAGATCGACGAGCCCCTGGTCTATGAGCTCAAAGGCCCCCTGGACCTGACCTGCTTCATGAAATTCCAGGGCCGGCCGGAATTCGCCCAGTGGCGGACGCCGGGGTGGAAGCCCGTGCCCTCCCCGGATTTTTACGGCCATTCCGACATCTTCAAGGTCATCCGGGAAAAGGACCGGCTGATCCACCACCCTTACCAGTCCTTTGACGCGGTGATCAACTTTGTGAGCAGGGCGGCGGAGGACCCGGCGGTGCTGGCCATCAAGCAGACCCTGTACCGGGTCAGCGGGGACTCGCCCATCATCGCGGCGCTGATCAAGGCGGCGGAGAACGGCAAGCAGGTCACGGTGCTGGTGGAGCTCAAGGCCCGCTTCGACGAAGCCAACAACATCGTCTGGGCCAAGAAGCTTGAAAAAGCCGGCTGCCACGTGATCTACGGCCTGGTGGGCCTGAAGATCCACTGCAAGATGATCCTGGTGGTGCGGGAGGAAAGCGAGGGCATCAAGCGCTACGTCCACCTGGGCACGGGGAACTACAACGACGTCACCGCCGGGCTGTACACGGACATCGGCATGTTCACCGCCAAGGAGAGCTACGCCACCGACGTGTCCACCCTGTTCAATTTATTGTCCGGCTACAGCCACTACACCCTGTGGAACAAGCTGGAGGTGGCGCCTTCCACCCTGCGGGACGCCTTCGTCCGGATGATAACCCGGGAAATAGAAAATGTGAAGATGGGGGGCAAGGGCCTCATCGTCGCCAAGATGAACGCCCTCATCGACGACCCCATCGTGGAGCTGCTTTATACGGCTTCCCAGGCGGGGGTGGAGATCCACCTCATCGTCCGGGGGATGTGCTCCCTGATCCCGGGGATTCCGGGCATCAGCGACAACATCGTGGTCCACAGCATCGTGGGGACTTTTCTGGAGCACAGCCGGATTTATTATTTTTACAACAACGGCGACGACGAGTTGTACCTGTCCAGCGCGGACTGGATGCAGCGGAACCTGAACCGCCGCATCGAGACCCTGTTCCCCATTGAGGACGAGGATCTGCGGAAGGAAGTGTTCCACATCCTGGACATCACCTGGCGGGATACCATCAAGACCCGGCTGATGACCGGTACCGGGGAATACGTGCGGCTGGACAAGCGGGGCAAGGAGCTTTTGGAATGTCAGGATTATTTCTGCAAGGAGGCGGAAGAACGGTTCTTCCAGGCCAAGAAAAAATTAGAGGGGACGAAACGCGATGAGGAATGAAAATGGGAATCAGAGCATCGGTGTCATCGACATCGGCTCCAACAGCGTCCACCTGGTGGTGGGCATGTACCACGCCGGGGAATATTACTCCATTGTGGACGATGTGAAGGTCAACGTGCGGCTGTGCGAGGGCCTGTCAGAAACGGGGATGTTGAGCGAGGAACGCATGGCCCTGGGGGTGGAAACCCTGGGCATGTTCAAGCGGATGTGCGACACCTACCAGCTGGATCAGATCCGGGCCGTGGCCACGGCGGCGGTGCGCAAGGCCGACAACGGCGGGGAATTCTGCCGCCGGGTGGCCGATGAGGTGGGCATCCAGATCGAGATCATCCCCGGGGAGATGGAGGCCACCTACGATTACCTGGGGACCATCAACACCATCGCCATCCAGGATGCCCTGATGATGGACATCGGCGGCGGCTCGGCAGAGTTCGTGCTCATCAAGGACCGGCAGAAGCTGGACGCCATCAGCCTGCCCTTCGGGTCCATCGACCTGGCGGAAAAATTCGGCCTCAAGGACCACATCACCCCGGAAGCCCTGGACCGGCTGGACGCCTTCCTGGAAGGGGCCTTCTCCCAGTACCCCATCTTCAGGAAGGCCAAGGGCCTGCCCCTTTTGGGGGTGGGAGGCACCATCCGCAACATCGGCCGGATCCACCGGCGCATGACCGATTATCCCCTGGAAATCGCCCACAATTACCCCATGAACCGCCAGGAGGTGGCGGGGGTGTGCGATTTGGCGGCGGGCATGGACCTGGCGGAGCGCCGGGAGCTCAAGGGCCTGTCCAAGGGGCGCACGGACATCTTCATCGGCGCCAGCCAGGCGGTGCTCAAGGTGATGAAGACCATCCACAGCGACCGGATCATCATTTCCGACGCCGGCCTGCGGGACGGCGTGGCCTACGAATACCTGGGCTACGGCGAAGGGGAGCTGGTCCCTGACGTGTACGAGACCTCCCTGACCAACATCATGATGAACCTGGACGTCAACGTGCCCCACGGCTTCCACCTGTACCAGCTGGCCACCCAGATGTTCGACGAGCTGGCCCCCCTGCACAAGGTGCCGGCGGCCTACGACCGGATCATCAAGACCAGCGCCATGCTCCACGACTGCGGCATCAAGATCCAGTACAGCAACCACCACGAGCACAGCTTCTACCTGATCCTCAACTCCGGCCTCAACGGCGTGTCCCAGAAGGAGCTGCTCATGAGCGCCTTTGCGGCCCTGAACCACCGGACCAACAAGAAGGTCAAGGTGGACGAGGAATACGAGGCCATGCTCACGGGCAAGGACCGGAAGGTCATCGACCTCCTGAGCCTGTTCCTGCAGATCGGCGAGTACCTGGACCGGAGCATGGACGGCGTGGTCAAGAGCATCCGCTGCGACATCGACGGCGAGTCGGTGGTCATGCACGTGATCTCCCGGGAACACTCGGTCTTCGCCGACCAGGTCATCGACGAGTGCGGCAAGAAGTTCAAGCGCATCCTGGGGCGGGAACTGCAAATTAAAAATGAAGTGGTGGCGTCCTGATCCCGGAGCCACCAAAAAAAGGGCTGTTGCACCTGGAAAAGTAAGGGGCAGCTGTCCGGCACGTAAATCACATCCAAGGTCGACTTGACGCGAACAGCGAAGCTGTCCGTGGAGCGGAGACTGGGATGTCTTTACGTGCCGGACTGCGACCGAAAACTTTCTCTTGGTGCAGCAGCCCTTTTGGCGTCAGATTATCAGCGTCAGGGACACCGGACAGTGGTCCGAGCCCATGACATCGGTGTGGATGGCCGCGTCGGCGATGAGGTCCCGGGCGTTTTCTGAGGCGAAGAAGTAGTCGATGCGCCATCCCGCGTTGTTCTTGCGGGCGTTGAAGCGGTAGCTCCACCAGGAGTATTCCACCTTGTCCGGGTACAGCTCCCGGAAGGTGTCGATGTAGCCATCGGCCAGGAACTGGTCCACCCACTGGCGCTCGATGGGCAGGAAGCCCGAGCGCTTGGCGTTGGACTTGGGATTCTTCAGGTCCATGGGGCAGTGGGCGGTGTTCACATCGCCGCAGACGATGACCTTTTTCCCCTGGGCCACCAGGGCGTCCACGTCCTTCTGGAAGCAGTCGTAGAAGTCCATCTTGAACTGGAGGCGCTCCTCGTCCTTCTGGCCGTTGGGAAAGTAAATGTTGAAAAACGTGAAGTCCGGGTACTCCATGATGATGGTCCGGCCCTCGTGGTTGAACCGGTCGTCGGAGAGGCCGGTGGTGATGGACAGGGGTTCTTGCTTATAATAGACGGCGGTGCCGCTGTAGCCGGCCCGTTCCGCGGGGTGGAAGAAGGCGTGGTAGCCGTCGATGGCCTTCAGGCCGTCGTCCAGCTGGGAATCGTCGGCCTTGACCTCCTGGATCCCCAGGATATCCGGCTGGGCGGACAGCACCCATTCCACAAAGCCCTTTTTCTGCGCGGCGCGGATGCCGTTCACATTCCAGGAATAAAGTTGCATGTCGTTCTCCTTTGTCTGAGTCTTGGTATCATTATAAGGTAAGGCCGTTAAAATGTAAAGGCACCAGGGCCGATGCCCCGGGAGATTTTGGCCCATGGCGAAATCCTATCCGAACTCTCCCTTCTTTTTATGGATTTTTAAACATGCTTCTGTTATACTGATATGAAATGATGAATGTGACACAGAGGAAGGAAAAATCCATGAAATATATAATCGGGCTGGATGGCGGACTTACCCAGACAAAAGCAGTACTCTTTGATTTGAAAGGCGCCGAAATCAATAAAATCATGGTCGAAAACGAAATCCTGGCGGATGGCGACCGGCGGGAGATCGAGATGATTCCCTTTTGGGAAATGGCGGCGGCATCGGTTTCCCTGCTGATGTCCCAGGGGCCGGCGGAACCGGATGACATCATGGGCATCGGCCTGACGGGACAGGGCGAGGGGCTCTGGCCCATCGGCCAGGACGGCAAGCCCGTGGGCAACGCCATTTTGGGCATCGACCACCGGGCCAGCGACGAAGCGGCCTACGTGCGGGAACGGACGCCCGGCATGGGCAAGCTCATCCACCGCAACATCGGCTGTCCGGTGCGGGAGGGCAGCGCCCTGATGATCCTGCGCTGGATGAAGAAGCACCGGCTGGACCAGTACCGCCGGATCAAGGTGGTACTCTTCGCCAAGGACTGGCTGCGCTACTGCATGACCGGACGGATGGTCACGGACTTTTCCGACGGGGTGTCCTCGTTCCTGCGGTTCCCCAACGGCCGGGTCCCCAGCCAGATGCTCACCGTGCTGGAGCTTTCCGACGCGGTGGAAAAGCTGCCCGGGGTGCTGGACGCGGCCAACATCGCCGGCACCCTGACGGAAGAAGCGGCCCAGAAGATGGGCCTGAACCCCGGAACCCCGGTGGCCACCGGGGCCATGGACATGGTCTCCGCCTCATTGGGCGTGGGAGCCATCACCCCCGGGGATGTGTCCGTGGTCATGGGCGCTCCCAGCTCGGCCATGGTGGTCCACGAAAAGGAAAACTGTGACCCTACCCGGTTCTGGCAGCACTTCATCTGCCACGCTAAGGATGACCTGGCCCTGGAGGTCATGTCCACCGTGGACATCACCGCCAACATCGAGTGGGCCCTGGAAGAGCTCACCGGCACCCTGGATTACGCCCTGGCGGACCAGCTGGTGGAACAGGCGGCCCCAGGCAGCGGCGGCGTCATCTTCCAGCCGTTTCTGGCGGCGTCCCGGGAACGGGTGAACATGGTCCCCGGCAACGCCACGGCCAGCTTTTTCGGCATGACCGAGGCCACCACCAAGCGGCAGATGCTGCGCTCGGTGTACGAGTCCATCGCCTACTCCCTGCGGGATTCCATGATGGATTACAAGGAAATCAGCCGGATCATGCTCTCCGGCGGCGGCCCCTCCGGCGGCGTGCTGCCCCGGATCATCGCCGACGTCACTGACTCCACGGTGGCCGTCTCCAAGGGGTCGGAATTCGCGGCCCGGGGCGCGGCCATGGCGGCCGGCGTGGGCCTGGGGGCTTACCAGGATTTTGACGACGCGGTCAAGAAATGCTGCAAACTGGAAAATGTGTACCAGGCCAAGCCCAAGGCCATCTACGAGGACGGCTACCTGCTGTACCGGGATCTCCGGCGGGCCTTCGCCCCCCTGTGGGGACGGCGGCAGGCGCTGCTGCTCAGGCATCAGAAATAAGAAGGAAACAAGTCCTGTAAGTGCAGGTGTCAGGGGCAGGACCCCGTCAGGACATCTGCACTTTTATGGCATTGCGACGCAGGCGCGGCCGCACCTGTGAAAATCTGGAGGATTCCCGCATGGATTCACAAAAAAGATTGAAAAGCAAGGGCAAGGCATCCTCGTACATCTTATCCGTCATTTTGATCCTGTGCATGTTTGCGGCGGTCATCACCATCGGCATGCACCAGGTGGCGGAAAATGAGGAGAACATCCACGAGGAAGTGCTCGCCACCCTGGATTTGAATGCACAGGTCATCAGCCAGCAGATCGGGGACATGTACGTGTCCCTCAGTGCGGCAGCCCCCGGTCTGGCCTTTGAGGCGGGGTTCACCCAGGACCAGATGCTCCTTTCCATGACGGCCCTGCGCAACGCCTGCGGGTTCGACTACGTGGTCCGCACCAATTCGGAGGGGATCGCCTTCAATTATCAGGGCAAGGAAAACATCAACCTGTCCGGCCGCCAGTACATCCGCGACGCCCTTCAGGGGAAGCAGGCCTGTGAATACGTCGCCTCGGGGACCTACGACCCCAGCAGCGCCTACGTCATCCTGGCTGTTCCGATCGCCTACAACGGCACGGTCACCGGGGTCCTCCACGGAAGCTACAAGGTGTCCAACCTGGACGGCATCCTGGCCAAGTTCGCCAAGAACGGCCGGATCACCAGCAGCGGCACCTTTATTGTGGCCATGGATGGTACCGTTATCGGAGCCAGCGACCGGAAGGCCAGCTGTGATCCCTTCATCCAGGTGCTCCTGGGCAAATCCGGGGTCCGGAGTACGGATGCCGACGCGGTGGCCGCCAATCTGAAGGCCGGGAAGAGCGGCTACCTGACCCTGACGGACAATGGCAAGAAGCAGTACTATTACTACGAGCCCCTCACCGATGTGAAGAGCTGCCAGTGGGTGATGGTGACGCAGGTCAGCCAGTCGGCCATCGCCGAGAACAACCGGCCCCTGGTCATCGCGCTGATCTTCCTGTCGGCGATCGCCGTGTGCATCACCGCCGCCCTGATTTATTCCGTGGTCCGGCGGCAGCAGCTCATGGATCTGCGGAGCCGGGAAGCCCAGGAGCTTTCCAAGGCTCTGGCCGACGCCGAGCAGGCCAACCGCGCCAAAAGCGATTTCCTTTCCCGCATGAGCCACGATATCCGGACGCCCCTCAACGGCATCATCGGCATGACCTACCTGACCCGGGAGATGGCCCTGCCCGAGGCGGCCCTTTCCAATCTGGACAAGATCGGCACCTCCTCCAAGTTCCTCCTGAGCCTGGTCAATGATATCCTGGATATGTCCAAGGCCGAGAGCCAGGAGATGGTGTTCAACCCCGAGCCCTATCCCTTTGAGGATTTCAACGCCTATCTGGACGCCGTGATCCGGCCCCTGTGCGACGAGAAGCGCCAGGAATTCCGCTTCGAGGCCGAGCCCCTGGAGGGCTACACCCCGGTGGTGGACATCATGAAGATCAACCAGATTTATTTCAACCTGCTGTCCAATGCTGTGAAGTACACGCCGGAGGGCGGGACCATCACCCTGCGGATCCAGGAGGAATGGGTTCCCGAGGACCACATCCGCTTCACCATGATGGTGAAGGACAGCGGCATCGGCATGAGCGAGGAATTCCAGAAGTCCATGTTCGAGCCCTTCACCCAGGAAAACCGCCGGGATGCCTCCATGGCCCGGGGCACCGGGCTGGGACTGGCCATCGTGAAAAGGACCGTGGACGCCATGGGCGGCATCATCACCGTGAAAAGCAAGACCGACGAGGGAACCACCTTCACTATCATCATCACCTCCCCCTGCGTCCCTCAATCCGCCCTGGAGGAAGAAAAGCGGGCGGAGGCCCGGGTATCCGACCTGGATTACAGCGGCCTTGCCGGCCGGCACATCCTGCTGTGCGAGGATCATCCCCTGAATCAGGAAATCGCCAGGGCCCTGCTGACCAAAAAAGGGATGCTGGTCCAAATCGCCGAGGACGGGCAGAAGGGGCTGGAGATGTTTTCCAGGACCCCGGTGGGGTATTACGACGGCATCCTCATGGATATCCGCATGCCGGTGATGGACGGCTACGAGGCGGCCCGGAGGATCCGCGCCCTGGAACGGCCGGACGCCAAAACCATCCCCATCCTGGCCATGACCGCCAACGTCTTTGCCGACGACGTGCAGAAATGCCTGGACGCCGGCATGGACGGTCACATCGCCAAGCCCATCGACCCGGCCCGGCTCTACGAGGCGCTGCTGAAATTCTGCGCCGGGGAAAAATCCTGAAGGCAGGAAAATCACATACAAAAGAGAAAGACCAGAAGATGGCTGCCATCCTCTGGTCTTTTTTACGGGGTGTTCCGGTGTTTTTTGAGTGTCAAAATAAATCACTGCAGCTTTTTCTGGAGCATGGACGGGTTGGTGGCGTGGGCCAGGGCCGTCTGGGCGGTGACTTCCCCCCGGCGCACCATGCCGGCCAGGTAGGTGTCCATGGAGAACAGGTCCTTCTGGTTGGAGGAGTAGATGAGGCCGCCGATCTGGTGGGTCTTGTTGTCCCGGATCATGTTGGCGATGCCGGCGTTGACGGTGAGGACCTCGAAGACCGGGAGCAGGCGGCTGCCGTCGGCGGCCAGGACCAGCTGCTGGGAGACCACGGCGGACAGGCACATGGAAAGCTGGACGGCGATCTGGGCCTGCTGGTTGGGCGGGAAGGCGTCGATGACCCGGTCGATGGTGTCCGCCGCGCTGATGGTGTGCATGGTGGAGATGATCAGATGGCCGGTTTCCGCGGCGGTCATGGCCACGTTGATGGTCTCGTAGTCCCGCATTTCACCCAGCAGGATGTCGTCGGGGCTCTGGCGCAGGGAGGCCCGCAGGGCGGTGACGTAGTCCCGGGTGTCGGTGCCGATCTCCCGCTGGCTGACGATGCTCATCTTGTGGGGGTGGAGGTGCTCCAGAGGGTCCTCCAGGGTGATGATGTGGTCCGCCCGGGTCTGGTTGATGTGGTCGATCATGCAGGCCAGGGTGGTGGACTTGCCGCTGCCCGCCGGCCCGGTGATGAGAATCATGCCCTTGCGGATGTCCGCCAGGCCGATGACGGAATCGGGGATGCCCAGGGCCTTGGGATCCGGCAGGTTGAAGTCGATGATGCGGATGACGGCGGAGGCGGTGCCCCGCTGCTTGTAGGTGCTGGCCCGGTACCGGGAGACGCCGGGGAGGGCGAAGGAGAAGTCATCGTCGCCGTTCTTGCTGAAGGCGTCGTAATTCCGCCCGTCGGCGATGGTGTAGATCCCCTGGATGAGCCGGGCGGTGTCCTTGGGCATGAGCCGGTCCTTGGTGACGTGGATCAGCTTGCCGTTGATCTTGTAGGTCAGGGGAAGCCCGGTGACGATGAAGATGTCGGAAGCCCCCTGTTGGGTGGCGTGGGTTAAGATGGTCTGAATATCCATATGTGGCTCCTGTCATTGAATGGGCAATAAATTGAGGGTGGTGTCGCTGGGGGTCCAGGTGCCGGTGTTTTCCACCTGCCACTGGCTCACGGTGTAGTAGCCCTCACCGGCGGCCCCGGGGTAATGGGGGGTGACGGCCACGGCCAGCTTCTGGCTGTCGCTGATCTTAAAATCCGCCGTCAGGGTCCGGGCGCCGCCGTCCCAGGTCCAGCCCGTGGGAGGCGCGGCGGCCACAGCGGCCTCCAGGCCCCCCTGGCCGCCGCTGGCGGGGTAAAGGGCCGCCAGGGCGTCGTCCAGGGCGGCCAGACCTTCCTCGGCCTGGCTGCAGGCGGCGTAGTAGGCAGTGGTGTTGTCGGTGGTGGACTGGGCCAGCTTCTTGTCAGCGTTGGCGCTGACCACCGACAGGGTGGCGAAGGTCACCAGGCAGAGAACGGTGAAGATCACCAGCAGGAAGGAGGCGCCGGTGTTCACAAAGCCGAATTTTTTCTTTTCCATAGCGGCCTCCTTATAAGGTTTTGGGAATGTGGCTTTCCATCTCCAGGGTGTACAGGCTCTGGCTGTCGGAAAGCCGGACGACGGCGATGGCGGTTTTGACCAGCCGGCCGTCACTGGTCTGGCGGATATCCATGCGGTAGGCCGAGCCGCTTTCCGGATGGGCCCGCCAGTTGGCGTCGTAATACAGGTGGAGCCCGCCGTCGGCCGGGGACTCGGTGGCCGCCAGGCTGTGGCGGATCAGGGCGTTTTTGGCGTCAGTGGGAGCGCTGCGGATGATTTCCGCCGCGGTCTGGGCCTCCTGGACCGCCTGGGACCGGGCCGCCGTGTCCACACTCAGGGTGTGGGCCTTGACGAAGATCTGGACGCACACGGCGCTGGCCAGGGCGAAGAACAGGATGGCCAGGATCATCTCCACGAGGAGCAGGCTGTAGCGGGAGTGGGTGGTTCGGACGGGTTTCATGAGGTCGTCCCTCCCGCCGCCGTGCCGGTGACCTTGAGGCAGGTGGTCTGGGTCCTGCCGCCGGTGTCGGTGATGGTCAGGCTCAGCAGGCTGCCGTCGGCGCTGGGGGTGAAGGCCTGGACCTCGGTGATGGTCTGCCCCTGGCCGGGGACCACCGCCGTGCCGTCCTTGATGAAGAGCTCCATGAGCTCGCCCTGGTAGGCGTAGAGGTAGGTGGTGGTGCCGGCGCCGCTGCCGCTGCCGGCGATGACCAGCGCGGGCTGGCTGCCCACGGTGCCCACGGTGATCCGCCCCGCTCCGTCGTTCTGGCGGACCTTCTGCTCCACGTAGGTCATGGCCGTGCGGCTGGTGTAGTGCTCGTTGAGCCCCGTCACCGTGCCCTTGTACACGTTGATGCCGATGATGATGACGATGAAGGCCGAGGCGGCGAAGAAGCAGAACAGGGCCAGCACGAAGACCAGGTCCACGGTGTGGCCCCGGGAGCCCTTTCCGCGGATCATGATTTCCCTCGCAGGGAGACCACGGTGATATCCGGCATGACGTTGGAGGCGAAGCACTGGTAGTCGATGTAGTAGCGGCTCTTGTCGTAGGTCAGACCGTAGTGTTTTTCAAGGTAGGCCACGTCCGGCGGGTACTGGCCCTCAGCGGCGTAGCAGTGGACCACCGCGTGGCGCACCGCCGTCTCCAGGCGCCGGGTGCTTTCCGTGGTGGAGGTGGCGGACACGTCCTGCACCGAGTAGCAGAAGAAGGCGAAGAAGGCGGCGAAGATCAGGACGGAGATCAGGGCGCCCCGGGAGACGGTGGATTCCCGGGCGTTGGCGTTGAATCGGTTTTTCATGGCAATCCTCCCTTCCCGGTCATCCGATGTTGGACATGATCCCCAGCAGGGGGAACATGACGGAAAGCAGGATCAGCCCGACGATGACGGCGATGATGGCCACCAGGGTGGGTTCCAGAACCGCCAGGGTGTGCTCGATGGAGTCGTCCACCTCGTCGCTGTACTGGACGGCGATCTGGCCCATGGCCTCATCCATGTTGCCGGATTTGCCCCCCACGGCCAGGATGCTGTCGTAAATCCCGGAGAACAGCCCGGCCTGGTGCAGGGCCGCCGCGAAGGATTCCCCCTGGGCCAGGGATTTCCGGCACAGGCCGATCTTGGCCCTGATGGTGGGGTGCTCGGTGATGCTCTCCACCAGGTCCAGGCACTGGTCCGTGTCCAGGCCGCTGGAAATGGTCATGGACAGGCCGTTGGCGAAGCGGCTCAGGGCGATCTTCTCATTGAGCTTCCGGGTCATGACGAACCGGGCGGCAAAGCGGCCGAATTTCTTGCGCCCCGCCGGGGATTTGGAAAAGTACATGGCCAGGCCCAGGATCACCGCCAGGATGGCGACGAAGACCAGGGCGTACTGGCGGATGACGTTGCCCGCGGCCAGGACCCCCTGGGAGAAGCCGGTCATCTCCGCTCCCAATTGGATGAAGACCTGGTTGAACACCGGCATCACCTGAACCATGAGGACGATGATGATGAGCAGCATCATGCCGATCATGATCAGGGGATAGGTGATGGCGCTCTTGACCCCCTTGGCGATGGCCTCCTCCCGGCTGTAGTACACGGCCAGGGAGTCCAGCACGTTGTCCAGCTTCCCGGTCATTTCCCCCAGGCGGATCATCTCCAGCACGTAGGTGGGGAAGACCCCGGAGGCCTTCAGGGAATCGGAGAAGGACAGCCCCGTGTTCAGGGCGTCGCTGATCTCCTTTAAAATAGCCTGGCCGCCCCGGGCCTGGGTGTCCTCCAGCATGATGAGGATGCCCTCGTCAGTGGGGATGCCCGCCTTGACGATCATGGACATCTGATCGCAGAAGGACGCGATCTCGTTGTTGCTCAGTGGTTTTGCGTTTTTCATTTTCTCACCTCGAATTTCTGTCACTGCCAAAATCAATAGATGTATTTGGTCTGGTAATGGCTGCCGTCGCCGATGTAGTCCTTGACGGAGCTGTTGTCGTTGTTGGCCCCCAGGGTGGGGTCCATCAGCGTCCAGGTGCTGCCGTTGAACTGGATGATCCCGTTGACCCACCCCGATTCCTGGGTGTAGACCGAGATCCAGGCGTGGTAGGCGCTGCCGGAGTATCCCACCTCCAGACGGGTGGGGATGCGCTGGGACCGCAGCATGGCCGCCATGAGGGCCGTGTAGTCGAAGCAGATGCCCTTGCCCGACTTGAGCACGGCGTCTACATCCGGCAGGTAGCCGGTGGTCACGGTAGCGGCCTCGTCGTTGTCGTATTTGATGTTCTTGGTCACATAGTCGTACACATTGGCCACCACATCCAGGTCCGTGTCCGCCCCCGACGCCAGTTCCTGGGCCTTGGCCACCGCCTGGGAGTCCGCTGTGAAGTTCACGTACTGGCTGGGGTAGAGGTAGGGCCCGAAGGCGTTGGTGATGGCGGCGTCCACCGTCTGGGAAAAGGCCGTGGTGTATTGGTTGTCGTAGGCGTGTTCCAGCACCGTGACGGTGTAGGCGCCGCTGTCCCCGGTCAGGGGGAAGGTGGCCCAGCCGCTCTTTAAATCGTAGGTGGTGGTGACGCCGCTGGGCTCGGCAATCTGGAGCTTGACCTTGTCCGACGAGCCGGTGTAGCTGACCATGACGTAGCCCTCCGAGGTATGGGAGGCGTCGATGGTGGCGGCGGGGCTGGTGTAGGCCACGGTGCCGTCTGCCGCCGGGGTGAGCACCTGGGGGGTGCTGTCCCGGCTGCCTTTTTTGGCGGTTCCGCCGCAGCCGGACAGGATCAGGCACAGGCACAGGAGGAGCAGTCCGATGGGTCGACCATGTTCCCGGTAAAGGCGTCGTTTGTTCATGGATATCCTTTCAGGAACCTTCAATTGTCAAATTTTTATAAAGTCATTATAACACAGCCGGGGATGGTTGGAAACGGAAAACAGATAAAAGTTATCAAGGCCGGAAAAACAGAGGCTTCCGGGGAATGGCAGGCCCTGCCTTAGGAAAATCTTTGGACGTGTGACTATCGTGTGACGTGGCGGGGTTATACTAATCCTAATTAAAAGCGTAAGTCTGACTAAAACTCGGATCGAGGAGTTGAAAAATCCGGAAAAGGAGCGGAATATGAAAAAAGAAACAAAGAAAGTCGCCATTCCCCTGTTGCTGGGGATCGTGCTGATCGCCATGGTGGGGACCTTCGCTGCCATCTACACCTCCACCACCACCCAGGCCGATGTGTCCACGGACAACCTGGGCATCGAACTGGTGCAGACCGGCGGCAGCGGCGCCGTTTCCATGAGCGCCACCAATAAATACACCGGCGGGTTTTCCTACAAGGGCGTGCCGGGGGATACGGTGGCCGAGCAGGTCGCCGTCAGGAACACCGGCAGCCGGGACGCCTACGTCCGGGTCATCATCAACCGGAGCTGGCAGAAGGACGGGACCAAGGTTTCCGACCTGGATCCCCAGGAAATAAGCGTCCTGAGGAGCAGCGGGGACTGGTACGTGGATGAAACCAGCGACAGCAACCACGAACAGATCGTGTGCTATTACAAAGCACCCATCGCGCCGGGAGCCACCACGGCCAACGTGATGGATTCCTTTGCCGTGCTCAAGGATCAGCTTGAAAAGAACACCAACGCCTATTCCGGGTATGAATCCCACATCGAATTCAAGGCCGACGGCATCCAGACCAGCGCCGCCAAGGACGCCATGCTGGCGGAATGGGGCGTCAAGGTGAACCTGGACAGCAGCGGCAACATCACCGCCATGCCGACGGAACAGCAGGATTAACAGGGGGGTAAGCGCATGAGAAAGACAATCACAGCCATAATGATCACCCTTGTGATGATCGTCAGCGCCGGCGCCGTTTACGCCGCCGACAGCTTCGTCTTCCAGGGGAGTTCCCAGAAATTCGTCACCGATGTGTCCGGCACCGCCGGATCGGGCTTTGACAACATGGAGCCCGGTGAATCGAGGGACCTGAGCCTGACCCTGACCAACGCGGACAGCAACGACACCAATTTTTACATGAGCGCTGAAATCTTGAAGAACATCGCCGAACAGGGCGACAAGAACGCCATTTACGACTTCTCCATCGCCAAGAACGGCACCGTGTTCTTCGACACCGTCATCGGCGGCAGCAGCTCGGACAAGCAGAACATCTCCATCGGGTCCGAATACCTGCAGGAAGATAACACCATCCTGCTGGACACCCTGTCCAAGGGCCAGAAGGATACCATCACCATCAGCCTCAAGCTGGACGGTGACTCGGCGGAAAATGCCTACATGAACCAGAGCGGGAAGATCCAGCTGGTCTTCAGCGCCGGTTCGCCGGTGACACCGTCGCCGGGCAACATCGTCAACACCATCGTCCGGTACGTCACCGGACAGGGAACCGTGACCACCGTCAACGTGAACACCGGCGTCCAGGGGGCCATGACCCCCATCATCATCGCCCTGGTGCTCCTGGCAGCGGCCATCATCATCATTTTCGCGGTGTTCAAGAAGAAAAGGAGGGATCGGAATGAATAACCCACAGGTCAAACGCCTGACAGCGGCCCTCGCCGCCGCGGTCCTGATCCTTTTGGCAGCGGCCTTTGCGGCTCTGCCCGTCCACGCGGCGTCCAGCTACCAGATTTCCTTCAAGGGCGGCTCCCACGGCACCATCACTGTGGGGACTGAAAATCAAGGCGTAGATTATGAAATTGACGCGGCCTATCAAAGCAACCTGGATACGAGCCAGATCCGGGTGGAACCGGAATCGGGCTACTACTGCACCGGCTGGAGCCCGGAAGTGGAAACCTCCGTCACCGAAAAGGCCACCTACGTGGCCCAGTACAAGAAGATCATCGACGAAGCCGTGTACCGCGTGAATTACGTGGATAACTACGGCAACGAGCTGGCCACCCAGGCCGTGCGCATCACCAACAACGGCGTGTCCGTCACCGAATACGCCCTGTCCATCGAGGGTTACGCCGTGGACCAGGCCTCCAAGACCGTCACCGTGGCCAAGGAAGGCACGGAAATCACCTTCACCTACACCTCCACTGCCAGCCCCAGCGTGACCGACCAGGTCCAGACCGTGGTCCTCCCCGGAGGCAACACCGTGGTGACTACCGGCGGCGTGACCCCCGGGACCACCGCAGCAGGAACCACCGGCAATGCCGTGACCGCCGGCGGCAACGCGGCAGCCAATGGCACCACGACGGGCGGCAACGCCACCGACGGGACCAACGGCACCGTCAACCAGCAGGGACAGACCACCACCGTGGATGATAACGGCGTCCCCCTGGCCAATCAGAACGTGTCCAACAACAATAAGGGCAGCCAGATCCCGACCTGGGGATACATCGCCGGAGGACTGGGGGCAGCCCTGATTGCCGGCAGCATCATCTATCTGATCGTCCAGAAGCGCAGGAAGAATAAATCCAAGGACGTTTAAAGCGACGGACCCTTAGGATGATGGACCTGAAAAAAGACAGAACAGCGGCAGATCGCATACCTCGCGGTTTACCGCTGTTGTTCTTTTTACTTAAATTTACCCAGACCAACCTAAAATCTCCCTTGATGTATTGCTAAAACCCTTAAGAAACGATATAATATTCTAATAATTGGAGTATTTTACATTCAGTTGACAACAAGGAATGAGCGAAAATGTTAGGAGATGGAAACGGTGACTGTGATGAATTTAAATAAATCCGACGATGAACGGTGGACAGTGCGTCTGTTTGGGGAATTCTGGCTGGAGGGCTTGGGCAAGCGTCTGAGCGAGGATGTCATCCGGTCCGAAATGCTGACCAAGCTGCTGGCCTACGTCCTCTGTCATCACAATCAGGAAATGTCCGTCCAGGAGCTGACCGAGGCCCTGTGGCCCGAGGATACCAGCGACAATCCCGCCGGCGCCCTCAAAAACCTCATGTACCGGCTTCGGAGTCTGTTCAAAAAGACCTGGGGCGGCGATATTTCCTTTATCCACACCGGCCATGGATCCTATTCCTGGAACAAGGATGTGGTCCTGGAGCTGGATACGGAAATTTTTGACGCGGCGATCAGGAAGGCCAAGGCCGAAAAGGATCCGGAAATCCAGACCGGCCTGCTGCTCCAGGCTGTGGCCCTGTATCAGGGACCCTTCCTGCCCAAGCTGGCCAACGAATACTGGATCATCACCCAGAGCGCCTATTACCAGGGGCTTTACCTGAGTGCGGTTAAAAAACTGGCGGCCCTGCTGGAAGCGGCAGGGCGTTACGAGGAAATGGCCAATTGCTGCAGCCATGCCCTTCAATTTGAAGCCCTGGACGAGGATATCCACACGGCCTTCATTCGGGCCCTCATCGGACAAAACAAGACCAAGATGGCCCTGGACCATTATAAAAAGGCCCGGGACATCCTGTACGAAAACCTCGGGGTGGCTCCGTCCACCGAGCTGAGGGAGATTTATGAGGAGCTCCTCAAGCAGACCCACCATCAGGAGATGGACCTGACGGCCATCGAAAGGGATCTGGCGGAGGAAGAGAGCCAGGGCGCGTTCCTGTGCGAGTACGGCGTGTTCAGAAAGACTTACCGGCTGGAAATCCGGCGGTCGGCCCGGCTGGGCATCTCCGTGTACATCGCCCTCATCACCGTGGTCCCCAGGGATGGGGATTTGGACATCGGCAGCCAGGCCTATCTGGACATCATTAACCAGGGCATGGACTATCTGGAAGAGGTGCTCCTCCACTCCCTGCGGTCCGGAGACGTCATTTCCCGCTACAGCGGGTCCCAGTTCATCGTCCTGCTGCCCACTTGCCAGTACGAGACGGCCAAGATGGTGATGCAGCGCATTGAAAATAATTTTTATAAAACCGGGTGCAACCGTGGCGTCAAGCTCCATTACAGCCTGGATGAAATGGAAGAAACCCAGCGTCACGCATAGGATGGAAGGATTTGCACGATGATTTATAGCGATAATTGCATACGCATTTGTATGGATTCAAAGGAAAGGGAACAGTTCAGGGGTTTTCTCTGCGGCGTGGCCGTGGAGGAACCGGTGGCCTTTTGCAATTGGATGGATTTTTTGGTGAAGGTGGATCAGGTGTACGACGCCATCGGCAAGCCCCAGCCCACCCATGTGATCCGCAGCTTCGACAACACGGCGCCGGCCTACAAGCCCTACGTGGCCAACCCGGTGCGCTACCACGAGAGCGAAGCCATCGCCCGGCTCCACGGCCAGGCGGCGACCTGTGACCTGCTGCTCCAAAGCCGTCACCACGCCGAATGGCAGGGCCTGCTCAAGCAGGAAGACGGCACCCTCCTGGGGCGGTTTTCCACCGCCGAGGAATGTCTGGAGTTACTGCTGAAATGATCCCGCCTGACGGCGCCAGTGGGCGCCGGGGCGGGGTTTCTTTTTATGACAAAGGGGCAGTGGGCAATTTGGAAGAAAGAAAGGCTTTTTGACAGGTATGTGACTGGGATGTGACTGATGGCTGATATCATGGGAGCATACAATAGGTTTACTTTAAAGAAGCTCTGCCGTCAGGCAGGTCATATAGCAAAAAGCCAACGAGGTTTACGAAAGGGGAAAAATCATGAAAATCAGGAATAACTCAAAATTAACAGCAGGACTTACCGGCGTGCTGATGATTTTGTTCATCATGCTCACAGGAGGGACGGCCCTGGCCGCAGGCACCGGCTCCACAGGATCCGGCATAACGGCTAAGACCGTCTACACCTACGAGGATGATGCCATGAAGGTGACAGCCACCCTTTCCGACGGCAGCGCCATCCCCACGGGCTCCACCCTCAAGGTGGACGCCCTGACGGATCAAACCACCGACGAAAACGTCAAGGCCCTGTACACCGACGCCAAGACCATGATCGACAACCAGGCCGCCAACGAAAAGTACACCCTGGACAGCTTTGCCGCGTACAACATCTACTTTAAGAAGGATGACAATACCTACGTGCCCAGCACCGGGACCATGACCCTGGAAGTCACTTACAAGGCAGCCAACGCCCCAGAAGCCTACACCAAATCCACCGCCGGCGGCAAAGCCGTGGTGGTTTACCAGAAGACCCAGATCAAGGACATCCTGGGCAACAGCACCTATATCTTAAGCAATCTGGGAACAGCCAAGGACGCCGATCAGAAGGACATCATCTCCAAGAAGGAACTGGATGAGTCCGGCAACCTGAAGGCCCTGACCTTTAAAGAAAGCACCTACCTGCCGGTAATTTTGGCGTGGACGGAAAACAACGCCCAAGCCGCAGCCAACGGAGCGGTTACCCCGACGCCCACCGCCGCGCCCAGCGTGACAGCGGCACCCACCGCGGAACCCAGCACCACCGCCGATGAAAACACCGACACCACCGTGACTCCGACCGCCGAACCCAGCGCCACCGCTGCGCCTTCCACCACCGTAGAAAACGGCAATGATTCAGCCACGGACAAGGCTGACGCGGCCAACAATACCGTGAACAAGGACGACTTCACCCTGGGGGACAACCAGACCACCAACGAAGCCCTGGTGGACGGCAGCACCGGCTCCGGCATCCTGACGGACAACACCGCCAAGGGCGTGACCAGCACCGATGCCAATGGGAAGAAGATCAGGACCTATACCTACAAGAGTGACGATGTGACCGTCACCGTGACAGCGGATGATACCAGTGCGCTGCCGGATGGGGCGGTGTTGAAGGTGACGCCGCAGACTGTCGATAAAGATTTACAGACCAAATTGAATGAAAAAGCATCATCGGATAATGTTGGCATCAGGAGTGTACTGGTTTATGATATCAGTTTTGTTTTCAATGGTATTGAAGTTGAACCAAGCAATGCGGTAAGTGTTTCGATTTCGACAACCAATGTAAAAGCCGGTGATCAGGCGACCGTATACCATGTGAGTGACGATCAGACAAAAGGCCTTGAAGATGTTAAAGCCTCAACGACAAATGATGGCAAGGTAGAGTTTAGTGCCAAGCAGTTTTCAAATTATGTCATTATTAATGGTAACAATTCGACTCCAATTACAGTTAAAGTAAATCATTTAAACGCAGATGATAGTGACAAAGTCATTTATTCAGCCGATACTTATACTTTGGAAGGCGCAAAGCAATTGGACAATTATGCCAAAGCGGCAACGCCTGATAATACGGGAAAAGCAGATTGCTGGAATGTGGAAAAGGTATCTGTAACTGATGAGGCTACAAACAAAAAAACAGATTATAGTGCCGAAGCTGAGTGGAAAAGCATTAAGTTAACAGCAAATTCTACTGTGGATGTATATTATACGGCGAACACACAGAATTTCTATGGGTCGGTTAATTTCTATGATTATATTAAGGGAACATCAGGAATTGATTCTGCTTCGAACTACACTGGAGGAGATGCGAATTCCAGAATTTCTACAATAGGCTCAAATACGAACACCACTGTTAAAAACAAATATAATAATGTCGATGTTACTAAATATATTAATTCCTATATAGCCGGAACGACGAAAGAAGGCTATTCTACGAATGGGCATGACTACCTTTCAATTGTTCAAGGCCTGTTAACAGGAGTCGATTCGAATGGTGACCCTGTGTGGGGGAAAAATTCCAATGGGAATCAATTGTATGACCCGGGCTTTTTCACAACCACCGCGAAAACGGGGAAAACGCTTTACAATAGTGATCAATATAAATTGTATTTTTCGCAGAATGGTAATACTTCGACTTTAGGTAAAATGACAGATGGCTCTACGGCAACTTCTGATAAAGAACAACCAGTCTGGTATTCAAGTAATCCAGGAACAGTTGCTTATACGGCGACAACTGCGAAGACAAACAACTTTTTTCCTTTGAATAATCAAAATAATAATTACAAGAACGAATACTTTGGAATGAAGTACAAGATAAACTTTTCATTGGGAGACTATGTTGGCGATTTAACCTACAAATTTACGGGCGATGATGACCTTTGGGTTGTTTTGGATGACACAACTGTTTTGGATATGGGTGGTATTCACGGATATGAAACAGGCTCCATTGATTTGTGGACAGGCACAGTAACTTATACAACAAGAGAAGGCAGCTCTGACACGAATACAACAACAGTTGTACAGGGCAAGGGTATACTGGAAAAATTAGGTTATACTGATGCCGATGAAAATAATCTTGCAGTGTTGGATCTGACTGGGAATGGATATTTAAATGCTAAAACTGCAACACACACCATTACTGTTTTCTATATGGAACGTGGTGGAAATTTATCCAACTGTAACATGCAGTATACCTTACCCAAGGCCCAAATTGCCGATATCTCGGATGTTCCGACAACAGACATAACGATTAATAAAGTTAAAACAGATAATACAACTGCAGTTGGAGGCGCAACGTTTGAACTGAAAAACAGTGCGGGTACCGTCGTCGGGACCCAGACATCCAATAGCAGCGGAGCTTTGACTTTTAGCAAACTCCGGGAAGGTACGTACACATTAACGGAAACATCAGCGCCAGATGGATATGTCAGGTCCACGGATACATGGAAAGTTGTAGTTACCGTATCAGATGATAAAGATGCGTCTGCCGTGTTGCAGGACAGCAGCGGCAATGTCATTGCAGAAAACAAGATTCAGAACAAAACTGAAGAAGAAAAAGTGAAGGAACAGGTTGAATACAGTAAGACCTCAAAAGTAAGCAGTTGGACCGACAGGACATATGATATTAATATAACGGCGGCGTCCAAGGTGTCAAGTACGACTACCACCACATCGGCAGGAACAGCGGATGTGATGCTGGTGCTGGATCGGTCGGGGTCGATGGGCGACTATACGTATACTAATGTAGGGATTTATTCGAGCGTGAACTCAAGTTTGAATACTTCAAGTACATATTATATGTATATAGATGGTAAGTATTATCAGATGACATACGGAAAATATAACAACAAATTCCAATGGTGTGTCTATTATAGTAATTCTTGGAAAAAATGTAGTGATAATTCTTCGTGCGGTGTTTATTCCATAAGTTCAACGACAAAAATGGATGATTTAAAAACCGCTGCCAACTCGTTTGTCGATGGCATGTCATCCAACTCGCCGACGAGTAAAATTGGGATTGCTTCTTTCTCATCAGTGGGTTATGGTGGTGGCAATTTAGATAAATCGCTTGTGGAAATTGGTTCCGATACGAGTGCATTTAAAACAGCAATTAATGGTTTAAATGCGTATGGTGGTACATCACCGGAATTGGCGCTATCAAAGGCATATAGTGAACTTACCAGCGATACGGCAAAAGCAGATGGAAATCCGAAAGTGGTGATTCTCTTTACAGATGGGGAGCCAACCGGTGGGCATAATATGTCAGGCCTTGATAGCAATAATACCAATTATTGGGATTCGAAAAGCGCAACGGAAACACAAATAAAGGTATTAAAGGATCAAGGCATTACGGTTTATACCGTTGGTCTTGGATTAGGTACAAACGCCACAACCTGGTTGTCAGGGACGATTGCCAGTAGTCCGGACAAGGCTTATACAGCGTCAACCGCAGATCAACTACAGCAGCTGTTTAAAGAGATTCAAAATCAAATTACCCATTATTCAAGTGTGTCGGGAGCCACTATCAAAGACACCATTGATTCCAGGTTTGATGTCTTGGGAGATGATGACACTGTCATTACAACGGAAACGGTTGGTGATGATGGAACAAAGACATTGGGCAACGGAGGAACATTAACATTGGCAAGCAGTGGTGGAAAAGTGGGTTATGATAGTTCGACCGGACTGTTTTATGTGATTTGGGAAAATGCGACGATTCCAAATAAAAATGCAACTTCCGGAGCGACAAGCTGGACCAAAACCATCAAGGTTAAAGCAAAGGACAATTACATAGGGGGTAACGATGTTACAACCAATGCCAGTGATTCTTATATTGAAGTGGATGGAAATCAAAGTCCGCTTGGTCAACCAAAGGTCAATGTAAAATCCGATTTTGATATTTCGAATGCAGAAACCACAATTTTCTGGGGTGATTCTGTTAAAGAGGGTTCAACCCTTGATGATGTGACTGCTCAAATTGTTAAACAGGCAGTGGCTAAATATAACCTAAGTGTCAATGATTTTACAGTTACCTATTATTCGGATTCAAACTATACGGATCAGATAACGGATACCTCACTAATTGCCAATGCTCAACCAGAAATGGATACGGTCTATTATGCCAAAGTTACTTATAACAATTTGGGGGCTTCCTCACAGGAAAGTTTGACGAATACGACAGATAGTAGTGGCGCAGCGCATATTTCTGGTGATGCAAGTGAAATAAATCTAAATAGCACTTTGACAAAATATCCGGCAACGTTCACAGTCCATGTGGTCAAAGGCCAAATTCAAATAACCAAGACTATTGATAACCAGTACAGCAACATTGGTGCTATTAATTCCAACCAGACCTTTGTGTTTAGAATCCAGCGCTATAATTTAAATGTTGCTGGAACTGGTCCTGATAGTGGCGCGGCTACAGATACTTTTTATGAAACCATCAACTTTAATGCCAACCAAACGGTAACTACGAAGTCTAAGATTATTTCTCAGTTAAAGAAGGGTTGGTATGTGGTAACAGAAGAAACCAGTTGGTCGCCAAAATATTCCATTGCTAGTGGTAACGAAACTGGGAATTATGTTGGTAAAAATTTTGGAAAAGCTGCTGAAAGTAATAAGACAGAATTTACAGGGTTGGAAGTGCATGATAATACAATTGACAATACTAATGCTAGTAAATATGCCGTATATGCAGTCAGATGGGATGCAAGTAATAATAAGATAGAGTCCGGAATTACCCCACTTACTTATTCTTTTAAAAATAATATCAAACCCTCCTGGAACTGGCTTTCCGATACGGCAGCCGCAGTCAACCAATTTACAAACAAGTAATTAACAATTGGTCATAAGCAACACAAAATTCCACGGGACGCTTCGGCGTCTCGCTTTTTCGTTGACAAAAAATTTTGGAAGGGCATCGACGAATAAAATGCCTTCCGAAAAAATGTTTCCGCCCGCCAGACAAAATCGACGGACAGCAGCCACCAAATGTCTGAGCCTGGATTGACATACCATTCAATCATTGAAATTACTCCCGGCTATTGGACACGGAGTGTCCATCCTGTGATCCGTGTGTCTGCAAAAGGACTATTGTTGTCTGAAATTCAAAAAGGTATTAGGTCATTTGCCTGGAATGTTTTGAACGTAATATAGTTATACCGCCAGTCGGGTTATCGGCTGGCGGTATTTTATAATGTGTATAATGGAATAGTTTTTGTTTTGGCAATAGAAATTACAACGTGTCTGAAATGAAATTCAGCTTTAAATGGCTTCTTCCTCCGCGTCACTCCACTGGCTGTTGTAAAGGTCGGCGTAGAAGCCGTTCTGGGCCAGGAGTTCGTCGTGGGTACCCTGTTCCACGATGTCGCCGTCGCGCATGACGAGGATGAGGTCGGCGTTTTTGATGGTGGACAGGCGGTGGGCGATGATGAAGCTGGTGCGGCCGGCCATGAGGTTGTCCATGGCCCTCTGGATCAGGATTTCGGTCCGGGTGTCCACGGAGCTGGTGGCTTCGTCCAGGATCAGGACCTTGGGATCGGCCAGGATGGCCCGGGCGATGGTCAGAAGCTGCTTCTGGCCCTGGGATACGTTGTCGGCGTCCTCATTGAGGATCATGTCATACCCCTGGGGCAGGGTCTGGACGAAATGGTCCACCTGGGCAGCCATCGCTGCCAGGGCAACCTGTTCATCGTCGGCGTCCAGCCGGCCGTAACGGATATTGTCGGCAATGGTGCCATTGTACAGCCAGGTATCCTGGAGGACCATGCCGAAGAGGCTTCTGAGATCGCTGCGGCGGAAATCCCGGATATCGTGGCCGTCCACGAGGATGGCGCCGGCATCCACGTCGTAGAAGCGCATGAGCAGCTTGACCATGGTGGTCTTCCCGGCACCGGTGGGGCCGACGATGGCGATTTTCTGCCCGTCGTGGACCTGGGTGGAGAAATCGTGGATAATGACCTTATCCGGATTGTAGCCGAAGCGCACGTGGTCGAAGGTGATATTGCCCTTGAGGCCTTCGGGGTTGACCGGATCGGTCGGGTCGGCCACCGCTTCCTCTTCTTCCAGGAAGGCGAAGATCCGTTCCGCCGCCGCCATGGTCATCTGCAGCACGTTGGAGATGTTGGCAATCTGGGTGATGGGCTGGTTGAACTGACGCACGTACTGGATGAAGGCCTGGATGTCCCCGACCTCCACCTGGCCGTTGACCGCCAGGTAGCCGCCCAGGATGCACACCGCCACGTAGCCCAGGTTGCCGATGAAGGTCATCACCGGCATCATGAGGCCGGACAGGAACTGGGATTTCCAGGCGAAGCCGTAGAGCTTGTCGTTGAAGGTCTCGAAGGTGTTGTAGGCATCCTCTTCCTTATTAAAGGCCTGGACCACGGTGTGGCCGCCGTAGACCTCCTCGATGTGGCCGTTGATGTGTCCCAGGTATTCCTGCTGCCCGCTGAAGTGCTTTTGGGAGCGCTTGACGATGGTGACCACGAAGATCATGGACACCGGCAGGATGCACAGGGCCACCAGGCTCATCTGCCAGCTGATGGAGAACATCATGACCAGGATGCCGATGAGGGTGGTCACCGAGGTGACAATCTGGGTCATGCTCTGGTTCAGGGTCTGGTTGATGGTTTCAATGTCATTGGTCATGTAGGACAGGACTTCGCCGTAGGTGGTCTTATCAAAATAGCTGAAGGGCAGGTGGTTGAGCTTGGCGAAAACATCCTTGCGCAGCTGGTAGGTGATCCGCATGGCGATGCCCGTCATGATGTACCCCTGAACATAGGAGAAGGCGGCAGAAACCAGATACAGGATGACCAGGATAAAGACGATGTGTCCGATATAGGTGAAATCAATGCCGGAGCCGGTGTTGGAGATGGTGGCCATGATGCCTTCGAATATCTTGGTCGTCGCCTTGCCGAGAATTTTCGGCCCCACGATGTTGAAGACGGTGGAGGCGATGGCGAAGAGGAAGACGATGAGGATCCCGAATTTGTAACTGCCGATATAGGCAAGCAGTTTCTTGAAGGTCCCCTTAAAGTCTTTGGCCTTTTCACCGGTGCCTCCCATCGGGCCATGGCCCATGGGTCCGCGGCGCCGGGGTGCTTGCTTGGGCATGGCGTTTTTGTCAATGGTTTTTGGCATGGTTCAGTTCCTCCTTCCCCAGCTGGGAGCTGGCGATTTGCAGATAGGTGTCACAGGTCTTGAGAAGGGATTCATGGGTTCCCTTGCCCACGACGGCGCCTTCGTCCAGGACGATGATCTGGTCGGCGTCCATAATCGTATTGATCCGCTGAGCCACGATGAGCACCGTGGCGTCAACGGTGTAGGGCTTCAGGGCCTTGCGCAGGGAAGCGTCGGTCTTGAAATCCAGGGCGGAAAAGCTGTCGTCGAAGATGTACAGGTCCGGCTTCCGGGTCAGGGCCCGGGCGATGGACAGCCGCTGTTTCTGGCCGCCGGACACGTTGGTGCCCCCTTGGGCGATTTCCCGGTCGTAGCCCTCGGGACTGTTGGTGATGAATTCCGTGGCTTGGGCGATGGCGGCGGCCTGGGCCACTTCCCCGTCGGTGGCCTCTTCCCGGCCGAAGCGCAGGTTGGAGGCGATGGTGCCGGAGAACAGGATGCCCTTCTGGGGCACGTAGCCGATGTGGCTGCGCAGATCGCTGAGCCGGACATCCCGGACATCCGTGCCGCCCAGGGTGATGGCGCCGCCGGTCACGTCAGAGAACCGGGGAATCAGGTTGACCAGGGTGGATTTGCCTGAACCGGTGGAGCCGATGAAGGCCGTGGTCTCCCCGGGATTGGCCGTAAAGCTCACATCCTCAAGGACATCCTCGTCAGCTCCCGGATACCGGAAGAAGACGTGGTCGAACACAAGAGCGCCTGCCTGGCTTTCGGGGAAAGGCAGGGGATTTTGAGGGTCTTTGATCTGAGGCTCGGTTTCCAGGACATCGGCGATCCGTTCAGCGGATACCGAGGCCCGGGGAAGGATGATGAAGATGATGGAGACCATCAGGAAGGCCATGATGATCTGCATGGCGTACTGCATGAACGCCATCATATCACCGACCTGCATGGCAGACGCCGCAATCTGGTGGGCGCCGACCCAGACGATGAGCACGGAGATGCCGTTCATGATCAGCGTCATCATGGGCATCATGAAGACCAGGGTGCGGTTGACAAACAGGTTGGTCCGCGTGACCTCTTCATTGGCGTCGTCAAAGCGTTTCCCTTCATAGTTTTGGTTGCCGAAGGCCCGAATGACGGACAGGCCGTTCAAGTTCTCGCGCATGACCAGGTTCAGCTTGTCGACGAGTTTCTGGATGATTTTGAACTTAGGCATGACCAGGATGAAGATCAGGCCGATCAGGCAGACCAGGGCGGCGACGGCCAGGCCGATGATCCAGCCCATGGAGACATCCTGCCGCAGGGCCATGATGATGCCGCCGATGCCCAGGATAGGGGCGTAGGCGATCATCCGTATGGCCATAACCAGGAAGGTCTGGATCTGGGTGATGTCATTGGTGCTCCGGGTGATCAGGGAGGCCGCTGAGAAATGATTGAATTCCGGGGCGGCAAAGGATTCTACCCTTTTAAAGATATCCCGGCGCAGGTTCATGGCATAACCGGCGGCGATGCGCGACGCGTTGTACCCGACGGCGATGGTGGCCAAAACGCCGAGCAGGGACAGGCCGATCATCATGAGGCCGATGCGCAGGATGTAGTTGCGCTGGATGGCGGCGACGTCTGTGCCCAGCTCCTTATAGAAGAGCTTGGTGAACACCGAACCGGTTTGTTCCCGCATGCTTTCCGGCACCGTCTGGGCCTTTTCCCGGGCGGCGGTGAAATCATCGGCGGACAGCAGGCTCAGGTAGGGGGTCATCTGGTAAATCTTGGTGATGTCCATTTCGGCCAGGTTGCCGCTCATGTCCCCGGAGCCCATGGTCATGGAGGACAGGTCACCGCTGCCGGAGGAGGACATCGATGAGGATGTCATCCCCTGCATGGCCGAGGTGTCGATGCCCATGGCCGCCGCGGACTGGGGGTTGGACAGCATGGCTATGAGGGTGGTATCGTCCACGCTGGAAAGATCGTGGCCGGCGGCTGCGGCCTGGGCGCGGATATTGGCGATGATTTTGGCCTGGGCATTGGCCATGGCCGCGTCCTTGATCTTCTGGATGTTAGCGCTGTCCTGGATGAATTCGATGAAGGTCCAGCCGGCCTCGGAGAAAATGGGATCCAGCTCGGCATAGGCTGCCGCGGTGGGGTCCTTTAAAACGTACATGGCCTCATTGGCCGCCTGGGGATAGAGCTTGAGTTCCTCCGCCGTGGCGGTTTCCGGGGTGACCCGGGTGTAGCGGGTGCCCACGGCGACCTTCTGGTCGCTGGTCATGAAGGTCAGCATGAAGGTGAAGCCCTGATCGCTGATGGCGTCAGGGGCGGCGTGTTCGATCCCGCTTTCCTGGATGCCCACGTTGATGATGTCGCTCATCAGGTTGGGCAGGTTCAGGTCCGTGGTCGCCTGGACGAAGAGCAGGGCGATGCAGAGGATCAGGGCGCCGATGTAGGGTTTCAGGTAACGGCTTAATCGTGTCATTGGGACTCCTTCTGGGTGGGTTGGGATGGGTCGCAGGGGATAGGCGGCGGGTCACCGGCGGCCGTTCCGACGGCGTTCATCTGGATGGCCTGGCGGTAGGCACCGTTGAATTCCGCCAGCAGGGACAGCAGTTTCCGGGATTTTTCAGGGCCCATGATCCGGGCCGCGGTGTTGAAGTGGCCCAGGCCGGGGGCCCGGATGTCATCCAGCAGCGTGACGCCGGCGTCGGTCAGGTTGACCAGGGTGGCCCGCCGGTCATCGGGAGAGGGCCTTCTTATGATATAGCCCTTCTTATCAAGAACCTTAAGGATTTGGGACACATTGGATTTGGAGCTGTGGCTCATGGTGCAGATTTGGGAAACGGGGATGCCGGATCCGTCCGGTGTGGCCGAATCGTTCCTGCCGATTTGGAACAGGGTCCAGTACTCGCTGGGCCGGAGGTCGCAGAAACCGTCCAGTCCGTCCCTGAACTGGGCGAAAACCTGTTTCCGCAGGGTGTTCAGCTGGGAGAAGAGTTCCCGGCTGAAGGAAGAATTTTCCATCGTTTGACCGCCTTTCATAAAATGGTTTAGTCATTAAATAGATTAGTAGTTAAATATTTAACTTCCTAAATAGTTAAGTTACTAAAATATTATAATCCTTTTTTTGAAATTGTCAACCTGCGTATTAAAAATAATACGTGACATTGCCATAGAGTATGTTAAAATAATCACAGTCCTCGACATGGGACTCCGGGAAACCGGAAATAAAACGCTGCATCCCGGAGGGGAGCGGCAGTAAGGAGAAAAAAACATGTCAAACAATCATTTTAAGACCGTACGGATGACGCAGCTGGCTTTGCTCATTGCGATCGAGGCGGTACTTGCATTCACACCTTTCGGCTTTATCCAGATTCCACCGGTGTCCATCACCATCATGCACATCCCGGTGATCATCGGCGCCATTGTCCTGGGCCCGTTTTTCGGGGCGATCCTGGGCTTGTCCTTCGGCGTTTTGTCGATGATCAAGGCGACGTTCATGGCGGCGTCCCCGGTGGATCTTTTGTTTTCACCCTTTGCCAGCGGGTATCCCGTCCAGTCCCTGGTCATGTGCGTGGTGCCGCGGATCCTGCTGGGGGTCATCGCGGGGTATCTGTACCGCTTCCTGTCCGGGAAGATGAAGACCTCTGAGCTGGCCACGGGCATCAGCGCCGGCATCGCCACCCTGTGCCACACCTTCCTGGTGCTGGGATGCCTGGGGTTGTTCTTCAATGCCATGGCCCTGAAGGATATCTTCATGGTCATCATCGGCTTCAACGGTTTGCTGGAATTGGGCGTGGGCATCGTGGTGTCCGTCGCCGTGTGCCGTCCCCTGCTCAAATACGTCCGCAGCCACGGCATGTCCGCCTCATCCCAATCGGTCCAGGGCGCCAAGTCATGACCATCCGGATTCCCATCGGCGATATCCCGGGTTTCCGCATCGGCCACGCCCAGGATGAAGCCGGGGCCACCGGCTGCACCGTCATCCTCTGCGGTGACGGCGCGGCCGCCGGGGTGGACGTCCGGGGCGGCGGCCCCGCCTCCCGGGAAACCGATCTGTTGAACCCGGTGGCGTCGGCGGATGCCATCCACGCCTTGGTTCTTTCCGGCGGATCGGCCTTCGGCCTGGAAGCCGCCGGCGGGGTCATGCACTATTTAAAGGAACGGGACATCGGCTTTGATACTGGCGTGGCCAAGGTGCCCCTGGTCTGCCAGTCCTGCCTCTTTGATCTGCAGGTGGGCAGCAGCGGGGCCTGGCCGGACGCCGCCATGGCCTACGCCGCCTGCCTGGACGCGGAGAAAAATGAAACCCGCCGCGGTAACGTGGGGGCCGGCACCGGCGCCACCGTGGGCAAGTTCCGGGGCGTGGACGCCATGATGAAATCCGGCCTGGGGGTCAGCGCCGTGGCCATCGGCGATTTCAAGATGGGGGCCATCGTGGCAGTCAACGCCCTGGGGGACATCTTCGACGCGGAAAGCGGCCGGCGTCTCGCCGGCATGCTGGCGCCCGACGGCAAGTCCCTGGCAGATACGGAGGAAGCCATGCTGGAGTCCATCCAGCCCATGGCCAATCTGTTCACCGGCAATACCACCATCGGCGCCATCCTGACCAACGCCCGCTTTGACAAGACGGAGCTGACCAAGATCGCCGCCATGGCCCATAACGGCTACGCCCGGTCCATCCGACCGGTCCACACCATGGCCGACGGCGACAGCATTTACGCCCTGTCCTCCGGGGATGTGGCCGTGGATATCAACGTGGCCGGCACCCTGGCCGCCACGGTCATGTCCCGGGCCATCACCGACGCCGTGCTCTCGGCGGAGCCGGCCTATGGCCTTAAGACGGCGCGGATGCTCCAGGAGGCCGCCCGGTAACCAGGGAAAGGTTATGGCCGCAGTCTGGCATCGTATTTGAATTGAACCTGCCTTCCGGGGCAGGTTTTTTCATTATATTGACGGGGCCGCCGTGGCTTTAGCTGGTTTAAAGGGTGTCTGTGCTACAATTAATGCATCAAAACAAAGGATACGGAATGGATGAAAGCGGAAATAACGGAAATCACAGAAAAAGACCGGGCTTTTTACGGCAACTGGCTGCCGTCCCTGGTGGAGGCCCAGCACATCGTCTTAAAGGAATTGGAAATTTTTGAAAAGATATATTATGAAGACACGGGCCATGAGATGGCCGAGCACATCAAGAGCCGGATCAAGGGCGGGGACAGCAGCCTGGGCAAGTTAAAGCGCCTGGGACTGCCCATGACCGCCGACTCCGCCATTGAAAACACCACGGACTACGTGGGCATCCGGGTGGTCTGCGGCTTTGTGGAGGACGTGTTCGCCATCGTGGACCGGCTGAAGGGCAGCCAGGCCATGCGGCTGGAAAAGGAGAAGGATTATATCAGCCATCCCAAGGCCAACGGCTACCGCAGCTTTCACGCCATCTTCCGGGTGCCGGTGGCCTCCGGCATGGAGGCGGCGGTGGAGATCCAGCTGCGGACCATCGCTCAGGACTGCTGGGCCAGCCTGGAGCACCAGATGAAGTACAAAAAGGAAATCGCCCACGAGGCCCTGCTGGCCCGGGAGCTGAAGCGCTGTGCCGATGAAATGGCCTCCACGGATTTGTCCATGCAGACCATCCGGCACCTGATTGAGGAGGATACCCTATGAAACTGCTGCTGGCTGATGACGAAAAGGAATTGTCCCAGGCGATCTGCGCCATTCTGGAACACAAAGGCTACGAGGTGGACCCGGTGTACGACGGCAGGGAGGCCTTGGAAAAGGCCCGGATCCAGTACTACGACGGCTATATCTTCGACATCATGATGCCGGAGATGGACGGCGTGGAGGTGCTGTCGGCCCTGCGCCAGCAGGGGAACACCACGCCGGCCCTGCTTCTGACGGCCAAGGCCGAGGTGGAGGACCGGGTGAAGGGCCTCAACGCCGGGGCGGACGATTACCTGACCAAGCCCTTCGCCATGAAGGAGCTCATCGCCCGCATCGGCGCCATGACCCGGCGCAAGGAGATGATGGCGGACGACCGGCTGGTGTGCGGCAATGTGGCCCTCATGCGCCGGACCATGGAGCTGACCAACGGGGATTCGTCCATCCGGCTGAGCCAGCACGAATACGGGCTGGCTGAGCTGTTCTTCCAGAATCCCGGTAAAAACATCACCACCCCACAGATTCGGGAACGGGTCTGGCAGGGAGACGCCGCTGAGGAGGGAACGGTCCGGGTTTACACGGCCTACCTCCAGAACAAGCTGGGCGCCCTCCGGGCCGACGTGCGCCTGGTGGATGGCGGCAAGGCGGTTTACCGGCTCGAGGTGCCGTCATGATCCGCACCCTGCAAAAACGCTTCGTCACCATCACCATGGCGGCCATGCTCATCGTGGTGCTGGCCATCGGGTCGGCCATGTTTTTGTCCCTCAACCGGTCCATGACCAGTGATGATCAAAATACCCTGGAGGTCCTGTCCGAGAACAAGGGACGGATTCCGGAAATGAACGATTCGGATTTCAGCGCCTTCATGCAGCGCCTCACGGCGGTGGGCATCAATCGGGAGGCCATCCTGTCCAACCGGTTTTTCACCGTGACCTACAACACGGACGGCACCGTCCAGGTGGATCTGGACCACGCCAAGGGGGCGGATGAGGACAGCGCCAGAACCTACGCGGAATCGGTGCGGAAGCTGGGTGTGAGCGACGGCAAATACGGGGACTACCTTTATAAAATCACCCAGGATTCCAGCGGGACCCGTGTGGTTTTCCTAAGCGTTTTTGACACGGAGCAAACCCTCCAGTGGTTTGCGCGCAATGCCTTTTACGTTGGGGCGTCAGCCATGGTCATCATGTTCATCCTGAGCATGTTCATGTCCCAGCGGGCGGTCAAGCCCTTTGCGGACAACATGAACCGGCAGAAGCAGTTCATCACCGACGCGGGCCACGAGCTCAAGACGCCCCTGGCCATCATTTCCGCGGACACGGAGGTGCTGGAGCTGGAGGTGGGGGACGACAACAAGTGGATCGAGAGCATCCATAACCAGGTCAAGCGCCTGGACAAGCTCATCAAGAGCCTGCTCATCCTCTCCCGGGCGGAGGAGCAGGGGGATAAGGCCAAGATGGCGGATTTTGACATCAGCGCGGCGGTGCGCCGCAGCGCCGGCAATTTTGAGTCCGTGGCCAAAAGCCAGGGCAAGATGCTCACCCTGGACATCGCCGATGGCTTGAGCTGCCACGGCCGCCAGGACGACATCGAGGAGCTTACGGGCATCCTGGTGGACAACGCCATCAAGTACTCCAAGGAAGGGGAGACGGTGACGGTGTCCCTGGCCCGGGCAAAGGGCAGGAAGATCCAGCTGGACGTGACCAACCCCTGCGAGAACATGAAGGATGCGGACCTGGACAATCTGTTCCGGCGGTTTTACCGGGCGGACACTTCCCGGGCCCGGAGCACCGGCGGCTACGGCATCGGCCTGTCCATCGCCACGGCGGTGACGGAGGCCCACAAGGGAAAAATATCGGCCAGCCTGACCGGCGACGGACGGATTTGCTTCACCGTCGTTTTATGAGGATCCCGCGAGGGATCTTTTTTGATGGCTGAAAAAAACCATTCAAGAAAAGCAATTTTTTCACGATTTTCATATACAGCAAATTTTTTTCATGATATGATAGATTTGTAAATAAAATAAAGAGGTATTCAATGAAGTTTAATGAAATAATCAATAACGCGGCCATCATGGAAGCCATCGAAGAAATGGGCTTCACCGAAATGACGGAGATCCAGGAAAGGGCCATCCCCCAGCTCATGGCAGGGGGCGACGTCATCGGGAAATCCCAGACGGGGACGGGGAAGACCATGGCCTTCGCCATCCCGGCCATCGAAAAAATCGATCCGGAGCTCAAGAAGCCCCAGATCCTGGTGCTGCTGCCCACCCGGGAGCTGGCCCTCCAGGTGGCGGGTGAGTTTGACAAGCTCCTGAGCCATCTGCCGGACATCACCGCTTCCGCCGTGTTCGGCGGCGCGTCCATGGAAAAACAGATCCGTGAGCTGCGCCGGGGCGCCCAGATCGTGGTGGGGACGCCGGGCCGGGTCATGGACCACATGCGCCGCAAGACCCTGGTCCTGAATGACCTGAAGCTGGTGGTCCTGGACGAAGCTGACGAAATGCTGGACATGGGCTTCCGGGAAGACATCGAGCTCATCCTGGACCAGATCGACCATCCGGCCCAGATCGTCATGTTCTCCGCCACCATGCCGGCGCCGATCTTGAAGATCGCCAAGATTTATCAGAAGGACCCGGAAAAAATCGAAATCGCCCCCAAGGACATGGTGGCGCCGGGGATCAAGCAGAAGTATTTCAATATCAACGACCACCAGAAGCTGGAAGCTTTGGCCCGGCTGCTGGATGTGTACAAGCCCAACCGCTCCCTGATCTTCTGCAACACCAAGCATCTGGTGGATGAGCTGACCACCAACCTCCAGGACCGGGGGTACTCGGTGGACAAGATCCACGGGGACATGCGTCAGGAATCCCGGCTGGCGGTGCTCAAGCGCTTCAGCACCGGACAGCTGAAGATCCTGGTGGCCACCGACGTGGCGGCCCGGGGCATCGACGTGGACGATGTGGACATCGTCTTTAATTACGACGTGCCGGACAACGAAGAGTATTACGTCCACCGCATCGGCCGGACGGGCCGGGCGGGGAAGAACGGCCTGTCCCTGACCCTGGCCCGGCGCCGGGATCAGTTCAAGCTGCGCAAGATCACCAATTACACCAAGAAACACATTGAACAGGACCTGATTCCCACCAGCGACGTGATCAACGACATCAAGGTGGCCCATTTCAAGGAACGCTTCGACAACCGGGCGGAGGACGACAGCGATATGATCCGCTACCTGGCCATCGTGGACGAGCTCATCGAAAAGGGCTATGACGCCCGGTACATCGCCGCGGTGATCCTGCGGTCCTTCCTGCCCCTGACCGACGAAGAGGACCTGAACGTGAGCTTCGACAAGCCCCGGAACCGCCGGGAACGCCGGGACGAAGGCGGACGCCGCCGGGAACGGGGATCGGAACGGAGCCACTCGGAATTCAGCCCTGAAAAGACCAAGCGGCTGTTCATCACCGTGGGCAAGAAGGACGGCGCCAAGAAGCGGGACGTCCTGGGCGCCATCTGCGGGGAAGCGGGAATCCCGTCCTCTGCCGTGGGGGACATCGAGATGTACTCCAAGTTCACCTTTGTGGACATTGAGGAATCCGTGGCCCGGAAGGTGGAAAAGAAGCTGGACGGCAAGCTCATCAAGGGCCGCAAGGTGGCCGTGGACAGCTCCAAGAAGCGCGGGGAGGACACCCCCAAGCGCAGTAAGAAGAAACACAAGAAAAAATAAAAAGCTTTGAACCGGGGCACCCTTCGGGGTGCCTTGTTTGACTCAAAAATAGTGTGATTTGGAGAGGAGAATTGTATGGAATCCAAGGGTGAAAATAAAATGGGCGTCATGCCCATTCCTGCTCTGCTCATGTCCATGGCGCTGCCGGCGATTATTTCCATGGTTGTCCAGGCCATGTACAACGTGGTCGATTCGATTTTTGTGGCTCAGGTCAGTGAAAACGCGCTGACCGCCGTTTCCCTGGCCTTTCCGGTGCAGATGATCATCGTGTCCTGCTCGGTGGGCATGGGGGTCGGCATCAATTCCGGCATTTCCAGGCGTCTGGGGGAACATCGCCAGAAGGACGCGGAAAACATCGCGGAGCACGGCTTCCTGATGGCGGCGATCATCTCCGTGGTGCTGGCGGTTCTCGGGGGCCTGTTTTCCCGGAATTTCGCCATGCTCTTCACCCAGTCCCCGGAAATTGTGACGGGGTGCGCCGATTACCTGTTCATCTGCTGCGTGTTCTGCTTCGGCGGCGTGGTGACTCAGGCCGGCTTTTCCACCCTCCAGGGGTCGGGGGAGATGATCCAGCCCATGATCGGCCAGCTCATCGGGGCCATCACCAACATCATTTTGGATCCCATCATGATCTTCGGCCTTTTCGGCACGCCGGCCATGGGGGTCCGGGGGGCGGCCATCGCCACGGTGACGGGGCAGATCCTGGCCATGGTGTACGTGCTCCTCGTGGTCAAGTTCCGGAAGAAGAACATCCTCAAGCTCGACATGAAGAATTTCACCTACAGTGGGGAGATCATGCGGGACATCCTGGCAGTGGGGCTGCCGGCGGCCATCATGCAGGGCATCAGCTCCTTCATGGTGACCATCTACAATCTGATCCTGGCGCCCTACGGCACCACGGCCATGGCGGTGTTCGGCGTGTTCTTCAAGGTCCAATCCTTCGTGTTCATGCCGGTGTTCGGCCTGTGCCAGGGGGCCATGCCCATTTACGGCTACAATTACGGGGCCAGGAAGCGGGAGCGGTTCCTGGAAAACGCCAAGGTGGCCTGCGCCATTTCGGAATGCTTCATGATCGCCGGGGTGCTGCTGTTCCAGCTTCTGCCGGTGCAGATCTTCCACATGTTCAACGCGTCGGACGCCATGATGTCGGTGGGGGTCCAGTGCTTCCGGGTGATTAGTCTGTCTTTCTTTACGGCGGGAATTGGCATCCCTCTGTCCAATTCCTTCCAGGCGGTGGGCAAGGCGTACATCTCCATGTTCTCGTCCTTCCTGAGGCAGATGATCCTGCTGCTGCCCTTTTCCTGGCTGTTTTCCACCCTGTGGGGCCTGGACTGGGTGTGGATGGGCTTCGTGGTCGCCGACGCCCTGAATCTGATCTTCATCCTCTTCATGTTCTTCCGCATGAAGAAGCAGGAGCTGGATACGTGGCAGTTGGAGGCATGACGCAAAAAAACAGCGGACGGACATTTTTCCGACCCGCTGTTTTTTTTGAAAGATTAATTTAGACCGTTGCTTTCCACAGACCGTGGAGATTGCAGTATTCGTAAGCCGCTACAGCTTTGTCGCCTTCGACCAGTGAGAAGACCGCTTTTGGTTCTGCACCGGGTTTGAGACATTTGCGCTGTGCGCCCTGTTCGGTTTCCAGGTAAATCCACTGAATGTAGTGTTCTTCCATCATCGGATGGGCTACGCTGCCGACTTCCACTGTTACGCTGTTGCCGTCAACAGTAATCACGGGAACGTGTTTTTCCTGGGCGGCGTCAACCGTGTTGGCTTCCAGAACTTCCATTTTTTCACCGCAGCAGACGGGATTAACCCCACCGTCGTTCGCTACGCCCAAGATGTTTCCACAATGCCGACAGATATAAAATTTCGGTATACCACACATATTAACTCCTCCTTTAATTCATATAAGTAATAGTATAAAACCATTATAAAGGATATTCCTTAAAAAAGATACAGAAAAAGCTGCGAAACCCCGGGGTTTTCGTTTATAATAGAGGAAATCAGGAGGGCCTTATGGAAGATAAATGGTTGAAATGGGCGAGGGAGCTCCAGGCGATGGCGCAAAATGGTCTGGCCTATGCCAAAAATCCCTTTGATATCGAACGGTACGAACGGCTGCGGGAACTGTCGGTGGAAATCCTCGACGAGTACACAGAGGCGGGCACGGAGAAGATCCGGGATCTTTTCTGCAACGAGGTGGGGTACCAGACCCCCAAGGTGGATGTGCGGGGCGCCGTCATCGAGGACGGGCGGATCCTGCTGGTCAAGGAAAGGCTGGAAGGCAAATGGTCCCTGCCCGGAGGCTGGGCCGATGTGGGGCTGTCGGTCCGGGACAACGTGGAGAAGGAAATGCGGGAGGAGTCGGGGCTGATCGTCAGGGCCACCCGGCTGGTCAGCGTCCAGGACTGGCTGAAAAGCCGGAAGAACGCGCCCTTTTCCCTTTACAAGATGACCATGCTCTGCGAAAACCAGGGCGGTGCCTTTGAAGCCAACATCGAGACCGAGGATGCCGGTTATTTTTCCATGGATGAGCTGCCGCCGCTGACCCATAAGATTTCCGAGGAGCTGCTGGCCATGTGCTTTAAAGCGGCGGATCAGCCGGATTGGATCCCCCCTGTGGATTGACTTGACTTTTGTCCCGGCCTTGTGTATAATGATATCCACGCACTAGACGGAGAGGTAGCGGTGCTCTGTAACCTGCAATCCGCTGTAGCAGGGTTGAATTCCCCAAAAAGGGGGCACGTTTTGAGGCCTGCCCCGGGAAAGTGGTGTTGACGGTTGGACCCTGCGCAATGAGACCCTGTGAACCCTGTCAGATCCGGAAGGAAGCAGCAGTAAGCAGGCCATCCCATGTGCCGCAGGAAAATCTGACTTGAGCTAACTGTCCGGGTAACGCTTGAAAAGTGCTGCTCGATGCGGGGTGTGCGTAGATAATAACAGTCCAAGGACTGAGGATGGTCCTCCCTGATCAAGGGAGGATCTTTTATTTTTTGGATGGGTAGAAACTGGCACTCTTTGGTTAAATATTTGCCAACGCCTTTTCAACCGGGGCTGTCGCTGATATAATAACAATGTACCATTATGAGAGAAAATTCTGTGAGCGAGGGAGGAGAATATGAGCAAAATGAATACCGTCCGCCATTTCCAGGTCCAGCCCGTCATCCATTATGGGATCGGGGCCATTTCGAAAATAGGCGAAGGCGATTTTGAGAAAGTGTGCATCGTCACCGATGAGGGGATGGTCAAATTTGGCCTGCTCAAGATGCTGACGGATGTACTGGACGAAAAGGGGATTCATTACCATGTGTTCTCCGAAGTGCAGCCCGATCCTTCCACGGAAATCGTGGAAAAGGGTTTGACCCACATCCTGCTGGAAAAACCGGACGCGCTGATCGCCCTGGGCGGCGGATCGGCCATCGACTCGGCCAAGGCCATCATCTATTATTGCTATCATTTCAAGAAGATGTTCCTGGGCAAGGAATACATCAAGAAGCCGTATTTCATCGCGGTACCCACCACGGCGGGCACCGGGTCGGAAGTGACGGAATACGCCGTCATCACCGACCGCAAGAACAACACCAAGATTCCACTGACCGACGATCTGATGATGCCCGACGCGGCCATCCTGGATCCCAAGCTGATTGAAAGCGTGCCGGCAGGCGCCACGGCGGCCACCGGCATGGACGTGCTGACCCACGCCGTTGAATCCTACGTATCCACGGATAACAACCCCTTCTCCCGCTGTTATTCCGCCAAGGCGGCAGAGCTGGTTTTCAAGAGCCTGTACGAATGCTACGTTCATGGCAGCAATCTGGACGCCAAGGCCAGCATGCAGATAGCCTCCTGCATGGCCGGAATCGCCTTCAACAGCGGCGGCCTGGGCATCACCCACAGCCTGGCCCACGCCATCGGCGCCCAGTGGCACATTCCCCACGGTCTGGCCAACGCCATCGTCATGCCCTATGTGGTGGCCTTCAATGGAGTAGACCAGCGGGCCGAATACCTGTACAACCGCCTGCTCAACGGCATGGGCATGCACCGGGATTCCGGCAACACGGCGGCGGAGACCTTCGTGCGGATGATCTTCAAGCTGTCCGCGGACATGAATATCCCCCTGACCCTCCAGGCCAAGGGAATCGAAGAAGAGGACTATCTGGCCAGCCGGGACATCATCGTGGGCAAGGCCATGAACGATGTGTGCACCCAGACCAATCCCATCAAGCCCACAAGGGAACAGATGGCGGAGGTTCTGGACCGCGTGTATTACGGAAAGTAAGCTTTGACGAAAAAATAATGGATATATTGACCTCCCGATCCCATCGGGAGGTTTTTTGTTTGGCCCGGCGTCCATTTGGGGTATAATAGGGGCATTACCATGGAGATGAGGGAAGGATTATGGAGAAATTTGAAGATTTTATGAAAGCCCGCCATCTGCGGCTCAATGAACAGCAGCAGGCGGCGGTACGCCGGGTGGAGGGACCGACCCTGCTCCTGGCCGTGCCCGGCAGCGGCAAGACCACGGTGATCATCTGCCGGCTGGGCTACATGACCCTGGAGCTGGGCATCGACCCCGACAGCATCCTGACCCTGACCTTTTCCCGGGCCGGGGCGCGGGACCTGGCCCGGCGGTACGGCCAGGTCTTTGGCAGGGATGCCTCGTGGCGGCCATCCTTCGCCACCATCCACAGCTTCGCCCTTTCCGTCATCAGGCAGTACGAGCGCCAGTTCGGCCGCCGGGCCTTTGAGGTGCTGGAGGATGCGGGCGGGCTTTTGCGGGAGATTTACCACGATCAAAACGGGACCACCCCTTCGGACAACGACATCAGCGACCTCCAGTCCGCCATCACCCTGTGCAAGAACCGGATGTTTGACGACGCGGCCATCGACGCCATGAAGGTGGGGGACATGGATTTCCCCCGGATCTTCCGGGCCTATGAGGCGGCCAAACGGGCGGCCCGCCTCATGGATTTTGACGACATGCTCAAGTACGCCTGGCTGCTCCTCCGGCAGCACCCGGAGCTGGAGCGGGAATTCACCTCCCAATACCGCTACATCCATGTGGACGAGGCCCAGGACACCTCCACCGTCCAGTTCGCCCTGATCCATCTCCTGGCGAAGAAAAGCCACAACCTGTTCATGGTGGGGGATGAGGACCAGAGCATCTACGGCTTCCGGGGGGCCTGCCCCGGGGAGCTCCTTCATTTTAAGAAGACCTACCCCGACGGCCAGGTGCTGCTCATGGAAACCAACCACCGCAGCACGGCCCGGCTGGTGGCGGCGTCGGACGCCTTTATCAAGCTCAATAAGGAGCGCTACGAAAAGCACATGACGGCCACGGGGAAGGCCGGGGTGCCGCCGGTCCACCAGCACGTGAAGACGGTGGAGGGGCAGTACCGCTTCCTATTGGAAGCCATCCGACGCGAGGGCAAGGAGATCGCCATCCTCTACCGCAACAACGAATCGGCCATCCCCCTGGTGGATTTGTTTGAGCGGGAGGGCGTCCGGTACCGCCTCAAGGAGCATAATCCCCTGTTTTTCTCCCATTTCGTGGTCCGGGACGTGGTGGATTTCCTGAATTTTGCCGGCGATCCCAAGGATATAGAAATTTTCGAGCGGATTTATTACAAGATGAACTGCGGCATCTCCCGGCAGAACCTGGCCTACGTGAAGGCCAGCAAGCTGGACAAGCCGGCGCTGGACATTTTGCGGACCATGCCCTCGGCACCGGACTGGCTGGTGGAGCGGGTCCAGCGGGCCGGAAAAAATTTTGGGAAGCTGCGGACCATGCGCCCTGGCGGGATCATCGATTTTATCCTGGACGACTGCGGTTACCGCAAACATCTGGAATACCGGATCGACAGCGGCTACCGTGAGGAGAACATTCTGGAGAAATTGTCCATCCTCAGGATCCTGGCCCGCCGGGCCCAGAGTCGGGAGGATTTCCTGGAGCGGCTGAAGGCCCTGGAGGGCATGCTCCGGGACCGGGAGGACGGGGGCAAGGCCCAGGTCACCCTGTCCACCATCCACTCCAGCAAAGGCCTGGAATTTGACAAGGTGTACCTGGTGGACGCGGTGGAGGGGGAATTCCCCGCCAAATCCGCTTTGGAAGACACGGAGGAGGGCCATCGCCTGTTCAACGAGGAGGTCCGCCTTTTTTACGTCGGCGCCACCCGGGCCAGGAAGGAGCTGGAATTCATCACCGTGGACGGCGACGGCCGGCCGGAACCCTCCCGGTTCATCACCGCCTACATGGGAGAAAAACCCAAAAGGGAGAAGAAGACCAAAAGGATTCCGACACCGACCATCGGCCAGCTGGGGGCGGCGTACCAGAAGAAAAAGAAATCCCGGCCGGCGGCGGATATCAGCGCCTACCAGGTGGGCAGCGAGGTGGTCCACAAGCGTTTTGGCCGGGGCATCATTGCGGAAAAAACCGGACCTTTGGCCACCATCTGCTTTGAAAAGTCCGGAAAAAAGAAGCTGGACCTGGCCGTCTGTGCCGGAAAGGGGGTCCTGTCCCCGGAAAATGTAAACAATGAAAAAATTTGAAGCTTGTTTGCTGAAATTACAGATTGAATAGGTTATCACTCTGGTGTATAATAACACTATCACTTACAGGTCGAGGAGGAGGACGATGAAAAAGATTTTATTTGTTGGATCAGAATGTGTTCCATTTATAAAGACAGGTGGTTTGGCGGATGTCATGGGGTCATTGCCGAAGGCCCTCAATGAACAAGGGTGCGATGTCCGGGTGGCCATGCCCTTTTACAAGTGCATTCCGGAAAAATACCGGAGCCAGGCGGAATACCTGACCCATTTCCAGATGGACATCGGTCCCAACATGTATTACGTGGGGGTGATGACCCTCAAGTGGGACGGCGTCACCTATTATTTTATTGACAATGAGGAATTTTTCTCGGACGGCGATCCCTACACAGACATGGCCAGGGATATCGGCAAGTTCGCCTATTTTGACAAGGCGGTCCTGTCCGCGTTGTCCGTCATCGGATTTTTGCCGGAGATTATCCACTGTCACGATTGGCAGGCGTCGCTGATCCCCGTTTATCTGAGGACCCTGTTTGCGGATACCCGGATGGCCCGCCACGCCAAATGCGTCATGACCATCCACAACATGCGCTTCCAGGGCGTCCACAACATCGAGGTCATGCAGCGGGTTACCGGGCTGCCGTCGGATGTGTTCACACCGGACCGCATGGAATTCCACGAAGACGCCAACATGCTCAAGGGCGGTTTGGTGTACGCCGACAAGATTTCCACGGTCAGCAACAATTACGCCGGGGAAATCAAGACCTTTGAATACGGCGAAGGCCTGGCCGGGGTCATGAGCTTCTACCACTGGAAGCTCTGCGGCATCGTCAACGGCATCGACTGGGAAATGTACAATCCGGCGACGGATGAAGAAATTTACAAAACCTACACCACGGCCACCGCGACCAAGGGCAAGGCGGAAAACAAGCGACGCCTCCAGGAAGAATGGGGTCTGGAACAGGCGCCGGACAAGCTGATGATCGGCCTGGTCTCCAGGCTGACGGATCAGAAGGGTCTGGACCTGGTCAGCGCCATCATGGACCGTCTCATCGACGGCAACACCCAGTTCGTCCTCATCGGCACCGGGGAAGACCGCTACGAAAATCTGTTCAGGGATCTGGAAAACCGCTACAAGGGCCAGGTGTGCGCCAACATCATGTACTCCGACGAACGGGCCCACAAGCTGTACGCCGCTGCCGACGCCATGCTGGTGCCCTCCCGCTTTGAACCCTGCGGCCTGACCCAGCTCATTGCCATGCGCTACGGGGCCATCCCCGTGGTACGGGAAACCGGCGGCCTGAAGGACACGGTAATGCCCTACAACGAGTTCGATCAAAGCGGCACAGGCTTCTCCTTTGATTTGTATAACGCGGATATCTTTTTGGATATCCTCAATTACGCCAAGACGGTTTACTTCACCCAGAAGAAAGAATGGGCCGGCCTGGTCAAGCGGGCCATGGAGGCCGATTTCTCCTGGAAAAACTCCGCCAAGCAGTACGTGGAAATGTACAACGAATTGCTCCAATAGATATTTGAATGTTTTGCACAGGCGCTGTGACGGCGCCTGTTTTTTTACCGCTGCCGTGGGACCGCGGGACGCTTTGGCCACATCTTTGCTTTAAAATGCAAAGGCGCCGACTTGACAAAGAAAAGTGGCAACTGTATACTGATAAAAAAGCCTTTTGACAAGACGAAAATGCCAATAGAGATGACAGGAGAGAATCATGAACAAACCGGTGCAGAAACTGCTGGATTGTGTAAAACGGGTGGATCGCTGCAGCCCCTTTTATCAGAAGATATTTAAAGAAAACGGCGTCGTAGCCGACGACGTCAGAACCATGGAAGATTTTGAAAACCTGCCCTTCAGCGAAAAGGACGATTTGCGCCGGGTGTACCCCCTGGGGCTCCAGGCCGTGCCGGAAGAAGAGGTGGTGCGCATCCACTCGTCCTCCGGGACCACGGGATCGCCGGTCATCATCCCCTACACCGCCCAGGATGTGTCGGATTGGGCGGAAATGTTCGCCCGCTCGTACCAGTACGCGGGGCTGACCAACCGGGACCGGATCCAGATCACCCCGGGCTACGGCCTGTGGACGGCGGGAATCGGCTTCCAGGCCGGTGCCGAACGCATGGGCATGATGGCCATCCCCATGGGACCGGGCAACACCATCAAGCAGCTCAAGATGATGCAGGATTTAAAATCCACGGCCATCGCCTGCACCTCGTCCTACGCGCTGGTACTGGCGGAAGAGGTCAAGCGCCAGGGCCTGCGGGACAAGATCTGCCTGAAAAAGGGCATCATCGGTTCGGAACGGTGGGGGGACAAAATGCGTGCCCGCATCGTGGACGAACTGGGAATTGAAATTTACGATATTTACGGACTGACGGAGGTTTACGGCCCCGGCATCTCCATCGACTGCCACCTGCACTGCGGCCTCCATTACTGGGATGACTTCATTTATATGGAAATCATCGATCCCCAGACCTTGAAGCCCGTGCCCGAAGGGGAATACGGCGAAGTGGTGATCACCACCTTCCGCAAGGAAGGGGCCCCGCTCCTGCGCTACCGGACCCACGACATCAGCCGGCTCATCCCCGGCCCCTGCCCCTGCGGATCCCCCCATCCCCGCCACGACCGGATTTTGGGACGCACCGACGACATGGTCAAGGTGAAGGCCGTGAACATCTACCCGGGACAGATCGACGAGCTGCTCAAGGATGTACCCGGCGTCAGCTCCGAGTACAACGCCCTGGTGACCAATGAAAAGGGCAAGGACGTGGTGTACCTGCGCTTTGAAGCGGAGGATGACGCCAGCCTGGAAGCCCTGGAAAAAGAAGTGGCTTTCCGCTTCAAATCCCTCATCGGCATCAGCATCATCCCCCAGGCGGGGCGGATCGGCAGCCTTCCCCGGTCGGAAAAGAAATCCGTCCGGATCGTGGACAAACGCTACGAATAAAATTCATCCCGAAGACAGGGAAATTCAATATAAAGGAACTGGACGATTGAAAAAGAAGAAAAAAAATAAGAATGCATCCCGCTTCAATGTGGTGCTGGACGAGCGGGGAGACGACGGGACCGGCGCGAAAATCATTGAGGACATCGAGACAGGGGTCGTCTACCTGTATTATTACGGGGAAGGCGGCGCGGGACTGACCGTGCTCCTGGACGATGAGGGCAAGCCGGCCGTGTCACCGGAACAGTCGTAAAAAAATAAGCCAAAGGATCTGGACGAAACGCCGGAGCCTTTGGCTTTTTTTATTGCAGATGGGGATGCCGGTAGAAGATGATGTCAAAGTGGGTCATCTTCTGCTTTTCGTTGCAGGGGATGCCCGTCAGATAGGAGCGGTTGCCGTAAATCTGGTGGACGGCGTCCATGGTGAGGGGCCACTCGTCCGCCATTAAGCGGTCGATGGCGGCGAACCGGCGGTTCGTCAGGTCCAGGGACCGGGCGAAGAGCTCGGGGTAGGAGGCGTGGTGGGGCTCCCCGGTACAGGGATCCAGCCATTCCTCGTGGTCCAGGTTGAGGACGGGGCGGAGGTCCGTGAATTTGGGGTAGAGGCCCCGGCTCAGGGCCAGCTCCTCGTGGAGGGGCCGTTCGATCCGGCGCAGGGCGTGCTTCTTGTAATCATTGAGGTCGGAGAAACAGAAGGAGACGGCGTGGCTGCTGCGGATGGTTTTGGCGAGGGAGCCGGGGACCATTTCGTAGCCCTGGGCGTGGCGCATCACATAGGCGTAAAAGCCCTCCAGGACCTGGACCGTGGACGGGTCCGGGGCGAAGAGCTGGCTGAAGTTGAAGGCGGCGGCCAGCTGGGCGTACTGGTACTGGACGAAGGCCACATCCAGCAGGACTTCGTAATATTTGTGGTAGTAGGAATAAAAATGGGTGGCCCAGCGGGTCCGGTCAAATCGCCCCGTCCGATAAAAGATGAAGGGGTGGGAGATGGTATCCAGGGCGTGGTGGCAGGAAAAACCGGCCAGGTAGCTGAGAAGCACATCGGCGGACTGGGGGTGCTGCCGGGTGTATTGGAACCCGTAATAGTAAAAGGCATCGACCCGGTGGGTGTGGATGGCCGAACCCAGATGGTTGCAGGCCAGATGGCCCGGCCGGGGAATATCGTAGTAGAAAAAATCCGGCCCCTGGGTGCCAAAATAATAGGCGTCCGGGTGGGCAGCGATGGCCTTCCCCAGGGCGGAGTCATCCGGGAGCGCGCTTAGGGCTTCCCGGCCGCAGTAATAATGGTTGAGCATGTCGGACATGATAAAACCTCCTTTCCTATTCAGCAAAAATGGTTTATCATTATCGTATAATAGTAAGTGTAAGGATAATAACCGAAAAAGCAACGGTCAAATCGTGTGATTGGTAAAAAACCAGCCAAAAAATGTACATGAACAGTGTACCATAAAATCAGCTGGAAACAGGAGGAAATCATGAAGCTTAAAGGAATCGCCATTGCAACCCACGCCCCCATCATCGTGCCGGAAATCGGCAGGGGAGAGGAAAATAACGCCGCGGCTACCGTCCGGGGCATGAAGGATATGGCTCTGGAGGTGGCCAGGGCCAAGCCGAAGACCATCGTGTGCATCACCCCCCACGGCCCGGTGTTCCGGGACGGGGTCTGCGTGCTGTACGAAACCCGGCTGGCCGGGGATTTCGGCGCTTTCGGACATCCGGAGGTCGCCATGGAAAAAGAATGCGACATGGGCCTGCTGGAGGAGCTGCACAATCGCTTTGACGAAAATGACTGCCAGTCCATCTTCTTAAACAGGCAGTCCGCCGCCGATTACGACATCGTGCCGCAGCTGGACCACGGCTGCCTGGTGCCGCTGTACTACATCGACAAGGACTATCCGGATTACAAGATCGTCCACATCACCATTGGGTTCCTGAGTTTGTACGAGCTGTACCGCATGGGGCGGATCCTGCGGGAAGCCATTGAGGTGGGGGATAGGGATACGGTGATCGTGGCCAGCGCCGATTTGTCCCATTGCCTCAAGGACAGCGGGCCCTACCACTATAATAAGATGGGACCGGTCTTCGACGGGCGGATCATCCAGGATTTGAAGGACAAAAATTACTACGACATCCTGACCATGCCCACGGATGTGTATGAACCGGCAGGACAATGCGGCCTGCGCCCCATCGTCATGGCTTTGGGCGCGACGGATATGATCAAGACCCGCTCCCAGGTCTTTTCCTACGAGGGGCCCTTCGGCGTGGGGTACTCCGCCACATGGATCGACTTTGATCTGTCCGGCGGAAATCCCACCAATGAAGGCCTGCTGGACCGCTATGAAAGGGAAATGGACGCGGAGCACGCCAGGCGGCTGGCCACCGGGGATCCTTATGTGGGCCTGGCCATGGCGACCATCGAAACATGGGTGAAGGAAGGCCGGAAGATCGCAGCCCGGGAATATCTGGAGGAATGTCCGCCGTCACAAGACAAGGATGGGATGACCCACCAGGCGGCCGGGGTCTTTGTGACCATCGAAAAGGCCGGGGAGCTCCGGGGGTGCATCGGGACCATTTATCCGGTGACGAAAAACATCGCCGAGGAAATCACCCGCAATGCCATTGAAGCCGCCACCTACGATCCCCGCTTCATGCCCGTGGAAAAGCCGGAGCTCAACCAGCTTTCTGTCAGCGTCAGCGTCATGGGGGAACCGGAGGATGTGGAGGATTGGAACACCCTGGATCCCCACCGCTACGGCGTCATCGCGGAAAAAGGCCTGCGCCGCGGCCTGCTGCTGCCCAACCTGACTGGGATTGATACCATCGAGGAGCAGATTGAAGCCGTCAAGCGCAAGGCGGGGATTCCGGAATACGAGGCGGATGACGAGCCTGGGGAAGAGCTACACCTCCAGCGGTTTGAGGTGGTGTATCACGGGGAATAATGTTATTTTGGAAAAATTATAAAAAGATCAAATAAAAGCTTGACTTGCCTTGCCCACCGGGTTATAATAGCAAAGCTGTCTCAAATTGAGGCAGGAGCGAACCGGCCGGCAAGGCAAGGCTCGAAGGAAGGCTCCGAAAAAACTTGATAAAAAAGTTTAAAAAGAGCTTGACAACAGAGGAATGGTTTGCTAAAATAATATAGCTGTCTTGAGAGAGACAAGCGCTTGAAACGACAATCGAACGGCTCGAAAGAGCTAAAGAAAAAGTTTAAAAAAAGTGCTTGACAAAAGAAACTTCGAAGCGTATAATAAAGAAGTTGTCTCGCAAAGACACGCGGTCATAGAAAAGAGAATAGTACCATAAAACCTGGAAAATAACCAAAGATTCCGAAGCAGTGAGAACTGCGAAAGAAGCAGAGAGACAACTCTGGGTAAACAAACACAACAGCGAGAGCTGATCAAATCGATTTAGAACAGGTTAATTCAGAAGCGCAACCTCCGCCTTTCTTCGAAAGGCTCCGGTCGCGGGGCTTCGCCCTATAGAAATGCAATTCAAAATAATGGCTGTCAAGCAAGCTTGCCATCCATCATTTCAAATTGATTTCTGCACTTCTGCATTAATCGCGAACTTTAATTGAGAGTTTGATCCTGGCTCAGGACGAACGCTGGCGGTATGCTTAACACATGCAAGTCGAACGAGAAATTCCTTATTGAACCTTCGGGGGATATAAGGGATGGAAAGTGGCGAACGGGTGAGTAACGCGTGGGCAACCTGCCTCATGGCGAGGGATAGCCCCTGGAAACGGGGAGTAAAACCTCATGACGCATAAGGGTCGCATGACCATTATGCCAAAACTCAGGTGCCATGAGATGGGCCCGCGTCCCATTAGCTGGTTGGTGAGG